>OUNM010171492.1_pt1 | contig 213799 bp, 179 predicted proteins | sample 1769961 | NCBI WGS metagenome assembly OUNM01 (sample SAMEA3914820, study PRJEB12502) | metagenome | biome: forest; material: soil | place: USA | collected 2012-03-12 | depth 0.3 m
CACCTATACCTCACACATGAGCGGCATGGTGTCGTCGGTCGCCGATTTCGTCGCCGCCCACCAATGGCTGGCGGCGGGTCTGGTCGCGGTTCATATCGCGGCCTTCTTCTGCGATTCGCTGGCCTCGGCGGTCCTCATCAACTGGGGGCGGCTGAAGCATATCCACAGCGAATTTGCCTTGCCTTTGATGATCGAGGCCGCGTTGCTCCTGCTCTTCGGCGCCTTCGCCGTGGCGGGCATGGGGCACAGCGGTGTGGGCCTCAATGTCCTGATCTCGCTGCTGTGCCTTATCATGGGGTTGCAGAACGGCCTGATCACCAAGATTTCACACGCCGAAATCCGCACCACGCACATGACCGGCGTCATCACCGATCTCGGCATCGAAGCCGGCCGGTTCCTGTTCGGCAAGTGCGTCCATGCCGAAACCCGCTTCGACGCCGGAAAGACGCGACGCCTGGCCTGGCTGCTCGCGGCGTTTCTGGGCGGCGGTATCGTCGGGGCGCTGGCCTTCAAGGCCGTGGGTTTTATCGCCGTGGTGCCGTTCGCCCTGGCCCTGGCGGTGATTGCTCTGATGCCACTCATCGACGATCTGGACCGAACCTTGTCGCCAAGACGCTAGAAGCCCTTGCAAGGCGAAGGCAAAAGCGCCAAGTAGCCGGCTAGCCTCACGCCCAAAAGTGAACTGCCACTTTTGGGATAAACGTGAGGCGTCAAAGAGCAAATGACAGAACAGACACAATTTCCCAACTGGCACGGCACGACCATCGTCGCCGTGCGCCAGAACGGCAAGACGGTGATCGCCGGCGACGGCCAGGTATCGATGGGCGCGACCATCGTCAAAGGCGCTGCCCGCAAGGTGCGCACCCTGGCCGGCGGCAAGGTCATTACGGGCTTTGCCGGTGCCACGGCCGACGCCTTCACCCTGCTGGAGCGGCTGGAAGCCAAGCTTGAGCTGTTTCCGGACCAGTTGGCCCGCGCCTGCGTCGACTTGGCGAAGGACTGGCGTACCGATCGCTATCTGCGTCGGCTGGAAGCCATGCTGCTGGTCGCCGACAAGAACCACATCCTGACCCTGACCGGGGTCGGCGACGTGCTGGAACCCGAGGACGGTGTCGCCGCTATCGGTTCGGGCGGCGTCTATGCCCTGTCGGCGGCGCGGGCCATGCTCGACTACGAACAGGATGCCGAGGTCATTGCCCGCAGGGCGATGAAGATCGCGTCCAGTATCTGCGTCTACACCAATGACCATCTGACGCTGGAAAGCCTATGAATGCCGCCGAAGTGGCCATCGCCTTACGGCCGCTTGCCCTGACCGACGAGCCCCTGTTGCGCCAGTGGCTGAATACGCCGCATGTGGCGCAGTGGTGGGGCGATGCGGAAACCGAGCTTCGCGAGGCCTTAAGCCATATCGGATCGTCGCAGACCCAGGCCTTCATCCTCCAGGGTAACGGCCACGATATCGGCTACATCCAGACCTATGATGCCCGCGACGACAGTTATTTCGCCGACCGGCCGTTGGGGGCGAAGGGTATGGATCTCTATCTCGGCTATGCCGATCTGGTCGGTAAGGGGCTGGGCACGCGCATCATCCAGGGCTTTTCCGAAAAGCTTTTGACCGAGGGCGCGGTCGAGGTCGTGGCCGATCCGGTGCCGAGCAACAGCGCCGCCTTCACCGCCTATAAAAAGGCCGGATTCATGCCCTATCGTGTCCATCGCAGCGCAGCCCACGGCCATCTCATTCTTATGTCCAAAATCGCCTAAAAAACCGCTTAGAAGACAGCTTAAATGACCACCTTTTCTCCTCGTGAAATCGTCTCCGAACTCGACCGCTTCATCGTCGGCCATGCCGACGCCAAGAAGGCGGTCGCCGTCGCCTTGCGCAACCGCTGGCGCCGTAAGGCGACCGACGAGTCGATTCGTGACGAGATCACACCGAAGAACATCCTGATGATCGGGCCGACGGGCGTCGGCAAGACCGAGATCGCCCGCCGCCTGGCCAAGCTGGCCCAAGCACCGTTCATCAAGGTCGAGGCGACCAAGTTCACCGAGGTCGGCTATGTCGGCCGCGACGTCGATCAGATCGTCCGCGACCTGGTCGAGGCGGCCCTGGTCATGATCCGCGAAAAGAACCGCGCCGGAGTGCGCGCCCGCGCCGAGGCCCAGGCCGAGGACCGGCTGATCGAGGCCCTGGTCGGTCAGGCCGCCGGCCAGGCGACCAAGGACAGCTTCCGCAAGAAGCTGCGCGGCGGCGAACTCGACGACAAAGAGATCGAGCTTCAGCTCAATGACAGCTCGGCGCAACTCGGCTTCATGGAAATCCCGGGCCAGCCGGCCAATGGCGCCTTCAACCTGTCGGACATGCTGTCCAAGGCCATGGGCGGGCGCAAGAAGACGGTCAAGATCAGCGTCAAGGACGCCACGCCGCTACTGATCACCGAGGAGAGCGACAAGCTGCTCGACCAGGACTCGGTCGCCGCCGAAGCCGTCCGCCTGGCCGAAAACGAAGGCATCGTCTTCCTAGACGAAATCGACAAGGTCGCCTCGCGTCAGGACCGCGGCGGCGCCGATGTGTCGCGTGAAGGCGTGCAGCGCGACCTGCTGCCATTGATCGAAGGCACGACGGTGTCGACCAAGTACGGACCGGTGAAGACCGACCACATCCTGTTCATCGCCTCGGGCGCCTTTCATGTGGCCAAGCCGTCGGACCTGCTGCCCGAGCTGCAGGGCCGCCTGCCGATCCGCGTCGAGCTGAAGGCGCTGACGCAAGACGATTTCCGCCGCATCCTGACCGAGCCGGAAGCCAATCTGATCAAGCAGAACCAGGCGCTCATGGCGACTGAAGGCGTGACCTTGCAGTTCGACGATGGCGCGGTCGCCGCCATGGCCGAAGCCGCGGCGACCGTTAATGCCAAGGTCGAGAATATCGGCGCGCGTCGGCTGCACACCGTCATCGAAAAAGTGATGGAGGACCTGTCGTTCTCCGCCGCCGACATGCACGGCCAGACGGTGGTGATCGATGCCGACTACGTCAACAAACGCCTGGGCGAAATCGCCGGCGACACCGATCTCAGCCGTTACATCCTCTAAGCATTAGGCCCGCTTGGCGAGACCCTTAAGGTGGTCGTCATAGTGGTGGTTGAACGCCTCCTGGAAGGCGTCGACATGATGCTTGGTGACTGCGTAACGCATCTCTTTCATGTGATCGCCGTCCTCGACCTGGGTCGAGACGACAAAGGCGTTATAACGCGCCGCGGCGTGGCTGAGCGCGGCACCGACCAGTTGCTGGTCGACCTCGTGGCCGTATTTGTTGGCGACGTCGATGAATTCGCTGGCCATCTTCACAAAGATGTCGTCGTCGGGCAGGTTTGCCATGGGAACCGTCTCCGTCAGCGCGCGGCGGCGCCGGGTTGAACCAAGGTGTCGAAGTCGCGGATGTAGACCTCGAAATTCTCCCGTAGCTGTTCGGCGTAATGCTCGATCAACTGGGCGATGGCCTGGTCCTTCATCTGCACCATGACGTCCTTGGAACCGTACATTTCGGCGCACAGCCAGGTGTTGAAGCGCGCCGCTCCAAAGGTCGCCGAGGCGCCGACCGCCGGGCCGGGGGCCGTTTTCAGCTGCTCGTTGCAGAGGTTGATGTGCGCATCGGCGCGTTCAAAAAAGGCTGGTTCGGGTACGGACATGGGTCGAGCTCGGGTAACGGATGAAAAGATCAGCCATATTGGCTGAAAAATCAGACGCCTGCCAGACGATTCAACAGCCCTTCCGAAGCTTTCTCGCAGAGCGCGTAAACGGCCTCGAAATCGCGGTCGCCGCCATAATAGGGATCGGGCACGTCTTTGGCCTGCCCCAAGGCGTCTTCGAGATAAAGCGCCACGCGCGCCCCGCTGCCTTCGGGGCGCATCCAGTTAAGATGGCGGACATTGTCGCGGTCGAGGCCGAGGATGAGGTCGAAACGCTCGAAATCGTCAATCGTGACCTGACGGGCGCGCTGATCCGAGATATCGAGGCCGTGGCGGGTGGCGCAGGCGATTGAGCGCCGATCGGGCAATTCGCCCGCGTGCCAGCCGCCACAGCCGGCGGAATCGAAGGTGAAGCGGCCGCTCAACCCCTTGGATTCGGCGGTGTGGCGGGCAATCCCCTCGGCCAGGGGCGAGCGGCAGATATTGCCAAGGCAGACGAAGAGAATAGCGGTCATGGTGCCTTTAAGCCCGAGGCAGCGAGCCTTGGCAAGATGCGGGTGGCGCGCAGCCAGAATCGCCGTACATCGGTCGTGAACGGAGGCAGAACATGGTATCCGATCCGGCTATCCCCAATCTGGAATCATTCATTGATCGGTTGCAGGCGATCTCCGATCGCTATGGTCGTGTGCATGGCATCGACCGGAGTGGAGACTGGCATCTGCTCAAGATTCAGGAGGAGATGGGAGAATTGACGCAGTCTTATCTGGCGATGACCGGACGGTCGCGGCGTGCGGCCGACGGCGCCCGTCACGACGTCGCCATGGAGATGGCCGACGTTTTGTGCATGTTGTTGTTGATGGCGCGTGCCGAGGGTATCGACCTCAACGCCGCGGTCGCCGAAAAATGGCTGCGCTGGGAGCAGGTGATGACGGAGGAAGCCCATGCCGGCTAAAAAGGCCGCTGCCGGTCCCGATCCCAAACTGATCGAAGCCCTGTTCGACCGTTTCGAGCACGACAAGCCAGATCCGCGCACCGAGCTCGACTACGTCAATCCCTACACTTTGCTGATCGCCGTCGTGCTGTCGGCGCAGATGACCGACAAGGGCGTCAACAAGGCGACCGGACCGCTGTTCAAGATCGCGCCCAATCCGCGGGCCATGGTTGATCTGGGAGAAGAGGTGCTGACTAGTATGCTCAGCAATATCAATCTCTTTCGCAATAAAGCTAAGAATGTAATTAAGCTGTCGCAGATCCTGCTCGACCGCTATGGCGGCGAGATCCCAAGGACGCGTGACGCCCTGATCGAACTGCCCGGTGTCGGCAACAAGACGGCGTCGGTCATTCTGAATGAGCTCGATATCGAGCCGGCGATCGCGGTGGACACTCACGTCTATCGCGTTTCGCATCGTCTGGGGCTGGTCGATGCCTCGGCCAAGACACCCGACAAGGTCGAGCAACAGTTGATGACGGTCATTCCGCGCAAATGGCTGACGCGGGCGCACCACTGGTTGATCCTGCACGGCCGTTATGTCTGCGTGGCACGTCAGCCCAAGTGCGACCTCTGCATCGTGCGCGACCTGTGCCCGAAGATCGGCGTCGAAGCCGTGCCGTTTATCGATGTCGATGATGAACGCAGGACAGCGAAGGTTAAGCCGCGCACAGCAAAACCTCGTCGCCCTCGGGCTTGAGGCTGAGCGAGCGCACCCGGGCGACGACTTCCTGCAGCTTCTCGAAGTTCAGCGGCTTGACGAGGTAATGCGTCGCGCCCTGTTCGCGGGCGTTGATGATGTCGTCCTCGAAATCCGAGCCGCTGAGAATGACGACGGGAATGTCGGTCAGCTTGGCGTCGTTGCGGATATGGGCCAGGACGCTTTCGCCATCCATGCGCGGCAGGTTGAGGTCGAGGAAGATGATGTCCGGCCGTGGCGCCGCCTCGAAGCCCTTGTCGTTTCTCAGGAAATGCAGGGCGTCTTCGCCATCGACGACCCAGTGGCCGTCGAACTGGACGTGGGCGCGGTTGAGCAGTTCGGTGATCAGGCGGATTTCGGCGGCGCTGTCTTCGATGAACAGGGCGCGCGCCAGGTGCGTTGCCGTCTCGGACATGATGGCCTCTCGCATCGGCCGGCCCGCGATCCGGCACTTCGGACGATTCCGGCCATGCGAGTCACACAGCCTGGGCGCGAATAAACCAGCAAATCGTTCTTTTCACAAGCGATTTTTGCAAAGCGAGGTTGTGAACGTACCGCCGCATCCGTGCGCAAAACGAACGCTTTGCTTCACGCCCCGGCGCTTAAGGCGTCGTCGACGGCGTCCTTGAAGCGCATCATCGCTTCCGGTACATAGGCGAGATACAGGTCGGGCTCGATCAATTCCAGCTCCATCAGGCAAAAGCGGCCCTGGCTGTCGCGCACCATGTCGGCGCGGGCATAGAGCAGGCGGTCGCGACCGATGAAGTCGAGCGCGGTCTCCGCCAGGTCGAGCGCTTCCGGCGGTGGCGTCAGCACGCGCAGATTGGCGTCATAGTCGGGTTGCGAGCGGAAATCACCTTGCGCCGGCGTCTTCAGCACAGCGTGCGAAAACGCTCCGGCAAAGAACAACAACGACCATTCGCCCTCGGTCTGGATAGATGGCATGAAGGGCTGGATCATCGCCGGGCCGGTCGGCGGGGCCGCTATGCCTTCGGCCGGCGCATCGGCCAGAGACGCGTCGCGGAACACGAGGGTATTCTTGGCACCGGCGGAAATCACTGGCTTAAGCACCACGGCCTGCCCGAAATCGGCGCGAGCTTGGGCAATGACCTCATCGGTCAAGCGCTCGGCGAACACGGTCGGGATGATACGCACGCCGGCTTCGGCCAGATCGCGCAGGTAGCGCTTGTCGATGTTCCACGCCACGATCTCGGGCGGGTTGAGCATGCGCACGCCGCGCGCTGCGAAATCTGCCAGTACGGCGCGAAACGCCTCGACCTTGCCGTGATAGCCCCAGGCGACCAGCGGCAGGATGAGGTCGTAATCGCGCTCGATCGGTTCCGACCACGACTGATCGAAGATATCGGCGTCGATGCCTGACAGCGCTTCGCGATAGGCGTCGAGCACATAGGGCCAGCGGCCGTAATAGGAGGCGCTTTCCGGGTCGGGCGTCAGGATCAGCAAGGAACGGGTCATGGCGCCTTATTGACCCGGCGCATTAAATCGCGCAAATGGAAATCTCGTCAAAGGACCCAAATTTAATGACTTCCAGCTTCGATATCACCGCCGTCGGCCACGCCATCGTCGACGTGCTCGCCCCCGCCGATGAGGCCTTTCTTGCGGCCCATGACCTGCACAAGGGGGCGATGACGCTGATCGACCAGCATCGCGCCGTCAGCCTGTCCGAAGCCATGGCCGAAGGCGAAATGGCGTCGGGCGGCTCGGCGGCCAATACGATCGCCGGCGCGGCCTCGTTCGGCGCCAAGTGCGGCTATATTGGCAAGGTGGCGCACGATGCGCTGGGCGACATTTTCAATGCCGATATGAAGAAGCAAGGCGTCCACTTCACCACGCCGTATCTGCGCGACGATCCCGCGCACACCGGCCGTTGCCTGATCAATATCACCGCTGACGGCCAGCGCACCATGGCGACCTATCTCGGCGCTGCCGCCCTGGTGTCTCCCGCCGATTGCGATGCCGAGCTGATCCAGGCGTCGAAGATCGTCTATCTCGAAGGCTACCTGTTCGACACGCCGTCGGGTCGCGAAACCTTCGCCAAGGCATCGCAGATTGCCCGCGCTGCCGGTCGTCAGACGGCGATCACCCTGAGCGACACGTTTGTTGTCGATCGCTGGCGCGGCGACCTGCTGGCTTTTATCGACCGCCATATCGATCTGGTTTTCGCCAATGAAGGCGAACTGCTGTCGTTGTTCCAGACGACCGATTTCCACGAGGCGCTGCACATGCTGCGCTCGCGCGTTCACATGGCCTTCGTCACGCGTTCTGAAAAGGGCTCGGTCTGCACCCTGGCCGACGACACCTGGGCGGTCGAAGCGCATCCGTGCACGTCGGTGACCGACACGACAGGCGCTGGCGACCAATACGCTGCTGGTGTGCTCTATGGCCTGACGCATGGCCGTTCTCCGCGGGACTGCGCCCGTCTGGGCTCGCTGGCCGCCGCCGAAGTCATCAGCCACTACGGCCCGCGTCCGCTGGTCAGCCTGCGCGATCTGGCGCAGAAGGACGCGTTGGTCTAACTGCGACGCTTGAGTGCGACATAGAGCGCGCCGGTGCCGCCGTGGCGGGCGTGAGCTTGTGACACGCCGGCGACGATGTGCGCCAGGTGGGGATCGGACAGCCATTCCGGTGCATTGCGCTTGAGGAGGCCGTTTTCGGCCACGCCCTTGCCGGTGATCACCAGCACGGCGCGATAATCGTTGGCATAGGCCTGCTGCACGAAGGCCTTCAACCGCGCCTCGGCGGCGATGCTGTTCAATCCGTGCAGGTCGAGGCGCGCCTCGATCGGGTCGCGTTCGCGCGACAGGCGGCGCTTGCGCTTGGGTTCGATCGGGTCGGGAAGAGCGGCTTCGCTGTCGACGCTGAGGCGCCACGGCGCCGAGGGCCGCGTCGTCTGGCCGATGCGGAATGGCGTCAGTGGTACGGGCTTGGGCTTTTCGGCGGTCATGTCGGGAAGGCCGGAGATCTTCACCGTCTCCATCTCGACCGATTTGGCGGTGACCGGCTTTTGCGGCGCGCGTGGGGTCACCGAGGCGGTCACCAGCGCCCACAGCCGTAAATCCTCTTCCTTGAACCCGAAGCCTGCCATGGCCGCAAAGTGACTTGCCGCGCTGCGAAAAGCAAGGTTGGGATTAGTAGTCTTCCGACTGGAAAGCCTGCAATTGCCGCGTCAGGCGTTCGCCGCGCTTGCCGGCGGCGAGGGCCGCTTCCGACAGGCGGCGCACGCTTTCGACGTTGTTCGGCGTGCGCGTCATGACTTCGAGCGCATTGTTGATAACGTTCAACATCTGGGCGAAATCCTGGGCGACGTCGGCGGTTAGGCGGCCGATGGTCTCAAAGCGCTGGGCGTGGGCCAGGGCGGCGTTCATCTGATCGAGACGCGTCTGAAGCTGAGCTTGCTGGTCGTGCGACAGATTGACGGTGTTTTGCAGCTGTTCGAGGCGCGAGGTCAGGGCCTCGAGATCGAGCGTCGGTGCCGGCGGCGTATTGGCGATGGTCTGATGCGCGGCGTCGAGGCGCGCCTGGACGTCATTGTGCGCCGCCTGCCACTTGGTCAGCTCGGACTGCAGCGCCGAAATCTGGGCCTCGTGCAGGCTGTAGTCGGGCTGCGGTTCCGGCTTGGCCGCCAGATCGTCATAGGCCGATTGCAGGGTCGTCTTTTCGGCGGCGGCGAGATCTAGCGCGGACAGCAGGCGCTGCGTCTCGGCGTCGGCGGCCGACAGGGCCTGTTCGAGATCGCCATGACGGGCGTCGGCGCCCTGGAGCGCGCCTTCGAGGTCGCTGTGGCGGGCGCGAGCGGCTTCGAGGGCATTTTGCAGGTCGCCGTGGCGCCGGTTGGCGTCGCCGAGCGCGGCTTGGACTTCGCCGTGCTTGGCCGACAGACCGGTCAGGGCCGTCTGCAGCTCCGACTTGGCGTCGTTGGCGGCGTCGAGATGGCTTTGCAGTTCGCTGATGCGGGCCTCGTGCTCGGAGGTATCCGGCACCGGCTGCGGCGACATAAAGATTTCGTCGAGCTGCAATTGCAGCTCGTTGCGCAGGGTGTCGGCGCGTTCGAAGTCGCCGCGGGCACGGCCGAGCTCTGCCTGGGCCTGCTGCAACTGCGCCTTCAGGGCAGCATTTTCGGCGGCCACGGCCGGGTCGGCCTGGGTGACGACGACTTCCTTCTCGACGACCTTTTCGATCGTCTGCGGCTCGGGCACCGGGGCGTTTTTGAGCGCATCGAACTGCTGGCCGAGATCGCCATGGGCGGCATGCAGACGATCGAGCTCGATCTGCATGTCGGTCAGACGCGTCTTCAGCGCTTCGTTTTCGGCCAGGACCTGCGGGTCGGGCTCATGGACGACCACGGGTTCGGGCATGTCCGGCGTCTGCCAGTTGTAGGCCTCGGGCGCCGGCGCTTCGGCGCGCGTGCGCTCGATGGCCTCGGCGACAGCGGTGGCCTTGTCGGTCTCGGCCTGGCTCAGGGCCTCGGTGCGCGCCTCGTCGCGAGCGCGGTTGAGCGCCGCTTCGTGTTCGGCTTCGCTGATGCCGATGACGGCGGCGATGGGAGCCGTGGCGTCGGCAGGTGTTGAGGCGACTTGCTTCCAGGGGGTGGTATCAAGGGCGACGCCGAAGATATGGCGCTGGCCGTCAATCATTGATGCCTGCCCCTTGAGGTTGATCCAGTGCGTGGTGCCGTCCTTGTGCACGACGCGGATGTCGAGATCGAGGGTGTCGCTCTGGCCGCCCAGCAGCTTGCCAAACGCGACGTCGGCCAGGGCCTGGTCGTCCTCGGAAATCAGGGTCGGGCCGCCCGGCTCGTCGCGGCCGATCAGCCGCTGCATGCCTTCGTCCTCAATGATGGCGTCGGCGGCATCGTCATATTGCCACACGCCGACGCCGAGGTCGGCACGGGCGGTTTCGGCGATGCGAAGATCGGCCAGTTCCTGCAGGTCGTCTTCGCTCATCAGGGCGGCGGAAGCGTGCACGGAGGGGTGGTCGGCCGAAGGCTCGGCGTGAACCGGCTGGGTATCGATGGCGACGGCATCGCTGCCGGCGGCGGCCATGGCCATCAGGGTCAGGCCGCGATCGCCGCCTTCGTGGGTGCGCACCATCCAGGCCGTGACCACGCTCTTGCGGTCGGAACCGTCGCGGTCTTTCAGCGCCAGGGTGATCGAGGTATGGGCGTGCGGTTCGCCGTCGAGCGCTTCAGCGAGATAGTCCATGGCGGCGCGGAAATCGGCGTCGATGACGAAGGACTGGGCCCAGTTTTTGCCGAGTGCGTCTTCACGGCGCAGGCCGAAAACGTCGAGCGCGGCATTGTTGACGTCGAGGATCTGACCGAAGGCGTCCAGGCCCCAGAACGGTACGGTGGCGGTGGCGAACCACTGGCCGCGCCACAGGCCAACGAGGTCGTCGATGCCCCGGCCGGCCTGGGTTTCGAGCTCGACCATGGCGGCGGAGGCGCCGGTGACTTCGCCGCTGGAATTCATGATCGGCATCGAGGTGACCGAGACCAGGAACTTGTCGTGCGAGCCGTGATTGGTCAGCATGTGCTGAAAGCCCTTCACGGTCTGGCCGCGCAGGGTACGGGCGATCGGCATCAGGTCGGGCGGGACCATGCGGCCGTCGGGATAGGTGATGCCCCAGGTAGCGCTGTGAAAGCGCAGGCCGATCAGTTCGGAATCTTTGCGGCCGAGCAGCAGGTGCGCGGCCTTGTTGGCGAAGGTGAACTTGCCTGACGGATCGGTTTCGACCAGGGCGACCGGGACGGCGTTGAGCACGTTGAACATGCGCCGTTCCAGCGTGTCGATCTTGCGCTCGGCCTTGAACAGGAGATCCTGGAACTGACGGACCTGGAACGCTTTCAGCGAGGCGATGATGCCGCCGGCCAGAGCGAGAAACAACAGGATCGCGGCGGCAAGGCCGAGAACAAGGATCAAGTCCCCCTGATTGTGTAAAAGCATACCCGAATTCCGCCTATGACCTTCTGCCGGCGCGCCGTTGCCCGGCCCATTCTGGGGCAGGGCGGACGAACGGAGCCCGTATCGCCGGGGTCGCAGCAAAAAACGTACCGCCGGCGCTTTCGGGCCTAATCACCTTATCACACAAATGTTTAAGGCAAATTATGACGCTGAGAAGGGCCAATCGCGCGATTGTTAACAAAACGCCAAGAAAAGATGGGGTTTGACGCGCGGCAATGGAAAAAGGCGCCGGTGAAGGCGCCTCTTTCGCGAATTGGCGTGCTCATCGCAGCCGGGGGCGGAGCGGGTCCGCAAAGAAAAGTGGAAAAGAGGCAGACGGAAGGCGCCCGTGGTGGGGCGGGGGGCTTGAGCGCCTTCCGTCAGCGGTCGGTTCCTCAGTGGCGATTGCTGCTGGTGAACTGGCCGTTTTCGTCGCGTTGGCGATTGCCGCCGCGATTGTTGCTGTAATTGTCGTCGTCATAGTCGCGCGAGCGCGAACCATAGCTGCGATCATCGTCCGAATTGGAGCCACGGCCGGAGGTGAAGCGGCCTTCATCATCGCGTTGGCGATCATTGCCTTGGTTGCTGTTGCGCTGATAGCCGTGCCAGCCGCGATTATGGCCATAGGCATGCCAGGCGCCGTATTCTGCCTCGTCGTCGCGCGAGCGATTTCCCGAGGCGAACTGGCCTTGCGAATTGCGGCCGCGGCCTGACCGATCGTCATCATAGTCGTCGCGGCGCGAAGCGTTACGGCTATAATCATGGCTGTGGCTGCCGGCCTCGGCATGGCCTTGCGGATCGCCGAACCAGCCGCGGCCTTGCCCGCTACTTTGGCCACCGCCGCTGGAGCGGGATGACGAGGCGGCATAGGTATCGTCATCGTCGCGTGAGCGGGTCTGGCGGCCCTGATTGTTGCCACTTCCGCCGCTGCTGAAGCGGCCATCGTCATCACGTTCCGGGGTGTTGTTCGAGTTTCTGGGCATGGGATCTCCTCGTCCCGCAAGCGGGACTTGTTTGGTCGGGCTGTATGGAACGCTTATTCGGGGGAGCCGAGTAAAACGGGCGAGACAGCAATCCCGGCGCCATAAGGCCGCCGGGAGCTGGCTTGGGGTTGAGTGTGGGCGAAGTGCCTCACACTCCAAGATTTTAGGAGTTCAATTGTAAGTTTGGCATGGATTTAGGTGGAAAAGAAAATCAAATTTCCCTAAATATTGACCACCATTTTAAATGGATGCCATTACGGTTACAGTATTCACGTCTACGTGAAGCGGTTATCGGATGCCGGTGTTTGGCCCTCTGTCAAGCGCGACGTGACCTGACGCCGCAAAGGGTTCCCTGGCAAAAGGCGCTAGGGCCATCACGAAAACGTTCGCAAAAACAGGCTTTTTTAGCGCATTTTGTCACGTAAGCACGCGGTGGCCGTCGAGCCTTACGGCTTTTTGATGCCTCAGGCCTGCGGCGCTTGCGCTGTTTTTATGCGCCGCCTGATAAGATTTCGCGAAATTGAATACTATCCGAAATCTGCACAGGGAGACGATCATGGACAATGGTGTCGTGCCACCGGACCTCGATCCGGCCGATACGGCGGCGCCGGATGGCGGGCCGCTTTATCTCGACTGGAACCTGGCCGCGGCTGAGAGTCTGCACGCCGGGGAACGCGGCGTGCTGCAAAGCCTGGGCGCTGCGGTCGTCGCCCAATGGAACCGTTTGCCGCGCGATATCCAGAAAGCGCTGTTCGAGGCGGCGGCCGGCGGCAAGGCTGGACGCGACACCGAAGGCCTGCGCGGCGACATTGCGCGCTTCCTGCACGACAGCGCCGAACTCAAGACGAAAGGCATACACTGATGGAAACCGTAACCCCCGTTGGACTGCCGCCGCGTGACGCGCCGGCGCTTGACATGACCGGCCCCGACATCACGCCCGCGGGTCTGCCGCCGCAGAAGCCGGCCTCCTTGCTTCAGCCCGCCTCAACGACGGTCCTGGTGATCGCCGCCCTGGCCGGGATTGGCTTGTTCGCCCTGGTCAACCGGGCGTCGGCCTTGTTCGAGCGCCGCGATCTGGCGCGCGCCTTCGATTAGGTTTTTGCCACCGCGCCGTCTTGAGCGCTCCTGGCTCTCATTGTAATTTTATGGCCGCACGCTCAGGCTCGCGCGCCACAACCTGCGTGTACACAAGGATGGAAACGATGATCCGTGCGATTTTGACGACCGCCGCTTTGGCGGCCCTGACGGCAGGCGTGGCCGGTGCCGCCCATGCCCAGGATTCGGCCCATTATGACGGCTATTGCTATGTCCGCTCAGCCGACATGGCGCGCAACAACAGCACCGACAGCTATGGTAATCAGCGGGCGACGGCGCGCTGCATGAACGGCGAATATTACGTCTATACCGACAGCTACAAGGCCGCGCCCGCCGCGCCGCGCGGCTATCAGATCGAATACTTCACCCATCGTCCCAGCAAGGACGTTTATGGCGCGCTGTACAATGCCTCGACCCTGACGCAGAACTTCGATCCCGGCGCGCAGAACCGCTTCAACGGCGGTGGTCAGTCGTCGTTCAACAGCGACTATGCCGAGACGGCGGCGCAGTACAATCAAGCGCAACAATCGCAACAGTACAGCCAGTCACAGTACCCGCCGAGCTCCGACAACGGCTACAATGCCGGCCAGAATTATAGCAACGGTTATGCCTACAATACCGACAGCCGCGGGTATAATCAGAGCGCCTATGCCGATCCGCAACCGGGCGCTGTCGACCAGGATCGTTCCGGCGACCAGGGCTACAGCAATAGTGACGACCGCGGTTATGGCGACCGCTCGCGCACGACTGGCTGGCGCGATGAAAACGGCCAGTGGCATATCGGTAAACCGGCGGCCTTCGGGTGGCGCGACGATAATGGCCGCTGGCACGTCGGTCGCTATGCTGCCGCCGGCTGGCAGGACAGCGATGGCAACTGGCACGAAAATGCCGCCGGTAGCGACGGCAATTCCGGCAATTATTAAAGCAGGTCGTAGGCCGGGACGGTGAGAAAGTCCCGGCATTCCGGGGCGGTGGCCAACTCAGTGAACAGCCGCCGCGCTTCGGTGAAACGACCGTTTGTCAAAGGCCGCATCTCATCGTCGATCAGATCGAGCACCATGTCGCGCGTCACCGTGCGGCCGTCTTCGAGCGCGGCACCATGACGGATCCATTGCCACACCTGGGTGCGTGAGATTTCGGCGGTCGCCGCGTCTTCCATCAGATTGTATAGCGGCACGGCGCCACGGCCTCCCAGCCAGGCCTCAATGTACTGAATGCCGACGCGGATGTTTTCGCGCAGGCCCGCCTCGGTACGCGTGCCGGCATGCATTTTCAGCAAATCGTCGCGCGTCGTGGTGACATCCTCGCGCAGCCGGTCGAGCTGATTGGGGCCGGGCATCAAACGGTCGAACACCTCTTTGGCGACCGGGACGAGGTCAGGGTGCGCCACCCAGGTGCCGTCGTGGCCGTCGCCGGCTTCGCGCTCCTTGTCGGCGCGGACGCGGGCGAAGGCGGCTTCGTTGGCGGCCGGGTCGTTCTTGACCGGAATCTGCGCCGCCATGCCGCCCATGGCAAAGGCGCCGCGGCGATGGCAGGTCTTGATCAGCTGCTTGGAATAGGCGCGCAGAAACGCGTCGCTCATCCCCATCTTGGCGCGATCCGGCGTGACGAAGGCCGGATGCTGGCCGAGTGTCTTGATGAAGCTGAAAATATAGTCCCAGCGGCCGCAATTCAGGCCCGCCATGTGGTCGCGCAGTTCGTAGAGGATTTCGTCCATCTCAAACGCCGCCGGCAGGGTCTCGATCAGCGCCGTCACCTTCACGGTGCCTTGCGGGATGCCGAGGTAATCCTGGGCGAAGACGATGGCCTCGTTCCACAGTCGGGCTTCGAGGTGCGATTCCATCTTCGGCAGGTAGAAATAGGGCCCGCTGCCAGCGGCGATGGCGGCCTTGGCACAGTGGAACATGTAGAGCCCGAAGTCGAACAGGGCCCCTGACATTGGGGCGCCGTCGACGATGACGTGGCGCTCGTCCAGCCGCCAGCCGCGCGGCCGCACGATGAGCACGGCCGGCGTGCCGCCCAGACGATAGGCCTTGCCGCTCGCCGGATCGTCATAGGTGAGGGTGCTCGCCCAACGGTCCTTCAGATTGGCCTGGCCGTCGATGCAGTTGGCGAAGGTCGGCGAATTGGCGTCCTCGAAATCGGCCATGAACACCTTGGCGCCCGAATTCAGGGCGTTGATGATCATCTTGCGGTCGACCGGACCGGTGATCTCGACACGGCGGTCGTGGAGGTCGGCGGGTATGGCCGCCACGCGCCAGTCACCGTCGCGGATGGCTTGGGTTTCCGGCAGGAAATCGGGCAGGGCGCCGGCGTCGAAACGCCCCTGACGCTCGCGACGGGCGGTGAGGCGTTCCTGGCGCTTGGGCTCGAAACGGCGGTGCAACTCGCTTAAGAAAGTCAGCGCCTCAGGCGTCAGGATTTCGCTCATCCGGCCGGTGACAGGCGCGGTAATGGTAACGGCGGGCATGATGGTATCCAGCGGCATGGAGGGCGTCCTTTAGCATGAATGCGGAAGGTGAGAAGGAAGCAAGTAAGAGCCCCCGCCACCGCTGTGGCCGTTTACACGGCCTTGCGGTCCCCCTCCCCGCGTGGCGGGGAGGTACAAGGTGGTGGGCAGCTTCTTCTTTCTTGTGCTTCCCCAACTTGTTGGGGAGGGGGACCGTCGAGCGTCAGCGAGATGGTGGTGGGGTATCTTGCTTTACTCATACCCGTGGGCGGCTTCGTTGATGACCAGCGACGGCATTTTCGAGAAGTCGACCGACACGGGTTGGGTCATGCGCGTCTGGAAGGTCTTGATGACGTGTTCCAGGCGGCGGCGGACTTCCTGGGTCGCCTCAGTACGCGGATCGAGATTGAGCGGCGCCAGGCAGAAGTCGATAATGGCTTGGGGGCGATTGCTTTCCATAACAGGTCTCCTGGTTATTCCGCGGCCATTTCGGCGGCGAATTGGGCGGTTTCGGTCGATTGCTTCATGGCCGTGGTTGAAGAGCGGCCGGAGCTGATGGTCTCGGCGACAGCGTCGAAATAGCCGGTGCCGACTTCGCGCTGGTGGCGGGTAGCGGTATAGCCGCGCGCCTCGCTGTCGAATTCACGCTGCTGCAGCTCGGAATAGGCCGCCATGCCGCGATCGCGGTAGCCGTCGGCCAGTTCGAACATCGAGTGGTTCAGTGCATGGAAACCGGCCAGGGTCACGAACTGGAACCTGTAGCCCATGGCGCCGAGCTCGCGCTGGAATTTGGCGATGGTGGCCTCATCGAGCTTGGCCTTCCAGTTGAACGAGGGCGAGCAATTATAGGCCAGCAGCTTGCCGGGGTGTTCCCGGTGCACGGCCTCGGCGAAGCGGCGCGCATCGTTGAGGTCGGGGTGCGAGGTCTCCCACCACAGGACGTCGGCATAACGCGCATAGCTGAGGCCGCGGGCGATGCAGTGATCAAGACCGGTACCGGGCTTCAGCCGGAAAAAGCCCTCCACCGTGCGGTTGTCGCGGTCGATGAATGGATGGTCGCGTTCGTCGACGTCAGAGGTGATCAGTTGCGCCGACTCGGCGTCGGTCCGCGCCACGGTCAGGGTCGCCGTGCCGCAGACATCGGCGGCCAGCCGCGCGGCGATCAGGTTGCGTTCGTGGGCCTGGGTCGGGATCAGCACCTTACCACCCAAATGCCCGCACTTCTTTTCCGAGGCCAACTGGTCCTCGAAATGGACGCCGGCGGCGCCGGCCTCGATGAAGGCCTTCATGATCTCGAAGCTGTTCAGCGGCCCGCCAAAACCGGCTTCGGCGTCGGCGACGATCGGGGCAAACCAGTCGTGTTTGGCGCCGCCTTCGGCGTGCTCGATCTGATCGGCGCGTTGCAGGGTGCGGTTGATGCGGCGGCATAGCTCCGGCGCGGCATTGGCCGGGTAGAGCGACTGGTCTGGATACATGGCTGAGGCCGTATTGGCGTCGGCGGCGACCTGCCAACCCGAGAGATAGATGGCCTTTAAGCCGGCGCGGACCATTTGCATGGCCTGATTGCCGGTCATGGCGCCCAGCGCATTGATAAAGGGCTCGTCGTGCAGCAACTGCCACAGGCGGTTGGCGCCGCGTTCGGCCAGGGTGTGCTCGATAGCGAACGAGCCGCGCAGGCGCAGGGCGTCCTGCGGCGAATAGGGCCGCTCGATGCCGTCGAAGCGGCCCGGCGGGGCATTGGGGACCAGATCGTCGAAGGTGGTCATGGGAAGGCTCCTTGGGGAGGTGAGGAGAGGGGTCAGCGGGCGGTGGATTGCGGGGTGACGGGCACGGCGGGGCGGGTCGCCATCAGCAGGCCCGGGGTGAACAGGCCAAACGACACGGCCCAGGCCAGCGGCAGGCCGAATGTGTCGGGTTGCACCGGAGTCAGCGTCGGTCGTTTTGTCATAATATGTCTCACCTCATGGCTGGTTGCGCGTTCTGCTTGTATGACCATGAAGCGCGCATTTTTCGCAAAAATGAAGACATGCAGAGCTCAAAAGCTGGTCATTTGGCAAAGTGTGACATTGTAAATTTTGTAAATTTGTGACAATATGCCTTACGGAGACACGCCATGGCCGAAATCGATCGCAAACTGTTCCTGGGCGGCCGGCTGAAACGGCTGCGCTACGACTTCAACCTGTCGCAGACCCAGATGGCCGCCGACCTGGGCGTCTCGGCCTCGTATCTCAACCACCTCGAACGCAATCAGCGCCCGGTGACGGCGCAGGTGCTGCTGAAACTGGCATCGACCTACGATATCGACCTGCGCACCTTTACGGCCGACAGTGACCCGTCGGGCGAAGCCGATCTGGTTGAAATCTTCGCTCATCCCTTGTTCAAGGATCTGCATTTGCCGCGGCGAGAGATTGCCGACCTGGTCGCGACGTCGCCGATAGCGGCGGAGGCGGTGACGCGGCTTTATCGCGCCTATATCGAACGCGCCAAGCGCGACACGCTCGAATTTCGCCCACCCGAGGATGAGGTCGATCAGTCGCCGTCCGACTGGGTGCGCGACCAGATCCAGTCGCACCACAACTATTTCCCAGCCCTCGACGAGTTGGGCGAGAGGCTGTTCGAGACCCTCGGCGGCGATGCCTTCGCCCTGGAGGAAGCGGCGACGCGGCGGCTGAAGGCAGTGCACAATACCGACATCCGCATCATGCCGGCCGGCGTCATGACCATCTATCAGCGTCGTTTCGATCCACACCGGCGCCGGCTGATGATCTCGGAGACGCTGGGGCCATCCTCGCGGCGCTTCGCCGTCGTCTACCAACTGGCCCTGGCCGAGCATGCCGCCGAACTCAAGGCCATGGCGGAAGCGGTACGCGCCCCCGACCTTGCCAGCGAGCGCCTGTACAAGATCGCGCTATTGAACGCGCTGACCGCCGCGACGCTGATGCCTTACGGCAAGTTCCTCGAAGCGGCCGAAGCCAATGCCTACGACCTCGACCTGACGCGGGCGCCGTTTCAGGCTTCCTACGAGCAGGCGGCGCACCGCCTGACGACGCTATCGCGGCCGGGCTCGCGCGGTGTGCCGTTCTTCCTGATGCGCGTCGACAGCGCAGGCAATATCTCCAAGCGCTTTTCCGCCGGGCAGTTTCCGTTCTCGCGCTATGGCGGCGCCTGTCCGCGCTGGAACATCCATCAGGCGTTTCAGACGCCCGGCCGCATCATTACCCAGGTCATCGAGACGCCGGGCGGTCAGCGCTATTTCACCCTGTCGCGTACGTTGGACCGCTCCCTGCGCGGCTATGGCGACGGCGCTTATTCGGAACAGGCGATCGGGCTGGGCTGCGAGCTGAAATATGCCGAAAAGCTGATCTATGCCCGCGGGCTCGATCTCAACGCGCCCAATGCTGTGCAGACCGGACCGATGTGCCGGCTGTGCGAGCGGCCGAACTGCGCCGAACGCGCCGCGCCGCCGGCGGTCAAGGCGCTCAAGGTCGACGAATGGATCAAGGGTGTGACGGCGTTTCCGTTTTGACGGCGCAGGCGCAATTTCGCCATGCCGATATGTCCGTGCAGAGAATCTTTATTTTGTCACAGAAAATCTTTTTTTGGCCGTTGACCCCTGAAAAGTTTGCCCCTATAGGTCGCCGCCTTCGGTCGCAAGACCGGGACGCAGACCTAGAGTAGTGCCCAGGTGGCGGAATTGGTAGACGCGCTGGCTTCAGGTGCCAGTGGCTTAACGGCCGTGAAGGTTCGAGTCCTTTCCTGGGCACCATCTGCTTGTTCGTTGACATTCGCGAACACCAAAAAATCCTTTAAAATCTGACCGGTTACCAGGACGAGAAATCGCCGCTATTTGCCCGTATCTCAAAATGAAAATGGGATGGTGAGCGTAAAAAGAGCCGCGGCCGCTCAATACGATCGCTCTGTATTGTATTATTGCATTCAAAAATTCAACACGCTAAACTGCCCTCTGCCGCGGCGACAAGCGGTCATCGGGAAGGGCGTCATGAGCACTGAGAGCAAAGCCGGCAAGGGATCGTTGATCATGCCGGTCATCCGGGTCACCGGCGGCAATATCCTGGAGATGTACGACTTCTTCGTCTTCGGCTACTACGCCTCAGCGATCGGCAAGGCGTTTTTTCCGGCCAAGAACGACGTCGCCTCGCTGCTGCTGGCCCTGATGACTTTCGGTTTCGGCTTTCTAGTGCGGCCGTTGGGCGCCATTGTGCTCGGCAGCTATACCGACGCCGTCGGACGCCGCAAGGGCCTGATCCTGACGCTTGGCCTGATGTCGGTCGGCACGGTCCTTCTGGCCTTCGTGCCGGGCTATGACGTCATCGGGCTGGCCGCGCCCCTGCTGGTCGTGATCGGCCGGTTGATCCAGGGCTTTTCCGCCGGCGCCGAGCTGGGCTCGGTCTCGGTCTATCTGGCCGAAATCGCAAATGAACGCACCAAGGGCTTTTGGGTATCGTGGCAGTCAGCTTCCCAACAGGTCGCCGTGGTCATTGCCGCGGCGCTTGGCCTCTACCTCGACCACGTGTTGGGGCCGGACAAGCTGGCCGCCTGGGGCTGGCGCATTCCGTTTATAGCTGGGCTTTCCCTGGTGCCATTCATCTTCCTGCTGCGCCGCTCGCTGACCGAGACCGACAGTTTCGCCGCGCGCGAACGCATGAAGATCGGCGACGTGCTAGCCAATCTGGTCAAGCACGCCGGAACCATCCTGATTGGCATGATGATGGTGCTGATGACCACGGTGACCTTTTATCTCTGCACCGCCTATACACCGACTTTCGGCAAGACGGTGCTGCATCTGTCGCAGTGGGACAGCCTGCTGGTCACGCTCTGCGTCGGCGTCACCAATATCATCTGGCTGCCCCTGTTCGGGGCCCTGTCGGACAAGGTCGGCCGCAAGCCGATAATGATCGTCATCACGCTTTTGGCCGCGGTCAGCGCCTATCCGATCCTGTTGTGGCTGACCGGCGCGCCGTCGTTTCAGCACCTGTTGATCACCGAGCTTTGGCTATCCTTCCTGTTCGGCGCCTATAACGGCGCCAACGTCGTCTACCTGACCGAAGTGGTGCCACCGCAAGTCCGCGCCGCCGGTTTCAGCCTGGCCTATTCGCTGGCGACCTGTGTCGGCGGCTTCACACCGTTTCTCGTCACCTGGCTGATCCAGAAGACTCACAATCCCGCCATACCCGGCGCCTGGGAGACCGTCATCGCCATTATCGGCCTGATCGGTGTCCTGCTCAGCAAACCCTATGCGAAAAAGGAAGATGCGGCGTGACCCAGCATTTCATTCCGGCCCGTTTCTATCGCGGCGGCACCTCCAAGGGCGTCTTCTTCCACGCCCGCGATCTGCCGACTGAGCGCGCCTTAATCGACCAGGCTCTGCTGTCGGCGCTGGGCAGTCCCGATCCCTACGGGCGTCAGCTCGACGGCCTGGGCGGCGGTACCTCGTCGCTGTCGAAAGCGGTGATCATCGGCCCGCCGACCCACCCGGAGGCGGATATCGACTATACCTTCGTGCAGATCGCGGTCGATGAGCCGGTCGCCGACTGGAGCGGCAATTGCGGCAACCTGGCCTCGGCCGTCGGACCTTTCGCCGTCGATGAGGGCCTGGTCGCACCGGCGGGCAACGAGGCCGTGGTGCGCATCCATCAAACCAATAGCCGCAAGCTGATCCATGCCCGCTTTCCGTTGCATAACGGTCAAACCGAGGTCGACGGCGACTTCGTTATCGCCGGGGTCGCTGGCAGCGGGGCGCGCATCCGCCTCGACTTCCTCGATCCGGCAGGCGCGGCGACGGGCAAGCTGTTGCCGACAGGCAATGTCGTCGATACGGTCGACCTGGGAGAGGATGGCCAATTCGAAATCTCGCTGGTCGATGCCACGGCGCTCTTCGCCTATGTCGATGCCCATGCGCTGGGCCTGACCGGCGCCGAAAGCCCCAAAGAGATCGAGGCCGATGCCGCCTTGATGGCCAGGCTCGAACGATTGCGCCGCGCTGCCGGGGTCAAGGCGGGGCTGGCGGCGACGCCCGAGGCTATAGGGCTGCAGACACCGCGCGTGGTGATTGTCGCCGCGCCCGTGCCCTTCACCGCGCTTGACGGCACGGTCTATCATCCCGACGATTACGACATCGCTATCCGCATCCTGTCGATGCAGCGTGCCCACAACGCCATTCCGGGTACCGGCGGGCTGAATGTCGGCGTTGCCACCCAGATCGCGGGCACGATCGCTAACCGCCTGAGCCGGCCGGCCAATGCGGCGGGCGAGGTCCGCGTCGCCAACCCGTCGGGCCTGATCTCGGTCGGGGCCGCCGTGCGTCACGACGCCGATGGCTGGTGTGCCGACTCAGCCGTCCTGTTTCGCACAGCGCGTCTGCTGATGCGCGGTGAAGTCGCTGTCAGGGAGACCTTGTAATGGCTACGACCGATCTCGACATAGGCGCGGTTCTGGCGCCCTCCGGCACGTTGCGGGCAGCGATCAATCTCGGCAATCCGGTCCTGGCGCGCCGCGACGCTGATGGTCAGTTGGGCGGGGTCAGTACCGAGCTGGCGCGGGCCCTGGCGCGGCGACTCGGTTTGCCGCTGGCGCTGATACCGTTCGAAGGCGCGGGCAACGTCGTCAATGCCACGGCGGACGATGTCTGGGATATCGCCTTCCTGGCGCGCGACCCGTTGCGCGCCGAGCAGATCGGCTTCACCGCCCCCTATGTGACGATCGAAGGTATCTACGTCGTGCGCGAGGGCGGGGGGTTGCGGCAGGTGGACGATATCGACCACGCCGGAGTCAATGTCTGCGTCGGGCGGGGCGCCGCCTACGATCTGCACCTCAGCCGCACCCTGCAAAAGGCCGGTCTGCTGCGCAGCGACACCTCCAAGGCGGCGCTTGAGGACTTTGCCTCAGGCCAGGGCGATGCCGCCGCCGGCATCCGTCAGGCGGTGACGGCCTTTGCCGCCGCACACCGCGGGCTGTTTGTGGTCGACGAGCCCTTCATGCGCATCCACCAGGCCATGGCCGTGCCGCGTGCCAAGGCGGCGGCCGTGCCCCATCTCGACATCTTCCTCGCCGAGATGGCGGCCTCGGGTCTGATCGACCGAGCACTGGCATCCGAAGCCTAGATCACCGCCTTCAGAAAGGTGTCCAGCGCGATGTTACGGCCGCAGAGCACGACGCAGACGCGTTTGCCGCGATAGCGCTCGCGGGTCTTGATCAGGCCGGCCAGCGCCACGCCCGCAGCCCCCTCGACCATCCAGCGGTCGGTTTCGGCAACCAGGCGCATGGCCGCGGCGATCTCCTTTTCCGTGACAGTTTCGCGCACGTCGATCACCGCCTGGCAAATCGGAAAGGTCACCGAACCGGGTTCGACCGCGCCGGCCGAGCCGTCGGACAGGGTCGGCTGTTCGGGCACATCGATGATTTCGCCGGCTTCGAGCGCGCGCAGCAAGGCGGTGGAGTTTTCCGGCCAGACGGCGACGATCTGCGTCTTCGGGCTTAGGTGTTTGAGCGCGGTACCGGTGCCGCCGGTCAGGCCGCCGCAGCCGGTGCATAGAAAAATGGCGTCGAGGTCGGGCTGCTGGTCGAAGACCTCGGCGCCCAGCGTGCCTTGCCCGGCGACGACGTCGAGATCGTTATAGGGCGAGATATAGATACGGCCCTCGGCCTCCGCATCGGCGCGGGCCTTCAGTTCGGCATCGAGCGGAGCGCCGTCGACCATGACGATGTCGGCGCCGAGCGCGCGGATCGCTTCGATCTTCATCGGCTTGGTTTCGGTGCACAGATAGACGCTCACCGCCACGCCGGCGCGGCTGCCGGCATAGGCCACCGCCATGCCGTGATTGCCGGTCGATGAGGTGATGACACCCTGGCGGCGCTGGGTGTCATTGAGCAGGCGGATCTTGTTGCTGGCGCCGCGCAGCTTGAAGGCGCCGGTCGCCTGTAAGTGATCGCATTTCAGCCAGGCCTCGCAGTCCAGCAAGGCCGACAGGGCGGAACTGCGCGTCAGGGGCGTCGGCGGCAATTGCGGGCGCAGAGCGCGGTGGGCATCCATGATGGCGTCGAAGAGGTCGGTTTTGCCCGCTTGCATAATTGTACTCCTGCTTGTAAAAATGCAAAATAGATGACAAGACCGTCCGACACAATCCCTTTCAAGCGGCTTACCATGACATCTTCCAACCGCGAGACCGCGACCCTGTCCCTGAACAGTTTCAAGGCGAGAAACGCTCTGACCACGGCCGGCAAGGCCTATACGATCTATGATCTGAAAGCCGCTGAAGCCCATGGGTTGAGCGGCATTTCACAGTTGCCGGTGTCGCTGAAGATCTTGCTGGAAAACCTGCTGCGCCACGAGGACGGCGTCAACGTCACCGCCAACGATATCCTGGGGGTTGCTGGCTGGCTGGGCGATCGCGGCCGTGCCGAGCGCGAGATCAGCTTCACACCCGGCCGGGTGCTGATGCACGACACGACCGGCCTGCCGGCGGTGGTCGACCTGGCCTCGATGCGCGATGCTTACCGGGCGCTGGGCGGCGATCCCCGGCGCATCAATCCGGTCAAGCAGGCCGACCTGGTCATCGATCACTCGGTCATGGTCGACCGCTTCGGCAGCGATGACGCCTTCGCCGCCAATGTCGAAAAGGAATATGGCCGCAACGGCGAACGCTATCGCTTTCTGCGCTGGGGCTCACAGGCCTTCGAGAACTTGCGCGTCGTGCCGCCGGGCACCGGCATCCTGCATCAGATCAATATGGAGTATCTGGCACGGGTGATCGCGACCGACGGCGATCTGGCCTTTCCGGACACTCTGGCGGGCACAGATTCGCATACCACCATGATCAACGGCCTTTCGGTCCTGGCCTGGGGTGTCGGTGGCATTGAGGCCGAGGCCGTCATGCTGGGCCAGCCGATCCCCATGCTGCTGCCCGAGGTCGTCGGCATGCGCTTTCGCGGGAAACTGCCGGAACGGGCCACCGCCACCGACCTTGTCCTCACCGTGACCCAAATCCTGCGCGCCCACGGCGTCACCGGCAAGTTCGTCGAATTCTTCGGCGAAGGCCTCGCGCACATCACGCTGGAAGACCAGGCGACGATTGCCAATATGGCGCCGGAATATGGCGCCACCTGCGGCTATTTCCCGTTCAGCGCCCAGACCCTGCGCTATCTGCACGATACCGGCCGCGACGGTGCTCACATCGCCCTGGTCGAGGCCTATGCCCGCCATCAGGGCCTGTGGCACGATCCGGCCAACGAGCCGGTTTTCACCGATGTCATCGATCTCGACCTGTCGGCCATCGTGCCGAGCCTGGCCGGACCCAAGCGGCCGCAGGACCGGGTCAGCTTGTCCGAGGCCCATGTGCCCTATGCCAGGGAAGGCCAGGGTTTGACGAATGGGGCCGTGGTCATCGCCGCCATCACTTCGTGCACCAATACTTCCAACCCCGCGGTGATGATTGCCGCTGGCCTCTTGGCCCGAAAGGCGCGGGCACGCGGGCTGAAACCCAAGCCATGGGTCAAGACCTCTCTGGCACCGGGTTCGAAGGTGACGACGGACTATCTGGTGCGCACCGGCCTTCAGGACGACCTCGATGCTTTGGGCTTCAATCTGGTCGGCTATGGTTGCATGACGTGCATCGGCAATTCCGGGCCGCTGGCGGAGGGCGTCAGCGCCGATGTCCAGGCCGCCGATCTGAACGTCGCCGCCGTACTGTCGGGTAATCGCAATTTCGAGGGCCGCATCCATCCCGACGTCAAGGCCAACTACCTGGCCTCGCCGCCACTGTGCGTCGCCTATGCGCTGGCCGGATCGATGGCCATCGACCTGACGCGCGATGCGCTGGGTCACGACGCCGACGGCCGCCCGGTCTATTTGCGCGAGCTGTGGCCATCGTCCGAAGAGATCGCGGCTCTGCAACGCAATGCGCTCATTGGTGTAGAGGCCTTGCGCCGCTATGATGACGTCTTCACCGGTGACGACCGCTGGCGGGCCGTGCCGGTCGCTGGCGGCGATACGTTTGCCTGGGAGGCGGCCTCGACCTATGTCGCCCGTGCCCCCTACTTTGACGATGTGGCGCCCGTGCCTGCGCCGGTGACGGACATTGTCGGCGCCCGCATCATCGGCCTGTTCGGCGATTCCATCACCACGGACCATATTTCGCCCGCCGGCAGCATCAGGCCCAACGCTCCGGCCGGCCTTTACCTGCGCCACCACGGCGTCGAGCCCGGTGACTTCAACTCCTACGGCTCGCGACGCGGTCATCATGAGGTGCTGCGGCGCGGCGCCTTCGCCAATGCCCGGCTGCGCAACCAGCTTGCCCCCGAGCAGGAGGGTGGCGTCACCCGCTACCTGCCGTCGGGCGAGGTGCAGGCCGTATTCGACGCCGCCGAACGCTACCGTGCCGACGGCACGCCGCTCATCGTCATCGGCGGCCGCGACTACGGCACCGGCTCGTCGCGCGACTGGGCCGCCAAGGGTACGAAGCTGCTAGGGGTGCGCGCCGTCATCGCCCAATCGTTCGAGCGCATCCACCGCTCCAACCTGATCGGCATGGGCGTGCTGCCGCTGCAATTCACAGGTGAAGCGCCTGAACTGACGGGCAACGAGGTTCTGACCTTGCGCGGGCTCGCGGGACTGGAGCCACGCGCCGTGCTCAGTCTCGATCTCGGTGACGGCCGCCGCGTCGATGTGCGCGCCCGCATCGATACCCGTCGCGAGCTCGACTACTATCGCAATGGCGGCGTCCTGCCGTTCGTGCTGCGCAATCTGTTGCGCGAAGACGTAAAAACCGCCGCTGAATAGTTTTGTTTTATTGCGATTAAAAAAGCAATAAGCTAGGGTCGAAGCGCGCTCCGGCGTAGAACAGTCAGCAAAAAATGGCGGATGCGATGTTGGGGCGTGGGTTGCGGGACAGGTCAGTGAGGGACGTGTCGGCCAAAGTCTGGACCACGGTCGGGACAGGGGCGGGCGTCCTTGTTCCGGCCCTCCGTTCGTGCGCCTTGCCGCCAACCTTGCAGGCAGACACGGCCTCGGTCATGGTATGCGTGGTCGCCGACCCAAGAGATCGCCACCCAGGAGATCGCCATGCTGGGCTATAGCCTCAAACGCCTGCTGCTCAGCCTGCCGACCCTGTTCCTAGTGGCGGTGGCGGTCTTCCTCATCATCCGCCTGATTCCGGGCGATCCGGCGATGGCGCTGCTGGGCGAAAACGCCGACGCCGCTTCAGTTGCCGCCCTTCACAAGGAGATGGGCCTCGACACGCCGCTGCCGGTGCAGTTCGTCACCTGGCTCAGCCACGCCGTGCGCGGTGATTTCGGCCATTCGATCGTCACCGGTGAAGCGGTATTGCCGCTGATCCTGACGCGATTTCAGCTGACCGCCACGGTGGTCTTGATCGCCGTCGGGCTGGCCACCCTGATCGCCGTGACGGCCGGGCTGATCGCCGCCTGGCGCCGCGATACGCCGATCGACATGGCGGTCATCGGCGTATCGACTATTGTCCTGTCGGTGCCAAGCTTCTGGCTGGGTTTGGTCCTGCTGCTGATCTTCGGCGTCGCCCTGCGCTGGCTGCCGGTCGTCGGCTATGTCGGCTTTTCCGAGAATGCCGGGCTGGCCGCGCTCTATATCCTGTTGCCGACGCTGACCCTGGCGATCACCGAAAGCGGCGTCATCACGCGCATGATGCGCGCCAGCGCCATCGACGTGCTCAAGCTCGATTACGTTACCCACGCCCGCGCCAAGGGGCTGAGCGAGGCGGTGGTGCTGTCGCGTCACGTCTTCCCCAATGCCTTCGCGCCGACCCTGACCCTGGTGGGACTGAGCCTCGGTCACCTGTTGGGCGGCATTGCGGTGATCGAGACGGTCTTCACCCTGCCGGGGCTTGGGCGGCTGATGGTCGATTCCATCCTGTCGCGCGACTATCCGGTCGTTCAGGGCTGCCTGCTGTTCACCGCGACCATCTATGTCGTCGTCAACCTGATCGTCGACCTGCTGTACCCTCTGTTCGACCCGCGGGTGACGGCGTCATGAGCATTGGTGGTTTTCCGCTCAAAATCAGCACCCTGGTCGGCCTGGCCCTGGTCGGCCTGCTGCTGCTGGTCGTACTCGTGGGTCTGGTATGGATGCCCTACGATCCCGTGGCCATCGATCTCGACCACACGCTGAGTCCCCCGGGCGCCGCCCACTGGTTCGGCACCGACGAGTTCGGCCGTGACGTGCTGTCGCGCGCCATGCTGGGGGCGCGCATCTCGACCCTGATCGCGCTTTGCGTCGTCGCCATCGCCGTCAGTGTCGGCATGGCCCTGGGCGTGTTGGCGGGCTTCCTGCGCGGCTGGACCGATCGCGGGCTGATGGCTGTCGCCGACGCGGTGCTGGCCTTTCCCGGCATGCTGCTGGCCCTGGCCCTGATTGCCGTTCTGGGCGGCAATGTCGGCTCGATCATCCTGGCGCTCAGCATCGCCTACCTGCCGTCGGTCATCCGGGTGACGCGCTCGGCGGTGCTGTCGATCCGCGAGCGCGAATATGTCGAAGCCTCGCGCGTCGCCGGCGACAGCGCGGTTTACACCATGATCCGCCACGTCATTCCCAACGCTCTGCCGCCGGTCATCGTCCTGGCCACATCGCTGTTCGGCTGGGTCATCCTGTCGGAAAGCGCCTTGAGCTTCCTCGGCGTCGGGGTGCCGCCGCCGGCGCCGACCTGGGGCAATATGCTGTCCTCGGCGCGGCCCTATATGGAGACAGCGGCGTGGCTCAGCCTGGCGCCCGGGCTATGCATCGCGCTGGCGCTTTTGGGCGTCAATCTGACGGGCGACGGCCTGCGCGACTGGCTTGACCCCCGAGGTGATCAATGAGCCTGCTCACCGTCAATCAGTTGCGCCTCGAAACCAGCCGCGGCCGCGTCCTGGTGCCGGAACTGTCGTTCGACATGGCGGCGGGCGAGTGCCTGGCCCTGGTCGGCGAGTCGGGCAGCGGCAAGAGCATGGCGGCCAAGTCGATCCTCGGCCTGTTGCCATCCGGCGTCATCCGCGCCGGCGGAACCATCACGCTCGACGGCCAGGACCTGACGCAATTGGGCCCCGACAAGCTGCGCGCCGTGCGCGGCGGCACGGTCGGCATGGTGTTCCAGGAGCCGATGGTTTCGCTCAATCCGGCCCTGACCATTGCGCGCCAACTGGCCGAGGGGCTGAAGCTGCACCTGAAGCTCGACGACGCCGAAATCCGCCGCCGCTGCATCGACATGCTGAGCCGCGTGCGCATCAAGGACCCGGAAGCTTGCCTGAAGGCCCATCCGCACGAGTTTTCCGGCGGCATGCGTCAGCGCATCATGCTGGCCTCGGTGCTGATGCTGAAGCCGAAGCTGCTGATCGCCGACGAGCCGACGACGGCACTCGATACGCTGGCTCAGCGCGAGGTGCTGGAGCTGATGACCGAACTGGCGCGCGACAATGGCGTGGCCGTGTTGCTGATCACCCACGATCTCGGCCTCGTCGCCAAATATTCGCAGCGCGTCGTCGTCCTCGAAAAGGGCATCGCCGTCGAACGCGGACCCACCCGTCAGGTATTGGGCAAGCCCGCCCATCCCTATACGCAAAAGCTGGTCGCCTCTCTGCCGAAGCGCGCCGAGGTGCGGCGCGTGGCGTTGCCGGCCGCCGTGCCGCTGCTCAAGGTCACGGGTGCTCATGTCGACTACCCGGGCAAGCCCGGCCTGTTTCTGCCTGGGCCGCCCAAGCCGGTCGTCCAGGGCGTCGACCTGACCATCGACGCCGGGGAAATCGTCGCTGTCGTCGGCGCTTCGGGCTGCGGCAAGTCGACGCTCGGACGTTCTGTGCTTGGGCTGAAGGCGCTGTCGAAAGGCAGCATTGCCTTTGACGGCATCGACATCGCGCACATGAGCGCCACGCAAAAAGCCGCTTTTCGCCGCGACGCGCAACTGGTGTTCCAGGATCCGTTTTCTTCGCTTGATCCGCGGATGAAGATCGGCGACCTGGCCGGAGCGGCATTGCGTCATTTGCCGGGTGTCAGCGCCACCGAACGGCGCGACCGCGTCAATGCCATTCTAGAAGAGGTCGGCCTGGCGGGCTTCTACGATCGCCTGCCGCACCAGATGTCGGGCGGTCAGCGTCAGCGCGTCGCCATCGCCCGGGCCGTGGTCTCAAAGCCGCGGCTGGTGGTCGCCGACGAGCCGGTGTCGGCGCTTGACGCCACCGTGCAGCGGCAGGTGCTGGATCTGTTTCAGCGGCTTCAGGCACAGTACGGCTTTGCCTGCATGTTCATCACGCACGATCTGGGTGTGGTCGAGCAAATCGCCTCGCGCGTCTATGTGCTGTCGGCCGGTGTGGTCGTCGAACAGGGAGAGGTGGCGGCGGTCTTCGACAATCCGCAACACCCTTATACTCGGGCCCTGCTGGCGGCGACGCCCAGCCTGATGGCCGCGGAAGCGCTGGACTAGGTTCGGAAAAAAGCGCTCTCCAAAAAGAAGCCCTCCCCAAGGGGGGCGGGGAGGGCTCTCTCAGAGGTCCGGAGCAGCCAGTCGCCGATCCGGACGGGGGGAGGACAGAATGATCGTGCACGCCGGATCTGAGCGGCAGACGCATTCGCAAGTGTCGCACACAAAAACGATACACTGCGAAAGGGAGAGACCACATTCGCCCTTCCCGAATACGGTTGACAGGGCGCGTCGTCAATGTATTTTGTATTTATAGCGCTAAAAAAACTATCCGGAACTTATCCGGCGCCCGCAGGAGGCTGAAGAGGCATGACACGCGACGCAACATACGACATCGGCCGGCGTGGCCTGCTGGCAACCCTGGCAGCGGCCGGACTGATGCCGCTGACCGCGCGGGCCCAAATGCAGGGGCAGGACTCAGCCCCGGCGACCGGGAGTTCGGCCGCCGCCATTATCGGCGGGCCGAGCGAAATCCTGATCTCCTATCGCTGCGATTCGGCCAATCGCCCGGCCTTTCGCCGCTATCTCGCCAATGAGATGATGGCGCGTCTGAAGGCCTTGCAGGCGCGCGGCACATTGAAAAGTTACCAGATCCTGTTCAACCCGTTCGTCTCGGAAACCTGGGACGCCATGGTGTTGCTGAGCTTTCACACCTATGCCGACACCCAGGCGTGGAAAATCGTCGAACGCAGTATGCCGGGTGGGCTTGACGCCGCGGGGCTGAAGCTCGGCCATCCGATCCAGACCTATAATTGCGATCTCGAATGGCAGGGCTGGGCCGCGGATCCCGGGCCCGAGCACCAGCGCGTCGCCTATGCCATCCCCTATAGCTACAACGCGCTTGGGCAGTACAAGACCTATGTCGACGCCTATGTCATCCCGCAGGTCAAGGGGTGGATCGATGACGGTGCGCTGAGCGGCTACCGCTTCTATCTCAATCGCTATCAGACCGGCGATCCGTGGGATTGCCTGTTCATCTACGACTATCGCAATCTCGAACAGTTCGGTCGCCGCGACGAGGTCGTGGCCAAGGTGCGCGCCACTCTGCAATCCAATGCCGAATGGGTCCATCTCAACGAGATCAAGGCAACGATCCGCAGCGAGAGCGAAAACACCATCGCCGATATTCTGTGAGGACTTAGGTCAGGCTGGCCTTGGCCGTGCCGGACACGCCGAGATGCTCATCGATCAGGACAGCGGCGCGCTGGACGTCGCCGTCTTCCAGGGCGGCGATGATGCCCAGATGTTCGTCGATCGAGCCACGCACGCGCTCGGTGCTGAACTTCCAGCTATAGGACAGGAAGGTCCGCAACTGGACCTGGCGCTGCACCGAGGCCAGCAGGAAGCGGTTGCCTGAACAACGTGCCAGGCCTTCGTGGAAGGCGGTGTTGAGGTCGTAGAACTCCGCGGCCATGCTGTCGCGCCACGCTTTTTTGCGAAAGGCGACGTGGCGGGCCTTGATGGCCTTCAGCCAGTCATGGTCGAGCACGAAGGTCGGCTGCAGGACGGTCTGGGGTTCGATGATATGGCGAAAGGCATAGGATTCGGCCTGGGCGCGCGGGCTTTCGACCGTCGGCAGGAAGGACCAGCCATTGCCGGGCTTGCGCTCGACCAAGCCGATATCGGCCAGGGTGCGCAACACGCGAATGGCGGTCGGCAGCTTGACGCCGAACATGCGGCAGATTTCCTGTTGCGGTACGTCGGCGGGCAGCTTGCCGGTGGTGCGGGCGTCGGCGATGCGCGAGATCAGGCGCCGGTCTTCTTCTTCCTGGAGGTTGACGGGCTCGGCCACCGGCACGTCGGTCACCGGATCGAGCAGGATGAAGCCGCGATTGGCCCTTGATTCAACCCAGCCCTGGGCTTCGAGCTGTTTCAGCGCGCCGCGGATCGGCGTGCGCGAGACACCGAACTGCTGACACAGGTCAAGCTCGATCAGGCGATGTCCGGCGCCGGCGCCCTGATCCTTGAGAAGACGCAGGATGCGCGCGGCCAGTTCCGTCTGCAGACGTGAAGCGGGGGGCGACGGATCGCCCGGATCGGCTTGCGTCGGGGTTTTGCTAGCGTTTTGGGTCGTCATCTTATGTCTCCGTCGCCGACCGCCGCCCCTCGGCGCGATCCGCGTGTCAGACTGTCTTTTATCCAATAATAAATCACTTTTGTACTGTAAAAAGTGGATTGCCGTTTTTTTGAAAACACCAGCCTTCCGGCGAAGGCCGGAGTTGTATGGCTAAAAGGCTTTGCAATCGAAGGGCGGAGCCTATTCTTGCGGCTTCAGGGCCTGGTGCAGCGACGACAACCGCGAGCGCGTCAGGTGCTGGCCGATCATCTGAGACGCCGCCAGATTATCTCCGGCTTCGAGCGCTTCGATGATCTGCAGGTGCTCGGCGGTCGAATCGTGAGGGCGGCCGGGAAATTCCGACGTCAGATTAAGCAGCATGCGCATCTTCGACAGCCGCTGCACGGTGGCGATCAGCACATGATTGTTCGAGCACCGTGCCAGGCCGTCGTGGAAGTCGGAATTCATCTGATTGTATTCGATCGACATCGTGTCGCGCCACCGCTTCTTGCGAAAGGCCAGATGTCGCGCCTTGATCTCGGCCAGCCATTCGCGGTCGAGAACAAATCCGGGCAGCATGACGAGCTGAGGTTCGATCAACTGCCGGAACTCATAGGTTTCGGCCATGGTGCGCGGGGTGTCGATCGATGGCAGAAAGGCCCAGCCATTGCCGGGCTTGCGTTCGACCAGACCGAGATCGGCCAATTGGCGCAGGACCCGCACCGCGCGGTGCAACTTGACGCCGAAGCGTTCGCAGATTTCCTGCTGGGTGACGTCGCTCGCCAGCAGCCCGGTATTGCGCGCCCGTGCAATCGCGCCCAGCAACTGCTGGTCCTTTTCCTGCTGGGCATCCAGCGGTTCGTGACGCGGCTGGAAGCGTTTAAGGGCATCGGTGACGACGTAGCCGCGCTGGGCGCGGGCCTCGACGACGCCCTGCGCCGCCAGGGTCCGCAAGGCGCCGCGAATGGGGGTGCGCGATACGCCGAATTGCTGGCACAGGTCGACCTCGATCAGCCGGTGCCCGGGCTCGGCGTTTTCGTCCTTGAGCATGCGCAGAATCTGACCAGCCAGCCGAAGGTGCAGGCGGCTGCCCGCCGGCGGATCGAAAACGGTCGAAGACGACTCCAGGTCCATCGCAAATCCCTGCGCCCGCGGGTGGCGCTTTCACAGGCACAATAATACAAACGGGGCGAATTTGCCATGGACGTTCGGAACCGGCCCCGGATCAGATCCCGATTAGGGTGCTTTATAATTGTACTTTTCGCGCCGATAAGTCAATTCGCGGCACAAAAGTCACACCGTTATGAAAACGCGGCGTTTGCGTCACAAAACATTTGTACTTTTCGATAGCAAGAATACATTTTTATCCACACGGCGTGAGGCCGATCAGGGGCCGAACCGGTTTCGGCGCGAGAGAAAAAGGGATGGCTATGTTTAAGCGTGAGTCTAAGACGGCGGTTCTGGCGCGGAGTGGCGGTGTCGCCCTGCTTATGGCGACGACCGCGCTGGCGGGTGCAGCCAAGGCCCAGGACGCATCGCCTCCCCCGGCGGACGGTAAGAAGGACGCCAAGATCGAAGTCATCGTCGTCACCGCCGACCGCAAGAACACCTATTCGGCAGATCTGGTTCAGGCCGGGTCTTTCCGCGGCGCGCGCCAGCTCGACACGCCGCTGACGGTTGCGGTCATGCCAGCCGAACTGATCAAGTCGCAGCAGGCTTTGACCCTGATCGACGTCGTCAAGAACACCGCCGGCGTGTCATCGACCGGTAGCGGCGCCGTCGTCTATAACAACCTGACCATTCGCGGCATCGCGGTCGATACTCGCGCCAACTATCGTCTCGACGGCTCGCTGCAGGTCATTTCCTCGATCTCCTTCCCGCTGGAAGACAAGGATCGCGTCGAAATCCTCAAGGGCGCCTCGGCCCTGTACTACGGCTTCTCCAACCCGTCGGGCATCGTCAACATGACGATGAAGCGCCCGACCTCGTCACAGCTGATCGACGTCACCGCCTTCGGCGACGACCATGGCTCGGCCGGCGTTGCCATCGACTACGGCAATACCTGGGCGACCGACAAGAGCGGTGGCACCTTTGGCGCCCGCGTCAACCTGGTCGACGCCTATCTCAATACCGGCATCAAATATTCGGACGGCCACCGCAACCTGATCGCCGGCGCCTTTGATTACAAGCCGAACGATCGCCTGACGCTGCAGGCCGACTACGAACACATCATGAAGAAGATCATCGAACCCGGTGTCTTCATCTTCAAGAACGCGCAGTCGACCTCGACCCTGGCCAACTACTACCCGGCGATCACCTTGCCGACCCTGCTCGATCCCAAGTCGAACTTCGGCCAGTCCTGGGCCTATAATTACGGCTTGGAAACCAACAAGATGGTCAAGGCTTTGTACAAGCTGAACGACTCCTGGCTGGTGACTGCCGACTACGGTCAGTCGAACCTGGAACGCGACCGCAATGTGCCGCAGTTCCAGCTCAATCCGGACAATTCGGCGGCGACCATCGCCGGCACCGGCTCGCTGGTCATCGGTCACCAGAATTCTCTGTTCGACTCGGAAAACGGCCGCATCGAACTGGCCGGTACCTTCTATACCGGGTCGTGGCTGCTGCACGACATCCTGATCGGCTACGGCGACGCGGTGAAGAATCAGCACGCCCCGGCGCAGAACAAGAGCACCTTCGCCGACAACTATCTCAACCCGATCGATATCGCCCTGCCGGCCTCTTTCCCGGCGCAGGTCACCACCAACACCCGCATCCACGACAAGGGCCTTTACGCCTTCGACCGCATCGAAGTCGGCAAGTACCTGCAGATCCTGGGCGGGGTGCGCAAGTCGGACTACACCGAATATAGCGATGGCGGCACCGGTGGGACTGAAGCTGTCACCTATCACGCCGAGCCGACCTCGATCTCCTACGGCGCCGTGGTTAAGCCGACCTCGTGGATCAGTGTCTATGGCACCTTCATCCAGGGCCTGGAAACCACGCCGCTGGCGCCGACCACCACGATCAATGCCAACCAGCAACTGCCGCCGACGGAATCGCGTCAGGCCGAATTCGGCATCAAGATGCAGCCGCGCAAGTCGATCTTCATCCAGTACGCCCACTTCGACATCAGCCGCGGCGCCACCTATACCAATGCGTCCAACCTCTATGTCGAAGATGGCCGCAACAAGTATGAAGGCGACGAACTGTCGATCACCGGCGAAGTCACCAAAGACTTCTCGGTTTACTTGTCGGGCATGCTGCTGGATGCCAAGTTCGAGCAGAATGCAGCAACCGTCATCACCTCGACGACCAAGTCCGGTGTAACCACCACCACGGTCACGCCGACGATCCAGGGCATGCGTGTCGACGGCACGCCGAAGAATACGCTGTCGCTGTCGGGCGAATACCGGGTGCCTGTGGTGCCGGGTCTGTCGCTGACCGCCGGTATGTATCACATCGGCAACCAGGCGCTTAACCCGCAGAACGAAGCCTTCGCGCCGGCCTATACGACCTACGATGTCGGGGCGGCCTACAAGATGGACATCTACGGCAAGACCACGACCTTCCGTCTGAACGGCAGCAACGTCACCAACAAGAAGTACTGGGCGGTTGTCGGGGGCTCGACCCTTGGCGAAGGTCTGCCGGCGACCTACAAGTTCTCGGTCGAACGCGCATTCTAAACGCACGCACAAAAGTGGAAAAGGCCTGACGGCAATGCGTCGTCAGGCCTTTTCTTTGCCAACCGTTAGTGTATTTATAATTCTATTAGTACAATTTTGCGGACAGCGAAGCTGCGAAGGAGGGACAATCATGGTACGCACTCTGATACGCGCTTTGGCCCCGCTCCTGGTCGCTCCGTTTTTGTGGAGCGGTGCCGCTGAGGCCGGAACCATCGCCGCCGCGCCGCCGCCGATGACCGCAGATGTCTCAGCGGGCTCCGTCCGCAACGACACTTTTCCGGCCGTCACCGCATCCTATCCCGAGGGCGTTGTCGCTCAGGGCAATGTCGAATACGCCAATCTCAAGGGCTACCGGCCGCTGCTGCTCGATCTGTACAGCCACGCCGATGCCCCAAGCCACGCGCTGAGACCGCTCATCGTCTATATCCACGGTGGGGGCTGGAGCCGGGGCGATGCGCGTGGTTCCGGCGCTTTTACCGACTTTCCGGCCGTTCTGGCCAGCGTCGCCGCGCACGGCTACGTCGTCGCCTCGGTTAATTACCGCTTGAGCAGTGAGGCGCCGTTCCCGGCGGCCATCCAGGACGTCAAGGCGGCGATCAAGTTTCTGCGCCGGCACGCCGCGGCCTATGGGATAGACCCTAAGCGCGTCATCGTCTGGGGCGGATCGGCCGGCGGGCATTTGGCAGGGCTTGCCGCCACGACCTGCGGGACCGCAGCTTTCGAGCCCGCCATCTCGACCGGGCGGTTGTCGGGCGCGCAAGCCAAGGCAGCCAAGGCCGATGACATGGATGACTGCGTCCAGGGCGCGGCCCTGTGGTACGGCATATTCGATATGACGAAGGATGCGCCGGGCGCACCGACCGACGTCATGACCAAGGACGTGCCCGAGGCACTCGGCTGCCCCTCGGTTGATGCCTGCACCGCCGTAGCGGCGCAGGCGAGCCCCATCCGTTATGTCTCTGCCCAAACCCCGCCCGTTCTGCTGGTCGACGGCCTGGCCGACGTCGAAGTCCCGCCGCAGCAGACCCAGGCCATGGCGGCGACGCTGCAAAGGGCCGGCGTGGCCACCGATACCCTCTATCTTCCCGGCGTCGGTCACGGCCTGATCGGCCCGACGGCACAGGCGACGCGCGAGGCCAGCCTGAAAGCGCTGCAAGCCACCGTCGATTTCTTCGATCGCATAACCCGAAACTAAGGGCGAGCCCATGGACGACCAAAAACAACAGTATGATCCTACGACCATCGCCCTGCACTGGATCGTCGCCGCCACCGTCGTGGTGCAGTGGCTGCTGGGCCAGGGCATGCACTACTTCCCCAAGGACTGGAAACATCCCGATCGTCAGATCCACGTCTATATCGGCACGGCCCTGACCGTCGTGCTGCTGGTGCGGCTGATCTGGCGACTGACGCGCGGCCGGCGCATCGTCGAGCCGGGAAGCTTGATGACCCTGGCGGCCAAGGCGATGCACGTAGCGCTTTATCTTGTCCTTTTCACCATTCTCGGGCTTGGCCTGTTTGCCGTGTGGAACAAGGGCGGGCCCTATTTCGGCGGGCTGATCAACATCGATCCCTGGGGCCACGCCGAAAAAGCGGCGCGCAAGGCGCTGTCGATCAAGGTCGTCGGCATCCACGAACTGCTGGCCAATATCCTGCTGGGACTGGCCGGCTTGCACGCCGCCGCCGCCCTGGTGCATCAATACATCCTGAAGGACGGCGTGTTGTCGCGCATGATCCCGGCGCTCAAGGCCTCACGAGGCGGTTAAGCCTCCCGGAGACGCGTTTACATGTTGAGAGTGATCCTTGTCGCCGTGCTGCTCTTGTTGGCGGGGCCGGTAGCGGCCGCCGAAAGCGTGCTGCACGTCCGCCTCAACTCCGACATCCTGTCGAGTGAGCCCGGCACCCTGCGCGACGGCAATACCGATCAGGTGCTGCTGCACGTCACCGAAGGGCTGGTCGCCTATCGCGAAAATGGCACGGTGGCGCCGCTGTTGGCTCAAGGTTGGACGATTTCGCCCGACGGCAAAACCTACACCTTCGCCCTGCGCGCCGGCATCCATTTCCATAACGGCCAGCCAATGACCTCGGCGGATGCGGTCTGGTCGCTGAAGCGCTGGTTCGGCATGGGCGCGCGCTGGCGTTGCGGCGACAGTATCGGCCCCAAGGGCATGACCTCTGTCGTTGATGTCACCGCCCCCGATGCGTCGACCGTCGTCATCCGGCTCGACCGGCCGGCGCCGTTGTTCCTGACGACGCTGGCGCGCACCGATTGCGGCGGCACGCCGATTGTCAGCCCGGCCTCGGCCGACGCCGGCGGCAAGTGGATCGCGCCCATCGGCACCGGCCCGTTCATGTTCGGCGCGTGGAAGCGCAATCAGTCGATCGACCTGGTCAAATTCGCCGGCTATTCGGCGCTGCCGGGACCGCGCGACGGCAATACCGGTGGCAAGACGCCGCTGGTCGACCGCGTGCATTTCCTGATCATTCCCGACAGCTCCGCCGCCGTCGGCGCTTTGCTGCGCGGCAATCTCGATGTTCTGGGGGAGGTTGCCTATGTCGATTACGACACGGTGCGCCATAATCCCGATGTGACGGTCAATGTCACGCCGATGATGGACATCAACACCATCCTCATTCAGACGCGCAACCCGAAGCTGGCCGACCCGCGCCTGCGCCAGGCCATTGCCCTGACCATCGACACCGAAGGCATGGCACGGGTCATCACGCGCGGCACAGCACGCGGCAACAACTCGCCGGTGCCGCGCACCAGCCCGTTTTATGGCGCCGCCGAGGCGAAGCTGCGCGGTGTCGACATCGTCCGCGCCAAACAGCTGGCGGCCGCGGCCGGCTACCGTGGCGAGCCCATTCATCTGATGACCAATCACCGCTATCCGGAACTGTTCGATCAGGCGGTGCTGTTGCAGGCCATGGCGCACAAGGCCGGGATCAACATCGTCATCGACACCGTCGATTGGGCAACCGAGGTCTCCAAATACAGTGTCGGCGACTATGAGCTGGTGAGCTTTTCCTTCGGCGCCCGCCTCGATCCGGCGTTCAATTTCCAGCTGTTCATCGGCGACCGCGTCCACGAGCCGCGCAAGGTGTGGAACAGCCCGCAGGCCAAGGCGATGTTGGACACGATCAGCGCCACGGCTGACCCCAAGGCGCGCCAGGCGCAGATCGACACGCTGCAAGCCATGTTCATGGACGAGACGCCGGCCATCGTCACCTTCAACACCTCGCGGCTGTCGGCGGTGCGCAAGAATGTCGTGGGCTACGCCTGCTGGCCGACCGGTCTGCCGCGCTACTGGGGGGTATCCCTCAAATAGCGCTTAGCGAACGTAGGAGGCCCCGTTGATATCCAGCGTCGTGCCGGTAGCATGATCGCCAAGGCCACTCAGCAAAAAGGCGACCGCCGGGGCGATATCGCCGGGCTCGGTCAGCTTGCCCAAGGCGATGTCGCTGGCGGCGTAATCCTCGCCATAGGTATCGATAAAGGCCTGGGCCATGTCGGTGCGGGTAAAGCCTGGCGCTACCGCAAAAGCCTTGATGTTGTCGCGGCCGAAGCCGCGCGCGATCGACTTGGTCAGGGCGACGACGGCGGCCTTCGACGCGGCGTAGGCCATGTAGTCGGCCGTGTCGCCGCGATGGGCGGCGCGTGAGGCGATATTGACGATACGGCCTTGTTTGAGCGGCTGAAAATGCAGCAGCGCCTCCCGGCAGAGCGTCGCCGTGGCGGTGACATTGACGGCCATAGTGGCCTCCCAGTCGCCGTGCCACTCGGCAGCGTTCTTGGTCAGCGGGCTTTCGATGGCGATGCCGGCATTGTTGACCAGAGCGTCGATGCGCCCGGCGGCGGCGATCGCTTGTGCCCACAACGCGGCACAGGCGCCGGCATCGGCGAGATCGGCCCGCAGGACGACGGCGCCGTTACCAATGTCGGCGGCCACGGCCTCGGCCGCGGCGCGGTCGCGGCCATAGTGGACCAGCACGCGGGCGCCGGCCTGGCCCAGGGTGCGCGCAATGGCGGCGCCGATGCCGCGGCTGGCCCCGGTGACCAGGATCGACTGACCGGAAAGATCGATGGCGAGTGACATGTTGGTTTTGAGGCCTCCCGGGCGAAAAGCCCAAGTTTACGCAAGCGCGGCGGCCGTTGACATCCCCCCGTCAAGGGATAGTCTTTCATTAGGCCGCAAGGGATGAAGATCGCCATGCCTTTGACTGAAACCCTGACCCAAGCCCTGGCGGAGGTGATCGGCGGCATCGGTGAAGCCGATTTCGCCGCCACCGCCGCCGGCGCGCTCTGCCGGTTCATGGATTTCGATGTCGCCGCAGTGGTGCTGCATGGTGGTGGCGGTCCACGCCTGATGTTCGACAGTTTTGACGCGGTCGACGGCCGCGACGGGCTCGATGCCTATCTGCGCCACACTTACGCGGTCAATCCGATGGTCTGCGGCCGCGCTTGGGGTGCCGTGCGGGCGCGCGATTTCGCCTCGCGCCGTGCCCCGGCCGTATTGCGCAGTCCCTATCTGGTGGCCTCGCCGGACGAGGAGCTGGGCTTTCGCACCGTCGGCTGGCCACGCGGCCTGGAAGAAATCGGCCTCTATTTCGAAGCCTGCGGTGGCCTGGTCGAGCTCGGCCTCTATCGCCCGCGCGGCCGCCATCCGGTCGCCGCGGAGCGGATGTACGCGCTTGACCGGTTGACCGTGCCGGTCGCGGCGGCGTTCGAGGCGCATCGCCGCGCCGGCGGCCGCACACCGTCGGGTGTCAGCTTCGCTGTGCTGTCGCCGCGCGAGCGCGAAGTCGCGGGGCTTTTGGTCCAGGGCTGCACCTCCGAAGCCATCGCCCTGCGCCTCGACATCAGCCATCACACGGTGCGCGATCACCGCAAGCACATCTTCCGCAAGCTCGGCATTACCTCGCTCGCCGAACTGTTCGCGCTGACCTGACTCAAACCCCGCATCCCATCCCGCATCGGGGGGATGGAGGCCGCCCGCCCGCCGGGCCATTTTGGACACCGTCATTTTGCCGGAGTCCGCCATGCGCTATGCCCGTATGCCCATCGAAGTCGAGTCGCCCGAGGAATACGGTTACGGCCGCATCCGCTGTAATCTGTCGGAAAGTTCGATCTCCGACCAGCGCCTGTCGGACCTCGGCATGACCATTCCCGACCTGACCCTGTTGTATGGCGAGCATCGCGGTGGCCAGGTCTTGCGCGAACTGATCGCGGCGGACGGCGAGGGGCTCACCGCCGACGACGTGCTGATGACCATGGGGGCGGCAGGCGCGTTGTTCATCGTCTCGACGGCGCTGCTCGGCGCCGGCCAGCACCTGGTGGTCACCAAGCCCAACTACGCCACCAATCTGGAGACGCCACGCGCCATTGGTGGGCCGGTCACCCACGTCGATCTGCGCTTCGAGGACGGTTTCCGTATCGATTTCGAGCGGCTGGCCGCGTCGTTGACACCGCAGACCCGGTTGATCAGCGTCACCACGCCGCACAATCCGACCGGGGTCAAGCTCAGCGAGGCCGAACTGCGCGCCCTGGTCGATCTGTCGGCGCGCCACGGCTGCTATCTGCTGGTCGATGAGACCTATCGCGATCTCGACTTCGACCGGCCCTTGCCGCTGGCGGCATCGCTCGGCCGCCACGTCATCAGCGTGTCGTCCCTGTCCAAGGCCTATGGCGTGCCGGGTATTCGCGTCGGCTGGCTGATCACCCGCGATCAGGAGCTGCAGACCCTGTTCCTGGCGGCCAAGGAGCAGATCAGCATCTGCAGCAGCGTCATGGACGAATGGGTCGCCGAGGGCATATTGGCCAGCCGCGATGCCTTGCTGCGCCCGACCCTGACGGAGATGCGCCGCCGCCGCGACCGCATCGATCAATGGATGGCCGCCGAGCCTTTGCTCGAGTGGGTGCCGCCGGCGGGAGGCGTCGTCTGTTTTCCGCGCATGAAGTCTGAACCTCGCGATGGCACCGACGGCTTTTACCGCCGCCTGTTGGAGGACCACGGCACCTATGTCGGGCCCGGCCACTGGTTCGAAATGCCCGACACCTATTTCCGCCTCGGCTATGGCTGGCCGACCGGAGCCGAACTGGACGAGGGGCTCCGGGGCATTTCAGCAGCGCTTAGAGGTTAAACCGTGCTCAAAAACAGGCTGGTTTCGCTATTGGCGATGCCGTCGATCATGCGCACCTCGCGCAGGACGCGGTCGAAGTCCGACAGGCTGGCGGCGTGGATGTCGGCGATGAGGTCCCAGTTGCCGTTGGTCGTGTGCAGGGTGCGGATCTCGGTAATGCCGCGCAGGCGCTGAATGACCTGGGTCGTCGACCTGCCGGTGATCTCGAGCATCATGATGGCGTGAACGCTGAGATCGTCGTAATCCTCGCGCACGCGGACCGTGAAATTGAGCAGCACGCCGGTCTCGATCAGCCGGTCGAGCCGGTTCTGTACCGTGCCGCGCGCGATCCCCAAAGCCTCGGCCAATTTTGACAGTGAAGCGCGGCCATCGACTCGCAGATGCGAGATGATGCGGCGGTCGACATCGTCAGGAATGAACTTGGCTACGGCCATAGATGCTGCCTCGAACGGCGATTGGCGGATTGCCCAATCCGGCTGTCAAATTTTACCAGAAATCGCTCATTTTTGAAGCTGGATTGCGATTTAGACCGGCGGAGTGTGCGGGTAAAATTACGGCATGCCACCATAGTCCAACAGGAGCTTTCATGCCGTCCCAACCCTCCGCGCTTGCTTATATTCCCTTCGTCAGCGTCGAAAACATGATGCGTCTGGTGCATCATTACGGCATCGAGACGGTGCTTAAGGAGCTGACCGACGCCGTCGAGGCCGACTACCGGCGCTGGCAGCTGTTCGAAAAGACGCCGCGGCTGGCTTCGCATTCGCGCGATGGTGTGATCGAGCTGATGCCGACCTCCGATGGCGACGCCTTCAGCTTCAAATATGTCAACGGCCATCCGAGCAATACCGCGAAGGGCTTTCAGACGGTGGCGGCGTTCGGCCTGCTGGCGCGCGTCGATACCGGCTATCCGCTGATGCTGACCGAGATGACCTTGCTGACGGCGCTGCGCACGGCGGCGACCTCGGCGATGGCGGCGCGCCATCTGGCGCCGCGCGACGCCCGCGTCATGGCACTGATCGGCAATGGCGCCCAGGCGGAGTTCCAGGCCCTGGCGATGAAGGCCGTGGTCGGGATCGAGGAGGTCCGGCTCTACGACATCGACACCCGGGCGACGGAGAAGACCGTGCGCAACCTGCGTCACAGCGGCCTGCGCGTCGTCGCCTGCGCCAATGCGCAAACGGCGGTCGAAGGCGCCCATATCATCACCACCTGCACGGCCGACAAGGCCTATGCCACCATCCTCAGCGACAACATGGTCGGCGCCGGGGTGCACATCAACGCCATCGGCGGCGATTGCCCGGGCAAGACCGAGTTGCATAGGGATATTCTCCTGCGGGCGGACACGTTCGTCGAATTCGAGCCCCAGACGCGGATCGAGGGTGAAATCCAGCAAATGGACGCCGACTATCCCGTCACCGAGTTCTGGCGCGTGCTGAGCGGTGATGCCGAAGGCCGCCGAGATGCCCGCCAGATCACGCTGTTCGACAGTGTCGGCTTCGCCACCGAAGACTTTTCGGCGCTGCGCTACGTCTATTCGAAGCTGAAGGGCACCGACTTCTTCCAACAGATCGACATCGTCGCCGATCCGGACGAGCCGCGCGACCTGTTTGGCATGCTGCTGCGGGCGGCTTAAGGCTGGCAAGGGCGGGGCGCCTTATTCGCTCTTGAGGCGCCCCGTCAGGACCGGCCACGCCATATCGGCGGAATTGATGTTGACCGTGCGCTCGATACGCACCCGGTCGCCGTCAAAAGTACAGGTCACCGTGTCGTGGAAGGCGGTCTCGTTGAAGTACCAGAGCATTTGCAGGGTCGACGGATCGACGAAACGGGCGCCCGCACTGATGGCGGCGTCGCGCAGACGATAGCCGTGGTGCAGTTCGCGGCCGGGCATGTCGCTGATGCCCTCGATGAAGCTCTGGGTACCGCAGACGATGGGATAGGTGCCCTCGGCATCGCTCAGCGCAAAGGTGACGCGGCTGGCGGTCAGGTCGAAGGCAACTTTCGTGACGCCCAGCGGATTGGCATCGACGGTGAAGGCCGTGCGCCCGGGCCTCAGCACCGTGCTGTTCGCCTGCGGGCGCAGCGCCGGCGGATGCGTCCAGTCCGTGGTGCGTTTTTGCAGCGCAGCCTCGGCCGAAGCCGAGTCCGGTCCAGGTGTAACAAAGCCCGCGGGGAAATGCCGGAAGACATGCGGCCGCAATTTGATCGAGCCGTCGATCGCCGCTGTCACACCGATGGTCGCACCTTGTTCGGGGAAGACAAAAACCATCTGCACGAACTGGCCGTTGGCGGCAAAAACGCCGTTGTCGTAGACCACCCAGTGATAGCCGTAGTCTTCGACGTGCTGGCGTGTCGCGGTCGCAACCCAGGCTTCGGGCACCAGACGCTGACCTTCCCACATGCCTTTGTCGGCGTGGAGAATGCCAAGCTTCAGGATGTCGACCAGCTTGCAGGTCAAGCCATTGCCGCCGGGGTTGAAGCCATCGGGGCCGATATCCCAGGTCTCGCCAGTAATGCCCAGCGGCGCGAACAGGCGCGGCTTGAGATAGTCGCGCAGCGACAGGCCTGAGGTCTTGTACAGGATGGCCGCCAGCATGTAGCTGACCGCGCTTGAATAGACATAGGTCGTGCCGGGTTGGTGGACGACCGGGATCTTGAAGAATTCACGGATCCACGAGGTCTCGATCGCCCGCCACTGCGGGCCGCCGACCTCGGCCGCGTGACCGGTGCGCATGGTCAGCAGATCTTCGACGGTCATGGCCGCCAGCTTGGCGTCGACGACGGCCGGCAGGTCGTCCGGGAAAAACGAGATGACCTTGTCGTCGATGGCGAACAGGCCTTCGTCCAGGGCCAGGCCGATGGCGGTGGCGGTAAAGCTCTTGGCGACCGAATGCATGATCTGCGGCTTGCCGGCGCGATACGGCCAGGCATAGGCCTCGTGGGCGACGACACCGTTGCGATGGATCATGATGGCGTGCAGATCGAGCCCTTCGGCCGCCACGTCGCGCAAAAGAGCTTCGACCGCGACCGGATCGACACCAGCCTCGGCGAAGGTGCCGCGGCGCAGGCCGTCGGCGGCCGCGGCCGTCTGAAACGTGGCCCTCTTAAAAGTAGAATGCGAAAGCGTCATGCGTACCGGCCCCGACCTTGCCAAGGTCGCCTACAGAAAAGTGATGCGGCCGCCGAAAAAGACGCCCCGTCTTATGGGATATGGTTGACAGCCGTCATAGTCAATGCAATTTGTATTAATGTCGATAAAAAAACTATTTATGCGATGTCACGGCCACGGGAACGATGTGAAAATGCTTGAAAATCAAATGCCTGGCGCCGGGCGTCGTTTTCGGGCCTTGCGCCATACGGTCGCCTTGAGTGTTCTGGCCGCCGGCATCGGCGTGGCAGGGATGGCGCACGCAGGGGCGGCAGATCGTTGCGCCGACCTGGCGCGGCTTAGCCTGCCGCATGACCGCATCATCCTGGCCGTGCCGGTTACCGCTGGGACCTTCGCCGACGATACCCGCTTCGATCCGCAGACCAAGATCTACAAGGGCCTGCCCGGGTTTTGCCGTGTGCGGGGCGTATCGCAGCCGACGTCCGACTCAAGCATTGGCTTCGAGGTCTGGCTGCCGCTCGATAACTGGAGTCACCGCCTGCATATGGTCGGCAACGGCGCCTATTCGTCCAACATCTACTACACCCAGATGTCGGACCGCGTGCGCGCCGGTGATATCGCAGTGGCCACCGATACCGGCCATCGCGGCAAGGACCTAAGCTTCGGCGACGGCCATCCGGAAAAGATCCGCGACTTTGCCGGCCGTGCCGTGCACGAGTCGGCCGTGGCGGCCAAGGCGATCGCCCATCAATTTTACGGCGTGGCGCCCAGTTTCAGCTATTTCAGCGGCTGTTCGACCGGTGGCTATCAGGCTTTGATGGCGGCGCAGAAATACCCGAACGACTTCGACGGCATCATCGCCGGCGCCCCAGGCAATAACCGCTCGGCGCTGAACATGGCCTTCCTGTGGAACTACCTGGCCAATCACCGCCCGGGTGACGACAGTCAGGCCATCCTCGACATCTCCGACCTGACCTTGATCAATACCGCCGCTGTTGCGGCTTGCGATAAGCTCGATGGCGTCGCCGACGGCGTCATCAGCGATCCGCGCCAATGCCATTTCGATCTCGATAGCCTGAAATGCAGGTCAGGTGATGTCGCCAGCCAATGTTTGAGCGACGACAAGATTGCCGCTGCGCGCAAGATATATGCTGGCCCCAAGGACGCCCGCACCGGCAAGGCGATCTATCCTGGCTACCCCTTCGGCGCCGAAGGCGTGAAGAGTTCCGCCGACGACAAGCATCCCGGCTGGTCGGACTACTGGGCTGACGACACCGATCCGAAAAAGCCCGACCGCGCTGACTTCTTTGCCTCCTGGGTGTTCGACAATCCGAACTGGAACTGGTGGGCCTTTAACTGGGGCAGCGACGTCGATACCGTCCGCACCAAAATGTTGGGCCTGTTCGACGCCAATTCGTCCGATCTGTCGGCGTTTCGGGCGCGCAAGGGCAAGCTGATCATGTTCATGGGCTGGGCCGACCCGGTCGGCGCGCCGGCCGAAGCCATCAACTACTACGACGCGGTCAAGGCCCGTCTGAAGACGTCGGACGCCGGCACCCAGGCCTTTTTGCGCCTGTACATGATCGGCGGCATGGACCACTGCGCCAATGGCCCGGGCGCGACCTATTTCAATTCGGCGACCCGCGACTCCGCGCCGCCGGTCAGCGATGCCCGCCACGACATGCTGATCGCCCTGGAAGACTGGGTCGAGCACAATCAGGCGCCCGAGGCGTTGATTGCCACCCACTATAGCGACATCCCGTCGAAGATCGTCGCCTTCCAAAGGCCGATCTGCGTCTATCCGAAAATCGTGAAATATACGGATGGTCCGACGGACAAGGCGGAAAGCTTCACCTGCGCCGTTGAGCCGTCACATTAGCGGCAGGTCGTCGCGCAGGCTGTTTCGCATCCGGGCCGACTGGCTGAGGTGATCGTGCATTTCGGCCGACGCCAGCGCCACGTCGCCGCGTTCCAGCGCGGCGATGATACGCAGGTGCTCGTCGATCGACTCACGCACGCGATCGACGCCGAATTCCCAGTGATAATTGACGAAGGTGCGCAGCTGGATCTGTTTTTGCACGGCGTCAAGGAGGTAGCGGTTGCCCGAGCAGCGCGCCAATCCTTCGTGAAAAGCGGAATTCATGTCGTAGAACTCGACTGCCAGGCTGCGTCGCCACGCCCGCTTGCGAAAGGCGATGTGCCGCGCCTTGATGGCGCGCAGCCAGTCGCGGTCGAGCTCGAACGTCGGCTGCAACATCAGTTGCGGCTCGACGGCGCGGCGGAAGGCGGTGACTTCCTGTTGGGCCCGCGGCGTATCGATCAGCGGCGTAAAGGCCCAACCATTGCCGGGCTTGCGCTCGACCACGCCAAGGTCGGCCAGTTGACCCAGAACGCGCAGCGCGGTCGACAGCTTGGCGGCGAAGATGCGGCAGATCTCCTGCTGGGTGACCTCATCGGGCAGGCCTTCGGTGTTGCGCGCCTGGGCGATGCGCATGATCAGCTTCTGGTCTTCTTCGGATTGCGAACTGACCTGGCCGACGTCCGGCAGGTCGGCGGCGGCATCGAGCAGGACGAAGCCACGGCGCGCCCGGGATTCGACAAGGCCCTGGCTGGCCAGTTGCTTCAGCGCACCTCGGATTGGCGTTCGCGACACGTTGAAATGCGCACACAACTCGGTTTCGATGAGGTGCTTGCCGCGTTCAGCACCTTCGTCCTTTAGCCACCGCAGGATACGGGCCGCCAGAGTCGACTGCAGCCGCGACGGCGGAGACGCTTCGCTGTCCGTATCTGTCGCGCCGGCATCGATGGGCATTTCGGTCTCCGGCCGCTCTCCGGCAAAAATGTCTTTTCGTTCAAATATAATACATGTTATCTGTCTGCCCGCGTCTGCGCAAGACGCCCGATGGCATCGGTAAGGAGGAGACGCATATGGCGATCCTTTGCGGCGCGGTTGACGGTGAGGGACCGGAGGACTTTCGCGTCTTCGATCTCGACGCTGCCGGCACGCGCGCCCTCATCGCCATTCACTCGACCTCGGCCGGCCCCGCGGCGGGTGGCTGTCGCATCGCCACCTATCCCAGCGAAGACGCCGCCGCGCGCGAGGCCATCAAGCTGTCCCGCCAGATGAGTTACCGCAATGCGTTGGCCGCTTTGCCGTTCGGTGGTGGCCAGTCGGTCATCGCCTTGCCGCAGGACGCGATCAAACGGGGCAGCGTAGATCGGGTGGCCGTGTCGCAAGCCTTCGCGCGCGCCGTGGCCAGCCTGGGTGGGCAGTTTATCCTGGCCGAGGATCAGGAAGCGGGCCTGATCGACGGCGGCAGCGAAGGGATCGCACCGGCCGCCTGGACGGCGGAGGGGGTGTTTCTCTCCCTGCACGCTGTCGTTGGCTGGTGGGCGGACAAGCGTCTCGATCAGACCACCATCGCCGTCGATGGTGCCACGGGCGCCGCGGCACATCTGTGCCACCGACTGGCGGAAGCCGGCGCCACCCTGGTCATCGCCGATCGTAATCCGCTTCAAGCCCGCGCTCTGGCAGCGCGTCTGCACGCTCGCGCCGTGGCCGCGGAGGACATTCTGCGTTACGATGCCGATATCCTGGTGCCGTGTACGCCCGGCCGCAATCTCAGCCGCCACAACAGCCTGGCCTGTGCCGCCTCGATCGTCTGTGGCCTGTCGGTCGATCAATTGGCCGACGACGAGGCCGGCCGCCTTCTGCATGAGCGCGGTATCCTCTATTGCCCGGACTATATCGTGACGGCTGGCGGCATGATCGCCCGCGAAGCCTCTGACGACGTCACTCGCCAGCGCGCGGTCGAGGCCATTCCCGAACGCTTGCTGACCGTGCTCGAAGCGGCAGCCCTGGCGGGGACGCGGCCGGAGTTGGTCGCCGAAGGCCTTGCCAAGGCGAAGCTCGGCCGTAAAACCTAGACTGGCAGAGCAATGGTCGATTTCAGTTCCTCCAGCACGGCGTAGGTGCGCGTCTGGCGCACGCCCGGGAACTGCACCAGGGTTTCGCCGAGAAAGGCGCGGTAGGAGTCCATATCCCGGGTGCGCGCCTTGAGCAGATAGTCGAAGCCACCGGCCACCATGTGGCATTCGAGTACTTCCGGCGCGCGCCGCACCGCCGCTGCGAAGGCGTCGAAACTCTCCTTCGTGGTGCGATCGAGAAAGACCTCGACGAAGATGATCAGCGGCAGGCCGACCTCGACGGGATCGAGAACGGCGGCATAGCCTTTGATCACGCCGCGCTCGCGCAGGCGCCGGACGCGTTCGAAGCAGGCCGCCGGCGACAAGTGGATGCGCCCGGCCAGTTCCTGATTGGTCATGCGGCCGTCCTTCTGCAACTCACGCAGGATGCGGCGGTCGGTGGCGTCGAATTTTGTGTCCATCTGCCTCTCCCGCCGAAAATCCTTCGGCCGTGGACGGGAAATACCTTCACATTGCCGCCCAGCAATGTATTATGAATGAGTGTAAAACAATTTAAGAGTCAAGTTCGATGCGCGCATCCAAGAAAACAAAGCGGAAAACGGGGCGGGCCGGATGACGGCTGAGAGCGTCGAGCCCTTCCGATTGCGCGTCGTCGATATGCATACGGCGGGTGAGCCCGTGCGCATTGTCGAAGCCGGCTATCCGCCTCTGCAAGGCCGGACTATCCTGGAAAAGCGTCGCGACGCCCTGACGCGGCTGGATGATCTGCGCCGCACCCTGATGCTGGAACCGCGCGGCCACAGCGGCATGTACGGCGTTATTCCGACGCAAGCCTGCGATCCTTCGGCCGATTTCGCTGTGCTGTTTACCCATCAGGAGGGCTACAGCACCATGTGCGGCCACGCCACCGTGGCCATCGGCCGCTGGGCGGTTGATAGTGGACGGGTGGCCATGGTCGATGGCCGGGCCGCGTTCCGGCTGGAGACGCCGTGCGGTGTCGTCGGTGTCGAGGTGACGCAAACCGGTGACGATGTCGCCGAGGTCGCTTTCGAAAGCGTCGACGCCTTCGCCAGCCACCGCGACCTCAGCCTGGTCGTTCCCGGTTACGGGCTGATCTATTTCGACATCGCGTTTGGCGGCGCCTACTACGCCATCCTGCCGGCATCGCGCCTGGGACTGTCGCTGATGCAGACGCCGGTTAGCGAACTGGTGGCGGCGGGCGTAGCGGTGACCGACGCCGTGCGCGCCGCGATTGTCATTGAACACCCCGGCGAGCCCGACCTCAGCTTTCTCTACGGCACCATCCTCACGGACGATGTCGAACTCGGCCGCGATGTGGCACCAAGCTACAACCTGTGCATCTTCGCCGAGGGCCAGATCGACCGTTCGCCGACCGGGTCCGGGGTCACGGCGCGGCTCGCCTTGGCAGCGGCGAAAGGCGAGATGCAGGTCGGCCAAAGCTGCGAAATCCGCGGTGTCTCGGGCCAGGGCTTCATCGGCACCCTGGCCTCATCCGACGGCGTAACGTCGCGCGTGCGGGTGTCAGGCCGATCCTTTTACACCGGACGCACCGAATTCATTGCCGAGCCCGGTGATCCGTTTGCCGCCGGCTTCGAACTGCCGCGCACCTTTGCGGATTTGCTATGAGCCGTCCACAAACCTCAGCAGGACAGCCAGGTGTCGTTGAGGCGATAGCCGTGGGGGAAGGGGTCTTCCGGATCGACGCCGTAATGCGACACGCCGGTAATCCAGGCGCGGCCGCCGACGCGCGTTACCACGGCGTCGAGCCCGCCGACCTTTGTGGTCTGTTCGATGCCGCAATTGAATTCGGTGCTGAGGATCGACACGTGACGGAAGGCCTCGCCGACCGCCAGTTCGCCGCGCGCATGCATGATCGCCATGCGCGCCGAGCTGCCGGTGCCGCAAGGGCTGCGATCGATGCGTCCGGGCGACACTACGACCGCGTTGCGCGCCGTCTTGACGCCGTCTTCGACGGTCAAGGGACCAGCGAACAGGGTCTGGTTGATGGTGTGAATGCCCGGATTTTCCGGGTGGGCAGACGGCAGCTGTTCGGCCGCTGCCAGCTTGATGCGCTCGCCCAACTCGACCAGGGCGCGCGCCTCGTCCGGTACGACCTTAAAGCCCAGTGCCTGGGCGTCGGCCATGACGTAGATCATGCCGCCATAGGCGACGTCGACGGTAACGGTGCCAAGCCCTGGCACATCGACCGGCTTTTGCAGGTGCATGACGAAGGCCGGGACGTTGCGGAACGATACACGCCGGCACTTACCGTCGCCGCACTCCGCCTCGACCGCCACCAGCCCGGCGGGCGTATCGACGATGAGCTTTGTCACCGGCTCGATCATCGGCACCATACCGGTCTCCAGCACGGCCGTCACCGTGCACATCAGGTTGGAGCCCGACATCGGCGGATAATAGTCCGACTCGATGACGATCATGCCGATATCGGCCTCGGGCGCGATCGGCGGGGTCACCAGGTTGACGGCGGCATTGACGCTGCCGCGCGGATCAGACAGCAGCATCAACCGCAGCCAGTCCTGCTCGGCCTGAAGCTTTTGCTGGCGCTCGAACATCGACGTGGCGCGCGGGGCGATGACTCCGCCGGTGATGACGCGACCGACCTCGCCCTCCGCGTGAACGCCGATAACGGTGATGGCTTGCTTCAGTCGCATGGGGGCTCCGACAGGGGGAAAAGGACGCCGGTCCCGGCGCGTGTTTCACGCACTGTAGATTGGATACAATTTGAAGTCAAATGGCTGGGCGACGCCTCAGGCAGAGGCAATGCCGCGGGCGGCACGGTGCGAACGCAGGGCGGTCAGCAGGGTGCGTCCGGTGGCCAGGATGTGCTCGCGCAAAAAGGCGACGGCGGCCTCGATATCGCGCAAGGCGCACAGCCGCAGCAGTTCCTTGTGCTCGCGTTCGGCCTCGTGGGCGCCATGGGTCAACAGCAGGTGCAGGCGGACATAACGTTCGGTCTGCAGGTTGATGCCCTGAAGGATGTTCAGGGTCTGAACGCGGCCAGCGGCTTCGTAGAGGCGCCGGTGAAAGGCCCAGTTGAGGCGGCCCCAACTGGCCATGTCGTTCTGGCGATAGGAAGCGTCGAGTTGGTCGAGAATGTCGCGCGCCTCGGCGATGTCGCGGTCGGTAATCCGTTCCAGCGCACGCTTCAGCGCATCGCATTCCAGCATGGCGCGCAGTTCGAACAGCTCCTCGATCTGTTCGGTCGGAATGCTTGTCACCAAGGCGCCGCGGTGGGTGCGCATGACCACCAGGCCGCACGCTTCCAGTTGGCGCAAAGCCTCGCGCACCGGCATGCGGCTGACGCCGTATTCTTCGGCAATGGCGTCCTGGATCAGCCAATCACCTTCGCCGATGTCGCCATTGAGAATCCGCTCCTGCAGCGATTCGCGCAGGGTCTCGGGCACGCTCTGGCGAACAATCTGCCGGCTTTTCTTTTGGGGCGAGGCGGAACTCATTCGCGCTGTGGCTTTCTCGATAAAAGAAGGCTGACCTTACCGGCAGTTGGGCGCGGGAGCAAGCCGCCTCGCATCCGATCATGGCGCGACCAAGCTCTATTGACACGCATGAATTATAATTTGTAGATTGTATCCAATTTGCAAATGAGGAGCAATTCAATGGCGACGACAAGATGGACGGGCGTGTTTCCCGCGGTAACGACGAAAATGGATCAGGCCGGCCAGATCGATCTGCCGGCCATGCGCAGCAGCATCAACCGGCTGATCGAAGGTGGCGTCTCCGGCGTCATCGTCCTACCGATGCTGGGTGAAAATGCCTCGCTGCTGCTGCCTGAGCGCGAAACCATTATCCGCGCCGCCGTCGAGGTCGCCGCCGGGCGCGTGCCGGTGCTGTCCGGCCTGGCCGAACCCACGCTGGAGGGCGCCAAGGCCAATGCGCGCAACTACCAGACCTATGGCGCCCAGGGCCTGATGGTGTTCCCGAGCCTGGTCTACAAGACCGATCCGCGCGAAACGGCGGCCTGGTACAAGGCGGTGGCCGCCGCGTCCGATCTGCCGATCATGATCTATAACAACCCCATCGCTTATGGCGTCGACGTCACGCCGGCCGTGCTCGCGGAGCTGGCCGATACGCCGCAGATCGTCTGCGTCAAGGAAGAGACCGGCGATATCCGTCGCGTCACCGACATCAAGGTGGCGCTGGGCGACCGCTTCAGCGTCTTCTGCGGCGTCGATGACCTGATCGTCGAAAGCATGGCGCTGGGCGTCACTGGCTGGGTGTCGGGCATGACCAATGTCTGGCCGCGCGAATGCGTCGAGATCTTCAATCTGTGCGCCCAGGAAAAGTTCGCCGAGGCGCGCAAGCTTTATACGATCCTGACGCCGTCCTTCCACCTCGATACGCACATCAAGCTGGTGCAATATATCAAGCTGGCGGAGAACCTGGTCTACGGGGCGCCGGAATGGAGCCGCGCGCCGCGTCTGCCGCTGGTTGGCGCCGAACGCGATTTCGTCGTGGCGACCATCAAGAAGGCGATTGCCGATCTGGCCGCCACGGGGCCGTGGGGCTGCTAAAGAAGCGGCCGCGGTCGCTTAACCGTCTCAACCTGCGAAAGGCGAAACATGAAACTGGGATTTATCGGCTGCGGCACGATTTCATCGGCCATCGTCACCGGCCTGATGGCGGCTGGCTACAAAGACCCGATCATTGTTTCGCCGCGCAGCGCCGACGTTGCCGCCGACCTGGCGCGCCGCTTTGCCAATGTCACGGTGGCGTCGACCAATCAGGCCGTACTCGACGCCTGCGACGTCGCGGTGCTGGCGGTGCGGCCGCAAATCCTGGCCGAGGTGTTGCCGACGCTTGCCTTCCGCCCCGACCACCAGGTGATCAGCCTGGTCGCGGCAACCTCGCTCGATCACCTGCGCGCGGCGACAGCCCCGGCGGCCTCGGTGACACGGGCAGTACCTATGCCGATGGTGGCGCGCCGCCAGGGGCCGACCGCGGTCTATCCGCCCGGGCCGCTGGCGCGCGACATTTTCGACCGGCTCGGCTCGGCGATCGAGCTGGCCGATGAAAAGGACTTCGACGCCTTCACCACGGGCACGGCGATGATGGCCAGTTATTTCCGTTTTGCCGGAAGTGTCACCGACTGGATGAGCGCCCAGGGCGTGCCGGCTGACATGGCCGATCGCTATGTCCGCCAGATGTTTACTGGCCTGGCCGGCACGGCGGCGGCGCTGCCCGATCGCGACTTTGGCGCGCTGGCAGACGAACACGAAACGCGTGGCGGCCTTAACGAGCAGGTGCGCGTCTTTCTCGAAGCGAAGGGCGTCTTCGCCGATATCGGCCACGCCATGGACGGGGTGCAAAAGCGCCTGAGCGCCGCCCACACAGCAACCAAAAGCGGGAGGACTGAATGATACGCCGGATTTTGCCGGGCCTGGCCGGATGGCTGGCCCTGGCCGCCTTGACCCCCGTTTCGGGGCAGGCGGCGCCTTTTGTGTCCTCGCGCGCGCCGATACCGCCCGCCGAGTGCGAAGCCCATGTCGGCTACGACCGTGACTTGACCCTGCCTGGCTACATCCTGCCGACTTCGGCGGGACCGCGCACCTGTATTCCGTTCACCACGGCGCGCTTCCAGCCGCCGGCGGACTACAAGGGCGACTTCTACGTCAACGAATTCAGCGACGCCAAGCTTCGGGCGCAGTGGGAGGTCTGCGACCGCGACCCCGACTGCCACAAGCGCGTCTTCGATCAGGTGATGAAGCGCCATCCGCCCAACAAGGAACACGATCTGACCGACGCTCATGGCCGTTTTCTGCTGGGCAAGCTCGATGAAAAGGGCGGCGATACCGACCTGACGACGGTGCGCCGGCCGGGCTATTTCGCTCAGGCCCCGTATAACGAGGCCATCGCCGCGGAAGATCCCAACACCTACGTCGTCGAGTTCACCGCGCCGCCTGAAGCCTATGAACGGCTGCACATGCACGCCACGGCCGACATCAAGGTGCGCGGTTGGTACATGCGCGGCACCGGCATCGACGACGGCCACGGCGGCAAGAAGCGCGCCCTGATCATCTACAGTGGCGGTGGTGGCGATCGCATCACCGCCGTCGACGATCCCCGCGACATCGCTTACGTCATCGATCCCAAGACCGGCAACACCATTCCCGACGACGACTGGCCCAATGCCACCACGGGCGCCAAGGGCATGCGCGAATGGCGCCAGATGTGGCACACGCTGCATCAGGCGGGCTTCGACGTGCTGGCACTTGACCGCCGTGGCGTCGGCATTTCCGGCGGTTTCAGCGACACCAATACCCTGCAGCAGGGCCACGACCTGCTCGACATCGTCGCGGCTTTGCGCACCGGCAAGGGCCTGCGCGCTCTGTCGCCGGATGGCAAGGTCACGACGGGCGCGAACGCCGCCAACGCCGTCAATGGCGCAGAAGCCGCGGCCGGCCTGCCGGTGTTTTTCATGGGGTCGTCGCGCGGCACCATGGCCTCGGGCTGGGCCATGACCATCAATTTCGACAAGGATTGCAGCTACGATCTGCCCAAGATCACCTGCAAGGCCGCCCGTCATGACCCGCATATTGCCGGGGTTATCGAGGTTGCCGATTTCTCCAGTGGTGTCGGCTACCTGCCGGCCCAGACCACGCCCAAGGATGACGGCCGCGGTCCCGGCAAGGACCGGGCGCTGTTCATCGGCGGCATCGAGGTTGAGCACAATATCGTCTTCTTCCCGTCCTCGGCCATCCTGGCGGGGGTTCACACCTGGCCGTCGGCCTTCTTCGCGCGCGGCCTGTGGTGCTATGCCGACGGGCTGGAAGGCGAGATGGACAGCTATAGTCGTGTCAACGGGCTAAAGGACCTCGTCGTCGTGCGCGGCCCGCATCCTTACGAGACCTGGCCAGAGTCCGAAAAGGAGCGGGTGCAGCAACGCATCATCGCCTACGCCACGGCCGTGCTGTTGAAACAGAGCGATGTCCCGGGCAAGCGCCCGTGGAGCAATATGAAGGAGCTCGTCGCGACCTCGTCCGACGTTTGGGAGCCTTCGACCAAACCGACCCTCGTTCCCTAAACCGAAAGACAATCCATGACCATTACCCGCATCGAGCCCGGTCCGCGCATCAGCCAGGCGGTCGTTCACAACGGCGTCGTCTACCTCACCGGCCAGAACGGCACGCCTGGCGCCTCGGTCGAACAGCAGACGCGCGAGACCCTGGACGCCATCGACCGCCTGCTGGCACTGGCCGGCAGCCACAAGTCGCGCATCCTGTCGACGTCGCTGTGGCTGGCCGATATCAATGATTTCGACGTGGTGAATGTCGTCTGGGAAGCCTGGGTCGACCGTGATAATCCGCCCGCCCGCGCCACCGGTGAAGTCAAGATGATCACCCCGGACTACAAGGTCGAAGTCATCGTCGTCGCGGCGGTGAACGGGTAATTTCACGCCCGTGGGCCAAACGTGGCCCAAGGCCGGTCTATCAAAGGCCCCGTCCGGTTCGCACCGGGCGGGGCCTTTGATAGACCGGTATCGGTTGCGGGAAATCTCGGCAGTCGTGGCGGCCTGTTCTACTCAAACCGAGGCATTGATCTCGCGCCTCAACATTCCACGACGTTGACGGCCAGTCCGCCCTGCGACGTTTCCTTGTACTTGGAAGACATGTCGACGCCGGTCTGGCGCATGGTTTCGATGACCTGATCGAGGCTGACCTTGTGGCGGCCATCGCCCTTCAGCGCCAGGCGCGCCGCATTGACGGCCTTGACCGCGCCGATGGCGTTGCGCTCGATGCACGGAATCTGCACCAGGCCGCCGACCGGGTCGCAGGTCAGGCCGAGATTGTGCTCCATGCCGATTTCGGCGGCGTGTTCGACCTGAGGCGCGGTGCCGCCCCAGATGGCGCATAGCCCCGCCGCCGCCATCGAGCAGGCGACGCCGACCTCGCCCTGACAACCCATTTCGGCGCCCGACAGTGAGGCGCGTTGCTTGTAGAGCATGCCGATGCCGGCGGCGGTCAGCAGGAAGCGGCCGATGCGCGACGCGGAATCTACTGGCTGCACCGCGTTGATATCATCGGCGCAATAGTGGCGGATCAGGGCCGGAATGACCCCGGCGGCGCCATTGGTCGGGGCGGTGACCACGCGGCCGCCGGCGGCGTTTTCTTCGTTGACCGCCATGGCGTAGACGTTCAGCCAGTCGAACAAACGCTCGGCTTCGGAATTGTGCGCCGGCTGGTTCAACTGATCGTACATGGCGGGGGCGCGGCGCCCGACCTCGAGGCCGCCCGGCAAAATGCCCGGGGTCCTCAGGCCGCGATCGATCGAGGCGGCCATCACCGCCCAGATGCGCGCCAGCCCCGCATCGGTTTCAGCGCGCGGGCGTTTGAGGTCTTCGTTGGCAAGGACAACCTGATCGACGCTGAGTCCGTGATCGACGCAGATCTGCAGCAATTCGGCGCCGCTGGCAAAAGCCATGGGGCTGTGGCCGCTACCCGCGATCAGGTCATTGACCGCGGGTTTTGCCAACTGTTCGGCCGAGGCGATAAAGCCGCCGCCGGTTGAATAGAAGGTGCGCGCATAGAGGGTGCTGCCGTCGGCGGCTTGCAAACGGACCACCATGCCGTTGGGATGCAGGGCGCCGGCGACTTGGCCGCGCATCTCGATATTAATGGCCGGATCGAAATCGATCTCCGGCCCGTCCAATAGCTTAAGCCGTCGCGTCGCCTTGACCTCGGCAAAGCGCGCATCGGCCCAATCGGGATCGACGGTTTCCGGCTCGGCGCCGATCAAGCCGAGGATCGCCGCCTTGTCCGAGCCATGGCCGAGGCCGGTCAGGGCCAGCGAGCCCTGAAGCTCGACCGTGCAGGCTGTCACCTGGTCCATCATCGCGCGGGCTTCGACCAGGGCGCGGCGGGCGATGCGCATCGGGCCGACCGTGTGCGAAGACGAGGGGCCGATACCAATCTTGAACATGTCGAGGACGGACAGCATTTAAGTGACCCTTTGTCGCGACCGGATCGTTCGTCGTCCGGGCTTCCGATATGATAACTTTTGAAACGACCGCTGTACAGGGCAAGTTGCCTGGGCAAACTAGTCGCCGTAGCCCCAATCCAGAACGACGTCGCCGCCGCAGCGGGGATCGATTAAAGGCCGGCGGTCTAAAACCACAGGACGGGCTGCCGGATCGGGAAGTTGCGGATGACTTCCGGCACGGTCGAGTCGGGCGGCAGGCTGCGCCACAGAGCCAGATAGTCGGGCTTGTTCAGCGCCATGCCGCTAAATAAAAGGCTGTTCTGGCGGATGGGAAAATCGGCGAAATTCTCGACGTCGGGCGGATAGGGCCACAGCTTTTTGTCGCGGATGAAGGGCACCATAAAGGCCTCGGCCCTGGCCAGGCTGCGGCCGTCGGCGGTTTCAAAGCCCCACAGCGGTTGACCGCTTTGCGCCAGGCAATGAAGCAGGGCGGTCAGGACCTCGAGATCGAACAGGCTGTAGGCATAGGGCTTGGTGCGCGCCAGTTCGAGCGGCAGCTTGCCATTCGGCGCGATCTGCTGCGGCACGATCTTGGTCTTCACCCAATCGGCAGCATCGGCGAAGAAGGCTGTATCGTCCGACAGCCGCGCGAACTGCACCGCCTGCAGCCACCAGGCCGAGCCGTGATTGTTGGTTTGGCCGCGTTCGTCCTGGCCGTTGGCCGACGTGCGCATCCAGCTCAGATAGTCGCGGAACCAGGCGGTCACCACGACCTTGTCGGCGTCAGGAAACAATGAATTATCCGCCGTTTTCAGGGTCTCGATGGCGCGGGCGACCTCGACGAGGTGCAGGGTATCGATAATGCCTATGCCACGCCCGGTATTGACGCCGATGATCGCCTGAGCGTGTTCGAGATTGGGCGTCATGCGTGTGGCAGGCTCGACGAACCAGGCGCGCAGGTGAGCCGCGGCGCGGGCGGCGAATTCGCGCCGGCCAGTAACCTTCCAGCCGGCGACCAGGGCCGGCATGTCGAGGCTGAGGCGGATGACTGCCAGGCGATGGGCGTCGAACTTGTCGGGATTGGAAAACCCGTCGCGGCGGATGTAGGGGCCGCCCGGATGAGCGGGATCCGGCCACCAGTAATCGCCCTCGGAATAGTAGTCATTGCGGCTGCCTGGCGAGCGCGGTGCCGGAAAGGCGGTCAGGGTAACGATATCGCGGCCTAGCGCGACCTGGGCCAATGACGTGACGCGCCGGCGTTCGAAGGCGATCAGGTCGAAAGGGACGACGTCGGCCCGCGTCACCGCCGGCCATAGAGCCGCGGCGGGCAGAGCGGACAGCAGATGGCGGCGGTGGATGGTCATGTGTTCCCTCTTCTTTGGCACCCTAGTCGGACTCCCTCACATCTGACAAACGGCAATCCACAGCAGCGCCGTTAAACAGGGCGGAGATGGAGCCGATACCGGTGAAAGGGGACAGGTGATGGATAGGCGTTCGCTGTTGAAAAGCGCAGGGGCTGCGGCTGTGGCTGGGTCGGTGAGTGGGCCCGTTCTGGCGGCATCCGGCTTCGATTTCGGCGCCTGGCCGGCCGGCAAATCACCGGCGGAGATCGGCAAGCGCGTCGCCGAACACTTCGTCGTTCAGCCGCACGGTAATTTCGGCCGCACCATTCCGCTGACCAGCATCATCTATCCGGAAAGCTGCGCCTGGTACGGCGCACTGACCTTTGCCCAACTGACCCATGATACGTCGTTGACGCAGCGGCTGACCGACCGGTTCGCCACCCTGTTCACGACCGACGCCCATCTGTTGCCAACGGCCGATCACGTCGATCCGTCGGCCTTCGGCGCCGTGCCGTTCGAGCTTTATATCGAGACCAAGGACCCGCGCTATCTCGCCATCGGCAAGACGATCGCCGATCGCCAGTGGTCACAGCCGACGCCCGAGCGGTTGGCGGCGCTGAAACCCGAGGACCGCGCCATTGTCGACGAGGCCGTATCAAAAGGCCTGAGCCAGCAGACGCGCTTCTGGATCGACGACATGTACATGATCACGATCCTTCAGGTGCAGGCCTATCGGGCGACCGGCGACGCGACCTATATCGACCGTGCGGCGCGCGAAATGACCGCCTATCTCGACAAGCTGCAACAGCCCAACGGCCTGTTCTTCCACGCGCCGGACGTGCCGTTCTTCTGGGGCCGCGGCAATGGCTGGTTCGCCGTCGGTATGGCCGAGATGCTGCGCTCTTTGCCGGCCGATCATGCGGCGCGGCCGCGCATTCTGGCCGGTTATCGCACGATGCTGGCGACGCTTCTGGCCTGTCAGGGCGACAACGGTATGTGGCGGCAACTGATCGACCATCCGGAATCGTGGCCGGAAACCTCATGCACCGGCATGTTCGCCTTCGCCATGATCACCGGCGTCAAGAATGGCTGGCTGGAGGCGAAAAGCTACGGTCCGGCGGCGCGCAAGGCGTGGCTCGCGCTCACGGGCTATATTGACGACAACGCCGATATCCACGAGGTCTGCGAAGGCACTAACAAGAAGAACGACTATCAGTACTATATGGACCGCAAGCGCAATGTCGGTGATCTGCATGGCCAGGCGCCGGTGCTGTGGTGCGCCTCGGCTTTCTTGCGCGCATAAAAACGGCGAGAGTGTAAAGCTCTCGCCGCCGAAAATTCAAATTTTAAAGGCTTAGCGGTAACGCCAGCCGCCGTGCCAACGCTCGCGATGGCCCCAGTAGCGGTGACCGTCCCAGTAGCCTTGGCCCGGATAGAAGGTGCCAACGACCAGGTTGACGCCGGGCGCTACAACGACGCCGGTGTGGTTGGCGAAGCAGCGGCCGTGAATGCCGCGATGAAGGCCCGGGCCGCAGCCTTGGGCGGCATTGGCGCCACCGGCAACCGCCGCGGTGGCAAGGGCGCATAATGCAAACAGTACCGATTTGCGCATAGGGAACCTCTCTGTTCGGTATTTTGCGACCTGTGCGGGCCGCGACGGTCAAACCTATAGCCGCATGCCGATAGGCTCGTGATGCGGATGAGGCGGCCTCAGATTGTTTTTCGATAAGCGTGCAAGGCGGCTAAACGATGCGCACGCGCGGTGGCGGCGAGGTATTTTCCGCCAGCTCGAACTTCACTTCCTTGGAGCGGAAATCGATGGCGACGCTGGCAAACTGGCGCAGATAGTCCATGCCGATGAGCAGGGCCGGGCGGTCGGCCAGGCCCCACATGGCAAAGTCATCGACGTCGCAGGCGGCGATCGAGCCGCCATTGAACCGCAAGGACTGCAAGGCGATTTCGCCGACCGGCACGATGGGGCCGCGGATTTCGCCGCCGGTGACACCAGACAGGACCGCGGTGCCGAGGTCAGCGAGGTGCGGGCGGCGCTGATGCAGGGCGTTGTAGAGCGCCTGGTTGCCGACCGAGACCTCGGCGCCGGTATCGACGAAGGCGACCGTATCGATGCCGTCGACGCGGCAGTCGCTCATGCGCAGGTGGCCGTAATTGCCGCGGGCGCGGATGATGACCGTCTGGATATCTGGATCGTGATCGGGGACGAAGCCGGTCGGGCGGTCGATGCGCAGCAAATGGTTTTTGAAGTCGAAGACGACCTTGGAATTGCGGATAACGTCGAGGCCGAGGAAGCCATCGGCTTCGAGCAGGGCGCGCGGCAGGATCGGTGCTTCGAGGTCGGTCTTGGTGAACGGGCCGTAGTCGAGGTGGCTGACGGTAACGACGTTGGCCGATACCTTGCGCGCCAGGCCGGAGATACTGATCAGGCCTTCGCGGTTGAGATTGAGCTGGGTGGCGACGTTCTCGGCCAGCACGGTGCGTTCGGCGCCGGTATCGACGACGAACTGGAAAGGGCCGGTACCATTGATGTGCACGGCGACCGTCAGCAGGTTGTTGGCGTCGGTGCGCGTCGCCAGATCGGCCGTGGTGTTCGGCGGGAGTGCTATGTCCGGCGAGGGCGATCCGGCGGGCGGTGTCGCAGGCGTGGTTTGTGCGCGGGCAAGGCTGGGTAAGCTGCTTATAGCCAGTCCGGAAAACAGACCAAGACACAGATCGCGACGCGCCGGGAGCTGGCTACCCATGGTCGTTACCCCACCTGAATGTTTATAGTCGTTGAGAACGACGATACGCCATTTCTGGGGTGGGCGCTACCGCTTTGCCGCGGCACGTAACAAACGAAACGATTTGTTTTGACACAGGATTTCACAATTGCGGTTGCCGAAAAGGGCTTCCGGTTATAGATGGGCCATGGCTGAACGGGTTTATCTTTACGACTCCACCCTGCGCGACGGGGCGCAGGCCCAGGGCATCGACTTCACGGTCGCCGACAAGCAGGCGATCGCCACGGCCCTGGACGCCTTCGGCATCGACTATATCGAAGGCGGCTGGCCCGGCGCCAATCCGACCGATGACGCCTTTTTCGCCGCTTTGCCGGCGACTCGGTGGGCCAAGGTGTCGGCGTTTGGCATGACGCGCCGCGCCGGGCGGTCTGCCGCCAACGATCCCGGTCTGCAGGACCTTCTGGCGACCAATACGCCCAGCATCTGCCTGGTCGGCAAGACCTGGGACTGGCAGGTTGAGACGGCGCTGAAAGTATCCAAGGCCGAAAACCTGCGCATGATCGCGGAGTCTCTGGCCCACGTCAAAAGCCGCGGCCGCGAGGCGGTGTTCGACGCCGAGCACTTTTTCGACGGCTACAAGGTCAATCCCGCCTATGCGCTGGAGGCGCTGAAGGCGGCGCACGAGGCTGGCGCCGAGTGGCTGGTGCTGTGCGACACCAATGGCGGCTCGCTGCCCTCGGAAGTTCGCCGCATCGTCTCGGCCGTTCGCGACGCGCTGCCCGAGGCGCGGCTGGGCATCCACTGCCATAACGACACCGAACAGGCGGTGGCCAATTCGCTGGCCGCGGTCGAGGCCGGGGTGCGCCAGATCCAGGGCACGATCAACGGCATCGGCGAACGCTGCGGCAATGCCAATCTGATCGCCATCATCCCGACCCTGATGCTCAAAATGGGCTTCGACACCGGCCTGACCGCTCAGGATCTGACGCGCATCGGCGAGCTGTCGCGCCTGGTCGACGATCGTCTGAACCGCACCGGCGACCGCCACGCGGCGTACGTTGGCGCCAGCGCCTTTGCGCACAAGGGCGGTCTGCACGTCAGCGCCATGAACAAGGACACCCGGGCCTACGAGCATATCGACCCGGCGCTGGTCGGCAACAGCCGGCTGATCCTGGTTTCCGACAAGGCCGGTCGCGCCAATATCCTCAACCGTCTTCAGCAGATGGGCATCGAAGTCGCCGCCGAGGACGACCGCATCGCCGACCTCGTCAAGGCGGTCAAGGAACGCGAGGCCATGGGCTATGCCTATGAGGACGCCTCGGCCAGTTTCGAGTTGATGGCGCGCCAGATGCTGGGCGTGGCGCCGCACTATTACGACTTGCATTCCTATCGCACACTCGATGAATGCCGCATCGACGCCAAGGGCCGCCACGTCACGGTCGCCGAGGCCACGGTCAAGCTCAATGTCGGTGGTGACCTGCTCATGACGGTCGCCGAAGGCAATGGCCCGGTCAATGCGTTGGACGCGGCCCTGCGCAAGGCCCTGTTGCCGCGCTATCCTGAACTTAACGGCATGTACCTCAACGACTACAAGGTGCGCATCCTGACGCCGGCCGAGGCGACAGCGGCGCTGACGCGGGTGATGATCGAAAGCCGTGATGACAAGGGCCGGACCTGGAACACCATCGGCGTCAGCCACAATATTATCGATGCCTCCTACAACGCCTTGTTTGACGCCATCACCTATCATCTGATGACGAATAGCGCGGGCAAGTCCGCGTAGTTTTGCTGATGAAAAGCATTCCGTCATTGGAATGGCGGCGCTTTCGGTGTAGCTCTTCTGCATAAAAAAGAGTGCGGGGAGTGTCATGCGAAACGCAAACGTGCGCGGCTGGCTAATGGCCTGCGCTATCGGCGCCTTGGTACTGATGCCGGACACAAGCCTGGCGCAAACCCAATCGGCCAAACCCTATAGCTGGCAGTCAGTACCGTTCGGCGGCGGCGGCTTCGTCGATGGCTTCCTCTATCATCCCAAGCAAAAGGACGTGCTCTACGCCCGCACCGACATCGGCGGCATGTACCGCTATGATTTCGCGGCCAGGGCGTGGGTGCCGCTGCTCGATCATCTCGGCCGCGCCGACGGCGACCTGATGGGCGTGCTCAGCATGGCCGTCGACCCGAATGATCCGAACAAGCTCTATGCCGCTTGCGGGCTCTATCTCGGCGACTGGGCGCGCAGGGGGGCGATCCTGCGTTCGTCGGATCAAGGGCGGAGCTGGCAATTAAGCAACCTGCCGATCCATATCGGCGGCAATACCGACGGCCGCGGCACCGGCGAGCGGCTGGTCGTCGATCCGCACGACGGCAAGATCCTCTATTATGGCTCCGATCAGGACGGTTTGTGGGCCAGCCACGACGGCGGCCAGTCCTTCGCCAAAATGACCTCACCCGGACAGTCGCTTAGCCTGGTCATCGTCGATCCGGCGTCGAGCCAAACGATCTATGCCGGGGTGTTCGACGGCAAGGGCGGGCTGTTCGCCAGCACCGACGGCGGTGCCTCATTCCATGCGGTCGAGGGCACGCCCTCTGAGATGCCGCAACACGCCGTTTTTGCGCCCGATGGCACGCTCTACGTTACATTTGCCGAAAGCGACAAGGGCCACGTCAACCCGTCCAATGCTGTGCGCGGCGGGCTGTGGAAGCGCGATCCGAACAGCGGCAAATGGAGCAATATCTCGCCCATTCATACCAGTGACGACGCCCGTTTCGGCTATTCCGGCGTCGATATCGGGCCCGACGGCCGGGTTGCCGTGTCGACGCTCGATCGCTGGTCGCCGGGCGACGACATCTTCGTCTCCAAGGACGCCGGCAAGTCGTGGACGGCGCTGGGCGGACAGTCCTCGCACAATGCCGCGCCCTATCCCTGGTTGGTCGATTATCTGCACGGCCAGGAAAAGATGGGGCACTGGATCGCCGACCTGAAGATCAACCCGTTCAACGGCGATGAGCTGGTCTATGGCACCGGTTTTGGCGTCTGGATGAGCCGCAATCTGAGCGCGGCCGGGGCCAGCGGCGGGGTCGTGTTCGATTTCGCGGTCAAGAACCTCGAAGAAACCGAAACGCTGCAAATGACCTCGCCAACCGGTGGCGCGACCGTGCTGGCAGCGTTCGGCGATGTCGGCGGCGCGGCCTGGGACGACGTCAGCAAGACGCCCGAGGCCGGGCTGTTTCGCCCGACGTCGGAGAACAATTACAGCGTCGACTATGCCGGTCAGGCGCCGGCCTTTGTCGCGCGTGTGACGCGTAACGATCCGACGCACGGCTTCTATTCCGAAGACAGCGGCGCCGACTGGACGCCGTTTGCCGCGACGCCCTATCAGCCCCAGGCCGGCGCGCAAGGCCACGGCCCGGGCGTCGTCGCCGTCTCCGCCAAGGCCGGGTCTATGCTGTGGGTGCCGGAAAAGGCCGGCGCCTTCTATTCTACGGACAAGGGCAAGACCTGGGCGCCGTCCGCCAGCTGGCCGGCCGATCGCGATCACACCTTGACGCCGGTGGCCGACAAGGTGGCCGAGGGCGTCTACTATGTCTTCGACCGCGCAAACGCCTCGATCCTGGCCAGCGTCGATGGCGGCGCGAGCTTCAAGCCGGTCGTGCTCGGCTTGCCAGGGACGGATGGCGGGCAGTTGGCCGTGGTGCCGACGCGGATGCGCGACCTGTGGCTGGCCTTGCCGTCTGGCCTTCTGCATTCCCGCGATGCCGATACACCGATGAAGGCCATCGCCGGCGTCGACACGGCCTGGCTGGTCGGCTTCGGGGCGGCAGCCGTCAAGGACGGCTATCCGGCAGTCTATCTGTGGGGGATCGTCAAGGGCCAGGAAGGGCTGTGGCGCTCGGACGACGAGGGCAAGACCTGGACGCGGATCAATGACGATGCTCATCGTTTTGGCGGCTTGCGGGCGATTGCCGGTGATCCGATCGATTATGGCACATTGTACATCGCGCCGCACGGCCGCGGCATCATGGTCGGCCGGCCCTAATCCTATAGGCACTCGATGGCGGCGGCCAGGAAGCCGATCAGCAGGCCGGCCAGGGCCCAGGTGGTGAAGCGCGAATTGTCCGCTTCGGCGAGGGTTTGCGTGCGCGATTTGGGCGGGGAGGTGTCGAGCTTCCCGAATTTGATCTGGTTCATTTTCGCACGCGTTGGGACGTTTACACTTTCTTAAGCAAAGAAAGTGCCGTACACAGCATCGTGCGCAGCCGGTATGGCGTGCCGGCTTGAAGATTGTCAGGCAATCTGTAGCGAAAATCGCCTGTTTTCACCGCTTGGCGGTTGTGGCGGAAGCGAATGCAGGGCAGGGGCGCTGCCAATTTAGCTCAAATGCAACCAATGCTTAGCTCAGCTAAATAAACACTTGAATATACGTGCTTTGACGTAGCGTACGGTTGGGTGTATCCGCCTCCTTAAAGTGAGGGGAAAATGGCGGTTCTGGAACCATTAGATCTGGCGTTTCAACTGAAGTTCGAAGCGGCTTTGCAAGATCACGTCGCCAAGAAGGCCGCGTCCAAGCGCGCCAAGGCCGAAGCCCGTAAAAAGGCCGAAGACCTGCGTGAACGCGCCAAGACGATCGAGCGCACGGCCCCGACCGGACCGGCCGACCTCACGGGCACGGCCACGACCTGAGCGGCACACCTCGCCTTGTATTTTGAGTTTGCGATTTTTGACGCGGTGGACCTTGTTGTCCGCCGCGAAAATTTGCGTGCCGTTGCAAAATTCTCTTGAGAGCGCGCAAGGTTGGCGATGGCTTCGCGTATAAGGCTTATCAGGCGACGCCGGCGGCCTGGAAGCGAAGGCCATGGCCGCGCGGCGTTTTTTGATTTCGTCCCCTTGGCCGCGCGGAATCCTGGCCCGCGCGGCCATTCTCTTTTCAGCGTCGCTTAAAAGTCAGAATCAGCACGTCGCGATAACCAGGCTCGGCCGGATCGAGGCGGTGAATGGCGGTGACGCCGTGCATGACGCGGTGGTCACTTAGAAAAACGGCATCGAACGGCCGCGTCAAGGTGAAGGTGCCAAGCGGGATCCGGCCGGGACCGGCGATCGAGGTCGTACCTTGGGCCAGGTTGACCCGATCCATCAGCACGACGCAGACCCAGTCGACGCCATCGCGGTGCATGCCTTCCGGTGTCGGCAGTCCGGCCGTGTCCGGTGTCGCCTCAATGCGGAACTGATGCAGTTCAGCGCGCCATTGGAGCGCGGCGTCAAGGTCAAACGCCGCGCGGCACACCGCGAACAGGCCGGCTAAAACCGGATTGTGTTCGACCGCCGCTGTCACGGGTTCGAACCAGCGTTCGATGCCGCCGTTGAGCGGATTATAGTCGCTGCTTTGATAGTGCGGCTGGTGCGGCAGGCGGGTGACGGCGTCACCCGATACCTCGAACACGGCGTGGCGGCGACGGCGGTAGCGGCCGCCATCTGCCATATATTCGTCGAGCGCCAGATCGTTCCAGCTTGCGCGCAAGGCGTCGATATCGGCCGTCGTCACGTCGAGCAGGACGCGTGTCTCGCCGCCCGGCACGAAGACGAAACCGGCGCGGCCGATCTCGGCCTTAAGGCTATCTGTCGGGGATATCGTGGCGCTGCTCATGATCCATAGATAGGCCCGGCAAGGGCGCTATTCCAGCTTGTCGGCCTTGAACAGGCCCGGGAAAAGCTTGATCCACAAACCGGTGACGATCAGCGAGCCGACGCCGCCGAAAATGGCCGCGCCGACAGGACCCAGAAAGCGGGCCACGACCCCGGTCTCGAACTCGCCAAGCTCGTTCGACGCGCCGATGAACAGATAGGATACCGACGAGACGCGGCCGCGCATGTGACTGGGTGTAACGATCTGGATCAGGGTGCCGCGGACATAGACGCTGATCATGTCGGCGGCGCCGAGGATGATCATCGCCGCGATCGACAGCCAGACCAGCGTCGACAGGCCAAAAACGATAGTGGCGACCCCGAAGATGGCGACGCCGCCGAACATCCACGGTCCGGCGTTGCGGCGGATCGGCCAGGTCGACAGGGCAAATGACATGGCAATTGCGCCCAACGCCGGTGAGGCGCGCAGCAGGCCGAACATCTGCGGTCCGGCGTGCAGGATGTCCTTGACGAAGATCGGCATCAGCGCCGTGGCGCCACCCAGCAGAACAGCGAACAGGTCGAGCGAGATCGCGCCCAGAACGACCTTGGTGCGCCAGATATAGGCGATGCCTTCCTTGAGCATTTCCATCTTGGAACCGGTGGTCGCCTCGGGCGCGGTCGGCGTCCTGATCGTCAGCACCAGAGCGAAGGCGACCAGACACAGCAAGGCGCAGGCGCCATAGGCGAAGCGAGGCGAAAAGCCGACGAGCACGCCGCCCAGAGCCGGGCCGACGATCAGGCCCATCTGCATGGCCATGGAATTGACGGCGATCGAACGCGGCAGGACGTGTTTGGGCACCAGCATCGGCCCGATGGCCGAACTGGCCGGGGCGCTGAAGGCGCGAAAGGCGCCGAGGAAGGCGCTGAGCGCGAACAGGCCCCAGATCGATGGATTGGGCAGGAAGGTGTAGGCGACGAAGGCCAGCGACAGGCCAAGCTGCAACATCAAGACGATGCTGATGATACGCTTGCGGTCATAGCGATCGGCGACGATGCCGGCTGGAATGGTGAAGGCGAACAGGGTCAGGAACTGCGCCAGACCGATCAGGCCGATATACAGCGCCGACTGCTCGATGCTCTCTTTTTGGCGGGCAATGTCATAGACCTGCCAGGCGATGGCCGCGCTCTGGGCCGAGGTGCCGAGCACGCCGCAGACGCGCGACAGCCAGAACGAGCGGAAATCCGGTATCAGCAGCGGATGGCGATCGTCTTGCGGCGCGGGGTCGGGGAGGGGCGTGGTCACGGCAATCTTCACGGACGGTATATGAGTCCTTGCTCATACAGGAAGCCGCGCCTTTTGACAGCCCGTCTCAGGGGTTTTTACCCGTAGACATCGTCGCCCGGATAGCGTGGGAGACCGACGGCCAGCTCCCACAGGCCGCCGAGCGCCCGGAAGAAACCGCCAACGCCCAGGCAGACGACGATGACCATGAGGATGGTCACCAAAGGCACCGGCATCGGGTTGGCGAAGAAGTTGGCGATGCGGTTGGCGAACGCCGATACATTGTCGACGCGGATGGCGTCGCCGATCGGCGATGAGGTCCACACCCAGGCGGCAAGGCCTAGCCCCGCCAGGCCGATGATCAGGTTCATCACGCCACGCAGACGTACCCCGCGCGGATAGATCAGGACCACGGCACCAAAGGCCATAAGCGCGGCGAAATAGGCGAGGACCGGCCAGTACAGGATGGCTTTCAGGGTGGCAAAATCGATGGTGCCAAGCGCGCCCGGATCGACGTGCAGCGCCTGATAGTCGATCGCCGCGGGTGGCAGGCCGAAGCTGATCACGCCCAGCCACCACAGGATGAAGGCGCCGCTGGCGACGATGGCGGCAATGCCGTGGCCGGCGGAGACGTGCCTGGGCCCCCAATAGGTCCAGGGCGCGGGGTGATAGGCGTAAGCGTTGGCGGTCGTGCCGCCGGGACGTTGGGTATTCATGCGATTCATCCATTCGCTGACATCGGCCCAGTCCAGGACGGCGAAATCGAGGAATCGCAGGTCCTGCACGCGCCAGTTGGTGAAATAGTCGATCTTGATGCTCTTGCGCTCGATCAGCCACGCCGCCACCGTGGTGAAGCCGATCAGGGTCATGGCGCCGGTCAGACCGGAGCCGATCGCCTGGCCGAACGCTGGGGCGAAGCCGCTGCCGCTGATCAGGCGGGTGAGAAAGACGATGATCGCGGCGCAGATCTCAATAAGGACGATCAGGCGAAGAGCGAAGATCCAGTAGGGATAGAGCGCGGGGCCGACGCCGTATTGCGGACCGTCGCGGTAGCGCGCGGCGACGACGATCGGATGGCCGAAATCGCGCAGCAATTGTTGCATTTCGTCGGCGCTGAGCGGCCGAGCGAACTCGCTTTCGCGCGCCTCGACCTGGGTCAGGATTTCGTCGCGCAACTCGGCCGTGATGTCGTCGCGCTTGGCCTTTGGCAACAGCCGTGCCACCGCGCGCAAATAGTCTTCCAGCATGTCCATTTTGAACTCAGCCTTCTTGGTTCGACGTCTTGTGCGACGTGGCGATAATCGTTTCGAGTGAGGCGTTGATCGTGCGCCATTCGCGGATCAGCCTCTGCAGCATGTCCTCACCGGCTGGCGAGAGAACGTAAAAGCGCTTCTTGCGCTTTTCCTCCTCGCGCCATTCGCTGAACAGCAGCCCCTTGGCCTCGAGCCGGCGCAGCAGCGGATAGAGGGTGCTTTCCTCCATCTCCAGCCCGTCGTCGGCCAAGGCCTGACGCAAGGTGTAGCCGTAGCGCTCGACTCTCAGCCGGGCGAGGACAGCCAGGCCCAGCGAACCGCGGCGAAGTTCCGCGCGCAGGCTTTCGTACAGGTCGTCCTCTTCAGCCATATACTCCGTCTCATACACTGTGTAATACATACTGTATGATAAACAGTGTATGGCAACAAGTATGCTCCGTCAAGCCCCGTTATGTCAGGTTCGTAAGGATGGATGCGCCATGACGCCTCGGCAGGGCTGTGACCTTGGGATCGAATTTGACAACAAATGCGCATTTACGACCAATTTTGCGGCCATATGACGATGTTGCCGACGGGAAATGTGTCAAAAATCGTGCAAATGAAAAACAGCGATCACGCCATGCCGAAAAAGGGACCTATGATGAAAACCGCCACGCGCCTTCTCATGACTGCCGGGCTTGGCCTGGCTGTGGCCCTGTCGGGGCCGTCCGCTTTCGCCGCCGTGACGCCCACCGTGGCGACAGCCACCTCTCAAGCGCCGGTCAAGGTCACCGACAATGGCGACACCTGGACGCTCGACAACGGCATCGTCAAAGCCGTCGTCACCAAGGACAATGGCTCGCTGGCCTCGTTGATCTATAAGGGCAAGGAACTGCTGAACGGCAATGGCGGCACTTGGGAGCACACGCCCAAGGGCGCGCCGCAGGTCACCAACACGATCACCATCGATCCTGCCGGCAACAATGGTGACCGCGCCGAAGTGTCGATCAAGGGCGTCACCGGTGGCAATTTCACGCTCACCCCCAATGCCCCGGGCGGCGGTGCCAAGAATGTCGACATGGAAATCCGCTACGCGCTCGGACGCGGCGACAGCGGCATCTACGTCTATGCCGTCTTCGACCATCCGGCCAGCTATCCCGACGCCGGCACCGGCCCCGAGGATCGCTTCATCACCCGGCTGAACCACGGCTTCGACTGGATCACGGTCGACAAGGACCGCAACATGCTGGAAGCCACCCCGCAGGACTGGGGCACGGGTGTCGTCGTCCACGCCAAGGAGCAGCGCATCCTGTCGCAGGGCGTGTACAAGAACTCGGTCGAGCACAAATACACCTATTCCGGCATGCAGTATCAGACCAAGGCCTATGGCTGGTCGTCGACCAAGGACGATGTCGGCGTCTGGTTCATCAATCCGACGGCCGAGTATCTGAGCGGCGGGCCGTTCCGCATCGATCTCGACGCCCACTTCGACGCCAATGACGACCCCGATCCGATCATCCTGGATTATTGGCACAGCGGCCACTATGCCGGCGCCTCGACGCGCATCGCCGCCGGTGAAGCCTGGCACAAGGTCATCGGGCCGATCTTCGTCTACGTCAATTCGCTCGATCATCCGGCGCCGACCTCGGCGGCCGAACTGAAGACGCTCAGCGACACTGCGGGCAATCCGACGGTGCCGCAAAGCTGGACCGACAATGCCAACGCCCTGTGGTCGGACGCCACCACTCAGTGGAAAAAGGAAAACGCCGCCTGGCCGTTCGGCTGGGTCAAGGCGCCGGGCTATGCGCCGGCCGACCAGCGCGGCACGGTGACCGGCAAGCTGGTGCTCGACGATCCGCTGGCGCCGGCCGGCACGTCGAAAAAGCTGCCGCACCTGATCGTCGGCCTGACCGATCCGGCCGGCAAAACCCCGCCGCCCGCGGGCGTCGACACCAATCGCTTTGCCGGCATGTATTCGGGCCTCGACAGCTGGATCCACGACGCCAAGGGCTATCAGTTCTTCAATGACGGCAATGATGACGGCACCTTTGCTATCACGAAGGTCCTGCCCGGCACCTATACGCTGCACGCCTATGCCGACGGTGTTTTGGGCGACTATATGCAGGCCAATGTCACGGTCGAGGCCGGCAAGACGCTCGATCTCGGTGCGATCGACTGGAAGCCAGTACGCGACGGCCGCCAGATTTGGGAAATCGGCTACCCCGACCGCTCGGCGCATGAGTTCTTCAAGGGCGACGGCAAGGATGTCTGGCTGTGGGGCTGGAACCTGCGTTATGCGCTGCTGTTCCCCAACGACCTGACCTATACGGTGGGCAAGGACGACTGGCACAAGAACTGGTTCTTTGAGGAAGTGCCGCACGCCACCAACCTGTCTTTCGTCAATCCGGCGGCCAAGGATCCGGCCAATCAGCGCTATGGCTGGGTCAAGACCGAATCGCTCGACCAGTATCCGCAGACCGACCAGAAGGGGCCGTGGAAGGTCTATGGCCAGGGCCGCGAGACGACCTGGACGGTGAAGTTCAACCTGCCCAAGGCCGAACACGGCACGGCGGCCCTGCGCGTCGCCTTTGCCGGCGTCGATGGCCTCGGTGGCATGCTGCCGGTGGCGGTCAACGGCAAGAGCATCGGTGGGTTGGGCGACGGCAGTAATCCGGACAATGCCCGTTTGGTTCAAACCAACGCCATTCGCTACAATACCGACCAGGGTTTCTGGCAGCAGCGCACGCTGAAGTTCGATGCCGGGCTGCTGAAGGCCGGTGAAAACACCATGACCTTCACCGTGGCCGGCGGCGATCTGCAAAGCGGCGTGGTGTGGGACTATCTGCGCCTTGAGGTCGACGACGGCGCCACGAAGTAGGGGCAGAGCGTCATGCCAAATAACGAGGCCGGAACAGCTAAGCCTATTCCGGCCTAGTGCGCGCTTTGTTTTCGGGGTTCGACCTGGATATGCGAAATGCTGGTCCGCTCCGGGCGTGTCAGGATGAAGGACACAGCGTCGGCGAGGTCTTCGGCGTACAGCATTTCGTCCTTTTGCTCGCGTTCGCGCTGACTTTCGGGAGATGTGCCCTGCAAATCGGCGCCGACCAGGCCCGGCTCGACCAGGCTGACGCGGATGGCGCTGTCGATCAGCTCCTCGCGCAGCGTCTTGGCATAGGTCGCGACGCCGGCTTTAATGGCCGCATAAACGCTGGTCGACGGCGAGCGGTGTTCGGCGGACATCGAGCCGATAAACACCAGATGCCCTTTGCCCGCGGCCTGCATACGTTCGATGGCGGCCTTGGCGCAGGCGAGATAGCCGGCGAAATCGGTTTCGACGGCATAGCGCCATTCAGTGTCGTCGCTTTCCTGCACGGTGCCGATCTTGACGGCGGCGTTGTTGATCAGGACGTCGAGCCCGCCCAGGTCTTGGTCCACCGCGGCAAAAACGCGTTCGAGATCCTCGCGCCGGCTGGCATCGGCGACGAGCCCGGAGACGTTACCGCCCAAATCGCGCGCCGACTGTAACGCGTCGTTGAGCTCAGCCTCGTGCCGGCCGAAGGTCAGCACCTTGGCGCCGGCCCGGGCCAGGGCGACGACGCAGGCGCGACCGATGCCGGTGGTGCCACCGGTGATCAGAACGCGTTTTCCAGCCAGCGATTGCGGCTCGACGAGGGGGGTCGGCTTGGATGCGTTATTCGGAGAATCGAGGGCCATCTGTGCCTCCATGGGAAAGCACGGATCGTCTCCCTTGGCGCGTAAGAAGGCGATAGGCGGTCGCCATTTCGGGATAAAGAAGTGGCGCCGGGGCGCCTTAACTTAGCGGCTTGAGGGCAGAGACCAGCCCGTCAGGATGCGCTGCGATACGTTCATCCAGATGGTCAAGGCGAGGAACATAGGCATGGCGGTACTCCCAAGCCCCGGAAAGGGGACTTCCGGACGCTATGGGTGTTCGGATAAATTCGCGAAGGCCTTTTTGACGCAAGTGACAAAAAACCGATGGTGCGCGATTCGGGCGGTCACGGTGCCCAAGGCTGGACGGCGGTGGTTACAGGCTCGCGATTGGCTAGAGCCACGTCGATGCTTAGCCCCAGGTATTGGTCCTGGGCGCCCTGAGCGAACGGATAGGGTTCCGGGCCGCCGCCGACATAGTCTGTCATCTTCGCCATCAGCGTAGCGCCGGCAATGTCGTCGTCGCCCATGGCCACGCCGGGCCACGGATTTTCGTAGAGCCAGTTGTCGCCGGCCATGAAACCGCGATGATAATAGGTCTCGGGATTGCTGGCCTGGCCGGTATCGACGCGTTGCAGATCGAGCCGCACCGACGTGCGGAAATCGCGCATGTAGCGGATCTCGTCATTGTTCAGTTCGCCACGCTCGCCGCGGATCAGCACCCGGCCGGCGCGGATCCACGAGCGCACCTGGCCCGAGGTGAACTCGTAGACGCCGAGTTTATCGGCGACGTCGAGATAGGCCAGGATCTGGTGTTCGGCATCGATCGCCGGTTCGGTCGGCGGGCCGCCACGGCCCGGGCCGCGCATGACGCGCGTGGTGAAATCGCGCGCGGTGATGCGCACCGGCTCAAAGCCCACACCTAGCATCTGTCGCATCAGGCCCATGGCGTGATAGTCGTGGGTCACGGCCAGTTGGACTTCACTGACCGTGCCGAGCAGGCCAGAACGCGCGAGCGCGATGCGGGCGGCATTGATGGGCTGAAACGGATATTGCTCGGCGACATGGATGCGCGCGCCGGCCTTGACCAGCGCCCACAGCTCAAGCAGGCCTTCATGCGTCGGCGCCGGCGGGGTTTCCGCCAGAACCGGCAGGTCAGCACGGACCATCTCGGCGATCACGCCCGGACTGGCGGCCTTGGCGACGGCGACGATGACGAAGTCCGGCCGGCCGGCGGCGAGCAGGGCGTCAAGATCGGGATAGGTCGCCACACCCCAGGTGTCGCGGAACAGCTGCGCCTGATCGCCATTGCGCACCACCATGCCGCAACAGGCAAAGCGCTGCGGCAAGGCCCGCGCAATGCGCAGGAAATAGTGCGACCGGAAACCGCCGCCGACAATGGCGAATTTGATTGTGCTCATACGCTGCCCCTTTGTGCCCAGGTTGGAACGCGGATCGCGGCTAAATCCGCCGCCGGTCGGGGCGGGAGCAGCCTATACGCGAAACATACGGCCCGCCCAGCAATCTATACACGCGACATATCCGCTGGGGCCTACATCGGCGACCGTCCCGAGATCACGGAGTGTGCCCGATGGCCTATCTCTTTCTTGGCGGCGGCATCGCCTTCTTTGCGCTGACCGCTGCGTTCGTCGCCTTTTGCGACCGCCTGCAACGGAGCGGCCAATGACCGCGCTCTATATCGCCGCCGGCGTCGTTGTCGTCGCCCTTCTGGGCTACCTCATCACGGCCCTCGTCAAACCCGAAATCTTTCCCTAAGTCCAAGAGGGTCTCATGTCCTACGCCATTACGGGCAACGGCTGGCTTCAGCTTGCCCTCTACATGGCCGTGCTTACCGCCTGCGTCGTACCGCTGGGTGGCTACATGGCCAAGGTGTTCCAGGGAGAACGCCACATCCTGTCGCCGGTCCTGGGCTGGCTCGAAAAGCCGATCTACGCCGCCATGGGGACCGACCCCGACAGCGACATGGGCTGGGTCGAATACGCCCTGTCGATCCTGGTGTTTTCGCTGGCCAGCTTCATTCTGCTCTACGGCATCCTGATCTTCCAGAATGCCCTGCCGCTCAATCCGCAGAAGTTGCCCGGCCTATCGCCCGACCTGTCGTTCAATACGGCGGCCAGCTTTATCACCAATACCAACTGGCAGTCCTATGCCGGTGAATCGACCCTGAGTTATTTCAGCCAGATGATCGGGCTGACGGTGCAGAACTTCCTCACCCCGGCCGAAGGGCTGGCAGTGATGGTGGCCCTGATCCGCGGCCTGACGCGCAAGTCGGCCACCGGCATCGGTAATTTCTGGGTCGATATGGTCCGAGCCAACCTCTACGTGCTTTTGCCGCTGGCCCTGATCCTGGCCGTTGCCCTGAACGCGTGTGGGGTGATTCAGACCTTCGCGCCCTATGTTACCGCGCATGGCGTGCAAGGCGCCTCTCAGACGATTGCGCTGGGCCCTGTCGCCTCGCAGGAAGCCATCAAGATGCTGGGCACCAATGGCGGTGGCTTCTTCAACGTCAATTCGGCGCATCCGTTCGAAAATCCGACGCCGCTGAGCAACTTTCTCGAAGTCCTGTCGATCCTGCTGATCCCGGCGGCGTCGTGTTACACTTTCGGCGTCATGGTCGGTGACAAGCGTCAGGGCTGGGCGATCTTCGCCGCCATGACCGTCATCTTCCTGCCCCTGCTGCTGTTCTGCGTCGACATGGAGCAATCCGGCAATCCGCACCTGGCCGCCTTGCATATCGACCAGATCGCTGGCCATCTTCAGGCGGGCGGGAACATGGAAGGCAAGGAGACCCGTTTCGGCATCACCAATTCGGCGCTGTGGGCCTCGGCCACGACGGCGGCGTCCAATGGCTCGGTCAATGCCATGCATGACAGTTTCACGCCCTTGGGCGGGCTGGTGCCGCTGCTGCTGATGAAGTTCGGCGAGGTCATCTATGGCGGTGTCGGCTCGGGCCTCTACGGTATGCTGATCATGGTCATCCTGACCGTGTTCATCGCCGGCCTGATGGTCGGCCGCACCCCGGAATATCTCGGCAAGAAGATCCAGAGCTTCGAAATCAAAATGGCCGCCGTTGCCATGCTGGTACCCGGCTTCTTTGTGCTCATCGGCACGGCCCTGGCAGTGCTGACCAAGGACGGCCAGGCGGGCATCTTTAACCCCGGCGCTCAGGGCTTCACCGAGGTCCTCTACGCCTTCACCTCGGCCTCCAACAATAACGGCTCGGCCTTTGCGGGCTTAAGCGCCAATACGCCCTTCTACAACGCGGTGCTCGGCATCTGCATGCTCTTCTGCCGCTACTGGATCGTCGTGCCGGTGCTGGCGATCGCCGGCTCCCTGGCGGCGAAGAAGACGGTGCCGGTCTCGGCCGGGACTCTACCCACACACAACGCCTTGTTCATCGCCTGTCTGGTCGGGGTCGTCATCATCGTCGGCGTCCTGACCTATGCGCCGACCCTCGCGCTCGGCCCGGTCGTCGAACATTTTCATATGATTAAGGGATAAGCTCCCATGTCTGTTACCGCAAAATCCAAAGGCGGCCTCTTCGAAGGCGCCGATATGGGCGTGGTGTTGAAAAACACCGTCCTGCGCCTCAGCCCGGTCTATCAACTGCGCAACCCGGTGATGTTTCTGGTGTTCGCCGGCTCCGTGGTGACCACGATCATCTTCGCGGTGATGCTGGTCGATCCGCACGCCCTGGTCGGCGGCAACCAGCCCGTCTGGTTCGTCGGCTGGACGACGTTTTGGCTGTGGTTCACCCTTTTGTTCGCCAACTTCGCCGAGGCCATCGCGGAGGGTAAGGGCAAGGCTCAGGCCGACTCGCTCAAAAAAGCCCGCCGCGACGTCATGGCCAAGAAGCTGAACAAGGCGAGCGATCGCACCAAATTCCTCGAGGTCCCGGCCAACAGCCTACGCAAGGGCGACATCATCGTCGTTGAACTGGGCGACTTCGTCCCGGCCGACGGCCAGGTCATCGAGGGCATTGCCAGTGTCGATGAAAGCGCCGTTACCGGCGAATCCGCGCCGGTCATCCGTGAATCCGGCGGCGACCGCGACGCCGTCACCGGCGGCACGCGTGTGCTCAGCGACTGGCTCGTCATCCGCGTCACCTCCGATCCCGGCGAAAGCTTCCTTGACCGCATGATCGGCCTGGTCGAGTCGGCCAAGCGCCAGAAGACGCCCAACGAAATCGCCCTGTCGATCCTGCTGGCGGCCCTGACCATCATCTTCCTGCTGGTTTGCGCGACGCTGCTGCCATACTCGCTGTTCGCCGTGAGCAAGGCCGGTTCGGGCACAGTTATCACGCTGACCGTACTGATCGCGCTGCTGGTCTGCCTGATCCCGACGACCATTGGCGGGCTGCTGTCGGCCATCGGCATTTCGGGCATGCAGCGCCTGATCAAGGCCAATGTCATCGCTACGTCCGGCCGGGCGGTGGAGGCCGCCGGTGACGTCAATGTCCTGCTGCTCGACAAGACCGGCACCATTACCTTCGGAAACCGCCAGGCGACCGACTTCTTCCCGGCGCCGGGGGTGTCGCAACAACAACTGGCCGAAGCCGCTGAACTGTCGTCCCTGGCGGATGAAACCCCGGAAGGCCGCTCGATCGCCGTCCTGGCGCGGCGCCTGTTCACCCTGCCGGAACGCGACCTCGCCAAGCTCGATGCCACCTTCATCCCGTTCAGCGCCGAACAGCGCGTCTCGGGTGTAGTGATCGGCGACCGCCACATCATGAAGGGCGCCGGCGACGCCATCGCCAAGCTGGTCGGCCTCAAGGGCGGCCATGTGCCGGAGGAGGTCAAGGCGCAGATCGACGACATCGCCCGCAAGGGCGGCACGCCGCTCACGGTGGCCGAAAACAGCCAGGTCCTGGGCGTCATCTACCTCAAGGACATCGTCAAGCCGGACATCAAGGCGCGCCTGGCCGATCTGCGCAAGATGGGCATCAAGTCGATCATGATCACCGGCGACAATCCGCTGACCGCCGCGGCCATCGCGTCGGAGGCCGGGGTCGACGACTTCCTGGCGCAGGCGACCCCCGAAACCAAGCTCGCCTATATCCGCAAGATGCAGGAGGGCGGCGAGCTGGTGGCCATGGTCGGCGACGGCACCAATGACGCGCCGGCCTTGGCCCAGTCCGACGTCGCCGTGGCGATGAATTCCGGCACCCAGGCCGCCAAGGAGGCCGGCAATATGGTCGACCTCGACAGCGATCCGACCAAGCTGATCGAAATCGTCGAGATCGGCAAACAGCTTCTCATGACGCGCGGCGCGCTGACGACCTTTTCGATCGCCAATGACCTCGCCAAGTATTTCGCCATCATTCCGGCGGCCTTTGCCTCGACCTATCCGGTGCTGGGCGCGCTCAACGTCATGGGATTGAAGTCGCCGCAAAGCGCCATCCTGTCGGCGGTGATCTTCAACGCCATCATCATTATCGCGCTCGTGCCACTGGCCCTGAAAGGCGTCAAATACCGCGCCGAACCGGCCGCCAAGATGCTGTCGCGCAACATGTTCGTCTATGGCTTGGGTGGCATCGTCGCCCCGTTTATCGGCATCAAGCTGATCGATATGGGCCTCAGTGTCGTTGGCTTGGCTTAAAGGAATTATCCTCATGAATGCCATCGTTTCCTCGCTTCGTCCCGCCATCCTTGGCACGGCACTTCTGAGCGTGTTGCTGGGCGGAGTTTATCCGGCCGCCGTGACCCTGGTCGGCAGCCTGGCCTTTCCGGCCCAGGCCGAAGGCAGCCTGATCCATGACGCGGGCGGCCATGTCATCGGCTCGCGCCTGATCGGGCAGGCTTTCGACAAGCCGCAATATCTATGGGGCCGGCTGTCGGCGACATCGCCTTCGCCCTATAATGCCGGGGCTTCGTCGGGCTCAAATTTCGGCGTCAACAATCCGGCCCTGCTTGATGCGGTCAAGGGCCGGGTCAAGGCGCTGCACGATGCCGATCCGTCGAATACCACGGCCATCCCGGTCGATCTCGTGACCGCCTCGGGCTCTGGCCTCGATCCGGAGATCAGTCCCGCGGCGGCCGACTATCAGGTCGCCCGCATCGCCTCGGCGCGCCACAGCAACGAAGAGGCCGTGCGCGACGCCATTGCTCAATCGACACGCGGCCGCAGCTTCGGAATCCTGGGCGAACCGCGCGTCAATGTGCTAGAGGTCAATCTGAGGCTGGATGGCAAGCTGAAGTGATCGCCCGCACCGACATCGACAATCGTCCCGACCCCGATCAACTTCTCGCCCAGATCGCCAGCGAGGACGACCGTCGCGGCAAGCTGAAGATCTTCTTTGGCGCCGCGGCCGGGGTCGGCAAGACCTACGCCATGTTGTCCGAAGGGCGGCGGCGCCAGGCCGAAGGCATTGATCTGCTGGTCGGCGTCATCGAAACCCATGGCCGCACCGAGACCGCCGCCCTGCTCGAGGGGCTGGCGGTTTTGCCCTTGGTGGAAAGCGACCATCGTGGCGTCACCGTGCGCGAATTCGACCTCGACGGGGCTTTGGCGCGCCGGCCTGGCCTGATCCTGGTCGACGAGTTCGCGCACACGAATGCGCCGGGCTCGCGTCATCCCAAGCGCTGGCAGGATATCGAGGAACTGCTCGACGCCGGCATCGACGTCTACACCACGCTGAACGTCCAGCACCTGGAAAGCGTCAATGACCAGGTGGCGCGGCTGACCGGGGTGTGGGTGCGCGAAACCGTGCCCGACCGGGTGTTCGACGAGGCGGCCGACATCGCCCTGGTCGATATCCCCTCCGATGAACTGCTGAAGCGGTTGCACGACGGCAAGGTCTATGTCGCCGAGGGCGCCAATACCCGTGCCGCCGAGAACTTCTTCAAGAAAAGCAACCTGCTGGCCCTGCGTGAACTGGCCCTGCGCCGCACGGCCGAGCGCGTCGATGCCCAGAACGACCAGCTGACGGCGGCTTTGGGCCAGAACGAAGCCCAGATCGGCGAAAAGATCATGGTGCTGATCGGTGCCGACCTGTTGTCGGCGCGGCTGATCCGCCACGCCCGGCGCATGGCGGCCCGCGCCAAGTCGCCGTTTTACGCGCTTTATCTGCAGACCGACCGCCACGAACTGCTGAACGCCCAGGCGCGGCAACGCGTCGAGCACAATCTGGCCCTGGCCGAACAGCTGGGCGGCCAGGTGGTGCGGCTGAACGGCACCCATGCCGCCACCGAAATCATCGCCTATGCCCAGCGCAACGGCTTTACCCGCATCGTCGTCGGCTATCGCGTCCAGACCCTGTGGCAGCGCTTGGTGCGCGGACGGTGGGGGCTGTCGCTGTCGAGCAAGCTGATCGCGCGCGCCGGCGGGATCGAGATCACCACCCTGTCCGACCAGGTCGAGCGTCAGACGCCGGAGCCGCGCCGGCCGTCCTCGCGGCTGAGTCCTTTCGTCGCCAAGCCCTCGGCATATGCTTGGACGACGGCGATTATTGCGGCCGCCACCGCGATCGGGCTGCCGATGCGCGGCCTCGCAACGCCTGACACGCTGACCCTGCTTTATTTGACGGCTGCCGTCATCACCGCCGCGCGTTACGGCATCGGCCCGGCGCTCTACGCCACCGTGCTCAGCGTCGCCGCCGTCAACTGGTTCTACACCCAGCCCTATTACACCTTCAGTTTTTACGACGCGCATTTCTATTTCACTTTCATCTTCATGACGGTGACGTCGATCGTTGTCGGCTCACTGACGGCGCGGCTGTCGCTGCACGCGCGCATGGCCCGCAAGGGTGAGGAAGAAACGCGGCTCCTTTACGATCTGACACGCGGTCTATCGTCCGCGCGCGGCTTCGAGGCCATGGCCGATACTGCTGTTCGTCGCCTGGGACCGGCCCTGCAAGCCGAGATCCGCATCTGGGCCGGGGAGGGCACGGGGCGACGGATGTTCGCGCTTCAGGACAAGGCGCCGGAACTCAAGGAACAGAGCGCCATCGAATGGGTGCTGCAAAATGCCCAGATCGCCGGCCGCGATACCGACACCATGCCGTCGGCCCAGGGCATCTATATTCCGCTTCAGGCCGAAAGCGAGACCCTGGGCGTCCTGGGTGTCATTCCGGCCGCCGCCGACCGCCATTTCACAGGCGGGGAGGTGCTGCAGTTTGAAACCTTTGCCAGCGTCATTGCCAGCGCGCTGCAGCGCGTGCGCCGGGCCGATGAGGCGCAGCAGTCGAAGGTCGAGTCCGAAAACGAAAAGCTGCGCAACGTGCTGCTGTCGTCGCTGTCGCACGACCTGCGCACGCCGCTGACGGTGATGAAGGGGTCGATCAGTACGCTGCTGCAAATGCGCAAGGACCTGCCGCGCAAGGCGATGGACGAGTTGACCGGCTTGTGGGCGCAACTGAACCGTTTGCAGAAGTTCGTCGGTAATCTGCTCGACATGGCAGCGATCACCTCGGGCCAGATGAAGCTGAATTTCCAGCCCTATATGATCCAGGAAATCATTGGCGCGGCGGTATCGCAGGTCCAGGCGACCCGGGGCGACCGGTCGATCCGCACCCAGGTCACGGGCACGATCCCGCTAATCATGATCGATGGCGCCCTGATCGAACAGGTGTTCATCAACCTGATCGAAAATGCTTTTCAGCACACGGCGCCCAACGGCGAGATCAGTATTCGTGTCGAAAAGGACGCTGATCTTGTTCGCGTCCAGGTCTCCGACAATGGCGAGGGCTTGCCGGAAGGTGCCGAGGCGCGGATTTTCGAGCAGTTCGAGAAGGGCCAGGAACTCAGCTCCGACCGCACCGGCGGCACGGGGCTGGGCCTGGCCATATGCCGTGGCATCGTTCAGGCGCACGGCGGCATGATCTATGCCCGCAACAACCGCGCCCTCAGTCGCGACGGCGGCCGTGATAAGCCCGGCGCCAGCTTCATCTTCACCCTGCCGATCGCCCGGTAACGGCTTTTTCAAGACGATCTTGAGCATCGTGCCTTGCGACGCCTGTACCAATGGCCGATGATTGGCGCGTTGCGAACCGGAGACCGGCCATGGACGATGCGGCGAAGACGGACAAGAGCATCCGCAACTACACCCACGCTGCCGGCGGCTGGGACGCGCTCAAGGCCGTGGCCAAGGCCGTGCGCACCCAGATGGACGCCATCCCCGCGGGCGAGACCCTGCTGCGCGAAAACCAGCCCGACGGCTTCGATTGTCCGGGCTGCGCCTGGCCGGACCCAAAGCATACCTCGACCTTCGAATTCTGTGAAAACGGCGCCAAGGCGGTCACCTGGGAGGCGACGAAAAAGCGCGCCACGCCCGAGGTCTTTGCCCGCCACACGGTGTCGGAGCTCTTGACCTGGCACGATCACGATATCGAGGATCTCGGTCGGCTGACCCATCCGATGATCCATGACGCCGCCACCGACCGCTATGTCGCCATCAGCTGGGACGAGGCCTTCAGACGGATCGCCAAGGCGCTCAACGCCTTGCCCGATCCCAATATGGCCGAGTTCTACACTTCGGGGCGGGCGTCGAACGAGGCGGCCTTTCTGTTTCAGTTGTTCGTCCGCGCCTACGGGACCAATAATTTCCCCGACTGCTCCAACATGTGCCACGAGGCGACCTCGGTCGGCCTGGCCGAGGCGCTGGGCGTTGGCAAGGCATCGGTATCGCTGGAGGATTTCGACCATACGGCCGGCATCTTCGCCATCGGCCACAATCCCGGCACCAATCACCCCCGCATGATGACCACCCTGCGCGAGGTCGCCAAACGGGGCGCGCCGATCGTCGCCTTCAATCCGCTACGCGAGCGCTCGCTCGAACGCTTCAAGGCGCCGCAGTCGCCGGTTGAAATGACGACAGGCAAGGCAACCGAGATCGCCAGCGACTATCTTCAGCTCAAGGTCGGCGGCGACATCGCCACGCTCAAGGGGATCATGAAGGCCGTCCTCGATCTCGACCTGGCCGACATCGAAGCCGGCGGCTCCGGCAAGCTGGATCGTGATTTTATTGCGCAGCATACGGCCGGGCTTGACGATCTGATCGCCGACCTGACTGCGACCGAGTGGAGCGATATCGAGCGTGTGTCGGGCCTGTCGCGATCGGACCTCGAACGGGTCGCGGGCCTCTATGTCACCCTGCCGTCGCTGATCGTCACCTACGGCATGGGCGTGACCCAGCATCGTTACGGCACACAAGCCGTACAACACATCAACAACCTGCTGCTGTTGCGCGGTAATATCGGCCGGCCGGGGGCGGGGATCTGCCCGCTGCGCGGCCATTCCAACGTCCAGGGTGACCGCACCGTCGGCATCGACGAAAAGGCGCCGAAGCCTTTGCGCGACGGCATCAAGAAGACCTACGGTTTCGATCCGCCCGAAGCCCACGGCCACAACGCCGTCGAGGCGATGCAGGCCATGCTTGAGGGCAAGTCGAAGGTGATGATTTCGCTGGGCGGCAATCTCGCCGTCGCCATGTCCGACACGAAGAAATGCGCCCAGGCCCAGCGCAATCTCGATCTCGTGGTGCACATCGCCACCAAGCCCAATCGCTCGCACCTCTTGCTGGCCCGGGAAAACATCCTGCTGCCGTGCCTCGGGCGCACCGATCGCGACGTCCAGGCGACCGGACCGCAATCGGTGACGGTCGAGGACACCATGTCGATGGTCCACGCCTCGCAGGGCCGTTTGCCGCCGCCATCGGACGAGGTCAAATCGGAGCCGTGGATCGTGGCGCAACTGGCGCGCGCCGTGCTCGGTACGCGTTACGACATCCCTTGGGAGGATTATTGCGGCGATTACGACCTGATCCGCGACGCCATCGAGGCAGTACTGCCGGCCTTTGCCGACTACAATGCGCGCATCCGCGAGCCGGGCGGTTTCCGCCTGCCTCTGCCATCCGCCGAACGCATATGGAAGACGCCGTCGGGCAAGGCCGAGTTCAAGGTCTTCAAGGGGTTGGGCGAGGGGAATACCGACGACGACGTCCTGATCATGACCAGCGTGCGCAGCCACGACCAGTACAATACCACCATTTACGGCCTGGACGACCGCTATCGCGGCATTTTCGGCCGCCGCGACGTCGTCTTCATGAACGCTGAGGAGGTCGGCGCCCGCGGCTGGAAAACCGGCGATGTCGTCGATGTCCAATCGGTCGATATGCCGGATGCGGTGCTGAAGGGCTTCCGCGTCGTCGCCCACGACATGGCCAGGGGCTGTGCTGCCGCCTACTATCCCGAGGCCAATGTGCTGATGCCGCTCGACAGCTACGACAAGCAGAGCGGGACGCCGTCCTATAAGGGAACGCCCGTGCGCGTGGTCCGCGCCAAAACCTGAATCTCAGTCGCGTTCCTTCGGGGATACACGGCCGTGATGGCTTCAATAAGAAGGGAATTGGAGCGGGCGAAGAGGATCGAACTCTCGACATCCACCTTGGCAAGGTGGCGCTCTACCGCTGAGCTACGCCCGCTCATCTGTTCCAGATGCGGGGTGAACCCCGCCGGAGAGGCGCGCCTTATAGACTTTGCTGGAAAGCCTTGGCAAGGGCCTTTGCGACGATTTTTGTGAAAAATTTTCGCAACATGGTTATGCGCGGTTTTAGCTCCCCCTCCAAGGCGAAGCCTTGGCAAGGGCGACCGGCATGAAGGTGTGCTAACGCTTCGCTCTTTGAGCACTTCGCGCGCCAGCAAGACTACTGCGGCCGCGCATTGCTTGAGCTATTTTACCTCTAGCCGGATGGCGTCGTACATCACCTGGCCCGGACTCTTGGTGCCGGGGGCAGCGTCGTCGTCTTCCGTGGCATTCGGATCTGGGGCATAGGTCGAAGCCGGCGGGAAGGGCTGGGCATCCGCATGCGCGAACGTCAGGTCGTTGGCGCCGGGCTTGATCAGGCTGGCATCAAAGGTCAGGCGCACGACATTGTAGGGCGAATCCTGCACGCCGCCGCGATACCCAGCCGTGCCGGTCTTGGGCAGTTCGATCTTGCCGATTTCCTGACCGTTCAGCGCGACGACGACGTGGGTCAGCTTGCCCTTGGCCGGCTGGGCGGAGGCGATGCCGATGGTCAGGGTTGCTTGGCCTTTTTGGGCCGGGGCATCGAAGCGCAGATGCCAGGCCGGGCTCTTGGCGTACCACGACCACTGGGCATAGTTCCAATCCTTGGCTGGGTCGCTCTTGCCGATGGTGAAGTCGACATCATTGGGGAATTGTTCGGGGTAGCGCGCGAACATCTGATAGCCGCGGGCCTGATCGCCGTTCCTGAACTCACCGGCCTTGCGGTCGAAGGTGCCGAGCTGCCACAGCAGCTTGCCGTGGGTTTCTGGCGCCCAGTCAAGCGTACCGGCACTGGTCGTTTGATGAGCGGCAACGGTGAGGCCGGTCTTCGACAGGTCGTCGGGCTGGTCGGCGCCGTCGACATAGAGGCTGTACTTGCCCGGCACGACATTATTGAGGGTGAACGAACCGTCGGCGGCGACGGGAGCCCAATAGTTGTACCCCTTGGTCTGGGCGGTCCAGGCGACCTTCGGATCGGGGTCGGACAGGATGACCTCGGCATTCTTGGGTGCCGTGCCACCCAACAGCACCTTGCCGGTGACCGTGCCGCGCGCCTTGACGTATTCCGGGGCGGTAACGAATGCATAGGGCCACTTGCCGCGCTCGGTGGCCAGCTGATGGTCGACATCGTCCCACAGTGTGTTGGGATTGCTGGCGCGATTGGCATAGACGAGGAAGGGGCCATAGACCTTGGACCAGTCTTCGCCGGCGGCAACCTCGACCGACGAGGCGCCGAAATGGCCGTCCTGGACGACGCGCAGCAGGACGTCGTCGTGCACGGTCTGGCCCTGACGCGACGGGCCGCCATTGTGATAGTCGCCAAACGGCTCCAGCATGAAGATGCCGTGGCTGCCGTCGTCGTGGACGCCGATGGTGCCATAGGCCGGAGTTTGGGCGAAATAGACCGAGTTGAGATACTTGGTCTTCACTGTACCGTCCTGCAGCAGGTAGGTGGCGTCGGTGACCTGCTTGACGATGCCGGAGCGCGGAATCTTGATCGTCTTGCCACGGCCGACGGTCCAGTAGTTGAACACGGCGTCGTCCGCCGCCGTGCGGAAGACGAACCGCGTCTGGGCCAGGTTGCCGGCGGGCAGGTTGGCCGGGTGGCGGACGACGGTATAGCAATAGAGGCCGCTTAAGCCGTCCTGCATGACGAAGTGATATTCGACCTTGAACGGATAGAATTCAGTCGGGCCGGTATCGACCTCGACATCGGCCTGCTGCGCCGTTTGGCTGGCCAGTTTGGTGACGGTGTGATTGTCTGGGCCCGGACGGTAATAGCCCTTCTTCGGGCCCGCCTTGGCGATAGCCGGGTCGTTGACGCCGCCATTGCTGTCCCAATAGAGCGACTCGCCCTTGGCGATCAGCTCGACCGGCGCCTTGCCGCCCAGCTGCTGGAACGAGGTGACGGTGCCGGTCGCCGTATCGACCACGGCACGGACGAGCCCGTTGTCCAGCGTGATATGACCGGCATCGCTCGTAGCGGTGACGGTCGCATGGGCGCCGCTCGCTAGGGCGAACAGGGCGGCGGTGGTAAGCAGGCTGGCCTTCAGCATTTCGATCTCCGTCAACTTCAAGCATTTTCACGCAAAAAATTGCAATGCCTGTCGGTGGGACGCCGAAAAGCTTAGCCGGCGGTCGTCGGGTCGATCATCGAAAGTACGGGTGAAATGCGATTGGCCGGGAAGCCGCCCTTTTCAGCGTGGTCGCGGATGATGGCTTCGTTATCGGCGCGGTAGATGCAGTAGATCTTGTCGTCGGTGACGTAGCTGTGCACCCACTGGATGTCCGGGCCGAGGTTACGCAGGACTGAGCACGAGGTCTGGGACGCGCCCTTGAGGTCGGCCGCGGAGGCGCCGCCGACGCCGGGCATGTCACGTTCGATAACGAAGGTTTGCATGACAGGCTCCATTTCCGGCAAAGGGCCGGTGAAGGAGGCTTATCAGGAACGCCGTTATGCGGCAATCGGGTCTCACGTAACCTTTATCATGGCATCGAAAGCGTCGAATATGTCAAAGCCGACGTAATGATCGCGCCAGGCGTGACGCATTTCCCCGTCAGGGCTGGTGTAGTCCTGCCACCGGTAATACACATTCCAGTAGCTGATCATGCGTTGGCGTAAGCGGGCGAAATAAGCCGGATTGCCGCGGAAGAATGCGCCATAAAGCTGGGGTTCGAGTTCTGGCAATCGCAGGCTAATTTGCAAAAGGATCTCGTAGACATATTCTGATGCCAATTGCGCAACGAATGGCACGATGAAGGCTTCTGGCGAGGCTGCGATACGGCATAGCGCTGCCTCGCGCACAAACCCATTGTGATGGCGGCTGAGTAAACAAAAGAACATCAATTGTTGCCGCTCATTGAAATCCTGAGCCCTTAAAAGACCCGCAAGCAACCGAAAGGGCTCGTCGTTGTAATAAACGAGAGCGTGTTCGCCACCATATACACGATAAGGAATTGCAATAGCTTCATCGCAAATACGGACTTCGATTGCATTCGAAGGGGATTTGAGATGATGTTGCAGGACGCCGGCAACGGCTTTCGCTTCTGAATAGAGCGATCTTGGAAATGCCGATATCAGGTCGGCCATGCCGCCTCCCTACAGCATCGCCGGAATGACGCGGTCGGGCGGGCGGTGGCCGTCCTGGAAGGTTTTGATGTTGAGGATGACGCGGTCGCCCATGTCGGTGCGCGCCTCGACCGTGGACGACGCCATGTGCGGCAACAGGATGGCGTTGGGCAGGCCGATCAGTTCGGGATTGATCGCCGGCTCGCGTTCATAAACATCGAGCCCGACACCGGCGATCTTCTTGTCGCGCAGCATGGCAGCCAGCGCCTGTTCGTCGACGATCTGGCCGCGGGCGGTATTGACCAGGATGGCGTGAGGCTGAAGCTTGGACAGGCGCTCGGCATTGAGCAGGTGATGCGTGCCGGCGCCGCCGGGGGCATTGATCGACACGACGTCCATGCGCGACAGCATCTGGTCGAGATCGTCCCAATAGGTGGCGGCCAGGTCGTCGCTGATGCGAGCGCTGACCGGCTTGCGATTATGGTAGTGCACGCTCATGCCGAAGGCGCGGGCGCGGCGGGCCAGTGCCTGACCGATGCGGCCCATGCCGATGATCCCCAGCCGCTTGCCGTACAGGCGCCGGCCCAGCATGAAGGTCGGCGACCAGGCCGAAAAAGCACCTTTTTGCACCAGTTCTGCGCCTTCGACGAAGCGCCGCGACACGGCCATGATCAGGCCCATGCTCATCTCGGCGGTATCTTCGGTCAGCACGCCCGGCGTATTGGTAATGATGATGCCGCGATCGGCTCCGGCCTGAATGTCGATATGGTCGTAGCCGACGCCGAAATTGGCCACCATCTTCAGCTGCTCGCCGGCCTGGGCGAAGAAGTCGGCATCGATGCGGTCATTGATCGAGGTCACCAGCACGTCGGCGATCTGAGCGGCGGCGTCGATCTTCTCGCGCGGCATCGGCGACAGGTCGTACCACAAGGTGGTGTCGAACAGTTCACGCATGCGCGTTTCGACCGCGTCGGGCAATTTGATGGTCAGGATGACTTTCAGACGCGAAGAGCTCATGCGTGGCCTTGTTTTTTATGAACGGCGGCGGCGCGCTTTCCCGACGCTCCGATACCGGCTTTTCCGGGTTCGCAATTGCGTGAAAACCTGAAAAATTATCGTCTTGTTAACCAAATCTGAACCGTTTGCAACGGATTCATAGCCGTATCGACCGAACGCGCGGAACGCCGTTTTTCGGTGTCCGTTTTCCTTGCAAAGCCATGTCCAACCGCCGTTTTTATTCTCGTTTGCGATCTTCGGCCCCGCGCACGCCTTCCGTGTCCGCAGCGGAGGCCCTTCTATGCCGGTTGCCGTTGCGGTTTCAAGCTTTTACGGCGACCGCGTCGACTTTAATGCTGGTTGCGACTTTGGCGCATGCCGGCGAGGCGCCTGACTTCGACACGCCGTCGAAGCAGCCCGTGCCGCGCTGGGCCATGCTGCGCAAGAACGAGGTCTATGCCCGCAACGGCCCATCCAAGGATAATCCCAAGATCTGGACCTATCGCGTCGCCTCGCTGCCGGTGCAGATTATCTCCGAAACCAAGGACTGGCGCCTAATCTGCGATCCGCAGCACGGTACGGCCTGGGTCAGCAAGACCATGCTTCAGGCGCAAAAGACCGTGATGTCGACGACTCGCCTGGAACTGCGTGACGGTCCGCGCGCCAGCGCGCCGGTGCGGGCCTATCTGCGCCCCAACTCTCTGGCATCGCTCAACAAATGCGACAAGGACTGGTGCAAGGTCTCGGTCGGCGGGGTCAATGGCTGGGCGCCACAATCGGCCTTCTGGGGCACGCAGACGGCGGCGGTGTGCGTGCGGCCGGATCCCTTTGCGGCGCACGGGGGACAGGCCGTTTCCCAAGGGCCAAGTCAGGGCGCGGGCCAAACCCTGGCCATGCTGACGACGCGTTGATTTCGCAGGCGCAACAATCATAAATAAGCGGTAAAAACGGTTGAGCCGGCTCGCGGCTTCGTGTAACGCCTTCACCTTCTTTGAGAAGGCCGGTCAATTGCGCCTTGCCATAACGGCGAAAACCGGCCGCAGCGGAGCCTAAGCGAGTATGAGCGAGCGTCCTTCGTCCTTCGATTACGAAGCCCTTCTGGCCTGTGGGCGCGGCGAAATGTTCGGTCCGGGCAATGCACAGCTGCCGGCGCCGCCGATGCTGATGTTCGATCGCATCGTCAACATCACCGATACCGGCGGAGAATACGGCAAGGGCTATATCGAGGCTGAACTCGATATCAATCCCGAGCTCTGGTTCTTTGCCTGCCACTTTATCAACGATCCGGTGATGCCGGGCTGCCTGGGCGTCGACGCCATGTGGCAGCTGGTTGGTTTCTTCCTTGGCTGGAAGGGAAATCCGGGCCGCGGCCGCGCGCTCGGCGTCGGCGAAGTCAAGTTCACCGGCCAGGTCACCAATTCTGTCAAGAAGGTGGTCTACAAGATTCAAATGAAGCGGGTGATGACCGGCAAACTGATCATGGGCATCGCCGACGGGGTTGTGGAAGCCGATGGCAAACCCATCTATCAGGCAACGGGGCTGCGCGTCGGCCTTTTCGACGCCAAGGATTTGGGCTAAGTCCCGAGTCGCGTACGCCGCACCCCACAGTGAGATGGATGATCCATGCGTAGAGTCGTAATCTCGGGCCTTGGCATCGTGTCGTCAATCGGCACCGGCGCACAGGAGGTGACCGATTCGCTGCGCGAAGCGCGCTCCGGCGTCGTGACGGCAGAGGACTATGTCCGCCTGGGCTTCAAGTGCCAGGTCCACGCCGCGCCGAAGATCGGCGACTGGACGCAGATGGTCGACCGCCGTGCCGCGCGTTTCTTGGCTGACGGCCTGGCCTATGGTCACGTCTCGATGGAGCAGGCGATTGCCGATGCCGGGCTCGACAAGTCCGATATTTCCAATGACCGCACCGGCATCATTTTTGGCGCCGGCGGGCCTTCGACCAAGGCCATCGTGGCCGCCGCCGACATCACCCGCGAAAAGAACTCCCCCAAGCGTGTCGGGCCGTTTGCCGTGCCCAAGGCCATGTGTTCCGGCCCGTCGGCGACGCTGGCCACCTGGTTCGAAATCCGCGGCGTCAACTATTCGATCAGCTCGGCCTGCGCCACCTCGGTGCACTGCATCGGCGCCGCCGCTGAACAGATCATGCTCGGCAAGCAGGACCTGATGTTCGCCGGCGGCACCGAAGAGCTCGACTGGACATTGTCCAACCTGTTCGACGCCATGGGCGCCATGTCGACCAATTTCAACGACACCCCAAGCGTCGCTTCGCGCGCCTATGACCGCGACCGCGACGGCTTTGTCATCGCCGGCGGTGCCGGCATGGTGGTGGTCGAGGACTACGAACGCGCCAAGGCGCGCGGCGCCAAGATCTACGCCGAAATCGTCGGCTATGCCGCCAATTCGGACGGCTACGACATGGTGGCACCCAGCGGCGAGGGCGCCGAGCGTTGCATGAAGCTGGCCATGGCCCAGGCCGGCGGCCGCAAGATCGACTATCTCAATCCGCACGGCACATCGACCCCGGTCGGGGACGAAAAGGAAATGGGCGCGGTGCGCAACGTTTTCGGCGCCGACATGCCGCTGATCTCGTCGACCAAGTCGCTGACCGGCCACTCGCTGGGCGCGGCCGGGGCGCAGGAAGCCATCTACTGCCTGCTGATGATGCAGAACGGCTTTGCGGCCGAATCGGCCAACATCGATAATCTCGATCCGTCCTTCGAAGGCATGCCGATCCTGCGCCGCCGCTATGACGGACCGCTGGGCACGGTGATGTCGAACTCGTTCGGCTTCGGCGGCACCAACGGCACGCTGATCCTGTCGCAGGCCGACCTGTAACCCCTTACGCCTGGCCCCCTAAAGATCGTGATTTGTTTCCGCGCGGCAAGCGTGCGAAGAACGGTGTTCTTTAAGAAGATGTGCCTCTGTATCCGAGCACCGTTCGGCGGAGGCTTTCCGGGGAGATCAACAATGCGCGTTTGGATGTGGGCGGCGTTTGCCGCCGCGGGTGTGGCGTGTTCGTCGTCGGCTCAAGCCGCTGACACTGCCAGTCTGAAGGTTGTCGGCCAAAAGCAGGGCGCGATCGCCACTGGCATCGAAGTCCTCGACTTCAACTACTCGATAACCTCGCCCCGCGATCCGCAGTCGGGTCTGCCCACCGGCAAGCGCATGCACAAGCCGTTTGTCGTCATGATACCGTGGTCGCCGGCGGCGGTTGGCCTTTATAATGCCGTCGCCATGAATGAAAACCTGTCCCAGGTGATGATCAGCGATGCCGGTGGCGTGGGCGGAAGGCCAGGTGCGCGCTTCACCGTGGAATTGACCAATGCCAGCGTGAGCGACTTCGAAATTCTGGATAGCAACGGCAAGGACCCGGGCGTCGAACCCGTCGTCAAGGTCACCTTCACCTTCCAGAAGATCACCCTGTCCGACGTTGCGGGCGGAAAGAGCGCCGCCGACGATTGGGAAGCGCGCAACTAGTCGCTTGAGCAAATATCTTGCCTTCGCCGCCGTTATTTGCTCTTAACGGCGACCACTTAGAGCATGGATCGACCCGGCTGGATCGATCCATGCGTGCCATTTTTCGGCAGGCTAAAGCGAGGACACGATCATGAGCGAAGACGGCTGGAAGTTCCCCAAGGGTGAACTGATGAAGGGCAAGAAGGGCCTGGTCATGGGCGTCGCCAATGACAAGTCCATCGCCTGGGGCATCGCTTCGCAACTGGCGGCCCAGGGCGCCGAAATGGCCTTTTCCTACCTCGGCGAATCGCTGCTGCGCCGTGTCGAGCCGCTGGCCCAGTCGATCGGAGTCAAGCACCTAATCGAATGCGATGTCACCTCCGACGAGTCGATGGATGCGGCTTTCGCCAAGCTGAAGGACATCTACGGCGAGATCGACTTCGTCGTCCACTCGGTCGCGTTTGCCAACAAGAACGAGCTGCAGGGCTCGTTCACCGACAACACCACGCGCGAAGGCTTCCTGCTGGCGCTGAACGTCTCGGCCTTTTCGTTCGTCGACGTGTCGCGCCGCGCCTCGGCCCTGATGCCGAACGGCGGCTCGCTGATCACCCTGACCTATCTCGGTTCCGAGCGTGTCATTCCGAACTACAACACCATGGGCGTCGCCAAGGCGGCCCTGGAAGCCTCGACGCGCTACATCGCCCGCGACCTCGGCCCGCGCGGTATCCGCGTCAATGCCATCTCGGCCGGCGCCATGCGTACGCTCAGCCTGGCCGGTATCTCCGGTGGCCGTGGCCTGCACGCCAAGAGCGGCCAGTTCTCGCTGATGAAAGAAGAAACCTCGATGGAAGGCGTTGCCGGCGCGGCGCTGTGGCTGGCCTCGGACCTCGGCTTCTCGACCACGGGCGAAGTCGTCCACGTCGATGCCGGCTTCCACGCCGTCGGCTTGCCGGAAGATTTTCAGGCCTGAGGCGGTGACAAATCGCACCTTCGGCCTGCCGCCGACCTTGGGCGATATTGAAGCCATTGCTCGCGACCTATTGGCGCGATTGCCGGAACCATTCGCTGGCCATCTGCGTAACGTCGTGCTGGTGGTCGAGGACTTTCCGTCGGAAGACTTGCTCGACCAGCTCGGCATCGAAGATCCGTTCGAGCTGACGGGGCTATATAGCGGCCGCCCGGCCGAGCTTGAACCCATGAGCGGCGACCTGCCGCCGATGATCCACCTGTTTCGCCGGCCGATCCTCGATGAATGGCTGGCCTCGGCGGAATTCGACGCTGAGGGGCAAGTGGAAAAGGCCGGTGTGCGACTGGAAGATCTGATCGTCCACGTCGTCATCCACGAGACCGGGCATCATTTCGGCCTGTCGGACGACGACATGGAATGGATGGAAGCGCAGCTAAAGGCGTAGCTTACTTGACATGGCTGGCAATCCACTCGCCGACGACGGTCAGCGCCGCCGGTGACATGGTTTCCTCGATCGCCTGATATTCCGCGGGCGAGCCGGTCGTGGCGTCCTGGAAGAGGTGATTGAGCCCCTTCAATTCGATCACCGTCACGTCCTTGTCGCCGCTGGTCGCCGTCTTGATCGCCGCCAGATCTTCCTGAGGCGGGACCTGCATGTCGAGTGAACCGTTGATAGCCAGTAGCGGCACGCGCACCTTTTGCAGGGTCGGTACAGGATCGGAAATCAGGAACGAACGCATCCACGGCGAGGCCGCCTGTTTGGCTAGGAGGTCGGCCTGGCCCTGCGGTAACTTGCCCGACGCCACCATCGGCGCCAGGATGGCTTGAACGGCGGTCAAGGCGTCGGCCGATGTCTTGGCGGCAGTGACGGCGGCGTAGATGCGGGTATTGAGGTCGGTATTGGCAGCAATGGCCGCCTCCGGTAGCCCGGAAGCGCGCGAGATCAGCGCGGTTTGCATCAGCATGATCTGTTTGCCCGGCAGGCCGGGGCCAGCCATCATCACGACATAGGCGACCGACGGATCGGCGACGGCAACGGCGGGTGCGATCAATCCGCCTTCGGAGTGGCCGAGCACGCCGATGTGACGCTTATCGATATCGGCCTGGCTCTTGAGGAAGGTCACGGCGGCTTCGGCGTCCGAGGTGAAATCGGACGTGGTGGCGGCGAGGTAGTCCCCGGTCGACTGGCCGATGCCGCGCTTGTCGTAGCGCAAGACGGCGATGCCGCGCCGCGCCAGGGAGTCGGCCAGGACGACGAACAGCTTGTGATCGAATACCGCTTCATCGCGGCTATTGGGTCCGGAGCCCGAGATCAGCACCACGGCCGGGAACGGGCCCTTGCCCTCGGGGCGTGAAATGACCCCGGCCAAGGTGACGTGGGCTGATGAATTGTCGAAGGTGACGATCTGATCGTGATAGGGCAGGGGGCCTTTGGCGATGGCTTCTTCCTGCGGACGTTTCGGTGCCGCCGGCACATCACCGGCCGTGGCGCGATGCAGATCGAAGCCGGTCGATCCGCCGCCCTGCGACCAGGTGCCGGTCCATTGCTGCTTGGTGGCGTCCCAGGTACCGTCGTAACCGCCGTTGACCGCCGGGACGGTGAATTTCAAATGATCGGCGGTGGCGTCGACCGTGCCGATCGGAATCTTGACGTCGCCCTGATCGATGCTTTCCATCACCCCGCCGAGCTTGCCGTCGGCACCCTTCGTCAAGTGGACGATGACGTGAAGCCGGCCAGCCAGCAGCCCGGCCCAGTCGCCGGCGGCATCCTCGGCCCAGACGGGTGTGCTCACCAGGGCCAGCGCGGCGGCGGTTAGCGATAAAAGCGTCTTCATGACGATCCCCCTTCGATCCATATTTCGGTAAATACCAAAATATAGCCGGAGTTGTCAATCCCGGGCGATATCGGCTGGCGCGTTGTGATAGAGGCGGCCTCTTTCGCCGGTGGCGACGAGCGCGATCGCCGCCAGGCCGCACATGCCCGCGGTCAGCGGCAGCAGGCTGATGTCACCGTGCCAGAACTGACCCATGATCGAGGCGACGATGGTGCCCAGGATCGTCGTCGCCACCGCCTGGATTGAGGCCGCGGTGCCGGCGACGTGGCCGACCTTTTCCATGGCGATGGTCGAGAAGTTGGACGAGGTCAGGCTGAGGCAGCCCATGGTCGCCGCCTGCAGGACGACGAAGCTGAGCACGCTTTCGCCGATCGTGCGCGTCCACAGCAGGTGGATCGCCGTAATGGCAATGAAACTGGTCAGAGCGGTGTGCGAGATGCGCTTTAAGCCCAGGCGCTCGACCAGGCCGGCATTGAGCATCGAGCCCGCGCCCATGGTAGCGGCGCAGACGGCGAAGATCGGCGCCATCAGCGCCGGGCGGGCGAAGACGTCGTGGAAGATTTGCGGCATCAGCGAGACATAGGCCATCAGCGAGCCGAACAGCAGGCCCACCGCGATGGTGTAGAACAGCGACGACGGCTCGGTCAGGACGAAGACTGCGACGCGGCGCAGGTGGGCAACGTCGGGCTTGAAACGCAGCGGGATCGGGTGGGTCTCCGGCAGGCGCAGCATGACCCATAGCGAAACGACGGCGGCATAGGCGGCAATCGCCAGGAAGATCGCCTGCCATGGCGCCACCAACAGGATCAACTGGCCGACGCTCGGCGCCAGGATCGGGGCGATGAGAAAGATGACGTAGCTGATCGACATCACCTTGGCCATGCGCGGACCGCTATAACGGTCGCGGATGATTGAGCGCGTGATGACGTTCGACGTCGAGGCGGCAGCCCCCTGAAGAATGCGCACGAGCAGCAGCATGACGAAGCTTGGGGAGGTTGCGGCGATCAGGCCGAAGATAACGTAAGCCGCCATGCCGACCAGCAGGACGCGCTTGCGGCCCAGCCAGTCGGACATGGTGCCGACGACCAACTGGCCACCGCCCATGCCGAAAAAATAAGCCGAAATGACCCACTGCAGGTGGTTGGCGACCTTAACGTGCAGGGCCTGGCCGATCAGCGGCAAGGCCGGCAGCATGCTGTCGATCCCCAGCGCGCCCATGGCCATCAGCGAGGCGATCAGGGCGACGAATTCGACGAAGCCGGGTTCCGGCTTTACGAAGGTTTTGGAAGGGGCCAGCATGCCGCCGATATAGGCGCTTTGCTTCGCGGGTGCGAGACAATTAGGGGCGGTTTGTAACTTATTTGGCTCGCAAATCCTCGATGACCACGCCTGACGCGAGGACTTCGTCGTCGTGCGGCGTGTCGCGTTCGGTCTCGGCCAGGCCCGACTGATACCAGGCCTGCATGGCGGGCAGGGCCAGCAGGCGGTCGACATAGGCGCGCGAGGTTTCGGACAGGTCGAAGCCCAGGCCGTAGGTCTGGACGCGGAAGGCGACCGGACAGAAGAAGGCGTCGACCGCGGTGAAGGCGTCGCCGGCCAGAAATTGGCCGCCGAACGACTCGAAGCCGAGCGTCCACAGGGCGTCGATGCGCGCCAGGTCGCGTACCAGGGCGGGCGGGGTGTCGTTGAGCTTGATGCGGACGCCGACGCTCATCGAACACATCGAACGCAGGGTGGTGAAGCTTGAATGCATTTCCGCCGCCGCTGAGCGGGCATAGGCACGCGCCGATTTCAATGCCGGCCACACCTGCGGATGGTCTTCGGCGACGTATTCGGCGATGGCCAGGCTGTCCCAAATGGTCGTCTGGCCATCGACCAAAGACGGTACCAGGGCGGTCGGCGAAAACGTCTTGAACGCCGAATTATCGGCCGAGAAATAGTGCTGATGCTCGGTGAACGGGATGCCGAGCGCCGTCAGCAGCACCCACGGCCGCAGAGACCACGACGAATAGTTCTTGTTGCCGATATGCAGGTCGTACATGGGCGCGCTCCTTTGGCCGGAAAGTTACGGGCCTTTTCGGACGCTTTCCATAAAATCGCCAGAGGGAAAACCCGCCACAATGCGACAAGGATCAGCCAAAATGGTCAAGACTATCCGAAATGAAACGCGCTGACGGCGATACCCGTCGGACCCAGGCTTTCTTCGTGATAGGGCCTGGTCATGGCGTCGTCGCCGGCGGCGCCCGCGGCGACCATCAGCGGCAGCAGATGCTCCTCGCGTGGATGGCAGATGCGGGCATTGGGCGCCTCGGCCCAATCTTTCAGCGCGGTGCGATCGCCGTTGAGCGTCTGCGCCAACCAGGCATCGAAGTCATGCGAGACGTGGCGGATATCGCCGCCGGTCTCGCGTTGCATCAGTCGGCGCAGATTGTGAAACGACAGGCCGCTGCCGATGATCAGCACGCCCTCATCACGTAGAGGCGCGAGCGCCCGGCCCAGCGCGAGGTGCGCCTCAGGATCGAGGCCTTGTTTCAGAGAAAGCTGAATTGTCGGGATGCCTGCGTCGGGAAAGGCCAACAGCATCGGGATGAAGACGCCATGGTCGTAGTCGCGCTCGGCATCAACCTTGACCGGAATGCCGGCCGTGGCCGCCAGGTCTTGCACGCGCTTGGCCAGACCGGTCGAACCGGGCGCCGGCCATTTCAGTTGATAGGTATGTTCGGGAAAGCCGTAATAGTCGAACAGCAGGCCGGGCGCCGGCTTGGTCTGGACGGTGAACTCCGGCTCCTCCCAGTGGGCGGAGATGATCAGCAGGGCCTTGGGCCGCTGCGGCAACAGTTCCGGAATTTTGGACAGATAAGCGCCCATCGGATCCCACATGCCGCGTGGGTTCCAGTCCATGAAGAAGCACGGGCCGCCGCCGTGCGGCAGATAGATGGTCGGGGTCTTGGTCTGGGTCATGTCGGTGCGATTGTCTGTCATCTCACCGTTGACGGCAAGATCGGGATTACGGGTAACCTTCGGCTTCAATCAGAAGGTCGATACCGTCCTCGATGAACGGCTCGTATTTCGAGACGCCGAAGTCGGCACGGCTGATATGGGCGGTGGCGCTGAATCCGACGCCGGTCTTGAAGATCGCCGGATTGAACGCCTTCTTGTTGAAGGTGACGGTCAAAACGACGCTTTTGGTGACACCGTGCAGGGTCAGGTCGCCGGTGACATTGGCGGTGTTTTCGCCGGTCGGCTGGATCGAGGTGCTCTTGAACGCCGCCTGTGGGAACTGCGTCGTGTCGAAAAAGTCCTTGCCCTTCATCTGGCCGTCGAAAGCGACAAGGCCGGTGGTCAGGGTATTCATGTCCAAAGTGACGTCGACCGAGCTCTTGCTCGGATCGTCACTGTCCAGCACCAGGGTACCTGTCGCGCCCATGACCTTGCCGGTCGGGTGCGACAACCCAAAATGACTGTAGCGGAACATGACGTAGGTGTGGTCGGCCTCGAGCTTATAGATATCGGCAGCCGCGGCCGGCAGGGCGGCGAGGCTGAGGATAGCGGCGAGGCAGGCGGATTTCCACATGGGCGGCTCCCGGAAGATCATCATAACAGACGCCACGCAGGGCGCACCTGTTAATCCCCCGGGAGGGCCCAAAGGTGGAACGGGAAGGCCCCGTTCCACGGGAATTTTTACTTGTCCGGGTGAGCTTCGGCTTCGATCGACAGGTCGATCTGGTCCGACACGGCCGGGACGTATTGCTTCAGGCCGAAATCGGAGCGGTTGATCGTGCCCGTAGCGGTGAAGCCGACGGTCGCCTTGCCCATTTCCTGACCGAGCTGGTTGAGCTTGACGTCGAGCGTGACCGGCTTGGTGACGCCGTGGATGGTCAGGTCGCCGGTGACCTTGGCGGTGTCCTTGCCGGTGACGTCGACCTTGGTCGACTTGAAGGTGGCGTTCGGATACTTGGCGGCGTCGAACCAGCCGGCTTCCTGGAATTCCTTGTCGAGCGCCGGTACGCCGGTATTGACGCCGGCAATGGCGAAGGAGACCTCAACCGAGCTCTTGGCCGGGGCGGCCTGGTCGAGCGTTACGGAGCCGACGGCATTCATGAACTTGCCCGACGGATGCGAGAAGCCGAAGTGGGTCCACTGGAAAATCACCGAGGTGTGGGTCGGTTCCAGCTTATAGGTGTCGGCGGCGAAGCTCGGCGCGGCGAAGCCCAGGGTCAGGGCAAGGGCGGCAAAGGCAATCTTTTTCATGGCGAGGTCCTTTTTGAGTCGGGCGTGATGGGCAATCGTAACAATAACCATTACAAATAGAATTTCAAGACCGCCCCGCCACTTTTCAACAGCTGATGCCTTGGTCTGTAACTTATAAAGATGCAATTGGCTCTTGCGCGGCGGGAGGGGCGATCCGATATGCCGAGTGTCTGAAGACACTCTTCGACCTTCAATTAGACCCACTTCGACACAGAGAGGTTTATCCATGTCCACCGAAACATTGACCCGTTACGACATGTATCATGCCGCCATCCCCGGCAGCGTTCGCGTCCTGACCAATCTGCGCAGCGTCATCGAAAAGGCCGAAGCCTGGGCCAAAGAAAAGGGTGTCGACGAAGCGGTTGTGCTGAACGCGCGTCTGGCGCTCGACATGTTCCCCTTCGTGCGTCAGGTGCAGATCGCCACTGACACCGCCAAGGGCATGGCCGCGCGGCTAGCCGGCGCCGAAGTGCCGAGCTATGAGGACACTGAAAAGAGCTTTGCCGAGCTCTATGCCCGCCTCGACAAGACCATCGCCTTCATCCAGTCGTTCAAGCCGGGGCAGTTCGACGGCGCCGAAACCCGCGAAGTCGTGCTGACCTTCCGCGGCAACTCGACCCACTTTAACGGCCTGACCTTCCTGACGGTGCGCGCCCTGCCGAACCTCTATTTCCACACCACGACGGCCTATGCCATCCTGCGCCACTCGGGCGTGCCGGTTGGCAAGAACGACTTCCTCGGCCCTAATCCGTAAAGATGGTTACGGCGAACGGTTCCAGTTCCTTGAGATAATCCTCAAGACTGACCAGGCCGACGCAGGCCATGGCCCCGGGCGGGAGATCCGCTTCGGGGCCTTTTTCATGCAGCCGCTTGGCCAGCAGCACTGCCGGCACGCACGGGATTTGCGGACCATCGCCCTTGGCGGCAACGATGAACCAGGTCTTGTGCAGTGGCTTGCCATCCAGGCCTGTACCGCGCAGATGCATGTGCAGGCCGCCCGTGTCACTTCCGAAAATATTGAAATAATTGCTGGCCGCCAGCAATGGCTCGGCAAATGCCGGAAGATTGAGCGGCACGCCCAACCGCACCAGACCGCTCAAAGCCCACAAGCCGAAGTGCAGTAGCGGCAACTCCATCCCGGCGCCGAAGCGAATGCTTTTCAGGCCATAGGCCGGCGGCAAGAGGTCGAGATCCGGAATATCGCAATTGGCGAACCAGCGCCGGCCCATCACCGGATAGAGCTGACTGCGATTGTCCTGCCAGCCATAGGCGTCGGGGTGACCGGCGAATGGCCGCAGGCGCTTGCCGGCATAGCTCAATATGCCGCGTGTGGTCGCCAGACCGCGCTCGGCCTTTTGGCCGGGTGATATGCCGAAATCGACTTCATCCAGCGACGCGAACTGTGATTTGAAGTGGGCGACGATCGCCGATGCCAGGCCCGGCACGGTCGAGGCGCCGCTGATCGCGGTGACGCCGGCGGCCCGGGCCTTGGCATCGAGCTGCGCAAAATCGCGGACGAAGTCGCGCGCGTCGGCCAGGTCGACATAATCGACACCCGCCGCGACGCAGGTCCGCGCCACGGCATAGTCGGCGCCCTGAAACGGGCCGCAGGTGTGGACGACGACCGACGGCTTTTCGCGTGCCAGACAAGCAGCGAGGTCGCTTGTGATGTCGACCGCAAGGCCGCGCGCCAGGGGCAGGGTGCGCGCCAGGGCTTCGGCTTTTGTCGCGTCGCGGCCGGCGATGATGACCGGGATGTTGTGGCGGTTGAGCGCCGTGGCGATGCGTTTGCCGAAATTGCCATAGCCGCCCAAAATAAGGACTTCAGCCAAGGGACATCTCCGTCACCGCAAATTCGCCTTCGTAACTGTAGAGCCAGCCCAGAAACGGATGACGCAAGCCCATATACATGGCGAAACGATCGTCACCGGTGGCGATCTCGAACGCTTCGCCGCGGCCGACAATCCATGCGGCGCCGGGCAGGGGGATATCGGCACCGAACAGCCGCACGACGTAGCCCTTGTGGCTGAGGACGACGCGATCGGTCTCGTAACTGTAGTCGCAGCGCCAGCCGATGCCACAGCGCATATATTCGATAACGTCGTGCGCGCCTTTCGGTACCAGTTTGGAGCGAAACTGATAGCTTTTGCCGTCGGAAAACTGAAATCGCCGGTCGAATATGAAAGCATTTCCGCCCGGTTGTGACAGGAATTGCACCGTGCACGGCACGTTGTCGCCACCCCGCGGCGTCAGCATGCCAAGCGCGCCGAACAGCGGCGCGAACAGCTTCATCACTGGATGCAGCTTGATGGTCAGATGGCCGGTGACCGTGACGCGGTCGGTGGTGAACGGACGGTTGGCGTAGTGCTTTCGCATGGCAATTGGTAGCTGTTGCCATTGCTCGGCGAAGACGGGGGCGAAAATTGGCTCGGTCATATCGGCGTCTTTCCGCGCAGCTTCAGGGCCAGGTTGCGCACCGCGACCATGGCCGGATAAAGCGCATCGATCACCGGCCGGTGGCGAAACAGCAGGCGGTTGGTGGCGTTAAGCCAGCCGCGGTCGTCACCCAACTGCGCCAGCAAATGTAGCGCAGCGCGGCCGTGATAAAGCTTGCCCTGATAGCGGGCGACGATGCCGGTATTGAGGTCGAAATGATGGGCCTCGATCTCGGCCATCAGGGGTGTTCCGGCGATCTCGCGGGCATTGACGATGTGCAGGTGCCCGACCGCCTGACGCAGGCGGTACATCCGCGCCGCCGCGGCGCAGAACGGACAATCGCCATCATAGACCAGCCACAGCGCGTTTTGGGAATTGTCCATTGGCAATCAAGGGTTAAGGTGATCCGATGTAGCACGGAGCGGGGCACGAGCAATGCTTTATCTGATCGTCAAATGGTTGCACATCCTGTCGTCGACTGTGCTGTTCGGCACCGGGATCGGCTCGGCCTTCTGGATGTTTGCCGCCAACCGGTCGAAGCAATTGCCGGCGATCGTTTTTGCCTGCCGCACGGTGGTGTTGGCCGACTGGCTGTTCACCACGCCGGCGGTGATTTTCCAGCCGCTGAGCGGGCTGTTCCTGGTCCACGCTGCCGGGTATCATTTGAACGCGCCGTGGCTGATCGCCGCGCTCGGCCTCTACGTCTTTGCCGGCGCGTGCTGGGTACCGGTGGTGTGGATCCAGTTGCGCATGAAGCGGCTGGCCGAGGCGGCGCTGGCGGCGAATGAGCCTCTGTCCGACGCCTATTGGCGCTTTGACCGGTGGTGGATCGCGCTCGGTTCTTTGGCCTTTCCGGCGGTGGTGGTCATTTTCTGGTTGATGGTCTTCACGCCGGGTTAGACGAGGTGTGGATTTTACCGGCCGGGCGTCCTATCTCTTCGCGACACCGAGGAAGGAATCGCCATGATCACGCTGTACACCTGGGGCACGCCCAATGGCCGCAAACTGACCATCATGATGGAGGAACTGGGCGTTCCCTACGACCTGAAGCCGGTGAACATCGGCAAGGACGAGCAGTTCCAACCGGATTTCCTCAAGATCTCGCCCAATAACAAGATCCCGGCGATTGTCGACCACGATGCCGCCGACGGCCCGCTTTCCCTGTTCGAGTCCGGCGCCATCATGATCTATCTCGCCGACAAGTTCGGCAAGTTCCTGCCCAAAAGCGGCAATGAGCGTTACACCGTGCTGCAGTGGCTGATGTGGCAGATGGGCGGCCTGGGCCCGATGTTCGGCCAGCTGGGCTGGTTCGTCGTTTCGGCGCCGCAGAAGGACGAGCTGGCGATCGGCCGCTACCAGAAGGAATGCGAGCGCCTGCTCAACGTCATGGAAAAGCGCCTGGGCGAGGCTGATTATCTCGGTGGCGAATACTCCATCGCCGACATGGCGGTGTTCCCGTGGATCGCCCAGTACCGTGTGCGGGTGAAGGACTATATCGAGCCGATGCTGGCAGCGCGTCCGAATATCGGCAAATGGTTCGACCGCGTCAGTGCGCGGGCGGGCGTTCAGGCCGGCATGGCGCTGCCCAAAACCTGATTCTTAGGGCCTAATTCGCCTTTTCGTAACCGGCCTTGCGGTCATAGGCGGCGTCTTCGGCGACGTCCTGCGGCGTTTGCACAGGCTCGACCGCCTCGGTCACCGTCTCGGTTTGCGGCTTGAAGCCGGCATCGGTGATCGGCGCCAGCGTCTTGTCGTCGACGGCGCCGGTTTCCTGAAGCTGCCAGGTGTCGGGCGCGGTGCGGCGGATAACGCCGGCGGCCAGGCCCTGACCATTGTCGTCGCGCGAGCAAACGACCTTGACCGCGGTTGCCGACAGCCAACTGACCGGCTCGCAGCCGCTGTCGAAGGTCGCTATGGTGCGGTGACCGTCGGTTGGCCAGTCGATGATCTTGAAGTAGCCGTCATCATCGCCGTCGGTGGCGCCCAAAGCCGCGTAACGGCGGTCGGGCGAGGCCATCGGCTCGTCATCCAGCCACGTCGTATTGCCGCCTTCATCGATCAGCATGTACTGCTCGGCATCGCCGCTTTCGTGCATCACCACGGCATAGGTTTCGCGGTGCGTCGGCGTGGTCAGCAGGGTAACGACACCATCAAAGGTCCACACGCTGCAGCTTTCATCGCCACCGCAATGGCTGCGATCGTGGTCGGTGAAGCGGGCGACTGGGCGCTCGTCGCGGCGGATGGTCAGCACATCGCCTTCACGTAGCGTCGTCTTGGGGAAGGCGGGAAGAAGCGCGGCTTCGTCGGCGCGCTGCGTCGCGGCGACATCCGACGGTGCCGGTTGCGCCAGGACGGGCGCCGCCGACAGCAGAAAACAGGCCAGGCCGATGGTGGTGGTTTTCATAAAATCCCCCGAACGGCGTTACCCTATCAGCTTTCCGGCCGCTTGGCATCCTTTCGCCGCACGTAAAGCACCTTGTGTACCCTGGCGACCACAAGTCCGTCGCTGTCGACAATGTCGACGTCGTATTCCGGCTCGTATTTGCCGCGGGCGTCGGCCTCTCCCTTGACGCGGGCGATCTCCTCCGGCGACAGGGTGAAGATGGCGCGCACCGCCTTGCGGCCAGGCTTGAGAAACTGGATCGTCGCTGCCTTGTCCCAGACGATGTAGTCGCGGCCCAAATTGGTCATCAGGATGGCGACAAAGAACGGATCGCACATCATGTAGAGCGCACCGCCGAACTGGGTGCCGAAGACGTTCTTGTTCCACCAGCGCAGCTTCATCTCGACGGTTATGCGCGTGAAGCCGGCATCGATATCGATGACGCGAATGCCGGCGCCGATCATCGGCGGGTAGAAGTTGATCAGCTTGAATCGGGTCTGGGCGTCCATTCTTGCGCACTGCACCCGTTCCCCACGGGAAAGGCAAGACGGAACCGCGCTGTCAGGACGTGTAACCCATATCTTGTAACCAAGTCTTGGCCGGCGACGTATCTGTGTTAAGGTCACGCCAAGGGAGCGGCAGATGAGCACAGAGACCCTCGCGACCGATGCCGCGCCGGCGTCCGTCAAAACCGATCGCGACAGCATCTATCCGCTGTGGCTGCGCCTGATGCATTGGGCCAATGCCTTCGCCATCCTGCTGCTGATCCGCAGCGGCTGGCAAATCTATAACGCCACCGGGTTTCTACACTTCACCTTCCCGCGTTGGGCGACGCTCGGCGGCTGGTTGGGTGGCGGTATCCAGTGGCATTTCATGGCCATGTGGATCCTGGTCATCAATGCCGTGATCTATGCGATCTACGTCGTCGCCAGCGGCCGTTTCGGGCGCCAGTTCCTGCCGCTCAGCATTCCCGGCATTTTCCGCGATCTGTGGTCAGCCTTGCGCGGGCATTTGAGCCACGCCGACCCGCGCCACTACAATTTCGTACAGAAGGCGGCCTATTTGTTCGCCATGGTTGATATCGTTGTGCTGATCATTTCCGGCTGCGCCCTATGGAAATCGGTGCAGTTCGCCTGGGCGCGGGTTCTAACCTTCGGCTACGAGCCGGCGCGCTATATCCATTTCACCGCCATGGCGCTGATGTGCGCCTTCATCATCGTTCACGTGGTCATGGCCCTGCTGGTGCCCAAGACCATCAAAGCCATGATCTGGGGGCGGTAAGATGAGCGACGACCGCAAAATCCCCGACGATATCAAGAAAGACCAGGACGCCATTGTGCGCGAAGCCGGTGGCCTGCTGAAAGACCCCGCCAAACGACGCCTGTTCGGGAATATCCTGACGCTCGGCGGGCTGTCGATCGCCACTGGCATCGTGCTCAAGGACAGCAACAGCGTTCAGAACATCCTCAACGCCGTGTCGCGCTTCAATGACGGCGCTCAGGGGCTGATCTTCAACGAAGCCAGCCGGTCGCCGACCTATCCGCGCTCGATGATCAACAATCCGTTCCGCTTCAACGCCTTCTACCGTCTGGCCCAGGCGCCGGTGGTCGACGGCGCGACCTATAAGCTGCAATTATCAGGCAAGATCGCCGACAAGCGGCCGTGGACCCTGCCGCAACTCTATGCGCTGCCGGGTCAGATTTCCCAGGTGACGCGTCACATCTGCGTCGAAGGCTGGAGCGAGATCGGCGAGTGGGGCGGGCCGCAATTCTCGACCTTCCTGAAGATGATCGGCGCCGACCTGACCTGCAAATATGTCGGCTTCAAGTGCGCCGACGGCTATTACGAGTCGATCGACATGCCGTCGGCCCTGCATCCGCAGACCCTGATGGCCTTCACCTTCCGCCAGCACACGATTCCGAACTATTACGGCTTTCCGTTCAAGATTCGCATCCCGACCAAGCTTGGCTACAAGAACCCCAAAAACGTCACGGAAATCTTCGTCACCAACGATTTCCCGGGCGGCTATTGGGTCGACAAGGGCTATAACTGGTTCGGTGGCAGCTAGAACCTGCCGGTTAATTGACTGCGCCTGAGAGCGTACCGCCGTCATTGACGAAGTCGATCTTGATGCCGTTCTGCGCAATCGCCGGTCCGGCCGCTCCCCCGGCGCTACCGGCGCGGCTGCCCGCACCGTTGCCATTGCCGCCAGCCGCGCCCGCATTGCCGCCATTGCCGCCGCGTCCTGAGCTTTGCACGCCGTTACCGCCGGTGCCGCCCGTCGCGGCGCTGCCGTTCATGCCGTTATTGCCGGACCCCAATTCGCCGCGTCCGCCATTGCCGCCGCGACCGTCGGGGAATCCACCGCCGCCGGCGCCGCCGCCATAGCTCATGCCGAGCGTGTTATGGGTCAGGGCGCCGCCGCCACCGCCACCGCCACCACCGGCCAGGCGGCCGCCCGGCTCCAGCCGCACCTTGATCGGGGCACCAATCGACAAAGCCGCCGTGCCGCCCATGCCAAGGCTGCCCGTTGGCTGTGCCCCGTCGCCGCCATTGCCACCCGTGCCGCCATGGCCGAAAACATTGCCCTTGATGATCAGGGTCAGGTCGGCGTCAGCCGGCCAGGTGCCTGTGTTAAGCCCGAAAACCGTCGTCCCGGCGTCGACGTAAAAAGTGTAGTGCGCATTGGCGCCGCCCGCATACCCCGCGGCATTGGCCAAGGCGCGCAGGTTGCCGCCGGTGGTGATATGGATGTCGCCGCCGCTTGCCGGTGCGCTCGTAGCCGTCGCGGTGAGACTGCGGATGCCGCCCTGGCTGCTGGAACTGCTGCTGCTCGACGACGCCGAACTCTGGGAAGCGGCTTTGAGCGGCAGATGGGTTGGGGGTGGAAGGGTAGCGGGCTTGAGGATCTGGGCCGACGCGGCGGCCCCATAAAGGCTGCCGCTAACGCAAGCACCGATCAAAATAAAAGCTTTACGCGCACTCGACTTAGGGAAACGAAACGCGTGGGTCATGGTGTCCTCCCGCCGATGATTGACGATTGTCGCTCCGGGCGGGGTTTTTGACAAGTTCGAAACAATCAGGCCATTAAATCGACATATGTGGCGCCAAGGAACCGCACCGCATCGTCGGGCGCGATGCTCAGCAACAGTCCGCGCTGGCCGGCATTGATGTAGATCACATCGAACAGTTGCGCCGTTTCGTCGATCGCCGTCGGCACTACCTTTTTCGGCCCAAAGGGCGAGATGCCGCCGACCTTGTAGCCGGTCAGGCGTTCGGCGTCGGGCACCTTCATCATGTGAGCCGACTTGGCGCCGAAATGCGCTGACAGCTTCTTCATGCTGACCTCTTCCGGCGATGGTACGACGACGCACACAGGCTTGCCATCCGCTTCGGCCATCAGCGTCTTGAAGGTCTGGGCCGGGTCGACATTGAGCGCCTCGGCCGCCTGCAAACCGACGCGCGGCGCGTCCGGATCGTAGCCATAGGGATGCAGGTCGAAGGCGATGCCGGCCTTGGCGAGAAGGAGCGTTCCGGGAGTGGTCTTGGACATGATGACCGGCTATAGCCAGTCTGAAACTGGAGGGCAACATGACGACCATCGCCATCATCGGACCCGGAGCTGTCGGGCTGTGCGCGGGCGCGGCCCTGATGGACAATGGCCACGCAGTCAGCCTTGCCGGACGCCAGCCGTTCGACCTCGTCACCATCAAGACGGAAGAGGGCGTGTTTCGCCGCCACGTCGCCAAATCCATTATTGATGGCGCTGTGCCGCCAGCCGACTGGATCCTGGTCTGCACCAAGGCGCACCAGACGGCGGGGGCGGCCGAGGCCATCCGTGCCGCAGTAGGTCCAAACTCGCGCGTCGCCGTGCTGCAGAACGGGGTCGAGCATCGCTCACGCGTCGAACCGTTTGTGCCGGCCGGTACACCGATCGTGCCGGTTGTGGTCGATATTCCGGCCGGGCGTCTGGGGCGCGGCGAAGTGCTGTGGCGCGGCCGGGCAGGGCTGCTGGTCCAGGACACGGCCGATGGTCGTGATTTCTGCGCCCTGTTCGCCGACACCTTTGTCACCGCCCAGCCAGTCGATGACCTGGTAACGCGGATGTGGCGCAAGCTGTGCGTCAATGCGCCGTCGGGTGCGGTGCTCTGCCTGACCGGCCGGTCGATGGAGGTGTTTCATGCACCGGGCGTTGCCGAGGTGGCGCGCGGCGTGTTGAAGGAATGCATCGCCGTCGGGCGTGCCGAAGGGGCGCAGCTCGGTGACGATATCGTCGAGGCGCAGATGGCGAGTTTTCTCGATGCCCAACCCGACGAGACCAATTCGATGTTCGACGATTTCGTCGCCGGGCGCGAGACCGAGTGGGATGCGCGCAACGGCGTGCTGGTCCGGCTTGGGGCCAGGCACGGCATCGACGTGCCGCTCAGCCGAGCCCTGGTGCCACTTCTCGCCGCTCTACGCGTTCAGGCAGTCGGCTAGGAAGCCGTCGACATCGGCCGGTGTGGTCATGAAGCTGGTGACCAGGCGATAGGCGTCGTCGCCCGAATTGGGCCACGGATAGAAGCGGTGGCCCTTGGCCATGACGCCATCGGCCACGGCTTTTGGCAGGGTGACGAACAGCTCATTGGCCTCGACCGGATGCAGCAGGCCGACGCCCGCCATGGCTAGCAGACCGTCGCGCAGCCTTTGCGCCATGGCGTTGGCGCGGCCCCCCAGTTCGAGCCACAGCCCGTCGCTGAGCAGGGTCAGCAACTGCGCCGAGACATAGCGCGCTTTCGACGGCAACTGGCCGGAACGCTTGTGGATATAGGCGAAACTGTCGATCAGGGCGGGATTGAGGATGACCGCGGCTTCGGCCAGCATGGCGCCGTTCTTGGTGCCGCCGAAGCTCAAAATATCGATGCCGCGCACGGCCTCGGCCGGGTCGATGCCGAGGGAAGCCACCGCATTGGCAAAGCGCGCCCCGTCCATGTGCATGAACATCTCAAAGCGGTCGGCGAGGGCGCGCAGTTCGCGCAGCAGTTCGGGCGTATAGACGGTCCCGAGCTCGGTCGACTGGGTAACACTGATGACGCGCGGCCGCGAGGTGTGCGGTCCGTGATTGAGCGAGGCCTCGATCAACCGCGCGATCCCGTCGGGATCGATCAGGCCGTGTTCACCGCCGAGTGGCACCAGCTTGCCGCCGCTGAAGAACTCCGGCAGGCCGCATTCGTCGTTGTTGATGTGCGCCTGGCGATGGGTCAGGACCGACTCGTAGGGGCGGATCATCCGCGCCAGGGCCAGGCCATTGCAGGCCGAACCATTGAACACCGGAAAAACGCGCAAATCCTTATGGCCGAAGACCTCGCGGCACTTATCGTTCAAGGCCTCTGTCGTGGCGTCGTTGCCATAAGCCGGGGCGTTGCCGTCATTGACCGCGCTGAGCGCCGCCATGACCGCGGGATGGACAGGGGCGGTGTTGTCGCTTGCGAAATTGGCCATGGCGCCCTCAAGAAAGAAGTTTCCCCTATAGGCAATCGCTCGATCGCTCTCAACCGGTTTGTCGCCTCATGCGGCCGGTCGTTGGGCTGCGGTTTTTTGCGCATAACGCGGCTTTCCCATTCCGGAGGGTGATAACGGTAACGCTGCTCTTCGAGTTGCGGGCGAAATTGTTCCGAAGTATTTCGCATCTGCAACATATCCTCACGCCGCGAATACTGACGGCGACATCTGCGAAGACCGTCGCCAAAGCCGCGAATCTCCCCGGAAAAGCGTGAAAACAGTCAAGCCGCAAGATGGTTGTCGCGGCGGAACCTTTTGTGTTGATCGCCAAATATTACCGCAGCGCAGCGATCATTGTGCGCTGCCTTAACAAAACCCGTCGGGCGGCGCCGGTTTAACCATGTCTTAGGTCCGGTGTGTTACGCCGGTAGGATGACAATTTCTGCTCGTATCCCCGCCGCGGTCATCGCCTTGTCCCTGAGCCTGGCCGCATTGCCGGCCATGGCCGGCGATCTCGTCGTCAAGGTAACCGATGCCGCGGGCAAACCGGTGCGCGACGCCGTGGTGGCCTTTACCCCGTCGGGCGGCGCGTCGATCGGTGAAGATACGCGCAAGGGGCCGTTCGTCATGGCCCAGAAAAACATCCATTTTTCGCGCTTCGTTTTGGCCGTGCCGATGGGCGCGACGGTGAGCTTTCCCAACCAGGACCGTGTCAACCACCACGTCTTTTCGTTCTCGCCGGCCGGGCCGTTCCAACTGCCGCTCTATGGCCCGGGCCAGACGCGTTCGGTCAAGTTTGACAAGGAAGGCACGGTGGCGCTCGGCTGCAACATCCACGACAGCATGACCGCCTATATCCGCGTCGTCGCCACGCCCTATTTCGCCACGACCGGCGATGATGGCAAGGTCACGATCGACGTCCCGGCGGGCGCCGGCAAGATCGTCGTCTGGCAGCCGCTGATGGACGCGCCCAACCACGAAACGGACCGCGCCGTGACGTCGTCCAGCGGCGAACAGGATTTCAGCGTCAAGGTTCACGCCATGGCGCCGATGGCGGGGATGTACTAAGGCCGCCCATGGTTTTCAAACGCCTGAGCACAAAGCTGACGGTGATGTTCGGGGGCCTGTTCTCGCTGGCCCTGCTGTGCATTTCCGTGGCCTGCTACCTGGCGATCCTGTCCTACGCCGAAACCTCGGTGCAGCGCGAAATGGTGGCGTCGAGCTCGGTCTTTCGTCACCTGTGGGAGCTCAAATCCGACTCGCAACGCACCTCGGCGGTGCTGCTGTCGCGCGATTTCGGCTTCAAGGGCGCGCTGGCGACGCAGGACACCGCGACCGTCGAATCTGCCTTCGATAATCTGCAGGCGCGGCTGAATTCCGACAGCGGCCTGGTCATCGGCCCGCAAGGCAACCCCATGGTCGGCGACCAGGGTGCGCTCGGCCAGCGCGTCGCTTCGTCGCTGCGTGGCAAGGACGGCTTCGTCGCCGAAGGCGGCATCGTCAGCGTCGACGGCAAGCCCTATCAGACGGTGGCCGCGCCGGTCATGGCGCCGGATCTGCTGGGCTGGGTCGTGTTCGCCTCGCGCCTCGACGACAAGGAAATGCAGTCGCTGCAGGGCATGTCTTCGATCCCGCTGAGCGCCACCATCATCACTCGCACCGGCAATGGCGGCTGGAGCAACAGCGCGGCGACGCAGGCTTTCAAGGTCGGCCAGCTCGACCATTTCATCGCCGGCCATTTGGCGCGTCACGACGCCGATATCATTCCGGCTAAGGGCGGACAAGTCATCGCGACGGCCACCGCCTTGCCGAGCCTCGATCCGTCGCAGAGCTCGGTGCTGCTGCTGACCTATCCGCTGCGTACGGCGATGAAGGCCTACCAGCCGCTGCTGACGGCACTGATGGTCATCGGCGCGCTCGGCCTGGGCTTTGTGGTGTTGGCCGGCCTCTATCTGGCGCGCTCGCTGACCCGGCCGATCCTGGCACTTAAAGAGGCCGCGGAAGCGCTGAAGGATGGCCATGCCGGCGAGTTCGCCGAGCTGACGATCAAAACCGACGACGAAATGGCCGACCTGTCGCGCGCCTTCAACACCATGGCGGTGGCGATCAAGGATCGCGAGCGCGAAATCATGCACATGGCGCGCCACGACGAATCGACCGGCCTGCCCAATCGCGCCGCCTTCGAGGATCATATCGCTTCGTTGCGCGAAAAGGGCGCCGATGCCGGTACCGTCGTCGTGTGCATCGGCATCGACCGCTACGTCCACATCCGCGCCGTTTGGGGTGGCAGCTATGCCCATACCCTGGTCGGCCGCCTGCGCGACATTCTGGTGCGCATCTTCGATCAGGCCTATATCGCCCGTTTGTCCGCCGACAGTCTGGGCCTCGTGCTGTCGCCGTGCGCCGCCGATCAGGCCATGGCGCTGGCCAAGGCCATCGCTGCCCGCCTCGACAAGCGCATCCGCGTCTCCGACGAGCAGAGCCTCGACGTGCCGGTGTCGGTCGGCGTCTATCATGACGCCACCGGCCGCCCGTCGGCCAATGAAATGGTCGAACGCGCCCAGATCGCGCTCGATCAGGCCCGCGTCGCCAAGCTCAAGGTCGCCCAGTTCGACCCGCGCATCTATTCGGAGCTGGCCGATACCCTGCTGCTGACGGATCAGTTGCACGCCGCCCTGCAAAGCAAGGCGCTGACCGTGCATTATCAACCCAAGTTCAGCTATCGCGAAGGCCGCATCACCTCGGTCGAGGCGCTGGTGCGCTGGAACCATCCCGAACGCGGCATGGTCAGCCCGCAGCGCTTCGTCACCATCGCCGAAGAGTCGGGCTATATTCGCGACCTGACGCAGCAGGTGTTCGCCACCTGCATCCACGACCAGGCGCTTTTGGTCGAGGCCGGCTTCCCGCTCGACGTCTCGATCAACTATTCCGGCCGTCTGCTGAGCGACGAAGCCTTCAATACCAAGACGCTGGCCACCTGCGCCAAGGCCAAGGGCCGTATCTGCCTCGAAATCACCGAAACCGCGGTCATCGAAGACCCGAAGATCGGCCTGGCCGCCATTGCCCGTTTCGCCGAGCATGGCCTGGAAATTTCGATCGACGATTTCGGCACCGGTCTGTCGTCGCTGGCCTATCTCAAACAGATTCCGGCCCAGGAACTGAAAATCGACCGCGCCTTCGTCGCCGAAATCGAGCAGGGCCAGCGCGACGCGCTGCTAGTGCGGTCTACCATCGATCTAGCCCACGGCCTCGGCATGAAGGTGACGGCCGAGGGCGTCGAAACCGACGTCTCGTTCAAGCTGCTGCAGGCCATGGGCTGCGACATGGCTCAGGGCTACGGCATTGCCCGGCCTATGCCTTTCGACAAGCTGATTGATTTCCTGCGCGATTTCGCCGAGGCGCCCAAGGGCGTTGCCGCCGACGCACCGACACTGAGGAAAACCTCATGAGGCGGACCGGGGTCGCTATCGTGGCTCTTTTGAGCGTGGTGTCGGCCGGTACGGTCCACGCCACCGACCTGTTTTCGCCGACCGCCTTCAACGCCTGGGCCGATATCCGCGCCGTCAGCGCCGACGGCGAAAAAAGCTGGCGCGACGACGGTTTCGGCAAGCTGCGCTATGGCGACGAAAGCAAGGTCGACCTGGCTCAGGCGGCGCTGCTGTGGAAGCCGCATTTCACAGATACCGTGAGCGCTTACGTCCTGGCCGAGGACGTGCCGGACGCCGAACATGAATTCGGCTTTGAAGAAGCCTATATCAAGTGGAAGCCGCTGCCGGTGGTGACGCCCGCCGGGCTCTATCACTTCACCTTCCGCGCTGGTCAGATGTTCCCGCCGGTGTCGATGGAGCACGATGGGGTCGGTTGGACGCCGTCGCGCACCCTGACGCCGTCGGCGATCAACACCTGGGTCGGCGAGGAACTCGTGGTTCAGGGCGGTGAAGCCGCGGTCACGGCGCAGTATGGCGAAACCCAGGTCGGGCTGACGCTCGGCGCCTTCACCAAGGACGATACCGCCGGCACCATCCTGGCCTGGCGCGGCTGGGCGCTGCACGATATTTCCAGCGGCAGCAGCACCGAATTACCGCTGCCGTCCGGACCGCAAGGCTATACCAAGCTGTTCGGCCCTTATCAGGCCTATGAAAGCCGTCCGCTCGACGAGGTCGATCAGCGCCTGGGTTATTACGGCCGCCTAGACTGGCGCCCGCCGGCGCCGGTGGCTTTCAATCTCGAATACTATAACAATCAGGGCAATCCGCTGACCGTGCGTAACGGCCAGTGGGGGTGGGGGACCGCCTTCTGGAACCTGGGTGCCGAATATACGCTCGATGACCGCGACGTGCTGATCTCGCAATATATGACCGGCGGCACCAAGACCGGCGGCATCGTCACTGGCACGCCCTATCACGCCGTCGATCTCGATTTCGATTCCGGCTACCTGATGCTGTCGCACGATCTCGGCGGCGGCGCCAAGCTGACCGGCCGCATCGACTATTTCGGTGCCAAGGACCTGTCGCTGCGCGCGATCGACGACAATGCCGAGAAGGGTTATGCCGCGACCCTGGCGTGGCTGAAGCCGCTGACGCCGCACATCGATTTCGGGCTCGAAGGCCTGTCGGTGTTCAGCAACCGCCCGGCGCGAATGACGCAAGGGCTCGACCCGCATCAAAGCCAGACCCAGCTACAGATGGCTTTCAAATTCCATCTCTGATCACTGAGCGCGCATTTTTTATCGGTCGGGACGCAATATGAGAATAATTCTCATTGTCTGATCGATTGTGCGATGCTAGGGCGTAGCGCATTCGTCATCTCTCCCGGACGCCCATGCCGCTTCCCGCTCTTCCCAAAGGTTTCTGGCGCACGCAGTTGCGCCAATGGCACTGGATCAGTTCGGCCCTGTGCCTGACTGGTCTGCTGCTGTTCGCGGCCACGGGGTTCACGCTTAATCACGCGACGTCGCTGGAAGCGAAGCCGGTCACGACGCGGGTCGAGAAGGTCCTGCCCGCCGATATTCGCGCCCATCTGGGCGAAGCGAAAGACAAGGCGCCGTTGCCGGCCGATCTGGCCGCCGCCGTGCGTGCCTTGACCGGCGCCGAGGTCGGCCAGCACCCGGCCGAGGTCGAGGATGACATCTTCGTCGATATCCCGGGCCCCGGCGTCGATGCCTCGGTGACCATCGACCGTGACAGCGGCCACGTCATCTATGAACGCACGTCGCGCGGCGTCATCGCCGTGCTCAATGACCTGCACAAGGGCCGCAATGCCGGCCCGGTGTGGAGCCTGTTCATCGACGTCCTGGCCATTGCCTGCGTGCTGTTCGCCGTCACTGGGCTCGGCCTTCTATGGGTCTATGCCCGCGGTCGCCGCATCACCTGGCCGCTGGTCGCCGCCGGCTTGGTTTTGCCACTTTTGCTCTATTTGCTGTTTGTCCATCTGTAGGATTTTCGCCATGTCTAAATCGTATCTGCTCGCCATGCCGCTCGCCTTGACGCTGACCGTAACCGCCGCCCAGGCCGGCCAGTTGACGCTTGACGTCACCCTGCCGCAGCAGAACGTCGCCGAGTACCACAAGCCCTACGTCGTCGCCTTCCTCGAGGATGCGTCGGGCGCTGATGTCGCCAATGTCCAGCTGTGGTACGACGTGCGCAAGCCCAATGGCGGCGGCAACAAGTACCTGAAGGAGCTGCACACCTGGTGGCGCAAGGGCGGCAAGGATCTGACGGTGCCGGCCGACGGCGTCACCGGCGCGACGCGCGCTCCGGGGCGTCAGACGGTGACGCTCGATCCCGCCCAGACCTTCAAGGGCGTCAAGCCCGGCCAGTATAACCTGGTGTTCGAGGCTTCGCGCGAGCAGGGCGGCCACGACGTCGTGCGCGTGCCGATCAACTATAAGCCGGGCCAGGCCATTCAGGCCGCGGCCAAGGGCACGTCCGAGCTCGGCGACATCAAGGTCAGCCTCAAGCCCTGATGGATATTCAGGACGCGACCGTTCCGAACCGCGTCATCATCCCTGATATGACGCGCACCTCCCGGCCGGCGCCGGGGACGGTCCGCCATGCGCTGGGCGGCGATATTTTCGCCACCACCTGGCAGATCGCGCTCTATGCGCCCGCCGATTTCGACGCTGCCAATCTGCAAAGGCAATGCGAGGCGAAGCTGGCGCAGATCGACGCCGAGATGAGCCCGTATCGGCCGGACTCGGACTTGATACGCTTCAATCGCGCCCCGGTCGATGCGTTCGTCGCCTTGCCGGAGCTGACCATGCAGGTGGTGCGTCACGCCCTGGCGATCGCTCAACTGAGCGGCGGTGCCTTCGATCCGACGCTGTTGGGTGCCGTCAACCTGTGGGGCTTTGGGCCGCAGCCGGTGGCCGAAGGCTTGCCGCCGGTCGCCGCCATTGCGGCCCTGCGCCCCGGTGGCTGGCGCGACCTGATGCCGTTGCGCGAAGGCATGACGCAGCCGGGCGGCGTGCAGCTTGATCTCAATGCCATAGCTAAAGGCTTCGCCGTCGATGAGTTGTCGGCCCTGTGCCGGGCCGCAGGCGCCGATGCCGCCCTGGTCGAGATCGGCGGCGAACTCAAAGGCTACGGCACGCATCCCGACGGCCTGCCGTGGTGGGTCGAGATCGAGGACACGCAGCCGCGCACGGTGATCGCGCTTTGTGATTGGGCGGTGGCGACCTCGGGCGATGCGCGTCGCGCCTTTGTACACGACGGGCGGACCTATTCGCACACCATCGACGCTATGACGCAATCGCCGGCGGAGACTGATATTTTGAGCGCGACCGTGCTCGACGACGCCTGCTGGCGCGCCGATGCCCTGGCGACCGCGTTGATGGTCATGGGATCGGCGCGGGCGATAGCGTTCGCGGATACAAACGACATTGCCTGCCTGTTGCGTGTGCGCGATGGCGCCGCGGCGCGCGACGTTCTAAGCTCCAAGCTGGTGAAATGGGTTTAGGGCATGGACGCCGGCTTCCTCGATAATTTCCTAAACAGTCTGACGCACGATCCGATGCGGCTGGGTCTGGCGGCGGGGGCTGCGGGCGCGTTCGCCCTGGTCTGTCTGTGGGCGGGCCTGCGCAAAGGCGCGTCCGCCGGTGGCGGTACCGCCGATGCCGTCGTGCTCTACGCCTCGCAGACGGGCCAGGCCGAGGATCTGGCGCGGGCAGCGCATGCGGCCCTGCTGAACGGCGGCCATCGCGCCGCGGTGATGTCGATGAAGACCGCCGATGCCGAGACCTTGTTGAATGCGCAGCAAATCCTGGTCGTCGCCGCGACGACGGGCGAGGGCGATGCCCCCGACGACGCCACAGCCTTCGAACGTACTCTGATGACCGCGCCGATGAACCTGCGCGGCAAGGGCGCCGCCGTGCTGGCGCTCGGTAATCGCGACTATGATCATTTTTGCGCCTTCGGCCATCGCGTCCATGACTGGCTTGAGGCCAGCGGCGCCGACATCATGGCGCCGTGCATCGAAGCCGACGACCTCGATCCCAAGGCCTTGCGCCAATGGGAAGAGGTGCTGGGCCGTCTGGGCGCGCGTGAAAAGGCCGCGGTTGATCCGTTCGGCACGTGGTACCTCAAGGCGCGCAAATGGCTGAATCCGCAGGGCACAGCGCCGCTTTATCAGGTCGATCTGGTGCCGCAGTCGGGTGGGTTGCAGTGGCAATCGGGGGATCTCGTCGAAATCCGCCTGCCCGACGGCCATGTGCGCGACTATTCCATCGCCTCCTTGCCGACCGAAGGCCATGTGCGCCTCTATGTCCGCGCCGTGACCGGCGATGACGGCATGCCTGGCCGGGCGTCGGGGCTTCTGACCCACGGCCTGCCGGTCGGCGGTGAGCTACGCCTGCGCGTCAAGCCGCACGCCAATTTCCACCTGCCGGACGGCAAGCGTCCGCTGCTGCTGATCGGCGCCGGCTCGGGCCTCGCTGGACTGCGGGCGCATATCATGTCGGCCAAATCGCCGCCGTGGCTGATCTATGGTGAGCGCCATCCGGCGCGTGACGGCGCCCTGTGCCAGGATATGACCAATGCTCAGACCGGCGGCAAACTGTCGCGGCTCGATCTCGCCTTCTCCCAGCCGGGCGCGGGTAAAAGCGAATACGTCCAGGATCGCATCGCTGAGCGCGCCGCCGACCTGAAAGCCTGGCTGGGCAGGGACGGGGCGGTGATGATCTGCGGCGGGCTCGACATGGGCCGCGCCGTCGAAAAAGCCCTGCGCCAGGCCCTGGGCGACGCCTGGATCGATACGGCCTTGAGTGAAGGCCGATTGCGCCGCGATCTCTACTAAGTAAAACTGCAAATCATTCGCATTTTGTGTTTGCGAATGATTATCAATGGTGCTAACTCACCACCATGAAACGGCCACACCAAAGGCCGGGCGTGTGAGAGGGCTTCATGGCTTACCGGTTGAGCAAGGCGACGTGTGTTGTGGCGGCTTTGGCGCTGATCGTGCCGGGCGTCGCGTCGGCGCACCGGCCGTGGCTGAAGCCGGCCGCAGCGGCGACCGACGGCAAGTGGATCAGCATCGACGGCGCCACCTCCGAGCATCTGTTTGACTTCGATTCCTTCCCGCTCAAGCTCGACGGCCTGACCATCACCGCGCCGGATGGCAAGGCGGTTACGCCGGACCAGGTCAGCGTCGCCCATATGCGCACGGGCTTCGACGTGCCGCTGGATACGCCCGGCACCTATCGCATCGCCTTGGTCACCGACACCGTTATGGCGCGTTACAATGACGCCAACGGCCAGATGCAGCGCTTCCGCGGCACCGCAGCCGAATTCGCCAAGGCCGTGCCGGCCAATGCGCCGGGCCTTGCCGTGTCGCACATGATCAGCCGCGTCGAAACCTTCGTCGATGCGGGCAAGTCGAGCGCGATTGTGCCGACGGGGCAGGGGCTCGAACTCATCCCCGAAAGCGATCCCGGCCAACTGACCGTGGATGAGCCGGCGAAATTCAAAGTCCTGCTCGACGGCAAGCCGGCGGCCAATCTGGCGGTCAGCATCATCCCGGGCGGCGTTCGCTATCGCGAGGCGCTGAAAGACCAATTGCTGACCACCGACGCCAATGGCGAAATCGTCGTTCACTGGCCGGTGGCCGAGACCTATCTGATCGCCGCCAGCTTCCCGCCGCGCCCCAAGGCTGCCGACGATGACGACGGCCCGAAAGGCGACGCTTCAAAAGCGGGAGGCAAGGGCGGCATGGGTGGCGAGCGCGAAATGGTGCCGCTGCGCGTGAGCTATGCCGGCACTTTCGAGGTGCTGCCGAACTAGGTTTGCGACATGGCGGCGGCAACCTACGCCTCCATTATGCGAGTGCAATGCATTTTCAGCCACTGTGACGTGGCTCGTTAAGGCCGGACCCTGTGTGCCCGGCTGGTTGAGAGAGGGACTGTTCATGACGATTCAAAGCCGCAAGCATCCGGCCGGCCGCTATCTGGCGGCCTTGGCCCTGATGGCGACACCCGGTTTGGCCCACGCCGGCGAAGGCGCGCCGACCGACGGCACCGAAATCACCCAGGTCGTCGTCAAGGCCAATGCCACCGGTTACAAGGCTTCGACCGACTCGTCGCCCAAGCACACCGAAGACCTGCTCGACACGCCGCAGACCCTAACCGTCATCAAGGCCGAGCTGCTCGGTGAACAGAACGCTACCAGCCTGACCGACGCCCTGCGCAATACGCCGGGCATCACCATGCAACTGGGGGAAAACGGCTCGACCTCGGCCGGCGATACTTTCCAGCTGCGCGGTTTCTCGGCGCAAAGCTCGATCTTCGTCGACGGCATCCGTGACCTCGGCGCCGTGACGCGCGACGTCTTCAATCTCGATCAGATCGAAGTCGCCAAGGGCCCGGCGGGCAGCGATATCGGCCGTGGCGCCTCGGCGGGTTACATCAACCTGGTGTCGAAGCTGCCTACCTTAAGCGGCGCCTCGTCGCTCTCGGCCAGCGCCTACAGCCAGGGCGGGGCCCGCGCTTCGGTCGACAGCGATGTGGCGATCGGCAAGACCCAGGCTCTGCGCCTCAACCTGATGGATCAGTCGATCGACGTCGCCGGCCGCGACCGCGTCAAGAACCAGGGCTATGGCATCGCGCCGTCCTATGCCATCGGGCTTGGCACCGACACGCGCTTCTACGTCTTCGGTCAGGTCGTCCATCAGGACAATATCCCCGACGGTGGTATTCCGGTCATCGGCTATGCCGGCTTCATCAATGCCGATCCGCGCGTCGCGGCCGGCGCCAAGGTTGATCCAAAGAACTATTACGGCGCTGCCAGTGACCGCGAAAAGGTTGATGCCGACCTGGTGACTAGCAAGATCGAGCACGACTTTGCCGGTGGCTTCCGCATGGTCAACACCACGCGCTACGGCCAGACGACGATGGACCGCGTCATCACCGGCATCGGCAACAATGCCGGCGGCTATGTCGAGCCGAGCAGCGATCCGTCGACCTGGACGATTATCCGCAATCGTCAGCGCGTCGACCAGACCAACCGCATCCTGGCCAACACCATCAACTTCTCGGGCTCGATCCAGACCGGTGACTGGACCAACGATATCTCGCTCGGCACCGAGTTCGACTACGAGCAACAAAAGGCACCGACCTTTGCCGTCGTCACCGGCGCAGTCGTGACGCCGGCCAATGTCTATAATCCGAATGCCAATGATCCGATGGCTACGCCGCAACCGAATGGCGCGTTTGCCAATGGTGACGTCACCACGGCTTCGGCCTACGCCTTCGACACGATCAAGCACGGCCCGTGGCTGCTCAATGGCGGCGTCCGTATCGACAACTATACCGCCGAAACCGTCGGCGCCAATGTCAGCACCGCGACGACCAACCCGACCCTGCCCGTCGGCACGCTGGTGCCCTATAACCTGAAAAAGAGCGGTGCGGTCACCAGCTGGAACGTCGGCGCCGTCTATAAGCCGGCCGAAAACGGCAGCTTCTATGTCTCCTATGCCGATGCCTTCACGCCGCCGGGTAGCACCAATCTGACGCTGAGCGCCACCGCCGGCAATATCGGTGGCTCGGTATTCAAGCCGACCGAGACCGACAGCCTGGAATTGGGCACCAAGTGGGACCTGATCAAGCGCAAGCTGTCGGTAACCGCGGCCTATTACGACACCGTCGCCAAGAACGAACTGACGCTTCAGGATCCGGTGACCCTGCAATATGCCCAGCTCGGCAAGCGCGACATCAACGGCTTCGAATTCAGCGCCGTCGGCCAGATCACGCCAGCCTGGTCGGTGTCAGCGGGGATCGAGACCCTGCACACGGTGATCAAGCAGGGCACGACCAGCACCAATGCCGCCGGCGCCGCCACGCGCTGGTCGCCGGACCTGACCGGCACCTTCTGGACCAACTACAAGGTTACGCCGAAGCTCAGCATCGGCGCCGGCGCATCTTCTGTCTCCGATCAGAAGCTGCTGACGGCGCCTGGCGCGGCGCAAACGACCGGCCTGGCGCGCATCCCGGCCTATTGGGTCGCCAATGCCATGGCCAGCTATGCCATCACCCCGAAGGCGGCGCTGCAGCTCAATCTCTATAACCTGTTCAACGCCAAATATATCCAGTCGCTGAACAATGGCGGAGCGCGCATCTTCGCGGGCCAGCCCGAGTCGGCGTCCCTGACGCTGGCCGTCAAGTTTTAGGGCCGTCCCGCGCATGATGCTGCACCTCCCCGATGTCCTGACGCCGCAAGAGGTCGCCGCCATCCGCGGCGTCCTCTCGACGGCCGACTGGACCGACGGACGTCACACCACGGGCGCCCAGGCAGCCCAGCAGAAGCGCAACTACCAGCTTCCGGTTTTGGCGCCGCAGGCTCAAAGCCTGGCCGACACCGTCCGCGTCGCCCTGATGCGGCATCCGCTGTTCCTGTCGGCGGCTCTGCCGAAGACGGTGCTGACACCACGCTTCAACGCCTATGAAGACGGCGGCTATTTCGGCAATCACGTCGACGGCGCCATCCAGCCCGATCCGGTGACGGGCCTTGCGGTACGCACCGACGTCTCGACCACGGTGTTCCTCAGCGAGCCTGAGGACTATGACGGCGGCGAGCTGATCGTCGAGGACACCTACGGTTCGCACGCGGTCAAGCTCAAGGCCGGCGACGCCATTCTTTATCCGGCGACGTCGGTCCATCGCGTCGAGCCGGTGACGCGTGGCATGCGGCTGGCCTCGTTCCTTTGGACGCAAAGCCTGATTCGCGACGAGGGGCGGCGGCGAATGTTGTTCGAGCTCGACATGGCGATTCTGAAGCTGCGCCAGCAGTTGGGGGACACCGAAGAGGTCGTGACCCTGACCAGCCACTATCACAACCTGCTGCGCCAATGGGCCGAGGCCTGATCGCAACCGGCTGAACCGGTCAGCAATGTCAGCGCTGTCATAACGAGCGTTCGTTTTGCGACGACTATTCGCCCGCCGCGCGTGAATTGGCGTGCACCCGTCGAAAAGCCATTGTATAGACGCGAAAAGCTGCTTCGCCGGCAGACGATGGGAGGACGCGCTACACGATGTTCGCGGGTATTGAACTGGGGGGCACCAAGGTGATCGTCGCCGCCGGCACTGGGCCGGACGACCTGACGGCACCGGTTCGCGTTCCGACGACCGATCCGGCCATGACCATGGCCGCCGTGGTGAGCGAGCTGCGCCGGCTTTCCGGCACGCTTGGGCGTTTCGAGGCCATCGGGGTGGCCAGCTTTGGGCCCATCGGCGTCAATCCGAAGGCGGATCATTACGGCCATATCCTGCGGACGCCCAAGCCCGGCTGGACCCACGCCGACCTGCTCAAGCCCTTGCGCGACGCCTTTCCCGATGTGCCCATCGCCCTCGATACCGACGTTAACGGTGCGGCCATCGGCGAGATGACCTGGGGCGCCGGCCAGGGGCTCGACAGCTTCGCCTACGTCACCGTCGGCACCGGCATCGGCGTCGGCATCGTCGCTAACGGCCTGCCGGTGCACGGCTTGCTGCATCCGGAGGCCGGCCATATCCGCGTCCGCCACGACTGGACCGCCGACCCCTATGCCGGGCGCTGCCCGTTCCACGGCGATTGCGTCGAAGGCCTGGCCAGCGGGCCGACGCTGAAGGACCGCACCGGCGTCGCCGGCGAGGACCTGCCGGACGATCATCCGGCCTGGGGCCTGATCGCCGAATATCTTGGTCAGCTCTATCACACGCTCTGCCTGACGACCTCGCCGCAGCGCATCCTGGTCGGCGGCGGTGTCGGCCTGCATCCGCGGGTGCTCGAACTCAGCCGAGACCATCTGCACGCCTCGCTGGGCGGCTACGCCGAGGCGCTCAGCGATCGCGCCACGCTCGACGCTTATGTCGCGCGCGCCGGCCTTGGCGATCGCGCTGGCATTCTGGGCGCCGTGGCGATGGCGAAGGCGCTTAAGTAGACCGTTTGGGGGAGGGCGCCATTCGTTTCGACGGATTGGCGGCAATAAATCGTACAAATCCCAAAGGCCGATGCTGCGGCCACAAAGGGATCGCCATGAAAATCGTCAAACGGAAAACCGTCAAACGCCTGATGCTGTCCGCCGCGTTGGCGCTGGCCGCCCCTCTGTGTGCCCCGGCCTTTGCCGCGACGCCGGTCGTCGCGCCGGTCACCGTTCACGCCCCGGTGACGCTCATCGACAATGGCGACAGCTGGACACTGGACAACGGTATCGTCAAGCTGACGGTCAACAAGACCAACGGCACCATCATGAGTTCGTCGCTGACCTATCACGGCGTCGACATCACGCCGTCGCGCCACGAGAACTGGGAAACCACGCCATCGGGCGCCGTCACCGCGCGCATCACCATCGATCCGGCGAGCAATGGCGGCGAACGCGCCGAAGTCGCCATCAAGGGCATCAATCCCGGTAACGGAGCGTTCACTGGCACCTCCGGCGAAGGCACGGCCGACGGCACGCAAGGCCCTGGCGGCCCGAAGAACGGCGGCATGGATATCGAGGTGCGCTATACGCTGGAACGCGGCACCTCGGGCTTTTACACCTATGCCGAATACACCCACCACGCCGGCTATCCGGCCTCGGGCTTTGGCGAGAACCGCTTCATCTTGGAGTCGATGAATTCGGACTTCGACTGGCTGAGCGTTGATGACGACCGCAACATGCTGATGACGCGCGACGACGACCTGCAAAAAGGCGTCGTCATCCACGCCAAGGAGCAGCGCATTCTGACCTCCGGCGTCTACGCCAATTCGGTCGAGCACAAGTACAGCTACAACGCCCTGATGTATAAGCTGAAGGCCTGGGGCTGGTCGTCGACCAAGGACCACGTCGGCGTCTATTTCATCAATCCGTCGAACGAATATATCGGCGGCGGCCCGGAAAAGCTCGATCTGATCGACCATATGGGCCAGACCCTGCTCGACTACTGGACCAGCGGCCACTATGCCGGCGGAGCGATGAACCACATCCCGCAGGGCGAGGAATACCGCCACGTCGTCGGCCCCATCTTCGTCTATTTCAACGCCCTGGACAGCGCCGAGGAACCGTCGGCCGCCGACATGGACGCCTTCAAGGCGTCGTGGGGCTCGGGTGAGCCCGCCGTGCCCGCCGCCTGGCGCGACAATGCCCTGGCCCTGTGGCACGACGCGGTGGCCAAGTCCGCCCAGGTCAAGGCGGCGTGGCCCTATGGCTGGGTGTCGGGCGTCGATTATCCGCACGCCGATGAGCGCGGTGCCGTGCACGGGCGATTGGTGCTCGACGACGCGCAGGCGGCCAGCAAGACCCTACCGCACCTGACGGTTGGCCTGTCGCACCCGGACTATCAGAGCAATGCCGGCGGTTATCAGCAGCGCTTCGGCGACGGCAATACCGTGACGTGGCCGCACGACGGCAACTATTACCAGCTCTGGACCGATGGCGCTGCCGACGGCACGTTTGCCATCAAGAACGTCCGGCCGGGCCACTATACGCTGCATGCCTTTGCCGACGGCGTTTTGGGTGAGTACGCCCAGGCCGATATCGACGTTGAGGCCGGCAAGGACGTCGATCTGGGCGCGCTCGACTGGAAGCCGGTGCGCTATGGCAAGCAGGTGTGGGAGATCGGCTATCCCGATCGTAACGCCGACAAGTTCGACAAGGGCGACGGGGCCAACTACTGGCTGTGGGGCTGGCCGCTGCGCTACGGCGATCTGTTCCCGCACGACGTCACCTATACGATTGGCCAGAGCGACTACCACAAGGACTGGTTCTTTGAAGAAGTGCCGCATTCGACCACTGACGCGTGGAAGAATCCGAAGGCGGCCGATCCGCTGAACCAGCGCTTCGGCTGGGTCAATCTGCCGAGCGATCTCTCCAATACGCCGGTGTCGTCGCGCGAAACGCCGAAAAGCGCGCACGATCTGTGGGAACGCTACGGCCACGGCCGCGCCACCACCTGGACGGTGAAATTCGCCATGCCGCAAGGCGCCAAGGGCAAGGCGGTACTGCGGATTGCGCTGTCGGGTGCTGATGGGCTGGGATCCGATACAGACGGGCTGAAGATCGGCGTCAATGGCCACACCGTCGGTGCCATCCATCCGGTGCAGACCAACGCTATCCGCTATAACGGTACCCAAGGCGCCTGGTATCAATACACTCAGGCCTTCGATGCCTCGCTGTTGAAGAGCGGCGATAACAGCGTGACTTTCACCGTACCTGAAGGCGACGTCACGACCGGCGTCGTGTGGGACTATGTGCGGCTGGAGCTGAATGACGGCAGCGCATCTTACCCCACACCGCCGGCCGATGGTCGTCCGGACATGCCACCGCAAAACCTGGGCATGAAGTGACGCCCTGACAAATTGGTGTGAAGACACGGTGTTCGCGGGTCCGCCTGCGGCGACTCAGGTTACAGAGGGGATGTTACTGACCCCCGCCTGTGAGTTTCCCATGTCTTCCTCTCAATCTGCATCGTCCCAAGGTAGCGGCTTCGAAGCCTATATCGCCGCGCTGGCCAGCCGGACACCGCAGATCACGCCGCGGCAATTGCACCCCGATTTCGAGACGTGGCAGGCCTTTTTCGACCACGTCAACTCGACCGGGCCGCTGCAGATTACGCTGCCGGTCAGCACCAAGACGAACCTGGAACTGATGCGGCTTCTGGACGTGCTGCGCAAGCAAGACCTCGACATGGTCAATGTCGGCGACCGCCCCGGACACGTGGCAATCTGCACCCGCGCCCAGGCCGTAGCCCTGCGCGCCAAAGCGGCCCCGCGGATGGGCCAGGTGCGCAACTACTTGATCCAGCCGGCGCAGACCAAGGGCGCATAGGCCTCCCCCCAGATCTGGGCCTGCGAAAAAAAATCGTCCAGAGGCAAAAAATCTGTTCAGGGTTTTGGCTTGCCATTTGTCGCAATGGGATCACGGTGATTTTTTCCGTCAGATCGAGATGCCATGGTCGACGACGACGCACTCAAGGCATGGTTCTTCCGGGAAGTCTTTCCTCTGGAGGCGCCGCTGACGCGCTATATCCGGCGCAACTGGCGCAACGAGTCCGACATCGCGGACCTGCGCCAGGAAATATACGCGCGGGTGTTTGTCGGCGCGCGTGAACACCTGCCTTTGCAGGCCAAGCCCTTCCTGTTCACCACGGCGCGCAATCACCTTATCAACTGCGCCAAGCGGGCGCAGATTGTTTCCATCGAACATGTTGCGGATTTGGAAGCGTCGTTTGTCGTAGCCGATGAGATGACGCCGGACCGGCATCTGATGGCGCGCGAGGATTTGCGCCGGGTACAGGCCGGCCTCGACCGCTTGCCGCCGCGATGCCGGGAAGTGGTCATGTTGCGCAAGATCGAGGGGTTGTCGACGCGCGAAGTCGCGGCGCAGCTCAAGGTCGGCATCGACACGGTCGAGCAGCAGATGGTCTACGGCATGCGCGCCCTGGTGGATTTTATGATGGGGGGAAGTGGAAAAATCCGCCGGCCCGCGGGAAACAACAAGACGACGTCTCGGGCGAAGACTCGGGAAAGCGATACGTGACGATGACGATGGAAACCGAAGAGATTGCGGCCCGCTGGCTGCTGAGGCGCGAGGAAGCGGAGTGGAGCGCCGGCGATCAGGCGCAGCTTGACGCTTGGCTCGACGCCGCGCCCGAGCATAAGGTCGCTTTCTGGCGCCTCGAATATGGCTGGCGCCAGGCGGACCGTGTGGGTGCCTTGGGCAAGCCACTGGGCCAGGCGACGATCGTCAAGGCGCCCGTGCACAAGCGCCCGATATGGATGATGGCGGCGGCCTCGATCGCTGTGGTGGCTGTGGCTGGCGCTGCCCTATGGGGTACGTCGCAGTTGCAGAAAACCTACGATACTTCCGTCGGCGAGGAGCGGACGATCGCTTTGCTCGACGGCTCGAAGATTGAGCTGAATACGCAGACGCACCTGCGCACCAAGGTCGACCACAATGCGCGCGCCGTCTGGCTCGACAGCGGCGAGGCCTATTTCGAGGTCGCCCACGATCCCAAACACCCCTTTGTCGTGCACGCCGGGACCCAGACGGTCACCGTGCTGGGGACGAAGTTCTCGGTGCGGCGCGACGGCGATCACGTCCAGGTCGCCGTGGTCGAGGGGCGCGTGCGCGTGGCCGGGCCAGCGAGCGCGACTACAGAAGCACCGGTCATTACGCGTGGCGACATCGCCATTGCCGATCCGGCTTCGACCCTTCTGGTGCAAAACTCCGTCAACCGGGTCAACGATAACCTCAGCTGGCGCGACGGGCGGCTGACCTTCGATCAGGTCACGCTCGGCGACGCGGCGCGCGAGTTCAATCGCTATAACCGCAAGAAGCTGGTGATCGCCGATTCGCAAACCGCCGCCATCCGCATCGGCGGCAGCTTCCAGGCGACCAATATCGATGCCTTTGCCCGTTTGCTGAAAGAGGGTTTCGGGCTTCGTGTCGCCGATAACGGAGAAAATGTTACCGTTTCCGAATAAGCCTGTTACGGATATTCGTCACCGCATTGTCACAGAAGCCATAGACCCGCACAGGGCGGGCAGGGCAGGGAACTACATTGTGACAACTCTTAAGGGATGGAATGCTTCGTTCAAGGCGGTCCTCGTGGGGAGCGTCTGCGCCTTGGCGCTGGCCGGATCGGCGATGGCGCAAAGCCGGTCGTTCGACGTGCCGGCCGGCGATCTGAAGGCCGGGCTCGACGCCTATATCCGCCAATCCGGCGTTCAACTGATCTATCGCGTCGACGATGTTCGCGGCAAGACGACGAAGGGCGTGCACGGCGCGCTGTCGCCCGATGAGGCACTGAACCAGCTGCTGGCCGGGTCGGGCTTCAAGGTCAATCACGATTCGAGCGGTGCCGAGGTCCTGGTCAAGGCGCAGGCAAACGCGCCGGACGCCAAGCCCGCGGGCGGCGTCATCCGGCAATCGGCCGCGCCTGTGGCCGCGTCGTCGTCTCAGGAAGCGACCATCGTCGTCGTGACGGGCAGCCACGTTATCCGCGACGGCTCCAAGGCGCCCAGCCCGACCACGGTGGTGTCGGCCGAAGAGCTGGAGGCGACCACACCGACGACGATTGCCGACGGCCTGGTCAAGTTGCCGGTTTTTATGGATTCGAACCTGCCCGGCATCCCCAGCGACGGCCGACGCAATGACGGCAGCACTTCGCTCAATATCCATGCTCTGGGCTCCAACCGCACCCTGATCCTGCTCGATGGCATGCGCATGGCGCCGACCAATGCCGATGGCTCGGTGTCGATCGACACCATCCCGACCGAGTTGCTGCAGCGCGTCGATACGGTCGCCGGCGGTGCGTCGGCCGTCTATGGCTCCGAAGCCGTAGCCGGCGTCGTCAACTTCGTGCTCAACACCAAGTTCACCGGCCTGAAGATCAACGCCCAGACCGGCATTTCGAAGTATGACGATGTGCCGAGCACCAAGTTCGGCGCGGCCTGGGGCACCAACCTGTTCGAAGGGCGCGGTCACCTGATGGTGTCCGGCGAATTCTACAAGCGCGGCGCCCTACAGGTGTGGGATCGGCCTGACGGCCCGGAAGTCGTTCTGCTGACCGGCAGCGGCACCTCTTCAAAGCCCTACGTCATTTCCTACGATGTGCGCCGCTCCGATTCGAGCTTCGGCGGCAAGGTTCAGACCTGCGGCGGCACGGCGGCCAGCTGCCCGGCGCTGAACGAGCAGTTCGTCAGCGACGGTGTTTTGGGGGCCTTCAATGCTGGTACAGTCACCACAACTTCCGGTCAGAATATCGGCGGTGACGGCGCCTATAGCCCCTACAGCACCGCCCTGGTCAGCCAGAACCGCCTGGCCTTTTTCAGCCGCTTCGATTACCAGCTCAGCGATACGGTCAATGCCTTCGCCATGCTGTCGGTGTCGAAATCGACCGCGGTTGGCTGGCACTTTCCGGACAAGCTGACGCCGGCGGCCAGCTCGACCCTGACGACCCTGAGCACCGGGACACTGTCGAGTGCCACGGTCGGTGCGGCGGTCTTCTTCAAGAACAACCCCTTCCTGTCGCCGTCGGTTATGACGGCGCTTGGCAACACCAACACCAATACGGCCACCAATACCTTCAGCCTGGGCACCTATCTCACCGGTTTCGGGCGTGACGGCACGGCGGGGACCAGTGGCGAGAACGCCTATGTCAACTTCCTGACTGGCCTCAACGGCCGCGCCGGCAAGTTCGATTGGAACGTCTATCTCGGCCGTGGCCAAAGCGACCAGACGACGATCAGCTACAACAACGTCAACTATCAGAAGCAGTTCGCCGCCATGGACGCGGTGAAGGCCTCTGACGGAACCATCAAGTGCTATGCCGCCACCCAGGCGGCGACCGCAGCAGAATATGCCAACTGCGTGCCGTTGAACGCGTTCGGGCCGACGGCAATCACGCCGGCCATGTTCAAGTACTTCACTCAGGACACGCAGTACGTCCTGACCAACCGCATGGATAGTTTGGGCTTCGATGTCGCCGGCGACGTCATTCAGGCGCCGGCGGGTCCGATCCGGGTCGGCGTGTCCGGCGAAGCGCGCTGGACGGCGCTTATCCTCGATGGCGTCGGCACCGACGCGGCGGCCAAGGTCGACTGCACCGGGCTTCGCCTGTGTTCGGTCAATACGCCGCTGTGGGCGGCTCCGGTCCTGCCCAGCATGTCCAAGAGCACCAATGTCTGGGAACTGGCCGTCGAAGCCGAAATCCCGCTGCTCAAGGACGTCGTCCTGGCCAAAAGCCTGAGCGTCAACCTGGCGGGGCGTCATACCGATTATGCCCTGACAGGGCCGGTCAATACCTGGAAGGCCGGCGCCGTGTGGGACGTCTTTGACGGCCTGCGCTTCCGCACCGCGGCTTCGCTCGATATCCGCGCGCCCACCCTCTATGACCTGTATGCGCCTCAGGCGATCACGGTCGGCAGCGTCACCGACGTCGTCACCGGCCAGAACCAGGTCGCCAACACCTATGCCCAGGGCAATCCCAACCTGGTGCCGGAACAGGCGCGCAGCTTTACCGGCGGGATGGTGGTGCAGCCGACCCTCTTGCCGGGCTTCATGTTCTCTGCGGACTATTACGACGTCCACATGAAGAACGAGCTCAGCACCATCAACGGCGCGACCACGGCGATTCAGAACATCTGCAAGACGTCTGGCTTCACCAGCCCGTACTGTTCGCTGATCATCCGGGTCAACAATACGACCTATCCGACGGCGTTCCTCTCGGAAAACATCAACGCCGCCTCGACCCATATCAGTGGCTGGGACCTCGAAGCGCGCTATCATCGCGGGCCGTTCAACCTGCGGGTTTTCGGCAGCTATCAGCCGACGAACGAGACCCTGTCCTATCCGGGCGCATCGCCGGCCGACCGGATCGCACCTGAGTGGCGCATCACGACGCAGGCGGGCTATACCGGCCGCAAGTGGGCGATCAATCTGCAGAACACCTGGTTCTCGGCCTTCGACCACGATCCGGCGCTGTATACGACCTACCACGTCATGGGTTTCAACACGACCGACCTGTCGGTGCAGTATTCGCTCGACACAAGCTATGCCGGCCGTCTGACGCCGTTCATCAACATCCAGAACCTGTTCAACAAGCAGCCTCAGGTCTTCCCGATCGTCACCGGTATCGGCATCCAGTACCCGACCTATCCCGGGTACGACATTGTCGGCCGTTACGTCACCATGGGTGTGAAAGCCAAGTTCTAGTTTCCCAGCGTAGCGTAAACACTGAGGCCGCAATGTAAGTTGCGGCCTCATCTTTTGTGGCGCCGGGGGCGATAAACGGGAGAGACATATGCGGAAGTGGATCGGTGCCATCGCCGGCGGTTGCGCGGCCGTACTGGCTTTTGCTCCAGCCTGGGCGGGCGACCTACCGGCCGCGCATCAGGTCTTCGTCGACTACCACGTGCCGCGCTTTACCCGGCTGCACGACGGGGCCAATGGCGTGTGGCAATTCGCAGGCACCGCGGCGGCTAGCCGGCTGGCCGACACCGCCGTCATCTACAATCCCGACCTGATCGACGAAAAGGGCCGTAACGAGATCGCCGCGACCAGCTATCCACTGGCCGGGATGCAGTCCGACCTCGATCCCGATTATCTCGAATATCAGGTGTTGTCGGCCAAGGAGGCTCACATCGATGGTTTCATGGTCGAATGGGGCGCGCCAGGCCATGCCGGCAATGCCGTCCTGCTGGCGCTGGAGGCGGCAGCGCAAAAATACGGGCTGAAGGTTGGCGTCAACTGGTGCGTCGGCTGGGCCAAGCAGGGCTTGCCCGCCAGCGCCGACCGCGAGGCCTATCTCAAACGGCTGGATGCGGCCGCGGACTATCTTCAGACAACCCTCTACGCCGCGCCCAATGCGGCGCGCTTTGGCGACCGGCCGGTCGTCATGATCTTTGGCGGCGATCTGACAGACGACGAGTTTCATCGTCTGAAAAGCCGCTGGCCGGACGGGGTGGGGGCGCCGCTTTTGCTGCGCCAGGGCATGGTCGGCGGCAATAGTGACGGCGGCCATTTGACGATGCGCGTCGTGGATACGGATGGATTCAGTGTCGCCAAAGGGTTCACCCCCGATGTCGGCGGCTACTTCGGCTGGGTTCCGGCGCGGCTTCGCCACACGACCGGGGCGGCGGCGAAATGGGATCGTTACGCCACGACCGACGACACGCCTGACTATCTCAAAGCCTTGCAGTCCTTGCCCGTGCCCGACCGCCCTTTTTTGCGGATGGCCAGCGCCTCGCCGGGCTTCGACAACCGGCCCTCAGCCGGATGGAACAAGAACGATTTGAGCTCCATCCCGCGCGGCCAAGGTGAGGTTTATGACGCGATGTGGCGCTATGACCTGGCGCATCAGGCGCAGTTCGATTGGGTGCTCATTCCAACCTGGAACGACTGGACCGAGGGCTCGCAGATCGAGCCATCGGAGGAGGATCAAGGCGCGGCTTTGGCAATGACCGCGCACTATACCGCCGCGCTCAAACATATGACGGCGGACCCGGAGGGATTGTCGCTGCCCTTGCGGTTGTTCAGGTTGCGCAAAGGCTGGGAGCGCGTGGAGGAAATCACGGGGGCGCCGCCGGCACACGTTGAAGCGCTGGATGCCATTGCCCAGGCAATCAGCGACGGCGACACAGAGCGTGCGTCACGACTGATATCGGCGGCGGAGGCGGACCTGGCGGCTGCGCATGTCAAATTGTCAAGTCCGCAGCATATTGTCCTGCGTACCACCAACGACGGGCTGACCATCGTCAAATCCGATGTACAGACGGTCTCTTTGGCGCTCCCCGCCACCGTGGCTGAAAAGCTGCGCCACGCCTATTTCGATGCTGTGCTCGCCTTCGATTATCGCGCACCTGCGGACACTGCCATCACCATCCGGACCACGACCGCTCGTACACCCTCGGCACAAGGTGATTATGCGATCGTCGCCCAGATCAAAACCAAGGCAAGCCCGGACTGGAAGCCGGCGAAAGTCAGGATTTATGCCCAAAACGCGACATTCGGGCATGCGCTCCAGAGCGACGGCGATATTGTTTTCCGCTTCTCGCAGCCAGTCGATCTAAGCAATCTCACTCTGACGGTCGACCTCTATCACTAGAGAACGGGGCGCTAGGGCAGGGGACAGGCTGGTGCTCTGATGGCCAGTGTTTTCGCCAAACAGAATATCCGAGAATCATTTGCCTCGAAGTGAGGATTGCCCCGGTCTAGGCGTGCAGTCCTTCACCGTACGGCCACGACGTTGTCTTCGGAGTCGCGATCGATCCATTTGTTATAGGGGTCGATGCCGACAAAGCTCGGCTTTCTGGCGACGGTGAGCGTCACGCGCTGGACGCCCGTCTTGATCGGCCGTCGCTCCATGACCACGACGTCGGCAGCACCGAACTTGCCTTCACCGGGCTTGGCCGTAAAGCCACCGACATCGATCGGCTCGGACAACGGGGCTTCGGTCTCCTTGCCCTTGCCGTCGGCATAGAACTTGTGCGCCTCAACCGTAAACGTCACATCGTAGCGACCGTCGGGTCGCTTCGTCGCCGTCGCATCGCGCGCCCGTAGATCGACCAGGGTGACCTTCTCGAACAGGTCGGTAATCAGCCCTTGCTCGGAAGGCGCCGCCTGGGCCCGCAGCGCGGCGATCAGGTCCGTCGATTTCGGATAGGGCGCGCCTTTGAAGGCATATTGCGCGAGCAGGGTGCGCAGGGCGGCGTTGACCTTGTCGGCCCCCATCCGGTCCTTCAGCAGGTACATGACCAGCGAGCCCTTGTTGTAATAGATATATTGCTCGTGCTGCACCTTGTAGAGCGGCATTTCCTCGTCCGGATCGGTCTGGCGGCCGACCAGGTAGGTATTCAGCTCGTACTTGAGGAAGCGGCGGATCTTGTCCGGGCCGTAGAGCTTTTCCATCACCATAAGCGCCGAATATTGCGCCAGGGTTTCCGACAGCGACTCCGCGCCTTGCTTGTCGGCGCCGACGATCTGGTGTGCCCACCATTGGTGACCGAGCTCATGGGCGGTGACATAGGTCGTGTAGTCGATCTTGTCCTGGTCGCGCACGTCGGCGATGAAGCCGATCCCTTCGGAGTAGGGGATCGTATTGGCAAAGGATTGGGCAAAGGTGGCGTAGGCCGGAAATTCCAGGATACGCGCCTGGCGGAACTGATAAGGCGAGAAGTTGGCCTGATAGTAGTCGAGCGACGACGCCATCGACGACAGCATGTGATCGACATTGTACGGGTGCTGGGCATCGTAATAGACGGCCAGGTCGATGCCATCGTGCATCAAGTGCTTTTGCAGGTAATGCGCCGACTGCACCGAAAAGAAATTCAGGATCGGCGTTGTCGAGATGAAGCGTACCGTATGGCGGCCGTCCGCGATCGTATCGGACGCCTTATATCCGGGCGCCACCGGCGTCTGGTCGGCGACCGTGCTGACAGTAATGTCCGACGTCGTCCAGTCGGCGCCGATATAGTTGCGGTTGTCGGCCGCCGGATCTTCAAGGGCGTGCATACGCTTCAGAAGCGGCAGGCCGTATTTGCGGCGCAGGCGCTTGTCTTGCAGAGCCTGGGCGTCATCGATACCGATCCTCGGGCCGATTTCGAAATTGTTGAGGAATGTGCCGTTGTCGACGACACGCGTGGTCACACCGTCGTTGCTGAAACCCTTCTGCGCCTGGCTGGCGGTAAATTGCAGCTTTCGCTCGTCACCCGGCGCCATCGGCTGGTCGAAGACGAATTTGCGCACGCCGAACGTTTTCCAGGCCTGGGTCTGGTGCGCGCCTTCGATCGTCAGGGCGCTGTAGTCGAGGTCCTCCGGTGAGTTCAGGTAAAGCTCTGTGATCGGCGTCTGGGTCTTGTTTTGCAGCGTATAGGTGCCGCGGGACACGAACCGCTGATCGTGTGGATAAAGGTCGACCGAAAGCTTGACGTCGGCGACGCTGGGCACGGGAAGGCCGGTGACCGATGTGAAGGTGTGCTCAAAGGCCACCTCGTTGTGCTCGACCTGCGATTTGCCGCGGTAGTGGTTGAGCACATTGGTATTGTAGAAGTTGAAGATACCGAGACCGACGAACAAGGTTGCGGCCAGGCCCAGTACGATGGCGGCAGCACCGTGTAACCGGCCCTTCGCCGTGGCGAACTTGGCCTTGAGGCCCGACGCCACGCCGCGGCGCCAGAAGAGGTGGGCGACCACCAGCATGATGACGGCGAACGCCGCCCAATAGAGCTTGAACGACAGCCAGCCGATCCACATGTGGCCGAGCCCGTTCATGTCGGACAACGGCATGGCCGGCGAGGAGCCGTACATGTAGAGGTGGTGATCCCAGCCGAGCTGACCCGCCACCGCTTGGAAGATGAGGTAGACGACCATCACCGCCCAACCGACGAACTTGTTGGGCGACAACGCCTGGACAAAAATGGCCAGCACGCCGAGCAGGCCGAACGACAAGGTATATGGCAGCAGGAACCACACCAGGTACTTGCCGAGCTCGAAATGGTCGTAGCCTTTCAGCAACTGGACGACGACATCGGCAGCGATGGAAAAGGCCAGTGTCGAGGCCAGGACGATCAGCAGGGCAACCGTCTTGGGCACAAGGAAGGCCCAGTTCGGAATGGCGGTCGAATCGATGATCTCATTGATCCGCCGGCCGCGTTCCCGCCACACCAGCTCGCCGCTATAGAAGATGGCGACGATCAGCGAAAAGAGGGAAAAGCCGCCGCTGACCACGGAAATCATCACCCGGGTTACGGGGTAGATCGCTGTACCAAAGAGCTGATTGGCGCTGAAGGTCATCAGCGCCGTCATTGCCATGGCGAGCAGCATCAGGATGAAATAGACCGGCCCGGTAAAGACCTGGGCGACTTCAAAGCGCGTGCGCTTGACCAGGATGGCTAACGCCGTGGCGGCGCCGAAGGACGGCTTGACCTCGGACAAGACGAGGGCCGGTGCCGCAGCGGGGGCGAGATCGAGCTTCTTCTGCAGTTTCTGCGCCTTGTCAGGCTTCGTGCCGCTGCTATCGAAGCGCACCAGAAACTGGGTCAGGACGATCAGGCCGATGCCGAGTGCCGTGTACAGCAGCCGGTTGCCCAGGATGATACCCTCGAATGGCAGAAGCTTGGTGTTGCTTTCCGCCGACGTCCAGTAGCGCGTCACCTTGGACATGGCGCCGATGCCCATCGGATCGAGCCAGGCGAAGATGTCGCGCGCCAGGTCGCTTTTTTCAGACAGGGCGCTTAGGGTGAAATAGAGGACGATGATGCCAACGGCGGTCAGGTAACTGCCCATCATCGACTTGGTCAGGGTCGCGGCGCTCGAGAACAGCGCGACCATGAACAGGACGGACGGAAGCGCCAGGGTGACGAACGGCCAGATATAGTAGACGGGGCTGGAAAAGCCGAGCGTTTCCTTGTCCAGCCAGGGCATTCCGGTGCCGATCAGGATGCCGAGCGGAACGCTGAGCAGGCACAAGGCACAGACCAGGAAGGCGCCGAGCACGCGGCCGAGGACATAGTCCGAGCGCTTGATTCGCGTGGTGTACAACAGTGGGCCGAAAGCTGTTTCCTGGTCGCGAATGATGACGTTGGCGGCGAAGGCCGTGGTAACGAACATGAAGAAGGTCGTCAGCAGCAGCGTCGCCATGGCGATGACGATCGGCGCGTTCTTATGGACATTGGCGCCGGCGACGATGCTGACCTGCGGTGCCGCGATCAGGCCGAAACCCAAGAGGAAAAAGATGAGGAAGGAGACCCAGAAAGTCGGGCTCTTCAGCTGATAGCCCAGCTCGAAACCAGTGATTGCGCGCCACATCTCAAGCTGCCTTGGCCGGGGTGTGGATCGTCATGAAGTAGAGGTCTTCGAGGCTGCCCGGCACGACCTCGAATCCGTCGCCAGGATTGCTGTCGGCGACGATGTGGATCACCGTCTTGCCGGCGAACAGGCGTTGCGAGATCAGGGTGTACCTGGCCTTGTACGCTTCCAGTTCACCGCGCTCGATCGTCTTCTTCCAGATCCGGCCCTTCAGCGCCGAAATCAGGTCGAGCGGCGCGCCCTCGAGTTGGATCCGACCACCGGCCAGGATGGCCATGCGCGGGCACAGATCGGCGACATCTTCGACGATGTGGGTCGACAGAATGACAACGACGTTCTCGCCAATCCCGGCCAGGAGATTGAGGAAGCGGTTGCGCTCCTCGGGATCGAGACCCGCGGTCGGTTCATCGACGATGATCAGCTTCGGATTGCCGATCAGCGCCTGAGCGATGCCGAAGCGCTGACGCATGCCGCCGGAAAAGCCCGCCAGCGCCTTGTTGCGCACATTGTAGAGATTGACTTGGGCGAGCAGGGCGCAGACGAGATCATTGCGTTCGCGGCTGTTGGAGATGCCTTTCAGGACCGCCAGATGGTCGAGCATGCCGAACGCCGAAACCCGTGGATAAACTCCGAAATCCTGCGGTAGATAGCCCAGGCTTTCGCGCAGCTTTTCCGGCTGGGCGATGACGTCGATGTCGCCAAATTTAATCCCGCCCGATGTCGGCGTCTGCAGGGTGGCGATACACCGCATCAGGCTCGACTTGCCGGCGCCATTCGGGCCAAGCAGGCCGAACATGCCGGCGGGAACATCGAGGGTCACGCCGTCCAGCGCGCGCACGCCATTGCCATAGACGTGTACCAGATTGTTGATATTGAGCATCCGATGTCCCCTCGATCCAGTCGGGGGGTACTGTAAGTCGCTATATCGAAAGCGACAAGGTCCGTCCTCATTCGCGTCAGGTGTCCGACTCGTCGCGCCGTTACATCGAATTTTTGCATTCCCAGCAAAAATGGCCCGTCCACCAGATGGACGGGCCGCACCGATCGAGACAGATTGGGCTTGGGATTAGTAAGAGAGGTTCAGACGCATGCCGTAGAAGCGCGGCATGGAGATCGGGAAGGTCGTCGAGTTCGGAATGCCCGCGACATAGTTTTCCGGCGCACCGACTTTCTGGATCTTGTTTTCGATGTTCTGCACGAACAGCTCGACGTCATAGTGCCCCTTGGCTGGGAAGTAGGTGAGGCTGGCATCCGAGCGCGTGAACGCTTTTTGCTTGAACTGCACCGCGTTGACGAAGTCGGACAGGTCGTAACCCGAGCTGTACTTGGTGAAGCCGCGCAGCTTGAGCTGTGAGCCACCGGACAGGTCGACCGTGTGGTTGATGCCGGCCGTGAGCGCCAGGTCGGGTGTGCTGTCGAGAGACTTGCCCTTCCAGTCGACGTTTTGCAGGGCACCAGCCATGAAGCTCTTGTATTCGGAATGCTCCATGGTCGTCGACAGCGACAGGTTGGTGTTCGCCGAGACGCGGTAGGCGAACTCGTTTTCCCAGCCGTAGATCGTCGCCGGTACCAGGCGCGTAAACACCAGGGTCGAACCGTTGACCAGCAGGCGGCTAGAGATCTGGTCGCCCTTATAGTCGTAGTAGAACAGGGACGTCGTATAGGTCAGGTTCGAGACCGGCTTGCCCTTGTAGCCGAGTTCGTAGGCCGTCATTTCTTCCGGCGCGTAGGGCGTGGGACCGAACACCCGCGGATCGTAATCGTTGAAGCCGCCGGCCTTGTAACCCGTGGCGATCGAACCGTAGATCATGTCCGTGCTCGACAGGTGGTAGTCGAGACCGGCGCGATAGGTCAGCTTGCTCGACTTGTAGTCGCCGTTGTTGAGCGTGCCGATGCAGGCGTTCGGATAGACGCAGGGCTTGCCCGACGGATCGTACCAGGGCACCGGCGGGAAGGTGTTGAAGTTCATCGGACCGATGGCTGAGTTGCCAAAGCGGGTCAGCTCGTCTTCGGATTCGCGCAAGCCCAGGACGAAATCGAGCGCAGAGGTGGCGTGCCACGTTGCCTGGCCGAACAGGCCGGCAGAGGTGTGGGTGGTCTTGTTGACGAAGTCGAGTGCGTTCGCCCAGGTTGCGGTATTGGTGTAGGTGCCGGTCGGGGCATTCCACACGTGCGAGTTTTCATTGATGTTTTCGCGCACGTAGTTCAGGCCGATGACGTAATCGATGGGGCCGGAATCGGCGTTTGAGAAGCGCAATTCGTGCTCGACCGTATGCAGGTTCCAGCGATTGTCGCTCAGCTGAAACAGGGACGCGCCGAAGCCGCTGAAGTCGTTGGCTTTGGGGTTGTCGTCCGAGGGAATCGGATCGTGAGCGTGGAAATGCTCGTAGGCCGTCAGATAGGCGACATTGATGCCGCCCAGTTTGAAGTCCCATTCGCCATCGAGATTGTTGAAGTTGTCGTCGATCTTGCCGGCGCGAACGGGGTTCGGCAGGATGTCGAGCGCGCCATTTGCTTTTTCGCCGGCCGCATCGACGATATCGCCGTCGCCTTCGCCGAGGCCATAGCCGCCGACATGGCCGCCGGTCGCCGTGACGCGGAAGGTCATATCCGAATAGGGCTTGAAGAGGACCGAAACGCGGCCGGTCTGATTGTCTTCATCGTTTAACTTGGGCAGGCCGGCGGCCGAGGCGTAGAAGCCTTGCGCTGTCGTGCCGTTGACCGGCGTCAGGTATCCGTCGCGCTCATTGACACTGCCGGCGACGCGGATGGCCCACTTGTCGCCCAGCGGCATATTGACCATGGCCTGGACGCGACGGGTGTCATAATTGCCGTATTCGACCGTCGCATTGGCGTCGAAGCCGGTGAGGCTTGGCTTATTGGTAATGACGTTGATGGCACCACCGGTCGAGGCCTTGCCGTAGAGCGTGCCGACGGGGCCGCGCAGCACTTCGACGCGTTGCACGTCGAAGAAAGCCAGGCCTTGCTGGATTGGGCGGCCGTAATAGATGCCGTCGATGCTGAACGAGACACCCTGTTCGCCCTTGGAGGTGGTGTCGGTGGTGGTGACGCCGCGGATATTGGTCGAGATGCCGAAGCCGTTGCGCGTGACATTGACGCTGGGCGCCAAGTTCTGCACGTCGTCGATCTTGGTGACGCCGGCGGTCTTTAGATCGTTGCCGGTAATGGCGTCGATGGCGGCGGGGACCGACAGAGTGGATTGCGACCGCTTGAAAGCGGTGACGACGACGACCGTCGAGTCATCGGATTTTGCGGCCTTGGCGGTGTCGGAGGCGGTCGTCTGCGCCTGAGCGTGAGCAGTCAGCGCTAACAGACTCGCGCTCGCCAGGAAGGCGGTAGCTTTGGCGATGGGTTTCATCATGGTTTCTTCCCTTTTTTCATCCGACGGGCGTCTCTTCACGTCTCGCCGGACGCTGATCCTGTGTGGCGCGAACGGCCTCTATTTTTTATCGCCCTGAACGCGGGCATTGCTGTGCGGGCCGCCAAAAGCGCTGTAATCTTCGCACCGCAGAATATTCAGGCGAAGTTGCGCCAACCCGCATATATGTTTTGCGTACCTGCCTATAAGAAATAGATGCCGCAGATGGCGGTATCGCGCATTGGGCAAATCGGCTTCTTGAGTGCGAAGAATTTTAATAAAATTTATTATAAAACAGCTTGTTATGATGTTTTTGTGGGCGGCTCCTTCGGAAGGAGTAGGGCCTGCCGGAAGGTGAAGTCGCCCTGCCAGGCCATTTTCCCGCCTCCGATCGGCGTTTGAACCAGCAAGCAGGTTTAAGATTTTGGCGTTGAAAAATGCCGGAAATAAACTTTGCTTTATGGCCTTTTCACACGATGTTGGTCGGCGAAAATCAAACATCACTCAAGCCTATAAAGAAGAGTGGCTACGTCAACTTGTCGGTGAGATATATGTTTGCCACAAAACTTATCGCCTGGGCGCAAATTCAATTGGCCACGGCCCGCCTCTGACAGCAGAGGATGGTGAATCCGAGGGGAGGGCGTCGATGGATGGCGATGCCGAAGCGCGCAGGCTGTGGTTCCGCTACGAGGTCTTGCCCCTCGAGCCGGTTTTGCGCGCTTATGCGGTGCGGTTCTGTCACGGCGGTGCCGACGAAGTCGAAGATTTTGTCCACGAAACCTTTGCTCGCCTGATCGCCTATCCGCAGTGGCACGGAATCGGCAATGTCCAGGCCTTTGCGCTACGTACCCTCAAGAACATTGCCATCACCGCTGCGCGCCGCCGCAAGATCGTGTCGATCGACGTCATTGCCGATCTGGATACGATCAATGTCGCCGACGACTTGCCGCCCGCCGATCGCGTCGTCGAGGCGCGCGAGGAATTACGCCGCCTGGCGGGGCTGATCGTTGAATTGCCACCGCAATGCCGCAAGGTCTTCACTCTGCGAAAAGTTTACGGCTTGTCGCACGCCCAGATAGCGGTCCGCCTCGGCTTGAGCGTCTCTACGGTGGAGAAGCATATCACCAAGGGCCTGCGCCTGTGCTCCGAACGCCTGGCGCGAATGCCGGCGACGGCGCCGCGGGGCGGGGTCGCAAGCGACAGGATGCGCCGATGCAACGAGAGCGAATAAGGTCGGCGGCGGCGCGCTGGGTGGTGCGGCTTTCGGACTCGCCGAGCGTTGAAGATCGCGCGGCCTTCGAAGCTTGGCGCAGCCAGAGCGTTGACCACGAAATCGCCTACGAACGCGAAGCCGCGGCCTGGGAGCGCCTTGATCGGTTAGGCGCGCTGCATGCCGCGCCGGATGCGGCCAACCCCGAACGGTTGTCACGAAAGCCAGTTCGTCGCGCCTGGGCCCGGCAGGTCGCCGCTATCGCCGCTACGGCTTTGATCGCTGTTTGCAGCGCAGGTGCCCTGATATGGACCTCGGCGCCGTCCAAAGCCTATGCCACCGGCGTCGGCGAGCACCGCCTGATCCGGCTTCAGGACGGCTCAACCATCGAGCTGAACACCAATTCCCGGGTCATCGTCCGCTATCGCCATGGCACGCGCAGCATAGAGCTCGTGCAGGGCGAGGCCATGTTCCACGTCGCCCGCGACGCCCGGCCGTTCGCCGTCAAGACCGCTTCGGGCCGGATCGAGGCTCAGGCTGCCGACTTTTCCGTTCGCATCGGTGACCACGATGCCGAGGTCATGGTCACAACCGGCGCCGCGCTGGCCGGCAGCGTGGCACTTAGTCCCCAATTCGATGCCGTCCTGACGAACGATACCGCCCAGGTGACGGCGATGTCACCGGACGAGCTCGACCGCCGTCTGGCCTGGCGGCAGGGGGCGATCGCGCTGAACGGCCAGACGCTTGACGCGGCGGTAGTGGAATTCAACCGCTACAATGAACGCAAAATCGTCATTGCCGACCGCACGGCCGGTGCCATTCGGGTCGGCGGCTACTTCAAAACCGCCGATGTCGATGGCTTTGTTGCCGCCGTCACCCGCACCTTCCCGGTCGTCGTGTCCAGCCGCAGCGATAGCGAGATCCGGCTGATGGAAAAAGGTCGGGCGAAAAAGGGCTGATGACGCGCCTCAGCTCCGGTCGAGGAAAATTTTCGGCGCCACTGGTGGTCGCCCGTGTATCGCGCGTCTTCATACATAGGGGCTGGCTGCTAGGGCTGTGCGCTCTGATGGGGGCGATAGCCGCGCCGGTCGCGGCGGCGGTTTCGCATCACGTCTTCACCATTCCGGCCGGGGCCGCGGCGGACGGTCTTCAAGCCTTTGCGCGGCAGTCAGGATTACAGGTCTTGTTTCCATACGACGCGGTAGCTCGAAAGCGTGTTCCGGCGGTCAGCGGCGATCTGGCCGATGCCGTCGTGCTGCGCCGCCTGGCCGCGGCGTCTGGACTGGTCGTGACTTCCAAAGACGGCCATACCGTCACCTTGCAAGCGCGCCCGTCGCCCGTGCCCATCGTCAAGGCCCCCCCGGTCGCGACGCCCGACGACTGCGATCCGACGCTCGTCCTGGTGACGGCAATGAAGCGATCCGAAGCCGCCAACGACGTACCCGTGGCTATGGCGGTGTTCCGCGGCCGTGATCTGGCCGAAGCCGGGATCGGCGGCGTCTCCGACCTGCAGGACATCGACCCCAGTCTTATCGTCAACCGCGACGCCTTCGGCATCACCACCAGTATTCGCGGCGTGACCTCGACCGACGTCTCCAACAAAGGCGAGCAAGGCGTCGCCTACAATGTCGACGGCGTCTATGTCGGGCGGCCGTTTCAGCAGGGCCTGCCCTATTTCGACGTCGACCGCGTCGAGATCCTCAAGGGGCCGCAGGGCACGCTCTACGGCAAGAGCTCGACCGGCGGCGTCATTAATGTCGTCACGCAAAAGCCAGACCTCGATCGTTTCGAAGCCGCCGTCCGCACCGAGATCGGCAATTACCACACCCGCCGCGCCGAAGCCGTGCTCAACCTGCCCCTGGCCCCGGCCCTGGCGTTGCGGGTTGCCGCCGATGTCAACCGCCGCGACGGCTATCTCATTCCCGGCAACCGCGAGGCGGCGCGCAATGATGAGAATACGGCTGCCGGCCGGATGTCATTGCTCTATGCGCCCAATGCCGATTTATCGTTTCGCCTCACCGACAGCGGCGGCCACGTTGGCGGCGCCGGGGCGGGCCAGGCGGTCGATGCCCGTCTTGGCCACGCGGCGACACAATTTGCCATCCTGCCCGACCCGGTGGCGGACGCGGTCAACGACAATTTCAATACGCTTAATGGCGAACTGAATGTAAAAACCCACGGCGTCGCGGTTACCTGGCTGGGCTCGATACAGCACTACGACGCCCATGAGCGCGTGCCGTCGAACAATAATCCTGCCGCCAACTACCTCGGCGCGCCTTCGGGGTTTCAGCCGCTCTACGTGCTGTCGGACAATCACTGGAACCTGCACGCGGTCGAGCAGGAACTGCGCCTGGCCAATGCCCGGCCCGAGGCCGTCGACTACGTCATCGGCTTCAACTACGTGCGCGAAAACGTCGACGAGCAGTCGCATGTATGGAACGCGCCGGTAGCGACCGCGCAGGACACGGCGACCTATCAGAATGCCCGCAACTTTCTCAATCGCACCACCCACGCCTCGACCGGCCTGTTCGGCCAACTGACGTGGCATGTAGCCGAACGCCTTGATATCGTGCTGGGCCTGCGCCAGTCGAACGACCGGTTGACGCGCTATGGCACGGCAGCGGCCGGCGCGACCAACGGTGCCAAGTCCTGGTACGACGCTGCGGGCCAGGTCTGCACCTATCCGGCGCAGTGCGTAGGCGACCCGAACAACGGCCATCAGGGCGATCGCAAGCTGACCTATCGCGCCGGAGTGAACTATCACGTTAAAACGGGCGGCATGGTCTACGGCTCGGTCGCGACCGGTTACAAGGCGGGCGGTTTCAACGATTTCGACCCCGTGACCTTAAGCGCATCACCCTACGGCCCGGAATCGCTGACGGCCTATGAGCTCGGTTATAAAGGCATTGTAGCCGGGCCGCTCAGCTACGCGACCTCGCTGTTTTACTACGATTACGCCGGCGATCAGATCAACAGCCGTATCGTCATCGCCGGTACGGCCGTGTCGTTCACCCGCCTGGTGCCGGCGCGCATCTGGGGTTGGGAAAGCCAACTGCGCTATCGCTTTGGCGAGGGCACGACGGCGACCCTGTCGACCTCGGCGGAGCGTTCTGAATTCACCGATTTTCGCGCCGGCCTGGCGCAGAACGTCGATTGGAGCGGCCAGCCGCTCGACAAGACGCCGCATCTGACGGCGACCGCTGCCCTGGACCATGGTTTCAGTCTGCCGGGCGGGGCGACTCTGACTCTGCACGGGCGTATCAAATACAGCTCCGGCTACCTCTTGAGCGATTTCGTCAATGCCGTGCGCTTTCGCCAGCCGGCATTTACGCGCACCGGCGCCAGCCTCGATTTTTCGCCGGCCAGCCGGGCCTATAGCGTCGAACTGTTCGTCGATAACCTGGAAAACGGCATCCAGCGCACAGGCGCGCCGACCAGTTACAGCGCGACGATTGCCAATGCGACCACCTTCGCTGTGTCGACGCCGCGTTTTTATGGAGTCCGCCTGACTGCGAGTTTTTGACTGATCTTTTTCCCTATAACTGCAGCTTCCAGGAGTACTATCCGGCTTCTGGAAGCTTTTTTTTGCGTCAAGCGCGCCAAAACTTATCACCGCGAACCCGCTTCTGTTTTGCCGCGCTTGCGGCCGCCGCGCATGTTGATGACAGCGCTCTCACAGATGCGGGTCGACGTGAAACGGTTATTTTTGGGCAAGTCCATCCACGGGATCGGGCTTGGATGCATGAGTCTCAGCCACGCCTATGGCGCGCCGCCGCCGCCGGAAGCGGCCGGCGAATTGCTGCGCCGCGCCGTCGATCTCGGCGTGCAGCATTTCGACACCGCGGCGCTATATGGCCTTGGTCGCAATGAAAAACTGCTGGGGGAGAGCCTGAAGGCGGTGCGCGATCAGGTCATCATCGCCAGCAAGGCCGGCATGCGCTATGTCGGCGAAACCCGCGTCATCGACGGCCGGCCCGACACCTTGCGCCGGACCTGCGACGAGGCGCTGCAACGGCTTCAGACCGACCGTATCGATCTCTACTACTTGCATCGCGTCGATCCGGCCGTGCCGGTCGAAGAGTCGATGGGGGCTCTGGCCGAGCTCGCCCAAGCGGGAAAGATCGGCGCTGTCGGCCTGTCGGAAGTGTCGCCGGCGACGCTTCTACGGGCACACCGTGTGTTTCCGGTGTCCGCCGTGCAGTCGGAGTTTTCGCTGTGGACGCGCAATCCGGAAATGGCGGTGCTCAAGGCCTGCCGCGATATCGGCGCGGCTTTCGTCGCCTTTTCGCCGCTGGGCCGTGGCTTCCTGGCCGGGCGTATCAGTCAGGGCGGCTTTGCGCCGGGCGACATTCGCGCCCGCATGCCGCGCTTCCAGGAACCCAATCTGTCGCGCAATCTGGAACAGTTCACTGAATTCGCCGCCCTGGCCAAAAGCGCCTTCGTCGCGCCGGCGCAACTGGCCCTGGCCTGGGTGCTGTCGCGCGGCGAGCACATCCACGCCATTCCCGGCACGACCAATCTGACGCATCTCGAACAGAACCATTTCACGCCGGTGACCATCGCGCCGCAGGTGCTGGCCCAGGCCGGGGTGCTGATCAATCACAGCACCATCTGGGGCGATCGCTATCCGGCGTCAGCCGGCGCCGAGGCGGACGCGTACACATAAATCCTGGCGTCTCTTGCGCAGGAAACCTCCGTGCGCGAAGGATGCTGCCGCCCGTCAATAGCCCAGGAACAGGCCGATGCAAACCCTTGAGATCACCACGCGCGACGGCGTCTGCCGAAGCTATGTCTTTCGGCCGGACGGTCATGGTCCGTGGCCAGCGGCGATCGTGCTGATGGACGGACCGGGCATCCGCCCGGCCATGTTCGAGATCGCTGATCGGCTGTCGCAAAGCGGTTATGTCGTACTGCTGCCGGACCTGTTCTATCGCGCCGGCCCCTATCCGCCGATGGATACCAGGGTCGTGTGGGCCAATGCCGAGCTGCGCAACGCTCACCGCGACACATATATGAGCACGGCGACACCGGCCAATGTGATGTCGGACATGGCGGCTTTCCTTGACTATTTGGACGACGCGCCAGACGTGCGATCTGGTCCCGTCGGCATCGTCGGCTATTGCATGGGCGGGCGGCTGGCCCTGATCGCCGCCGGCACCTACCCTGATCGCATCGCTGCGGCGGCCTCCTATCACGGCGGCGGCCTGGCCAATGACCAGCCGTCGAGCCCGCACCTGCTGGCGCCGAAGATGAAGGCGAAGATCTACGTCGCCGGCGCCATCGAGGACGCCAACTTCCCTGACGATATGAAGGCGCGCCTTGAAGAGGCTCTGACCAATGCGGGTGTTGACCACGTCGTCGAAACCTACCCCGCCAAGCACGGCTGGGTGCCGTCCGACATGCCGGTGCACAATCCGGCGGAGGCCGAGCATCACTGGCGCACCCTGATCCCAGTGTTCGACGACGCGCTCAAGGCCGACGCCATCTAACAGCCTGTCAAACACGAAAAACGCCGTCAGATTTGCATCTGACGGCGTTGGTATGCGTGGTGTCAAAGCCAGACCGGAAAGGATGCGCGAGGTGAGGGAGAGCGAAGCCACACCGGCCGCAGCTTTTACATGCCCAGCGCGTATGTCTCGTTGCCCAGGGCGGCGGTGGTTTCGTCGAACAGATCGTCGACCTTGAAGCGCTGCGGGATGATCTTTTGCTCGAAGGCCCAGTCGATGGCCATTTCCAGACCCTTGCGGTTGGCTTCCAGGCCAATCGGCGGCAGGTTGCTGCGGGCTTCCTCAGGCGCCAAACCCCGGCTTTCGACGATCATGCGGTAGATTTCGCGCACCGCGTCCGGGCGCTTTTTGACGATGTCCTTGTGGACCACGAACATGTGGTTGATGGGGATGACGCCTTCGCGCTTGTACCAGTCTTCTGCCGCCGTCCACGGATCGGGCACCAGGGTGCGCACGCGCGGGTCCTTGGGCATGTCGACGCCCAGGATGGCCGCGGCCAGTTCGCCGTTCAGCATCATCTGCGGGATATCGGCGTCCTTGGGCATCTGGATGCAGTTGGGCGGATCGCTGTATTCCGACAGGTGCGACTCGTCGATCGTCATCCAGGTGACCTTGTCGAGATCGACGCCGTATTCGTGCTGCAGGATGCCGCGCACCCACAGGCCCGTTGTCTGGGCATAGGTGCGCACGCCGACGCGCTTGCCCTCGATATCCTTGGGATTGAGGTGACCGAAATCGACATTGTAGCCGATGCAGTGATGCTGGAAGCGGCCGGAAATGGGGATCGGCAGCAGGACGTACGGCTTGTTATAGGCGCGGGCCTGCAGATAGGTGACGATGGCCAGTTCGCCGCAATCGAAGGCGTTTTCGCGCAGCATGGCCTTGAAGCCGTTATGCGCCGTCTTCGGGCCGCAGAAGTCGAGATTGACGATGGGCGAGGTGACGCGGCCATCCTTCATCGCCAAGGTCACCGGATAGTCGGAGAGGTTGGTGCGCAAGGTCAGCTTGTCGGGGTGTTGGGAATCCATGGGTCAGTCTTTCATATCGATCCATGGAACAATGTTGCCGCCACCGGAAAGCGTCCAATTCAAAGCGGTTGCCGGGCTATAAGTATTGGGGGGAGGGAGGGCTGACAGCAAACCGTGTCGTCATCGGATGGGTCATTGTTGCGGCTCTGTCATGGTTATGGTCGAAAAATTATAGGTCGTGCGCCTGAAATTGAGCGCTGCCAGCGGCCGATGGCGTCACGAAGATATTGCTTAAATAGCTATAAAATAAAGACTTTTTAAAGCACCTCTGCGATGGAATGGGACGGTAAAATCGCGCCTAAGGCGATAAGTCCATGACGCTTTAGTTATCACCCCGGCGCAGAAATCTAATACCCTGAGCGCGCATCTGTGATAGGTTTTGCACAGGGAGGACGAGATGGGATGACCCACGAAATCCAAGAAAACCAGGAAGCAAATCGCGAAGGAAAGCGTGAAGTTTCGGTGAGCATTCGCCACCTGAAGCTTTTTGAAAGCGTGGCCCGCCTCAGCAGTGTGCGCAAGGCGTCCGAAGAGTGCCACCTGTCGCAGCCAGCGGTGACCCAGGCCCTGGCCAAGCTCGAAGAACAGTTGGGCGTGCCCCTGCTGGAGCGCCGGGCCAGCGGCAGCTATCTCAACGACTACGGCGTCATTTTCCATCGCAGAACCCAGCGCCTGTTTCATCAGATCGAGCAGGCCCTGATCGAATTGGGCGTGCCGAACGGCCGCACGCCGGTTTCGCTCATCAGCAGCCGCATTACGCGTTCGCAAATAAGAAGTTTGATCGCCATCGTTGAAAATGGCTCCTTCACCCAGGCCGCCCGCGCGCTCGGCGTCACCCAGACCTCGCTGCATCGCGCCGCCCGCGACCTCGAACGCACCCTGCGCATTCCACTCTACGTCCAGACCTCAAGCGGCATCATGGCCACCCCCGGCGGTGCCGATTTCGCCCGCAAGGTCAAACTGGCCATCGGCGAGATCGAACGCGGCATCGACGAACTGGAAGCCGCCAAGGGTGACTTCGGCGGCGAGATCGTCGTCGGGGCCATGCTGTTGGCCGGCAGCGTCGTCCTGGCCAGCGTGCTCGACGAATTCGTCGCCCGCTACCCCAAGGTCCACGTCCGCGTGCTCAACGGCAATGCCGAGGACATGATCTCCTATCTGCGTGCCGGCGACGTCGATTTCGTCATCGGCCTGCTGCGTCAACCGGTGCCCGAAGGCCTGGTCAACGAGGTCTTCGCCGAAACCCCCTACGTCGTCGTCGGCCGCCATGGTCACCCGCTGGCTCAAAAGCCTAAGGTGACGCGCGAAGATCTGGCGCAATACGACTGGGTGGTGGGAACGCCCGGCGCCAATCGCCGCGTTGGCTTCGAAAAGCTGTTCGAAGGTGGGCCTCAGCCGACAGCACGCATCGCCACCTGTTCGCTGCAGACGATCAAGCTGCTGCTGACCAAGAGCGACCGCCTGACCCTGCTGACCTCTTATGAGCTCATGCAAGAGGAGGAGGCTCTGACATCGATGGCCGTCGGGCCGATCAAGCCGGTGCCGGCCATCGGCCTGACCATGCGCCAGGACTGGCTGCCGACGCAGATCCAGGCCAACTTCCTCAAGCTGATCCAAGAAAAGATCGTCGGCACGCTGGTGCTGCGCAAGGAATTGCGGCTGGTCAGCTAGGGCGACCAAATATCAAAAAAAGAGCCGTCCCTAATCGGGGCGGCTCTTTTGGTTTGTGCAACGCTGCTCAGTGCAGCGCGACTTTCGCCAAGGCCGCATCGACGCATTCCTGGTCCGGGCCGAAAGCGCCCGACACCGCGAAGGCGCCCAGGAATTCGCCATTGACGACGATCGGCACGCCGCCGCCGCGCGCCATGCCGATGTCCGGATCGGCCTCGATCTCGGCCTTGAGCTTGGGATCTTTCTCGGCCTTGTTGGCGACCTCCAGCGAGGTCATACGGTATTTAAGGACGGTGTTGGCCTTGGTCCGCGCCACCAGTTGCGAGCGCAGCCCGGCACCGTCACCCGACAGCAGGACGACCGGATCGCCCACCGAATCGGTGATCAAAGCGCTGACTTGGTGGCCATTGGCGGCGCAGGCGGCGACCGCGGCGCGGGCGGCCTGGATCGACAGGTCGAGGTCGGGCGCCTTGGCGCGCGGCAGGCCCTTGGGCATGGCGGCGATGCGTTCGGCCAGGGTCTGGTTCGGTACCTGAGTTTGGGCGACCGCCGGGCCGGCGAGGGTGGCGGCCAGCGCTGCCAGTATGACGATTTTCATTGCAAGCGCCTTATTTTCGCGGGATCCAGTAGAAGAAGCCCATGCCTTCACCGGTGCCGGCCTCGGTGCGGTAGCACGGCACGTAGTCGACGAGGGTCATTTCGGCGTCCAGTTCGTGCATGGCGACCATGACCGGCACGTAGAGCTTCACCTCCGACGTACCCGACTGGTAGGTATTGTTGTCGATCTTCGCCAGGCGATCGAAATCGTAGGTCTTGAAGCTGTCGATGAACACCTGGTCGGTCTGTTCGTCGCAGACGAAGTGCGACAACCCGCCCGAGGCGATGATCGCCACCTTGGCGCTGCTGTCCCAGGCGGTGATGGCATCATAGAGCACCTTGCCGAACTGAATGCTGCGCGACATGGCCGGCTGGGTCGGGGCGTAGAAGGTGTTCATCAGAATCGGCACATTGGGCACGACCTGGTTCTGCATGATCTGGTTGTACACAAAGCCGAAAGCGTGCGGCACGATCGGCGCCGGCGGCTTCATCCACGTATTGTCGGGCCAGCTCATCAGCTCGGACATGTCGAAGCCGTGGTCCTGGAAGGCCTCGATCAGATAGGTGGCCAGCGTCGGACAGGCGTCGTAGGTGACGGCGTGATCGGGGGCATAGACGGCGCGCTGCGGCGGCCCGTTATAGATTTTCTCCCCGGTATAGAGGGCCAGCGACGGGTTGATGTGCGGGAAGATTTCGCGCTGGTCCTTGCCGATGATGACGGCGACGTCCGGCTTATGGGCGTCATAGGCGGCGCGCATCTTATCGAGGGCGGCCGTACAGCGCGCCGAGCGGGCTTCGCGTTCTTCCAGTGTCAGCAGGGCCTCGAAACCGTCGTTGCGGCGCGCGTGCGCCAGTTCCTCGAAGGTCCAGGTCTTGTTGCGATACCACAGGACCGGCTTTTCGCGGTCGCGCTGGCCGTCCTCCAGCCAGGTGGCGCCGGGCTTGCCGAGCATGCCGCTGTGCGGAACCGCCATGCCGAATACAATACGCGCCATGTCACTGGTCTCCTGGTCCGCGGATTACCCGCCTGTCCAAGAACTGTCTCTTGGATTTGGCCGCCGGGCGCCAATCAAAACGCCGTTGAGGCCCATAAGATTTCGCACATTTCGCGGTTTGGAGGCGCGCGAGCGCGATGGGTTATCAAAAGCAGCGGCGAGGCTATTGGATTTGGGTTTTGACGGCCTGCCATGCGTTGACAGGGGCGGCCGGGCAGCCCCTTTTCAGGCCGACGGCGCTTCGCCGGGTAAGATTGATGGAGACGGGTATGGCGGCGGACGATGGCAAGAGCGTCGTGACGGAAACGGCGACGGGCGGTCAGATTCTGGTCGCGGCGCTGAAGGCGCAAGGCGTCGATCGTGTCTATTGCGTCCCGGGCGAAAGCTATCTGCCGGTGCTCGACGCCCTGCACGATACGCCGGACATCGCCGTCGTCTCCGCCCGCCACGAAGGCGCGGCGGCCAATATGGCCGAGGCCGACGGCAAGCTGACCGGACGCCCCGGCATCTGCTTCGTCACCCGCGGCCCAGGCGCCACCCACGCCTCGATCGGCGTGCATACGGCGTTTCAGGACTCAACCCCGATGATTCTGTTCATCGGTCAGGTCGCCCGCGACGCCAAGGATCGCGAGGGCTTCCAGGAGGTTGATTACCGCGCCATGTTCGGGTCGCTGGCCAAATGGGTGGCCGAGATCGACGACGCCAGCCGCATTCCGGAATACATCTCCCGCGCCTTCCAGGTGGCGACCTCCGGCCGCGCCGGACCGGTGGTGCTGTCCTTGCCGGAAGACATGCTCTCGGACGTGGTCGAGGCGCCGGTGCAGGCCCGAGCCTATGTCCCGGCGGTATCAGCTCCGCGCGCCGTCGATCTGCAAACGCTTGCCGGCTTGTTGCAGACGGCCGAGCGCCCCTTGCTGGTCGTCGGCGGCACCGGCTGGACCGGTGAAGCTTGCGCGGCACTGGCTGATTTCGCCAAACGCAATGCCCTGCCGATTGCCGCCAGTTTCCGCCGTCAGGACCTGATCGACAACCGCCACGACACCTATTGCGGCCATTTGGGTCTGGGCGTCGATCCCACCCTGGCCGAGCGCGTGCGCACGGCCGATGTCATCGTGTCGATCGGTTCGCGCCTCGGGGAAAACACCACCAATGGCTATACCTTACTGACCTCACCGGTGACCAAGCAAACCCTGGTCCACGTCTATCCCGATCCCAGCGAGCTCGGCCGGGTCTATCAGCCGACCCTGGCGATTGCCTGCGACCTGTCGGAATTCGCTCTGTCGCTTGCAGACCTTGACATTCCCGGCGCCGAAAAGCGCACACCGTGGCTGACCGAAGCGCGTGCCGCCTATGTCAAGTTCAGCACGCCGGGCGCGCCGCCGCTGGCCGGCGTTGACATGGCCCGCGTCGTCAACTGGCTGAGCGACAATCTTGATGATGATGCCGCCATCTCCAATGGCGCCGGCAACTACACCGTCTGGGTCCACCGCTACTATCGCTATAAGGCGCCGCGCACCGAACTGGCCCCGACCAGCGGCGCCATGGGCTACGGCTTTCCGGCCGCCATTGCCGCCAAGTTGCGCGACCCCGAGCGTCAGGTCGTGGCCTTTGCCGGTGACGGCTGTTTCCTGATGTATCCGCAGGAGATCGGCACCGCCCTGCAGTACGGCGGCAACCTGGTGGTGATCGTCGTCAATAACGGCATCTATGGCACCATCCGCATGCACCAGGAACGCCGCTTCCCCGGTCGCGTCGTCGGGACCGACATCGTCAATCCGGATTTTGTCGCCATGGCCGAAAGCTTCGGCGCCTACGGCGAGCGCGTCGCTACCTTCGATGCCTTCCCCGAGGCGTTCAAGCGCGCCTCGGCTGCCGGCCGGCCGGCTCTGCTCGAACTGATCGTCGACAAGGGGCAGTTGACCCCGACCTTCCGTATTCCCGGTTAGACTTCATAGACCTGAGCTTATCGAAGCGCCGCTGGCAACCAGCGGCGCTTTTTTCATACCCCAAACCCGAAAGTTATGACCCGTGACCCGTTTCAAATTTCAGGGTCCGAAAGTGTCCGGCTAGTCTCAAGGGGAAATTATCAGCGCGCATGCGCTGGGCTGAACCATACAGGGTACGAGACCATGGCGTCCAAATTTGTCGACATCCATCCGCATATCATTTCAGACGACGAGGGCCGTTATCCGCCGGCGCCTTTGTTCGGTCTGCGCTCGGAGTGGTCGCAGGAACGGCCCAATACCGTCGCCTCGCTGATCGCGGCGATGGATGAGGCCGGCGTCGACAAGGCCGCGGTCGTCCATTCCTCGACGACCTATGGCTTCGACAACAGCTACGTCGCCGATGGCTGCGCCCAATATCCGGATCGCCTGGTCGCCGTCGGCTCGGTCGACGTGCTCGAGCCCGATGCGGTCGCCACCATTCACAAGTGGGTCGATCGCGGCCTGAAAGGGCTTCGCCTGTTCACCGGCGGCAGCACCAAGGATTTCGACCCCAGCGAGCTCGAAGACGTGCGCGCTTTCCCGGCGTGGGAAGCCTGCGGCGAACTCGGCCTGCCGATGTGCATCCAGACCGGCCCGATCGGCCTGCCTCAGGTCACGATGCTGGCCGAGCGCTTTGCCAATGTGAACATCATCCTCGACCACCTCGGCCGCCCCGACGTGCTCGATGGCCCGCCCTATGCCAATGCCCAGAGCCTGTTCGCGCTGGCGCGTCTACCCAATATCTATCTCAAGCTGACGCCGCGCATCTTCGGCGACGTCAAGAAGGAAAAGGCCAGTGCCGACACCTTCTTCCCCAAGGTCGTCTCAGCCTTCGGCGCCAACCGCCTGGCGTGGGGCTCGAACTTCCCGACATCGCCCGGAACCATGGCTGAAATCCTGGCCACGGCGCAAAAGGGCCTGTCGTCGCTGTCGGCCGAGGATCAGGCCTGGATATTCGCCAGGACGGCGCAGCACCTCTATCCGGCCCTGGCCGACACCGCCGCGGCCGATAAGACGCTTGCCCAGGCGCGTTCCTGAGCTCAAAAGTCGTTTCGGGCGCCGCTGCTTTGGCAATGATGCCTCAAGAAGAAAGTCCACGGGAGAATTCATATGGCCACATCCGCATCAACCGCTTCCGGTGCGCCCGGCGGCGCCAAAGGGGGGAGCGGGCTACGATGGGCAATCCTTATCCTGCTGGCGATCGGCGCGATTTTCGCCTTCGTGTCGCGCACCAATATCGCCCAGGTCCTGACCCTGCCGTCGTTTATCAAGCAGTTCCACCTGACCGATCTTGACCGTGGCAATCTGAATTCGGCCTTTTTCTGGTCCTACGCCGCCCTGCAAATCCCCATGGGCTGGATCGTCGACCGTTACGGCGTCAAGCTGCCCTATGCCATCAGCCTGATCGTCTGGTGCCTGGCCTCCGCGGCGACCGGATTGACCAACACCATCGGCGCCCTGATCCTGATGCGCGTGATTACCGGCGCCGGTGAAGCCATCGTCGTGCCGGCCAGCTATCGCTGGATCCGTCAGAACTTTACCGAGACGCAAAGCGGCCTGGCGGTCGGCATCTACATGCTGGGTACCAAGATCGGACCGGCCATCGGCGGACCGCTGGCGGCATGGCTGATCGTCAAGTACGACTGGCACCTGATGTTCATCATCGTCGGCCTCGTCGGGCTGATCTGGCTGGTGCCGTGGATGGGCCTGGTCAAGAGCGACAAGGTCGGCGAGGTCGTCACCAAGACGCGCAAGAAATCGGCGGTGTCGTTGGGCAGCATCATGTCGAGCCCGCTAGTCTGGGGCACGATCGTCATCAACTTCTGCTATAACTACTTCGTCTTCTACTGCATGACCTGGCTGCCGGCCTATTTCGTCGAGCAGCGCCACCTGTCGATCACCAAAGAGGGCCTCTACACCGCCTTCAGCTTCAGCGGCATCGCTATCGTCGCCCTGGCGGCGGGCTGGATCGCCGACGTGATGATCAAGTGGGGCTGGAACGCCGTCATCGTGCGCAAGACCTTCGTCGTCGCCGGTTTCGCCATCGCCTGCACCGAGCTGTTTGGCGTCTTTGCCCATACCGAGCAGGGCGCGCTGTTCTGGGCTGTGGTATCGCTGTCGGGGCTCGGCCTGGCGACCGCCAACCACCTGGCACTGTGCCGTCTGACCCTGATCCCGGCGCCGGCCGTCGGCCTGGTCTCGGGCGTACAGAACGTCTCGACCAGCCTGGCCGGTATCGTCACCCCGATCCTGTCGGGGTGGCTGAAACAGACCAGCGGCGGCTACACCGCGCCGATGATCGCCATCCTGGTGTTTCTGGTCATCGGCGGCCTGACCTGCATCGTTTTGCTGCGCGAAAAGTGGGCGCCGAAAGTGCCGGAAGACGCCAACGAAGCCGCCCTGGTCTCAGACTGATCCTGGAAAGGACATCCCGATGATACGCAGAACTCCGCGGACGCAAGTCGCCGTGGCGGCGATGGCCCTCGGCCTGACGCTGGCCGCATCGCAGGCAACGGCGGCGCCCGATCGCCAGGCTGCCACCGCGCAGGGCATAGCCGAAGGCGTCGCCGGCATCGATCCGTCGGTGACGGTGTACAAGGGCCTGCCCTATGCCGCGCCGCCGGTCGGCGATTTGCGCTGGCGCGCACCTCAGGCTCCGGCGCATTGGGACGGCGTGCGCAAGGCCGACCATTTCGGTGACAGCTGCCCGCAGGTGACCCGCGGACCCGCGGGATCGATGAGTGAGGACTGCCTCTATCTCAATGTCTGGACCGGCGCGAAATCGTCCAAGGAGAAACGCCCGGTCCTGGTGTGGATCTATGGCGGGGCGTTTTCGATGGGATCGGGCGCCGATCCGACGTTTGACGGCGAAGGCCTGGCCAGAAAGGGCGTCGTCGTCGTCACTTTCAACTATCGCCTGGGCGCGCTCGGTTTCCTGGCGACACCGGAGCTGAGCGCTGAGTCCGGGCACAATGCCTCGGGCAATTACGGCCTGCTCGACGATATCGCCGTGCTGCAATGGGTCAAGGCCAACATCGCGGCATTCGGCGGCGATCCGGATCGCGTCACCATCGCCGGTCAGTCGGCCGGGGCCGGTTCGGTCGGCTTCATGACCATGTCGCCCCTGGCGAAAGGCCTGTTCAAGCGCGCCATCCTTGAGAGCCATGCCCGATATCCGCGTGACCCGGAGCTGCGCTATCTGTCGGTATCGTGGCGGCCGCTAAAGGCGGCGGAAACCTCCGGTGTGCAGTATGCGCAATCGAAGGGCGCCAAGTCGCTGGCCGAGCTGCGCGCCCTGCCGTGGCAAAGCCTGGTGGTTGGCGGCGACGTCGCCGACAACGACGTCGATACCGGCAGTTCGGCCAAACCGCCCCTGTTTCGGCCCGCGGTCGACGGCTGGGTGTTGCCCAAGGACTATAACGACACCTTCTCGGCCGGCCTGCAGACTGATGTCTGGATCATTGCCGGCAATAACAAGGACGAGACCGGTGCCGTGCCGGATACGGCGTTCGAAAGTCTGCGCGCGCCGGGCGGCAATCCCTTTCGGCCTGGCATGCCGCACGTCAGCGTGACGCTGGCGGAGTTTCAGGCCTCGGCCAAGGCCAAGTTCGGCGCCATGGCTGACGAGTTCCTCAAGCTCTATCCGGCCGCGAACGACCAGGAAGCGGCGCTGCAGAACAACCAGGCGTCGCGCGACAATTCACGGGTCTCGACCTGGCTCTGGGGCACCTTGTGGACCCGGTCGGCCAAGCATCCGGTCTACACCTATACCTGGACCCACGCCCCACCGGGGCCGGGTCACGATCAGCGCGGCGCCTATCACGGCTCGGAAATCAATTACGTCTTCGACAACCTCTACGCCACCGACCGGCCGTGGACGGATCAGGACCGCAAGATCGCCGATACCATGTCGTCCTACTGGGCCAATTTCATCGCGACCGGTAATCCAAACGGCAAGGGCCTGCCTGACTGGCCGGCTTACGATCCAGCAAAGACGCAAGTCATGGTGCTGGGCGATCGGTACGGGCCGATGGCGGTGGCAACACCTGAGCGGATCGACTTCTGGAAACGCTTCTTCGCCACCCAGACTGCCTGGTAGGATCAAAGCCACGGGACATCCCCGTGGCTTTTTTCATGAGGCTGGCTTGGCGGCGTAGGCGATCAGGTCGCCGCTGGCCAGGACGTGACCGTCCATGGCCGCTTCGATGGCCTCGAAGCTGATATCCGGTGTGGCTGCGATCGTCGTATCGAGCGCGAACACCTCGAAATGATAGGCCTGTTTGTCGCTGGTATGGGTATGCGGCCCGGCATAGGCCTGGCCCAGGCCGTGGACATTGGGCCCATAGGCGGCGCCAGCGGGAAGGGTGTTAAAACCAGGATCGAGCCGCGTCACTGACGGCGGCAGGTTGATCACGGTCAGGTGGACGCTGGTCGGTGCGCCGGGCCGGTCGGGCGCGCCCTGGATGATGACGACGTAGCTGCGCGTACCTTGCGGGCCGGCGCTCCAGATGAGGCCCGGAAAACGGTTGGTGCCGTATTGAGTATCGTCGAGCGGGATGTCGCCGTCCTTGGCAAAGGCCGGACTGGTCACGGTCAGGGACGCAACGGTTTTTGATGGCAAGCGCGCAATCGCCAGGGCTTCGGTATGTCCCATGGCTGGAACTGTCTGAGCCGGCACCGTTTGGGCCGCCGCTGGAATGGCACTCAGCACGGCGAACACTGTCACGATGGCCGCTAGCGGACTGTGATGGGGCATGATCGGGTCTCCTGTCAGAAGGAACGCCAGACTCAGGCGGCCTATAAGCACCGTCCAATTGAAAGCCGGTCGGCAGCCATAACAAATATAATCGCTGGCACTCCGCAAAGTCTTCGCCGTCCGCTTCCGCGAAGGTAAAGCATAACGCCCGCTATATGGGCCCAACATATGGGAATGGTCGCTGTATTCGTAACGCGTATTATTTGAGTAGGACCATACAGCAACGCTTTCAACGCTGTAATCGCGCCGGCGACTCGATGGATAGCGCTAACACGGCGATGAATTACGGGCGTCTTAACATTAGTTATCGCCGCCGTGCGAAATCCTATCGGGTGCTTTTTAAAATTTATGAGACGGTCCCGGTGTCGACCGAGGCGAACGCGGCGACGGACCGATGCGGGTGCGACTTCCAGAGTGCGCTCCTGTCCGTTGCCCAGCCAAGCAGAACAGAAAACGTCGATCAGGCAGATAAACGGCCGCTCCATGCCGGACAGGGCAGGGCGGTGTACCGAGGAAACGACAAGATGAAAAAAATGACCTTCACGACGCTTCTGCTGGCCGGTGTCAGCGTCGCGACCCTGGCGACGTCGGTGGCCGCGCAAACGACCACTGCTCAGGCACCTGCCAAGAAAGACGATCCGACGGTGGTCGTCGTCACCGGCTCGCGGGTCATCAAGAGCCTCGCCAACAGCCCGACCCCGATCACCAGCGTCGCCACCGATCAGTTGCTGACGGTCCAGCCGGGCACGATCGCCGATGGGCTCAACGACTTGCCGGTCTTCTCGGGCTCCCGCAACCAGTACTCCAACCCGGGCTCCAACGCGACGGGCGTGCAGGGCGGCAACGGCGCCGCCAACGTCCTCAATCTGCGCAATCTCGGCGCCTACCGCACGCTCGTGCTGTATGACGGCCACCGCATTCCGCCGACCCTGTTCAATTCGACGGTCGACGTCGACCTGATCCCGCAGGAGCTGCTACAAAGCGTCGACGTCGTCACCGGCGGCGTGTCGGCGGTCTATGGTTCGGATGCTGTGTCGGGCGTCGTCAACTTCGTGCCCAACCGCAAGTTCAACGGCCTGGTCGGCCACGCCTCCTACGGCATTTCGCAGCAAGGCGACAACATCAATGTCGACTACGGTATCGCCGGCGGCACCAAGCTGTTCGACGGCCGCGGCCACATCGAAGGCAGCGTCGAATATCGCGACAATCAGGGCATTCTCTATCGCTCCGACCGCAGCTGGGACAATCTGGTCGCCGTCACCGGCGCCGGCACGACGGCGGCGCCCTATACGCTGAACTCCAACGTCCACCTGGCGGCCTTTACCTTCGGCGGCCTGATCACCAGCGGCGTGCTGTCGGGCCAGCAATTCGCCAGCAACGGCGTGTTGAGCGCCTTCAACAAAGGCACTTTGACCGGCTCGTCGTGCTGTCAGATCGGCGGCGACGGTGCCTATCAGGACGCCTCGATGGTGTCGCCGAGCCAGGGCCAGCAGTTCTACACGCGCTTCGACTACGACTTCGCCGACAATCTGCATGGCTTCTTCGTTGCCGCCGACAACAAGAAGACCAACACCTCCTATACGGGCTGGAATCAGCTGACCAATGTCACGCTGAGCGGGACCAATGCCTTCCTGCCGACGGCCTATCAGACGCAATTGGCGGGGGCGAGCTTCAAGCTGAGCGAGATCCTGCAGCATGCGCCGCGCATCGAGAACAAGTCGTCGACGAATCAGCAATATTTCACCGCCGGCCTCGAAGGCACGGCCGGCAATTACAGCTGGGACACGACCTTTTCGCATGGCCGCTCCATGCTGGAAACCAATGTCTACAACACCATCAACTACCAGAACCTGGCCGCCGCGCTCGATGCGGTGAAGGATAGCAGCAACAATATCGTCTGCCGCGCCTCGCTGACCAATCCGACGGCCTATGCCAACTGCAAGCCGCTCAATCTGTTTGGCCCGACCGCGGCCAGTGCCGGGGCGCTGAGCTACATCACCGGCACCGTCGGTTTCCGCAACTACACCACCATGGACGCCATCGACGCCTCGCTGCGCGGCGCGCCGTTCAGCACCTGGGCCGGCCCGGTCGACATGGCGCTGTCGGGCGAATGGCGCAAGCTGAGCTATGAAGCCACTGCCTGGGGCCAGCCCAGCGACATGGCCAATTGCACCAGCCTGGGCTACACCTCGGCCAACTGCACCCAGGGCACGACGACGCTGTGGGCCAACTCGTTCCCCAGCAGCCCGGTCATCAGCCAGACCGTGCAGGAAGTCGCGCTCGAATTCGATGCGCCGCTGCTCAAGGATCTGCCTCTGGCTCAGTCGCTGAACCTGAACGGCGCGGCGCGCTACACCAGCTATTCGACCAGCGGCAAGTATACCACCTGGAAGCTCGGCCTCGACTGGCACCTGAACGACCAGTGGAAGATCCGCGCCACGGAATCGAGCGATATCCGCGCGCCGACGCTCTATGATCTCTATCAACCGGTCTCGGTGGTCACCAGCAACTTCACCGACACCCTGACCACGCACACGGTCTTTGTGCCGTCGATTAACCAGGGCAATCCGAACCTGACCGCCGAACTCGGCAAGACGACGACCGCGGGTATCGTGTGGAAGCCGTCCTTCCTGCCGGGCGCCAGCCTGTCGCTCGATGGCTATCACATCACCATCAAGAACGCGATCAGCACCATTCAGGGCTTCAACGCCTCGATTCAGAGCATCTGCTATACCAGTGGCGGCACCTCGCCCTACTGCGCCCTGATCGCCCGCCCGGGTGGGGTGATGAACACGGCCGCCGATGCCACGGCCTTCTATATCGAGCCGTTCAACATCGCCCAGGTCGAAACCTACGGCATGGATATCGAGGCCGACTATAACCACACCCTGTTCGGCCGCCGCTTCAACGCCCGTATCATGACCAACTGGCAGCCGCACATCGTTTATTCGCAGCTCGGCACCCACTATGACCAGGGCGGCGTCGCCTGGGGTCAGAACGGCCTGATCGCCAGCCCGTCGGTGCAGGTCTCGGCCTTCATCACCTACTCGCTGACCGACAAGCTGCGCCTCGATATCCTCGAGCGCTACCGCAACGCCATGACCGACAGCGGCGTGTCGACCCAGGTGTGGAGCAACCCCAACGTCAAGGCGTATGCTACGACGAATGCGACCGTGACCTACGACCTCGGCCACCGCTTCGGCATCCAGGACAGCTCGATGTACTTCACGGTCGAGAACGTCTTCGACAAGCACCCGCCGGCAACTGGCTACTACAGTGGCAACACCTCCGCCGGGGCGTCGTACGAATATTCCGACAACCCGATCGGCCGCATGTTCACGGTCGGCATCCGGGTCCGCGACTAGTCATTGGAATTGAGGTCGATGGGAGAGGGGCGCCGCGACGGTGCCCCTTTTTCACGACGGTAGAGTGATATGATCAGGCGATATCTATTCGTCCTCGGGGCGTTCGTATGGGGATTAGCCGCCCCAAGTATGGCTGCCTCGGCCTTGCGCGCCGGCGCGGCCCGTGTCGAAATCACGCCGCCCGCCGGCGCATTTCCTGTCACCGCGGCCGATGAGCGGCCGTTCGTCGGTGTTCACGATCCGCTCTATGTCCGCGCTTTGATATTGGACGACGGTACCACGCGCCTGGTCATTGTCAGTGTCGAGGTCACCGCTGTCCCGGCCGCCACCGAGATCGAGCAGATGGTCGCAAAAGCCGCCAATGTGCCGGCGGCCAATGTCCTGATTTCAGCGACCCATACCCACTCAGTTCCGCTGGTCTTTTTCCACGGTGGAATGCCGACGCCGGAGCAAGCGCGTGAAATCGACGGTATCCAAAACGCCGCCGTCAGCGCAACCGAGCAGGCCATGCAGCACCTGGCGCTGGCGCGCATCGCCTTCAGCCGCGGCCAGGCCTATGTCAACATGAACAACGGCGAGGTCGATGGGCTGGCACAGGGCAGCGATGCCACTGGGCCGTCGGACAAGTCGCTCGACGTCATTCGGGTCGATGGCCGCGACGGCAAGCCTCTGGCCGTCGTGGTCAACTACGCCTCCCACGCCGAAATCATGTTCCGTAGCGTGACTCGCGACGGCGGTTACGAAGTCACCGGCGACCTGCCCGGACGGACGATGCAAATCCTCGAACAGGCCCTGCCGGACGCACCGGTTGTCCTCTATACGCCTGCCGCCGAAGCCGATCAGATATCGCTCTTTCGCTCGGTTCAGGTGGCCGATACCTTGCCGGTTGCCGATGAAGGCGCCGCCGGCTGGGGGCTGCTGGATGTCCAGGCACGGCGATTGTCCGCTTCGGTGCTTGATACGCTGAAAGGCATGTCGGCGGGGGACGCTACGGTCCGGCTGGCGGCCGCGACCGGCGAGGTCACGTGCGAGGGCGAGCGGCACCGCATCGATCCGACCGGCAGGATGATATCGACGCCGGCGGCCGACGTTGTCATCCCTTTGTCCGTGCTGAGGATCGGCGATATTGCTTTGGCCGGTGTCGGCGGCGATCTGGGCAGCGACATCGGCCGGGCGATCAAGGCGTCGTCGCCATTCAAAGCAACCACAGTCGTTTCGATGACCGCCGGTGCCATCGGCTACATCCTGCCCGACGCCAGCTATGGGCATCCGGGGCACGGCGTGGCCGGATCCCCTTTGAAAGCGGGATGCGCGGAGCGCGCGATTGTTGGCGCGATCACGACCATGCTGGCGCCTTCGGCCAGCCATTCATTCCCTTCTTCAGGAGTTCGTCCATGATCCGCAAATCCCTTGTCTCGACGCTGGTGATCGCCGCCGTCATCGCGGCTGGCCCGACGGTCGCCCTGGCCGACGCGGCCGTCACCCAGACCTTCGTCCATCTCGACCGCGGTGAGCCGGCCGTGCTCTATGCGCCGGCGACGCCGGGGCCGAAGAGCCACATCGCCGTCTTCGCCATGCATTCCAGCGTTGATTACCTGACGTTTTCGGCCTGCACCGAGCTGTCGAAGCGCGGCTATACCGTCTTGTGCGCCAACAATTCGACAGACAAGTCCGGCACCTTCGACGACGGCATTCTCGACGACATCCTGCTGCAAGTGAAGACGGCGGTGACCTATCTGCGCCACGTTCCCGGCGTCGACAAAGTTGTGCTACTGGGCCACAGCGGCGGGGCGACGGTGATGACCGCCTACCAGGGCATCGCCGAGGGCGGCGTCAAGGCGTGCGACGGGCCGGAAAAGATTCACAAATGCCCGGACAGCCTGGCTGGGCTGCCGGCAGCAGACGGGGTCGTGCTGGCCGACGCCAATTGGGGCATCGCCGAGATGACCCTGTTCAGCATCGACCCGGCGGTGGTCAGCGAAACCAGCGGCAAAAAGCTCAATCCAGCCCTCGACATGTACGCGCCGGCCAACGGTTTCAGCCCCAAGGGCAGCCACTACAGCGCGGCCTTCGAAACGAAGTTCCTGGCTGGCGAAGGGGTGCGCAACACGGCGATCCTCAAGCGGGCACAGACGCGGCTGAAGGCGATCGAGGCCGGCCAGGGCGACTATGACGACGATGAACCGTTCATCGTGCCGGGCGCCAGCCTGTTGGGCGGCAATAACAAGCTGTTCAGCCAGGACACGCACCTGCTGTCGCACACGCGCAAGGCGTGGCCGCTGATCAAGGCCGATGGCTCCGTGGTTACCGGCATCGTCCATACGGTGCGTGTGGCGGAAAACATGGAGAACTTGTCGCACGCCATGAAGGCCGGCGCTCTGAAGACGACGGTGAAGAACTATCTCAACAACTACGCCATCCGCGTCACGTCCGACTTCGGTTATGACGAGTCAGGTGTGCACGGCGTCGACTGGACCTCGACCTATGCTAGCGTACCCGGCAATACCGAGGGCATCCACGCGCCGTTGCTGGCGCTGGGCATGACCGGGCATTGGGAGGGGCTGGCGGCCGAGGAGGCCTACGATCACGCCGCCAGCACCGACAAGTCGCTGGCCTTTATCGAAGGCGCCACCCACCTCTACACGCCGTGTAAACCGTGCGAAGCGACGCCCGGCCAGTTCGGCGACACGGTGAAAACGACCTACGACTATATCGATGGCTGGCTCAGCAAGCCCGGCCGGTTTTAAGATCGAGCGAAGACATAAAAAGGGCCGGATGTGGAAACATCCGGCCCTTCGTTTTGTACAGTTTTCGCCTTACATCTTCAGCTTGATGCCGACGGTGTAATAGCGGCCGCGGACATCGTCGCCCAGCGCGTAGCCGTCACGCAGACCGGCCCGCGTGCTGTTGCCGGAATAGCCGCCCGGTGGGGGCGCGGCGTTGAACAGGTTCTGCACGTTGGCATAGTATTGCAGCCGGTGGCCGTCGTCCCAGTTCAGCGTGACGCCGGTCGTGCCGAACGCGGCAATATGGTTGTAGACCCAGTATTGCGTCGGATCGCCGCCCAGCTTCATGTGGTTGCGCCAGCGCTCCATCAGATCGATGGAGAAGTGCTGGGTCGCCTGGTAGTGGAAGAAGCCGTCGAAGCGAACCGCCGGACCGGCGCCCAGGCCGAGCGGGCCAAAGGCGACGCCGCCCTGATCGATCGTCGTCGTGCCGGGCTGACGGTAGTAGACGTGGGGCTGATAATCGGTCAGCAGACGCAGGGTCATCGGACGGCCGAACAAATCCGTCGCATAGTTGGTCTCGAAATCGACGCCCCAGGTTTCGACTTCGGCGATGTTGATTTCCTCGACGATCCATTCGGTGACCGCATTGGTCGCGGTGTGATCGGTCAGCGGTCCCGGCCGTATCTGCAGGGCGCAGTAGGGCGACGATCCGCCGCTGTTATAGCACAGCTGTTGGTAGGCTTGGGTCGATCCGTCGATCTGGGTGATGGCGTTCGACACCTTCACGTCGTAGCCGTCGATGGCGAAGCTGAGCTTCGGCATCGGCTTCCATACAAAGCCGGCGGTCCAGGTATTGCCGAGTTCAGCCTTCAGGTTGGGATTGCTCTCGGTCAGGGACGGGACCGTGGCCGAAGGATTGCCCGTGATATTATAGTCGATATGGCTGACCGGCACGACGCTCGGCGGGGAATAGAGGTCGTAGAGCGTGGGCGCGCGGATGTCGCTCGACCGCGTGGCGCGGAAGCGCAACGTATCGTTCATTTGCCAGTCGACGCCCAGCTTCCACGTCCAGTAGTCGCCGCTGGTGTCGTAGTTGGTGTAGCGCACGGCGCCGTTAATGCTGAGCGATTTGGCCAACGGGGAATCGGTCAGCAGCGGCGCATCGAATTCACCGGCGATTTCCGCCACGGTCTGGCTGACCGGTGTCAGGTTTTGACCGTTGGTCACCGAGCCGAGCGCGGTTCCGGCCTTGGTGGACGTCGCCGTGACGCAATTGTTGCGCAGGCCAGGCGTCGTGCAGTCGACGACGGCGGTTGGCAGGATCGAGCTGAAGGAGGTGTAAGACGTCTTGCGCCATTCCGCCGACAGGGCTGTATTGACGGGCCCCGCCCAGGTGCTGAACGGCGAGCCGGTGACCTGAGCCGAGACGTCGTCCATCTTGGTCTCAGCCCCGATGTGCAGGGTGTCGGTGATGTAGTTGATCGCCGCCTGGGAGGCCGCGGTCGGGCCGAAGGGGTTGAAGGCGACGCAGCCGTTACCGGGGCTGATCGTCGTGCTGTAGCAGACCGGCGTACCCGTGGGGCTGCTGGGGTTCTGAACGGCGTCCAGGGCCAGGGCCAGATGCTGGTTGTTGATGATATTGACGAGATCCGTGCGCAGCTTGGAATCGCCATGCGAATAGTCGATTTTCCAGGCCGCGCCGCCGAACTTGCCGTCAAGGCCGGTGGTAAAGATCAACTGGTTGGTATGGGCCGTGGCTTGCTGACGCGGGACATCGCTCAAATATTCGCTGAGCGTGAAGGTCGAGCTTCCCGCCATGGCCGTCTGGTAGGTCGGCGACAGGAAGGCGTTGTTCGAGAACAGCGTGACATTGGTCAGCTGGTTGGTGTCGGCTTCGTTGACATTGGTTTTGACGTCGCTGGCGATCTCGGCATAACCGTGAATATCGTTCGAGAAATCGTAGTCGAAACGGCTGAAGAACTGGTTCGAATGCAATGCGCCCAGCAGGTTGGGATTGGCGTAGGCACCGCCACCACCGACCTGAACGCCTGTAGTGCCGGTCGCCGCACCGGCGACGAACGGGCTCAGTACGCCATTCTGTGTAAAGGTCTGGCCCTTGAGCGCGCCGCTGGTGATCATGCCGCCGAAAGTAGACGTGCTTTGGCGCAGGTTTTCAAAGACCTCGAACGGGTTGCCGCTCGAGCCCGGAGCCACGGTCGAACCGGCGACGCTGCCAGCGACCCCCGCCTGATCGAACCACGGCCGGTCGGTCCGGTAAGGAACGCCGTCTTCCTTATGGTATTCGTAGCTGAGTTCGAGATGGCCCTTGTCGCCGATCTTGTGGCCCCAGGCGATCCCGCCATCGGTCGTCACGTCGTCGCCATACTGCGTGATGCCGTAGCTGGCGTCGGCGCGAAAACCGTTGAACTTGTGATTGACGACGTAGTTGACGACGCCGCTCATGGCGTCGGAACCGTACACAGCCGAAACGCCGCCGGTAACCACGTCGACGCGGCTGACCAACATCTGCGGAATGATATCGACGTCGACGACGGCGTTTTGCAGCGTCGGCGGGACGCGCATGCCGTCCATCAGGACAAGGGTCCGGTTGGCGCCGAGATTGCGCAGGTTGAGCTGGTTGGCGTCACCATTGCCACCGGCGGCGCTACCGACCGAGGTCGGGTTGCTGGCGGCGCTGCGCGATCCGGCAAATACCGGCAAGGAATTCAGGGCGTCGGCGAGCGTGGCGCCGGGTTCGACCTTGAGGATGTCGGCTGTCGGCAGCACGGTGACGGGTGAGGGGCTGTTATCGCCGCTCTTGATGACCCGCGAGCCGGTGACGACAACGACGGTTTCGTCTGATTTGGCGGTACTTGGGGTGGATTTGGCGGTGTCCTGCGCCGCGGCGCCGTGGGCGGCGACCGCGCCCAATATGAACAGACTGGCGCCGGCCAATGATAGCTTCGTTATGCGCACGTATCTTCTCTCCTGCTGTAGCCGAGTTATGGTTAGCTATCCGTTTTTGGCAGGTGGGTAGCGTCAGGCTCTTGGCGGCCTTGCGGGCATCCTTGTGGATGCACGACATAGGCGGACTATGCGAGGGAATGGCCGTTTCAGCGGTATTGAAATCGCGAGACTACAGATAGATTTTCTGAAAACAAAGCTTAACCGGAGTCCGGGAACGACCCGTCCGTTCGAGGCGTCGTTTTAGTGGCGATATCAGCGCGTATGGACGAAGGTGATATTGACCGGGCGCGGCACGCTCAGTGTTTCCGCCGAAGCCGTCAGCTTGCCGCTTTTGCGGTCGACGCGGAAGGTGGCGATGGTGCTGGAGGCTTCGTCCGCCACCAGGAACCATTGGCGGCTGGGATCGAAGGTGAAATGCCACGGCGAGGTGCCCTGGGCCGCGACGCGCTGGATTTCGCTCAACTGGCCTGTCTTGGCATCGACGGCATAGACGACGATCAGGTTTTCGCCGCGCTCGGACGCGTAGAGGAAGCGACCATCGTCGGAAATGGCGATCTCGCCGCCACTCTTCTTGCCCTGGAAGTCCGCCGGGGCAAGCAGCAAGGTTTGCACGAGCTGCAACTGGCCAGCGGTTGCGTTCCATTTATAAGAACGAACTTCAGCCGAAAGTTCGCTGACTAGGAACGCGTAAGCGCCATTCGGATGGAAGACGATATGGCGCGGGCCCGAGCCTGGCGGCAGAGCTTCGAACGGGGTTGCCGCCGGCGACAATTGCCGTGTCGCCGCATCGAAAGCGTAGATGAAGACACGGTCGGCGCCGAGATCGGGCACCAGCACGAAGCGGCCGGACGGATCGGGGACGGCGGCGTGGGCGTGCGGCGCGGTCTGGCGCGGTGACGGACCGGTGCCACTGTCGGCCTGGATCGAGGTCATGGCGCCCAAGCTGCCGTCCGAACGGATCGGCGCGGCGCTGACTTGGCCCGTGGCGTAGTTGGCGGTGAACAGCGATTGTGATTGGGCGTCGATCGACAGATAGGTGGCATCGCCGCCGCCAGAAGCCGCCTTGTTGAGCACGCTCAGTTGGCCGGTCTTGGGATCGGCGGACAGAGCAATGAGGTTGTCACTGCCGGCCGGCCCTTGCGTCACCGAATAGAGCAGGGGCCGCTTGGCGTCGGCGGTCAGCCAGGTCGGGGCGGTGATGTCGATGACGCGGCCAAGGGGGGTAAAATGGCCGGTCTTCGAGTCGAACCAGGCGCCGTAGATGCCGGGATCGGGCAGGGCCTGACCGGCCGGAACCTGGGCCGCGGTCACGGTATGGGTGCCGAAATAGACCAGTTCCGGCTTCGCCTGAGCGGCCGAGGCCAGAAAAGCGGCGGCAAGAGCCAAGACAGAGAGACGCATCGAGGGGCGCATGGGGGACCTTTGGCTCTAGATTTTGCTGTGCTTGTTCCAGATCGCCGCCGGAATATAGAGCGGCATCGAATCTTCCCAGATGCTGTCGGTGATCTGGCGCTTGTTGCCGCCGTCGGCGTCCATGATCCAGATCTGGCCGTAGGGCTGGAAGGTGTTGTCATAGAGCGCGCACTCGTCGCGGAAACCGTAGAAACCGCTGCTCCACAGGATGCGGCCGTCGGCGGTCCACACGGCGTGGCCGTCATTGGCGCGGAAGGTGGTCAACCGCTTCAGGTCCGAGCCGTCGGGGCGCACGGTGCAGATGTCGTAGTTCTCGTAGTCCATCTTGCGCGTGAAGACGATGCGCGAGCCGTCCGGCGACCAGCCCGGCAGATTGTCGAGCATGGTCGTCAGCACCCGGCTCTGGCGCGTTTCCAGGTTCAGGATGCGCAGGCCCATCTCCTTGCCGTCGAAGATGCGATAGACGATTTCCTTGCCGTCGGCCGAATAGCTGGGGAAGCCGACGTTTTGCTTTCCGTCTGTCAGGGCCTCCAGCCCTGTGCCGTCGCGGCGGATGCGCATGACCTTGGCCGTGCCCTGGCCGCGGGTGAAGAACCATTGGCCGACGCCGAAGGCGATCCACTTGCTGTCCGGCGACCACGCCGGCTGGAAGGCGCCGGCCAGGCCGTGGGCGACCATTTCAGCCGGCAACCCGCCCTGTTTGGTGACGTCGTAGAGCGTTTTCTTATTGGAACCATCCGGGTCCATGATGACGATTGAGGAATCGACCGCCTTGTAGGTGATGGCCAGCTTGCCGTCGCGCGACAGGGCCGGGAAGACGTCCATGTGGATGTAGTCCCACTCCGGATCCCAGCTGTAGAGCGGCTGATATTCGGGGCGTGGTTTGAAGTCGACCTTCTCGTAGATGACCGTCTTGGCGTCCGGCGACCACGACGGATTGCGCGCGCCATGGGTTTTCGCCGGGGCGGCACCGGAGCTGTAATAGAGCCCTTCCATGCCGCCGCCCTTGATCAGGTAACCGACATCGGTGGCGTTGAGGAACTGCGGCGATACCTTGCAGCCCGGGCCCGAGGCATGGATCGTGTAGAGGTTCGACTCCAGTTCCACCGACATGATCTCGTTGGTCATGCCCGGCTGGCCTTCGGGGCGGTGGGCGTTCCAGGTGTCTTCGTTCGACATGGCGTAGAAGACGATGCGCTTGCTGTCCGGCGACCATTTCGGCGCGCCGACCGCATAGTCGGCGACCGAGGCGGCTTCGCGGAAGCCTGAGCCATCGGGGCGGATGACATAAATGCGCAGCTGTTGCGTGTGCTCCCAGCCCATGCGGCCGTTGTGGCCGCGCCAGTCGCTGTTGCGGTCGGAGGAAAAGGCGATCCATTGACCGTCCGGCGACCAGGATGGGCGAAAGAAGCAATCAGGCTTTTCCGGATCGCCCTGCACGCCCGCCTGGATCGTCAGGTTGGTCAGCTTGCCGGTCGGGATGTCGAGCACCCAGATATTGTTCTTCCAGCTATCGCGCGTCGATACAAAGGCGAGCTTGGAACCGTCCGGCGACAGCGCGCCCTGGTCATCGACGTGCGGGCTGTCGGTCAGGCGTTGCAGCCCGGTGCCGTCGGCGCGGCAGCGATAGAGGTCGGATTGGCCAAGCCCGTTGCGTTCGGAGGTGAAGACGATCCACTGGCCATCGGCCGAGTACGAGGCGTGATAGTCGAAGTTCGAGTCAGCCAGCAGCTTGCGCTCACCCGAGCCATCGGCATTGGCGGCATAGAGTTCCGAGGTCGACGGGCCGATGCGGTTCATCAGCATCACGCCCTTCTTGCCGGGCGATACCGCCGGCGCGGCAAATGCCGTGGGCGCCAGTTGCGCCATAAGCACCGCGGCGGGCACGCTCATCAGAAAGTTTCGCCGGTTCATCTCGTCCTCCAACGCCTGTCTTATCGGCCTGTCCCATGAAGACAAATGGCCGTGGTCTTGTCACCCATCGCGTGTCGGCGGGGCCTGCCATGTCTTCCGGCTAATGGCGAAACCCGCCAATCGGAATCGGGTGCCACGGCATAATATTTGGCTATTGGGGGCGGGAAAGCGGCGAACGGGGCAAAACTTATGACCTGACAGCCTCTTTGGATGTGTGGTCGTGCCTGGTTCGGCGCAGGCTGAATGGTGAGTCCCATTGAGGTCCCCGTGTCGCGCCCCAAACGCCAGATTGCTAGTAAGCTCGCAGATGTTGTACGGCCGGCCATTGCCGCCAATGATGCGCCACCGCTCCAGCCGCAAAGCCGGTTGCTGCCGTGGCTGATCGCCGTCGCCTTTTTCATGGAGTCGCTCGACACCACCATCCTCAATACCGGCGTGCCGGCGATTGCCCGGGCCCTGCACGTGCTGCCACTGGCCATGAAGTCGGTGCTGTCGAGCTATACGCTGAGCCTGGCCGTCTTCATTCCGGTCTCGGGCTGGATGGCCGACCGTTTCGGCACGAGGCGGGTGTTCGCGGCGGCGATAGCCGTCTTCACCCTGGGCTCGGTGTTGTGCGGTATTACCAATGACATCTCGTTCCTGGTCGCCAGCCGCCTGCTGCAGGGCATGGGCGGCGCGATGATGGTGCCGGTCGGGCGCCTGACCCTGGTGCGCACCTTCCCCAAGGCCGACCTGGTAAGGGCGATGAGCTTCGTCGCCGTACCCAGCCTGGTGGCGCCGATGCTCGGACCGCTGGTCGGCGGTCTGATCGTCGCCTGGTTCAACTGGCGCGTCATCTTCTTCGTCAACATTCCGATCGGCCTGCTGGGGCTTGGCCTGGTCTTGTGGAAATTTCCGGATTTCCGGCAGTCTCACAAGACGCCGCTCGACATCATCGGCCTGATTCTGTTCGGCGCCGGCATTGCGCTTCTTTCCTATGTTTTGGAAGTGTTCGGCGAGCACCTGCTGCAGCCCGTGGAAGTACTATGCCTGTTCGCCGTCGCCCTGTTGCTGCTGACCGGCTATGCGCTCAACAGTCGCCGGGTCAAGCATCCGCTGCTGCGCACGGACCTGTTCCGGCTGCGCACCTTCGCGGTGGCGGCGGCCGGTCAGTTCATCACCCGCCTGGGTATCGGCGGCACGCCCTTCCTGCTGCCGTTGTTGTATCAGGTCGGCCTCGGCATGACGCCGATCGAGTCCGGCCTGCTGATCATGCCTCAGGCCGCCGGCGCCATCGCCACCAAGGCCTTCCTGCCGCGCCTGCTCAACCGCTTCGGCCATCGCGCAATCCTGGTGTCGAACACGGTGGCGGTGGGGTTGTGGATCATGGCCTTTTCCACGATAGGACCGGGAACGCCCTTGTGGCTGATCGTCATCCAGGCCTTCTGCTTCGGTGCCCAGACCTCGATCCAGTATGCCAGCATGAATACCCTGGTCTATGCCGACGTCCCGGCCAACAAGACCAGCGGTGCGTCTTCGATCGCCTCGACTTTGCAACAGTTGTCGATTTCGTTTGGCGTCGCTGCCGCCGGCCTGCTGACGGCGTTTTTCCTGCCCACGGCGGGCGCGGCCGATCGTGGGCCGATGCTGACCGGCCTGCACGACAGCTTCCTGTTCCTTGGCAGCTACACCCTTCTGACGACGGCCATCTTCCTGCGCCTGTCGCCAGCCGACGGGCGGGCGCAAGACGGGCGGACGCAAAAGGCGAAAGGCGCCCTCTGAGCGAATATTATCGGACGCGGCATGAAACCAATAAGACACAGGCCATTGCGCAAGGCATAGTCACCTCATCCTCCGGCCTTCGTTCGCGTCCCTGGGCGGCGGCTTCGACTTTGTGGGCAGCCGTGGCAATTCGTTTCTCGGCGTCAATTTTCCTCCCTGGCGCCATCGACACTGTCCCACCCGCCTTCCTCCGGGGAGGCGGTTTTCTTTTGTGCAGATGTCCGGGCAACGAAAAGCCCGCCACCGTGTGGGCGGTGGCGGGCTTCGAGACGGTTACGCGTCTTCCCGGCGGGGAGGGATGCGCTTCCGATTAGCTGGCGACGGAGTAGCGCGAGCTCGACAGGCCCTCGACCTTTTCCGGATCGACGAACAATTCTTCGATCGACATGCGGCGCGGCGTCAGCTGCTGCTTGAAGGCGGTCGCCTCCAGCGCCTCGATCGTCTTGAGATTGGCCGCGATGCCGTAGGGCAGGGGGTCGTGGCCGACGATCTTGCGCAAGCCGAGATACTTCTTGTCCGACGCCGTGGTCGCTTCGCCGGCATCAAGCTTGGCCAGCCATTCGTTTTTGGCACGCTCAAACGCATCATAAAGCGAGCGCGCCACCCACGGATGCTCGGCCAGGATGGAGTCCTTGACCACGATGGTGCCGTGCATTGGATAAATGCCGGTGCGGGCATAGTAGTCGGCCTCGAGCTCGGCGGCGTTGGGGAATAGGTCGGGATAGTCGGCCTCAACCTCTTTCCAGCCGCCGGTCGGGGCGCCGGTGCGGCCGATACCGGCATTGGCGGCGAAACCCGCCTGAAGTTCGCCATCGGCCATCATATCGGCCAGCGAACGGCCGTCCTTGGTGTGGGTGACGTTGGCCGGCAGCTTGAGCGCCTGGACGTGTTCCTCGTCGTCGACGACCCAGTTGATCTTCGAATTGTCGACGCCGAATTCGTCGATCAGCACCTGACGCGTCCACACGCCCGTGGTCACCGAATAGGCGCGCACGCCGACGGTCTTGCCTTCAAGATCCTTGGGCGTCTGAATGCCTGAATCGGGGCGAATCAAAAGGCCGGCGTGATGGAACCGGCGCAGCACGAAGATCGGCAGGGCGACGAACGGCGCGCCATAGGCGCGGGCGATGATATAGGTCGTCGGTGCCAGTTCGCAGACGTCGAATTCGACGTCGCGCACCATGCGGCGGAAGGCGGCGATCTGCGGCGTTACCGTGACGATTTCGGCCTCGACGCCCTCGATTTCGATCGAGCCGTCGCGAATGGCCGAGGTGTGCGGCGCTTCGGCCACGGCGATTTTCAGGTGAACTTTTTTGGTCAAACGACGCCTCCATGGTGCGGGCAATATGGGCCTTCGACATCGCCTCGTGGGATCGCCGACAGGAATGGCCAACCATGCTCCGCGTCAATCGGAAATCTGTCATCGAAAAGCCGCGCGAAGCCATAAGTTTTGGTCGTCAGCAAAGGGATTTGCGGCCGCAAAGCTTATGGGTATGGTCGCAAAATCAATGCCCGATTACCAGGTGAATTCGATATTCCTGACGGGAAGGGCAGGGCGCGCCGCGACAGAGCCATGCCCACCTGTAAACCCGCAGGTCAAGGCGGGACTGAGCGCGAAAGCCACGGAGACACTATGATTATCGACTGCCACGGGCACTTTACCACGGTTCCCCAATCCTTTCGCGACTGGCGTTCCAAGCAGGTCGACTTCGCCAACGATCCGGCCAATGCCCCCAAGGTATCCGAAGCTGTCGTCAGTGACGAGCAGATCCGCGACGCCATCGAGAACGGCCAGTTGAAACTGCAGCAGGAGCGCGGCTATGACCTGACCCTGTTCTCGCCGATCGCCGGCCTGATGAGCCACCATCTCGGCAATGAGCGCACCAGCCGCGAATGGGCGGCGATCTCCAATGACCTCGTCTATCGCGTCACGCAAATGTACCCCGACAATTTCGCGCCAGTGTGCATGCTGCCGCAGTCGCCGGGCGTGCCGATCGCCAATTCGGTGCCGGAGCTGAAGCGCTGCGTCGAAGAGTTGGGCTTTGTCGGCTGCAATCTCAATCCGGATCCGTCGGGCGGCTACTGGACTGGCACGCCGGTCACCGACAAGGAATGGTATCCGATCTATGAGGCCCTATGCGAACTCGACGTGCCGGCGATGATCCACGTCGCCGCCTCGTGCAATCCGTGCTTCCACGGCACCGGCGCCCACTATCTCAATGCCGACACTTCGGTCTTCATGCAGATCCTGCAATCGAACCTGTTCAAGGATTTCCCAAGCCTGCGCCTGGTCATCCCGCACGGCGGCGGGGCCGTGCCCTATCACTGGGGCCGGTATCGCGGCATGTCGCTGGAAATGGCCAAGCGCCCGCTGGAGGAGCTGCTCGACAACATCTTCTTCGACACCTGCGTCTATCACCGCCCGGGCGTCGAGCTGCTGACCAAGGTCATACCGGCTGACAATGTCATGTTCGGCTCGGAAATGATCGGCGCCGTGCGCGGCAAGGATCCGAACACCGGCGACTATTTTGACGACACCAAGAAGTATGTCGACGCCATCGTGACCTTGACCGATGATGACAAGGCGAAGATCTACGAAGGCAATGCCCGCCGCGTCTATCCGCGTCTCGACAAGCGCCTGAAGGCGCAAGGCAAGTAAGGCTGAGCAGGGAGAATTGACATGACGCAACGTCTGAACGGGATCATTCGCGCCTGGGAACAGGGCCGCCCGGCCTTCGCCGCCTTTTCGCAGCTTGACCGCCGCGCCGCCATCGAGTTTTCGACCTCGCCCTACGACGCCATCATCTATGAGATGGAGCACAATCCGTGGGACATCAACGGGCTGGGCGACTCGCTGCAGTACCTCTTGAGCCGCAAGCAGATACTCGACACGGGCTCCCTGGCGCCCACCGTGACGCCGATCTGCCGCATTCCGCCGAATGGCAACGAGATGGACCAGGCCTTCGCCAAGCAGGCGCTCGATCGCGGCGTCTACGGCATTGTCTGGCCGCATATCACGACGGTTGCCGAAGCGCGCAACGCTGTCTCCGCCTGCCGTTATCCGCGCCCGGAAACCGCGCCCTTCTATGAGCCGGCCGGTATCCGTGGCGACGCACCCACGGCTGCCAGCCGCTATTGGGGCCTGGGTCAGCAGGAATACTATAAGAAGGCCGACGTCTGGCCGCTCAATCCCGACGGCGAAATCCTCGTCTTCCTGATGATCGAATCGGTCAAGGGCATGAACAATCTCGACGAGATATTGCGCGAAGTGCCGGGCATCGGCTGCGTGCTGATCGGCGAGGGCGACCTGTCGCAAAACCTTGGCTTTCCGCGTCAGTACGAGCATCCGGTGGTGCACGAGGCCATGGCCAAGATCGTTGCCACCTGCAAAAAACACGGCGTCCCCGTCGGCCACCCGCACGTCACCACCAAGAATGTCGAGCAGGTGCTCGAGGAGGGTTATTCCTTCCTGATGTCGGCGCCGGTGCGTACTTTCAAGGCTATCGACATGGCGCGCGAAATCGTCGGCGCCAAGATCGAAAGCGGAGGCCCGGGCGCCGCCTACTGATCGCGGCCCTACCGCGATGAAAGCGACGTTCCGCTCTCTGCGGACCTATAATTACCGCCTGTGGGCCAGCGGCGCCATCGTGTCCAATGTCGGTACCTGGATGCAGCGTACCGCCCAGGACTGGCTGGTGCTGACCGAACTGACGCACCATGACGCCACCGCCGTCGGCATCGTCATGGCACTGCAGTTCGGCCCGCAGGCCGTGCTGCTACCGATCACCGGCTATGCGGCCGACCGATTCGACCGCCGCAAGGTGCTGATGGCGACGCAAGCGGCCATGGGCTGCCTCGCGGCCGGGCTCGGTCTGCTCACCGTCCTGCATTGGGTGCAGCTGTGGCAGGTCTATGTCTTTGCCCTGCTGCTCGGCATCGTCTCGGCCTTCGATATTCCGGCGCGCCATACCTTCGTCTCGGACATGGTGCCGGCGGAGGACATGCCGAACGCTGTCGCCCTGAATTCGGCCTCGTTCAACGCCGCACGTCTGGTCGGGCCAGCGACCGCGGGTCTGACGATCGCTGCTATCGGCACAGGGTGGGCCTTCTTGGCCAACGGTTTGTCGTTCGCCGCCGTGCTGACCTCGCTGTTCTTCCTGCGGCGCGGCGATATCCGGGTGCGTGAGCGCCAAACGGCTAACCAAACCAAGTTCGCCGACGGCCTGCGCCTGATCGCCAAACGGCCCGACCTGCGCGCTATCGCGGCGATGTACTTCCTCATCGGCACGTTCGGCCTGAATTATCCGATCTTCATCTCGACCATGGCGGTGACTGTGTTTCACAAGGGCGCCGGGCAGTTCGGCATCCTGACCTCGACCCTGGCACTCGGATCGGTTACCGGGGCGCTGCTGTCGGCCGGGAGGCCGGCGCTGAAATTCGGTTACCTGTTGATTGGAGCTGCGGCCTTCGGCCTGGGCTCTCTGCTGGCGGCCGGCATGCCGGGCTATTGGTTGTTCGGCCTGGCTCTGGCAAGCGTCGGGCTGGCGGCGCAGACCTTCAGCACCACGGCTAACGGCCTGGCTCAAATGACCGTGCCCGCGGACCAGCGCGGGCGGGTCATGGCGATCATGATGGCGGTGTTCAATGGCGGCACGCCGCTGGGGGCGCCGTTCGTCGGCTGGATCGCCAACCGCTTCGGCCCGCGCTGCGCGCTGCTGGCGGCCGTCTTCGGAGGATTGGGTGCCGCTGTGGTGGCCTTGGCTTATCTCATCCGCCACCGGCGCTTGCGGCTGAGCTTGAGTGGCCTCAGGCTGATAATCGACGATGACGAAGGGGCCGGTAACCTGCATTAGGCAGATGCGGCCCTCGGCCCGCATGCGTCAAAGTCGACTTTCGAAATGGGGCAGCCCTACGCCTTCACTTGCCGGAAAAGCCAATCGCGCGCGGCGTTGATGTAGAAGAACTTGCGCGCCGAGCCCATGTGGTCGACGCCCTGGAAGGTCAGGAAGGTGATGTTCCCGCCCTTGCCCAGATACCCGTTGACCCGATCGGTCAGCTTCTGCTGCCGGTCGACCGGGAAGATCAGCGCCGGATCGAGCCGTTCGGCCGGGCGGGTGACCTTGGCTCCGGCCTGTTCCCACACCGGCACGCACTTCTCGTTCCACGGCGTCGCCTTGCCGTCCTCGGTGCCGGTGATGATCAGGACGTTCTGATGCGCCAGGGTGACGACGTCGCTCGGCCGCTGCTGGCCGGCGATGACCAGCCCGCCGGCGAAGGTTTCCGGATGTTTGGCCATCAGCCAAAGGGTCGTCATCGCGCCCATCGACCAGCCGGTGCAATAGACGCGCTTGGGGTCTATTTTCAGCACCTTGTCGGCGCGATCGGGAAGGTTGGGATTGCCGTAGTTCCAGGTGTTGGACAGCAGCGACAGCACCAGCTTGTAGGTATTTTCGACGTCGGCCGTGTGTTCCCAATAGTCGTTCATCGTCGTGCGTTCATAGCGCGGCGTGATGACGACGCATTCGTGCCGGTCCTGCTCTTCGGGCTGGCTCCAGATGCTGGCGATGCATTGCTCGGTCAGGGTCTGGGCACAGGTGCCGTCATAGCTGGTACCGGAGTGGGTGACGGCCAGGACCAGCGGATAGGATTTGGCTTCGCCGCCTGGCTTGAGGAAGGATTTGGGCAGGTAGATGCTGTATTCCAGCCAGGCCGAGCGCGTATCGTCCCACCACCAATGGCTTTGTTCCCAGGCATCGACGCCGCGGATGGTGACGCTGTTGCCGCGCCTGCCGGCGTTGCTCCAGACCTTCGACGTGGGCGCATAGACGCCACCAGAAGCCGTCCGGACCGCCTTGTTCTGAACCAACGAGACCTTGTCGCTGTCGGTCGTCGGCAGGCTGAGGTCGGGATTGTGGGCGAATTCGGCGATGACGAAACGGCCGGCAACACTCTTCTGGTCGAGGCGGCGCGTGGCCGTATCGTTGGTGTAGATGGCGACGATGGGGCGCGGTTCGGGGCCTGAGGGCGTTGCGTTCTTGTCCGGCTCCTGGGGCATGCCGGGGAAGAAGCCCTTGGCCGCCGGAACGACGCCCGCCGCATAGGTGTCCAGCGTCAGGCTCGACGCATCGATGACCGTGTCGTACTCGACGGCAATGCCATAGACCTTCTGGCCGCCACCTGTAACGTCGCATACGGCATAAATCCCCTGGAGGCCCGGCTCCATTGTCTTCGGCGGGCCATCCATCATGTTGCCGGAGGCCGCCTGAAAGCTGCTCTGAGCGGATGCCGCCTGGGCGCCCAGGGCGTTCACCGACATGGCGCCGGCCAGGGCCGTCCCGGCCATGAAGAATCGTCTCGATAGGTCGGTCATGGGTAATCTCTCCAGTGTTTAGGCGGGTTTGCATTCAACCCTGATACTCGGGCATCCGGACGACAAGACCGTCGAGCGCTTCGGTGACCTTGATCTGACAGGACAGGCGGCTGGTCGCTTCGACGTCGTCCTTGTAGTCGAGCAGGTCGGCCTCGCCCCGGCCGTGGGGCAGGGTTTTGTCGTACCAAGTTGGATCGACGTAAACGTGGCAGGTGCCGCAGGAACAGCTGCCGCCACATTCGGCGACGATGCCCGGGATATTGTTGCGCACGGCGCCCTCCATCACCGACTGCCCGGTCTTGACCTCGATGGTATGGGGTTTGCCGGTAAATTCGATATAGGTGATCTTCGGCATGGGTTCGCTCACCTTGAATGGGCTTGCTTGGCGGAAGTAGGGCCGGCCTGTTGCAAGAGCTGGATGGTTGTGAAGACGTGAACTGCCATCAGACCGCGCCACGGCTTTGTGGTGCCGGGCGCTTGGGCGCCTTGCGCTGGCCGAAATAGAGCCACAGCCCCGAAGCGCTGAGATAGATCAGCGCCAGGCCCGACAGCAGGTCCATGACGCGGCCGGGAATACCGAGAATATCGCCGCGGTGGATCTTCTTCATCAGCTCGTGTTCGCGCCAGCCGAACGGAAAGCCCATATAGGGATAGCCGGGCTCGCTTGAAGTCACGCCGGCGCCGGTCTTGGCGTTGAACACGAGCTGCTGCGTCGTCGCGCCGCCGGCAATGATTACGCCCTGGGGCATGCCGGCGAAATAGCGCAGGCGGATGACCTTGATTGGCCGGTCACCTTCGAGACGGTTATAGGCGTCGAGCGTGGTCGTCAGCATGGACGGCAGTTCCTCCGCCGTCATCGGGCTGGAATAGTCGCCGACCATGCCGATGGGGACGAGGCCGTAGAGCAAGTCCTTGGGATGCGTCCACCTGAAGACTTGCAGCGCGAAACTGTCGACGGCCAGCAGCGTGCCCGATACCGAAACCACACCCAGGAAAAGGGCGGCGACAAGGGCAATGCCGCGATGCCAGGTGCGCCAGACGCCGCCGGCATTCCAGACAAGCGCCTTGCGGTCCAGACGAAGGCGCGCGCGCAACAGGTGCAGATATTGCACGATGCCGCTGACCACCATGACGCCGAGGCCGACGGCGATGAGCGCATTCAGCCAAAGCGTGCCGTCGCCGAGCGCCCAGGTGCGGTGCCATTGTTTGGCCGTCAGATGCGCGGAGGCCTGGCGCGGATGGTCACGGGCCTCGGGGGGGACGGGCACGGCGGCCAGGGACGCTGCATCGAACCGCAGCAACTGGTCGGTCATGACCTGACCGACGGGGCGGCCGGCCAAAATGCGCAGTTCGACATATTTGATCGGCACTGAGGAGGTTTGCCGCGCCGCATGGGCCAGGGCCGTGACTTCCGGGCTGGCCAGCAGGTTGGCCGGCAGGCTGGGGGCGTCGAAATCGGGCGTGGCGATAACGGCGAAGCTGGAGGGACCGTCCAGACTTTCGCGTATGGCCTGCATGTTGGGGTCGCTGGCCGGGGCATGTGACAAAAGGGTTGCCAGATCGATACCTTGCAGCCAGACGCCAGTGACGCCGATATACAGCAGGCATAGCCCAAGCGCGGGCGCGATCAGCCGGTGCAGCCCGCGGGCAGTCAACCCGGTGGCGGGCGTGTTGGAACGCGTCATCGGATACTTTTCCCGAAAGCGGAAACGGAAGAAAAGGCCGCGACCCTGAAGGTCGCGGCAAGGCTCGACGCGCGAGGAAGCGACGCCGGCAGGAGAGGGGAAATCGCCATGGCGGAACGGATTGCCATCTTCACCGCGAGGCTTGGGCATGCAGCGCGGTCAGCAGATCGACGACGCGGGTGGCGAAGGTCTCGGCCGCCCCTCTGGCATAGTGGGAGCTACGGGCCTCATAGGTGAAGCGGTCATAGGCGCTGGCTTCGGGCATATATTTGGCCGCTCCATCGGCCATGGTGACGACAAGGGTATGTGCGAACGGCGAATGCTGCCGGACCCACGCCCCGGTGCTGGCCGAAAGCTCTTCGCGCACGCCGACGATGACCGTGTCGCCTATGCGCATGAAGACGACCGGGACCGGGGTCGCCGGGCCGGGCTGCAGGCCGACGCGCTTGACCGGCGCCTTGGGTGGTGGACCGACGGTCACGCCGGTTTGGGTCGGCAGGTCCAGCGTCTTGCGCACGACCTCAAGGGTTGGCGCGCCGGCCTCGGCCGCGACAGCGGTGTTTTGCGCATCCTGGGCGAGGCGTTCGCCCTGCAACGTCAAAAGATCGAAGCGGCATCGTGGATGTCGAGCCGCGTCGCCGTGCCATCGGCATTGACGACGTGGCGGTTGGCCTGGAGATAGGGCGCCTGATCCGCCGCCGCGCCGACCAGGAACAGGGCGACGCTGCCGGGGCTGTGGGCCTCAAGCGTGCGCGTCGCGACGCCGGCAAGGTCTGACGACACCTGGCGATCGCCCTTGGCATCGACCGAGAAATCAAGCACCGAGGATTGTATGCCGTAATCCATGACCTCGGCGATCGGTTTGCCGCCAGCATCGTCGAAGCGCAGCAGCGCCAACGTCGGATCGCTGTAACCGGCATCGTTGCCGCCCAGCCACCAGCCAAACGGCGTGGGCACGTCGCGATTGACGCCGACGCGGCTGATACCGCTGCCGAACCCGACCTTGGCCGGTTGCAGGTGAGATTTGGCGTCGCCGGCGGCTGTGCGCACGGCGGCGTTGATCGCGGCGCTTAGGGTGGCAACCTTGTCCTTCAGCTCTGGCGGTGTGAACTGCGGCGGCGTGGCATGCGGCGCTGAAAAGCCATGACTGGCGCAGACGACGATATTGTCCGCCGCGACGCCTGCGACCTCGGTCACAATGGCCTTCATGGCAGCGATATTGGCGTCACCCAGCGAGGTCTGATCGACGACGACCACGGCCACGCGCTGGCGGCCGTCATCCATGACCAGGACGCGCACCGCCAAAGGATCGTGCTGCGCGGTAAAACCATCGATGGGAAATAGGGTGGCGGGCAGGGCGATATCGGCCCGCCCGGCCCCTGCCTGAAAATCGGCCGCCACGGTGGGTGCGGAAACGGTCAACCCCCCGGCCATAAACAGGGAAGCGGCGAGATGGCGGGAATTCAACATGGCTTCGTCCGATATTCAGAAAAAAGCCCGCGCCGCAGGGAACACGGCGCGGGCAGTACGTGCGGCTTACCAGCGTTCGCTGAGAACGACGCCGACGGTACGCGGATCCCCGAGTGAGGTCGCCGGCAGGACCGACTCCTTGACCGCGTAGTTGGAGAGGTTGTGGACATAGGCATTGATCGCCCAGTTGCCCTTGGCGGGGGTGTAGGACAGTTGCAGGCCCTCGAGGTAATAGCCCGGCTGCCAGCCGTACTTCTCGTCGTCCTCGACCGGGTTCAACCAGTAGCCGGTTGAGTAGAAGACGCTTCCGCCAAGCGCCAGGGCAGCGCCGGATGCGAAGGAGAAGGTGTGGTTATAGGCCAGGTTGCCGGAAAACTTCGGCGAGTGCGGCTGAACCGCGCCGGCCATTTCGTAGAGCTTGAGGTCGTCGCTATACTGGTCGTTATAGCCGTCATAGCACTTGCCGGCGCCGGTGTAGCCAGCAAGCGATGAACTGACGCCAACGGTGGCGCAGGTCTTTTGCTTCTTGTCGAACTGGGCGTCGAGCCAAGTGCCATTGAAGGACACCATGTCGGCATTGGTGAGGGCGTAGCGCAACTGCGCCTCGAAGCCATAGACGTGGGCCTTAAGGTTCCAGGTCGGGGTGACGCACCCGGCATAGACGGTATTGGTCTGGTTCGTACATTCGACCGTACCCGTCACGCCGGGTACGGTGATGTAGAAGCCGGTATATTTGTCGAGGTTCTGATAGCCGAACTGCTTGTAAACAAAGACATCGCCATTGATCTGCAGGCGGTTGTCGAGGAAGCGGTTCTTCAGGCCCAGTTCGTAGGCCGTGTTCGATTCCGGACCGAAGGTGTTCGGCGCCGAAACGATCGGATTGTAGCCGCTGTCGCCGCCAGGGCGGTAACCGGTCGAGACGGTGACATAGGCCATCGACTTCGGCGTCAGGTCGTATTCGACGCCCGCGCGGTAGTCGCCGTGGTCCATCTTGTAAGTGAACGGCTGCGTGACCGTGCCCTGGTTCACAAACTCGAAGGTGCGGTGATCGAAGCTCTTGCGCAGGCCGCCGATCAGGCGGAGCTTGTCGGTCAGCGGATAGGTGATTTCGCCGAAGATCGCATTGGTCGCAGTGGTGGTGGTGGTCGCCGGTGAGTCGAAGAACGACGCATCGGTTAGCGACAATGTATTGGCGTAATCCCAGTGATACAGCCCGATATTCCACGTTACCCTGGCGCCGGCGGCGCTATGCAGGCGCACTTCGGACGAGAACTGGGTGAACGGATCGAATTCGTGCATCGAGGCGCCGCATAGCGGGAAGGGTCCGCCACCGACGGTATCCCACGGCGGCGCGTAAAGGCAGCCGGTCTCGCCGCCACGCAACACGATATACGAGGCCAGGACGTCGAGCCCCATGGCCGAGTTAATGTCCCAACTGACATCGCCGTTGACCGTATCCTGGGTAATGCTGGTCTGCCCGGAATTGATGTTCGGCACGCCGGTCCACGGATTGCTTTTGTCGTTGATGCTGTCGCCGGAATAGACGGCGACCTTGTCGGTGAACATCGGGAAAACGTTCGAGCCGTTGCCGGTGCCGCCGATATGGTCCTGCTGCAGGGTCAGCTTGACGGTCAGGCTGTCTTCGGGCTTCCACAGCAGCTTGGCGCGCAGCGACTGGGCGCGGACATTGCCCTCGGTAGGATTTGTGAAATAGGAGCTACGGTTCAGCGTGGCACCGGAAAGGCGCAGGGCGAACGTGTCGCCCAGTGGGATGTTTTGGGCGAATTCCAAGCGTGTCGAGCCGTAATTGCCCAGGCCCACTGACGCATCGCCCGACCAGTTGTTGAGGCGCGGATCTTTGGTGATGACGTTCATCACGCCACCGTCGGCATCGGGACCATAACGAGTGCTTTGCGGCCCCGGCAGGACTTCGATGCGATCGACGTCGAAGAAGCCGACCGTCGTCCCCTGCGAATTGATATTGTAAACGCCGTCGAATTCGAGCGCGGTCGAGCCCTGGGTCGAGCCGGCCGGAAGGTCGCCGCCCTGACCGCGGATGTCGATGCTGTAGCCGCCGGGCTGGCCGGTCGATTGCACGCTGGGCAGGTCCTGGACGATCTGGGCGACATTTGTCAGGCCCTGATTGGTAATCTTGTCGCCACCGACGACCTGAACCGCCGACGACACCCTTTGCAGGTTCTGGCTGTGGCGGGCCGCCGTCACGATGACTTCCTGGATGCCTTCCGGCCGCGGGCCGGCCGCGGGGGCGGCGTGAACCAGGGTGACGACGCTGCCGTTGTCGGCGCTGATCTTCAGGCCGGCGGCATCGGCCAGTTGCTGCAGCACGGCCTGGTCGGACAGCGTGCCGGAAATGGCCGGCGTCTGCCTGCCCGCCACCGCATCATACGGGAACATGACCTGCTTGCCGCTTTGTTTGGCAAAAGCCTTCAAGGCGTCGGCGGCGGATTCCGCGGGAATATCGAAACTGTGTTGTGCTTGGTTTTGAGCCTGCGCATGAGCGGCTCCGGCAATAGCTAGGCTGCAGGCGCTGGCAAGTAACAGTGTACGCGCGAAGCGGACACGAAATATGTGCTGATTTTTCACGGCGTTTCCTTCTCTCGAAGCCATTTTTATTATCGGCTCTAAAGGGAAGGATGCCTGAAGTCGTCTCACCCTCTATGTCTGCATAAAAAATTTCTTAACTTTTTCTTTTATCACGAAAAAATGGACTACTCCGAGCGTTCCAGAACGACTTTTCCATTGGACGAGCTTGCCACTTTTACCGGGAAGGTGTTGGTGATGGCGAATACGAAGGCATCGACATCGTCGTCGCGGAAATAGCCACCGACGTGCAGTTGCGCCGTCGCCGGATCGGCAATGACGATCTGGCGCGTACTGTAGCGATTGAATTCGCCGGCGGCGTCGGCCAGGGTTTCGCCGTCAAGCTCGATGGCGCCATGGCGCCAGGCCAGCTTGCGTTCCATATCGTCGCTGGAAATCCTGACGACGTGCGCCTGGCCGGCCGCCACGACCGCCTGGTTGGCGGCATCGATGGCCACGACGTCGCCGCTACCGCCGGTTTCGGTCGCCAGGGCCGCGCCCCGACTGACGAGCACGGAGGCGCCCGCCTTGACCAGGCGAACCGTGAAGTCAGCCTTGGGCGTCTCGACGCGGGCCGAGGGCGTCTGCACGGTGAACGGGCGCGCATCCTTCGCGACATGGAACATGGCTTCGCCGCGCACCAGGCGCACGGTTCGGGCATGAAAGCCGAAGCGCACCTCGATGCGCGAGTCGGTGTTCAACTCCACCAGCGTGCCGTCGTCTAGCCGGATCCGTTGCTGCTGGCCGACGCCGGTGGCGTAAGCCTTGGTCGGGGAAAGGGCAAGGAAAGGCGTCAGGCCGATGACGAGGGTGGCCGCTACCCCGGCCGCGGCCATGGCGACGCGACGCCACGGTGTCCTGGCTGTGACGCGAGGGGGCGCGATTGTCGTTCCTTCGACGGTGCGCAAGGCGCTGAGCCGGCCGAGGCGATCCCAGATCGCGGCCTCGCGTTCATAGGCGATTTCGTATTCGATCCCCTGGGCGCGCCACGCCTCAAAGGCGGCCCGCAATTGCGGCGATGGTGACTTGGACAGGCGAACGACCCACTGGGCCGCTTCGTCCATTATCCGCTGTCTTTGCATTGCCGCGTCCATGATGTGTCCGCTTCGGGTCGGGAAAGGGCTGCCGGGCCGGTCAGCATCTGCGCCGAACACACCCTGAGGCCTTTGATCACGTGTTTCTCAACAGTAGAGATGCTTAGGCCGAGGCGACCCGCTATATCCTCGTGCGATAAATTGTAGATTTTATGCAGCACGAAAACCTCCTGGCATTTTGCCGGGAGCGTTCTGATGATCTCGTGCAGAAGCCGTAGCTCGTCGCGTGCCTCCAGCACCCGATCGGCACCCGGCATATCGTCGGCAATGTTCATCGTATCGAGTTCGGCGATGACGCTGATCGACACGATTTTGCGCCGGCGGGCGTGGACCAGGACGCAGTTTTTCATCGTCGTCAGCGCAAATGCCCGCACGTTCTCGATCCGCCGCCAGCCGGCGAAGGTCATCAGCCTGGTATAGGTGTCATGGAGAAGGTCCTCGGCTTCGCTGGAGCCGTGAGACAAACGTCGGGCCCGGGCGCGCAACAGGGGCTCGAGAGGAATGACCTCCTGCCGGAACCACAGCCGCCTGTCATCGTCTTCCATGCCCGCCGTTTCCTCTTCGCGGTTCAGGTCGAGGCTAGGCGGAAGGCGCGCCAGTGGACAAATTCAATTTCGGCGGGCGCGATAAGTTTTGACTCTGGGCTTTCCGGAGGCGCGGCGACGGAGCAACTGGAAATCGACAAAAACGGTTTTGAGATAAGATTTGGCTTGCTGTGATTGAGTTTGACTATATCTCCCTTTTTAATTCAGTTTCGGTTCATGTTCGAGTGGATATTTGAGCATTGTTGTGGGCGAAGTGCGGAGAATAATTGCGATTACGACTGCGCTTCACTGGTAATATTGTGGCGAATTTGAAATAATTCTGCCGAATTAAGCCCGATATTGCGATTTTATGCTTATTTTCGAGACGGTTTGAGGAGTGGATAAAATGAAGGCTTTACCGAAGATCAATGCCGTTTATTGGCTGTGCCTGATGTGCGCCAGCGTGTTCGGGACCAATACCGGCGATTTCGTCGCCGATTACCTGCATATCGGCCATCTGACGGGCCTGCCGTATCTTCTCGTCCTGCTGGTGCTCATCCTGGTCGTGGCGCGCTTCAGCCCGGTTCGCAGCCCGCTCTATTTTTGGGCGGCGATCATCACCGTGCGCACGGCGGCGACCAATGTCGGCGATGCCTTCGGGGATTTCCACATCCACTTCGAGACCTCCTTACCCCTAACGCTTGCCATCTTTGCCGTCGTGGCCATCGCCTATGCCGTCATCGATGGCAAGGCGGCGAAGGATAGCGGTGGCCTGCCGGTGACGCCGCTCTATTGGCTAAGCATGATCATGGCGGGGATTGTCGGCACCATCGGCGGCGACTATGCCTCGTTCGGCCTGCACCTCATGCCGCCGGGCACGGCCGTGGTCTTCGGCGTGCTGGCGGTCGCCCTGCTGGTGGTTGGGCGCAAGGCCGCCGCGACCCAGCCGCTCTATTACTGGCTGATCCTCGCGGTCGTCCGCACCGCGGGAACCGGCGGGGGCGATGCCCTGGCGCATCTCTTCGGTTTGGTGCCCGCGACCGTAATCACCGGTACTGTCTTCGTCGCTCTGATCGTCGTGTTCTACGCCTTCGTCCGCGACAATGCGCGTGACGAGGCGCTTCCGGTGGCTTGATTTTCAGGTGTCATGCTCGTCAAAGACTTTTGGAGACCTCGGTCACTATCACTTCGACGCCTGGCGGAAAGCCGCCGGGCGGTTGCCGGTCTGCTTGGTGAAGAAGCGCGAGAAGTAGGACGGGTCTTCGAAGCCCAGCCAATAGGCGATTTGGGCGATACTCATATCGGAATAGATCAGGTTGCGCTTGGCCTCGACGATGATGCGGTCGTGAACCAGGCTGATCGGCGTCTCGCCGACGACGTTCATGCAGGCGCTGCGCAGGGCGGCGTATGACACGTTCAGTTCGTCGGCGAAGCGCTGCAGCGGCCACCCTTCGCGATAGCGGCGCTCGATCAGGTCCTTGAACTGGGCGACGATGGCGCCATGACCGCGCGGAGCGGGGTCGGCCGCGTCCTGCCGCGAACCGATTTCGCGCAGCAACGTCACCAGGATGGTCGTCAGATAGGCTTCGGCGGCCACCACCGCGCCGGCGGCGCCTTCGTCGAGCTCGCGATCGAGTTGAAGCAGGGCCTCGTTCATGATGTTGAACGATTTCGGCGCCTCGGCCAGGTCGAGGACGCGCGACGTCTTCCAGATCGCGTCGAATTCGGGCGCCCGCGTCGCCAGGGTGCGCTGGTGCGACTGGGCGACCGTCAGCACCCAGCCATCGCTGTCCTCGGCGTATTTGAAGCCGTGAACGACGTGGACCGGCACGATCAGGACGCAGTGATTGCCGAATTCGAGCCGGCGCTCGTCGGCCACCATGACGCCGCTGCCGCTGCGCACCAGAACGATCTGGGTGAATTGCGGGTGTGAGTGCGGCGCGATGTACCAGTTGGTCTCGTGGCAGCGCTTGGCCAGGGGCTCGACATTGACGAACCACGAGGTCGCCGAACTGTCGTCGCCATACAGGAAATAGCGGGGGATTTCACCCGGGGCCGCGGCGCCGGCAAAGGTATTTTTCCGATCGGCCACAGACACTGTCCAAACGCTACGCGATGAAGAAAAGTACCAGAAATCGCTCAAATCGTCCATCGCTCGCGACGACCGCCCGGTATATCCCTTAGAATACCCGCTGAGTAGTCAAAACGTCAATCTCTATATTGTCGGTATAAAGCATAACAAGCTGAGAATACATATTCTCGGCAATAATAAACCTGCCTTCCGAGCAGGTGGCACAAACAGGGAAAGAAAAATGAAATTCTCTACAAAGTATAGCCTGCTGGCTTCCTGTGCGATTGCGACGCTTCCGTTCCTGTCCGCCCATGCCTTCGCTCAAACCGCCGCCGCGCCAGCAACTGACGTGCAATCTGGTACCAAGTCCGGCAAGGACATTGTCGAAGTCGTGGTCACCGCGCAAAAGCGCAGCGAAGCCGTCAACAAGACGCCGCTGGCGATCACGGCGATTACGGGTGACACGCTGAAGGCCGAGGGCGTCGTCAATGTCGCCGACCTGCAGAACGTCGCGCCGGCCGTGACCGTCGGCCACGACGGCTTCGGCGTCAATATCAACATCCGCGGCGTCACCACGACCGACACCACCTCCAAGGGCGAGCAGGGGATCTCGTTCAATGTCGACGGCGTGCCGATCGGCCGCCCGACCGAAATGCAGCTGGCCTTCTTCGATGTCGGCCGCGTCGAAGTGCTGCGCGGCCCGCAGGGCACCCTCTACGGCAAGAGCTCGACCGGCGGCGCCATCAACATCATCACCAACAAGCCGGCCAGCACGTTTCAGGCTTCGGCGGATGCGGAAATCGGCAGCTATAATACGCAGCGCGCCAACCTGATGCTGAATGTGCCGGCCAATGACCAACTGGCCTTCCGCGTCGCTTTGAACACTAATAAGCGCGATGGCTGGCTGCCGCTAACCGGCGGTTATCCGGCGCGCAATGACGAAGACAATGCTTCGGGCCGCCTGTCGGCCCTGTGGAAGCCGACGGCGGACTTCTCCTGGTTGCTGACCTATACCGGCGGCGAGGTTCGCGGCGTCGGCGGCGGTGCCGATCTCTACAGCGCCTTCCTCAATGGCAAGGGCAAGGCCCAGCTTCAGGGCCTGGGCGATCCCTTCGGCGCCAGGACGCACGAGAATTTCGGCAATATCAGCACCGAACTGAACGGCAATTTCGGCGCCGTGCACGCCACCCTGGTCGGCGCGCACCTGCACTTCACCGCCGATGATCTGGGCTCCTCGACCAACGATCCCAATGCCAATACGTCGGGGCCGTTCAGCGGCTTTTACGCCTGGCGCGAATATCGTGGCACGGTGGCAACGGACGATGCCGAACTGCGCTTCTCCAATCAGGAGCCGGGCAAGCTCGACTGGGTGGCCGGCATCAACTATTTCCGCGAAGACATCCACGAAAGCGACCACAACTGGAATGCCCCGGCGGCGACGCCGACCCTGGCGGCCAGCGGCAATGGCATCGATCCGCTCAATGAGACGGTGCACACTTCGTCGGGCCTGTTCGCTCAGTTCACCTATCACGTCACCGACGCGCTTCGCCTGACGCTGGGGGCGCGCGAGTCGAAGGACGAGGTCAACCGCGTCGGCACCTTCGCCGCCGGGCACGGGCCCACTGGGACGCCGTTCCCGCCCTGGACGCAGGCCAATGGCAGCCCGTGCACGGCGCCCAACGACTGTATCGGTACGCCGAACAATGGCTTCGAAAGCGCCAAGAAGCCGACCTGGCGTCTGGGTGCCGACTATCAGGTCGCGCCGAACAACATGATCTACGCCTCGGTGGCGACGGGCTACAAGGCCGGCGGGTTTAACGACTTCGATCCGAAAACGGGCGGCACTGGCACCTATTTGCCGGAGCAGTTGACGGCCTACGAAGCAGGCTACAAGGGCCGCCTCCTGCCCAACCTGCAATACAATACCGACGTCTTCTATTACGACTACAGCAATGACCAGATTTCGAGCCTGGAAAACATCGCCGGCAACTTCGTCATCTTTACGCGCGCCGTGCCGGTCAAGATCAGCGGTTGGGAAAACGAAGCTCACTGGCGCATAACGCCGGCGGACACGATCGACGGCTCGCTGGTCTTCGAAAGCTCCAAGTACGTCAAGTTCATGGCCGGGCTTCTCGGCAATGTCGACTGGTCCGGTCGGCAACTGGACAAGACCCCCGGCACCAGCGCCAATCTCGGCTACTCGCACGTCTGGACCCTGGCCAACGACCAGACGTTCGTCTTCCACGTCCAGTCCAAATACAGCTCGTCCTACAAGCTGAGCGATATCCAGGACGCCGTGCAATACACGGCCCGCGCCTATACGCGGACCGACCTGACCGTCACCTACAACATGAAGGGCGGCGACTATTACATCCAGGGCTACATCAAGAACCTGGAAAACAAGGTCCAGCTCGAAAGCGCACCAGGCACTGTTCCGAATCCGGCGATCCCGAACGGGGCTTCGGTCGGGGTTACCGAGCCGCAAATGCTCGGTATCCGCGTTGGCGCCAAGTACTAGTTCCTCGCCTCGGGGAGCGGCCACGTGCCGCTCCCGTCTTTTTCAGGACGCCGTGATGCGTAGTTTTCTGTTGTGCGGACTGGTACTCGTTCTGGACGCCGCTTTTGCGTTGTCGAGTGCAAAGACCCTGCATATCGATGCCTTTCTCCAAACTTGGGCCGGCGTGCCCGTTTCGGTGTGGGCTGGCCTTGCCGGCATTGTCTTCCTGGTCGTCCTGACTTTCGCCATCTCGTTGTTTGCCTTCCGGACGTCGGAGGCCAGGCGATGATCGGCATTGTCTGTTTCGCGGCCACCGTTCTCATCACCCTGCTGATCACCGCCTGGGCCGGCCGCCAGGGCCAAAAGAAGGCCCAGCTCTACAATGCCGGCGGTAATATCAGCGGCGCCCAGAACGGACTGGCCATTTCCGGCGACTTCATGTCGGCAACGACGGTGCTGGGCATCACCGGCCTGTTCTTTTCCGGCGGCTGGGACACCATCATCTTTTACCTGGCGCCGATCGCCGGCCTGGCCCTGATGCTGTTGCTGGTGGCGCGGCCCTTGAGGCGGCTGGGCGTCTTCACTCTGGGCGATGTGTTGACCCATCGCCTGAAGTCGCCGGGCCTGCGCCTGTTTTCCGGCGTGACCACGGTCATCATTTCGCTGTTCTATCTGCTGGCCCAGATGGTCGGCGCCGGCACGCTAATCGCCGCCCTGTTTCATATGCCGTTCCTCACCGCCGTGTGCATCGTCGGCGCACTGATGGCCATCTATGTCGCCATCGGCGGCATGTTGGCCGCGACCTGGGTGCAGATCGTCAAGGCGGGGCTGTTGCTGTTCGCCGTCACGGCGCTGGCGGTCATCTGCCTCGTCAAGGCACACGGCTTGAGCGGCCTCTATGCCGATATCGCCCCGGTCCAGGCGCATCTGTTGCAGCCCGGCGGCATGAAGCTCGATCCCTTGTCGGCGGTGTCGCTTGGCCTCGGCATGGTCATAGGCCTGTGCGGCTTGCCCCATCTCCTGATCCGCTTCTTCACGGTTCCGGACGAAAAGGCCGCTCAAACTTCGGTCGTGGTCTCCAGCACCATCGTCGGTTTCGTCAACGTCCTGCTGTTCCTGATCATCGGGCCGTCGGTCCTGGCCTTTGTCGCGGGCTCCGTCCACGTCGGCGCTGACGGCAAGCTGATCGGCGGCAGCAATATGGCCATCCTGCACCTAGCATCGGTCCTGGGCGGTGACGGGCTCAATGGCATCATCTCGGCGGTCGCTTTTTCGACCATCCTCGCCGTGGTCGCCGGCCTGACCATCGCCTCGGCCTCGGCGGCGTCTCACGACATCTGGCGCACATTACGCGCCCAAAAAAGCGGCGACGGCGAGGAGCTCTGGGTCTTCCGGCTATCGGCGGTGCTGTTCGCCGCCGTCGCCATCGCCCTGGCCGTCGTCTTCCAGCACGAGAACATCGCCTTCCTGAGTGCACTCGCCTTCGCGGTCGCCGCCAGCACCAACTTCCCGGTGCTGATCCTGGTGCTCTACTGGCGCGGCCTGACGACGGCCGGAGCGCTTACCGGCGGCTTTGTCGGGCTAGTGCTTTCCGTCGGCTTGATCATCGTCGGCCCGCAGGTCTGGGGGCCGGTCTTTCACCACGCAAAACCAATCTTCCCCTACGAATATCCTGCATTGTTCGTCGTCCCCATAACCTTCATGACTTGCTTTTTAGTCTCCAGGCTCACCGCAAGAACGGATCATTGAGATGAAATCATTTGCTTACCTCGCAGCGTTCAGCCTGCTTAGCGCCAATCCCGTGGTTGTGGCGGCGCAGGATGGCCCGCCGGGCGGATTTCCGGGCGACGGCATGCCGCCGGCGCCGGCCGCACCGGCCACGGCTGCCGTGGTTGGATCGCTCGGCCTGAAGCAGTTGACGGTCGTTGCGCCGGTCACGCCTTGCGAAGCCCTGCGCGGTGCCGATTTCACCACCATTCCCGGGGCGCCGGCGCAGATTTCGTCGGCCTCGACCGAAATCGACGCGTCGACGGGCAAGCCGTTCTGCCACGTCACCGGCTTCGTCGCCCCACAAGTGCGCTTCGAGATGAAGCTGCCGGCCAATGCCTGGACCCAACGCCTGCTGATGACCGGGTGCGGCGGGCTGTGCGGCATGATCGGCATGCATGTCGAGCACGCCAATGACTGCCTGCCGGCGCGTCAGGGCGAGATGGCCATCGTCGCCACCGACATGGGCCATGAAGGGCAGGGTGGGGTGTGGGCCGACAAGGACCCAGTGTTGCGCACCGACTTTGCCTATCGCGGAGTCCACGTCGTGGCGCTGGCCGCCAAGGCGATCGTCGCCAAATATTACGGGCAAAAGCAGGCCTATGCCTACTTCTCGGGCTGTTCCGACGGCGGTCGTGAAGCCCTGATGGAAGCCCAGCGCTTCCCCGACGATTTCGACGGCATTACCGCCGGGGCGCCGGCGGCCAATTTCACCGTGCAGAATTCGTTCTATCACGCCTGGAACGCCTATAGTAACACCGGCGCCGATGGCCAGGCCATCCTGACGACCGCCCGCTTGCCGGTGCTGCACGCCGCCGCGGTCAAGGCGTGCGACAAGCTCGATGGTACAGCCGACGGGCTGATTGCCGATCCGACACGCTGCCATTTCGATCCGGCGACGGTGCAATGCGCACCGGGCCAGGCGACGGACGCCTGCCTGACCCCCGCCGAGGTCAAGGCAGCGCGCGAGATCTATCTCGGCGCCCACGACGACAAGGGCAATCGCTTCGTCGTCGGCGCGCCGATGCCGGGTTCGGAACTGGCCTGGCAAGGGGTCGAAACGCCGATGATGCCGGGCGGCCGGGTCGGTGGCGCGATGTTTGCCGAAGATTCGGTCAAGTACCTGCTGCACTGGCCGTCCCTGCCGGCGAGCTGGCGCGCCAGCGATTTCGTCTTCGACATGGCCAATTTCCAGGCGATGACAGCCAATAACGCGCTCTATGGCGCCACCGACCCCGACCTGTCGAAATTCTTCGGTCGTGGCGGCCGCCTGATCATGTGGCACGGTTGGTCGGACCAGCACATCTCGCCGATCAATTCGATCGCCTATTATCGCGCCGTCGAGGCGACGCTCGGTGCTGACGCAACGCGTCAGAACATGCGCTTTTATCTCTTCCCCGGCATGTACCACTGCGGCGGTGGTGACGGCCTGAACGAGGTCGACGTGCTGACGCCGGTCATGGCCTGGGTCGAGACGGGCAAGGCGCCGGAAGGCCTGAAGGCTGGCCACAGCGACCAGGGCATGCCGGGCGCGCCGCCGCCGATCGGCGCGAAGGGCGCCATGGCCAGGACGCCGGGCGATAATCGCCTGCCGCAGGACGCGCCCGCCGTCGACGTCGCCCGCAACGCCACGGTCCCGCCGTATCCGATGCTGGCCGACTTCGCGCCGGTCAAGGGCAAGGTACCCAAGATCGCCAATGGCTACGAACGTTTCGTGCCCGATCACTGGGCCGGCGACGACCTCTACAAGCCCTATGCCCATTCGGTCTGCGAATGGAACGGCAATGCCTATAGCTGCACGCCGCAAGGCTGACCGCGTGGTCCGCAGGTCTTCGACCGGTGCCATGGTATCCTGCCGTGGTGCCGGTCTGACGATACGGACGATCTACCAAGTGCCCGAAATACAGTCATTGGAGTAAGTCATGGCGAAGATCATTGGTGGGATCGGGTCGTCGCACACCCCGACGATCGGCTTTGCGGTTGATGCCAAGAAGCAGGACGACCCGGTGTGGGCGCCGATCTTCGAAGCCTATCGCCCGGTCCGCGAATGGCTTGAAACGCGCAAGCCCGACGTCCTGTTTTTCATCTACAACGATCACGTCACCTCGTTCTTCTTCGACCACTATTCGGCGTTCGCGCTGGGGGTCGGCGAGTCTTACGCCGTGGCCGACGAAGGCGGGGGCCCGCGCAACCTGCCGGACGTTCAGGCCCACGGCGACCTGGCGCGCCATATCGGCCGCTCGATGATGGCGGAAGAGTTCGACATGTCGTTCTTCCAGCAGCGTCCGCTCGACCACGGCTGCCTGTCGCCGCTTTCCGTGATGTGGCCGTCCGAGGGCGGCTGGCCGGGCAAGATCATCCCGCTGGCCGTCGGCGTGTTGCAATTCCCGATCCCGACGGCGCGGCGCTGCTTCAGGTTCGGCCAGGCGCTGCGCCGGGCAATCGAGAGCTATCCCGAAGACCTGAAGGTCGCTATCGTCGCCACAGGCGGTCTGTCGCATCAGGTCCATGGCGAGCGCGCCGGCTTCAACAATCCGGACTGGGACCGCCAGTTTCTCGAACTGATCGAAAACGACCCTGACGCCCTGGCCGACATGACCCACGCCCGCTACGCCGAGCTCGGGGGTTGGGAAGGGGCCGAGGTCATCATGTGGCTGGTCATGCGCGGCGCCTTGCCCGAAGGCGTGAAGCTGCTGCACAAGAGCTATTACCTGCCGTCGATGACCGGCATCGCCAACCTCGTTCTGGAACCGCTTGAGACGCCCGCCACGGCGAATGGTCACGATCATCTGTCGCGGATCGATGCGCAGTTGGAGGGGGCCGAGCACTTGCAGGGGACCTACCCGTTCACCCTCGAACAGAGCGTGCGCGCCTATCGCCTCAACAAGTACCTGCGCGACATGGTCGAACCCGAGCATCGCGCCCTGTTCTTGAGCGATCCTGAGGCCTCTTTCGCCACAGCCGGCCTGTCCGATGCGGAATCGCAGATGTTAGCCCGCCGCGACTGGCCGGCGATGATCCACTACGGCGCCATCTTCTTTGGCCTGGAAAAGCTTGCGGCCGTGCTGGGCCTGCCCAATGCCGTCGTCTATGCCGGCATGCGCGGTGAAAGCCTGGACGATTTCCTGGAGAGCCGCAATGCGCCGGGCGCCGTCTATTCGGTGGCCGATATCAAGGTCTAGGGCGCGTCAGATCAGCGTTCCTGTTCGCGTCAGGGCATCGATCAGATGGCCGTAAAGCTTCGTCGGCTGGAAGCCTTGGCGCATGGTGATGCCGATCGATCGCCGCGTCGCCGGCAGATCCGCCGCGACGATCGCCAGGAGGCCCGCATCCAGCTCCAGCCGGATCTGACGCCGTGACAGGGGGGCGGCGAAATCGCTGGCCCGTAGCAGGGCGCGCGTGGCGATGAGCGAGCCGCTTTCGATGACGTGGTGCGGCTCGGACAGTCCAAGCGTTTCGAGGTAGGCGAGGAAGCGCTCGCGGCCCGGCGTGCCCGGCGCCGACAGAATCCAGGTCTGCTGCGCCAGCCAGTCGCGATCCGTGGCCCCGTTTGTGGCCGCGTCAAGCGCCGGATGGCCTGGCCGCACGACGATGGACAGCGTGTCCTCGAAAACCGCGACCTGATGGACATTTTCGACCTGGCTTTCCGGACGCAGGGCGCCGACGATCAGGTCGACGCGGCCGTGGTTGAGAGCGTTCAACTGTTCGACATAGGGGCCGTCAAGCAGGCTGATGCGCGCCTGGGGGAACGGCTTGAGTGTCTCGATGACGGCGTTCGGCACCCAGTCCGACCGCGATAGCGGCAAGGCGCCGATCCTCAGCGTGCCGTCCACGCGGCCATGATGCTCGCGAAAGGCGTCGGTCGCCAGTTCGATGTCGCGAAAGCACACGCCGATGGCGCGCACCAGTTCGCGGCCCTCCGGGGTCGGTTCGCCACTGGTGCCGGTCCGGCGCCACAGGGAAATGCCGGCGAGGGCTTCGAGATCACGCATGTTGCGGCTGATCGCCGGCTGGGTGACCCCCAGATAGCGAGCCGCAGCGACGAAGCTGCCCTGTTCGCACAGCGCCAGATAGGCCTGCAACTGGCTTTCGGAGACCAGGCGATGAAACGGCGTGCGCGACTTGCGCCGCGAGCCGAAAGACCGCTCAAAGCCGTCGAGATGGGCCACGGCCGCCCGGACGCGCTCGACGAAGGCCTTACCGACTGGCGTCAGCTCCATACCCTGGGCGCTGCGGCTGAACACCGGGGCACCCAACGTCTTTTCCAGGCTTGAAATGGCGCTGGTCAGAGCCGGCTGAGTTGTATGGACCTCGCGCGCCGCGCCGGAGACGCTGCCAGCGGAGGCGGTGGCCAGGGCGGCGCGCAATTGTCTGAACCTGAGCATGGCCTCCTATAACAAGAATTTATAGCCTTGCCTATGATCGGACTTGGCTGATTGGGTGAGAAAAGTCCTATGTCTGTAGAGGCTTTTCATCGCCGGACACTTCGGTATCGCCATGCCTCAAACCGCCATTCCCTGCAGTGCCTATCGCGGCGGTACGTCGAAGGGCCTCTATTTCCTTAAGGACGATCTACCCACAGACGTCGCCACGCGTGATGCCGTGCTGCTGGCGGCGATGGGATCGCCCGATGTGCGTCAGATCGACGGCATGGGCGGGGCGCATCCCCTGACTTCGAAGGTGGCGATTGTCTCCAAATCGGCGCGCCACGATGCCGATGTCGACTATCTGTTTTTGCAAATCTTTCCAGACAAGGCGATCGTCACCGATCAGCAGAACTGCGGCAATATCCTGGCCGGTGTCGGGCCGTTCGCCATCGAGCAGGGGCTGGTCGAGGCGACGGATGGCGTGACCTCGGTGCGCATCCATATGCTCAACACGCAAAGTCTGGCCGTGGCGCACATCCAGACCCCAGGCGGCGTGGTCGAATACGAGGGCGATGCCCGCATCGACGGTGTGCCGGAAACGGCCGCATCGGTGCCGACCGATTTCCTCGACGTCGCCGGATCGTCGTGTGGCGCGCTTTTGCCCACCGGCAATGCCGTCGATGTCGTCCAGGGCGTATCGGTGACGCTGATCGACAATGGCATGCCGGTGATCGTCGTGCGCGCTTCGGACTTGGGCAAGACCGGCTACGAGACGCCCGAGGCCATGGAAGCCGATGCGGTGTTGACGGCGCGGGTGGAAGCCATCCGGCTCGAAGCCGGGCTTTTGATGAACCTCGGCGACGTCAGCGACAAGTCGGTGCCCAAGATCACCCTGATCGCGCCGGCGCGGAACGGCGGCACGGTGACGACGCGCACCTTCATCCCGCACCGGGTGCACGACGCCATCGGCGTCTTCGGCGCGGTGTCGGTGGCCACGGCCTGCGTGCTCAAGGGCTCGGTCACCAACGATTTGCTGGGGCTAAGCGCACAGGGCGCCACCGACCTCGACATCGAGCACCCGACAGGCTTTTTCACCGTGTCGATGGACGTCGAAGGCGAGGGGGCGACGCTGAAAATCAAGCGCTCGGCCCTGTTGCGTACGGCGCGAAAACTCATGACGGGACATGTCTTCGTGCCGTCGAAGGTATGGACGAAATGATCCGGAACATCGCCCTCATCGGCTTCGGTGAAGTCGGTCAAGTCTTGGCCGCCGATTTGCCGAATGTGGCCCACAGCTATGACGTCGATGCGTCAAAAGGTGCGGGGTGTGCCACCGTCAAAGCAGCGGTGTGCGAGGCCGATCTTGTCATCTCCGCTGTCACAGCGGCGCAGACCGCAGCCGCCGCGCACAGTATTGCCGCTTATATCGCGCCGAATGCGTGGTTCATGGACCTCAACTCCGCCTCGCCCGAGGCCAAGATCGCCGCGGCAACCGCCATCGACTCCGCTGGCGGCCGCTACGTTGAAGTCGCGGTGATGTCGCCGATCGAGCCCAAGCGGTTGGGCTCGCCCATGCTGCTTGGCGGGCCGCACGCTGAGGCCTTCGCGCCCGTCGTTCAGGCGCTCGGCTTCACCGGCGCGACCTTCTATTCGGACGTTCCCGGCAAGGCGGCGGCGACCAAGCTGTGCCGCAGCGTGATGATCAAGGGGCTGGAGGCGCTGATTTCGGAATCGCTGTTGTCGGCGCGGCATTACGGCGTCGAGGACACGGTTCTGGAAAGCCTGAACAATCTCTTCCCGCACACCGACTGGCCGGGCTACGCACGCTACATGATTTCCAGAACCCTGGAGCACGGTACGCGCCGGGCCGAGGAGATGCGTGAGGCGGCCAGGACGGTCGCCGAAGCCGGGATTACGCCATGGATGAGCGAGGCTACCGCTGAACGTCAGGCTTGGGCACCGGCCCTGGCCATCGCGCTGAAGCACGATGACTTGAAGGGCCTGCTCGATGCCATGCGAGCCCAATTGCCGTCAAAGGATGCCGCCCAATGAGCCTCGACAAACCACTGATCATCGATTGCCACGGCCATTACACCACGGCGCCGGCGCCCCTGACCAACTTTCGCGACGAACAGATCGCCCATTTCCGCGATCCGTTGAAACCTGCCCACCGAGGTGTTGTCGTCTCGGACGACGAAATCCGCGAGACCATCGAAAACAACCAGTTGAAGCTGTTGCGCGAACGCGGCGCCGACATGACCATCTTCTCGCCGCGCGCCTCGACCATGGGGCCGCACATCGGCGATGAAGACATGTCGAAACGCTGGACGGTCGAAAGCAACAATCTCATCAAACGCGTCGTCGACCTGTTCCCCGAGCAGTTCATCGGCGTGTGCCAATTGCCGCAATCGCCGGGCGTGTCGCTGGACGGCTCTATCGCCGAACTGCGGCGCTGCGTCACCGAACTCGGCTTTGTCGGCTGCAATCTCAACCCGGACCCAAGCGGCGGCCACTTCTCGTCCCCGCCGATCTATGACCGCTACTGGTACCCGTTCTTCGAGGCCATGGTTGAGCTCGACGTGCCGGCGATGATCCACGTCTCCGGCTCGTGCAATCCGGCCTTTCACGCCACCGGCGCCTATTACATCAATGCCGATACCACGGCCTTCATGCAGTTTATCGAGGGCGACCTGTTCCGGGATTTCCCGACGCTGCGCCTGATCATCCCGCACGGCGGTGGGGCGGTGCCCTATCATTGGGGGCGTTATCGTGGCCTGGCCGACATGCTGAAAAAGCCGCAGCTGCGCGACCACGTGATGAAGAACGTCTATTTCGACACCTGCGTCTATCACCAGCCAGGTATCGACCTGCTGTTCCGGGTTATCGACGTCAAGAACATCCTGTTCGGTTCGGAAATGGTCGGCGCCGTGCGCGGCATCGATCCGGAAACCGGGAACTATTTCGACGACACCAAACGTTACGTCGATGCGCTGCCCATCTCGACGGCGGACAAATATCAGGTCTTCGAAGGCAATGCCCGCCGGGTTTATCCGCGACTCAATGAAAGCCTGTCCGCCAGAGGCCTCTAAGTGCGTTGGTGGAACGCGAGAGAAGGGAGGCAAATTCAACGATTTCCGAGCGATGTCAAGACGTCGGCCGATTCGGACGCGTTATATTGCGGCCAGATCGTATTGGCCCCGTAAACCAGAAGTCGATTTCGACAGGCGGACTTGGACGATCCTCTGCGCCCGAATGAAGGGGCGTCGAGCATATTGTACCGCTATGTGACCGCGCGATTGAGATGCTGAGGGAGATTTGGCCTCTCCCGGTAAGCGGCGACGTCTACATTTATCCAAGCATGTCAGGTGACGGCCACTTATCGAATAATGCTTTACTTTACTGCTTCGAAGGTACTCAACGCTGGGCGACTGTTCGCGGGATTCGAGGCTATACTGATTTCACTAGTGACAGTATTTTTTTGTATTTCAAGTGCCTGGCCGCGATCAATTGTCGTAGGTAAAGTCATCCTTGGCCTTCTTGGTCGAACCAAAGGTGTATGCGAGACCGATATATGCCAGGCGCCCAAACTGGTGCCGCTCATAGGTGCCCGTGTAGGTCGGCGTGATGAAAATCCGTTTGCCGCGCTGGCTGTTGAACACGTCCGATACGGTCGCCACCAGGGCCAGCTTGGTATTGATCTGATGACGGTAGCCCACATTGGTTGTGCTCACCGGTAGGACGTAGCCTTGGGCCGTCAGGCGTTTGCCGCTATAGGCTTCGCTGAGCTGTATGCGATCATTGCTGCTGGCTTGGAAATCCAGGGACGCCTTGAGGCTTCCGCTGATCGTGCATTGGGTGCTGGCGCCCAAGGCTAGAGCATTGATTTCGTTGTAGAAAACATTGCCGTTGAGACTGTAGCTGAGTTTGGGTAGCAGCTTTCCCGAGGTACCGAATTCGACGCCGCCGGATTGTGAGCGCGGCAGGTTGGCCTCGCGGATCAGCACGACGTCGGGGCTGAGCACCGTCAGGATTTCGGTGTCGCCGTTACGGCTTGAGCGGTAATAGCCCGTGAAATTGTAACTCGCCCCAGCGTTGGTGTCGTGGCGATAGCCGACTTCGAATGAATTGGTCATTTCCGGCTTCAGGGCCGGATTGCCCTGGCGCAGATTGTTGGGATCAGAGGCGTTGATATAGGGGTTCAAATCCTCGGGATCGCGCCGGCGCACGCGCTTGCTGAAGCCCAGGGTAAAGCTGTCTTCGTCGGAGATGGCATAGACGGCATTCAAGGTCGGGTAGATGGTCCCGTAGGATTGGGTGCTCGAGTCGCCGGAAACCCGTTGGAGGGTAAAGACGTTGACCTGTTCGAGGCGCACACCGGCTAGTAGCTCCCATTTGCCCAGCTTATGGTCAAGGCTGCCATAGACCGCGTTGATGGTCTGGCGATAGCGGAAGGTATTGTCGAAGCTGTGGTCCTGAACCAGGGATGCCAGCGACGAATTGCTCTTCGCTACCGTGTCGTCAAAGCGATTTTGATCATATTCGCCGTCGTAGCCGAGTTTCAGCACAGAGCCTGAATCGCTTGGACGAACGTAGTCCATGCTCAACTCGCTGACTCCATAAACCTCGCGGTGGAAATCCTGCTCGTAGGTTGTTGCCACCGAAGGCGCGGTGTACAGGTTCAGGTAATTGTAGACGTTCTTTTCGACGCTCTGGCTGGTCTGCAGATTGACCGAAAAATCTTCGCCTTGGCGGCCTGTCTTCTGGTCGAAGCTTAGGCTTGCACCATCCGCAGTGCGCGGGCCGCCGCCCCACACAGTTCGGTCGTAGGCGGAAGGGCCCGCCCCGTTCGACACGGTATTATAGGTGCCGCGGTGGTTTTCATCGCGGGAAGCATAGTTGACCGACACACCGAGCGTCTGTTTGTCATTCGGGGTAAAATCGACGCCGGCATTGGCCTGTTTGCGGCTGTTATCTTCGGTTTGTGTCTGGTGAGAGGTCGTGGTCGCCGTGCCTCCCGCACTCGATACGGTATTGGTATCGGCCGTGCGCTGGCGCACATCGTTTCGAGTGGCAAGCGAGCCATGCACCGAAACCATCTGGCTCGTATAGTTGGCGGTGACATTTCCATTATAGCGGCCACCGTCGCCCCAATTGGCCTGGATGGTGCCGGACGTTCCGCGTTTGCGGGTCTTCTTGGTGACGATGTTGATGATACCACCCGAGCCATCGGGTTTGAATTCCGCCGAGGGCGAGGTGATGATCTCAATTTGCTGAATGTCGGAGGCCGCCAGGCTTTGCAGGGCCGCCGCGCGGGCCGTGCCCTGCATTTCGGCGCTGGGCTTGCCATCGACGAGGACGGTGACATCGCCCGAGCCGCGCAAGCTGACATTGCCGTCCTGATCGACCTCGACGGACGGGATGTTGTTTAGGACGTCGCTGGCGCTCCCTGTGGTCGACATCAGATCCTGGTCGGTGCGGTAGACCTTCCGGTCGACCTTATTCAGCACCTTTGGGCGCGCGCCTGTGACTGTCACGGTGGTGACCGTTTGGTTGGCCGTCGTCGTTGCAGTGCTTCCGGCTGCCGTTGGCTGCGTCTGAGCCAGGGTTTGCCCCGCCGCGCCGAATGCGAAGAGGAGCGCGGCCGCGCAGGCGCTGGAGTGGACGGAACGATACATGGAGAGTTCACCGTGAAAAGGGGAGCGCCGGATATCAGGCCTTCCTGAGCGGAACCTGAACGGATCAAAGTTTTTTGGGATGCGCGCAAGGAAGTGGCGACCGGGCTAGCGGCCGCCGTTCCAAGTCAGTCGGGGGTTCTTGCCTTCGGTGCCATTCTCGAGGACGGCACCAGTCTTGGCGTCGACGCCAACCTCGTAAGTGACACCGTTTGCTTTGATGTCGAAGGAGTAGCGCAGACCGGAACCGCCCTTTTCCTTTTCGAGTTCCTTGTCGGTGACATCGCCAGGGCGCGCTTTGAGGGCGATAGCTTCGGCATCGGCGAGCGTGATTTTGGCCTTGGCGGCAAGTTTGTCGCCCTTGAAGTGCACCGTCGCAGCGGGGGCGGGGTCAGTCGGGGCCGCCATGACCGGAGCGGCCAGCAGAATTGCCACTGCAATAGCGGGAAAGATGAAAGTCTTCATGGTGGTAACCTCGGAAGCGCGAAGGACCATCCCTCGCGTCGGCTTCCACCTTACGAGCTTGAGATGAGAGGCTCCTGAGACGAACCTGACGCTGCGATGAAGCAAAGCCGGCAAATATCAAGCTCCAGATTAGCTGACCTGTCATGAGGTTCAGCCGCAAGGCTGAACCAGGCTTGTAGCGATATGTGTACGGTGGGGGTGCCCCTTGCCGAGCCGCTTTTGTCGGGAAACGCTGCGCGACAAAGGGCAAAAAATGAGGCTTGCGACCCGAGCAAAGCGTGTGGGCCCGGGCCGCTGGTGATTATCACTTACCGACGATCACCAATTTGAACGTATCCGGTATCGGCTGCGGACGATCCCCCGCCTTGGCCGGGGCGGCCATGTCGGCGGCCGACAGGAAGATGTCGCCGGAAACCGGGTCCAGCGCCGCCGTGCGCGCGCCGGCGGCGGTGTCGACGACATCGATCACGGACGGCTTGCCATTGAAGGCGATGACCGTGAGCTTGCCGTCACCGGAAGGTACGTAACCGAGCTTGCGGGTTTCGTCGTAAAGCGCTCCATCGGCGCGAGGGCCGATCGCGACCGTCCCAACTTCAGATCCATCCTGGGCGCGACTGACACGGGCAACGCCGCCCTTGCAGGCTGACAGCAAAAGGTTCTGATCGGTCACCAGGGCAAGGCCGGATGGCTCATTGCAGTCTTTAAGCGGAAAAGTCGCCTTGACTTTCAAGGCCTTGGTTTCGACGACGACGATGACGTTCTTGTCTTCCAGGTGGGTATAAAGAAGGCCCTTACCGTCGGCGGCGCCGCTCTCTGGCGCGCCGTCCAGCATGATCGTACCTACGGCCTTGCGAGTTGTAGGATCGACGACATTGATCTGATTGCCACCATTGGCCAGAATGAAGATCTTGCCGGTAGCGGGGTCGAAGATGGCGCCGTCGGGTTTGTCGCCCGTTGTCACATCGCCCAGGTCTTGCCCTGTCGTTTCATCGAGGAAACTTGCCTTGTTGGCCTTGCCTTGAGTGACGAGGATCGTCTTGCCGTCGCCGACTGGCAAGGCGATGTGCGAACCGGCCGTATCGGCAAGGTGTGGATTGACCTTTTTCGTGGCCAGGGCGACCGAGGCGATGCTCGTCCCGTGGGTCATGAACACGATTTTCGAGACCGGATCGTAGTTGATGTAGTCCCAGCCGCCGTTGCCGCCGATCTTGACGGTGTCGACGACGTGAAGGCCGGTTTGTCCGGCGAAGGCCGCGGGTGCGATGGCGGCAGTGAATGCGCATAGGGAAATCAGGAGAGGTTTCATGGGGCGGCTCCTTGTGGCGGCGCAGCAATAACTCGCCAAGCTGAAGCCTCCCTGAAGCGACTACAGTTTCAAACGCACTTCCACACCTAATCCGCGGCCACCTTGTGGCGTAAACAGGGTCACGCGAGCATCGAGAATCTCGGCGATGCCCCGCACGATCGACAGGCCAAGGCCGCTGCCAGGCAATGTGTTGCCGCGTATGCGATAGAAGCGGTTGAAGACTCGGTCGCGTTCGACTTCGGGAATGCCAGGGCCTTGATCAGTGAGGGTCAAGACCGCTTCGGTGCCGTCGCACTCAATGTGAATGCCGACCTGACCGCCATCGGGTGAATATTTAATCGCATTATCGACCAGGTTGCCGATAAGCAGCATTAACAGAGCCGGCTGAGCCTTCACAACTGCGGCTTCATCGCCTGCGAGCGCGAGCTCGATCTTGCGAGCATTGGCCTTGGGATAGGCATCTTTAAGAACATCGCTGGCGATGCCATAGAGATGAACGGCCGAGGCGTTTTCCGGCGTGTGGTGCAAACGGGCCAAGGTCAGCAATTGATCGAGCAAGCGGGATGCGCGATGAACCCCGAGGCTCAGTTCGTTGAGGGTGTCTCTGCGCTCTTTGACCGTGCGAGCGTTCTGGGCGACATCGACCTGAATGATCAATGCGGCCAGAGGTGTGCGCAGTTCGTGGGCGGCATTGTCCGTGAACAGGCGTTCTTGGGCCAGCGAGGTTTCGAGCTTGCCGAGCAACGAGTTGATCGATTCCGACAGTGGCATGATCTCGCCCGGCACCTCGCTTTCATCGAGACGTGACAAGTCGTTGGGCGAGCGTTCGTGAACGGCATGAGCGAAACCACGAAGGTCCTTTAAGCCCCAGCGGATGCCGAGCCAGACGGCAAGGCCGATGACGGGCAGGATCATCAGCAAGGGCCACAGCAAGTCCCAGACGATGCGGTCGCTGACCTCATGGCGTGCGTGGAAGCGCTCTCGCACTTCTACGATAATATTGCTCTGAGAGCCGATCAGGGTAAAGGTCCGCCAGCGGTGCCGCCCTGTGCCCACCGTATGAAGCCCTTTCGGCAGAGGCGGTTCTGAGGCGGGGGGCGCATTTTCGGAGGCCATATCAATGTGACCATCCTTCCAGACGCGATAGGTCCGGCCGTGGGCATATTCCTCAAGATCGCCCTGATCGTCGGCGTTCAGCCCGAGCTCATTGCGATCCAGATGAGGGATGGTTGGCGTGTTCGAGGTCTTGGCCATGGTCCACAGCTGCACCGCCGAGTTCATCAGTTGGGCATCATAGACTTCGGAGATTTCGTCTTCCGCGCTGAACCATGCCAACATGCCGATCATGCATGTCACAACCAGAAAAGGGACGCCGACACCGGCGAGCACCTGCAGGGTAAGGGACGGGCGTCGTAGCATCGAGGGCCTATGGATTGATGACATAGCCGACACCGCGCAGAGTCGTGATCAGATCGCGCCCGAGCTTTTTGCGCAGCGAATAGATCGCGGCTTCGATGGTGTTGCTCTCGAAGCTTTCCTCCCAACTATAGATCTGACTTTCGATCTCCGCCTTGCTGAGAATTCGGCCCATACGCTGCAGCAAGATCTCGGCAATGCGATACTCGCGTGCGGTCAAGCGCACCCAAGTACCGCCCTTGGTAATTTTTCGGGCTGCGGTGTCCATTTCGACATCGCCGTGGGTAATGGTCGTCCCGGCGTGACCTAATCCACGGCGGTGCACGGCGCGTAATCTCGCCATCAATTCGGCGAGTGCAAATGGCTTGACGATGTAATCGTCGGCACCCAGGTCGAGTCCGTCGATACGATCTTGAAGACCGTCGCGCGCCGTCATGATGATAACTGGCGCCTTAGATGTTTGGCGAACCGTCCGCAGCACATCTAGTCCGGAAATGCCCGGTAAGTTTATATCGAGGACGATGCCTTGGTAGTCTTCCGATCGAAAAGCGATCACGGCATCTTCGCCATCTTGAACCCAATCGACGGCATAACCGCCTTGGTGCAGACCATCGCGCAAAGCCTTGCCGAGCATGGCATCATCTTCAACGAGAAGAATTCGCATCGACAGACTCCTAGGTTCGCCAGGCGACCAAAAGGGCACCCATTGCGATAAGGGCGACACCAAGCCAATTGGGCAGGGATAATTTTTCGCCGAGAAATATGACAGAGAAGACGGCGACGAAGACGACGCTCAACTTGTCGATTGGGGCGACACGGGCCGCGTCGCCAAGTTTCAACGCCCGAAAATAGCAAAACCACGAGGCGCCGGTCGCCAGCCCCGATAGGGCGAGGAACAGCCAGCTTCGCCCGGATATGGCCGACGGCGCCTGCCAGCTGCCCGTTACGGCGACCATCAGAGCCGCCGCCGCGACGATGACAAGCGTGCGGATGAAGGTCGCCAAATTCGGATTGACGGCTTCAACACCGACCTTGGCGAGGACCGCTGTCAGAGCGGCAAAGATGGCGGACAAAACCGCCCAGAACGGCCAAGATACCAGGGCTTTCATAACCTTGTCCTACGCCCATAAACTGAAGCGAAACTGAGAGGATGCTTCGGATGCAGGCGCAGGATCGGCATTGTGCTTTCACTTAGGAAGAATGGGCTGGGCCAGATGTTTTTGCGACCTTGGAAAGCGACATGATCATCGCCGGCAAGAATAGCAGCAGCAGGGGTACCGCGGCCGTCAATCCGAAGATGATCGCGGTTGCCAACGGCTGCTGCAGGCCTGATCCCCGGCTCAGACCCAAGGCCAGAGGCGACAGGGTCAGGATGGCGATTAGGGCCGACATCAGGATCGGGCGCAGGCGCTTCTTGCCGGCTTCCAACAGGGACTGGCGGGTGAGGGGGCCTTCGGCTTCGATTTCGGCGAGATAGAAGATCGCCAACTCCGTCACCATGCCGACGACCATGGTCAGCCCCATCAGTGCGGAGATGTCGAGCTCGATGCCGGTCACCCACAATCCGGCTAGGACGGCGGCGACCGACAAGAGCACGGTGGCAAGCGTCGCCAACGTCCAGGTGAAACGCTCGAACAGGACCGTCAGCAGGAGCGCGCTGAGCAGCAGGGCGGCGGTGAAGACGAGCGCGAGATCGGTAAAGCTCTTCTGCTGCTCGGCATAGAGGCCGCCATAGTCCACTCGGACCGAAGCCGGCAGGTGGAGGCCGGCGACGGTTGCGCGCACCGCCTGCATGCCGGAGCCCAGGTCGCGGCCTTCAAGGCGCGCAGTGACGGCGACGAAGGGGGCCAGATCCTCGCGGGTCAGCTGGACCTGGCCGGCGACGATATCGACGCTGGCAATCTGGCCGACGCGCAAGGCATGGCCGTCAGGCGCGGTCAGCGGCAGGTTCGACAGCATGTCGGCGCGCTGGCGAAGGTCGGCCGGGCCGCGGACGCGGACCTGAACCAATTGCTCGCCGAGGCGCACCTGGGTGGCCTGGGTGCCGCCTATCAAAGCCGACAGCTGATCCGACACGGCCTGCGGGTCGAGGCCCTGCTGGGCGGCCAGGCCCGGATCGACGTGGATGCGGATGGTGTCGCCGGCGACGCGCTGACCGTCGACAACCTCGACCACGCCCGGGATCTTGCCGATGGCGTCGCCGACCTTGACGGCTGAAGCGGCCAAAACCTTGGGATCGTAGCCGAACAGCTTGACTTCGATCGGTTCCGGCACGGCGGTCAGATCACCGATCAGGTCTTCCATCAGTTGCGCGGTCTCGATGTCGAGGCCCGGAACCTGCGCCTGAACCTTCTGGCGGATTTCGGACATCACCTCTTCGATATTGCGCCGCGAGCCGGACTTCAGACGGATGAAGTAGTCGCCTTCGTCGGCCTCGGTCAGGCCGCCGCCGAGCTGGGCGCCGGTTCTGCGCGAATAGGAGGCGACTTCGGGCGTGGCGACGATGATTTTTTCGACTTGGCGCAACAAACGGTCGGTGTCGCTGAGGGCGGCGCCAGACTGAGCCTTGTAGTCGAGGATGAAGCCGCCTTCGTCCATCTTGGGCATGAAGCCCGACGGCACGTTCTTCCAGGCCAAGCCGCCGACTCCGATAAAGACGAGGGCGACAATCAGGGCAAAGATCTTCGGTGCACCGAGCGCAGGCTTCGACAAGCCGGCATAGATGCTGATCAGCACCCCCATGAAGCCGTTGGCCTTTTCAGCGGCGTGTGCATCCTTTTCACGGAGCCAGGTCGCGGCAAGCAGGGGGATGACGTAGCGGGCATAGATCAGCGAAACGACAAGGGCGGCAACCATGGTCACGGCCAGGGCTTTGAAGAAGCCGCCGGTGACGCCGCTAATGAAGGCCAAGGGCAGGAAGACGATGATGGTGGCGGCAGTCGAACCATAAAGCGGCCGGCCCATTTCGGAGGCGGCGGCCAAAAGCTCGGCCGGTCCGGGGCGTTTTTGCCCGCGGCTCTCCTGCATGCGGCGCATGACGTGTTCGAGCATGACCACCGCGTCGTCGACGACGAGGCCAACGGCGGCCGCCATGCCGCCCAGTGTCATCATGTTGAAGCTCATGCCGAGCGCGAACAGGAAGAGGCAGGTCGCCGCCAGCACCGCCGGCAGCATCAGGCCGGTAATGATCATCAGCCGCGCCGAACGCAGGAAGATGAAGAGGACGATACCAGCGAGCACGGCGCCGAGGAGGATGGCGTCGCGCACGGAATCCGCCGCGCCGACCACCAATTCCGACTGATCATAGAAGGCCGTCGCCTTCACTGAGGGCGGCAGGCCGGCTTCTTTCAGCCGCGCTTGAACGGCCTTGACGATTTTGACTGTGTCGCCGGTCGGCGTCTGGTGGATATTGACCAGGACGGCGTCTTCGCCGTTCGACGTCACCTTGGTGAAGTTGGGCTCGGTCGATGGATGGATTTCGGCGATCTGGCCGAGCGTCACGACGCCCGCGCCGTTCGCACCCGCCTTGACCGGCGTATTGGCGAGGTCCGTCGCCGAACCAAGGCGGCTTTCAGCGAGTACGAGATAAAGGCGATGGCGGTCTTCGATGCGGCCCACGCCGTCGACCTGATTGGCCTTGCCAAGGGCTGCGGTGACGTCTGTGAGCGCGATACCGAGCGCCTGCAGTTTGGCGGGATCGACATCGACTTCGATTTCGCGCGGCGATCCGCCCAGGACTTCGACGCCGCCGACGCCGGGAACGCTGGTCAGGGCCGGGCGGATTTTCAACTCCGCCAGTTGGCGCAGCGCCGCCTGATCGAGCGAGTTCGAGGTCAAGGCGATGCCGAGCATCGGGAAAACCGTCGGGTCAGAGCGGGTGACCGTGAACTTGGTGCCGGCCGGCAGGTCAGTCGACAGCGAGGCCAGCGCGCTGTCGGTCGCCAGTTTGGCCGAGACCATGTCGTCGCCCCAGCCGAAGCTCAGTTCGACATCGGCCGAGCCGCGGCTGGTGGTCGAACGGATGCGGGTGACGCCTGGAATGGCGCGCAGGGCGACTTCGACCGGGCGCGTAATTTGGGCCGCCATCTGGTCGGGGTCGCGATCGCCGGCATCGATGGCGACGACAACGCGTGGATAGTCGATGTGCGGGAACAGTGAGACCGGCAGATTCAGTGCGGCAAGGATGCCGCCCACAGTGACAAGCGCGACGGCAAGCCAGATCGCCGGCGCGAGACGTTGAAGACGCGTTTTCATTTCGTGCGCACCTTCGTGCCGTCGTCCAGCGCCGTGCCGCCGACCGTGACCACCTGGTCGCCGCTGTTAAGGCCTTTGGTGATGGCGATACGGTCTCCACTTTGCGCGCCGGTTTCGACGTCGATGCGATGAGCGACGCCGCCTTTGACGACAAAGACGTAGGGTTGGCCGCCATCATCCAGCAGCGCGGAATAGGGTACGCTGAGCGCCGTTGTTGTGCTCGATACCGTGACTTCGCCACGCAAGGCATCGCCGCCACCCAGGCCAGCATCGGCGGGCACTGAGGCGATAATCGAGGCCATGTGGGTTTGCGGGTCGATGACCGGGCTTGCCGACAGGACGCGGGCGTCGAAGGCCTCGCCATTGGCCGGCGTAATGTGGACATTGGCGCCGGCCTGGATCTGGTGCGCCAGGGCAGGATCGACACCGAAGCGGGCACGCAGGTTGTTCGTGGTGCCAATTGTGGCGATCGTCGTGCCTGCGGTGACCACGCTGCCCGGGCTTTGCGTCAGGGTAGCGACGAACCCTGCCTGAGGCGTGCGCAAAACGAGGGCCTGATCGCGCGCCTGAGCGGCGGCCAGGGCGGCGTCAGCGGTACGGGCAGCGGCGGCGGCGGTTTCCACGTCAGCGTCGCTGGCGAGGTTCCCGGCGCGCAGGCGTTTGGCGCGCGCCAGGGCGGCATCGGCGGCGGCCGCGTCGGCGGCGGCCTTGATCGAGTCTTGTTTGGTCTGCGCCGTAGGCAGCAGATGCGCGATTGCCTGACCTTGGGTGACCGCCGCACCGACTGGCGCGTCGACGGTGGCGACGCTTGCATCGCTTGGCGCCACAAGGGCGAAAGTCGCCGCGGCGGTTCCGTCGGTGACGCCATAAATCGATACGGTCTGGTCGATAGCCCCGGTCGAGGCTTGACCCAGGGTGACCAGGGCTACGGGTGCGTCGGCCGCGTCGTCGGCGGCTTCCTTCTTGGTGCAGCCGCCCGCTATTAGGAGCAGGGCCAGGACAGGCAAGGCCAGGAGTGGTGAAGCCAGATTCGTTGAAGTCTGAATCGTTGAAGTCTGAATCATTGAAGTCTGGGCGATTTGAGGTTTAAGGCGCTCGCGCGTCATTTGGTCCATTCCTCTTGCGGTGTGCCCGTCAGGAGTTCGAGGCTGATGGTGAGTTCGGCGATTTCTTGCTCGGCTTGGCTGAGCTGACTGAGCTTGTCGCGGACGACCTGTTGCGTGGCCTGGCCGGCGGCACCGGAGATGTCGCCGTGCTGGGAAGCCTTGGCCGAGCTATCGGCAATGGCGCGTTCGGCCGGAAGTTGGTCGAGAATGCGCTGTCTTTGCTGGCGGGCGATCAGGATATCGTCGACGGCCGCGGCGATTTCCGCCCGTGTCTGAAACAGTCGAGCGTCGTACTCCGCCTTGAGCTGTTCGCGTGTGGCCTTTTCGATGGCGATGCCGCCGCGATTACGATTCCACAGCGGCAGGGTGAAATCGACCTGGGGGCCGAGGGTCTTGTTGCCCGTGGTGTCGCGATTGGCGTTGATCGTCAGATTCAGCGCGGGGAACTGGTTCATAACCGCCAGCCGCACGGCGCTTTCCTGTGACGCATAGCCTTCGCGCAAGGCGGCGAGGTCGGCGCGGTGGGCGAGCGCCAAGTCATACAGACGGCCCGCCTCGGGGGGCGCTTCTGGGAAGGCTTCTGGCGCAAGAGACACTTGCGTCGCAGGCGGTAGGCCGATCAGCCGGTTGAGTTCGAACTTGGCGGCGCCTAAAGCGCGTTCAGTGGTGTTGAATTTGTTCTCAGCATCGAGGTCGGCCGTCTGGGCGGTCTGCAACTGATCGGCCGATTGATCGCCGGATTGCAGGGCCTTTTCGGTCTGTTTCAGCAAACCTTCCTGAGCGTCGCGGCTCTCACGTTCGACATTCAGTTGTTGTTGCAGGTCGAGGATGCGGACCGCCTGAAGGCGCGCCTGACCCGAGGTCTGCCATTCCGCCCACGCGAGGTCGAGGCGGACCTGGCGCGCGGCAGCTTTTTGTTGCGCCAGATTGACTCCCCGCGTGCGCAAGGCATTCAGATCGAAACCAAGTGCCGCGGTTAGGTTATCCATGTTGTCCGGGCCCGACAGCAGCTTGTCGTAGCCCAGACTGAAGGTCGGGTCAGGCAGCAGGCCGGCATCGAACACCTGGGCGTCGGCCACCTTGGCCTGGGCGCGCTGCGCTTTCAGGTCGGGATCGGCGATGACGGCGATCGTGGCGATGGCATTGCCGTCGAGCGGCCGCGCCAGGTCGATCTGCACCGGCGTGAGGTAATCGCGCGTGGGGGTATTGGCCAACTCGGTCAAGGTCGGTCCTTCGAGCAGGGCCGGCTTTTGATCAAAGGGGTGCGCCTGATATGTGGCGCAGCCGTCAAGCAAGCCTGTCAGCAGGATTGCGGCAAGGGCGCGCCAACTGGCGGAAGCGGATATCATGGGTGAGCCTTTCCGAACGGGTCTAGCCGTACGGCCTCAAGCTGAAACCAACCTGAATGGACAGGGTTTTCGGGTGTTTTTTCAATCATGCGCGGCGCAAAATCAATCGTTTCGGCGTCGCGCATGAAACATCAAAGATCGTTTCCGCGATAGAGGCGGCTGAGCAGGGCGCCGATCAGGCCGAGCACCGCGGCGCCGGCCAGCCAGACGAAATGTATTGATCCGCATGATTTGCCCCTTGGTAAATTGACGGCAACACTTGGGTTTGGGAGCAAGTGTGCCGGATTACAGGAGCTAAATGGCCGTTCTGTGTGACGGTTCGAATATGGAATTATTTCACCTAGGTAAAAAATAGAAAGTTTACACAATATTTACTCGGTGTGTCGCAATTATGCTAAGGCGTTATCGTTCAAGTGTTGTGTATTTTATTGAATTTGCCAAATTAATAGGTGCAGTATTTCGCCGCGGCTCGTTAGGCGCGTACTAATACTCAATGACGGCTTGTCTGCGCGGCGGCGACCGCGCGAGCATGGCGTATTACCATCCCAAGCTGAGGACAAGCTGAAGGCATTCGAACAAAGGGGGAGGGGAGAGCGAATGCGTTTCGGATCAATGCTTCAGAATCCGCCCGTCTCGGATGTTGCGGGATATAGGCTTCCAGCTGCCGCACCGATCGAGCAACGGCTCGAGAGTCATCGAATCCGCACGTCAGTGAAATTTAGCGCTACATAATCATTCTGGATGACGGTGTAGGTCCGGCTATGGCTCGTAGCTTGCCTAGGTTTAGGCATCGCAAGCCCGCAGTTGGGCGATTGGATATGGGCTCCGGCGTCGAAGAAGCTTCAGGCAGAAGAGTACTGCATGGGGCGACTACGTCATCAAACGCCTCAACCTGATCATGGCCCGCCTCTCCGCGACAAGTTTAACCACAAAGCGCGGACTTGTTTAACCGCAAAGCGCAGACTTGGGGCAAACACGTCCCAACATCCCATTATCGGGAACGGGCGTTCGGCGGCTGGCCGTGTGCAAAGCTGAATGTTGGATAGGGAGGGGGCGTCTTCGGCTATTTCCCTCAGTGATTCGGCTTGTTGTGCCACGCACTTAAAGAGGGGTTGTGTCACTGTGGCGTTAAAAATATTTGTTTAAAAACAAATACTTGCCTAATTTATGGCGGAGAGGGTGGGATTCGAACCCACGATAGAGTCACCCCTATGCCGCATTTCGAGTGCGGTGCTTTCGACCACTCAGCCACCTCTCCGTAAAGGTATATATG
>OUNM010313483.1_pt1 | contig 195727 bp, 183 predicted proteins | sample 1769961 | NCBI WGS metagenome assembly OUNM01 (sample SAMEA3914820, study PRJEB12502) | metagenome | biome: forest; material: soil | place: USA | collected 2012-03-12 | depth 0.3 m
CATCTCGATGTGCACGGGCGGCGGCGCGTGGGACAACGCCAAGAAGTACATCGAGGACGGCCACTTCGGCGGCAAGGGCAGCGAGGCCCACAAGGCCGCCGTCACCGGCGACACGGTGGGCGATCCCTACAAGGACACCGCCGGCCCGGCCGTCAACCCGCTGATCAAGATCATCAACATCGTGGCGCTGCTGATCGTGCCGCTGCTGCCGATGACCAGCACGTCGGCGGACGTCGCGCCGGCCGCGGCCACCCACACGATGGTGCCCGCCACCACCGGCGGGGCGATCCCGCCCGCGGTGGTCACGGCCCCCGCGCCGAAGATGGACGGTGCGACCCTGCAGCCGACGCTGGCGCCGGCCGCGGCGCCGATGGCCACGTCGGCGGCGTCGGCGCCCTGAGGCGTCGCGTCCTCCCGAGCTGTTCGGGCCGGCCTGGCAGCCGGCCACTTCTCCATCAAGCCGGCTTCGCAGCCGGCTTTTTTCATGGACGCGCGGCCCGCACGTCCGGATTCAACAGCGTCGGCGGATGGCCCGCGTGCGGGCCGACGCCCAGCGCGGCCAGCAGGTTGTCCACAGCCAGCGACGCCATCGCGCGGCGCGTGGGCACGCTGGCGCTGGCGATGTGCGGCGTCAGCACGGCGTTGGGCGCGGCCAGCAGGCCCGGATGCACCGCGGGCTCGCCCTCGAACACGTCCAGGCCGGCGGCGCCCAGCGGCCCGGTGCGCAGCGCCTGCGCCAACGCGGCATCGTCCACCACGCCGCCGCGCGCGATGTTGGTGAGCGTGGCGCCCGGCTTCATGCGTGCCAGCTGTGCTGCGCCGACCAGGTGGTGCGTGGCCGCGCTGTAGGGCACGACGATCACCAGGTGGTCGGCGGTGGCCAGCAGGTCGTCGAGCGGCAGCCAGGTGGCGCCCAGCGCGCCCTCCTCGCCCGCCGGCAGGCGGGAGCGGTTGTGATAGACCACCCGCATGCCGAAGCCCGCGTGGCCCCGGCGTGCGATCGCCTGGCCGATGCGGCCCATGCCGAGGATGCCCAGCGTCGCGCCGTGCACGTCGGCGCCGGCGAACATCTCGACGCCCCAGTGCTGCCACCGCCCCTCGCGCAGGAAACGCTCGGCCTCGCCCAGGCGGCGCGCCGTGGCCATCATCAGCGCGAAGCCGAAATCGGCCGTGGTCTCGGTGAGCACGCCCGGCGCATTGGTGACCATCACGCCACGCGCGGTGCAGGCGGGCACGTCGATGTTGTTGTAGCCCACCGCCATCGAGCATACGGCGCGCAGCTGCGGGCACGCGGCCAGCAGCGCCGCGTCCACGGGCTCGGTGCCCGTGACGAACGCGCCTTGCGCGTCCTGCAGCGCGGCCTGCAGCTGCTCGCGCGACCAGGGCGCATCGCCGTCGTTGGCCAGCACGTCGAAGTGCGCCCGCAGGCGGTCGACGATGTCGGGGAACACGCGGCGGGCCACGACCACGCGCTGGCGCGCGCCGGTGGCCGGGCGTGCGGGCGTGGGCGTCGCGCTCATGACCGGAACGTGGCGAACTCCGCCACCGCGGCCCGTTCGGTGACGAGCGTGTTCTCCACCGCGGCCGGATCGGCGTGGCCGAGCGCCATGCCGCACACCACCATCTCGGCCGGGCCCAGGCCCAGGTGCTGCGAGATCAGGCGATGGAACGGCGTGAAGGCGGCCTGCGGGCAGGTGTCGAGGCCGCGCGCCCGCGCGGCCACCATGATGTTCTGCAGGAACATGCCGTAATCGAGCCAGCTTCCCTGCGCCATGATGCGGTCGATCGTGAAGATCATGCCGACGGGCGCATCGAAGAAGCGGTAGTTGCGGCCGTGCTGCACGTGCATGCGGTCCTTGTCCGTCTTGCCGATGCCCAGCAGGCCGTACAGGTCCCAGCCCACGCGGCGCCGGCGATCGATGTAGGGCGACACCCACTCGGTGGGGTAGTACGCGTACTCCTCCTGGTGGGCGGCGCGCTGGGCCGGGTCGTCGTGCGCGGCGGAGATCGCGTCGCCGAAGGCGCGCAGCGCGTCACCCGTCATCACGTGCACCTTCCAGGGCTGCGTGTTGGTGCCGGAGGGCGCGCGCGAGGACACGGCGAGGATGCGCTCGATCGTGGCGCGATCCACCGGCGTGGGCAGGAAGGCGCGGATGGAGCGGCGGCTCTCGATGGCCGCATCAACGGCGGCGGCCGAGGCGGCCGTGGTTGCCGGGGTTGCCGGGGTTGCCGGGGTGGCCGTTGCGGCGGAAGGTTGGTCGGTCATGGCGGCGAGGGCAAGGAGGGTTCGGAGGATGCCGGCACGGCGAGCGTGGCCAGCGCCGCCTGCAACGTGGCCGGCAGCGGCACCGGCCGGCGCGTGGCCCGGTCGACGTAGACATGGACGAAGTGGCCTGCGGCGGCGGCCTGCGGCTCGCCCTCGGCGAAGAGGCCCACCTCGTAGCGCACGCTGGAGCGGCCGAGGTGCGCCACGCGGATGCCGGTGTCGATGCGCTGCGGGAACTGCAGCGGCGCGAAGTACCGGCACTGCGTTTCCACGACCAGGCCGATGACCTCGCCGTGGTGGATGTCCAGCACGCCCTGCTCCACCAGCCACTGGTTCACGGCGGTATCGAAGAAGCTGTAGTAGACGACGTTGTTGACGTGCCCGTACACGTCGTTGTCCATCCAGCGCGTGGTGATCGCGCGGAAGGCGGGGTAGCGCTCGCGGCCCGGGGAGGCGGGTCGGGCGGCGGTGTCGGCGCGGGCATCGGTGGCGTTCGTCATGGGCGAGGCCATTGTGCCCACGCGGCCTGCGCCAGGGCGAGCGTCTGGCGGTGCACCGCCACGGTCCGCGCGATGTCCCGGCCGTAGCCGCCCGCCATCAGCACGACGACCGGGATGCCACGGGCCCGCAGCGCCTCGAGCACGCGCGCGTCACGCACGCCCAGCCCCGCGTGGGTGACCTTGAGGCGGCCCAGGCGGTCGCCCTCGTGGGGATCGGCACCGGCCAGGTAGAACGCCAGGCCGGGCGCGTGCCCGGCGGCATCCAGGCGCTGGAAGGCGGCGGCGAGCCCGCGGTCCAGGGCGGCCAGGTACTCGGTGTCGTCGCAGCCGTCGGGCAAGGCCACGTCCAGGTCGCCGTCGACCTTCCTGAAGGGAAAGTTGCGGTCGCCGTGCACCGAGAACGTGAACACGGTGTCATCGTCCTGGAAGATGGCCGCCGTCCCGTTGCCCTGGTGGACGTCCAGGTCCACCACCAGCACCCGCAACAGCCGGCGATGGTGGCGATGCCACTCGGCCTGCATCAGGCGGGCGGCCACGGCCACGTCGTTGAACACGCAGTAGCCCGAGCCGCGCGACGCGCTCGCGTGGTGCGTGCCGCCGCCCAGGCTGGCGGCCACGCCCTCCGCCAGCGCGGCGCGGGCGGCCGCGATGGTGGCGCCCACCGAGTGCAACGAGCGCGCGGCCATCTCGGGCGACCACGGGAAGCCGATCTCCCGTTGGGCCGCCGCGTCCAGCGTGCCATGCAGCACCGACTCGATCCAGTGCGGTTCGTGCGCCAGGGCCAGCTCGCCGGGCGACGCGGGCCCGCTCTCGGACAGCTGGATGCCCCCCGGATCGGCCCGCACCGCCTCGCGCAGCAGCACGTACTTGCCGACCGGAAAGGTGTGGCCGGGCCCCAGCGGCAGCACGTGGCGGTCGAAGTGGTAGGCCTTCATGCGGGCAAGGGAAGACGCGAGTCTAGGCCAAAGACCCTAAACGATGCTGCAATGCAGCAAAACGAGTTGCGCTGCACTGCAACATCGTTGATACTTGCAACCATGCTGCACTGCAGCAACGCTCATTCCAGATGCCCTTCCCCAACCCAGCTCCAGGAGATCTTGCCATGCTGACCGTCGAACAACTGCTCGCTGCCCAGAAGTCCCAGATCGAAACGCTGTTCGACCTGACCGGCAAGGCCTTCGAAGGCGTGGAAAAGCTCGTCGAGCTGAACCTGCAGGTGGCCAAGGCCTCCCTGGGTGAAGTCGCCGAGGGCGCCAAGGCCTCGTTCTCCGTCAAGGACGCCCAGGAACTGCTGGCCCTGCAAGCCAGCCTGGTGCAGCCGGCCGCCGAGAAGGCCGCCGCCTACAGCCGCCACCTGTACGACATCGCCGCCGCCACCAACGCCGAAGTCACCAAGGTGGCCGAAGCCCAGATCGCCGACGCGCAAGCCAAGTTCGTCACCGCCTTCGACGGCGCCGTGAAGAACGCCCCGGCCGGCACCGAAGGCGCCGCCGCCCTGGTGAAGTCGGCCATCGCCGCCGCGAGCAACGCCTACGAGACGGTCCAGAAGGCCGCCAAGCAGGCCGCCGACGTCGCCGATGCCAACTTCCAGGCGATGACCACCAGCGCCGTGAAGGCCACGTCGCAGGCCACCGCGCAAGCCACCAAGTCGGCTCGCCGCGCCGCCGCGGTCTGATCTGGACCACCGGCCAGGCCTGCGGGCCCGGCCCCGGCCTGGCAATGCGCCAGTCCTCCGAAACCCGGCCCCGTGCCGGGTTTCGTCCTTTTCGGGTGTCGCTAGCGCGGTACCGGCGTCGCCGCCTTCGCCTTCAGCAACGGCAGCATCGCCAGCGCCGCTTCCCGCCCCGCCTGGATGGTCTGCTTGCGCAGCGTGAAATCGGTGCCCGCCGCGGCGGTCAGCTTCGGGCGCAGCACCACGTCGGCCTCCTTCAGCTCCAGCTGGTTGATGCTGCGGCCCATGATGGAGAAGGTCTGCAGCAGCATGCGCATCGCGTCACCCGTGGCGGCGCCGGTGGGGTCCTGCGAGATGTCCACCGCGATGACCACGTCGGCGCCCATCTGGCGCGCGAAGCGCACGGGCACCGGGGCCACGAGCCCGCCGTCCACGTATTCGTGCGTGCCGATCTTCACGGGCATGAACACGGCCGGCACGGCGCTGGAGGCGCGCACCGCCACGCCCACGTCGCCGCGCTGGAACAGAATGGGCGTGCCGGCGTCCAGGTCGGTGGCGACGATGCCCAGCGGCACCTTCATCTGCTCGAACGGCTTGTTGCCGAGCTGCTCGCGCACGTAGCGCGCCAGCGCCTCCCCGCGGATCAGGCCGCGGCCCGGGAACGACCAGTCGGTGATCGACGATTCGTCCATGGCCAGCGCCAGGGTGGCCATCTCGGGCCCGGACTTGCCCGAGGCGTAGAGCGCCGCCACCAGGCTGCCGGCGGACGTGCCCACCACCAGGTCCGGGTGGATGCCGTTCTCCTCCAGCACCTGGATCACGCCGATGTGCGCGAAGCCGCGCGCGGCGCCGCCGCCCAGTGCCAGCCCGATGCGGGGCAGCCGCGTGGGCTTGGGCGCCTCGATCACCGCCGCCGATACGGGGGGTGGCGCGGCCACGGCGGGGCAGCGGGAGGCGTCGAACGGCGCCGTGCCGTTCTGGCAGCCCGCCAGCGCGGCGGCGGCCAGCGCGACCATCACGGTGGCCATCCGGGCCACGCTCGTCCCAACACGCGCTTTCGTCATTTCTTTATTCCACCCAGGAATTGATGCATAAGAAAACTGTACTTCCGGTTATGTAGGGCGATCCCTAGAGTCCGAGACATCCTGCTGCCGGCTCGACCGGAAGCGACGTTTTCGAGACCCGCGATGTACCAGTACACCGACTTCGACCGCCAGTTCGTCCACGCCCGCGCCGCGCAGTTCCGCGACCAATTGGAACGCAACCTGGCGGGGGAATTGTCCGACGACGATTTCCGCCCCCTGCGGCTGCAGAACGGCTGGTACATCCAGCGCCATGCGCCGATGCTGCGCGTGGCCGTGCCCTACGGCGAGATCCGCAGCAGCCAGCTGCGCCAGCTGGCCCGGATCGCCACCGAGCTGGACCGCGGGTTCGCGCACTTCACCACGCGCCAGAACGTGCAGTTCAACTGGATCCCGATCGAGCGGTCCGCCGACGCGATGGACCTGCTGGCCGACGCCGACCTGCACGGCATCCAGACGTCCGGCAACTGCATCCGCAACATCACCAGCGACGCGTTCGCCGGCATCGCGCCCGACGAGGTGGTGGACCCGCGCCCGTACTGCGAGGTGCTGCGCCAGTGGAGCACGCTGCACCCGGAGTTCGCCTTCCTGCCACGCAAGTTCAAGATCGCCGTGAGCGGCGCGCGCGAGGACCGCGCCGCCATCAAGTGGCACGACATCGGGCTGCAGCTGGTGAAGGACGAGCACGGCGACGTGGGCTTCCAGGTGTGGGTGGGCGGCGGCATGGGCCGCACGCCGGTGATCGCCACGCTGGCGGCCGAGTTCGTGCCCTGGCAGCAGATCCTCTGCTACATCGAGGCCATCGTCCGCGTCTACAACCGCTACGGCCGCCGCGACAACGCCTACAAGGCGCGCATCAAGATCCTGGTGAAGGCCGAGGGCAAGCAGTTCCTGGACGCCGTGGAAGCCGAGTTCCAGCAGGTCCTGCGCGAGGACGACGGCGGCCACGAGCACTTGATCCCGCAGGCCGAGTTCGACCGCGTGGCCGCGCACTTCCAGCGCCCGGCCAAGGTGCACCCCGCCGTGGGCGGCTTCGACCCGAACCGCACCGGCACGGCGCCCGTGCCCTTCCTGCGCTGGCTGGACCGCAACGTGCATGGGCACCAGGTGGCCGGCTACCGCGCCGTGACGCTGTCGCTGAAGCGCGCGGGCCAGGCCCCGGGCGACGTGACGTCCGAGCAGCTGGAGGCCGCCGCCGTCCTGGCCGACCGCTACAGCCTGGGCGAGGCGCGCGTGACGCACGACCAGAACCTGGTGCTGCCCTGGGTGCGCGAGGCCGACCTGTTCGGCGTGTGGTTCGCGGCCAGGGAACACGGCTTCGCCACGCCCAACATCGGCCTGCTGACCGACATGATCGCGTGCCCCGGCGGCGACTTCTGCGCGCTGGCCAACGCCCGCTCGCTGCCCATCGCGGCCGCCATCACCGAGCAGTTCGACGACCTGGACGCGCTGCTGGACCTGGGCGACATCGACCTGCACATGAGCGGCTGCATGAACTCCTGCGGCCACCACCACACGGGCCACATCGGCATCCTCGGCATCGACAAGGACGGGGACGAGTGGTACCAGGTCAGCATCGGCGGCTCCGACGGCTCCACGCTGTCCGGCGCGGCCGTGCCGGGCAAGGTGATCGGCCCGTCGTTCTCCGCCGACGAGGTGCCCGAGGTCATCCAGGCGCTGATCGACACCTACCGCGCCGCCCGCGCGCCCAACGAGCGCTTCGTCGACGCCGCCCGCCGCCTGGGCGTGGCCCCCTTCCGTGCCGCGGCCGATGCCGTGCGGCGCGACACGGCCGTCGCGGCCTGAACCAGAGCCGACCGACCCGGACCGACCATGACCGACACGCTCGACTTCCTCGACGCCACCGACCCGTGGACCGCCGCGCCCGCGGATGCGGCCGCCCCGGCCCCCGCCGCCCACCTGCTGCTGACCCTTGCGCAATGGCACGCCGTGCGCGACACGTGGCCCGAGCAACTGCCGGTGGGCGTGACCTTCCCGAACGACGCGGACATCGAGGACCTGCAGGCCGACCTGCCGCGCCTGGCCGTGGTGGCCCTGGCCTTCCCGAAGTGGGTGGACGGCCGCGCGTACTCGCAGGCCCGCCTGCTGCGCGCCCGCTACCGCTTCCGCGGCCAGGTGCGCGCCACCGGCGACGTGGTGGTGGACATGGCCCCGCTGCTGCAGCGCACCGGTTTCGACGCGGCCGTGCTGCGCGCCGGCGAGCGCGTGGAGACGGCGCGGCGCGCGCTGGGTTTCTTCCCCGACGGCCACTACCAGGGCGACGTGCGCGAGCCGCGCCCGCTGTTCGCGCGCCGCGGCGCGGGCGCCGGCTCGTCCGCCCCTGTCCGCAGCATCCCCGAGGTCGCCTGACATGTCCACTGCCTCCTCCCTGTCCCTGCTGTCGCCGCCGTCGCCCGCCACGGCGTCGGCCATCGCGCTCTACGCGCGCCCCAGCGACGACTTCAACGCGAAGCTGAGCGCCACGGTCATGCTGCTGAAGGCGGCCGCGGACGACCACGCGGGCCAGGTGGTGCAGGCCACCAGCCTGGGCGCCGAGGACATGGTGATCACCGACCTGATCGCGCGGCTGTCGATCCCCATCGCCATCGGCACGCTCGAGACCGGGCAGCTGCACGCCGAGACGGCGGCGCTGATCCCGCGCATCGAGGAGCGCTACGGCGTGACGGTGGAGGTGTATCGCCCGCAGGCCGAGCAGGTGGTGCACTTCGTGCGCCGCCACGGGGAGCAGGCCATGTACGAGAGCATCGACCTGCGCAAGGATTGCTGCCGCATCCGCAAGCTCGAGCCGCTGTCGCGCATGCTGGACGGCCGCACGGCCTGGGTCACCGGCCTGCGCCGCGAGCAGTCCAACACCCGCGCCGTGGTGCCCTTCGTGGAGACCGAACCCAACGGCCGCACCAAGCTCAACCCGCTGGCGGACTGGACGTGGAACGACGTGTGGCACTACATCGCCACCTACGACGTGCCCTACAACCCGCTGCACGACCAGTTCATGCCGTCGATCGGCTGCGCGCCCTGCACGCGCGCGATCGCGGTGGGCGAGGATTTCCGCGCCGGGCGCTGGTGGTGGGAGGACGAGCAGGCGAAGGAGTGCGGACTCCACGTCGCTCCCGACAAGCAGCCGCTGGCGGCGTGATTTCTGGCAGGGTCAGGTCCCGACCTGGCCCGGCATTTCGCTCACGTGCCTCCGTCAGCGAAATGCGGGGTCAGGTCGGGACCTGACCCTCCTTCTTCTCTTGGCGCAAATCCTGCCCGCAGTTCGACATGACCACTCCCTCCGTCTTCATCGTGGGCGCCGGCCCCGGCTCGGCCGACCTGATCACGCTGCGTGGCGCCCGGGCGCTGCAGCGTGCCCAGGTGGTGCTGCACGACGCCCTCACCGATCCCGCGCTGCGCGACCTGGCGCCGGGGGCCGAGTGGATCGACGTGGGCAAGCGCGGGTTCTGCGACTCCACGGCCCAGGCGCGCATCAATGCGCTGCTCGTGCAGCAGGCGCTGACGGGCCGCGTGGTGGTGAGGCTGAAGGGCGGCGACCCGAGCGTGTTCGGTAGGTTGGACGAGGAGCTCGAGGCCCTGGCCGCGGCCGGCGTGGCCTGCGAGGTGGTGCCGGGCGTGACGTCCGCGATCGCCGCCGCGGCCGACCTGCAGCGCCCCTTGACGCGCCGCGGCACCGGCCGCAGCGTGGCCTTGACCACGGCCATGACCCGCACCGGCGAGCTGGTGGCCGCGCGCAGTGCCGACACCGAGGTGTTCTACATGGCGGGCCGCCAGCTGGCCGCGCTGTCGCGCCGCCTGCTGGGCGCCGGCTGGGACGCCCACACCCCGGTCGCCGTGGTGTCCCGCGCCGGCTGGGCCGACCGCAACACCAGCGACCACACCGTGGCCACGCTGCCCGGGGCCGTGGTGCTGCACGGCGGACGCCCCACGGTCGTCGTGGTCGGCGTCGGGGCTTCCCCCCTGGCCGCGCCCGCCCGCGGCATAGAATCCCAGGCTGCGCACGACGCGCCCACCCCGGCTCCCTTGATCGCCCCGTCACCATGACCCACGTCGTTACCGAAGCCTGCATTCGCTGCAAGTACACCGATTGCGTCGACGTCTGCCCCGTCGACTGCTTCCGCGAGGGACCCAACTTCCTCGTGATCGACCCGGACGAGTGCATCGACTGCGCGGTGTGCATCCCGGAGTGCCCGGTGAACGCCATCCTCCCGGAGGAAGACGTGCCCGGCGACCAGATCAAGTTCATCGACATCAACGCCGAGCTGGCCAAGTCCTGGCCCAGCATCACCAAGCGCAAGCCCGCCCTTCCCGACGCCGACGATTGGAAGGACAAGAAGGACAAGCTGGACCAGCTCCAAAAGTGACGGCCCCCACGCTCCCTCCGGTCGCTGCCCCCCGAGGGGGCTCATGCTGCGGACTGGCGGAGCCAGCTCCGCGCATGGACCTTGGGTGGGCCTGCGGCCGGCCTGGGTGGCCGCTGCGCGGATGACGACCCCGCCCGACTCGATTCGCGAGATCGACGCACTCGTCATCGGCGCCGGCCCCGCCGGCCTGTTCGCGCTGTTCGAGCTGGGCCTGCGCGAGATCTCCGCGGAAGTGGTCGACGCCCTGCCCTTCGCGGGCGGCCAATGCGTGGAGCTCTATGGCGACAAGCCCCTCTACGACATCCCCGCGCTGCCGCGCTGCACCGGCCGCGAGCTGACCGAGCGCCTGCTGCAGCAGGTGGCGCCGTTCCAGCCCGTGATGCACCTGGGCCAGCACGTCGCCGAACTGGCCGTTGCAACGGACGGCCGCTGGCAGGTGGCCACCAGCACCGGCACCTCCTTCCTGTGCGGCGCCGTGGTGCTGGCCGCGGGCGTGGGCGCCTTCCTGCCGCGCAAGCTCAAGCTGCCCGCGCTCGATGCCTTCGAAGGCGGCGCGCTGCGCTACCACCTGGCCGATGATGCGACCGACGTGGCGGGCCGCGACGTCGTCATCGCGGGGGCCACGCAGCGCGCGCTGGCGCTCGCCTGCGCGCTCGCCGACCGCGCCGCCGCGGGCGATGCGCAGGCGCCCGCGCGCGTCACGCTCACGCATCGGCGCGAGGTGTTCGACGCCGACGAGGAAACGATCGCGGCCTTCCGCGAGCACCTGCTGGCCGGGCGCGTGCGCTTCGTCGCGGGGCAGCCCACGGGCATCGACACCGGCGCCGACGGTGCGCTCGCCGGCCTGGTGCTGCTGGGCGCCAGCGGCCAGCCGGAGCGCCTGCCGCTCGACCTGCTGGTGGTGCTGCAGGGCCTGTCGCCCAAGCTGGGACCCTTCGCCGACTGGGGCCTGGCGCTGGAACACCGCCAGGTGGCCGTGGACCTCGGCACGTTCGCCACGTCGCAGCCTGGGATCTTCGCCATCGGCGACGTGGTGGGCTACCCCGGCAAGCAGCGCCTGATCCTGTCCGCCTTCCACGAGGCCACGCTGGCGGCCGCGGGCGTGGCGGCTCACGTATCGGGGCAGCCGGTGGGGCCGCTGGAATACACCACCAGCAGCACGCGCATCCATCGCCTGCTGGGTGTGTGACGAGGCCGGGCCGGTGCGATAATCCGGCCTTCGCTAGGGGTGCTGGCCCGTGCTGTGTGCGCGGGGCCGGCTGAGAAAGTCCCTTTGAACCTGAATGAGGTAATCCTCGCGCAGGGAAGCGGTCGAACATCGCGCGCCGGCCCCCGGGCCGTCGCCTCCTTCCGATCGGGTCCCTGCTCCTTGTCCGAGAGCACCATGGCCCGAGTCGTCCCGTCCCGCTTTCCCCTCCTGCCGCTGCCCTGCGCCGCGCTGCTGATGGCCGCCGCCGCCCCGGCCGGCGCCCAGGCCGTCGCGGCGGCGCAGGCGGCGCCCGCCGCATCCGCCACGTCGGCCACCACGTCGCCCGCTCCCACCCTGCAACGCGTGGACGTGCACGCGCGCACCCTGGGCGACGACGCCACCGTGACGGGCTTCGACGTGCCGCTCTCGCGCACCCCGGTGCAGGCCACCGTGGTGGACGAGGCGACCTGGCGCGACCTGGGCGACTTCGACCTCAGCGCCCTCACGCGGCTCGACGCCGGCGTCAGCGATGCCTACAACTCCGCGGGCTACTGGACCTTCCTCACGATCCGCGGCTTCGTCATCGACAACCGCCTCAACTACCGCCGCGACGGCCTGCCCATCAACGCCGAGACCGCGCTGCCGCTGGCCGACAAGGCCGCGGTGGAGGTGCTCAAGGGCACGTCGGGCCTCCAGGCTGGGGTGAGCGCGCCGGGGGGCCTGGTGAACCTGGTGGTCAAGCGCCCCGACGAGGACCTGCGCCGCATCACGCTGTCCACCTCCCAGGGCGGCACCGCGGGCCTGGCCGTGGACCTGAGCCAGCGCTTCGGCGACCGCCGCGAGTTCGGCGCGCGCCTGAACATGGAAGCCTCGCGGCTGGCCCCGCAGATCCACGACCTGGACGGCCACCGCCACTCGGTCGCGCTCGCCACCGACTGGCGCTACGCGCCCGGCAGCACGCTGGAAGTGGAATGGGAGCACAGCCTGCAGTCGCAACCCAGCCAGCCGGGCTTCAGCCTGACGGGCGACACGCTGCCCAGTCCGCGCGCCGTCGACCCACGCACCAACCTCAACGACCAGCCGTGGTCGCTGCCCGTGGTGATGCAGGGCAACACCGGCTCGGTGCGCTGGCGCCAGCGCCTGGACGACGCGTGGACGCTGCAGGTGCACGCCGGCACGCAGCGCCTGGTCAGCAACGACCGCGTGGCCTTCCCGTACGGCCTCTACGACCCCGACACCTACGCCTGCAACCCCTGCGACCGCTTCGCGCAGGACGGCACCTTCTCCATCTGGGACTACCGCAGCGAGAACGAGCGCCGCCGCACCGACGCGCTGGACGTGTCGCTGGAGGGCCGCTTCGACACGGGCCCGTTGCGCCACGACCTCACCGCCGGTGGCCTGGCCTGGCGCTTCGACGGCCGCTTCAACGACGAGGCCTACAACCTGGTGGGCGTGGGCACGATCGACGGCCGCACGGTGGTGCCCGCCGATCCGACGCTCACGACGCCCAACACCGACCGCCACGAACGCACCACGGAGCTCTACGTGCGCGACCACGTCGCGCTGGGCGACACGGCAGGCCTCTGGGCCGGCCTGCGTCACACGCAGGTGCACCGCCAGGCCACGCCCACGTCGCTCGGCGACCCCGCCGAGGCCACCGACTACACGCAGTCCTTCAGCACGCCCTGGCTGGCGCTGACCGCCGCGCTGTCGCCGCTGGACACCGCCTACGCCAGCTGGGGCGAGGGCCTGCAGAGCGACGTCACGCCCGCGCTGGGCGACTACGTGCATCGGGGCGCGCCGCTGCCCACCCAGAAGAGCCGGCAATGGGAAGCGGGCGTCAAGCACGCCCCCGCGGCCGCCAACGGCCTGCGCTGGGGCGTGGACGCGTTCGACCTGCGCCAGGCGCAATTCACCGACGTCAACACCGGCACGGACAGCCAGCCGGCGCTGGTGCGCACGGCGGACGGCACGTTGCACGTGCGCGGCCTGGAGGCCGAGCTGGAGGGCCGCCAGGGCGCCTTCACCTGGCGCGCCAGCGGGCTGTGGCAGCGCGCGCGCCGCGAGGGCGCGGCCGATGCCACGATGGACGGCCTGCGACCCACCAACGTGCCCGAGCGTGCGCTGAAGGCCCTCGTGGGCTGGAACGTCGGCGCCCTGCCCGGCCTGCTGGTGACGGCCGCCATCGATCACCAGGGCAACCGCGCCGTGCTGCCGGACGACACCGTCGACATCCCGGCCTGGACCACGCTGGACCTGGGCGCCCGCTACACGCAGTCGCTCGGCGACACCGTGTTGGTGTGGCGCGCGGGCGTGGACAATGCCACCGACCGCCGCGCGTGGCGCGAGAGCCCGTACCAGTACGACCACGCGTACCTGTTCCCGCTGGCCACACGCACCTGGCGACTTTCTTTGGAAGCCCGCTTGTAATCACCGATTTTTTCGTTCTATAATCGATGGCTCAGCGATTCCCCGATAGCTCAGTTGGTAGAGCGCCGGACTGTTAATCCGTAGGTCCCTGGTTCGAGCCCAGGTCGGGGAGCCAACAACAAGCAAGGACCCAGCACGCAAGTGCTGGGTCCTTCGTCTTTTCAGGGTCCGCTGGAGAACAATTCCTCGGGGCGGGCGAACTTTGCCGGCGGGGGCCATACAGGGCGCGGCGCCCGCACCGATCATGCAGTCAGGCTGGGCACATCGGGTGCCGCCGTCATCCCGACACCCGCGACCCTCATCGATGGACATCGCCGCCGACTTCCCCCACTCCCGTAAGCGGTCCCGGGGCAGCGTCGATGCCGCCCTCCTCCGGCACCTGCTGCATGCCGCGGACATGCCGGAATTCGCGCGACGCGCCGGCTTCCATCTCCAGCGCGAAGGCCTGCGCGGCGTCGTCCTCGGATGGCAGCTGCAAGGCACCGACCTGAAGGTGCATGCCGCGTCGGGCGCGGCCCGCCCGGGCGCCGCGGCACTGATCGCCGACGCCCTGCACGCCGGCTGGGCCGCGCGCGATGGCAGCGTGGCCTGCCGGGTGGAGAGCGTGCCCGGACGCTATGCCCTCGGCCTGATGGCCCAGGACGACCACGACATCCGCGCTGCAGTGGAGGACTACGCCGCCGTCCTGGCGCCGCTGGCCGCCGCCGTCTTCGAGCGCACGTTGCTGGCGCACTCGTTGCAACAGATCGCCGATTCGGAGCAGCTCCCGGCCGCCCTGTTCCAGATCGCGGACATGGCCAGCTCGCAGATGGACCTGCCGGACATGCTGCGCGAGCTGCACGGCATCGTCGGCGGGCTGATGTACGCCGAGAACTTCTACATCGCGCTGTACGACGAGGACCAGGACGCGCTGCGGTTCATCTACCTCAAGGACACCATCGACCCCGTGGTGCGGGACGCGAACGAGTTCCTGCCGATGTCGTTGCTGGAACAGGGCCTCACCTGGTACCTCATCCGCGACAAGAAGCCCTTGATGGGCTCGCTCGAGGAGGTCCGCAGCCAGGTGTCCGGCCCGTCCAAGGACATCGGCGCGGACTGCTACGACTGGCTGGGCGTGCCCGTGCTGGTGGGCGACAAGGTGCGCGGCGTGCTCGTCGTGCAGAGCTACGTGGAGCGGCCACGCTACAGCCCCGCCGACCAGGCGCTGCTGACCTTCGTGGGCAGCCACATCCTCAACGCGGTGGACCGCAAGCTGGTGCAGGAGCAGCTCGAGCGGCGCGTGGAGGAGCGCACCCAGGCGCTGCAGCTGGAGGTGGTGGAGCGGCAGCGCGCGGTGCGCGTCCAGGAGGCCCTCTATCGCATCGCCGAGCTGTCGCACACCGCGTCTGACCTCGAGAACTTCTACCGGGCGGTGCACGGCATCGTTGGCGAGTTCCTCGACGCGCGCAACTTCTACGTCGCCACGCTCTCGGAAGACGGCCAGTTCCTGCACTTCCCCTATTTCGTCGACCAGTTCGGCACGCGCCAGCAGAGCCGCCGGCTGGACAACGGCATCTCCGAGTTCGTCATCGCGCGGCGCCAGGCCTGGCTCGTGAACCACACCGAGCCGAAGACGCGGGAGGAGGTGGAAAAGCTGCAAGCGGACGGTTCGTTGAAGCGCTTCGGCCCGCAGTCCGTGAGCTGGCTGGGCGTGCCGCTGCTGGTGGAGGACCGCGCCGTCGGCCTGCTGGCCGTGCAGAGCTATACCGAGGGCGTCCACTACGACGTCCGCGACCAGGAGCTGCTGACCTTCATCGCCTACCAGATCGCGAACGGGCTGCAGCGCATGCGCGCCGCGGCGGCGTTGCAGAACGCGTATTCCGAGCTGGAGCAGCGCGTCTGCGAGCGCACGCGCGAGCTGTCCGAGCAGATCCAGGAGCGCGAGCAGATCGAGCAGCGGCTCAAGCACCAGGTGCTGCACGACCAGCTCACGAGCCTGCCGAACCGCGCCTACCTGCGCAACGAGATCCTGCGGTCGCTGGCGCAGTGCAACCGCGACCCCGAACACCGGTTCGCGGTGCTCTTCATGGACCTCGACCGGTTCAAGGTGATCAACGACAGCATGGGCCACGTGGTCGGGGACGCGCTGCTGCAGGAGGTCGCCCGCCGCTTCATCGGCTGTGTGCGAGGCGGGCGCGACATGGTGGCGCGGCTGGGGGGCGACGAGTTCGCGATCCTGATGGAGGTGGACCAGCCCGAGTCCCCGATCCGCATGGCGCGCCGCGTCATCGCCGCGCTGCAGGATCCCGTGCGGCACCAGGGCAAGGAGCTGTTCACCGGCGTGAGCGTGGGGATCGTGCTGAGCGCGCCGCACTACACGTCCCCCGAGGACCTGCTGCGCGATGCGGACAGCGCGATGTACCGCGCCAAGGCCTCGGGCCGCCATCGCTTCGAGGTGTTCGACGAAACGCTGCACAAGCAGGCGGTGCAGCTGCTGGAGGTGGAGGGCGACCTGCGCCGCGCGGTCACGCGCGACGAGTTCCTGCCGTACTTCCAGCCGATCGTGCGCCTGCGCGACGGCGCCGTGGCGGGCTACGAGGCGCTGGTGCGGTGGCAGCATCCGGTGCGCGGCATCCTGGCGCCCGGCGAGTTCCTGAGCATCGCGGAAGCGAGCGGCAGCATGGACGCCATCGACTGGCTGATGTTCGCCAAGACCCTCTCGGTGGTCGGCGGGCTGCTGGAACCCGGGCAGTACGTGAACCTCAACCTGTCGGCGCACCACTTCCGCTACAAGGACCTGGACGATCGCTTCCTGAAGCTCGTGGCCAGCAGCGGCGTGCCACCCAGCCAGGTGCGCATCGAGTTGACGGAAGGGGCGCTGCTGGAGAACCCGGACCAGATCGTCGAGATCTTCGGCCGGCTCCACCAGGCCGGCATCAAGGTGGCGCTCGACGACTTCGGCACGGGCTATTCATCGCTCAGCTACCTGCACCGGTTCCAGGTGGATACGCTCAAGATCGACCGCTCGTTCGTCAACGGCCTGCGGCCCCAGCCCGAAGGCGGCAGTGCGCCGGTGGTGCTGGCCATCCTCGCGCTGTCCAGGTCGCAACGGATGGAGGTGGTCGCGGAGGGCGTCGAGACCGAGACGCAGCGCCAGGAATTGCTGGCACTGGGCTGCGAGCTGGGGCAAGGCTTCCTGTTCGCGCGGCCCGCGCCGTGCGAGGCCATCCTGGCCGCCCGCGCCAGGTCGAACGGCCGCACCGGCACCGGCGGATGAATGCCAGTGCCGGTCCGGGCGAGGAGACCCGCGCCGGCCTCCCGATACGCGCCTTCGCCACCGCCGCGCTGTTCGAGCGCTGGCTGGCCGCCCAGCCCCCTGGCGCCCCGGGCCTGTGGCTGAAGCTGGCGAAGCGGGGCTCGGGGATCGCCAGCGTCGGCAAGGCCGAGGCCATCGAGGTGGCGCTGTGCCACGGCTGGATCGACGGGCAGCTGGCCCCGTTCGACGACCGCTCCTGGCTCGTCCGCTTCACGCCGCGGACGGCCCGGAGCCGGTGGTCCGACATCAACCGCGCGACGGCCCTGCGGCTCCTGGCGGAGGGCCGCATCGCCCCGGCGGGCCGCGCGCAGATCGAGGCCGCCCAGCAGGACGGGCGCTGGGACGGGGCGTACGCGCCGCAGGGCCAGGCGCAGGTGCCGCCCGACCTGCAGGCGGCGTTGGCGGCCAACCCGGCGGCGGCCGCCTTCTTCGCGACGCTCGGCGGCGCGAACCGCTACGCGATCCTCTACCGCATCCAGGACGCGAAGAGGCCGGCCACCCGCCAGGCCCGCATCGAGAAGTTCGTGGCCATGCTGGCGCGCGGGGAGGTGCTGCACCCGCCACGATCGGCACGCTCCCCGGCTGCCTGAGGAGCGCCTCGCGACGGGCGGGCCGCCGCTTGGCGGACAATGCGGGTCCCTCGCACCCGCACCTTCCGATCCCGTGGACTTCACCGCCCTGCAGCAGACCCTGCGCCACTTCGCCGCCGAGCGCGAATGGGGCGCCTTCCACACGCCGAAGAACCTGGCGATGGCGCTGATGGTCGAGGCCGCGGAGCTGGCCGAGATCTTCCAGTGGATGACGCCCGAGCAATCGCTCGCCGCGGCCAGCGACCGCGTGGTGCAGGAGCAGATCGCCGACGAGGTGGCCGACGTGCTGCTGTACCTGCTGCAGCTGGCCGACCACACGGGCCTGGACCTGAAGCGCGCCGTGGGACGCAAGCTGCAGAAGAACGCGAAGAAGCATCCGCCCACCCGGCCCGGGCTGCCCGCCGGCACCGCCGCCGAAGCCGCGCCCGAGACCCACGTGCTGGTGGACTGGGAGAACGTGCAGCCGCGCGACGCCGACGTCCGCGCCCTGGTGCCCGACGTGACGGACCTGTGGATCTTCCACGGCCCCAACCAGAAGCGGGTGGCCGCCCATCACGCGTCCTTCGGCGAGCGCGCGACGATGGTGCCGATCTCGCGCACCGGCAAGAACGCGCTCGACTTCCACCTCTCGTTCTACATGGGCTACATCGCGTCGCGCCGGCCCGACGCGCGCTTCGTCGTGCTGTCCAACGACAAGGGCTACGGCCCGATGCTCGATCACGCGGCGGACCTGGGGTTCGCGGCCCGCGCGGTGGGTTTCGTCCCCGGTGCGGCGGCACCGTCGGGGGCCGCGGCGACGAAGCGCGCCCCACGGCGCGGCAGCCCGAAGGCCGTGAAGGAGCCTGCGGCGAAGGCGGGGCGTTCGACGACGACGGCCCCGGCGAAGAAGGCCGCGGCATCGACGAGGAGGACTTCGCGCTCGCGCGCGACGCCGCCGGAATTGGCGGTGCCGGAGTCGGTCGTGATGGCGGCGCCGCCACCGGAGGCGGCCGCGAGTGCGCAGTCGCCCGCACCCCGGCGCGCGCAGGCAAGCGCGCAGGCGCCCGCACCTGCGCACACGCATGGCGCCGCCGGAGAGGCCGCCCCCGCCCCCGCACGCAAGCGCGCCCGCACGCGGCGCGGGGGGGCCGACGTGGCCTCGGCCGCGCCCGCCACGTCGGCGGTGCCCGCCACGGCGCCCGCGCCGGCTTCGGGCGCGCAGGCCTCCCGTTCGCCAGCCTCGCGCACGAAGGGCGCGCCCGAGCCTGCGGTGTCGCCCGCCCCCGCGCCCGGCAAACGCCGCCGGCGGTCGTCCTCGGCCGAGGCGCCGCCCGGGGCCGCCCCGGCACCCGCCCCGGCACCCACGTCCGCGCCCACGACGGCACCCGCAGACTCCCTGGACCGCGACGTGCGCCATGTCCAGGCGGGCCTGCGCAAGACCGCGGACAAGCCCGCGCGCATCAAGGCGTTGATGGCGACCATCCGCTCCCTGCTGGGGGCGTCGGCGGACGCCGACCGGGTGGACGCCGTGCTGGCGCGCCTGGTGGCCGCCGGCAGCGTGGCGCTGGACTCGCGCGGCGGCGTGCGCTTTCCGGACCCGTCGTCACGGCGCTGACGAAGGGCGCGTCGGCCAGGCGCCGTCGCGGATCGGTCAACTTTCAGCACGGTCGTGCTATTCCACCGTGGTGCACGCCCGGTGTTAACCCGACAATTGTCGCCGGCCTCTCCCTGGGAACGGCGCGATGATCGCACCAGGCCGGTGCCAGGTACGGGTTCGCACGCATATCGACGCCCCAAACCGGTCGCTACCATTCGCTTCACGAATAGAACGGTCGTTCTATTTTTTCAGTGACGCCCGCCGGTCCGCCGGCCTTCGCGTCGCCTTCCGGAGTGCCCCGTGGTCGTCGTTCCCCTGTCCCAGCTCAGCGCGTTCAAGGCCATGAAGGACGGGTTCGCCCAGCGCGGCCTCGACCTCGCCGCCATCCTCGGGGACGCGGGCTACCTGCCCGACCCCACCGAATCCATCGACGCCGAGACGCTGGCCGACATGTTCGGCGTGGCCTGGGACGCCGCGGTGGCGCGCACGGGCAACCCGGCCATCGGCCTGGAACTCTCGCCCCGCCAGCCGCTGATCGGCCTGGGCGCCCTGTCCCACCTCGTGCTGTCCGCGCCCGACCTGCGCAGTGGCCTGCAACGCGTCGCGCGCTACACCGGCCTCATCTCGCCCACCACGTCCATCGGCATGGACGCGCCGGCCACCTCGCTGGGCATGGACGTGGGCCACGACGCCTGCCGCATCACGCTGCGCATCTCCGCCGGCAAGAGCGCGGTGCGCCAGCAGCGGTACGACTTCATGGCGGCCACGTTCCTGAAGGGCATCTTCTGGCTGATCGGCGAGGCGGTCACGCCGCTGCGCATCCACCACCCGTTCCCGGCGCCCGCGGATCCCTCGCCGTGGGAGAAGCACTTCGGCTGCCCGGTGCTGTTCGGCGCCGCGGCCTTCGTCATCGAGCTGCCGGTGGCCGCGCTGGACATGCCGTTCCCCACCGCCGATCCCACGGTGGGCGAGATGTGCGAACGCCTGGTGGCGCAGCTGGCGGCCGAACGCGGCGGGTGCATCACGGCCCGCGTCCGCCAGACGCTGATGCAGCTCATCGCCAAGGGCGACCCGCGCCGGGACGCTGTCGCGGCCGCCCTGTGCATGAGCGAACGCACGCTGCAACGCCGCCTCACCGAGGAAGGCACCAGCTTCATCGAGCTGGTGGACGACACCCGCCGCGAGCTGGCGCAGCGCTACTTCGTCAACGGCGCCTACAGCCCGACGGAGATGAGCTTCGCGCTGGGATTCTCCGATCCGAGTAATTTCTACCGCGCCTGCAAAAGGTGGTTCGGGCGGACGCCCAATACCCTCCGCTGCGCGGCCTGAGATATTTCCATCACGGTCTCACGCAATATCGCTAGGCGACGGTGACCAATATTTCTCACGGGACCTGCGGGTCCCGTTTTCGTTGAGCGCGAAAACCGCTCCACTCGCCGCGAAGTCCAGCCCTTCCAGGCCATCGTCTTGGCTCGGCCGGTCAGTGGCGGGCGCCGGCGCTCGGGTAACTCCTTAGGGGTGCTCCCCAAGCCCGGCGACAGAGTGGGCCGAAGGCGACTCCTCCCACCGGGGGATAGGGTAGATACCCCCCGCGGCAGGGCTTGAAGAGCCATGGGGTTGGCTCGCCGGGTCAGTGCAGGGCAAGTGACGCTCCACCATCATTGCGGCACGCGACGCAAACGAGAGTTTCAGCGGAATCCGAAACCCCGAACAGGAGTATCGGAAACCAGGGCAAAACCCTCCGGCCGAATACCGACGTTGCACGCGGAAGGGTTAACTCAACCGCACTTGTTCCATAACCATCTGGAGAGACACACATGAAGTTCATCAAGATCACCGCCGCCGCCGCCCTGGTTGCCGCTTCCTTCGCCGCCTCCGCCATGTCGTCGATCAACGACGAAGGCCTGGCTGCCGTGTCGGGCCAAGACGGCGTCACCATCGCCGCCAACCTGAACATCAACATCGGCGACTTCACGTACGCCAACAAGACCGGCGGCTCGGTCTCGTTCAACGCCATCAAGGTGACCGGCCTGATCGGCATGACCGTGGACGTCCTGACGTCGGCCCAAGCCATCGGCGAGATCTCGGCCCCCAAGGTTGCCGGCCAGCTGTACTGGGGCGCCAGCGCCAACACCATCGCCGGCCTGACCGCCGCCATCGGCTCGTCGGACGTCGTCCAGTTCGCGTTCCCCAACATCGGTGCCGATTCCGCTGACGCCGTGAGCGTGTCGGTCGACAGCATCAAGATGGGCCACTCGACCGCCTCGTTCGGCTCCGTCGCCATCAACCACATCGACATGCAAGGCACGTCGGTCATGATGTGGGCTCACTGAGATCGTGACGTCGCCTGATCCAGGCGACTGACGCTCTCTGCGACGGCCCCGTGATGTCGTTCATCGCGGGGCCGTTTTTCTTTCGGTCGAGCGTTCGACCGACCCGTACACTCCCGCCTTTGCCGCCTGCCCAGCGGAGCCTCGTCATGCAGTTGCGAACCCGTTCCGGAACCCGCGCCCTCGCCGCCCTGGCGATCGCCGGCGCGCCCACGTTCGCGCTGGCGCAAGGCGTGCCGCTGGCGGACGAGGCACTGGGGCAGGTCTGGGGCCAGGCCCTGATCAACCTGAGCAATTCGTCGGCCAACGGCTACGATTTCACGCGCCTGACGCTGGACTCCACGATCCAGCTGTCGGCCAACCTCACGGGGCTGCGGCTGGGTGAATACACCCGCACCCCCAACGGCACGGGGGCCGACATCGACATCCCGGCCATCCATTTCGGGCGCAGCGACCTCGGCGACGACAAGCGCACGGTCACCATCACCGACCCCTACCTCGAGTTCGTCTACAAGAACACGGGCAACGCGGCCACTCGCGAGGTGGTGGGCATGCGGCTGGGCTTCGGCGGCATCTCGGGCGACGTCGGGCTGCAGATGAACTCGGTCAGCGGCTCGCTGCTGATCGACACCGGCGCGACCGGCCTCGTCGATTCCAGCAAGGACCCCAACGGCGGCGTCCGGTGGGACGGCAGCTGCGCGTCGTGCGCGGTGCTGCTGTCGCAGATCACCGGCGTCACCGCGGGCGACGCCAGCGGCGCCAGCCGCGATTTCTTCATCTCCGTGCTGAAGCAGGCCGTGCAGTTCCAGGGGGCGCCCGGCATGGCGGCGCCCACCACCGCCCAATCCGGCTTCTGGCTGAACTGGACCGACCGCCTCACCGCCCTCGGCACCTCCGGAATCATCCCGCCCAACACGGCGAAGACCGGGCCATGACCCTCGCCGGACACGCTTCGCGCCTGCAGGCCTGCGCCGCCGCGTTGTCCGTGGCCGGGGCTGCACACGCCACCGCGCTCAAGCCCCTGGACGATGGCGAGCTGTCCCGGGTGTCCGGCCGCGACGGCCTCGCCTTCAATGTCGAGGGGCTGTCCATCACGCCGGCCACCACCGGCCACACGACGCTCACCTACGGCATGCCAGGCTCCACGCCGGCCAACCCGTACACGCTCACCCTGTCCGACTTCTCGCTGTCGCGCACCGACGACGCCAGCCCGTTCACCGATCCGTACACGCTGACGCTGCAGACTCGCAGCGGCCTGCCGGACGTGATCCACATCGCCTTTCCGCTCAACGCATCGCTGACCCAGCGTTGGCAGTTCGCGGCGGATCTCAACGTCACGGCCAACGGCATCTCGGCCGACCTGGGCAACCTCGCGCTCACCGACCTGGCATTGCAAGGGGGCGGCCTGGACATCGCGCCGCCTTCCACGCCGGGCATCCAGGGCGTGTCCTTCGGCCTGTCCACCGCCCTGTCGCTGGGCAGCCTGGTGGTGCGGCCGCGCGGCGCGCAGGACGCCTCCGAGTCGTTCACGCTGTCGGGCCTGCGCCTGGCCGACGCCAGCTCGAATGGCCCCTGGGTCTTGTCCGACATCACGCGCCAGCCCGGCCTGTTCAACGCGGTCACCGACGAGAACGGCACGCCCGCGCTCCACCTGCAGATCGCATGGCCCACCACGGCCGACCCCGTCCCCACGGCGGCGCTGTCCATCGACCGCGTCGTGTTCCAGAGCAACGGCGTCACCACCGACCTGGGCTCCAGCCACATCGCCGGCATCCAGATCAACTACCTGGACATGAAGCTGCGGGCGGGCCCATGAGCCGACGACCCCTGCCGCCGCTTCCACGCGCCCTGCTGGGCGTGGCGTGCCTGGCGCTGTCCGCGGCCGGCCGGGCCGCCGCGCCGATGCCCCTCGACGACGAGCAGCTGGCCGGCGTGCGCGGCGCCGACGGCATCAGCCTCAACGTCCACCTGGAGCTGAACTCCGGCCTGCTGACCGGCGGCACGACGGAGAACCGCATCGTGCTGGGGTTCGACAATGGCGGGGTCAAGACCTACGCGGTGCTGCAGAACCTGGCCGGCATCGCCGATTTCTACAACGTCAACGTGTCGATGCGGGAGCGGGTGCCAGGCGACAGCACCACGGACTACTTCGACATCAAGCTCCCCGACGTCATCTCCTTCCAGCAGTTCGGCGTGCATGCCATCGCCGCCACGACGTCGCCTGACGCGCCCGTCACGACCGCCAATGGCTACGGGTCGCTGCTTCTCAATGGAACGATGAACGTGCAGGGGCATTTCTACCTCTGGCCCAAGCCTTGACACGGGCCGGCAAGGATCCTCCATGCTCCTGCTTTTCCTCGGTGTCGTCGCCGCCGCCATCATCGGTTTCGGCGTCGAGACCAACCACCCGCCGGTGGACCGCCCGCAGACCGAGTTCCAGCTGCCGATGGAGAAGGTCGGCGGCGGCGTGACGCCCGCCGCCGTGGCCATCAAGCCCAACTCCGAGTTCAAGTTCGAGCACATCGTCCGGCAGGCCTACGACTACAGCTGCGGCTCCGCGGCGCTGACCACCCTGCTGCGGTACCACCTGGGCCTGGACGTCACCGAGCAGCAGGCGATGGAGGGCATGCTGGCCAACGGCGAGCGCGACAAGATCATCGCCCGCCGCGGGTTCTCGCTCCTGGACATGAAGCGCTACGTGGCCACGCTGGGCAGCGTCGGCGCCGGATTCCGCGCTGAAATGTCGGATCTGGAGAAGCTCGAGGAGCCTGCGATCGTCCCGATCGACTACGCCGGCTTCAAGCACTTCGTGGTGTTTCGTGGCATTCGCAACGGCCGCGTGCTCCTGGCCGACCCTTCTGCGGGGCATATCGCGTTCTCCACCGCCGATTTCGCGAAACTGTGGGACCGCAATACCCTGTTCGTCATCTACCCGTCGACGACGAAGCCGCTCGTCACCTCCAGCCTCAAGCTCACGGACCACGAAATGGGCATGATCGACCCAGACCAGGTGCGTGACGATACCGCCCTCGCCCACGCCGACAATCACCCAGGCCTCGACCAGGCGGTCGACCGCGGCATCGGCATCCTCACCCGCCGTCAATGATTCATCGCCTCGCCCCCCTCCCGGCGCTCGTCGCCACCGCGGTCCTCACGTTCATCGCGCCCGCGGCGCTGGCGCAGCCAGACAGCGGCACGCCCTCCACGCCGGTCACCTCCAGCGAGCCGCCTCCCACGCCCGATGCGAACGCGGCGCGCGAGGCCCTGCAGAAGAAGGAAGGCGACGTCGACCAGTCGACCCTCCTGAAGGAGACGCTCACCGCCGTCGACAAGCAGTACTCGCTGCTGAAGATGGGCAAGCTGCAGGTCACCTACGACCTGAACTACACCTACATCGGCTCGCAGACCATCGACGCGCAGTTCACCAACGGCGCGCTCACCTTGTTCGACCTGGAGAACGTGCGCTCGCACACCGTGACGAACACGGTCGAGGCGGACTACGGCATCCTCGACAACATCACCGGCACGTTCACGCTGCCCCTGGTCAGCAAGTTCACGCAGACCAACACGTTCACGGGCCTCACCACCACGTTCGGCGACATCCAGGTGGGAGGCCGGTGGCAACCGTTCTCGCTCACCCGCGGCGGCACGTCGATGTCGATCAACGGCAGCCTGCGCCTGCCCACCGGGCGCAGCCCCTTCCAGACGGTGCAGGGCCACGACCTGGGCACCGGCCAGGGCTACCTGTCGGGTACCCTGGGGCTGAACCTGTCCAAGGTGATCGACCCTGTCGCGTTGTTCGGCTCCGCGAGCCTCACCCTGGCGGACGCCGTCAACCACCTCAACGACACCAACAACGGCCGCACCCTGGTCGCGCTGAAGGCCGGCCCCTCGATCGGCTTCGGCGCGGGCTTCGCCTACGCGCTGTCCTACGACATCACCACCACGCTGTCGTTCCAGGAGGCCGTGTCGGCCCCGTCGCACCTGATCTTCGCCGACAACACCAGCGCCCATACCGCGCAGCAGGTTTCCGGCGTGGTGAACCTGGGCCTGGGCGTGCGCGTCTCGCCCAAGACCACCGTCAACTTCAGCCTGGGCCTCGGCCTCACGCAGGACTCTCCCAATTTCTCCCTCGGCATGAACATGCCGCTGTCCTTCGGTTCGGTGTTGTGAGCCGCCGCACCATCCTGGTCCGCGCGATCGCGGCGGCCGCGGCGATGGCCTGCCTGTCGCCGGGCGCCCGCGCGGCCCTGACCGAGAACCTGGCCGTCAGCCCGGTGGCGATGTCGCTCGGCAACGCCGTCACGGCCGACCCACCGGGGCTGGACTCGATCCACTTCAACCCGGCCGGCCTCGCGCGCATCCGGCAGGACACGCGCTCCGACACGGTGTTCGGCGCGTCACTGCGCGTCAGCGCGCATTTCGACGCCCCGGACAACTACGACATCGGCGGGTTCAAGGCGGCCGACGACCCGGTCGTCGGCCAGACCTCCGAGCACAACCGGCAGGCCATCTACCTGCCGATCATCGCCAAGCCCAGCCCGCGCATCCCCGTGGCCCTGGCCGCCGGGCTCGGCCTCGCCTGGCATCAGGAGGACTCGCCCTGGACGTTCGCCACGGGCACCTACGTGCCCCAGGCCGTGGGCATCGACCGGACCGCCAATCCGGACGACCCTGCGCGGTTCGACGGACGCAAGGTGATCATCCAACGGCTGGTCTACCTCTCGCCGAGCGTGGCCTACCGGGTATCGCCCAGCCTGAGCGTCGGCCTGGCCGTCCCGATCGCCCACCAGGGGTTCTACCTCGACACCGACATGCGGTTCCCGAACACGCTGATCGGCATCATCGGCAAGCTGCAGGACGGCTGGTGCGGCACGGACGGCAATCCGCTGGACACGCTCGGCTTCGGCCTGTGCGGGCCGGACGGCAAGAGCGGACGCCTGCGCCCGTTCCAGCGTGCCGGCAACATGCAGTTCAACCTCACCGCGCCGGCCGACACCACGTTCAACATCGGCGGCCTGTGGGAGCCGGCGTCCTGGTTCGCGTTCGGTGCCACCTACCAGTCCGGCTCGAAGACCGTGATGACGGGCCGCTACCAGTTCCACGCGGACCCGATGTTCCGGGACTTCGTGGCCGGCATGTACAGCTCGCTGCTCGGGCCCATCGTCGCTTCGATGTTCGGCTTCCCCACCAGCATTCCCGAATACCAGAACGGCAACATGACGCTGGTCATGCCCACGCCAGCCCATTACCAACTGGGCATCAAGCTGCGGCCGATCGAGCTGGTGCAGCTGAACCTGGATGCCGGCTACACCGACTGGGGCAAGTGGGACAAGCTGACGCTGCAGTTCGACCAGGACGTCCGCCTGCTCGAGATGGCCCGCATCTTTGGCCAGGCCGATCCGTCGAAGCTGGTGCTGCCGCGCGGCTACAAGAGCGTCTGGAGCTATGGCGCGGGCCTGCAGTTGGCCGTCTACGACGGCGTGAAGCTGCGCTTCGGCTACGAGCCCCGCAAGAGCTCGGTGCCCACCGACCGCATCGACCTGATCGCGCCGATGCCCGACCTGCCCGTCAAGAGCGCGGGCATCAACCTGGCGATGGGCGACTACAAGCTCGACTTCGGCGCCAGCGTCGCCAAGGGGCACTTCTCGGTGCCTGCCAACACCAGCTGCGACCTCAACTGCACCAACTTCTTCAATGTGATCTACAACCCGTACGCGGGGCTCGACGTCAACGGCACGATCGTGCTTCGCTATTTCGGCATGAAGATCACGCGTCCTTTCTGATCCCGCAACTCTCTCCAGGCAGTCCCATGGCCCACCTTCGCCGCCCCCTGATCGCACTGACGCTCCTCGCCGCATGCGCCGCCGCCTCGGCACAGGCCGCCGACCCCCAGAAGCTCGCGCTCGCCCAGCGGGTCCTCGCGCTCTGGAAGCCGGAGACCGCCATCGTGGCCCGCATCCAGGAACCCGCCGCCGAAGCCATCCAGCAGTCCGGCATCGTCATCCAGGGCCGCGTCACCGCGGAGGCACGTGCCAAGTTCATGAAGGACGTCGAGGTCGACGCGCAGAAGTACGTCGCCACCGTCACCCCGATCGCCACGGCGGCCGCGCAGAAGGAATCCCCGGCCGTCCTGGTCCCGATGCTCACGCAGCAGTTCACGGTCGAGGAATTGAAGCAGCTCGTGGCCATGCTGGAATCGCCCGTGCGCGAGAAGTTCGACCGCCTGTCGCCCAAGATGCAGGAGACCCTGGGCGAGAAGGTCACGGCGGACATCAAGCCGCAGCTCGACCCCGCCATCCATGCCATGACCGAATCCATCGGCGTCAAGCTGCGGGCAACGGCCCCGCTGGGCCCCGGGCACTGACATGACGTCGCGTGGTCGGCTCGCCTGCCTGTCGGCAACGGTCTTCGCCTGCGCCGTCCTGGCGGCGTGCACGCGCACGAGTGGCTCGTCCGACGCGCCGCCTCCGCCTCCGCCGCCCCCGCCGCCGGCCGCCACCAGCCTGACGCTGTCGCTCGCCGGCGGGCGCCAGGCCGGATTCCAGCACGTCTGGGTGACGATCGTTGGCGTGGCGCTGGGCTCCGACGCCAGCGCGCCGTATGACCCCACTTCGGCCTCCTGGACCACCGCCACGCTCGACGCACCCCGCACGATCGACCTGGTCTCGGCCGATGCCACCAACGGCGTTCTCACAGACCTGCTGACGGGCCAGGCGGTGGTCGCCGGAACCTACCCTCAGGTGCGACTCCTGCTGGCCGACCCCGACGCCGCACCCACGGCATCCGCCGCCGCCGCTGGGGCCACGTGGAACCAGGAAGTCGACTACGTCGACGGCGGCGGCCACGCCCAGGCCGTGCCACTGGAGATCGCCGGCCGCAACCAGGGCATCCTGCTGCAGGTGCCGCTCACCATTGCCGAAGGCGGCGCCGCCTACATCGCCGTGGAATGGGACGCGGCCACCACCCTGGCCCGCCGCGCCTCGCCCGACGGCATCGACCGCTTCACGCTGCGCCCGCTGCTGCGCGCCTACGACCGCACGCGCACCGGCGCGATGCTGGGCGTGATCGACGCCTCGCTGTTCTGCACGGGCGCGCCCGCGCCGGACTGCATCGACGACGTGACCGTGAGCGCCCAGGCCGTGGTGCCCGGCGGCACGGACGACGTCGTCGTGCGCTCCGCGCAGGTGGTGCGCACGAGCGACGGCAACGGGGCGTTCTTCCTGTACCCCCTGATCGACGCCACCACCGTGGACCTGGTGGTGCGCGGCCACGGCATGGACACGATCCTCGTGCGCGACGTCAACGTGCAGCCCGTGGGCACGCTGGCCACGGTGCCCACCATCGTCGGCACGATGGATGCGCCGCTGGTGCCGGTGCTGGACACGGCGCAGCACGACGTGGCGCTCGCCTCGCCCACCCAGCCGGCCGCCACGCAGGCCGTGTTCCGGCAGACGCCGGGCGCCAGCGCACCGGCGATCGAGGTGGCGCGTGCCACCACCGACCCCGCCACGGGCGCCTGGGTCACCGCCCTGTCGCTGCCCGCCGGGCCGCTGCACGTGGCCACCTACGACAAGGTCAACCCGCTCGTCTTCGCCACCGTGGTGCCCGCGGAAGGCAACGGGGGCGCGCTGGCACAGCTGCTGGGCCCCTCGTTCACGCCGGCATCCGGGCTCACGGACATCGCGCCGTCGGACGCCACGTGGACGCCGCCCATCCTGTCGCCCTACGTCGGCCTGGCGACGGGGCACGTCACCGTGACGCTCACGGGCACCAGCACCGCCGATCACGCCGAGCTGCTGATGGCCAACGACAGCGGCGTCGTCTCGGTCACCGACGTCAGCGGCCTGCTGGTCGGCAACGGCACGGTGGTGGTGGACCTGCCCGCCGGCACGATCGTGGCCGATCCGTTCGCCACGATCTACACCGCCACGTTGCGCACCTGGCGCGGCGCGTCGATGGCCGCGAGCCTGCGGCACTCGGAGGCCGCCACGCTGGCCGACCTGCGCACGGTCGCCGACGGCGCGGTCACGATCGCCTGGCCGCAGTGACGGGCGCGCCGCGGGTCCAGCCCGCGGCGACCTCCTGGCACGCCCGCTCGGCCTGGCTTCAGTGCCCGCCCTTCTGGTCGTTCTTCGGCGGCGGCAGCGCCACCGGCAGCGGCATCGGGATGCCGAACAGGAACGGGATGTTCAGCACCGGGATCACGAGCGGCACGTTGGCGGTCATCTGCGCCATCTCGCCCATCGTGTGCACCAGGGCCATCGAGTTCTGCAGGCCCGTGGTGGCCAGTTGCAATTGCTGCACGGCCAGGCGCTGGTCCAGGTTGCGGCCGTTGTCGGCCGACAGCGCGGCCAGGCCCGCGTAGCCGCCCAGCGGCGCCACACCCGAGGCGTCGGCCGACGTGGACCATTGGCGGTTCTGGTCAAGGGTGGTGAGCGCCTCGAGCGTGGGGCCGCTGAGGCCCTGGCCGTAGACGTTGGACATCTCGCGCTCGCTCAGCACCTGCGGCGCGGCGGCGTGGGCCCGGGTGGGCATGGCGCCCAGGGCGGCCAGCAGGGCCCCCGTGGCCAGCGCGGAGGCGGCCATCCTGGCGCGGCGGGCGTCGGTTCGGGACGCGGCGGTTCGCGCCACGGCGGTTGTCTGGTGCATCGATTTCTCCTGCCCCGGCGGGCGGTCCGGCACTGCCGGCGCCGATGCATCCCGGGGTGTCGAGCCCGGCGCCTTCCGGACCTATCGGCCTGGAACGCCCGACGCTTGACGCCCGTCCGCGTGCAGGAGTTGGCACTCGGTTTGCCTGCCCGGCCCGGATGGCCGCCTCGAAGCTTCCGATCTACGGCGCGATCGCGGCCAATGTCGCGATCGCCGTCACCAAGTTCGTCGTGGCCGGCATCACGGGCAGCTCGGCGATGCTGGCCGAGGGCATCCATTCCGCGGTGGACACGCTCAATGGCGGCCTGATGCTGCTGGGGGTCCGCCTGAGCCAGCGCCCCGCCACGCCGCAGCATCCCTTCGGCCATGGCAAGGAGCTGTACTTCTGGGGGCTGATCGTGGGCGTGCTGGTGTTCGGGCTGGGCGGGGGCGTGTCGTTCCTGCAGGGACTGATGCACGTGCGCCATCCCGAGCCGATGCAGGACGTCGGCTGGAACTGGTTCATGCTGGGCGCGGCCGCGCTGTTCGAGGGCACGAGCCTGGTCGTGGCGCTGCGCCAGTTCCTGAAGGAAAAGGGCACGACGCCGTTCTGGCAGGCCCTGCACCGCAGCAAGGATCCCACCACCTACACCGTGATGGCCGAGGACTCGGCGGCCGTGGCCGGCCTCGCGCTGGCCGCCGCGGGCATCGGCCTGAGCGTGGCCACCGGCAACCCGGTGTGGGACGGCGTGGCGTCGATGGCGATCGGCGTGCTGCTGGCGGCGGTGGCGTGCGCCCTGATCTACGAGTCGCGCGGCCTGCTGATCGGGGAAGGCATCCGCCCGGAGACGGCCAGCGCCATCCGCCGCATCGCGCTGGACCAGCCGCGCGTGAAGGATGCGGGCCGCGTGCTGTCGATGTACGTCGGCCCCGACGACGTGCTGGTGACCATGGACCTGGAGTTCGAGGACGCGACCTCGGCGGACGAGGCCGGCGACGCCATCGCGCAGGTGGAGGCGCGCGTGCGCGAGCGCTTCCCGGTGATCCGGCGCCTGTTCATCGAGGCGGGCGCCGCGCCGGGACACCAGCGCTGGCACCGGCCCGACGCTACGGCGCCATCGACAGCGCCAGGCTCCGCTTCACCACCCCCAGCGCCACGCTCGTCGTGAAGCGGCGCACGTTGGGGTTGTCGGCCACCAGCCGGGCCATCAGCGCGTCGTAGGCCGCCGTGTCGGGGGTGGCCACCACCAGCATGAAGTCGGCCTCGCCGGTGACGTAGAACGCCTCCTGCACCGCCGGCTCCGCCGCCAGCCACGCCCGCAGCCGGTCCATCAGGTCGGCGCGCTCGCGCTCCACCTGCAGCGCCGCCAGGAACAGCACGGCGCCGCCCAGGCGCGCGGGATCGACCACCGAGACATCGCGCAGGATCACGCCCGCCTCGCGCAGGCGCTTCAGGCGGCGCTGGATGGCGGACGGGGACAACGCGACGTGCGCGGCCAGCGCTTCGGCGGTGCGGGAGGCGTCCGCCTGCACGAGGTCCAGCAGGCGGCGGTCCAGGCGGTCGAGTTCCATCGGGGGGCGGTCGGGATCGGGTCGGGGCGCTTCAGCTCGGGTCGGGACGCTTCAGGTCGGGTCGGGACGGCTCGGGTCGAATGGGGTCGGCTACGTCAGGCGCGGCTCGCCCGCGCGGGAAGCCGCGCGGACGCGGGCGGAACGCGCGCCCACGCGTTCGAACGCGCGCCCGCGACGGGAGCGCTCCGGACAATCGGTGAGTCTCGCATCTCCTCGACCCCTCGCCATGATCGACCACGTTTCCCTGGGCACCGCGCGCTACGCCGAAGCCGTCGCCTTCTATGCGCGCGTCCTGGCCCCTCTCGGGCACGGCCTGCAACGCGACACCGGGGCGGAGGCCGCGTTCGGCAGCGCCGCGCGCTGGGCCTTCTTCCTCTATCCGGTGGCATCGGGCCGCGCGGTGACCGCGCCCGGCCTGCACGTGGCGCTGGCGGCGGCATCGCGCGAAGAGGTGGCGGCGACGCATGCCGCGGCGATGGCCGCCGGCGGCGCGGACCTGACGTCGCCGCGCGTGCGACCCGACCTGAACGACACCTACTTCGGCGCGATGTTCACGGACCTGGACGGGCACCGCATCGAGGTGATGACGAACGCCGCCGGCTAGCGCGTTCCCGTGAGGGCGAACATCACGCCCTCCGGGTCGGTCGCCGCGACGATCCAGCCCCCGCCCGGCACCTCCATCGGGCCATTGATCACGCGCCCGCCCGCCTCGACGATGCGGGCCGCCGCGCGGTCGATGCCGTCCACGCGGAAGTACAGCAGCCACGCGGGGCGGGGGAACTGGGCGTCGCTCATGATGCCGCCCAGGTCGCGTCCGGCGGACGAGAACACGCGGTACACGCCCATCGGGCCCATGTCCGCGCTGCGCGCCAGCTGCCAGTCGAAGTGCTGGAGGTAGAAGTCGGCCGCGGCGGCGCCATCCTTCGCGTGCAGCTCGTGCCACGCGCCGTGCCCCGGGCGGTCCGGCGCGCAGGCGGTGCTGGCCTCGTCGCTGGCACCGCGCATCACGTAGAACGGCGCGCCCTGCGGATCGGCCACCATGGCGATGCGGCCGACGTCGGGGATGTCCCAGGCCGGCATCAGCGTGCTGCCGCCACCCGCCGTGATGGCCGCGACGCTCCGGTCCACGTCATCGACGCCCAGGTACATCATCCAGCACGGATGGGCGCCGTGCTGGCGCATGTCAGCGGTGAGCGTGAACACGCCGCCGACCAGGCCATCGCCGGCGCTGATCATGCGGTAGTCCATGGTGGAGCCCTCGGGCGGCTTCTCGTCGATCTGCCAGCCGACCACGGCCGCGTAGAAGCGCCGCGCCGCCAGCGGGTCGCCGGTCATCAGCTCATACCAGATCGGGGTTCCGTGGGGGTTTCTCATGGCCGGCTCCAGCGAGGGACAGCCCGCCATTCTTCCCTAGCTTGGCAGGAAAGCCAGCGCAACGCCTTGCAGGCGTCAGGGCGACCCCGGAACGCATGCGCCCGCGCCACCCGAAGTTCTCCCGCCAACTTCGATATCCTCTGGCGTATCGACTCCCGCGCGCCCGATGCACGAATACCTGCGTCCCTGGAAGCTCTTCACGCTGGCCGCCGGCCTGTTCCTGCTGGTGGTGGGCGCGTTGCTGGACATCGCGCCCGACTGGGACGTGCCCATCAGCATCATCATGGCGCTGCTGGCCTACCTCACCGCGCCGTGGAGCCTGCGCGTGCTGCTGCACCGGCGCTGGAGATGGCTGCCGCTGGCGCTGCTGGCCACGTGGTTCACGGTGGATGGCTGCTACGCGCTCTACTGGGGCTGGCGGGATCCGCATGCGCTGGCGCTGATGCGGGCCTACAACTTCCCCGCGTCGCTGGCGCTCTATGGCCTGTGCGGGGTGACCTGGCTGTACCGCGGCACGTTGCGCGAGCTGGTGGACGACGTGGCCCTGGCCCTCAACGGCGTGCCGCGTCGCGGGGCGACGGGCCTGTGGTTCGGGGACGAGCCGTCAGCCGCACGGTCGTCCCAGACGGACAAAAGGGTCAGCTGATTCGCATCAGCTGACCCTTGGTCGTTCTTGGTCGGGGTGGCGGGATTCGAACTCGCGACCCCTTGCACCCCATGCAAGTGCGCTACCAGGCTGCGCTACACCCCGACTGAGCCTCGCAGTATAGCGTGCAAAACGAGCGATCCTGGCGGCACCGCAAAAAATCGATCAGCCCACCAACAGCGCGCGGATGGCGTCGAGTTCCTCGCGCACCTGGTCCGCGGTGAGCGGGCCGGTGGCGGGCAGGCGGGACGCGGCGAACGAGGCACGCGCGGCGCCGGCGTCGCGCGCCTGCGCGGCCTGGCGCGACGCCGTGGCGACACGCGCGCCGGGGGCCGGGGCCCGTGTGGCCACCGCCACCGCGAGGGCCGCACCCGCGGTGCCGGCCAGGACATTGCCATTGCCGTCGCCATCGCCGTCGACATCGCTCTCGCCCGCGATGTCCGCCCCGTCGTCGTCGAGCTCGTCTTCGAGCAGCGCGTCGGCCGGCAGGGACGCCGAGGCCAGCGACGCCGCGGTGGCGCCGCTGTCGGTGAGCTGGTTGCGCGCGCCGCTGATCGTGAAGCCCTGCTCGTACAGCAGGTCGCGGATGCGGCGGATCAGCAGCACCTCGTGGTGCTGGTAGTAGCGGCGATTGCCGCGGCGCTTCATGGGTTTGAGCTGGGTGAACTCCTGCTCCCAGTAGCGCAGCACGTAGGCCTTCACGCCGCACAGCTCGCTGACTTCACCGATCGTGAAATAGCGCTTGGCGGGGATGGCAGGCAGCGCCTTCTTCGTCACGCTTTCCATTGAAATCAGCGAACTCCCGAGTGGACTTCAGACTTTACTAGAACGGGGTCCGGCACGGAATCGCCCGGCCGGGGGCCCCGGCCGGAAAGCGTCAGGTCACTCGAATTCTTCCGCCGGCGGGATGTCGCCCTGCACGATGGCCTTCAGCTTGTGGCTGGCGTGGAACGTCACCACCTGGCGCGCCGCGATGGGGATGGCCTCGCCGGTGCGCGGGTTGCGCCCCGGGCGGGACGCCTTCTGCCGCACGCCGAAGTTGCCGAAGCCGGACAGCTTGACCTCGGTGCCCTCGACCAGCGCCTGGTGGACGATGTCGAAGAACGCCTCCACCAGGTCCTTGGACTCGCGCTTGTTCAGGCCCAGGCGCTCGAACAGCAGCTCGGCCAGCTCGGCCTTGGTGAGCGTGGGCGTCTCCAGCGACGGCAGGATGACGCCGTCGGTGCCGCTGGTCGGCTCGGGACCGGGGGCCTCGGCGCCGGACTCGGGTCGGGTGGCATCGGTCATGGCGCCGGTCCTCACGCGCGCAGCCGCGCGCCGACGCCCTGCGCACGCGCCAGCGCCGCGGCCAGGGCGGCCTCGATGCGGTCGTCGGTGAGCGTGGCCTCGTCGTCCAGCAGTTCCAGGCGCACGGCCAGGCTGCGTTCGCCCGGCTCGAAACCGCCACCGGCCGCCTTGGGCCGGTAGACGTCGAACAGCGTGGCGGAGCGCACCAGGCCGCTCGGGTCGGCCTTCAGCGCGGCCATCAGCGTGTCGTGCGCGACGGTCTCGTGCACCACCAGTGCCAGGTCGCGGCGGGCGGCCTGCTGGCGCGGCAACGGTTGGGCGGCGGGCACCGGATGCGCCTGCACGGCGGCCAGGTCCAGCTCGAACACCACCGGCGCGCTGGGCAGCTCGTAGGCCTGTCGCCAGCGCGGATGCAGCTCGCCCACCACGCCGATGGCCACGCCGTCCACGCGCACCTCGGCCGAGCGGCCCGGATGCAGCGCCGGATGCGCGGCCGCATAGAACGTGACGGCGCGCGGTGCCAGCAGGGCCTCGACGTCGCCCTTGACGTCGAAGAAATCGACATGGCGCTCGGCCTCGCCCCATTGCAGCGCCTGCGCGGGCCCCCACGCGAGGCCCGAGACCTTCATCGGCTGGCGCACGCCCTGCACGGTGGAGAGCGACGACGCGACGTCGCCCGCGCGCGTGAACACGCGCCCCAGCTCGAACACGCGCACGCGCGGCGCGCGGCGCGCGAGGTTGGTGCGCAGCACCTGTACCAGGCTGCCCACCAGGCTGGAGCGCATCACGGCCAACGGCGCGGCGATGGGGTTCAGCACGCGGATGGGCGCGGCGTTGCCGGCCAGCTCGGACTCCCAGCGCTCCTCGACGAAGCTGAAGTTGATCGTCTCCTGGTAGCCGAGCCCCGCCACGGCGCGGCGCACCGCGTGCGGCGAGCGCTGGCCCTCGGGGCGCACGCGCGCGGTGACGGGCGCGATGGGCGGCGTGGCCGGCAGCTGGTGGTAGCCGAGGACGCGGATCACTTCCTCGACCAGATCCTCCTCCAGCACGATGTCGAAGCGCCAGGCGGGCGGCGTGGCCACCAGCTGGTCGACGGCGGCGTCCTCCTCCACCTGCAGGCCCAGTCGGCGCAGCACGCCGGCGCACTGTGCCAGCGTCACCGGCATGCCGATGATCTTGCTGGCGCGCGCAATGCGCAGCCGCACGGGCGCGCGCGCGGGCAGCGCCACCACCTGGTCGTCCATCGGGCCGGGGCGCCCGCCGCAGATGTCCACGATCAGCCGGGTGATGCGCTCGATGTTGGGCACGGTGCCGCTCGGATCCACGCCGCGTTCGTAGCGGTGGCCGGCGTCGGTGCTGAAGTTGTACTGGCGCGAGCGCCCCGCCACCGCCGCGGGCCACCAGAAGGCGGCCTCCACGTAGATGCTGGTGGTGCCGTCCCCCACCGCCGTGGCGTCGCCGCCCATGATGCCGGCCAGCGATTCCACGGCCTGGTCGTCGGCGATGACGCCCACCGTGGGCTGCAGTGCCACGGTGTTGCCGTTCAGCAGCTTCAGCTGCTCGCCCGCCTTCGCCCAGCGCACGTGCAGGCCGCCGTGGATCCTGGCGTGGTCGAAGATGTGCGACGGCTGGCCCGCCTCGAACATCACGTAGTTGGAGATGTCCACCAGCGGCGACACGCTGCGCTGGCCGCAGCGGGCCAGGCGATCCACCATCCAGGCGGGCGTGGCGGCCTTCGGGTTGACGCCGTGGATGACGCGGCCGGAGAAGCGGCCGCACAGGTCGGGGGCCTCCACGCGCACGGGCAGGCGATCGTCATGCTGGGGCGCGACGGCCGCGGCCGCGGGCAGCGTGAGCGGCGCGCCGGTGAGCGCCGACAGTTCGCGGGCGATGCCCTGCACCGACAGGCAGTGGGCCAGGTTGGGCGTGAGCTTCAGCGTGAAGAGGGTGTCGTCCAGCTTCAAGGCCTGGCGGATGTCCATACCCACCGGGGTATCGCCCGGCAGCTCCAGCAGGCCGCCGTGGTCGTCGGCCAGCTGCAGCTCGCGCGCGCTGCACAGCATGCCGAAGCTGTCCTCGCCGCGCAGCTTGCCCACCTTGATGCGGAAGGGCTGGCCATCGGCGCCCGGAGGCAGCTCGGCGCCCACCAGGGCCAGCGGCACGCGGATGCCGACGCGCGCGTTGGGCGCGCCGCAGACGATCTGCAGCGGGCCGTCGGGCGAGTGCGGGCCCGCGTCCACCTTGCACACGCGCAGCTTGTCGGCATTGGGGTGCTGCACGGCATCGACGATCTCGCCCACGACGATGTTCGTGAACGGCGGCGCCACCGGGCGCATCTCCTCCACCTCCAGGCCGGCCAGCGTGAGCGTCTCGGCCAATTGGGCGGTGGTGAGGGGCGGGTTGCAGAACTCGCGCAGCCAGGATTCCGGGAATTGCATGATCAACTCGAGAAGAAAGTGGTTCGGAGCGATTTGCCCGGGCGAGCGCGCGGCCGCTCCGGAGCCGCCCGGGCGCCCTCCTCGGGAGGTGGACGACGAAGTCGGCCGGTGGTCGTCATTTCAGTTGAACTGGCTGAGGAAGCGCAGGTCGCCGTCGAAGAACTGGCGCAGGTCGCTGACGCCGTAGCGCAGCATCGTCAGCCGGTCCGGGCCCATGCCGAACGCGAAGCCGATGTAGCGCTCCGGGTCGAGGCCGAAGTTGCGCACCACGTTCGGGTGCACCTGGCCGGAGCCGGCCACCTCCAGCCACCGGCCCTTCAGCGGCCCGCTGGCGAAGGCGATGTCCACCTCGGCCGACGGTTCCGTGAACGGGAAGAACGACGGGCGGAAGCGGATGGTGAGGTCGTCCGTCTCGAAGAACGTGCGGAAGAAATCGGCGAACACCGACTTCAGGTCCTTGAAGCTGACGTTCTCGCCGATCCACAGGCCTTCGCACTGGTGGAACATCGGCGAGTGCGTGGCGTCCGAATCCACGCGGTACGTGCGGCCCGGCGCGATGACGCGGATCTCGGGCATCGGGGCCTCCGCCGGCAGCCCACCCGCCTGCACGCGCGCGGCGTGGCGCTGCACGTGCTGCATGGCATAGCGCACCTGCATCGGGCTGGTGTGCGTGCGCAGCAGCTGGCCCGCGCCGGTGGGGTCGGTGCCCTCCACGTAGAACGTGTCGTGCATCGAGCGCGCGGGGTGGTCGGCGGGCGTGTTGAGGGCGGTGAAGTTGTACCAGTCCTCCTCGATCTCGGGGCCGTCGGCCACGTCGAAACCCATCGAGCCGAAGATGCTCTCGATGCGCTCCAGCGTGAGCGACACCGGGTGCAGGCCGCCCGCGCCGCGGCGGCGGCCGGGCAGCGTGACGTCCAGCGCCTCGGCCTTGAGCTGCGCCTGCAGCTCGGCCTCGGCCAGCGCCTGGCGCGCGTCGGTGAGCGACGCCTCGATGCGCTGCTTCACCTGGTTGATCTCGGCGCCGCGGGCCTTCTTCTCGTCCGGCGGCAGCGCGCCCAGCGCCTTCAGCGCCTCGGTGACGCGGCCGGTCTTGCCCAGGTAGCGCGCCTTGGCGTTCTCCAGGTCGGCCGGCGTGGCGGCGGCCGCGAAATCGGCGGCGGCGGCCTGGACGAGGGAATCGAGATCGTTCATGGAAGCTGGAATGAAAAAGGCCGTCCCCGAGGTGACGGCCTTGTCGATGATGTCGGTCGGGGTGAGGGCCGCGCACGGTGCGGTGCGCGGCGGGCCCCCGGGGGCGAGATCAAGCCTGCTGGGCCTTCACCTTGTCGACGATGCTGGCAAACGCAGCCGGGTCGTTGACGGCGAGGTCGGCGAGGACCTTGCGATCGATCGCGATCGCGGCCTTCTTCAGGCCATTCATGAAGCGGCTGTACGTCATGCCGGCCGCACGGGACGCCGCGTTGATACGGGCGATCCAGAGGGCGCGGAACACGCGCTTGCGGGTACGGCGGTCACGGTAGGCGTACTGGCCCGCCTTCATCACCGCCTGCTTGGCGACGCGATAGACGTTCTTGCGGCGACCGCGGTAGCCCTTGGCGAGGGCGAGGATCTTCTTGTGACGGGCGCGGGCGGTGACACCACGTTTGACGCGAGGCATGTGTTGCTCCTGTTATCAGTGGTGGATCAAAGGCCGGCGAACGGCAGCATCTGCGCCATGTGGCCCATGTTCGTCTCGTGGACGTTCACGGCGCCGCGCAGGTGGCGCTTGTTCTTGGTGGTCTTCTTGGTCAGGATGTGGCGCTTGAACGCCTGGCCCCGCTTGACGGTGCCACCCGGACGGACGCGGAACCGCTTGGCCGCGCTCTTCTTGGTCTTCATCTTGGGCATGTGATGCTCCTTTGTGCACCCGGCTCAGGCGAGCGGCACGACCTTCGTGTCGCTGCTTGGAGGCCCGCCGGGCTTCTGTGCCCCGGGGTGAGCCGGGACGCTCGTCTCTGCACGCGCGCAGAGCGAAGCCTTTGATTCTACACGAGAAAACGGCGACCTGGAAGGTCGCCGTTGGCGGTGCTGCGGCGGGGTCAGGTCTCGGACCTGACCTTCATTCAGCGGCTTCGAACGAGAGGTCAGGTCGAAGACCTGACCCCTGGATCATTGCTTCTTCTTGGGCGCCAGCACCATGATCATCTGCCGCCCTTCCAGCTTGGGCATGTGCTCGACCACGGCGACGTCCATCAGCTCGTCGCGGATGCGTTCCAGCAGGCGCATGCCGATGTCCTGGTGCGTGATCTCGCGGCCGCGGAAGCGCAGCGTGACCTTGCCCTTGTCGCCGTCCTCGGCGATGAAGCGGCGCAAGTTGCGCATCTTGATGTTGTAGTCGCCCTCGTCCGTGCCCGGACGGAACTTGACTTCCTTCACCTCGATGATCTTCTGCTTGCTCTTGGCCTCGGCGGCCTTCTTCTGCTCGAGGTACTTGAACTTGCCGTAGTCCATCAGGCGGCACACCGGGGGATCCGCGGTGGCAGCGATCTCGACCAGGTCGCAGTCGTACTCGCCGGAGAGGCGCAGCGCCTCCATGAGCGGAACGACGCCGAGCGGCTCGTTCTCAGGCCCGTTGAGGCGCACCATCGGTGCGGTGATTTCGCGATTGAGTCGATGCTTGCGCTCGACGTTCGGCATCCGACGGTCAGCAAAGGTAGCGATGGTAGAACCCTTCGAGGCGTATCCCTGGCAAGAGCGGGACGCGGAAAACAGTGAGATGGTGCCGCCGCCCGCAGGATCGGGCCGAGGCCCCGAAACCCTGAATCGACGCCTGGACTGCTCTGGCGGCGGTAACGGGGGGATCGGGGCGCCGGCGAGTGGCTCAGACCTTGGTGGCGATGTCCTCGGCGAGCTTCGACTGGAAGTCCGGCAGGGGCATCACGCCAAGATCGCGATTGCCGCGGGCGCGCACCGCAACGGCCCCGCTTGCCTTCTCCTTGTCGCCAACGACAAGCAGATACGGGACCTTTTGCAACGTATGCTCCCGAATCTTATAGCTGATCTTCTCGTTGCGCAAATCGGCTTCGGCGCGGACGCCCGTCTTCTTCAGCGCGGCCACCACCTCCTTCACGTAGTCGCCCTGCGCTTCCGTGATCGAGCACACCACGGCCTGCACCGGCGCGAGCCACGTCGGAAGCGCCCCGGCGTGCTGCTCGATCAGGATGCCGATGAAGCGCTCCAGGCTGCCGACGATGGCGCGGTGGAGCATGACGGGCGGATGCCGTTCGCCGGACTCGGCCACGTATTCGGCCTCCAGGCGCTGCGCCATCGAGAAGTCGACCTGCATCGTGCCGCACTGCCACTGGCGGCCCAGCGCGTCCTTCAGCGTGTACTCGATCTTCGGGCCGTAGAACGCGCCGTCGCCGGGCGACACCACGAACTCGCAGCCGCTGGCGCGCAGGCTGTCCATCAGCGCGGCCTCGGCCTTGTCCCAGATCTCGTCGGAGCCGATGCGCTTGTCGGGCCGCGTGGCCACCTTGTAGAGGATGTCCGTGAAGCCGAAGTCCGCGTAGACCTTCTGCAGCAGCGCCGTGTAGGCCACGCACTCGGGCAGGATCATGTCCTCCGTGCAGAAGATGTGGCCGTCGTCCTGCGTGAACGCGCGCACGCGCATGATGCCGTGCAGCGCGCCCGTGGGCTCGTTGCGGTGGCACTGGCCGAACTCGCCGTAGCGCAGCGGCAGGTCGCGGTAGCTCTTGATGCCCTGCTTGAAGATCAGGATGTGGCCGGGGCAGTTCATCGGCTTGAGCGCGTAGTCCCGCTTCTCGCTCTCCGTCGTGAACATGGCCTCGCGGTACTTGTCCCAGTGGCCCGTGGCCATCCACAGGCTGCTGTCCAGGATCTGCGGGCCCTTCACCTCGTGGTAGCCGTTGTCGCGGTACACGGCGCGCATGTACTGCTCCACGCCCTGCCACACCGTCCAGCCCTTGGGGTGCCAGAACACCGTGCCGGGCGAGTGCTCGTCCAGGTGGAACAGGTCCAGCTCCTTGCCCAGCTTGCGGTGGTCGCGCTTCTCGGCCTCCTCCAGCATCGTCAGGTACTGCTGCAGCGCCTCCTTGCTGGCCCAGGCCGTGCCGTAGATGCGTTGCAGCATCTCGTTGCGGTGGTCGCCGCGCCAGTACGCGCCGGCCAGCTTCATCAGCTTGAAGTGCTTCAACTTGCCCGTGGAGGGCACGTGCGGGCCGCGGCACAGGTCCTCGAACGCGCCTTCGCGGTACAGGCTGACGTCCTGCCCTTCGGGGATGCTGGCGATGATCTCGGCCTTGTAGGCCTCGCCGATCCCCTTGAAGTAGGCGACGGCCTCGTCGCGCGGCAGCACGCGGCGCGTGACCTTCTCGTCCTTCTTCGCGAGCTCGCCCATCTTGGCCTCGATCGCCGCCAGGTCCTCCGGCGTGAACGGGCGCTTGTACGAGAAGTCGTAGTAGAAGCCGTTCTCGATCACCGGGCCGATCGTCACCTGGGCGTCGGGGAACAGCTCCTTCACGGCGTAGGCCAGCAGGTGGGCCGTGGAGTGGCGGATGAGATCGAGGCCGTCGGCGTCCTTCTCCGTGACGATGGCGAGCGACTCGTCGCGGTCGATCAGGTACGACGTGTCGACCAGCCTGGCGGCGTCGCCGCGGCCCACGCGGCCGCCGAGGGCGGCCTTGGCCAGGCCCGTGCCGATGGACGCGGCCACGTCGGCCACCGTGACGGGGCCGGGGTACTCGCGCTTCGAGCCGTCGGGCAATTGGATTGCGATCATGGGAACACTCCAGGAAGGATGCGGAAAGTGCGGGGCGGAACGTGCGGCGCAGAAAGCAAAAAGCGCGGCAGGTGCCGCGCTTTGTTGGATGCAACAACGAAACGTGTGGACGCGTCAGGACACCGCGGCATGTCCTTCGCGGAGGGCGGGAGTCGTAGTTCGCGGTGTCATAACCCGTCGTGCCTTTCCCAGTCCTGAGGTTTCGTTGGGGGAGGATCGAATACTAACCGATCCCGCGCGGCGGGCGATCGGGCGAACGGCCCCGCCTCACGCCGCCATCAACCCAGCGGCAGGCCATGCGGGCGCACCAGCTGGTGCCAGTCGTGGTGCTCGTCCAGCAGCAGGCCCAGGCCGGACAGCACGGCGGCGTGCACGGACGCGGCGTCGGGCTCGGCCGGCCCCGCGAGGAGCTGCTCGAGACGGGATTCCAGGCGCCCCAGCTGCCCGTCCAGGCGATGCGCCGTCTCGGCCAGCCGGTGCGATTCCGACTGCACCAGGGCGCCGTGCAGCGCGGCGCCGAACGCGGGGAACGCGCCGGTGATGATCAGCAGCCCGTCGGCGTGCCACACCAGGTGCAGCGCGGCGGCCACCGCGGTGAGGACGAACAGCGCGGCGCTGAGCGCGTGCACGCGGTGCTGCAGCGCGTGGTGGCGCGCGCCCACCGCGCGCTGGTAATGCCGCTGGCCCGCGAAGATGCCGGCGGCGTAGCGGCCGAAGGCGCGGACGAAGTGCGGGTCCTGCCACGCGGCCGCGGCGTCGAACCGCGTGGCCGACTCGATGCGGCGGCAGGCGGCGGAGAGCGGCCGGTCGATGTCGGGCGCGGCGCGCGTGTCGCCGTCGAACAGGCCGGCGTACCAGTCGGTGCCCGCGTGCGCTCCGCGCAGCGCGGCCACCAGCGGCAGGTACCGCACGCGCTCGGCCAGCTCGCGGGCGCGCAGCCAGCGGCCCTGCCAGTCGCGCGACATGCCCACGTGGTACAGCGCCGCCACCGCGACGATCACCGCCACCTCGGCGATGCCGAACAGGCCGTCGCTGGCGCCCGGCACCCGCGCGTGCACACCCGTCAGCGCGGCGGGCAGCACGCCCAGCAGCACGGCCACGGCGGACATCAGGTACAGGGCCCAGAACGCGCTGCGCCAGCGGTGGCCGGCGGCCAGCGCCAGCGCGTCCACGGGGGCGATCTCGGCCGCGGCGGCGTGCACGACGGGCGCCAGCTGGGGCGGCGGCGGCGCGGCGGGCGAGCCGGGATCATCGCGACGGGCGGCGTGCCCCACCAGCAACACCGATTGGATGGCTTGGTGGAAGGGCATGGGACCCGAGTCTACGGGCCCGGTCAGGGCAACGGTAGCGCTTCGATCGACGGTTGTCGCGCCAGCGCCGCGAATTCGTCGGCCAGGCGTTCGCCCTCTTCCACCGCGCGCTCCCAGGTGCGCATGCGGCCCTCGACGTCGGCGCCATAGGCCTTGAAGTCCGAGCGGTCGGGGATCTTGCCGCCGGGCAGCGTGGCCAGCCAGTCCGGATGCGGTGCCAGCACCACCACGTTGGAGAGGCGTTCCGTGGCGCGGTGGCGGTGGCGCAGCGCCTTGTCCAGCCAGCCGGGCACCAGCGTGCGCTGGAAATGGGGGTACAGCACGAGGCCGTCGCCGGCCATCGCCGCGTAGTCGAGATGCAGGTGGTAGTCGGTGATGCCGCCGTCCCAGTAGGGGCCCGGGGGCGCGCCCGGGATGTCGTCCACGGCCTCGAGCCAGAACGGGATCGAGCAGCTGGCGAGGATGGACGGTGCCAGGTTGGCGTCGGTGAGCGGCACGTGGCGCGTGAGGTAGTCGCGCGTGGGCACGGGCAGCGCGTCGCGCGGGTCCGAGAAGATGACGCGCTCCAGGAAGCCGCCCATGGCGCGCCGCGCGAGCAGGTTGGACGCGAACGCACCCAGGTAGCCCACCGGCGTGCGCAGGCGGCCGTCGCGCGCCAGCACGCGGCGGCCCCGGCTGGCGAAGACGTGCACGCGGTAGCGCGGGCTTTGCAGCACCAGCGATTGCCGGCCGCCGAACCGCAGCGTGAGCGCGGCGCGGAAGGCGGTGCTGACCTCGTGCGCGCTGGGCGACGTGCTGGTGTAGCGCTGGTGGATGTAGTCGTCGGCCATCACCCGCAGCTCGGTGGCCGGGTCCGGCATGCACGCGCACGCCAGGCGCCACGCGCCGATGGAGGCGCCGGGCAGGTGGACGACGTGGTCGGTGCCCGGCAGCCACTCGCCGAACAGGTGGCGGTCGAGCGCGTTGAGCAGCAGGCCCTTGGGCCCGCCCGCGGCGCCCGGGATGACGCGCACGTCCTGCGGGCGCAGGCCGCGCTCGCGCAGCCGCGCGCGGGCGATCGGGCCGGCGAAGACCTGCAGGGCCGGTCGGCTCATCCTCCTGCCGCGAGCACCCCGCACGCCAGGCGCGGGCCGGCGTTGCCGGTGGGCTGCGTGTGGTAGTCGTCGGGCATGGCGTGCAGCACCACCGCATGGCCCACCAGGCCGGAGTTGCCGCCCAGCCAGACGCCGTGCAGCACCAGCTTGGCATCGATGCGGCCGTTGGAGTCGGCCACCAGGTTGGGCATGTCGCCCGCGTGGTGCTCCATCTCCTGCCCGCCGTGCGCATGGGCCGCGGGGTTGAAGTGGCCGCCGGCGCTCATGAAATCAGGGCCCGCGCACACGCCCTTGTCGTGGACATGGAAGCCATGGGTGGAGCCGGGGGCGAGGCCGCCGGCCACCACGTGCACCAGCACGGCGTCGCCCTGCTGGTCCATCGTCACCTCGCCGTCGCCCATGCCGGTGGCGCCGCCCTTGAGCTGCGCGCTCGCGCGTGCCGGGTTGCCGGCGGGCATCGCCATCGGCGCGGCCGGCGTGGCGGGCACGGTGACCGTGGTCTGCGTGACCGTCTTCTCCGTGGTGGTGGTGACGGTGGCCGCGCCGTCGGCGGCGATGGCCGCGGTCGCGGTGGCGAGGGCCGCCGCCGCGGCCAGGATCGAGAGGAACGGCGTCGTCGTCGAGAGGGTGGTCATCGCGGTATCACCGGTGGGTGGAGAAGCTGCGGACGATAGCTCAAAGACGGTGGCGAGGCGACGGGCGCCGTCCGTGGATCAGCGCTTGAGCTTGGCGAACGCGGCCGCCATCGCGCCCTGCCCCGTCGATGCCGGGCCCGACGGCGCGCCGCGGCCACCGCCGCCGCCGCCGCCGCTGCGCTCGTGGCGCCCGGCCGGGCGGTAGCTGTTGTCGCCACGCTCGCCCTTCGGCGCGGGCGACGCGTCCAGCTTCATGGTGAGCGCGATCCGCTGGCGCGCCATGTCCACCTCCACCACCTTCACCTTGACGACGTCGCCGGTCTTGACCACCTCGCGCGCGTCGTTGACGAACTTGTTGGAGAGCTGGCTCACGTGCACCAGGCCGTCCTGGTGCACGCCCAGGTCGACGAACGCGCCGAAGGCGGCCACGTTGCTGACGGTGCCCTCGAGGATCATGCCGGGCTGCAGGTCCTTGATGTCGGAGACGTCGTCGTTGAAGCGCGCCACCTTGAAGTCGGGGCGCGGGTCGCGGCCCGGCTTCTCCAGCTCGGCCAGCACGTCCTTGACCGTGATCGCGCCGAAGCGCTCGTCGGCCAGCGCCTCGGGGCGCAGCGTCTTCAGCACGTCGCTGCGGCCCAGCACCTGGTCGATCGGCTTGCCCACCTGCTGCAGCACGCGCTCCACCAGCGGGTAGGTCTCGGGGTGCACGCCCGACAGGTCCAGCGGGTTGTCGCCGCCGCGGATGCGCAGGAAGCCCGCGGCCTGCTCGAAGGTCTTGGGCCCCAGGCCGGACACGTCCAGCAGCTGCTGGCGGCTGCGGAACGCGCCGTTGGCGTCGCGCCAGCGCACGATGCTGCCGGCCACGCTCTGCGACAGGCCCGAGACGCGCGCCAGCAGCGGCGCGGAGGCGGTGTTCAGGTCGACGCCGACCTTGTTCACGCAGTCCTCCACCACGGTGTCCAGCGTCTTGGCCAGCTCGCCCTGGTTGACGTCGTGCTGGTACTGGCCGACGCCGATGCTCTTCGGGTCGATCTTCACCAGCTCGGCCAGCGGGTCCTGCAGTCGGCGCGCGATGGAGACGGCGCCGCGCAGGCTGACGTCGAGGTCCGGCAGCTCCTTGCTGGCGAACTCGGAGGCTGAGTAGACGGAGGCCCCCGCCTCGCTGACGACGATCTTCTCGATGCGCACGTCGGGCGCCAGGGAAGTGACGCGCTTGATCAGGTCGGCGGCCAGCTTGTCGGTCTCGCGGCTGGCGGTGCCGTTGCCGATGGCGATCAGGTTCACGCCGTGCTGCGCCACCAGGCGGCCCAGGGCGTGCAGCGAGCCTTCCCAGTCGCAGCGCGGCTCGTGCGGGTAGACGGTATGCGTGGCCAGCACCTTGCCGGTGTCGCTCACCACGGCCACCTTCACGCCGGTGCGGATGCCCGGGTCCAGGCCCATCACCACGCGCTTGCCGGCGGGCGCGGCCAGCAGCAGGTCGCGCAGGTTCTCCGCGAACACCTTGATGGCGACCTTCTCGGCCTCCTCGCGCAGGCGGCTGAAGAGGTCGCGCTCCAGGCTCAGCGACAGCTTGACCTTCCAGGTCCAGGAGACGGTCTTGCGGATCAGGTCGTCGGCCGGACGCTTCGCGTGCGACCAGCCCAGGTGGCGTGCGATGCGGCCCTCGGCGAGCGACAGCTGCCCGGGCACGAGTTCCTCGTCCAGCACCAGCTTGGCATCCAGCACCTCCTGCGTGCGGCCGCGGAACACGGCCAGCGCGCGGTGCGAGGGCACGCGCTGGATGGGCTCGTCGTAGTCGAAGTAGTCGCGAAACTTGGCGACGTCGGCGTTGTGCTCGTCCTTGCCCTCGTTCTTCTTCGAGCGGAGCAGGCCTTCCTGCCACAGCCATTCGCGCAGCAGGCCCACCAGGGCGGCGTCCTCGGCCCAGCGCTCGGACAGCAGGTCGCGCACGCCGTCCAGCACGGCGAAGGTATCGGCGAAGCCGGCCTCGGCGTTCAGGTACTGCGCGGCCTGCGCCTGCGGATCCAGCGACGGATCGGCGAACAGCGCGTCGGCGAGCGGCTCCAGCCCCGCCTCGCGGGCGATCATGCCCTTGGTGCGGCGCTTCTGCTTGTACGGCAGGTACAGGTCTTCCAGTTCCTGCTTGGTGGGCGCGGCGGCGATGGCGGCGGCCAGCGCGGGCGTCAGCTTGCCCTGCTCGTCGATGCTCTTCAGCACCGCGGCGCGGCGGTCCTCCAGCTCGCGCAGGTAGCCCAGGCGGGCCTCCAGCTCGCGCAGCTGGATGTCGTCGAGGTTGTCGGTGACCTCCTTGCGGTAGCGCGCGATGAAGGGCACCGTGGCCCCGCCATCCAGCAGCTCCACCGCCGCGTTCACCTGGGCCGGGCGGACCTTCAGCTCCGCCGCAATCTGCAAAAGAATCTTGTCCAAAACGAGGCGTGTCGGGGTGCGGAAAGCGCGCGAGTGTGCCACAGCGCCAAGGCGTGCCGGCGCCGCCGGATCGTGGTAATCCCACGGCGGCGGCGGGCGGGCGCGGGCCCACAATCGCGCCTGCCGAAGATCCACGCGCCCGGGAGGCGCGCCCCCACCAGATGAACACGACGCAACGCGCCGCCCGCTACCTGGCCGCCTATCGGGGCGGGCAGGAGATCCCGGGCGGGCTGTCCTACCCGGCAGCCCTGGCCAAGATCCAGCTGGACGGCTCGATGGAGAGTCTCCGGCGCATCGACTACCTGCTGGACCAGATCCGCGAGAAGCAGCAGCCACTGCTGCCCGCCTTCCTGCAGAAGCAGGCCAACCAGACGTTCCTGTACCTGCTGGCGTTCTACGCGGGCGACACGGTGGGCGCGCAGGCGAAGGCGCCGGTGGCGTGGCACGAATGGGACGAGATGGCGGCGCAGGACGCGGGCTTCGCGGCGGCCTGGCCGCGGTCGTTCGAGAGCTCGGTGGCCTGCACGCTGGCGTTGCCCGGGGCGACGCCGCGGCGCTGGTTGCCGCTGGTGGCGATCGCCGGACGCATGGCCGGAACGCCGGGCGCCCCCAGCGTGCACGCCAGCGCCAGCGGGCTGACCTGAGCGCACCGCACCGCGCCGCGCCGGGGCGGCCGGCGCGGCGCCGCGGATTCAATCCAGGCCGACGCCGTCGTCGCCCAGGGCCGCCATCGCCTCGTCGATCAGCGCGTGCAACGCGACGACGCGGTCGGGGCCCAGCAGGCCGTTCAGCTCTTCCTGCGCGACGCGCCAGCGGCGCTGCGCCTCGGCGCGCTTCTCGCGGCCCAGCGGCGTGGCCTGGATCAGGTGGCTGCGCGCGTCCGGCCCGGGCACCTGCTCCAGCCAGCCCGCCGCCACCAGCGGCTTGAGGTTGCGCGACAGCGTGGACGGGTCCACCTTGAACTGCGCCGCGAAATCCACCGGCCGCAGCGGGCCGTTCTTCACGGCGTGGCTCAGCAGCCAGTACTGCGTGCCCTTCAGCCCCGTCTTGCCCACCTCGGCCTCGTAGTGGCGGGCCACGCGCCGCATCAGCTGGCGCAGCAGCAGGTTGGTGCAACCCTGGGGACGCGCGGGGGCGGCGGCGGACATGGCCCCATTGTTGCACATGCATCGGATGCGGCTACACTCATTGCATATGCATTGATGTGCGCGGACGCACGCCCTTCCCCCTCGAGGATCCCATGCCCACCTTCACCGCCCCGCCCTTCGCCACGCCCGGCCCGGATGCCGCCGCCACGCTCGACGCCTGGCTCTCGCAGGAGGCCGCGTTGCGCGCGGTGATGGACGCGGGCGCGGGCGCCGGCGTGTCGCGCCCCGACCAGGTGGCGGGCCTCACCGGCCTGCAGGCGCTGCAGGCCATGCTGCGGGGCGAGCTGCCCTACCCGCCCATCGCGCAGACGATGGATTTCGGCCTGGTGGCAGCGGCCGAGGGCCATGCGGTGTTCCAGGGCACGCCCCTGGCCCGGCACCTGAACCCGATGGGCGGCGTGCATGGCGGCTGGTACGCCACGCTGCTGGACTCCGCGCTGGGCTGCGCCGTGCATTCGATGATGCCGGCGGGCCGGGGCTACACCACGGCGGAGCTGGGCATCAACCTGGTGAAGGCGGTGAGCCTGAAGGTGCCGCGAGTGCGCGCCGAGGGCCGCGTGCTGCACTGCGGCCGACAGCTGGCCACGGCGGAGGCGCGCCTGTACGGGCCGGACGGCACGCTGTACGCCCACGGCACCACCACCTGCCTGGTGTTCGAGCTGGGGCGTTGACGGACGTCAGTCGATCGCCGCGGGTCGCAGCAGCATCGCCGAGCACAGGCTGGCCAGCAGCAGGCGATCGTCGGCGGGCAGGCCCTCGCGCAGCCAGACGCGTGCCTCGCCGAACAGGCCGACCGCCGCCAGGGTGCGGCCCTCCTGCTGGATCGCGTAGCCGAACTCGGCGCCGGTCGTGCTGTCCGGCGCGATGCCTTCCAGGCGGGACAGCGGCACCACGGCCAGCGCGCGCCCCCGGCCGTCCTCCGCCCAGCCGCGGCCGGGTGACACGTGGCCGCCCTGCGACGCCTGGCTGAACTGGAAGTGCCAGGTGGGCTGGTCGGGGAGTGCGGGCAGCACCACGCCGCTGAAGACGTCGCTGCTGTCCAGGATGCGCAGGCTGGAGACGGCGTTGCCATGGCCCCAGCCCAGCTCCCAGCCTTCGGTGTGCTTGCCGCGTGCGGAGAGCGCCTGCACGCGCAGCTCGCCGGCGGGCCCGTGCTGGACGAAGACGAGCTGTCGCCGGGAGGTCTCGAACGCGTGGAAGAAGTCCAGCTCGTGCCGGTCGCCCTGGATGCCGGCGCCCTCGCGCTCCGCGTGCGCGCCGGGCTGGAAGATCCTGGAGCGGTCCTCGGCGTCGAATTCACCGAAGGTGAGGTGGCGCGAGAAGCCGGTGCGGCCCTGGACCGCCAGGGGTACCGCGCCCGCCAGGTCGTCCGGCGGCATCACGCGCACCGGCAGCGAACCGCAGGCGGCCAGCGTGAAGGCCAGCATGAGGGCGACGGCGGTGGCGACCGGCGCGGTGGCGGCGGCGCGCAGGAATCGGGTGAGGGGCAGGGACACGGGTGGCGAAGTGGACATCGGGGCCGGCATTCTCGCCGCGCGGAACGTGACGCCGTAGGGCGGGCGCTCCAGCCGGGCCCGGGGACGCAGGTGGCTCCACGCCCCCGGCGGCGTTAAAATCGACCCTTTTTTCGTGGCCAGCACGCCCGCCTCCTCCGGCTCGACATTCGTCCGCCTGCTCGCCGCCCTCGACCCCGCCGAATCGGCGGCGCCGCGGCCCGCGTCCGCGCAGCGCCTGGGTGGTTGGCTGGCCTGGACGGACGCCATCGCGTTGTCCGGCGCACTCGCCACCTCGCCCGCCGCCGACCCGATCGCCTGGGCACCCGACCTGACGGCCGCTGCCGCCACCGCCCGCCGCGACGCCGACCGCACCCGCGCCGCCCTCGTGCGGCTGCTGGGCTCGGACCCGGCCACCGCGCCCGCCCCGGGCCGCGACCACTCGCGGCGCGCCGCGGCAACGCGGCAGGGCGCTTCCGCCGCCGGGGCCGGGGCCGAGGAAGGCACCGACTTCGCGCCGTTCCGCGCCCGCTACACGGCCGGCCAGCAAGCCATGGAGGACGCGGTGCTGCCGCTGCGGCGCCGCGTGCGCGCCGCGCTGGCGGCCGCGGGGGGCGCCCGGGCCCCCCTGGCGGCCACCGACGAGGTGCTGGAACGCGTGATGGGGGCGCAGGAGCGCACGCTGCTGGCCACCGTGCCGCGGCGACTCGAGCGGCGCTTCGACCGACTGCGTGCCGCCGGCGCGCCCCCGGCCACCTGGCTGCCCGCATTCCGCCAGGCCGTGCGCGACGTGGCGGTGGCCGAGCTCGACCTCCGACTGCAACCGGTGGAGGGCCTGCTGGCGGCCCTGCACCGACCGCTCTGACCGATTTTCCCGACCGAACGACATGCGCCGTCACCTGCTTTCCTCCGCCCATCTCGTGATCGTCTTCCTGGCCGGCCTGGCCGCCGTGGCCTGGGTGGCCGCCGGCTATGGCGTGGGCAACGTGCTCGCGCTCGGCATCACCGCCCTCATCTGCGCCGTCTACGTGGCGGGCGCGGTGGAACTGCAGCGCTTCCGCGCCACCACGTCGGCGCTGTCGGACGCCGTGGCCGCGCTGACCGACGCACCGGCCGACCTGCCGGCGTGGCTGGAGACGCTGCCCGCGCCCCTGCGCAACACCGTGCGCCGCCGCGTGGACGGGCAGGCAGCGGCACTGCCGGGGCCGTCGCTGACGCCCTACCTGGCCGGCCTGCTGGTGCTGCTGGGCATGCTGGGCACGTTCCTCGGCATGGTGCTGACGCTGCGCGGCACCGGGCTGGCGCTGGAAAGCGCCGCCGACCTGGCCGCCGTGCGCAACACGCTGGCCGCGCCGGTGCGCGGCCTGGGTGTCGCGTTCGGCACGTCCATCGCCGGCGTGGCCACGTCGGCCGCGCTCGGCTTGCTGTCGGCCCTGTGCCGGCGCGAGCGCGCGCGCGTCGCGCAGGCGCTGGACGCGCGCATCGCGGGCCCGCTGCGCGCGTTCTCGCCCGCGCGCCAGGCACTGGCGCAGCGCGACGAATCGCTGCAGCTGATGCGCGCCCAGGCCGACCTGCTGCCGGCCGTGCTGGCGCGGATGCAGGACCTGATGGCCGCGATGGCGCACCAGCAGGCCGACGCCAACGACCGCCTGCTGGCCAGCCAGGAACGCTTCCAGGCGCGAGCCGACGCGGCCTACTCGGAGCTGGCGGCGTCGGTGGACCGGTCGCTGCGCACCAGCCTGGCCGACAGCGCGCGGGTGGCCGCCGACACGATCCGGCCCGTGGCCGAGGCCACGTTGGCGGGCATTGCGCGCGAGACCGCGTCGCTGCAGGCCGCGCTGGCCGACACGTCGCGCCAACAGGGCCAGGACCTGGCCGCGCGCTTCGAGCAGGCCGCCGCGCACGCCGCGCAGGCGTGGCAGGCCGCGGGCGAGCGCCACGCGGCCGATGGCGCCGCCAGCTCGGCCGCCCTGCGCGATGCACTCGCCGGCTTCGCGGCCAGCTTCGACGCCCGGGCGGCGTCGCTGGCAGACGGCCTGGCCACCCGCCAGGCCGACGCCGAGGCGGCGCTGGCCGCCACGCTCGAGGCGCTGGCCGGCCGGACCGCCGCGTTGCACGCGCAGCTGGCCGACACCACGCGGTCGCAGCTGGAGGCCGTGGCGGGCAGCACGCGGGCGCAGCTGGAGGCCGTGGCGGGCGCCACGCGGACACAGCTGGAGGTGGTGGCCGGCACCACGCACTCGCAGCTGGACGCCGTGGCCGCCCGCCTGGAGGCCGGCACCCGGCAGGCCACCGCGGCCTGGCAGGACGCGCTGGCGCGCCACGACGCGGGCGCCACGGCCTGGGCCGCCGACACGCGCCAGGCGCTGCAGGCCGCCACCACGACGTTCGCGGAACACGCCGGCGCGCTGCTGCAGCGCGTGGACGAGGCGCAGGCCGCGCGCGACACGTCGGCCCAGGCGCGCGAGCAGCAGCGCCTCGCGGCCTGGACGCAGAGCCTGGCCGGGATGGCCGAGGCGCTGCGGCACGAATGGCAACAGGCCGGCGCGCAATCGCTGGCCGGCCAGCAGGCGATCTGCGATGCGATGGCCGAGACCTCGCGCGACATCACCACGCGGGCCGAACGCCACGCCACCCGCACGATCGCCGAGATCACCGCGCTGGTGCAGGCCGCCTCCGAGGCCCCGCGCGCCGCGGCCGAGGTGATCGGCGAGCTGCGTGACAAGCTGTCCGACAGCATGGTGCGCGACAACGCGCTGCTGGACGAGCGCGCGCGCCTGCTGGGCACGCTGGAGACGCTGCTGGACGGCGTGAACCGCGCCGCCACCGAGCAACGCGGCGCGATCGACGCGCTGGTGGCAACCACCACCGGCGTGCTGGCCGACGTCGGCACGCGCTTCGGCGCACAGGTGGACGCGCAGGCCGCGCGCCTCGACCAGGTGGCCGCGCAGGTGACGGGCGGGGCGATCGAGGTGGCCAGCCTGGGCGAGGCCTTCGGCCTCGCGGTGCAGCTGTTCGCGCAGTCCAACGAGCAGATGGTGGCGCAGCTGCAGCGCATCGAGAACGCGCTGGGCCAGTCGCTCGCGCGCAGCGACGAACAGCTGGCGTACTACGTGGCCCAGGCCCGCGAGGTGATCGACCTGAGCACGCTGTCGCAGAAGCAGGTGCTGGAAGACCTGCAGCGGCTGGCCGCCAAGCGCACCGCGGAGCTGGCCTCGTGAGCGCGCTGGACGGCCTGGGCGAGATGGGCGACGCGGGCGACGACGCCGGCCTGGAAGCCGCCACGCCCGTCTGGGCCGTGTTCGGCGACCTGATGGCCGGGCTGCTGGGGGCGTTCGTGCTGATCCTGCTGTGCGCGCTGGGGGCGCAGCTGGAGCTCTCCACCCGGCTGGATGCCGAGATCCGCCAGCGCCAGGTGGAGGCGCAGCGCCGCACGGCGCTGGAGCAGGCGCTGGCCGTGCCGCTGGCGGCGGGCCGCGTGACGCTGGACCACGGCCGCATCGGCATCAGCGGCAGCGTGCTGTTCGCGTTCAACTCGGCGGACCTGCAGCCGCAGGGGCGCCAGCTGCTGAAGTCTCTGTCCGCGCCGCTGGCCACCTACCTGCGCGCACGCGACGAGATCCTGATGGTGAGCGGCTTCACCGACGACCGCCAGGTACGCGACCACAACCGGCAGTTCGCGGACAACTGGGAGCTCTCGGCCCAGCGCGCGCTGACCGTGACCCGCGCGCTGATCGAGGAAGGCGTGCCCTCGTCGTCCGTGTTCGCGGCGGCCTTCGGGCCGGAGCAGCCGGTGGCCTCCAATGCGGATGCCGAGGGGCGCGCGCGGAACCGCCGCGTGGAGATGGCGCCCACGTCGCGGCCGGCGCGCAGCGGGGCCGAGGGGCGTGGGGGGTGAGGGGCGTCGTGACGGATGCGGCGATGACCGGCCGGGTTGAACCGGCAGGGGACGGCGCGGCGCCCGCGCCCGGCTGGCCGGCCGCGGTGCGCCAACGCTTCCTCGACGACTTCGCGCGCCGCGCCGCGGCGCAGCCCGCGGCCGTGCAGGCGGCGTTGCGGGCGCGGTTGGAAGCGCTCGAGAAGGATACCCTGCCCCGTATGCTCCCCGTCGATGGCGCCGGCGTTGGCCAGGGCCACCGCCACGGCCACGGCCACGGCGATGCGCTTGCCCATCACGATGCCGCTCTCGTCGCCCGCGCTCCCGGTCCGCTGGCCGGCCTCGTGTCGAGGCTGTCGCGTGGCGTGGCGGGCAGTGGCGATGCCGCCCCCGAGGCCGGGCCCCTTTCCGGCACGGCGCCTCCCGGCGGCAGGCCCTCGCACGCGGTCCCCGCCGCCGGCCCGATGCCGCCGGCCGCCGCCTCGCTCGACTGGTTCCGTCGCACCTGGTCACGCCTCAGCGCCGCGCAGCGCCTGGCGCAGTCACGGGCCACGCTGCCCGGCAACGCCGGCCCGCTGCACTCCCACCACCTGGTGCACCAGGCGCTGACGCTGATGCACGAGGTGTCGCCGGACTGCCTGGAGCACTTCCTCGCCCAGGCCGACGCGCTGGCGTGGCTGGAGGATTCGGCGCCCGGCCGGGCTGGCTGATCGGACTCGGCGACAGGCCGGGGCGGCTGATCGGACTGGACCAGCCGGGCGGCCTGGCCAGCCTCGGCGCAAGCCCGCGCGCCCGATCAGGACAGGCGCACCCCGACGCGCGCCGCGCCGCGACCGCGGCCCCGCGCGATCGCCAGCACGGAGATGCCCAGCGCCACCAGCACCAGCGCCGCGGCCACGCCGAATGTCGCATGGAGCCCCGCCGACACCTGGGCCGGCGTCGCCGACGCCAGCTCGCGCGCGCCGGCGGCCGCGGCGAAGACCGCGCCCATCGCCGAGGCACCGATGATCAGGCCGAGGTTGCGAGCCAGGCCCAGCAGCCCGGAGACCGCGCCGCGCCGGCCGGCGCCGGCCGTCGACACCACCGCCGTGTTGTTGGCGGCCTGGAACAGCGCGTAGGCCGCCGTCAGGACCACCAGCGGACCGACATAGCCGGCCACGCCCGCCACCAGCGGCGACAGCGCCACCAGCGCGCAGCCCGCCGCCATGGCCGCGAGGCCCGCCCGGGTGGTGCGCGCGCTGCCCCAGCGGTCGACCAGCCGGCCGGCGGGAAATCCGACCAGTGCGGACACCAGCGGCCCGGCCGTCAACACCAGGCCGACATGCGCCGGCCCCAGGCCGAACGCCCGCGCCAGGTAGAACGGGCCGACCACCAGCGTGGCCATCACGACGGCGGACGCGAGCAGGCTGGCCGCCAGGCCGGGCGCGATGTCCCGCGCCAGTGCGTGCATGGTGGCGCTCGCCGGCAGCCCCTCGCGCGCCCCCGCCCCGGACGTCTCCGCACGTCCCTCCGCGCCAGGCGTCTTCGCACCCGCGTCCGCCGCGTCCCCGACCGGCAGGTGGCGCCACACCAGCCCCAGCGCCACCGCGGCCAGCGGCACTGCGGCGAAGAACACCGCCCGCCAGCCCGCGCCGGCCAGCAGCGCACCGCCCAGGGTCGGGCCCAGCGCCGTGCCGATGGCCGACAGCGTGCCGAGCCCGCCCATCGCGGCACCGGTGCGCGCCAGGGGCACCACGTCGCCCACCGCGGCCAGGGCCAACGCCGTAATCGCCGCGGCCCCCAGGCCCTGCCCCGCGCGCGCCACCACCAGCAGCGCGAGAGAGGGGGCGGCCGCCGCCGCGATGGACGCCAGCGCGAACAGCGCCAGGCCCGCCAGCAGCACACGCCGACGGCCCAGCGCGTCGCCCAGCCGGCCCGCGACGACGACACCCACGGTGGTGGCGGCCAAGTAAGCGACGAGGACGCCCTGCACCCCCGCGAACGGCGCGGCGAACGCGCGGGACAGCGCCGGCAGCGCCACGGGCGCCAGGCTGTTGCCCAGCGCGGCCAGGAGCACGCACAGGCCCAGGCCGGCCAGTGGCCCTGGACGCGTGCCGATGCGGGGACGTCGGCGGGTCGACGCGTGCGGATCGAGTGTCAAGGGTTGCTCCTTCCAGTGGCCATGCGGTTCGAGCCCCCAGCGTAGGCATCCCTCGCACCGAGCGGAAGACGCACGGGTTGCAGCTTATTCGTGCATCCGACGCCCTATCATCGACGGCATGGCCCCCTTGCCCGACCTGAACCTGCTGGTGACCCTGGACGTGCTGCTGGCCGAGGGCAGCGTCGCGCGCGCGGCGCGGCGCCTGCGCCTGAGCCCTTCGGCGATGAGCCGGCAGCTGGCGCGCTTGCGAGAGGCCACGGGCGACCCGCTGCTGGTGCGCGCCGGCCGGGGGCTGGTGCCGACGCCGCGCGCGCTCGCCCTGCGCGAACGCATCGGCCCGCTGGTGGACGAGGCGTCGGCCGTGCTGCGGCCCGACGAGCGCCTCGACCTGGCGCGCCTGCAACGCACGTTCACGCTACGCACCCGCGACGGGTTCGTTGCCAACTTCGGCGCCGAGCTGGTGGCGCGCGTCGAGCAGGCGGCCCCGGGGGTGCGCCTGCGCTTCGTGCAGAAGGCCGATCGCGACGGTGCGCCGCTGCGCGAGGGCCGCGTCGACCTGGAAACCGGCGTGGTCACGCCGGGCACGTCGCCGGAGCTGCGCACCCAGGCGCTGTTCCAGGATCGTTTCGTGGCGGTCGTGCGAGCGGGTCATCCGCTGTTGGCCGGGCGGTCGGCGGGCCGCGTGCGCGTCACGGCCGAGCGCTACGCGGCCGCGCGCCACGTGGGCATCTCGCGCCAGAGCCAGCATCCCGGGCCGATCGACGGCCAGCTGGCCCTGCTGGGCCTGGCGCGCGACGTGGTGGCGCAGGTGGAGGACTGGGCCTCCGCGCTGGCCCTGGCACGCGCGTCCGACCTGGTGGCGAGCGTGCCCGAGCGCCACACCAGCCGCCTGCGCGAGGGCCTGCGCAGCTTCCCGCTGCCGCTCGAGCTGCCGCCCATCACCGTGGCCATGCTGTGGCATCCGCGCCAGGAGGCCGACCCCGCGCACCGCTGGCTGCGCGGCGTGGTGCTCCAGGCCTGCGCCGTGCGGGCATGAAAAAACCCGCCGTGAACGGCGGGTTCAGGGGGGGTTGCAGGGGGGGCGGCAGGCTCAGGGCCCGCGACGCTCGATGTGCCGGAAGGTGATCCGGCCCTTGCTGAGGTCGTAGGGCGACAGCTCGAGCGACACCTTGTCGCCGGCCAGGATGCGGATGTGATGCTTGCGCATCTTGCCGGAGGTATAGGCCACCAGCTGGTGGCCGTTGTCCAGCGTCACGCGGTAGCGCGAGTCGGGCAGGACGTCGTTGACGACGCCGTGCATCTCGATCAGTTCTTCCTTGGGCATGTCTCGCTCGATCCTGAAAATTCAACCTGCCGGCAGCGATGCGGGCAGGCGTCGTTCCTGATTCAGGCCTGGGCTGCCGCGCCGGTCAGAGCGGGCGGATGTTGGAAGCCTGCAGGCCCTTCGGGCCTTCCTTGACTTCGAACTCGACGCGCTGGTTCTCGGCCAGGCTCTTGAAGCCCGTGCCCTGGATCTCGCTGAAGTGCGCGAAGAGGTCCTTGCTGCCGCTGTCCGGGGTGATGAACCCGAAGCCCTTGCCGTCGTTGAACCACTTCACGATGCCCGTTTCCATTGCCATGCTCGATATTCCATCTGGTTGATAACCGCGCAGCACATGCCGTCGCAGTGCAGGTCACGCAAGTCAATCAAAAATGAATTTCGACCACGCTCTGCCACCGCTTGCCGGTCCTCACCAAGGCCGCGCATCGAAGCGCCGCCTTGAAGCCCTTGCCGGGGGTGGCAGGAAACTGCAGCGCCCGGGTAGAGCGACAGCCTTGAGTTTTCCTACATCGCGGATCATACCACGCACGCCGCGTGGTTTCACCCCCGCAGGGCACGGCGGAGGTTGTCGCCCAGCTCGGGCCGGGCCGCGTACGGGTCGCTGGGGTTGCGCGCCGTGACGATGTCCTCGGCGCGCGTGGTGACCGGCGCCAGCGCCTGCGGATGGCTGTAGATGTAGAACTGCTGGCCGTCGATCGCGTCGAACACGCGCTGCGCCACCTCGGCCGCGGTGACCTTGCCGCTGCTGACGGCGCGCTCGCCGAAGGCCTGCGCCACCTGCTGGCTGCGCGTGGGCGCCCCGCCGTCGCGCGTCTCGCCCGGCCGCGCGCGGTCGCTGTGCGCGATGCCGGTCGGCACGAAGTAAGGGCACAGCACGTGGGCGTGCACGCGGTCGCTCACCAGCCGCAGGTCCTGGTACAGCGTCTCGCTCAGGCTCACGACCGCGTGCTTGGTGACGTTGTAGGCGCCCATGTTGGGCATGTTCACCAGGCCCGCCATCGACGCGGTGTTGATGACGTGGCCGCGGTAGGCCGGATCGGCCTGCTCGGCCGCCAGCATCATCGGCGTGAAGACGCGCACGCCGTGCGCCACGCCCATCAGGTTCACGCCCACCACCCAGTCCCAATCGCGAGCGGTGTGTTCCCACACCAGCCCGCCCGCGGACACGCCCGCGTTGTTGAACACCAGGTGCGGCGCGCCGAAGCGCTGCTGCACGTGGGCGGCCAGGCCTTCGAGGCGCTCGGCGGACCGCACGTCCGCGACGTGCGGCTCGACCGCGCCCGCGCCACCCTGCGCGCGCACGTCGCGCGCGGCGGCCTCCAGCGGCGCGGGCATCACGTCGACCATCACGACGTTCATGCCGAGGCGCGCGGCCAGGCGGGAGGTCTCGAGGCCGAAGCCGGACGCGGCGCCGGTGATGACGGCGGTCTGGCCGGAGCGGGGAGCGGTGTCGGTCATGGTGCGGTGGCGAGGGAGGAATGAGGGTGGAAGGTGGAGGCCGGTGTGCGCGGGCTCATTGCGGGCGCGCCCGCGCGACGAGCGCATCCAGGTCGACGCCGGCCGGCAGCAGCCCGAACGCATCGCTGGCATCGTCCAGGCGCGACGCGCAGAACGCCTCGAACACACTGGGCGGGGCCGATTGGGCCAGCAGCGCGGCCTGCACCACCAGCGCCAGGTCGCGCGCCAGGCGCCGGCCCTGGGCCTCGGCCACGTCGGCGCCGGGCTGGCCCGTCACCGCCGCCAGCACCCGGTCCGCGGCGCGGTCGAACGCGGCGTGCAGGCCGCGCGCGGGCTGCAGCTCGGCCGCGAGCACGTCGGCCAACGGGCCGCTGCGCAGCGCGCGCTGCAGGTCCAGCGCCATGATGTTGCCAGCGCCTTCCCAGATGGAGTTGAGCGGCATCTCGCGGTAGATGCGGGCCATCGTGCCCTCGCCCGCCGCCTCGACGTAGCCGTTGCCGCCCAGGCACTCCATGGCCTCCTGGGCGAAATGGCTGCCGCGCTTGCACACCCAGAACTTGGCCACGGGCGTGAGTACGCGGCGCAGCAGCGCCTCGGCCTCCAGCGTGTCGCGGTTGGCGCCCGCGGGCTGCTCGGTGCGGTCCACCGCGCGCGCCACGCGCATCGCGAGCGCCGTGGCGGCCTCGCTCTCCAGCGCCAGGTCGGCCAGCACGTTCTTCATCAGCGGGTGGTCCGACAGGTGCCTGCCGAAGGCCATGCGTTCGTCGGCATGGTGCAGTGCCAGCGACAGCGCCTGGCGCATCAGGCCCGCGGTGCCCAGGGCGCAGTCCAGCCGCGTGAGCGCGCCCATCGCCAGGATCTGGGGCAGTCCCCGGCCCTCGTCGCCCACCAGCCAGCCGCTGGCGCCATGGAACTCCACCTCGGAGCTGGCGTTGGCCTGGTTGCCCAGCTTGTCCTTCAGGCGCTGGATGCGCACGGCGTTGAGCGAGCCGTCCGGGCGGAAGCGCGGCAGGAAGAAGCAGCTGGGGCCGGCGCCGGTCTGCGCCACCACCAGGAAGGCGTCGCTCATCGGCGCGGACATGAACCACTTGTGGCCGGTGAGCGCGAAGCGCCGGCCCCAGGCGTCATCCCCTTCGAACGTGGCGCGCGTGGTGTTGGCACGGACATCGCTGCCGCCCTGCTTCTCCGTCATGCCCATGCCCATCGTCACGGCCGACTTGGACGCGCCCGGCGCGAAGCGGGCGTCGTAGGCCGGGCTGGCCAGCAGCGGGCCGAATGTCCGCTGCAATGCGCCGTTCGCCCGCAGGGCCGGCGTGACGGCGTAGGTCATCGACACCGGGCACAGCACCGACGGCTCCAGCTCCGTGAACGTGAGGAAGCCCGCGGCGCGGGCCAGGTGCGCGCCCGGGGTGGCGTCCGCGCCCCACGGGCTGCCGTGCAGGCGGTGGCGCAGCGCGGCGCCCAGCAGCACGTGGTAGCTGGGGTGGAACTCCACCTCGTCGATGCGGCGGCCGCGCACGTCGTGCTGGTGCAGCACCGGCTTGTGGTGGTTGGCCAGGCGGGCGTGGCGTTGCATGTCCGCCGTGCCGGCCTCGGCGCCCAGCGCGTCCAGCGGCGCCAGGTCGAGCCCGGGCGCGTGCAGGCGCAGCGCGTCCTGCAGCGGCCGGTTGGCACGGAAGAGGTTGACGTCCACGTAGGGCGTGGACTGGTTGAAGACGTCGTGGGTGATGTCGGTCATGGTGAAGGTCACGCTGGTTGCCGCAGCATGTCGACGTGGGGGATGTCGTCCTCCAGGTACGGCTCGCCCACGACGTGGTACCCGTGCGCCCCGTAGAAGCCCTGCAGGTGCGCCTGCGCGCCGATGCGGTTGGCCGCGCCCGGGAAGGCCTGGTCGGTGCGGCGCAGCGCCTCGCGCATCAGCGCGTGGCCGGTGCCCAGGCCGCGCTGGCACTCGGCCACTACCACGCGGCCGATGGAGGGCTCGTCGAACTTGCGGCCCGGGTCCACCACCCGCACGTAGGCCGCCAGCGCGCCGCCTGCGTCGCGGCCCAGCAGGTGCCACGCGTGGCGGTCCAGGCCGTCGACGTCCAGGTACGGGCAGTGCTGCTCCACCACGAAGATGCGGGCGCGCAGCGCGAGCGCGTCGTGCAGGTCGTCCAGGCCCAGGCCCTCGTAGCGGGTCCAGAGCCAGGTGAGGGTCGGGGCGGGCATCGGCGGCAGCTTCAGAGCTTGACGAGCTGCTTGCCCTGGTTGCGGCCCTTCAGCAGGCCCAGGAAGGCCTCGGGGGCGCTCGCGAGGCCCTCGGACACGGACTCGCGGTACTTCAGCCGGCCCGTGGCCACCATCGTGCCGAGCTCCTTGAGCGCCTCCGGCCACACGTCCATGTGCTCGCTGACGATGAAGCCCTGGAGCTTCATGCGGTTCACCAGGATCAGCTGCGGTGCCTGCATGGGGATGGGCTCGCCGTTGTAGCCGGAGATCATCCCGCACATGGCCACGCGCGCGAAGGCATTGCTGCGCAGCATCACGGCATCCAGGATGTGGCCGCCGACGTTCTCGAAGTAGCCGTCGATGCCCTGCGGGCAGGCGGCCTTCAGCGCGGCGCTCATCGACTTCACGTCGGGGTGCTGCTTGTAGTCGATGCACTCGTCGAAGCCCAGGTCCTTCACCACGTGCCCGCACTTCTCGGCGCCGCCCGCGATGCCCACCACGCGGCAGCCGCGCGCCTTGGCCAGCTGGCCCACCGCGCCGCCCACGGCGCCCGCCGCGGAGCTGACCACGACCGTCTCGCCCGCCTTCGGGGCGATGATCTTCACCAGGCCGTACCAGGCGGTGACGCCAGGCATGCCCACGGCGCCCAGGTAGGCCGACAGCGGCACGTGCGTCGTGTCCACCTTCTGCAGCACGCCGCGCTGGTTCGCGTCCACCGTGGCGTACTCCTGCCAGCCGCCCATGCCCACCACCTTGTCGCCGGCGGCGAAGTGCGGGTTGCGCGATTCCACCACCTCGCCCGCGGTGCCGCCGATCATCACCTCGCCCAGCGGTTGCGGCGTGGCGTAGCTCTTGCCTTCGTTCATGCGGCCGCGCATGTAGGGGTCGAGGCTGAGGAAGTGGTGGCGCACACGCACCTGGCCGTCCTGCAGCGGGGCCAGCGGCGCCTCCACCAGCCGGAAGTTGGCGGCGGTGGGCTCGCCTTCGGGGCGGCTGGCGAGGTGGACCTGGCGGTTGGTGGCGGGGGTGGCGGACATGGGGCGTGCTCCTTCGTGTCGTTCGGGAAGAGGGTTGGGGTCGGTCGGTCGGGGTAGGTCGGCGTCAGTCGGTGCCGGGCGTGCGGGCCGGCAGGCGGTCGCGGCCGCCCAGCGTGCGCAGGTACTTGAACGTGCCGGTGGCATGCGCGCAGACGCGGCCCTGCGCGTCGCGGACGTCGCCCTCGCAGAACGCGAGGCTGCGCGTGCGGTGCAGCAGCCGCGCGCGGGCGACGAGCCGGCCTTCGGCCGGTTGCAGGAAGCTGGTCTTCATCTCGATGGTGGCCACGCCCAGGTCGGGATCGTCGGCGTGGCCCGGCTGCGGGCTGCGGGCGGCGTGGGCGAGCGCGACGTCCAGCAGCGTCATGAGGAGGCCGCCGTGCGCCACCTGCCAGGAGTTCTGCTGGTCGGGGCGCACGTCCACCGCGATCTCGGCCTCGCCGCCCTCGAAGCGCAGCAGCTGGAAGCCCTGGGCCTCGACGAAGGGGATGTGGACGGGGAACGCGATCATGTCGGTCGTCTGGCGGGACGTGGGGCCGTCATGACCCGTGGATGGCACTGACGCCGCCGTCCACGGCGATGACCTGCCCGGTGATGTGCTTGCCCGCGTCGCTGGCCAGCAGCAGCGCGGCGCCCTTCAGGTCCTCGTCGTCGCCCAGGCGCTTCAGCGGCGCCCTGGCGGCCATGGCCTCGGCGCCCACGGCCTTCAGCAGGCCCGCCGTCATCTTCGACGGGAAGAAGCCCGGTGCCAGCGCGTTGACGGTGATGCCGTGCACGCCCCACTCGCCGGCCAGGGCCCGGGTGAAGTTGATGACTGCGGCCTTGCTGGTGTTGTAGGCGATGGTCTTCATCGCGTCGGTGTTGCCGGCCAGGCCCGCGATGGACGCGACGCTGACGATGCGGCCGTGGCGACGCGGGATCATCGAGCGCCGGCCCACCGCCTGCGACAGCAGGAAGAGGGCCCGCACGTTGAGGTTCATCACCTTGTCCCAGGCGTCCAGGGGGTGGTCCTCGGCGGGTGCGCCCCCGGAGGCGCCGGCGTTGTTGACGAGGATGTCGATCGCGCCCAGGCGTTCCATCGTCTCGTCCGCCAGGCGGGCGATGTCCGCCTCCCGGCTCGCATCGGCGGCGATCCAGGACGCGTCGATCTTGCGGGCCTGCAGGTGCGCCACGGCCGATGCCAGCTCGTCGGCCTTGCGGGCGCTGAGCAGCACCCGGGCGCCGGCCTCGCCCAGGCTCTCGGCGATCTGCAGGCCGAGGCCGCGTGAGCCGCCCGTGACGAGCGCGGTGCGACCCGTGAGGTCGAAGAGTTGTTGGATACGGCGGGGGGTATCGGTCATGGCATGGCGCTCGTCGTCGATCAGAAGCACGCTTCGTCCAGCGCGCGGCAGGTGTCGTCGCGGGTCTCCACCACGCGCAGCCAGGCGTCGACCTTGGGCAGCTCGTAGCGGAAGAAGTAGTCGCAGGCGGCCAGCCGGCCGCGGTTGGCGTCGGTGGTGCACGCGGCGGCGCCCGCCTCGGCGATGGAGGCCGCCACGTCCAGCCACAGCCACGCGATGACCACGTGGCCCATCGCCTGCAGGTAGGGCGTGGCGTTGGCCAGGGCCTCGTCGGGCTGGCCGGTGGCCCAGGCGGCGCGCGCGGCCGCGCCGGTGCGCTGCAGCGCGTGCGCAAGCGCGTTGGCGTGCGTGGACAGGCGGGCGCCGATGCCCGCGCCCGCGCCTTCGCCCACGCCCTCCAGCGCGTTGGCGCGCGCGAGGGTGGCGTTCATGCGGGCCGCCAGCGCCTTCAGCCCCGCCCCGCCCTGCATCACGGCCTTGCGGCCCAGCAGGTCCAGGGCCTGGATGCCGTGGGTGCCCTCATGGATCATGTTCAGGCGGTTGTCGCGCCAGTGCTGCTCCACCGGGAAGTCGCGCGTGTAGCCGTACCCGCCGTGCACTTGGATCGCCAGGCTGTTGGCCTCCAGGGCCCACTCGCTCGGCCAGCTCTTGGCGATCGGGGTGAGCATCTCCAGCAGCAGGCCGGCCTCGGCGGCCGCGTCGGGCTCGCCGGTGTGCTGCTCGTCCACGAGGTGCGCGGTGTAGAACGCCAGCGCCATCCCGCCTTCGACGTAGGCCTTCTGGGCCAGCAGCATGCGCTTGACGTCGGCGTGCGCGATCAACGGCACGGGGGGCGCGGACGCGTCCTTGCCGCCGGCGCCCACCGGGCGGCCCTGCCGGCGCTCGCGCGCGTAGCGCAGGCTGGCCTGGTAGCCCGCGGCGCCCAGCATCGTGGCGCCCAGGCCCACGCCGATGCGCGCCTCGTTCATCATGTGGAACATGCAGCGCAGGCCTTCGCCGGGTGCGCCCACCCGGTAGCCGATGGCGCCCCCCTGCTCGCCGAAGTTCAGCAGGCAGTTGGTGGTGCCGCGGTACCCCAGCTTGTGGTTCAGGCCCGCCAGCGCCACGTCGTTGCGCTGGCCGGTGAGCGCGCCGTGCGCGTCCACGCGCCACTTGGGCACGATGAACAGCGAGATGCCCTTCACGCCGGGCGGCAGCTTGCCGTCCTCGCCCGGGATCTTGGCCAGCACCAGGTGCACGATGTTGGACGACATCTCGTGGTCGCCGCCCGAAATCCACATCTTGTTGCCGGTGACGCGGTAGCGCGGGCCCAGCGGGTCGGCCTCGAAATCCGCGCCATCCGGCACCGCGCGCGTGAGGATGTCGCTGAGCGACGAGCCCGCCTGCGGCTCGCTGAGGCACATCGTGCCGAACCACTCGCCGCTGAACTCGCGCGCGGCGAACACCTCGCGCTGGCGCGGCGTGCCGTGGGCCATCAACAGGCTCGCGTTGCCCGCGGTGAGCATCACGTAGGCACCGATCGCGATGCAGGACTCGCTGATGAACGCATTGCCCGCCATCTGCACCGTGCAGGGCAGCTGCATGCCGCCGTGCTCGGCCTCCTGTGCCGCGGCCAGCATGCCCGTGCCCGCGTAGGCGTGCAGCGCGTCGGCCGTGGCCGCCGGCAGCACGACGCGACCATCCTGCCCGATGCGCGGCTCGTCGGTGTCCAGCAGGCGGTTGAACGGCGCGAACTTGTCGCGGGCGAGGCGCTCGCACATGTCCAGCACCGCATCCACGGTCTCGCGCGAATGGTCCGCGAAGCGCGGCCGCTGCGCCAGCCGCTCGACATGGAGCCAGTCGTGCAGCAGGAAATCCAGGGTCTGGCGGGTGGTGGTCATCGCGGTGGGCGGGGAAGAAGGAAGGGGAACAGGAGCGGCGAGGCCGATTCAGCGCGGCGCGACCACCGCCATCGTGGCGCTCAGCTTGGCCACCAGCACCTCGCGCCCTTCCTGCAGCGCGAACACCTCGGCCTCGGTGAACATCAGCGTGCGGCCCGGCTTGATCACCTGCGCGCGGCACAGCAGGCGCTCGCCGCTGGCCGGCCGCAGCAGGCTCACCTTCAGCTCCGCCGTGATGGCGAAGCCGCCGTCGTCGATCATCGACTGCGCCGCGGCGCCGGCGGTGTGGTCCGCCAGCGTGGTGACGACGCCCGCGTGGCCCTGGCCCGTGTGCTGCAGCATGCGCGGCTGAAGCGCCATCACGGTCTCGACCCGGCCCCGCTCGACCCGCAGGGGCTCGATGCCGAGGTCGGCGACGAACGGCGCCTCGCGGAAGATCGCGCGGACGCGGGCGAGCGGGTCCATGGCGGGGGACGCGCGCGGCGTCAGAGCACTTCGAACACGCCCGCGGCGCCCATGCCGCCGCCGATGCACATCGTCACGCACACGCGCTTGGCGCCGCGGCGCCTGCCCTCCAGCAGCGCATGGCCCGTGAGGCGCTGGCCGCTGACGCCGTAGGGGTGGCCCACGGCGATGGCGCCGCCGTTGACGTTGAGCTTGTCCATGGGGATGCCCAGCGTGTCGGCGCAGTACAGCACCTGCACGGCGAAGGCCTCGTTCAGCTCCCACAGGTCGATGTCGCCCACCGTGAGGCCCAGGCGCTTGAGCACCTTGGGCACCGCGAACACCGGGCCGATGCCCATCTCGTCGGGCTCGCAGCCCGCCACCGCGAAGCCGAGGAAGCGGCCGATGGGCTTGAGGTTCTTCTTCTCGGCGTACTCGGCGCTGGTGACGACGCACGCGCCCGCGCCATCCGAGAACTGGCTGGCGTTGCCGGCGGTGATGACGCCGCCCGGCAGGGCCGTGCGGATGCCCTGGATGGATTCGTAGGTGGTGCCGGGGCGCAGGCCTTCGTCGACGGAGACGGTGACCTCCTTCGTGCGCAGGCCCAGCTTCGGGTCGGCGGTGCCCATCGTCACCGTGATCGGCGCGATCTCGGCGGCGAAGAGGCCCGCCTCCTGCGCCGCGCAGGCCTTCTGCTGGCTGGCGGCGCCGTAGTGGTCCATGCGCTCCTTGGAGATGCCGTAGCGCTTGGCCACGTTCTCGGCGGTCTGCAGCATCGTCCAGTAGATCTCCGGCTTGTGCTTCATCAGCCACGCGTCGCGGTACATGTGCAGGTTCATCTCCTGCTGCACGCACGAGATGCTCTCCACGCCGCCGGCCACGTACACGTCGCCCTCGCCGGCCAGGATGCGCTGCGAGGCCATCGCGATGGTCTGCAGGCCGCTGGAACAGAAGCGGTTGACGGTGGCGCCCGAGACGGTGACGGGCAGGCCCGCGCGCAGCAGCGCCTGGCGGGCGATGTTGCCGCCGGTGGCGCCCTCGGGGTTGGCACAGCCCATCAGGACGTCCTCGACGTCGGCGCCGTCGATGCCGGCACGCTGGACGGCGGCGGCGATGGCGTGCCCGGCCAGGTCGGCCCCGTGGGTCATGTTGAAGGCACCCTTCCAGCTCTTGGCGAGCGGCGTGCGGGCGGTGGAGACGATGACGGCGTCGGTCATGGGGAGCACTCCTGCGAAATCAGTGATTGCCGCGTGCCAGGCACGATGCGAAGCGAGCCGCCCGCCGGCCGCAGGCCCATCCAAGGGACATGCGCGGAGCTGGCTTTGCCAGTCCGCTGCATGAGCCCCCTCGGGGGGCAGCGACCGGAGGGAGCGTGGGGGTCAATTGAACGATTTGCCTTCGGCGGCGAGACGGGCGAGCAAGGGCGCGGGTTCCCAGAACGAGGCGTCGTCCGCCGGGTTCTTCTGGAACCGCTTCATCGCCTGCACCACGTTCCACAGGCCCACCGTGTCGGCGTAGTTCATCGGGCCGCCGCGCCACAGCGGGAAGCCATACCCCGTGAGGTACACCATGTCGATGTCGGAGGCGCGCATCGCGATGCCCTCCTCCACGATCTTGGCGCCCTCGTTCACCAGCGAGTACACGAGGCGATGGACGATCTCGTCGTCGGAGATGGCGCGCGGCGTCACGCCCAGGTCGGCGCGGTGCTTCTCGATCATCTCCACCACCACCGGCGACGGGATCGCGTCGCGCTTGCCCGCCTGGTAGTCGTACCAGCCGGCGCCCGTCTTCTGGCCGAAGCGGCCCATCTCGCACAGCAGGTCCGCCGTCTTGCTGTAGCGCATGCCCGGCTTCTCCTGGTAGCGGCGCTTGCGGATGTACCAGCCCACGTCGTTGCCCGCCAGGTCGCCCATGCGGAACGGGCCCATGGCGAAGCCGAACTTCTCCACCGCCTTGTCCACCTGGGCCGGCGTGCAGCCTTCCTCCAGCAGGAAGCCCGCCTGGCGGCTGTACTGCTCGATCATGCGGTTGCCGATGAAGCCGTCGCACACGCCCGACACCACGCAGGTCTTCCTGATCTTCTTGCCCAGCTGCATCACGGTCTGCAGCACGTCGGGCGCCGTCTTCGCGCCACGCACCACCTCCAGCAGCTTCATCACGTTGGCGGGGCTGAAGAAGTGCGTGCCGATGACGTCCTGCGGGCGCCTGGTGAACGTGGCGATCCTGTCCACATCCAGCGTGGACGTGTTGGAGGCCAGGATGGCGCCGGGCTTGGCCACGGCGTCCAGCTGCTCGAACACCTGCTGCTTGACGGCGATGTCCTCGAACACCGCCTCGATGATCAGGTCCGCGTCCTTCAGGTCGGCGTACGACAGCGTCGGGGTGAGCAGCGCCATGCGCTCGGCGTACTTCTCCTCCTTCAGCTTGCCCTTCCTGACCTGCGCCTCGTAGTTCTTGCGGATCGTGGCCACGCCCTTGTCCAGGAACTCCTGCTTCGTCTCCAGGATCACCACCGGGATGCCGGCGTTGAGGAAGTTCATGGCGATGCCGCCGCCCATCGTGCCCGCGCCGATCACGCCCACCTGCTGCACGGGCCGCGATTGCGTCGACTCGGGGATGTCGGGGATCTTGGAGGCGGCGCGCTCGGCGAAGAACGCGTGGCGCAGCGCCTTGCTCTCCGGCGTCAGCATCAGGAAGGCGAAGCCTTCGCGCTCGAAGCGCATGCCTTCCTCGAACGTCCTGGCCGTGACCGACTTCTCCACGCAGTCCACGCACTTGAGCGGCGCGGGGAAGTTCTTCGCCATCGCGCCCACGGTGTTGCGGGCGAACTGGAAGTAGGCTTCGGCGTTGGGGTGCTTCGCCTTCAGGTCGCGCACGCGCGGCAGCGGGCGCGCGTCGGCGATCTCCTGCGCGAAGGCCATGGCGTCTTCCAGCAGGTCGCCGTCGATCAGGCGGTCGAACAGCTTCTGGCCGGGAAGGGATGCCAGCACCTCGCTCTTGACCGGCTCGCCGCTGACGATCATGTTCAGGGCCGTCTCCACGCCCACCGCGCGCGGCAGCCGCTGCGTGCCGCCGGCGCCGGGCAGCAGGCCCAGCTTGACCTCCGGCAGCGCGATGTTGGCGCCCGGCGCGGCCACGCGGTAGTGGCAGCCCAGCGAGAGCTCCAGGCCGCCGCCCATGCACACGGTGTGGATGGCCGCCACCACCGGCTTGGTGGACGCCTCCACGCGGGCGATCAGGCTCAGCAGGTTGGGCTCGGCCATCGCCTTGGGCGACCCGAACTCACGGATGTCGGCGCCGCCCGAGAAGGCCTTGCCGGCGCCGGTGATGACGATCGCCTTGACCGCCGGATCGTTCTCGGCGCGCTCCACGCCCTCGGCCACCGCCTTGCGGGTGGCGAAGCCCAGGCCGTTGACGGGCGGGTTGTCCAGCGTGATCACGGCAACGCTGCCGCGGACGTCGTAGTTCGCACTCATGTCGGGGGTCTCCGTGCAGGCCGTGGGCGGCGGTGCCACCCACAAAATAGAACGATCGTTCGATTCTAGGGGCGATCGTTGAACGGAGTATGTCCCGGTCGCGACAGGGGCGCCGCGATGCCCCCGATCAGACCTCCAGCCATTCCTTGCGGATGGCCGCGTCCGCGCGCAGCGCCGCCGGCGTGCCGTCGAACACGATGCGCCCGTGCCCCATCACCACGCAGCGCTGCGAGATCTCCAGCGCGATGGTGAGCTTCTGCTCGATCAGCAGCACCGCGATGCCGCGTCGTTGAAGCGCCTGCAGGTACTGCGCCACCAGCTCGACGATCTTGGGCGCCAGGCCCTCGGTGGGCTCGTCGATGATCAGCAGCGACGGGTCGCCCATCAGCGAGCGGCACAGCGTCAGCATCTGCTGCTCGCCGCCGGACAGCACGCCTGCCTCCGTGTGCTGGCGCTCCTTCAGGCGCGGGAACATCGCGTACATGTCGTCGAAGCCCCAGCGCGCGGCCTTGCCGGCCGCCCCGCCCTTCTGCCCCAGCAGCAGGTTCTGGTGCACGGTGAGCTTGGGGAAGATGTCGCGGTTCTCCGGCACGTAGCCGATGCCGCGGTGCGCGATCTCGTAGGGCTTCAGGCCACGCAGTTCCGCGCCGCGGAACCGCACCGAGCCCTGCGCGTCCACCAGCCCCATCACCGCCTTGGCGGTGGTGCTGCGGCCGGAGCCGTTGCGCCCCAGCAGCGCCACGATCTCGCCTTCGCCCACCGACAGGTCCACGCCGTGCAGCACGTGGCTCTTGCCGTAGAAGGCGTGCAGGCGTTCGACGGTCAGCATGCGGCGCCCTCCCCGGCCTGCCCGTTGGCGGGCGGTGAGGCGGCAGCCTGCGCCTCCGCGGCTTGTGCTTCGGCCAGCACCGAGCCCAGGTAGGCCTCCTGCACGCGCGGGTTGGCGCGCACGGCCTCGGGTGTGTCGAAGGCGATCACCTCGCCGTACACCAGCACCGCGATGCGGTCGGCCAGGCCGAAGACGACGCCCATGTCGTGTTCCACGGTGAGCAGCGTGCGACCCTGCGTGACCTCGCGGATCAGCTGCACGAAGCGGCGCGTTTCGCTCTTGCTCATGCCGGCCGTGGGCTCGTCCAGCAGCACCACGTCGGCGCCGCCGGCGATCGTCAGGCCGATCTCCAGCGCGCGCTGCTCGGCGTAGGTGAGGTTCATCGCCAGCACGTCGCGGCGCTTGTCCAGGTGCAGCATCGCCAGCAGCTGTTCCGCGCGCTCGTTCGCGTCGCGCAGGTCGGCCAGGAAGCGCCAGAAGGCGTAGCGGTAGCCCAGCGACCACAGGACGGCGCAGCGCAGGTTCTCGAACACCGACAGCCGGCCGAACAGGTTGCTGACCTGGAAGCTGCGCGCCAGCCCCAGGCGGTTGATGCGGTAGGGCGCCAGGCCGTCGATGCGGCGGCCGTGCAACCGGATCTCGCCCGCCGAGGGCGCGAAGCGCCCGCTGACCAGGTTGAACAGCGTGGACTTGCCGGCGCCATTGGGGCCAATGATGGCCACGCGCTCGCCGCGGCGCACCTGCAGCTGCACGCCGCGGATGATCTCGGTCTTGCCGAAGCGCTTCTCCAGGCCCAGCAGCTCCAGGGCATACGGGGAGGAGGTATCCGACGAGCCCGTCACGACCGCGCTCATGCCGCGCCCTGCTGCCGCTTCAGCGTGCGCTCGATCTCGTCCTGCGCCGCGTCCCAGCGCACGCGGAACGCGCGCCGCGCGAGCTCGAAGAGCGCCGCGCCCACCACCAGCGTGGCCCCGGCGCCCGCCCACGCGGGCACGCCGCTGGCGTCCAGGTGCAGGCCGGCGAACGACATCACCGGGCCCAGCGCCTGGTTCAGCTGCAGGTGGTACAGCATCTCGATCATCGCCGTGAGGCCGCCCAGCGCCACCAGCGCCGCCGCCGCGACGGCCGCGTAGGCCGGCCCCACGCGCCGCAGCTGCCCGAACTTCACCAGCCGCAGGTTCACCAGCACCAGGCTGGCCAGGCCGCCGGGCGCATACATCACCATGAACAGGAACACCAGGCCGAGGTACAGCAGCCACGCCTTGGTGAGCTCCGACAGCACCACGGTGGCCAGCACCATCAGCACGGCGCCCAGGATGGGGCCGAAGAAGGTCATCGAGCCGCCCAGGAACGTGAACAGCAGCAGCGCGCCGGAGCGCTGGGCTCCCACCACCTCGGCCGTGACGATCTCGAAGTTCAGCGCCGCGAGGCCGCCCGCGATGCCCGCGAACAGGCCCGACGCCATGAACGCCAGGTAGCGCACCTGACGCGTGCTGTAGCCGATGAACTCCACCCGCTCGGGGTTGTCGCGCACCGCGTTCAGCATGCGCCCCAGCGGCGTGCGCGTGAACGCGAACATCAGGCCGGTGCACACGAAGCAGTAGGCCGCGATGAGGAAGTACACCTGCCGCTGCGGCCCGAACGTGATGCCCAGCACCGGCGGCCCCACCACGCGGTTGCTGGCCACGCCGCCCTCGCCGCCGAAGAACTCGGGCAGCATCAGCGACATCGACCACACCAGCTCGCCCAGGCCCAGCGTGATCATCGCGAACGTGGTGCCCGACTTCTTGGTGGTGACGTAGCCCAGCAGCGCCGCGAAGCCCAGGCCCGCCACGCCGCCCACCAGCGGCATCAGGCTCACGGGCAGGTGCAGGTGGCCGGCCCCCACTGCGTTCAGCGCGTGGATGGCCGCGAAGCCGCCCAGCCCGCTGTACACGGCATGGCCGAAGCTGAGCATGCCGCCCTGGCCCAGCAGGATGTTGTAGGCCAGGCACGCGATGATGGCGATGCCGACCTGGCACAGCAGCGTCTGCGACAGCCCGCTGGTGAAGACGAACGGTGCCACCAGCAGCAGCAGCGCGTAGCCGCCCCAGGTGGCCCAGCGGCCCAGGTTGATCGGGCGGAAGTGGAACTGCGTGCGGGCCATCGCTGCGTCGATGCCTCAACCCTCGCGGGTGCCGAACAGCCCCTTGGGCCGGAAGATCAGGATCAGCACCAGCAGCAGGTACGGCAGGATGGGCGCCACCTGGGACGGCGTGAGCTTCAGGATCGGGTACCACGCGCTGTCCGGCGTCACGGTCCACCCCAGCGCCGCCGCGGCCTTCACGCCCGACGATTCCAGCGTGAGCGGCAGCGTCTGCAGCAGCCCGATCAGCAGCGAGCCGACGAAGGCCCCGGTCAGCGACCCGAAGCCGCCCACGACGACCACCACGAAGATGATGCTGCCCACGCTGGCCGCCATCGCGGGCTCGGTGACGAACGTGATGCCGCCGATGACGCCCGCCAGTCCGGCCAGCGCGCAACCCGCGCCGAACACGCCCATGAACACGCGCGGCACGTTGTGCCCCAGCGCCTCGGCCATCTCGGGATGCGTGAGCGCCGCCTGGATCACGAGCCCGATGCGCGTGCGCGTGAGCAGCGCCCACAAGCCCACCAGCATGGCCAGCGCCACCCCCATCATGAAGGTGCGCGTGGCGGGGAACGGCGAGCACGACACGCCCGCCAGCGCGCACATGGCAGGCGCCGCGCCACCCGCGACCGACACGCCGTGCCTCGGCTGCGCCACGAACGTGAACGCCGGCCCGGCCAGCAGTGCCGGCGGGTCGAACGCCACGGACGCACGGCCCCAGACCAGCTGCACCACCTCCAGCAGGATGTAGCTGAGGCCGAACGTGACGAGCAGCTCGGGCACGTGGCCGAACCTGTGGACCCGCCGCAGGCAGGCCTTCTCGAAAAGCGCGCCGGCCAGGCCGACGACGATCGGCGCCAGCAGCAACGCCGGCCAGAAGCCCACCACCTTGGTGACGCTGTAGGCCACGTAGGCGCCCAGCATGTAGAAGCCGGCATGCGCGAAGTTCAGCACGCCCATCATGCTGAAGATCAGCGTCAGGCCGCTGCTCAGCATGAACAGCAGCAGGCCCGAGCTCAGGCCGTTGAGGATGTTGACGAGGGTCTGGTCCAAGTGCGTAGCCGGTCAGGCAGGGTCAGGCATCGCCCCCCGCGCCCGGTGGGCGCAAAGGGCAATGCCGGACCCTCAGCCGGGGCGCTTCATCTGGCAGCTGGTGGGGGTGGACGCCACGTACGCGTCGTACTGCTTCACCGGCGCGAACGTGTAGCCGGTGTTCTCGACGTTGTACGGGTTCTTCTTGTCCACCTGCTGCCAGCCGACGATGTACAGCGCCTGCTGCAGCTGGTGGTCGGCCTTGCGCACCTCCACCTCGCCGTTGAAGCTCTTGACCTTGATGCCTTCCATCGCGGCCATCACCTTGACGGGGTCGGTGGAGTGAGCCTTGGCCATGGCCTCGGACAGCAGGGCGAACTCGGCGTAGATGTCCTGCGTGTACAGGTCGTCGTTGAACTTCGCCTTGAAGTCGTCCATCGGCTTGCGGATCACGCCGGGCAGGTTGTGGTGCCCGTAGCCGACGTAGAACACGCGCCCCGCGGCGGACGGGCCCAGCGCCGTGGGCGTGCCGCTGGCCTGCGCGTAGTACGTGTAGAACTTGAGGTTGGTGAGGCCCGCGTCGTTGGCGGCCTTGATCAGCAGCGTGAGGTCGGAGCCCCAGTTGCCGGTGATGACCGTGTCGGCGCCCGAGGCCTTGATCTTGGCCACGTAGGGCGCGAAGTCGCGCACCTGCGCGAGCGGGTGCAGCTCCTCGCCCACGACCTGGACGTCGGGCCGCTTGCGCGCCAGGTTCTCCTTGGCGAACTTGGCGACCTGCACGCCGTGCGAGTAGTTCTGGCCGATGATGTAGACCTTGTGGATGTCCTTCTGGTCCCTCATGAAGGTCGTGAGCGCCTCCATCTTCATGGACGTGTCGGCATCCAGCCGCACCTGCCAGTAGCTGCACTTGCTGTTGGTCAGGTCCGGGTCGACGGCGGCGTAGTTCATGTACACCACCTCCTTGCCCGGGTTGCGCTCGTTGTGCTTGTTGATGGCATCCAGCAGCGCGATGGCGGCGGACGAGCCATCCCCCTGCGTGACGTAGCGCACGCCCTGGTCGATGGCCGACTTCAGCGCGTTGAGCGTCTCCGACGGGCTCAGCTTGTTGTCGATCGGCACGATCTCGAACTTGACCCCGGCCGGGTTGCCCTTGTTGAACTGCTCCGCCATGAACTGGAAGCCCTTCAGCTGGTTCTGCCCCACGGGGGCCATCAGGCCGGTGAGCGGGTCGATCCAGGCGATCTTCACGGTCTCGCCCTTCTGGGCCAGGGCGGCGCCCGCCTGCAGGCTCAAGGCGGCGGCAAGCGCGAGGAAGGCGGGCTTCGGGGCGAAGGTCATGGGCGTCTCCGTAATGGTCTTCTGGGGGCACGGCGTCGAGCGACGCCAACGGTACTGGAAAGGTTCGCGACAGCCCTTCAGGGTCAACCCCGAAAGGCTGTCGCGCGGGTGACAGGCGCGTGGTTCGCGGGCGCCCGGGCGACCGGCGTCAGCAGCCCGGCAGCTGGTAGCCCTTGAACTGCTCGCGCAGTCGCATCTTCTGCAGCTTGCCCGTGGCGGTGTGCGGCAGCTCGGCGACGAAGGCCACGTCGTCGGGCACCTGCCACCTGGCGATGCGGCCCTCGTAGAACGCGAGCATTTCCTCGCGCGTGAGCGTGGCGCCGGGCTTGGGCACCACCACCAGCAGCGGGCGCTCGTCCCACTTGGGGTGCGGCAGCGCGATCACGGCCGCCTCGTGCACGCCCGGGTGCGCCATGGCGATGTTCTCGAGGTCGATGGAGCTGATCCATTCGCCGCCGGACTTGATCACGTCCTTGCTGCGGTCGGTGATCTGCATGAAGCCGTCGGCGTCGATGGTGGCGACGTCGCCGGTGGGAAACCAGCCGGGGTCGCCGTCCACCGACACCAGCGGCGACGCGTCCTGCCCGTAGTAGCGGTCGATCACCCAGGGCCCGCGCACCACCAGGTCGCCGAACGCCTGGCCGTCCCACGGCAGCGCGTGGCCCGCGCCGTCGATGATGGCCATGTCGATGCCGTAGATGACGCGGCCCTGCTTCTCCAGCAGCGCGCGCCGCGCATCGGCGGACAGCGCGTCGTGCTTGGACTGCAGCCGCGACAGCGTGCCCAGCGGCGACAGCTCGGTCATGCCCCAGGCGTGCACCACCTCCACGCCGTAGTCGTCCTGCAGCGACCGCATCATGGCCGGCGGGCAGGCCGAGCCGCCGATCACCGTGCGCTTGAAGGTGCTGAAGTGCAGGTCGTTCGCCTTCATGTGGTTCAGCAGGCCCAGCCACACCGTGGGCACGCCCGCGCTGAACGTGACGCGTTCCGACTCGAACAGCTGGAACAGCGAGGCGCCATCCAGGTGCGGCCCCGGCAGCACCAGCTTGCAGCCCACCAGCGCGGCCGTGTAGGGGATGCCCCAGGCGTTGACGTGGAACATCGGCACGATGGGCAGCACCACGTCCTTGGTGGAGCAGTCCATGGCATCGGGCAGCGCCGCGGCATAGGCGTGCAGCACGCTGGAGCGGTGGCTGTAGACCGCGCCCTTCGGGTGACCGGTGGTGCCGGACGTGTAGCAGATGCTGGACGCCGTCTCCTCGGCCAGGTCGGGCCACGCGTACGCGCCGTCCTGCGCGGCCACCAGTTCCTCGTAGCACAGCAGGGCGGGCAGCGTGGTGGCGGCCGGCATGTGCGCGCGGTCGGTCATGGCCACGAAGTGGCGCACGGAATCCATCTGGCCCGCCAGCTTCTCGACCAGCGGCAGGAAGGTGAGGTCGAAGCACAGCACCGTGTCCTGCGCGTCGTTGGCGATCCAGGCGATCTGCTCGGGGAACAGGCGCGGGTTGATGGTGTGGCACACGCGGCCCGAGCCGGACGACGCGTAGTAGATCTCGAGGTGGCGGTGGCCGTTCCAGGCCAGCGTGGCGACGCGGTCGCCGGGCTCCGTGCCCAGCGCCGCCAGGGCCTGCGCAAACTGCCGCGAGCGCTTCTCCACCTCGCGCCAGTTGCTGCGGTGCAGGTCGCCCTCCACGCGCTTGGAGACGATCTCCACCTCCGGCGCGTGGCGCGCCGCGTGCCGCAGCAGCGACGAGATCGTCAGTGGCATCTGCATCATCCGACCCATCAGCAGGCTCATCGCTTGTCTCCTGGCTTGGCTGTCCCGTCCAGCGCCCTTTATAGCCCCTCCGGAGGCCGCGGCCCATCGCGATCGATAGACTGTGGCGAATGAACGATTGGCCCCCGTCCGCATCCGCCTGGACGAACCGCCACGCCCGCCTGGTGGGCGGCGAGGCGCCCGGCGCGTACGGCACCTTCCTCGGCGCGCAGCCCTTTCCCGACCCCCACTGGATCGCCACCAGCGCCGACTGCGCGGCGCTGCTGGGCCTGCCGCCCGACTGGGCCACGCGGGACGACGGCGCGGCGCTGGCGGCCTTCACGGGCCAGGCCACCTGGCCGGGGATGCAACCCCACGCCACCGTGTACAGCGGCCACCAGTTCGGCGTCTGGGCGGGCCAGCTGGGCGACGGCCGGGCGCTGTCGCTGGGCGAGCTGGCGGTGCCCGGCGGCGGCCACCTGGAGTTGCAGCTGAAGGGCGCCGGACGCACGCCGTACTCGCGCATGGGCGATGGCCGCGCGGTGCTGCGCTCGTCGATCCGCGAGTTCCTGTGCTCCGAGGCCATGGCCGCGCTGGGCGTGCCCACCACGCGCGCACTGTGCGTCGCCGGCTCCGCGCTGCCGGTGCGCCGCGAGACGCTGGAGACGGCGGCCATCGTCACCCGCGTGGCGCCCAGCTTCCTGCGCTTCGGCCACTTCGAGCACTTCGCCCACCACGGCCAGCCGGAGCGCCTGCGCGCGCTGGTCGATTTCACCATCGCCACCTACTTCCCCGAGTGCCTCGACCCCGCGGCCTTCGGCGATCCCGCCCTTCGCACGCCGCTGCACGCCTGGCTGGCCGAGGTGGTGCGCCGCACCGCGCGCACCGTTGCCCACTGGATGGCCGTCGGCTTCGAGCACGGCGTGATGAACACGGACAACCTGTCCATCCTGGGCCTGACCATCGACTACGGCCCGTTCGGCTTCCTGGACGCCTACGACCCGGGCTGGATCTGCAACCACTCCGACACCCAGGGCCGCTACGCCTTCGGCCGCCAGCCCAATGTGGCATGGTGGAACCTGCACGCGCTGGCGCATGCGCTGCGCGGCCTCTGCGACGATCCCGACGCCGAGCTGCCGCCGCTGCTCGACCGTTTCTCCGACGACTTCACCCACGCCTGGGCCGGCCACCTGCGCGCCAAGTTCGGCCTGGTGGCGCAGGAGGACGCCGACCAGGACCTGCTGAACGACTTCATGGCGCTGCTGGCGGCGGGCCGCGTGGACTACACGATCGCGTTCCGCCGGCTGTCCGCGTTCGCGCGCGATGCGGGCTCGGGCACGGGCACGGGCACGGGCACCGGCGACGTGGATCCAGCCGCCACGCCCGCGCTCGTGCGCGACCTCTTCATCGACATCCCCGGCATCCTGGCCTGGGGGGCCCGCTACGCGCAGCGCCTGCAGCGCGAGCCGCGAGGCGACGCGGAGCGCCGCGCCGCGATGGACGCGGCCAACCCCAAGTACATCCTGCGCAACCACCTGGCCCAGCAGGCCATCGACGCGGCGCAGCAGGGCGACTTCAGCGAGGTGCAGCGCCTGCACGAGCTGCTGCGCCGCCCGTACGACGATCAGCCGGCGTTCCAGCGGTACGCCGACTTCCCGCCCGACTGGGCAGCCCACCTCGAGGTCTCGTGTTCCTCATGACAGCAGATCGCCACCCCTCCCTGCCCCCGCACGACCACGACGACGCGCGCTACCCGGTGCGCAAGACCGACGCCGAGTGGCGCGAGCAGCTCGACCCGATGCAGTACCAAGTGGCGCGCCACGCCGCCACCGAGCGCGCGTTCACGGGCAAGTACTGGGACCACTTCAAGGACGGCACCTACCGCTGCGCGGCCTGTGGCGCGGTGCTGTTCGACTCCGAGGCCAAGTTCGACGCCGGCTGCGGCTGGCCCAGCTACTCGTCGGCCATCGCCGAGGGCCGCGTGGAGCGCGTCGTCGACAAGTCGCACGGCATGATCCGCGTGGAAGTGCGCTGCGCCAACTGCGGATCGCACCTGGGCCACGTGTTCGACGACGGGCCGGACCCCACGGGCGAGCGCTTCTGCATCAACTCCGCTGCGATAGACTTCGACCCCGCTGCACCCTGACGCGACAGCCGTCGCGACACGGCCTGACCCCTGCCCCCGACCACCCGGCGCCCCGATGAAACTCCTGCTCGATTTCCTGCCGCTGGTCTTCTTCTTCGCCACCTACAAGATCGCCGGCATGAACGCCGATGCGTCGGCGCACTTCGCCACGCAGTGGCTGGGCGGCCTGGTCTCGGGCGGCGTGGTGGGCCCCAAGGAAGCGCCGGTGCTGCTGGCCACGGTGGTGGTCATCGCCGCCACGCTGGTGCAGGTCGCATGGATGAAGGTCAACCGCCGCCGCATCGACCTGATGCTGTGGATCAGCCTGGCGATGATCGTCGTGCTGGGCGGGGCCACCATCTGGTTCCACAACGAGACGTTCATCAAGTGGAAGCCCAGCGTGGTCTGCTGGGCCATGGGCCTGGTGTTCTGGATCAGCCAGACCTTCTTCCACCGCAACCTGCTGCGCCAGACGCTGGGCGAGGAGATCGAGCTGCCCGACCATGCGTGGCAGCGGCTGAACTTCGCGTGGATCGCCTACTTCGGCCTGCTGGGCCTGATCAACCTGTGGGTGGCGTACTCGTTCTCCACCGATGCCTGGGCCAACTTCCACACCTTCGGCACCTTCGGGCTGTCCGCCGTGTTCATCGTGGGCCAGGGCTTCTACCTGAGCCGGCACATGCCGCCGGAAGGCGCGCCCGCCGACCGGCCCGCGCCCAAGGCCTGACGCCGGCCGCCATGGATTCGCCCCGCGACATCGCTGCCCTGCGCGCCGCCATGACCGCCGCGTTGCAGGCCGCGCTGCAGCCCGAGCACCTCGAGCTGCAGGACGACAGCCACCTGCACGCGGGCCATGCCGGGGCGCGGGAAGGCGCCCATTTCACCCTGCGCATCACGGCCGCCGCGTTCGCCGGCCTGCCCCGCGTGGCGCGGCATCGCCGCGTGTATGATGCCCTGCGACCCTGGATGGCTCCGGGCGGTGGCGTGCATGCGCTGGCCCTCGAGACCGACGCACCCGGCGAGCGGCCTGCCCGCTAAGCCCGCCTCGCCTGCTCGGCCGTCACGTCAGGCACCCTTCAGCGCGAGCAGGTGCCTTCGCGAAATCCCTTAATGGATTCTTCATCTCCCTTCCGCATCATTGCGGGTTTGCTCCGCCCTGAAAGAACTGTCGACATGAACTTCAAGACCTCGACCGCGCTGGCCCTCGGCGCCCTGGTGCTGCCGCTGGCCGTCATGGCCCAGAACATCGCCACCGTCAACGGCAAGCCCGTGCCCAAGTCGCGCGTCGATGCGCTGATCCAGAACGTGGCCCGCCAGAACAACCAGCCCGTCACGCCCGAGCTCGAGCAGAAGGCGCGCGAGCAAGTGGTGCTGCGCGAGATCTGGGCGCAGGAAGCCGAGCGCAAGGGCATCATGAACACGCCCGACTACAAGCAGCGCGTGGAGCTGCTGCGCCAGTCCATCCTGGTGCAGATGCTGTTCGAGAACTATGCGAAGACCGTGACGGTGTCGGACGCCGAAGCCAAGGCCAAGTACGACGAGGTGAAGGCGCAGAACGCCGGCACCGAGTACCGCGCGCGCCACATCCTCGTGGAGAACGAGGCCGAGGCCAAGAAGCTGATCGCCGACATCAAGGCCGGCGCCAAGTTCGAGGACGTGGCCAAGAAGAACTCCAAGGACACCGGTTCGGCCGAGAACGGCGGCGACCTGGACTTCGCCAAGCCCGACAACTACGTGCCCGAGTTCGCCGCGGCCCTCACCCACCTGAAGAAGGGCGAGATGACCGAGACCCCGGTCAAGACGCAATTCGGCTGGCACATCATCAAGCTGGAAGACACGCGCTCGGCCCAGTTCCCCACGTTCGATGAAGTCAAGCCCCGCATCGTCGAGAGCATGAAGCAGGAGAAGGTGGCGATGTACCAGAAGAAGCTGCAGGACTCCGCCAAGACCGACTTCAAGTTCCCGCAGGATGGCGCGCCCGCCGCGGCGCCCGCCGGCAAGAAGTAAATCCACCCCCGGGTTGGATGACGAAGGCGTCCCGCGCAAGCGGGGCGCCTTTTTTCATGGGGCGCGCGGGGCGACGTCAGGCCAGGCGGCCCGCCACGATGTGCAGCTGGCGCTCGCAGCGCGCCGCGATGGCCGGATCGTGCGTGACCAGCACCAGCGTCGTGCCCACCTCGCGGTTCAGCTCGAACATCAGCTGCATCACCGTCTCTCCGGTGGCGAAATCCAGGCTGCCCGTCGGCTCGTCGGCCAGCAGCACCTGGGGCCGCACGACGAACGCGCGGGCCAGCGCCACGCGCTGCTGCTCGCCGCCGGACAGCACGCGCGGGTAGTGGCCCAGGCGCTCGGCCAGGCCCACGCGGCCCAGCATCGCGGTGGCACGCGCGCGCGCATCGCGCACGCCGGCCAGCTCCAGCGGCAGCATCACGTTCTCCAGCGCGGTGCGGTGCGCCAGCAGCTGGAAGCTCTGGAACACGAAGCCGACGTGCGCGGCGCGCACGCCCGCGCGGGCATCCTCGTCCATCGCGAACAGGTCGTGCCCGCACAGCTGCACGCGGCCCGAGGTGGGCACGTCCAGCCCGGCGAGCAGCCCCAGCAGCGTGCTCTTGCCCGAGCCCGACGCGCCCACGATGGCCGCCGATTCCCGCTCGCGCAGCTGGAACGACACGTCGTGGAGAATGGTCAGGGTACCGGTGGCATCCGTCACCTGGCGGCAGAGGCGATCGACGACGATGAGAGGTTCAGGCATGGGGTGGCACTGTATCGCGCGGCTCGTGGCGGTCGGGCTGGCAGGGTCGATGGCGGGGGGCGCGCAGGCGGCCGCGCCGGCGCCAGGGCCAGCGTCGGCACCGGCGGTGACGCCGGCGGGCACCGACAAGGTGGTGCTGGTGGTGGGCGACAGCCTGTCGGCCGAGTACGGCCTGGCCACGGGCACCGGCTGGGTGAACCTGCTGGGCCAGCGCATGGCCCAGCAGCACTACCGCTACCGCGCCGTCAATGCCAGCATCAGCGGCGACACGACGTCGGGTGGCCGCAGCCGGCTGCCCGCGCTGCTGAAGCAGTGGCATCCCGCCATCGTGATCCTGGAACTGGGGGGCAATGACGCGCTGCGCGGCACCCCGCTGGCCACGTCGCGCGCCAACCTGGACGCCATGGCCGCCGCGTCCACGGCCGCCGGCGCCAAGGTGGTGGTGGCAGGCATCCAGGTGCCGCCCAACTACGGTCGGCAGTACACGCAGGATTTCGCGGCCATGTTCGCCGACACCGCCCGCACGGCGCACGCGCCGCTGGTGCCCTTCGTGCTGAAGGGCATCGCCGATCGCCCCGATGCCGACGACTGGTTCCAGGCCGACCGCATCCACCCGGTGGCCAAGGCGCACCCCATCATCCTCGAGAACATCTGGCCGGCGGTGCAGCCGTTGCTGAGGAAATGAAGGTCGGCAGGCCGCGTCAACGCTTCGGCGCGGAGGCCATCGGCAACGGGGCTGGCGGCGCGATGATCGCCGACGGTCCGGGCGCCAGGCGCCTGGACGCCGCCGCGCCATCCACGCTCACCTCGGGCAGCGACGCGTCGATCTCGCCCCGGCCCGGCGGCGCGGGCGGCGGGGCACGCCACTCGGCCTTGCCTTCGGCCACCGCGGCGGCCAACGCCGTCGCGCCCGAGCCCTTCATCGCCACGACCTGCTCCCGGGCCACCGGCCGGTCCGCGGCCATGAACATCGCCCCGCCCTTCGCGCCGCCGTTGGCGAACGCCATCGCACCGCCGGGCACCAGGCGCTGGCCACCCGCCGCCGGCCGCGGGTAGGGATACATCACCGCGGGGTTGATCAGCCGCCAGTACGTGGTGGTGACGCCCGCGGCGCCGAACACGGGCTCGTTCGGGCCGGCGGCGAGCCAGCCGATGGCGGGCTCGGTCAGCCCCCCGGCGGCCGGCAGCTTGAACGCCGCGCCGCCCAGCCACGCCACCGTGGCCGGCAGGTAGGTGGGCCGCGCGGCCGGCAACGGGCCGGGCGCCCAGGCCCATTTGCCGTCCTGGTGCGTCCAGCGGCCGTAGTGCGAGGGCGCGAAGCCCCAGTGCGCATCGTCCACCCAGGTCCAGCCCCAGGGAGGTGCCCAGGTCCAGCGGCCGTCGTGGAACGGGGCCCATCCCGCGGTGGCGGGCGGGGTCCACAGCCAGCCAATGGCCGAGCGCTGCCAGTGGCCCAGCGCGTTGAGCTCGGCGCCGCCGGTCATCTCCAGCGGCAGGTGCGATTCGCCGGCCGTCGACCTGGCCTCGGCCGCGTCGTCCTTGACGGCCTGCACCGCGAACTTGCCCGTGGGCATCGGGCGCAACGCGAACTGCGCGGCGTCCTTCGCACCGCGCCAGTACTCGGCGCGCTGTCCCGCCTTCAGGTCCATCTGCGTGCTGTCGCGGCCCTCGAAGCGCGCCCCGCCCTGCCAGCTGGCCGCGAAGGTGTGGCCGGACTCGATGGACACGTGCACGAACGCGGGCTCCTTCGGCACCAGGAAGCCGTCCGCCGTCTCGATGGAGAACTCGCCCGCCACCTCGGGACGTCGCAGCCGCAGCGTCAGCTCGCCGTGGTCCAGGCGAAGGCGCACGGAGACGTCGTCCAGCCGTGCCACCACGATCTCGCTGTCCGGGCCCAGCCGCACGGTGGTGGACCCCACCTGCACCACGGCGCGCGCATCGTGGTCGGTGGCCACGCGGTCGCCCGTGGACAGCGGCTCGTTGCGCAGCACGGGCTCCCAGCCCGACGCGCCGAAGTGGCGCACGCTGCCGGAGAGATCGGCCAGGCGGCCGATGCGCCCCGGCGGCGTGTCGTCGGCGCGCGCGGGCACGGTCGCCAGCATCGCGAGCGCGAGCAGCAGCGCGGGTGCGGCCGACCGGGAGGCCATGGACAGGAAAGGCAGCAGGGGCAGTCGCATCGATCGGCTCCTCAATCGTCCGCGTTCGGGTCGAGGTCCGGGAACAGCACGCTGGTGTAGCCGAACCGCGTGAGGTCGCGCATGCGCGTGGGGTACAGCCGGCCCACCAGGTGGTCGCATTCGTGCTGCACCACGCGGGCATGGAAGCCCTCCGCCTCGCGGTCGATGGGGTGGCCTTGCGGGTCCAGGCCCGTGTAGCGGATGCGCTGCCAGCGCGGCACCACGCCCCGCAGGCCCGGCACCGACAGGCAGCCCTCCCAGCCCTCCTCCTCGGCGTCGCCCAACGGCGTGATCACCGGGTTGATCAGCACCGTGCGCGGCACGGCGCCGGCATCCGGGTAGCGCTCGTTGCGGTCGAAGCCGAAGATCACCAGCTGCAGGTCCACGCCGATCTGCGGCGCGGCCAGGCCCGCGCCGTTGGCGTGCGCCATCGTCTCGAACATGTCGTCGATCAACGTGCGCAGCTCGGGCGTGTCGAACTGCTGCACGGGCTGGGCGATGCGCAGCAGGCGCGGGTCGCCCATCTTCAGGATCTGGTGGATGGTCATGCGGAAGTGCCGTTGTCAGGGGTTGGGGATGCGCCGGCCAGCAACGCCTGCAACCCCGCCTCGTCCAGCACGGGGATGCCCAGCTCGCGGGCCTTGTCCAGCTTGGAGCCCGCGTCCTCGCCGGCCACCACGTAGGTCGTCTTCTTCGACACCGAGCCGGTGACCTTGCCGCCGGCCGCCTCGATCATCTCCTTGGCGGCGTCGCGCGAGAGGGTGGGCAGCGTGCCGGTGAGCACCAGCACCTGGCCCAGCAGCGGCCGCGGGGCGTCGGAGGCGGTGCCCTCGATGGCCGGCCAGTGCACGCCCGCGGCCAGCAGCTGCTCCACCACCTCGCGGTTGTGCGCCTGCTCGAAGAACGTGCGGATGCTGGCCGCCACGATGGGGCCGACGTCGGGCACCTCCAGCAGTTGCGCCAGGCTCGCGTCCATCACGCGGTGGATGTCGCCGAAGTGGCGCGCCACGTCCCGGGCCGTGGTCTCGCCGACATGGCGGATGCCCAGGCCGTAGAGGAAGCGCGGCAGCGTGGTGGCCTGGCTGGCCGCGATGGCGTCCACCAGGTTCTGCGCGCTCTTGCCGCCCATGCGCTCCAGCGCGGCCAGCGTGGCGAAGCCCAGCTTGTAGAGGTCGGGCAGCGTGCGCACGATGTCGGCGTCCACCAGCTGGTCGACGATCTTGTCGCCGAGGCCCTCGATGTCCAGCGCGCGCCGGCCGGCGAAATGCAGCAGCGCCTGCTTGCGCTGCGCGGGGCAGAACAGGCCGCCGGAGCAGCGCCAGTCCACCTCGCCCTCGGCGCGCTCGATGGCGCTGCCGCAGACGGGGCACTTCCCGCCGAGGCGCTGGTAGAGGTCGAAGGGCGGCGAACGCTCGGCCTCCGGCTTCAGCGCCGCGGGCACCACGCCCACCACCTCCGGGATGACGTCGCCCGCGCGGCGCACGATCACGAGGTCGCCGATGCGCACGTCCTTGCGGCGCGTCTCCTCCTCGTTGTGCAGCGTGGCGTTGCTGACCGTGGTGCCGCCCACGAACACGGGATCCAGCTTGGCCACCGGCGTCATCTTGCCGGTGCGGCCCACCTGGATGTCGATGTCGCGCAGCAGCGTCGTCTCCTCCTGCGCGGGGTACTTGTGGGCGACGGCCCAGCGCGGCTCGCGCGACACGAAGCCCAGGCGCTGCTGCAGCGCCCGCGAATCGACCTTGTAGACCACGCCGTCGATGTCGAACGGCAGCGTGTCGCGCGCGTGGCCGATGCGGTCGTGGTACTCGGCCAGCGCGTCGGCCCCGTGCAGCACGCGGCGTTCGTCGTTGACGGGAAAGCCCAGCTTCTGCAGCGCATCCAGCAGGCCGTGGTGCGAATCGGGCACGTCCCAGCCGTCCACCAGCCCCAGGCCGTAGACGAACAGGCTCAGTGGCCGCCTGGCCGACATGGCCGGATCCAGCTGCCGCACCGCGCCCGCGGCGGCGTTGCGCGGGTTGACGAACACCTTCTCGTTCTTGGCGCCCGCCGCGATCGCCGCGCGCTGCCGCTCGTTGACGGCGTCGAAATCAGCGCGCGTCATGTACACCTCGCCGCGCACCTCCAGCACCGGCGGCGCCGCGCCCTTCAGCCGCGCGGGCACGCCCTTGACCTGGCGCAGGTTGTGCGTGACGTCCTCGCCACGCTCGCCGTCGCCGCGCGTGGCGGCCTGCACGAGGTGGCCATGCTCGTAGCGCAGGTTGATCGCCAGGCCGTCGAACTTCAGCTCCGCGGCGTAGGCCACGGGCGGGTCGGCGTCGGTGAGCTACAGTTCCTTGCGCACCCGCGCGTCGAACGCGCGGGCGCCCTCGGCCGTGGTGTCGGTCTCCGTGCGGATGCTGAGCATCGGCACGGCGTGCACCACCTCGTCCAGCCCGTCCAGCACGCGGCCGATGACGCGCTGCGTGGGCGACTGTGGCGTGAGCAGCGCGGGCCACCGGGCCTCCAGCGCCTGCAGCTCCTGGAACAGCGCGTCGTACTGCGCGTCGCTGATCTGCGGCGCGTCGTGGACGTAGTAAGCCTCGGCGTGCCGCTCCAGCTCGTCGCGCAGGGCCTGGACGCGGGCGGCGACCTGCGCGGGCGGTGGGATGGACGCGGCCTCGTCGGGCGGCTGGGACGGCTCGGAATCAGCGGGACGACTCATGCGCCCAGTGTAGGACGCCCCGGCCCGCGGGCCGGGGCGTCCTCACCCGGCAACCCGTCAGAAGGCCAGCCAGGCGAACAGGAAGACGCTGTCGGCATCCGAGGCAGCGCGGCCCGTGGCGCCATCCAGGCGGTCGTAGGCCGTCAGCTGTACGCCCACGCGGACGCTGGGGTCGAACAGGCCGGTGAGCGGCCGCTTGCCGGTGGGCGTCCAGTCCAGCTGCAGGCGCGTGCCGTGCGAGCCCGCGCCGGGCGCATTGACGCCGAAGCGCTGGGCGGTGGCGCCCCAGGTGGCGTCCCAGAAGTACGAGCCGGCCACGTTGTACTCGGTGAGGCCGCCGCCGCTGAAGCGCTCGTGGATCAGGTTGGCCAGCACGGTGGCCTGCTGGCCGTCGGGGCCCATCCAGCGCCAGCTGGCGTCGTAGCCGAGATCGCGGAGATGGTCCACGGCGGCCTGCGTGCGATCCGGCTGGTAGTCGGTGTTGAACAGCACGGCCCCCGCGTTCAGCGACGTGGCGCCGAAGCTGCCCCGCCACGCCAGGCGGGCATAAAGCGGCGAGCGCAGCGCACCGGCGTCGCGGTCGTCGGGGCCGAGGCCGAAGTCCTTCTGCAGCGCCGTGGACTGCATGCGGTAGGTGCCCAGCTCGCCATACCACGCGCCATCCAGCTGCGCGTAGCCCACGAGGCCGGTCGCCTTCTGGCCAAACGCCTCGTCCAGGATCGTGCCCGCGGACGGCCCGGGCGCGACGTTGGACCCGATCCACGGGAACATCCAGGCCGGCAGCGTGTTGAACGGGTCCTGCACGCCGGGGTTGTTGTTCAACGACGCGCCGTACAGCAGCGAGTGGTCGCCGCCCAGCGACGCGGTGGCGGCCGCTCGCAGGTCGATGTTGTCGATGGACGTGTGCTGCGCGATGCCGTCGTAGGTGAGCTGCGAGAACACGCCCAGGTGCTCGGCGATGCGCCCGGCGTAGAACAACGACACCTGGTCCAGCGTGAGGTTGTCGTTGCCCTTCAGCGTCGAGCCCTGGAGCTGGCGGCCATCCAGCCCGGAGGGGTCCTGCGAGGCCTTCGTGTGGGTGAAGCCGGTCATCACCATCGCGGCCAGCGGCAGTGGCGTGTCCCCGCCCTTGGTCATCGTGTAGCCGTTCAGCTTGAACTGGATGCCGAAGTCCGTCAGCTGCGGGCCGAAGGCCCCGACGTGGCAGCTCATGCAGGGCTGGCCGGTCTGGCGGGCGAAGCTGGGCACGGCCTGGGCCGCGACGGCGCACAGCGCCAGCGCCAGCGCGAGGAACGGCCGCAGGGCCGAGGACAAGGTGCGCGGCGCGCGCGCGGGGGCGAACGTCCTCATGGGGCGTCTCCTGGAGAGAGTGGTGGGCGGCGGTGACCACCCGTGCAGGCATCGGTCACCGTGTCAGCACCGGTGCATGCCGATCGGGCGCTGCGCGGTTCAATGACGAACGGGGCCAGGCGAAACTGCACATACCAGGCAGGGTATGGACGATACCCACCACCGTATCCCGCCGCCACCGCATTTGCCCGGGGGACGTCGTTCAGGCCCGGCTCAGGGTCGTTCCAGGCGGTAACGCTCGAACATCACGCCATTGAACGGGGCCTGCACCGTCTCCACCAGCCGGAAGCTCGCGCGCAGGAACACGGGGCGGCTGAACGGGGTGGCCCAGGCGTCCTGGCGCCCGCACCCCGCGGCGCCCGCGCGCAGCAGCGCCCGCGCGAGCAGCGACGAGCCGATGCCATGGCGACCGTGGCCGGCCGCCACGTACAGCGAGTGGACGTGGCCGCTGGCGAGGTGCACCCCGCAGAAACCCAGGGGGCGGCCGTCGTCGTCCAGCGCCAGCTCGGTGTCGGCGTCCAGGATCCAGCGGGCGAAGCGGGCCTCGTCGTCCGGCACCGCGCGCCAGGCGGCCACTTGCGCGGGCGAGTAGGCGCTGGGTCCGTAGGCGGCGGCCGCGTCGCGGTAGAGGGTGGCCAGCGCGGGCAGGTCGCCCACGCCGGCCCGGCGCCATCCGGCGACGCCGGGGGGACGCGGCGCGGTCACGCCGTCGCCCCCGCGCCTGCGGGCGCGCCCGCCGGGGGACCCATCAGCTGAAGAGCCGCCGCGCCCCCGGCGTGCCGGCGGCCAGGTCGCGCGAGGCCAGCGCCTGGTACAGGCGGCCGAGCTCCTCGTGGATGGCCTGGAACGCATGCAGGGTGATGGGCTGGCCCTGGTCGTCCACCACGGTGGCGTCCAGGTCGTCGGCCAGCGCGCGCGCCGCGCCGTGCCAGGCGGCGAAGGGCTCGGCGCTCTCCTCCGTCTGCGCCACGTCCAGGCCCAGCGAGAGCTCGCGCACCGCGGCCTGCCCGGGGTCGTCCGCCAGCGCGGCCTGCGCGTCGAAGGCCAGCACCAGCACCGGCGGCGCGCCCTCGTCCGCGGCGGGCAGCACCAGCCGGCCGGGCACCGCGCCCGGCACGAACCCGTGGCGCGCGGCGCATTGCGTGAGGTAGCCCACCGACCAGGCCACGGAGTTGGCGCGCAGCAAGGCCACCAGCTGGGCATCGTGCTCGGTGGCGAACTGGTCCAGCTCGCGGGCGCGGTTGACGGCCTCCAGCATGTCGGGGAAGTCGGCCGAGCCCCCCAGGCCCTGCGCGAAGGCCTCCACCTTCTGCACGAACTCCGAGAACTCGATCTCGTTCATCGCGCCGTGGCGGTTGGCCAGCTGCACGCCGGCCTGGAACTCGCCGTAGCTGGCGGACGCATGGGGCGTTTCCCACTCGCCGCTGGCCGCGTTCAGGCCCTCGACGTAGAACGGCTTGTTGCCCGCGCGGCGGCTGCCGGGCAGGTGTTGGAGGGCGGTGCTGCCGGGCACGGGCGCATCGACGCCGATGGTGGCGATCGCGTCGATCAGCGCGTCCACGCGCGGCTGGCGGCGCGCCGCATTGCGGGCCTCGATGAAGCCGAGGGTGGAGGACGCGCCGGCGGACATCGCGTCGGGGCCGCCGGGCGCGAAGCCCGGGCCCGCGTCGGCGACGCCGGCACCCGCGCCGCTGCCAGCCCCGCCCGGCATCGACGGCTCGACGCGCTGCCCGTCATCCAGGCCCGCTCGCCGGGGCGCCGCCCGGCGCGCCTGCCACCAGCCTTGCACCCCCAGGCCTCCCAGCACGAGGGCCGCCAGGGCGATGAGGGCGGTGGTGAGGTTCAACGGCATCCGCTCATTCCACCATGGACAGCGCGGCTTCCATGTCCACCGCCACGATGCGCGACACGCCCTGCTCCTGCATCGTGACGCCGATCAGCTGCTCGGCCATCTCCATCGCGATCTTGTTGTGCGAGATGAAGAGGAACTGCGTGCCCTTCTGCGACATCTCGCTCACCAGGCGCGAATAGCGCTCGGTGTTGGCGTCGTCCAGCGGCGCGTCCACCTCGTCCAGCAGGCAGAACGGCGCGGGATTCAGCATGAAGATGGCGAACACCAGCGCGATGGCGGTGAGCGCCTTCTCGCCGCCCGACAGCAGGTGGATGGTGGAGTTCTTCTTGCCGGGCGGCTGCGCCAGCACCTGCACGCCGGCGTCCAGGATCTCGTCGCCGGTCATCACCAGCTTGGCCTGCCCGCCGCCGAACAGGCTGGGGAACATCCGGCCGAAGTGCTCGTTGACCTGGTTGAAGGTCTTGGCCAGCAGGTCGCGCGTCTCCAGGTCGATCTTGTGGATCGCGTCCTCCAGCGTCCTGATGGCGTCGTCCAGGTCGCCGTTCTGCGCGTCGAGGAAGGTCTTGCGCTCGCGCGCCGCCACCAGCTCGTCCAGCGCCGCCAGGTTGACCGCGCCCAGCGCGTTGATCTCGCGGCCGATGCGGTCGATCTCGCCCTGCAGGCCGTAGAGCTTGACGTTGCCCTCCGTGATGCCCTGGCCCAGCTTGTCCAGGTCCACCTCGGCGGCCGTCAGCTGCTCCAGGTACTGCTGGCCGCCCAGCTGCGCGGCCTGCTCCTCCAGCTGCAGCTTGGTGATGGCGTCGCGCAGCGGCTGCAGGCTGCGCTCGAACTCCAGGCGCTGCTCGTCGGCGCGGCGCAGCTGCACGCTGAGGTCGTCGTACTCGCTGCGCACCGTGGCGAGCGCGGCCTCGCGCTCCATGCGGACGGCCAGCGCGTCCTCCAGGCCGGCCTGCGCCGCCGTGTCGTTGAAGCCCTCGAGTTCCAGCGACAGCTGCTCGCCCGCCTGCGTGTTGGCGCGCACCTGCGCCTGCGCGGTCTCGATCGAGCGCTGCAACTCGCCCTGGCGCGCGGCCAGCGCGCGCGTGGCGAACTGCGCCTCCTGCGCGCGGCGCTCCAGCGCGCGTAGCTGCTCGCGTGCGTCCGACAGCCGGCGGTCGGCGTTGATCGTGCCCTCTTCCAGCTCGGCCTGCCGCTCCTGCGTGACGCCCAGCTGCATGTCCAGCTCCTCGAAGCGCGCCTCGCCCGTCATGCGGCGTTCCTGCAGGGCTTCGTCCTGCGCGTCGATCTCGGCCAGCTCCTCCTCCAGCTGGCTGCGGCGCGACGACGCGGCCTCGGCCTGCGACGACAGGCGCAGCAGCTCCACGTGCAGCTCGTGCGCGCGCACCTGCGCCTCCGAGGCCTCGCGGCGCACCTGCTGCAGGCGCTGCGACGCGTCGGTGTACGCGGCCTCGGCGCGCACCTGCGCCGTGCGGGAGGCGTCCACCAGCATCGCCTGCGCCCGGCTGTCGCGCTCCAGGTGCTCGATCTCCTGCGCGCGGGCCAGCATGCCGGCCTGCTCGGAATCGGGCGCGTAGAAGCTGACGGCGAACTGCGAGACGGCGTGGCCCTCGCGGGTCATGATGACCTCGCCGTGGGTGAGCTGGGCGCGCTGCTGCAGGGCCTCGTCCAGGCTCTGAGCCGTGTACACGCCCTCCAGCCAGTCGTTCAGCAGGCCGATGAGGCCGGCGTCCTCCAGGCGCAGCAGCGCGGACAGGCGCGGCAGCGTGCGGTGGGTGTCGGGATGCGGCTGCTGCGGCGGCGTGTAGAAGGCCAGCTTGGCCGGCGGCGCGTCCTGCGCGAAGGCGCGCACGATGTCCAGGCGGCCCACCGACAGCGCGTTCAGGCGTTCGCGCAGCGCCGATTCCAGCGCCACTTCCCAGCCGGGCTCGATGTGGATGCGGGTCCACAGGCCGGCCAGCCCGTCCAGGCCGTGCTTGGCCAGCCAGGGCTTCAACTTGCCTTCGGTCTGCACCTTCTCCTGCAGCGCGCGCAGCGCCTCCAGGCGGGCGTTGAGGTCGGCCTGGCGCGACGTGTCGCGCTGCACGGCCGTGGCGGCCTCGCGGCGCTGCTCGTCCAGCGCGGGCACCTGCTCCGCCACCTCGTGCAGGCGGGCCTCGGTCTCGTCCTTGGCGGCGTCGGCCTCGCGGCCCCGGGCCTGCAGCTCGCTCAATCGCTGCAGGTCGGGCGACGCCAGGCCCTGGCGTTCCGCCGCCAGGCGCTCGCGTCGCGTGCGCAGCGCGCGCGACTGCTCCTCGATGCTGCGGCTTTCCGCGGCCAGCACCTGGATCTGCTGCTGCACCTGCGTCACCTCGCCGCGCTGCGCGTTGGCCCGCTGCTGCGCGGCGCGCACGGCTTCCTCGAAGTCGGGCAGGCGCATCGATTCCTCTTCCGCCTGCGCGGCCAGCATCGCGGCCTCCTCGTCGGCGCCGGCGATCTGGCCCGCGATGTCCTCCAGCTCCTGCTCGGCCGAGGCCTGGCGTTCCACCCACTGGGTGTTCTGCGCGTGCAGCTCGGCCAGCCGGGCCTGCGCGCGCTGGCGCCCTTCCACCACGTAGCGGATGCGCTCCTCCAGCCGGCTGACCTCCAGCTGCGCCTCGGCCAAGTGCCCCTGCGACGCGTGCAGCGCGTCGGACGCCGCGTAGTGCGCCTGGCGCACCGTCTCGAGCTGCGCCTCCACGTGCCGCAGGTCGGCCAGGCGAGACTCGAGCGAGTTGGTGGATTCGAGCACTGCCAGCTTCACGCGCTCGGCCTCGCCCGCGGCGTCGCGGTGCTTGAGGAACCACAGCTGGTGCAGCTTGAGCGTGCCCTGCTCCTGCAAGGCGTGGTACTGCGACGCGATGGCCGCCTGGCGCTCCAGCTTGTCCAGGTTGGCGTTGAGCTCGCGCAGGATGTCTTCCACCCGTGTGAGGTTCTCGCGCGTGTCGCGCAGGCGGGCTTCCGTCTCCCGGCGGCGCTCCTTGTACTTGGAGACGCCCGCGGCCTCCTCCAGGAACAGCCGCAGTTCCTCCGGCCGCGACTCGATGATGCGCGAGATGGTGCCCTGGCCGATGATGGCGTAGGCACGCGGCCCGAGGCCGGTGCCGAGGAACACGTCCTGCACGTCCCGGCGGCGCACGGGCTGGTTGTTGATGAAGTAGCTGCTGGCGCCCTCGCGCGTGAGCACGCGCTTGACCGCGATCTCCGAGAACTGGTTCCAGATGCCGCCGGCGCGCGCGGAGGCGTTGTCGAACACCAGCTCCACGCTGGCGCGGCTGGCCGGCTTGCGCGAGCCCGAGCCGTTGAAGATGACGTCCTGCATGGACTCGCCACGCAGCTCGCTCGCCTTGCTCTCGCCCAGCACCCAGCGGCACGCGTCCATGATGTTGGACTTGCCGCAGCCGTTGGGGCCGACGACGCCGACGCGCTGGCCGGGCAACTGGAACGTGGTGGGCTCGGCGAACGACTTGAAACCGGCGAGCTTGATCTGATTGAGCCGCATGGACGCCCGGGCACGGGTGGGGCCGGCAAGGCCGGGCCAGCCGCGCGGCACGCCCGTCCTCGCCCGCTGCAACCCATTGATTTTCAAGGAGTTATTGCCAGCCAAGCGACCCTGCTGGGAAGGCCCTTGGGCGGCGGATGAGAACCGGCGATGATACCATCCCGGCCCTCCCGAACGTCTTTGCAGCGGCCCGTCGCCGGCGCCGCCTGCGCTGTCCCGCCCATGGCCAAGAAGTCCCCTGCCCCCGCCTCGAAGTCCGCCCGGAAGAAGGCCGCCGCGTCGCCCTCGGCGCCCGGCGCCGACGCGCCGAAGAAGGCCGCCAAGGCGCCCGCCGGCACCGCCGCGCTGGCCATCGGCACGCGCGACATGCCGCCCAACCCGCCCACGGCGCCGTCCAAGACGCTGCACGTCTTCCCCAACCCCAGCCCGGGGCGGGACTACGTCATCCAGTTCCAGATCCCCGAGTTCACCTGCCACTGCCCGCTCACCGGCCAGCCGGACTTCGCGCACTTCGTGATCGACATGATCTGCGACGCGCAGTGCATCGAGCTGAAGAGCCTGAAGATGTACATGTGGAGCTACCGCGACGAGGGCGCGTTCCACGAGAAGGTCACCAACACCATCCTCGACGACATCGTCGCAGCCACGAACCCGCGCTTCGCGCGGATCAGCGCGCGCTGGTACGTGCGCGGCGGCATCTACACCAACGTGGTCGCCGAGCACCGCCAGCCCGGCTGGACGCCCGCGCCGCGCGTCGACCTGCCCGCGCATCCCACCGCGTCCGGCCTGCTGTGAGCCGGGGCGCCTCGCCGGCTGTGGAGCGGCCCGCGTACCAGAAGTTCGACGTGATCGTGCAGCCCAGCCTGATCGACGGGCACGGCGTGTTCGCGGCGGAGTACGTGCCGCCGCGCCTGAAGATTGGCGAGATCCGCGGCGAAGCCATCAGCATCGCCGAGGGCCGGCGCCGCGCCGCGGGGCTGCACCGCATCATGATCGTGGAGGTGTCCGACCGCACGGCGATCGACGCGTCCGCCTCCACCGACCCGATGCGCTTCACCAACCATTCCTGCCAGCCCAACGCGCGGTTGGCGATCATCGCGGGGCGCATCGAGTTCTATGCGCTGCGGCCGATCGCGCCGGGCGAGGAGATCACGGTGGACTACGGCGTGACGCACCACGAGGGCAAGCTGCGCTGCCGCTGCGGGGCACCCAACTGCGTGGGGGCGCTGTAGGCCCCTGGGCCACTCGAGGGCCGGCAGCGCTGCCGCTGTGTGGCGCCCGACAGAGCGGGGGGCCGAAGACCCAGGCGCTCAGTGCGGTCCGCGTCGCAACTGCTTCATCAACAGGCGCGCATTCACGCGGTGGCCGGCCTGGGCCACGATCAGCGCGTGCAGCTCTTCGGTGGACCGGGCGTGGCCGGCCGCGCCGGTGAGCAGCTGCAGGGCGCCCGCGCCCAAGTGGGCGGTGAGCACGCGCAGCGCGTGGCCGATGGCGGCCGACGGCAGCGCGGCCTGCGTGCCGGCGCCGTCCGGGCCGACGAACAGCGCGCCGCCGGTGCCGGTGGCGGGATCGTGGGGGTTGAATGTGTTGGCGGTGTCGGCGGCATGGCCAGCGTCGGCGGCAGCGACCGAGTCGGCGGCATGCGCAGCGTCGGCCGCCTTGGCGGTATGGACCGCGCTGGCCGCGTCTACCGCGCCGGCCGATGCGGCCGCGTCGGCCGACGCCGCTGCCCGCATGACATCCCGCGAAGAGGGCTGACCCGCGACGTCGTCCGGGCGATACGTGGGGCCCGTGCCCAGCGTGCCGGCACCGGTGTCGGCCCATTCGGGCAGTTGCGCGGCGCCGAACGTGGCGGCCGCGTTCTCCATCCGGCCGAGGTCGGGCGAGATGGCGCGCACGCTGCGCAGGAAGCGGGCACGGTCCTCGTCGTCGCCGATGGACGCCGCCAGCCGGGCGATCAGGCCCGTCGCGTCGGACGTGGCGCGCACGGCACGGCGCATCAGCACCTTGGCGATCGGGCCCAGCACCTCGGTGAGCACCTGTTCCACCGTCACACGCCAGGCCATCTCGCCGAGGCCGTCGGGCACGACGTGCTGCAGGCCCCCCCAGGCGGACGGCGTGGCGTCCAGCGCGCCGAAGCCGCTGGGCCACGCGCTGCGCAGGCTGCCGGGGCCGGAATCGAGGAACGGCGCGGGCGGCGGCGCCGCGACGGCGGCCGATTCCAGGCCGGCGGCGGCGCGCAGGGCGTGCCGGAAATCCGCGGCGCTGGCGTAGCGGGCGGCCGGATCCTTCTCGATCGCGCGGCGAACGACATCGTCGAAGCGGTCGTCGCGCGGCACCTCGTGGCGTCCCGGGGCGTCGGGCGCGCGCGCGGCGACGCTGACGGGCAGCGGCTGCTCGTTGAGCGTCTTGTACATCGCCACCTCCGGCGTGCCGGCGAACGGGGCCCGGCCCACCAGCAGCCGGTACAGCAGCACCCCCGCGGCGAAGACGTCCACGCGATGGTCCAGCGGCGCGCCGGTGTACTGCTCGGGCGCGATGTAGCCGGGCGAGCCGGTGATGACGGTGTCGTCCTCCTCCGGTTCGTGCGCCAGGCGCGCGATGCCGAAATCGGTAAGCTTGACGCGCCCTGCCGGCGTGACCAGCAGGTTGGCGGGCTTGATGTCCCGGTGCCAGACGCCGGCCCCGTGGGCCACCTCCAGCGCCTCGAGCAGCTGGTCCATGATGTGGACGACCGCGGCCTCGGGCGGGCGCGGCGCGTTGGCCAGCCATTGCGACAGGTTGCGCCCGTCGACGTGCTCCATGACGATGTAGGCCGTGCCCTCCTCCTCGCCATACTCGTGCACGGCGACGATGCCCGGATGGGCGAGGCGACCGACGGCCTGCGCCTCATGGCGGAAGCGCGCGGACAGCGCCGAGGCGCTGCGGTCGATGTCCTCGACCGGCAACGGGCGGCGGGGCAGCGTCTTGATGGCCACGGCGCGTTCGATGACCGGATCGAAGCCGCGATACACGACGCCCATGGACCCCTCGCCGATCAGGTCGGTGATGAGGTACTTGCCCAGGCGTTCGGGGGGTGGCACAGCAGGTTGGCGTGGGTTCGGCGGCGGGTCGACGAAACGCCGGCGCGCGGCAAACGACGTTCCCGCCGCAGTCGCTCGGCGGTGACGAAGTGTCCCACGCACGCCGTCTGGCCGCCCTCCCTACGACGGGGGGCGATGGCCCGGCGCGCGGGGTGCCTGCAGCCCGCGCAGCCGGTGGCACGCGGCCGTCAGGTCCGCCCGAACACGAAGTCCAACGTGGCGGTGCTGGCCGCGTTGCACTGCGTGTTGAGCTTGGCGATGTCGATGGGCGAGTCCAGCGGCTTGACTTCCGTCTGGCCCACCACGATCTGGCGGGAGACGCTCTGCGCGCCGTTGATGATCTGCGTGCACTGCGACGCCGGGACGTTGGTGTAGCTGAGCACTGCCGTGTCGGGCGTGTTGCCCGAGTTGTCCACCAGCGTGATCTGGCCCGAATAGCTGTTGCGCGCCGTGCGGCCATTGGCGTCCGCCCGCGTCTCGGGGATGACGCGCGAGCCCACCGCGATCGCCGTGGTGAGGCCGGTGTAGCCGTACTGGCCGTAGTTCTGCTGGGCCGCGCCGATGATGGAGCTGACCTCGCCGATGGTGCTTTGCACTTGCGCGTTGGACTGCGAGTTCTGGTAGTAGCTGATGCCCAGCGCCAGCACGATGCCGCCGATGACCAGCGCGAGCATGCTGAACACGAGCGCGTTGCCGCGTTGCACGGCGCGGCCGCGATGCGTGCGGCGGGAAGGGGCGGCTTGGGGACGGGTCGTCACGATCGGGTTCTCCTCGGGTGGCGCGGTGGCCGGGGTTTGTGATGGATGGACTGCCAGGCGGTGCGCCCGCGTCAACGCGCGGGATGCGCCGCGTCGTATTGCGACTTGAGCGACATCAGCGTCGACGGCTCCATGAGGTTGGCGAAGGTGGCCGGCACCGTCATCGACGCAACGCCCATGAAGGTTGCCACGCTGGCGAAGAACCCCACCAGCGCCAAGTTGGCGATTACCGCCGCGTTTTTCACCCGCTTCAGCACGCGGTCGCCTTCGGTGGTGCCCAGCTGGATCAGGACGTCCGAGAACGACGCGCTGGAGCGCTGCAGCGTGGCCGCGCGCGACAGCAGGTACGGCGAGACGAGGCCGCGCCGGAAGGCGTCGATGGTGCCCGTGGGGTTCTCGTCCAGCGCGGCGAGCACGCGGCCGAGGTGCCATCTCATCCACGCCGACGAACGCTGCGCGACGTCCTCGATGCTGCCCTGCAGCGTCTCGCCCGTCTTCAGCATCATGGCCATGCTGCAGAAGAGCATGCCGGACTGGAAATCGCGGTACAGGCCGAAGACCGGCCAGCCTTCCACCCGCAGCCGCGCCGCGCCCTTCCAGCGCGGCAGGGACCACGCCACCAGCGCGAGCAGCACGCCGACGGCCGCCATGGTGGGCCCGCCCCAGGTGGCGGCCACCTGCGCGATGGTGCGGGCCCAGCCGTTCATGCCGGCCCAGAGCGCCTCCTGCGCGAAATCCGGCGTGGACCGCTCGATGGCGAGGATCACCTGCGACAGCAGGGCGATCAGCACATGGCAGATGGGCAGCGTGACGGCGGGCAGCGCCGCGTACGACAGCATCAGCCGCGTCATCTCCTGCTGCTTGTCGATGGCATCGGCCAGCGCCAGCAGGGCCTGCGCCTTGTCCGACGCGCGGTCCACGGCCAGCAGCAGCATCGCGTCGCCGGCAGGCACCACGCCCGCCAGCAGGGACGACACGCTGCTCGCGTCCTCGCCGCGCTGGTGGCGCTGCAGCACGATGCGCAGCGCGCGGGCGCGGCTGCCCTGGCGCGTGGCCTGGGCGTTGGCGATCTCGCCCTCCAGGAAGCTGACCATCGCCTCGTTGCGGCGGTACATCTCGGCGAAATCACGGTAGAACTCCGCGCGTCGTCGGCGGAAATCGAGCAGGCCGAGCCACGCGCCGGCGCCGCGCCACGCCGGCATCATGCGTGGCGCTCCAGCACCGCCACGCCCACGTGGGGCGGCAGGATCTCGAATCGCTCGAAGCCGTCGAACTCCTCGCAGTTGCGCACGTCGATCTCCCCTTTCAGCGCCTTGTGGAGCGCGTGTTCGAACACCGTCTTGCCGGTCATGTCGCCGCTGGCGAAATCGCGGTCCGACCGGGCGCGGAAGTGCTGCAGCGCCGCGTCGTCGTCGTTGTCGCGCACGTGGCGCAGCCACGTGCGATCGGGCTGCAGCATCTCGGCGACGATGGTCTTGCCGCGCGTGCCGCGGCCGTCGCAGGCGGGGCACCCGCCCGGGCGGGTCCAGCGCAGGCGCGTGGTGGGCAGGTGGAAGCGCCGCCGCAGCACGTCCTCGATGTCGAGGACGTCGGGGTCGACGCGCAACGCCTCGGGCGTGGCCATCGCGCAGTGCACGCACACCAGCGGCACCAGCGCCTGGTAGACCAGCAGGTTGATGATGTTGGGCCCGGTGAGCGCCTGGCGGCTGACGCCGATCTGGTCGTTGGTGAGGCGCGGAATGATGTTGGACACCAGGTGCGCGTGCACCGTGCCCATGGCGAGGTGGCCCGTCTCGGCTACCTGCAGGGCGAACAGCGCCGTGAGCTTGTCGCGGATCTCTCCCAGCATCACGCCGTCGGGATCGGACCTCATCAGCGCGCGCATCACCTCCGCGTAGCGGCGCCGCGTCTCCTCCTCGTTGCCCAGGTCGCGCAGCACCTCGATCTGGTGCGCACCCGCGATCTCGTACTCGATGGGATCCTCCACCGTGTAGATGGCCTTGTGCGCCAGGCCGGGCAGCGTCTCGATGAAGGTCTTCAGGCTGGTGGACTTGCCCGAGCTGGTGACCCCTGCCAGCAGCACGATGCCCTTGCCGGCGCGTCCCGCCAGCCGCAGCAGGCGCAGGTGGCTGGGCGCGTAGCCGGCGTTCTCGAACGTGATGCGGTTCTCGTCGCCCGTGCGCAGGATCCGCACCACCGTCTTCGGCCCCAGCCGGCCCTTGATGTTCTGGTAGCGCAGCTGGCCCGCCGTGCCCGGGATGTTCAGGTCGATCATGCAATCGACGAACTGCTCCGCGTGGTACTGCGAGACGTTGTTGCCCTTGCGCGTGCTGTTGTAGCCCGCCGCGATGGCGTCCACCGCCTCCTTCCTGCTGTAGCGGCCGGACTGCCCGTCCGGCAACGGCTCCATGCGACCGTCGACGCGGATGCGCACCAGCGCCACGTGGCCCCGCACCTCGACGTGGAGGTCCGTGGCGCCCGTGGGCACGGCCAGCTCGATCCAGCGGTCGAACAGCTGCATCGGCCCGCCCTTGGCCGACAGCTTGCCGGCGTGGCCCGCATTGCGCAGGATCTCGCGCAGCACGTGGGGCTCGGCCACCAGCTCCTCGACGACGGTGTACTGGCGGGTGCGCAGCGCACCCTTCACCGCCTTGACCGTGGCGTCGAGCGCCGCCTTCTCGGCCGCACCCATGGCCGCGCGCACCAGGCGCGCCTGCTTGGCGCCGGTGTCCAGCGCCACCAGCTTCTCGTGCAGGGCGGCGGGAAGCTGGTAGATGGCTTCCTGGCCGACCGTGAGCAGCGCCAGGTAGGCCGGCACCTGATGAAAATGCGTGAGCACCTCGGCCGCGGCCTCGGTGGGGCGGAAGCCGCTGTCGGGCGCGGGCGCGCGGGGGGCCGCACGCGCGGGCGCCTGCGCCGGCGGGGGCGAGGCCGCGGAGGCCGGCGCGGGCGGGCCCGCGGCCGCGCGGCGCGAGAAGAAGCTCATCGCGGCGCCGCCAGCAGGAACGTCCGGCTGGTGGTGGCTGGCCGCGCGGCGCCCTCTTCGGCAGGCGTGGCGCGCGCCAGCACCACGCGGTCCGGCGTGATGGACGCGACGTGCCACGGCGTGCCGGGGACGGGCTGGCCAGCTGCCAGCAGCCACGAGGCGCCATCGACGCCGACCTCGGCGAGCGACCGGCCCGCGCTGGCGAACACGCCGCTCACGCGCAACGTGGGCTCGAGGGGCGGCAACGGCCGGGCACGCGCCGCCGCCGCGACCGGAGAGGTTCCCGGCGTGGACGCCGCCGCGGACGCCGCCGGGGCCACCAGGGCCGCGGCGCGGGCCGCGTTCTGCGACATCGTTGCCTCCAGCACCACGCGCTGGGAACGGCTGTAGTCGGCGATGGTCTGCGCCGCGGACAACGCAGGTGCGACGGCGAGCGTGGCGAGCGCGGCCACGCGCACGGCGCAGCGGCGGGCGGGGTCGCGGCCACGGTGGAGGGCGGCACCCGGAATCAGGACCTGGACGGGATCAGTGGGCTGCGGCATAGAAGGCTCCATGGGCCGAGAACCTGAGCAGCGCGCGGGGGTCGGCGCCCTCTCCCACGTCCACGCGCACCGATTCCCAGCTGACGAAGGACGGCGCGTTGCGCAGCGCCTCGAGGATGAACGGACCCGGGACGTTGCGCAGCGTCGCCTCGCCCGCCAGCAGGGCCTGCGGATGGCTGAAGGTGGACGGCACGTCGGGCACGCGCGGCCACACGGAAGGCCGCTTCAGTTCCAGCGGCACATCGGCGTCGCGCCACACCTGCAGTTGCGCGCCCGCCTGCTCCAGCGCATCGGGCAGCGGCCCCAGCCGCGCACCGGAGGCCGCTGGCAGCGCCACGCGCGGGATGCGGATGGAGCGGGTGGTGCGCGCGGCGTCCAGGCCCGGCACCGGCGAGCCCGGCGCCGTGAGCAGCTCCAGGCGTTCATGCGGCACCGCGCGGCGCAGGTCGTCCCACGTCCCGCCCTGGCGCACCCAGTCGCGCGAGCAGCGCTGCGCGCGCGCATCGCACTCGGCCGAGGCCAGCCGCCAGCCGGGCACCCACACGCGATACGCGAACATGTCGGTGACGGCGGCCACCAGCGCCTGGCGCTCGGCGGCCATGCGGGGACGCTCCAGCGCCAGGGCCGCCAGGTAGCGCGGCACCGGGTCGGCGGCGGCGGCCGCGGCCGCGGCGATCCGGCGCTGTTCCACCGCGCGCGCGTGCTGCACGCCCATCCAGGCGCCGGCCAACGCGAGCACGATGCCCGCCGCGATGGCCAGCGGCCACGGGTTGAGCGGGATCGGCACCAGGCGCGCGCCGCGGTCGGCACCCATCGCGAGCCACTCGAAATCGGCCGGCTCGCAGTTGGGATAGGCAACGGGGTTGTCGCTCCAGATCGGGCGATCGTCGGCCCCGAGTGCGTTGCGGGCCTCGGCTTCGTGGCTCAGCACGTCGACGACCGGCACGCCGTCCTCGAGGCAGACCACGTAGTAGCGGTCCTCCTTGCGGGCGCCGCCGGCCGGGACGCCCAGCACCAGCGCGGCATTCGGCGCGGTGGCGCCCACGCGGTGCGCGAAGCAGGCCGCGGCCGACAGCACGCCCTTGGGCAGCGCCACCGCTTCTTCCGACGCGCGCGCCTGGTACATGCCGTAGCGCAGCTGCTCGCCCACCTGGGCCTGCGCGACGTGCGTGGCCTCGCTGGTGAGCGACTGCGCCTCGCGGAGTGCCCGTGCGCGGCTCTTGCCGGCCGACGGCGCGCGCCACAGCAGGCCGCCCAGCAGCTCGCCGGCCGCGGTGTGCGCGATGACGCGCTCGATGGTGGGCGGGGCGGCGGCGTTCACAGGATCGTGGGCCGCACGAAGATCACGAAATCCTCGCGCAGGCGCGACAGGGCCTTGCTGCCGCCGAGGCCGACGGGGGCGTCCTCGGTGAGCGCTCGCCGGTCGTCGCTGGACACCGCCCGACTGAGGCCGGTGATCACGAGCACCTGGCCGGCCTTCAGCGCCACCGTGGCCTGGTCGTTGATGGCGGTGGTCTCGGGCGTCTGCACCGTCTGCTGCGCGAGGCCGGTGCCCGACGTGAAGTTCACCAGCTGCACCAGCGACGACAGCCCGATGCCGAACTTCAGCAGCACCGTGTTGTTGTCCAGGATGAAAGGCTGCGCGAGGTAGCGATCGCCGGTGGTGACGGTGGACGTGACCAGGCCCGGCGCGCCCACGCCGGCATTGGTGGCCACGCCCGGCACCGTGGCACTGACGTACGCGCGCCCGCCGAGGCTGGACTTGCGGTCCCACGTGCGATTGAGGGCCAGCAGGCTGACCTCGCGGTGCTGCGTGGAGACGCCGTACTCGTTCAGCAGCTTGACCAGCGCGCTGCTGCCGCCGAAGTGCTGCGTGGCGCTGGTGGTGACCCCCGACTGCGTGGGCGTGAGGATGCTGAAGCCGATGTTGGCCGCCGTGGTGCTGGCGAGCGTGGTGGGCGAGCCGAAGGTGCCGGAGTACGCGTTGCCCAGCGCCGTGAGCACGGCGTTCCACTCGATGCCGCGCTCGTCCGACTCGTTGCGCGTGACGCTGTAGATGTCGAACTGGATCTGCGCCTGGCGCAGCAGGCTCTCGTTCTCGGCACGGATGAAATCGCGCACCTTGGACAAGGTTTCCTTCGTGGTGGTGACCGCGATGCGGCCCGAGCCTTCCGAACGCACCGCCGACGAGCCGGGCACGTCCTTGATGATCTGGTTGACCGCGGCCAGGATGGACGCCACCGCGTTGGCCTTCCCGTGCTCCGCGACGTCGTTGCTGGCGCTGGCCGAGCTGCTCGTGCCGCCGCTGCCGGCGCCACCCGAGCCACCGGCGGTGGCCTGGTCGGCGCCGCCCAGCCCGAGCTTGTAGTCGGTCTCGCCGTCCAGGGTGGCGACCTCGAAGAACTCGGTCCGGAAACGCTCGATCACCACCACGCCGTCCCGGTACTCCCAGGACAGGCTGAGCTGGTCGGCCACGAGGTTGAGGTAGCCCTCCAGCGTGCCCGCCCAGCGCATGGCCACCGCGTTGACCGAGGTGTCGCGCGGTGCGGGTGCGGGACCCACGGGCACGGGCGCCGGCAGGGCGGCGAGCCCGCCCGTGCCGCCGGCGCCCGGACCGGCGCCCGGACCGCTGAGGGAGGGCAACGGCACCGCGGAGGCCGGCCCCGGCGGCGGCCCGCCATAGCCACCGGCCGCGACGCCGGCCCGCGGGGTGGCCTCGGCGCCCGTGAACACGTCCGCCTTGACGCGCACCGCCACCCCGGTGACGGCCGTGATGCGGTCGACCACCGTGCGCAGCGACACCTTGCCGCCCGTGGCGACGTCGTCGAACTGCAGGCGCACCGGCTCCGTGAAGATGCTGGGCAGGTGTTCGCCGGAGCCCATCGGCACCGAGACCGACCCGATCCAGGGCGCCGCGGCGCGTCGCAGCACGGGCCGCGCCGCCTGGTCGGTGGCGCGGCGCAGGGCATCGGCGGGGCCGGCAAGCGGCGGCTCGTCGGACTGCTGCGCCAGCGGCGGCACGGCCGTGAGCGGCGCGATGGCCGCGGCGCCATTGGCATGGTCGGATTGCACCCGGTGCGAGACGTCCGGGGTGGTGCAGGCGGCCAGCAGCATCGCCAGCACGGGCGGGGCGAGCGGCACGCGCCGCGCGGAACGGAGGACGGGGATCATGGGAGTCGGCATTCCTTGGCCTGCTCGCCCTGGCGCGTGATGCGCACGAGCGGCGGATGGTTGGCGTAGACGCAGGCTTCGAGCGGGTAGTCGCTCTCGCGGATGCCGGCGGAGCCCAGCACCGCCTGCAACGCCACCTCGAACGAGCCCTCGTAGGCGTCCGGCGCACCGATGAGGAAGTTGCGCGCCGCGTCCCACTTGACGCGGTATCCGGCGTCCGCGGCCCAGCGCTCCAGCGTGTGCGACAGCGTGATGTCCTGCGTGCGCACTTCCCAGCGCAGCGGCGGCAGGGGCGAACCGCCCCCTGCGGCCGGCACGACGGCCGGCGTGACCGCGGGTGCGACGGCCGGCACGGCCCCGGCATACGGCCGCACGGGCAGCGCGGCCGCCAGGCCTCCCGCCGGATCGATGGCACGCGCCTCGGACGCGTGCGCCGCGCCCGCAGGCCAGACCACCCCCGCGACGAACAACGCGGTGCCTGCGGCGGCGCCCGCCGCGGCGAGCAGCGAAGCGCGCCGGCTCATCGGACCGCCACGAAACGCACCACGTGCTCGCCGACCGCCTGCGCGCAGATGGGGTAGCCCTGCGCCTGCAGCCCGGCGACCACCTGGCCCACGGCCTCGAGGAACGACCCCGCGTCCAGCCGCAGCGAACCGGTGACCGGCGCGGACACCGGCGTGTCCCACTGCACGTCGTAGCCCGCGCGCTCGCCCCAGCGGCGGACCGAGGCGGCGATGTCGCGGTCGGTGCGCTGGATCTCGAACACGGGTGCCGCAAGGGGCACGGCGCCGAGCGCCGCGGCCGCGGCATCGAGCGTGCGCACGGCGCCGGAGGTGGTCCAGCGGATCACCGCGCCCGTGCGGCGGGCCGGCGCCTGGGACGCCCCCGGGACCGCCTCCGACAGGTCCGCGGCGGCGCGGTCGCGCAACCGGGCGGCATCCACCCCACGGGCCAGCAGGGCGGACCGCAGCGCGGCCACCCGCGCCGTGGCCAGGCCGTCGTGCAGCGACACGTCCCCGCGCCCTTCGAGCGTGACGATATCCTGCGCACCCAGCCGGGCCACCAGCGCGTCGATGGCCGCGCGCGCCTCCGGCGTCATGGTGGCGCTGCCCACGGGAAACAGCACCGGCTCGTCATGTTGGCGCTCGGGCTGGGACCAGTGCCACGGGGCGGCGCCGAGCCCGGGGGCCACGCTGGCGAGCTGGCGCCCGTCGTCGATGGCGCGCGCGAGCGGTGCCACGGCCGAATCGGGCGACGTCGAACCGCGCGTTGCAGCGGCAGGCGACGAGTCGATCTCTTCCTCGGATGTGCCACCCGCGGGCGCGGCGGGCAGCGGCGGCGGCAATGCCTCGGCGGCCCGCCCCGGCGCATCCGCGGGGGCACGTCGCGCCGCCGGCATCGGCGCCAGGCCGCCATGCACCACCCGCGCTCGCGCGCCCCCGAGCGCCAGCGTGAACTCGGGCGCCGCGCTGTGCACAACGACGTACGGGCCGCGCGCTTGCGGCAGCAGCAGCTCCAGCGACTTGCCGGCGAAGATGGCGGGCATCGGCTCGCCGGGCTGGACCTGGAAGTAGACGTTGCCCGCGCCGTCGCTGAAGACCTGCACGGGGCGGGCGGCGCGATCGCCCTCGGTGGCGTACCCGAAATCGTAGCGGCCCAGCATCTGGCGGCCGGGCAGCGACAGCGCATTGCCGCCCGCGGTGACGAGCAGCGCGGCCAGCACGGCGCGCGGGAAGGCGGGACGGAGTCTCATGGTGGATCGGGCACGGCGGTTGCGACCGGGCCGATTCTGGGAGGACCCTCACCGGGCGACCTGCGCCAAACGGGCCCGAAACCCGTGCGAATGCCGGGGGCGCGCGGAACCCGCGATTGCCCACGATCGCCCGCGACGCGCCCGCGTGGCGCGCCACCGTGTCGCCGCTCAGCCCACCGGCCGCGCCCGCCCGCTGGCCGCCAGCAGCCAGATGCCCGCCAGCACCGCCACCGTCCCGGCCGCGATCCAGCCCGTGAACGGCTCGCCCAGGATCACGACGCCCATCAGGATCGTGCTGAGCGGCCCGATCATGCCGGTCTGCGCCGCCACCGTGGCGCCCACGCGCTCGATGGCCATCATCACCATCAGCACCGGCGCCACGGTGCAGGCCACCGCGTTGAGCAGCGACAGCCAGAGCACGGGCGTGGCCACGTGCGCGGCCGCCAGCGGGCGCACCAGCAGGAACTGCCCGATGCAGAACACGCACGCCACCGTGGATGCGAGGCCGGTGAGCCGCAGCGAGCCCAGCCGCCGCACCACCTCGCCCGAGAAGAGCAGGTAGCAGGCATACGACACCGCGCTGCCGAACACCAGCAGCGCGCCCCAGGCCACGTGCGGGCCGGCCAGGTGCAGCTCGTGCCCGAACACCAGCAGCACGCCGCCGTAGCTCACGGCCAGCGCGGCCAGTTGCGCGCGGGCCACGCGCCGCTTGTACAGCACGCGGCCCAGGAACAGCACCAGCGTCGGGTTGAGGTACAGGATCAGTCGCTCGAAGCTGGCGCTGACGTAGGCCAGGCCCGCGAAATCGAGGAAGCTGGCCAGGTAGTAGCCGGAGAACCCCAGCGCCGCCACGATGCCGCGGTCGCGCCACGACAGCGCCGGCCGCCCCCGCCCCGCCCACCACGCCAGCGCGGCGAACAGCGGCAGCGCGAACAGCATGCGGTACATGATGAGCGTGACCGCGTCCACGCCGTGCCGGTAGGCCAGCTTGACGATGATGGCCTTGCCCGAGAACGCGACCGAGCCGGCCATGGCCAGCGCCAGGCCCGGCCACAGGCGCGGGGCGCCACCGGCGGCCACGGCGCGCTCGGCCACGCGCGTCTCCACCGCGCCGGCCTCGCGCGGCGCCCCGACCTCACCAGCCAACGGCCGCCCCGTCGCGCCGCGGATCGCTGGCCGCCACGTAGCCGTCCACGGCTGGATCGCCCAGGCGCCAGATGAACTGGCCCGCGCCGAAATCCTGGTACGAGTCCGTCGTGGCCACCAGCCGGTGGCCGCGGTCGGCCAGCGCCCGCGCCACCGCGCGCGGCAGGTGGGACTCGACGCCCAGGTCCAGCCCGCCATCCACGCGCCAGCGCGGCGCGTCGCACGCGGCCTGCGGCGGCTGCGCGAAGTCGATCATGCGCACCACGGCCTGCACGTGGCCCTGCGGCTGCATGTGGCCGCCCATCACGCCGAAGCTCATCAGCGGTTGGCCGGCGCGCGACAGGAAGGCCGGGATGATCGTGTGGAACGGCCGCTTGCCCGGCGCCACGACGTTGGGGTGCGCCGCGTCCAGCGAGAAGCCGTGCCCGCGGTTCTGCATCGAGATACCCCACCCCGGTATCACGACGCCGGAGCCGAAGCCCATGTAGTTGCTCTGGATGAAGCTCACCATGCGGCCCTGCGCGTCCGCCGCGGTGAGGTAGATGGTGCCCGCGGGCGGCGGCAGGCCCGGGCCGAACACCTGCGCGCGGCGCGGGTCGATCAGGCGTGCGCGGTGCGCCAGGTAGGCCGGGTCGAGCAGGTCCGCCACGCCCACCGTCATCGCCGCGGGTTCGGCCACGTGGCGGTAGGCATCGGCGAAGGCCAGCTTCACCGCCTCGATCTGCAGGTGCGCGGCGTCGGCGCTGTCCACGCCGTGCGCGCGCAGGTCCAGGTGGTCGAGGATGCCCAGCGCGATCAGCGCGGCCAGGCCCTGGCCGTTGGGCGGGATCTCGTGCAGCGTGACGTCTCGGTAGCCGTGGTGTATCGGCGTGACCCATTCCGGCGCCGCCGCGGCCAGGTCCTCGCGCGTCATCGCGCCCCCGTGCGCCGCCGCGTGGGCCGCGATGGCGTGCGCGATCTCGCCCAGGTAGAAGGCCTCCCCGCGCGTGGCCGCGATGGCGCGCAGCGCGCGCGCGGCGGCCGGGAACGCGAAGCGTTCGCCCACCGCCGGCGCCCGCCCCTGGGGCAGGAACGCCTCGGCGAAGCCGGGGCCGCGCGCCAGCTCGGGCAACGCGGCGGCCGCGGCCCATTTCTGCTGGATCACCACGGGCACCGCGTAGCCCCGCTCGGCGATGTCGATGGCCGGCGCCAGGAGGTCGGCGAAGGGCAAGGCGCCGAAGCGCTCCGCCAACGCGGCCCAGCCGCCGACGGCGCCCGGCACGGTCACGGCATCCCAGCCGCGCTTCGGCGGCGCCGAAGCGTCGGCGGCGTGGCGCTGGCGGAAATACGCGGGGGTCCACGCCGCGGGGGCTCGTCCTGACGCGTTGAGGCCGTGCAGGGTCGTGCCGTCCCACACCAGCGCGAACGCGTCGGAGCCCAGGCCGTTGCTGCAGGGCTCGAGGATCGTCATGGCCGCCGCGGCCGAGATGGCGGCGTCGATGGCGTTGCCGCCGCGCTGCAGGGCCGCCAGGCCGGCCTGCGCGGCCAGCGGGTGCGACGTGGCGACCACGTTGCGCGCGAAGACGGGCAGCCGCGGGTGCGCGTAGCCCTGCTGCCAGTGGAACGAGGCGTTCATCGCGGCGAGCTTACCGCCGCGCCGGGCCGACAACGACGAAGGGGCCCGCAGGCCCCTTCTCATGACGCGATGCGCGGGTTCAGCCGCGACGGCGGCGCGCGACGCCCACGACGCCCAGGCCTGCCAGCAACAGGGCGACGGACGCGGGTTCCGGCACGGCGGTGACCGAGACGTTGTCCAGCAGCGCGCCCTGGTTGTCGCCGCCCAGGTTGTCGAAGGTCAGCGCGTACGTGCCCGAGGTGGTGGGGGTGAACGTCAGCGTGTGCAGGCTGAAGTTGTCGTTGGCCTGCGGGGTGACCGTGTCGGTGGCGCCGCCGAAGACGACGTCGACCGTTTCCGTGCCCGCGTTGCGCAGGTTGCCGGCCAGCCAGTAGGACAGCGTGTACGTGACGCCGGCGGTGAGGAACAGGTCATGTTCGATGGTGCCGCCCTGGTTGGACGTGCCGTCCAGGTCCAGGTAGTTGCCGTTGCCCGGCTGCAGGTCGTAGTAGCCCGTGCCGATCGTGTCGACCGTGCCGTTGGTGACCACCCAGCCCGTAGGGGTGGTGTTCAGGCCCTGGACGTCGGCGTTGAAGTCGTCCGCGTAGACGGTGGCGGCTTGCGCCTGGAGACCGGCCAGGAGGCCTGCGGCCAGGACGAGCGATCGGATCATCATGGAAAACCCTCTGTTGTTCATTGTCGAGCTACCCCCGATCGTACCGCCTCGGCAGCCTCGAGGACTCATCACAATTGATGAGCCCTCAACGTCCGGCTCACTCCTCGTGGAACGCCTGCTCCCGCTTCGAGCGGATGGAGGGCAGCCCCACCACCACCACCAGCGCCGCGGCCGCCAGCAGCAGGCCGGCGGACAGCGGGCGGGTGATGAAGGTGCTCCAGTCGCCGTGGGAGATCAGCAGCGCCTGGCGCATCTTCTCCTCCATCATCGGCCCGAGGATGTAGCCGAGCATCAGCGGCGCGGGCTCGCAGCCCAGCTTGAACAGCACGTAGCCGATCAGGCCGAACGCCGCGCCCACGTACACGTCGAACGCGTTGTTGTTGATGGTGTACAGGCCGATGCAGCAGAAGACGACGATGGCCGGGAACAGGAACCGGTACGGCATCGACAGCAGCTTGATCCAGATGCCGATCAGCGGCAGGTTCAGCACCACCAGCATCAGGTTGCCGATCCACATCGACGCGATCAGGCCCCAGAACAGGTCGGGGTTGGTGGTCATCACCTGCGGCCCGGGCTGGATGCCCTTGAGCGTGAGCGCGCCCACCATCAGCGCCATCACGGCGTTGGGCGGGATGCCCAGCGTCAGCATCGGGATGAACGACGTCTGCGCGCCGGCGTTGTTGGCGGACTCGGGCGCGGCCACGCCCTCGATGGCGCCCTTTCCGAATCGCGACGGGTCCTTCGCGATCTTCTTCTCCACCGAGTACGAGGCGAACGACGCCAGCAGCGCGCCCCCGCCGGGCAGCACGCCCAGCAGCGAGCCCAGCGTGGTGCCGCGCAGCACGGCCGGCCAGGCCTGGCGGAAGTCCTCCTTCGTGGGCCACAGGCCCTTCACGTCCTTGGTGAACACCTCGCGATGCTCCGCCGGGGTGGACAGGTTGGCGATGATCTCGCCGAAGCCGAAGACGCCCATGGCGATGCCGACGAAGCCGATGCCGTCGGACAGCTCGGGGATGTCGAACGTGAACCGCGCCACGCCCGAGATGACGTCGCGGTTGACCTGCCCGAGCAGCATGCCCAGCACGATCATCGCGATCGCCTTGACCAGCGAGCCCGAGGCCAGCACCACCGCGCCGATCAGGCCCAGCGTCATCAGCGAGAAGTACTCGGGCGGTCCGAAGCTGGCCGCCATGTCGGTGAGCGGCCGCGCGAACGCGGCGATCACCAGCGTGGACACGCAGCCGGCGAAGAACGAGCCCAGGCCGGCCGCGGCCAGCGCGGGCCCGGCGCGCCCCTGGCGGGCCATCTGGTAGCCGTCGATGGCGGTGACGACCGACGTGGCCTCGCCCGGCACGTTGATCAGGATCGCCGTGGTGGAGCCGCCGTACTGCGCGCCGTAGTAGATGCCGGCCAGCATGATCAGGGCGGGCGTGGCGTCCAGCGTGTAGATGGACGGCAGCAGCATCGCGATCGTCGCCACCGGCCCCAGGCCGGGCAGCACGCCGATGAGCGTGCCCAGCACGGCGCCCAGCAGCGCATACGCCAGGTTGACCAGCGTGAGCGCGGTGTGGAAGCCCAGCGCGAGGTTGTGGATCAGCTCCATGCGGTCCGCCCGGTCAGTAGCCGAGCGCCGCCGGCCACAGCGGCAGGTTCAGCTTCAGCAGCAGGTTGAACACGGCCCACGCGCCCGCCGTCATCACGACGGCCGACAGGATGGCGTCGCGCCAGCTGAACTCGTCGCCAGCCAGCCCGCTCATCACGATCAGCACCGGCAGCGTGGCCACCAGGCCCAGCCGCGGCAGCGCGAAGCCGAAGATGACGATGGCCGCCAGCAGGATCAGCAGCGGGCGCGGCTTGATGCCCTCGATGCGGTCACCGCCCGGGCTCTCGATGGTGACCGCGGTGAACAGCACCGCCCCGCCGAGCAGCGCCAGCAGCAGGCCGAGGCCGAACGGGAAGTAGCCCGGCCCGGGCGCCGCCGAGCTGCCCAGCCGGTAGCTGGTGGCGCCCCAGGCGAACGCGACGCCGACGGCGACGAACACCAGCCCGGACCAGAAATCCTTCTGGCTCTTGATCTTCATGCGCTCCTCCTCGCCAGGACGCGCCCGGTGCGGGACCGGGCACCTTGCATCAGGGTTGCCACGCCGGCGTGCAGCGCAGCACCTCGTCGACCGTGGTGACGCCGTCGGCCACCTTCATCAGCCCCGCCAGGCGCAGCGGGCGCATGCCCTCCACCACCGACTGGCGCGCCAGCTGCCCCGTGTCGAGCACGGGATGGATGGACTGGCGCAGCATCGGCGTGACGGGCATCAGCTCGTACAGCGCGGCGCGGCCATGGTAGCCCGTGCGCCGGCACACCGCGCAGCCCACCGGCCGGTACGGCTTGATGCGGCCCGCCAGCCGCCACGGCTGCGCCAGCTCCTCCACCAGCGCCTTGGCCGCGGGCTCGTCGGGCACCTTGCAGTGCGTGCACAGCGTGCGCGCCAGGCGCTGGGCCAGCACGCCGATGATCGTGGCGTTGATCAGGTACGGCGGCACGCCCAGGTCCACCAGGCGCGTGATGGCCGAGGGCGCGTCGTTGGTGTGCAGCGTGGAGAACACGAGGTGGCCCGTCAGCGCCGCCTGGATCGCCATCTCGGCCGTCTCCAGGTCGCGGATCTCGCCCACCATCAGGATGTCCGGGTCCTGGCGCATCAGGGCGCGCAGGCCGGTGGCGAAACCGAGGTCGATGGCCGGCTGCACCTGCGTCTGGTTGAACGCGGGTTCCACCATCTCGATGGGGTCCTCCACCGTGCAGACGTTGACCTCGTCGGTGGCCAGCTTCTTCAGCGTGGAGTACAGCGTGGTGGTCTTGCCCGAGCCCGTGGGGCCCGTGACCAGGATGATGCCGTGCGCGTGGCCGATCAGCTGCTGCCACTTCTCCGCCTCCGGGCCGGCGAAGCCCAGCGCGTCGAACGGCTTGTCCACCGTGCCGGGATCGAAGATGCGCATCACCACCTTCTCGCCGAAGGCGGTGGGCAGGGTCGACAGCCGCATCTCGACCTCCGTGGCCGGGCCGCTGTTGCCCTCGGGGCGGCGGGTCTTGACGCGGCCGTCCTGCGGGCGGCGGCGCTCGATCACGTCCATGCGGCCCAGCAGCTTGATGCGCGCCGTCATCGCCGACATCACCGCGAGCGGCACCTGGTGCACGGTGTGCAGCACGCCGTCGATGCGCAGGCGGATGGCGCCGAGCTCGCGGCGCGGCTCCAGGTGGATGTCGCTGGCGCGCTGGTCGAAGGCGTACTGCCACAGCCAGTCCACCACCTGCACGACGCCCTGGTCGTTGGCGTCCAGCGAGCCCTTGCTCTTGCCGAGCTCCACCAGCTGCTCGAAGCTCGCCTGCTGCGCGGTCTCGCTGGTGCGCACGGCGCTGCGCACGGAGGCCGCGAGCGAATAGAACTCGGTGATGTAGCGCGCGATGTCCTCGGGACGCGCCAGCTGCAGCCGCACCGGGCGCTTCACGTGCGCCTCGATCTCGGGCACCCACGCGATGTCGAAGGGCTCGGAGGTGGCGATGATCACCTCGCGCGGGCCCACGTGCACGGGCAGCGCGCGCTTGGACTCGGCGTAGCCGGCGGACATCACCTCGGTGACGCGGCCGGCGTCCACGCGAAGAGGGTCGATGCGGGCGTACGGCAGGTCGAAGCGCGCGCCCAGCCACTGCGCCAGCAGATCGGTGTCGAGCACGCGGCCGTCGCGCGCGTCCACCAGGCCCGCGCCGCCCAGGCGTTGCAGCGGGTGCAGGCTGGAGGCGGTGTGGCTGAAGCGGCGCAGCAGCTTGTCGGCGTCCTCGGCCAGCAGCAGGCCGTCGTCGCGCAGCCACTTGAGCAGCTGGCGCAGCTCCAGGCGGCCATGCGGGGGCGCGGCGTGGCGGCGCGGCGCCGCGGACGCCGCGGACGGCGCGAGTGCGGTACCCGTGGCCGGCGCGGCCGGCGTGGCCGCCGTCTTCGGCGCAGCGGGTGCGGCGGGTGCGGTCGGCGCGGCGGGAGGACGGGGCGTGGAAGTCATGCGGCGAGGGGGCGCACCATGCGCAGCCATTTGCGGGCGGGCAGGCCGAAGCGGGCTTCGATGTTATCCGCGCGGGCCGTGAGCGTGTCGCGATCGGGCACGACCACGCCGCGGGCCGCGATGACGACCGTGTTGCCCTCCTTCGTGGGCCTCAGCGCCCAGGCCTGGTCGGCGCCGAACGCCTCCGCGATGCAGGCCGCGCTGGCCGCGAAGCTGGCGTCGCGGCCGAACAGGTTCACGGCCATCAGGCCGCCCGGCACCAGCGTGGCGCGGCAGGCGGCGTAGAACGCGGCGTCGTCCAGCACGGGGGCGGCCGCCTCGTGGTCGTAGAGGTCCACCGACAGCGCATCCACGCTTGCCAGGTTGGCCGGGTCGACCACCCAGCGGGCCGCGTCCTGCTGCAGCACCCGCAGGCGGGCGTCGTCGGCGGGCAGGCGGAACCACAGGCGGCAGGCGGCGATCACGGTCGGGTTGATCTCCACCGCCGTCGTCCGCATCTTCAGCACCTGGCGGGTGAAGCGCGTGATGGTGGCGGCGCCCAGGCCCAGCTGCACCGCGTGCCCGCTGGCCGCCTCGTCCTGCGGGCGCCACAGCAGCCAGGCCATCATGCGCTGCACGTATTCCAGCTCGATCGCGTCGGGCTTGCGCGTGCGCAGCGCGCCCTGCACCCAGGGCGAGCCCAGGTGCAGGTAGCGCACGCCGTCCTGCTCGGACATCGTGGCGGGGTGGAGCTCGAGGGCGGCGGTCATGCCGGATCGTACCGTTCGAGCACGGCACGCCAGGCGGCGAGCTTGTCGTCGAACGAGCGGGCGGCGTGCGCCGGGCTGCTGGAGGGCAGCACGTGCACCTCCAGGCCCAGCGCCTCCAGCAGGCCGCGCGAGCGGGCCGACTCGGCGCCGTTGTGTGCCACGGCGCGCAGGCCCGGCGCCTCGCGGCGCAGCCGCTGCAGGTCGTTGGGCTGCGCGGCGCGGATGGCGCTGTCGAGGCTGCCCTGGCGCTCGCAGGCCGCGTAGGTGTCCCACAGGCCCACGCGGTGCGCGCGCAGCGCCTGCAAGCGCTGCGGGTATGTCGCGACCGCCAGTTCCTCGCCCCAGGTGGCGCCCAGCAGGCGCCAGAACTGGTTGCGCGGATGGCCGTAGTACTGCTGGGCGGCTAGCGACGCGGCGCCGGGAAAGCTGCCGAGGATGACGAGGCGGGTGTCGGCGTGGAGGATGGGAGGCAGGCCGGAGAGCGCGGTCATGGCGGCGTCGGGCCGGGCGCCCGGTGCGGCAGCGTCGCCGCGAAGAACGCCCACAGGTGCTCGGCACCGTCGAACTCCGACGCGTCGGGGCCCAGCACGCGCTCCACCAGGCGCGACTGCACCGCCAGGCCCGGGAACACGTGGCCGGAGCCGTGCATCACGAGGTGCTCCACGCTGGCGCCGCCGGCGCAGCCCTCGCGCACGATGCGCTCGGCCCAGCGGCCGCGCGGGTCGGCGTCCGCGCGCGTGAGCGGCGTGCGCGTGGCCGTGGGCGCGCAGCGGGCGCGGTCGGCCCAGAAGGCGAACGTGTCGTCCGACGAGCGCATCGCGGGCTGCGGGCTGCCGAACCGGCCGCGGCCCGCGGGCTGGCCGGCCAACGGCACGATCGGGTCCTCCGTGCCGTGCTCCACGAGGAACGGCAGCGGGCGGGTGGACGGGCAGTGCGCCGCCTGCGCCTCGGGCAGCGTGGCCAGGCCGGTGGCGGCCGCGCGCAGCAGGTCGCCGGCCTCGCAGGCGAAGCGCATCGTCATGAAGCCGCCGTTGGACACGCCGAACAGGAACACCGCGCCGGGGTCGCCATGGTCGTGCGCGACCACCTCCGCGATCAGGGCGCGGAGGAAGCCGACGTCGTCGGCCGTGGACGCGCCGTCGCCCGCGATGGTGGTGCCGCGTCCGTCGTTCCAGTGGTGGCCGAGGCCGTCGGGCGCGACGAGGATGACGCCCTCGCGGCGCGCGATCGCGGCCAGGTGCGTCTGCCGCCAGGCCGCCGCGCCCGACTGGGTGCCGCCATGCAGCAGGATGAGCACCGGATGCGGGCTCCGGCCGTGCCGGTCGTCGTCCTCCACTGGTTGCAGCAGGTAGGTGCGGGTGTCGGCGCCCACGTGCAGCGTGTGCGAGGCGGGGGGCGGGTCGGCCGTGGCGCGGGAAGCGCGCGCCGGCCCGGCGGCGTGGGCCGCCACCGGTGAGAGGGCGATCACGAGCGTGGCCATGGCGGCTGCGGCGAGCAGGCGCGTGGCGGAGGCGAAGGCGGGCATGGGGTGGACCGTAGCACCTGGCGCGCGCTCGAGGGGCGCGTCGGTCACGCGAATGATGACGAGGTGTGACCGTGCAGGGCGAGGCTATCGGCCCGGCGAGCCGGTTCCCGGGGCCTCCCCCGGCCCATCCCCCAGCCCATCCCCCAGCCGCGCCAGCTTCGGCAGCGCCGCTCGCGCGTTGGCCGTGGTGAGGCGCTCGAGCTCCGCCACGTCCATGCCCCGCAACGCCGCCAGCGACGCGGCGATGCGCGGCAGCTCCGACGGCTCGTTGCGCGCCTGCGGCCGGGGCATGTGCGTGGCGTCGCCCTGGCGCTCCAGCGCCGTGCGGTACAGCCAGTGCGGCGGGATGTCGGGCGAGTCGGTCTCCATCACCAGCGCGTGCGCGGGCAGCGTAGCGCCCAGGTGCTGGATCTGGCGGGCGCGGTCGAACGTCACGTTGCCGCCGAAGCCCAGCTTGAAGCCCAGGTCGACGAACACGCCCGCCTGCTGGTCGCTGCCGTTGTAGGCGTGGGCGATGCCGCCGGGCACCTCGATGCGCCGCAGCCCGGCCAGCAGGCCGTCGGACGACTTGCGGGCGTGCAGGATGACCGGCAGGCCCACGCGGGCGGCGATCCTCAGCTGGGCGCGGTAGAAGCGGTCCTGGCGCGCGCGGTCCAGGCCGGGCAGGAAGTGATCCAGGCCCATCTCGCCGACGGCCACCAGGCGGGGGTCGTCGCGGTGGCGCACCAGGGCCTCCTCCAGCTGGTCCAGGTGCTCGTCCTGCGCATCGCCCGTGCACATCGGGTGGATGCCCATCGCATACGCCAGGCCGTATCGGTGGGCCAGCGTGCGCACCGTGTCGAGGTTGTGGACGTCCACCGACTGCAGCACCACCATGCCCACGCCCGCGGCGCGGGCGCGGGCCACGACGGCATCGCGGTCGGGGTCGAACTCGCGGGCGTCGAGGTGGCAGTGGGTGTCGATCCACATGGTGTCGGGCGCGGCAAGGGGAATGCCGGGTCGCTGCAGCCTCTCGTGGAACCGTTGGAGGACGTGCCGGCGCGAGGCGGTCAGCCCTCGATCGTGGCCGCCGCCTGCGGGACCGCCCCGCCCTGCTGCAGGTGGCCACGGTCCAGGCGCAGCGAGCGGCCGCAGCGCGCGGCCAGCGACGGGTCGTGCGTCACCATCACGAAGGCGGTGCCACGGTCGCGGGCCAGCGCCATCATCAGGTCGAAGATGACGTGGGCCGTGTCGCGATCCAGGTTGCCGGTGGGCTCGTCGGCCAGCACGCATGCGGGCGCGGTGACGAGCGCGCGCGCGATGGCCACGCGCTGGCGCTCGCCGCCCGACAGCTCGCCGGGGCGGTGCTGCACGCGGGCGTCCAGGCCCACCGACTTCAGCATCGCGCGGGCCTGCTCGTGCGCCTGGGCGCGCGCGACGCGCCGGATCAGCAGCGGCATCGCCACGTTGTCCAGCGCCGAGAACTCGGGCAGCAGGTGATGGAACTGGTAGACGAAGCCCAGGTGCTGGTTGCGCCAGCGGCCCTGCTCGGCCGGGCTCATCGTCGACAGGTCGCGGCCGGCCAGCACCACGTGCCCGGCGGTGGGGGCGTCCAGGCCGCCCAGCAGGTGCAGCAGCGTGCTCTTGCCGGAGCCCGAGGCGCCGACGATGGCCAGCGTCTCGCCGGCGTGGATGGCCAGGTCGACGCCGGTGAGCACCTGCACGTCCAGGCCGCCTTCCGCGAAGCGGCGGGTGAGGCCGGCGCATTGCAGCACGGGGCCGTTCTTCAGGGCAGCGTCACTCATAGCGCAGCGCCTCCGCGGGCTTGACGCGGCTGGCGCGCCAGCTCGGGTAGATGGTGGCGACGAAGGCCAGCACCAGCGAGATCACGCTGATGGCCGTGATGTCGGAGGCCTGCGGGTCGCTGGGCATGTGGTCGAGGAAGTAGACGCTGCCGTTGACCAGCGACGTGTTCAGCAGGTGGCCGATCCACGGCACGATCACGGGGATGTTGACGGCCACCAGCAGGCCCAGCGTGACGCCCCCCACGGTGCCCGCGATGCCGGCCGTGGCGCCCTGCATCATGAAGATGCCCATGATCGAGCGCGGGCTGGCGCCCAGCGTGCGCAGGATGGCGATGTCGGACTGCTTGTCCGTGACCGTCATCACCAGCGTGGACACCAGGTTGAAAGCCGCGACGGCCACGATCAGCGCGAGGATGATGAACATCATCGTCTTCTCCACCTGCACCGCGTCGTACCAGGCAGCGTTGGTGCGCGTCCAGTCGGTGACGCGCACGTCGGTGCCCAGCGCGGCCGACAGGTGCGCGGCGACCGGGCGCGCGGCGTGCACGTCGGACAGGCGCAGCTGCACGCCGGTGGGGCCGCCGGTGCGGTACAGGTGCGCCGCGTCGTCCAGGTTCATCAGCACCAGCGAGCTGTCGTACTCGTAGTGGCCCACCGAGAACAGGCCCACCACGTTGAACGCCTTCAGCCGCGGCGACACGCCCGCCGGCGTCACCTGCCCGCCGGGCGCGATGACCGTGACCTTGTCGCCCACGCGCACGCCCAGCGCGCGCGCCAGCTCGGCGCCCAGCACCACGTTCCAGTCGCCCGGCACCAGCTTCTGCAGCGTGCCGTCGGCGGCCAGGTGCTGGCCCAGCTCGGTGATGCGCGGCTCGGCATCGGGCGCCACGCCGCGCACCATCACGCCGCGCATCTGGTCGCCATAGGCCAGCAGCGACTGCATCTCCACGTAGGGCGCGAACGCCTGCACCTCAGGCGACGCCGCCTCGGCGCGCGCGCCCAGGCCCTGCCAGTCGGTGACGGGGCGGTCCTGCAGGTCGCTCAGCTGCACGTGCGGGATGGCGGCCAGCATGCGGTCGCGCACCTCCTTCTGGAACCCGTTCATCACGGACAGCACGATGATCAGCGCCGCGACGCCCAGGGCGATGCCCAGCATGGACGCGGCCGAGATGAAGGAGATGAAGGCGTTGCGCCGGCCGGCGCGGCCCGCGCGGGTGTAGCGCCAGCCGATGAGCCATTCGAAGGGCATGGGGGATGTCGGGCCGCGCCTGCGAGGCGCCGGCGGTGGGAGGGGAATCGGGATTCTAGGAGGCCGTGCGCGCGGGGCGCGGCCGGGCTTGCGCGGCGCCAGGGCAATCGCCGATCCCGGCCGCTGCAGGCGGCGCCGGCAAGCCTCTAACGCTTGCCAAACGGTTCCTGGCGAACCTGCGGGCATCCGATCCACTCTCCAACCTCCGGAGCCCGCCATGCCCTTCCGCCGCACGCCCCTCTTCTTCGCCTCGCTGTGGCTGCCCCTCGCCCTGGCCCTGGTGGCCGCCGCCGCGTCCGCCCAGACCTGGGACTACAAGGCCTGGAAGCGGGACAAGTCGGGGCAATACGACCGCAACAGCTTCGCGCTGGGCACGCTGGAGGTGAAGGAGGCCGGCGACGGCACGGCCACGCTGCGGCTGGCGCTGCCGCAGACGGATGCGTGCGTGCGGTCCGCGCTGCCGGCCAAGGTGGAACGCGGGGACGAGACCACCATCGTCACCGTGACGGACATCCTGGCCGGCTGCGAGAAGTTTCGCTACGTGCTGCGCAACGACGGCAGCGGCGGCACCCGCGAGGTGATGAGGGGCGGGGAGTGGCGCAGTGACGGGTTCGACCACGGGTTGACGAAGCAGAAGTAGCCTGGCGGCCCCCGCCGGGAGGCCACGGGATAATCGGGCCCATGCACCTGGTGATTCCCTACGCGTCGGCCCTGGCCGAGCCCGCACGGCTCGCGTTGGCGACGCTGCAGCTGCCCCACCTGGAGCGCTTGCTGGGCCGCCTCACGGAGGTCCCGGCCGAGGCCGGCGCGGGCACCACGGGCTCGGACGCCCCCGACGAATACAGCCTGTCGCTGCCGGTCGAACGCGTCGTCGCGGCCCTGCGGGGCTGGCCCGTCGAGGATGGACGATTGCCCTTCGCGGCCGCCCTGGCGCGCGCGGATGGCATCGCGGTCGACGCCGAGGCCGGTGCCGCCTGGGGCCTGCTCACGCCCGTCTGTTGGCGCGTGGGCAACAACGACGTCACGCTGGCCGACCCCGCGCAACTGGACCTGGGCGAGGACGAATCCCGCGCGCTCCACGCCGCGCTGCGCCCGCTGTTCGAGGACCTGGGCTGGACCTTCGCCTGGGGCGCGCCCGACCGCTGGTACGCGGCGCACCCGTCCCTGGCCGACACGCCCACCGCGTCGCTGGACCGCGCGATCGGCCGCGGCGTGGACCTGTGGCTGAACCACCATCCCGCGCTGCGCGCCGTGCGGCGGCTGCAGAGCGAGGTGCAGATGGTGCTGTACACGCACCCGGTCAACGACGCGCGCGAGGCCCGCGGGCTGGCGCCGGTGAACTCGTTCTGGCTCAGTGGCACGGGGCCGGCGCGCATGGCCGCGAGCCCGCTGCCCGAGGGCGTCGCCATCGACGATCGCCTGCGTGCGCCCGCGCTGGCGGACGACTGGGCCGCCTGGGCCGAGGCCTGGGCTGCGCTGGACGCGGGGCCGATCCAGGCGCTGCTGGACGCGTCGAAGAACGACACACCAGCCGCGCACGACGCCGCCACGGCCCCCACCCTCACCCTCTGCGGCGAGCGCACCGCCCGCCGCTTCGCGCTCGCGCCGCGCCCCTGGTGGCGCGCGCTGGTCGGCCCGTCGCGCCGCGCGGCCGCCCCTGTCCTGGAATCGCTGTGACCGCACCCTCCCCCACCCTTCGCCAGCGCGACGTCAACCCGCGCGCCGCCTGGACCCTGGAACAGGCGGGCGTGCACCCGCTGCTGGCGCGCCTGTTCGCCGCCCGCGGCGTTCGCGACCCCGACGAGCTGGGCGACGACATCGGCCGCCTGCTGCGCCCCGATGAACTGCGTGGCCAGGCGGAAGCCGGCCGGCTGATCGCCGACGCCATCGAGCGCCGTGCCCGCATCGTGGTGGTGGCCGACTACGACTGCGACGGGGCCACCGCCTGCGCCGTGGCCCTGCGCGGCCTGCGCCTGCTGGGCGCGGCGCGCGAGCACACGGCCTACGTGGTGCCCGACCGCCAGAAGCACGGCTACGGGCTGACGCCCACCATCGTCGACCTGGCCTGCGAGCAGGCCTTCGGCGGCCAGCGCCCCGACGTGCTGGTGACCGTGGACAACGGCATCGCCAGCCTCGACGGCGTGGCCCACGCGCGCGCCCGCGGCCTGCAGGTGCTGGTGACCGACCACCACCTGCCGGCCCGCGAGGGCGACCGCGTGGTGCTGCCGGACGCGGACGTCATCGTCAACCCGAACCAGCCGGAGTGCGCCTTCGGCAGCAAGTGCATCGCGGGCGTGGGCGTGATGTTCTACGTGCTGCTGGCCGCGCGCGCCGAGCTGCGCGCCCGCGGCCGGTTCGATGGCACGCCGCAGCCGCGCCTGGATGCGCTGCTGGACCTAGTGGCGCTGGGCACCGTGGCGGACGTGGTGAAGCTGGACGCCAACAACCGCCGCCTGGTGGCGCAGGGCCTGCGGCGCGTGCGCGCGGGCCGCATGCAGCCGGGGCTGGCGGCGCTGTTCGCGGTGGCCGGCCGCCGCGCTGACCGCGCCAGCGCGTTCGACTTCGGCTTCGCCGTGGGCCCGCGCCTGAACGCCGCGGGCCGGCTGTCGGACATGACGCTGGGCATCGAGTGCCTGCTGGCCGACGACCCGGGCCGCGCCCACGCGCTGGCGCAGGAGCTGGACGCGATCAACCGCACGCGGCGCGACGTCGAGGCCGGCATGCGCGAGCAGGCCGAGTCGCTGATGTCCCGGCTCGCGCCCCAGGACGACGGCGCCGCGGTGCCGCCCGCGCTGGCGCTGTTCGACCCGGCCTTCCACGAAGGCGTGGTGGGCATCGTGGCGGGCCGCCTGAAGGATCGCCTGCACCGGCCCACCTTCGTGTTCGCGGTGGGCGCCGACGGGCTGCTGAAGGGCTCGGGCCGCTCGATCCCCGGCTTCCACCTGCGCGACGCGCTGGACCTGGTGGCCAAGCGCCACCCCACCGTGCTGGTGCGCTTCGGCGGCCACGCGATGGCGGCGGGCTGCACGCTCGCGGCCGACGATTTCGACACGTTCTCGCAGGCCTTCGCCGCCGTCGCGCGCGAGTGGCTGTCCACCGCCGACCTGGCCCGCGTGGTGGCCACGGATGGGCCGCTGCCCGTGGAGTACTTCACCGCGGCCACCATCGGCACCCTGGACGCCGAGGTGTGGGGCTCGGGCTTCGAGCCGCCGGTCTTCTGCGACGAGGTGGTGGTGGTGCAGCAGCGGCTGGTGGGCGAGAAGCACCTGAAGCTGCGCGTGCGCCACGGCGGGCAGCTGCGGGACGCGATCTGGTTCGGCCACGCGGACCCGGTGCCCGAGCACGTGCGGCTGGCCTACCGGCTGACGCTGGACGAGTTCCAGGGGCAGCAGCGGCTGCAGATGGTGGTGGAGGCGGCGACGGACGCGGGCAGCGGCGGCGCCGGGATGGCATGAGGGGCGCGGACCTGCTCGGCCCCCGGGACACCGCCTCCGCGGCGTCGAGGCCGTGGCCGCTGGCCACCCTGCCCTGGTCGAAGCTGCTGGCCCGTTGCTTCGTCCTGTGGATCGCGGAATCCCTGCTGTCTCGCCACCTGCCCGCGCCGCTCACGCCGCACCTCGCGAACCGCGCCGCCGACCTCGTCGTGATCGGCGCGCTGCTGCTCCGCTACGCGGCCGACCTGCGCCGTGCCCCGCAGCGCCTGGCGCGCGGGCGCGCAAGGGGCCGGTCCCTGCCGCTGGCCGCGGCGATGGCGTGTCTGCCGGCCGGCCTGGTCGGCCTCGCGCGGGTGGCCGCGGGCACCGTCGCCGGCTTCGCGGGATGGCTCACGCGCCGCGCGCCGTCGCCGCGCCCCGCCGGCATCGCCATCGGCTACCTGCGCCGCAGCTCGTACGGCGCGCTGCTGCCGCTGGCCGTGCTGTCGTCGATCGGAGAAATACCGGTCACCGCGCTGCTGCTGGGCAGCATCGCGCACGGCGCCGCGGAGCGCCATGGCATCGAGCTCGTGATGGCGATCGCCATGGTGCTGTCCTTCGTGGCGCTGCTGGGCGACCGGTGGCTGCTGAAGCACGGGGGCCACGTTGTCACCGCCCACGCGCTGGATCTGCAGGTGGCCGCACGCGCGGCGGGGGTGCTGCCGCGCGCCGCGATCCTGCGCGTGGTACCCAGCCGCAAACCACGCGACGCGGCCCGCGATGTCGGCCTGCGCGATGTCGACATCGCGATCGTCTCGCCGATGGACGGCCCGAACGTCCTGCTGCTGCTGGCCCCGGGCACGCCGGGCCATTGGCGGCAGGGCGGCGTCGAGCGGCCCTGGCCGCGCGCCCTGCTGCTGTACGTGGACGATCCCGATGCGCTCGTGCGTGCACTGGCCCCCACCACCGTGGACAATCCCGCCCCATGACCTACCCCGATCCCGACTCGTCCGGCCTGCGCGCCGGCCCGCTCCTCGCGTTCGCCGCCCTGGTGGCCCTGGCCGGCCTGGCCGCGCACTACGCCAGCGTGGGCGTGCAGGCGCTGCCCACGCCGCCCGCGCCGTCGATGGTGCCCGCGCGCGCCGTGGTCACCGACGACCAGGCCGCGCACCTGCGCTTCGACCTGCCCATCACCGCGGTGGTGGACGTCGACGTGTCCACCAGCGGCTTCGACCAGTGCCCCGCGCTCGTGTCGCTGATGACCTCCGGCAGCACGGATCCGGCGCCCACGCTGGCCACCGGCAGCCAGACGCGCAACGGCGTCACCACCGCCAACACGCACTGGCATGCCGAGCACTCGCAGGTGTTCACGCGCCCCACGCTGGACGCGTTCCTGAACCGGATGGTGCAGGCCTGCGCCGCGCCGTCGATCACGCGCTTCCAGTGGGGCACGGCGCAGACGGTGCCGGCCGCGGGGCCGGCGTCGGCCGCGGCGTCAGCGGCGGCCTCCGCGGCCTCGTCGATGTAAGGCGAGGCGGGTCGGCGCCGACGAACGCACATGACGCCCCGCCGAATCCCCCTCGCCGCGCTCGCCGTCGCATCGCTCGCCGCCTTCCTGGCCACCTGCGCCGGCGCCGCGACCGCCACTCCCGCCGCCTGCCACGCCGAGTCCGGCGCGATGGCCGCCACCGTCATCGAGCTCTACACCTCCGAAGGCTGCGACTCGTGCCCGCCGGCCGACCGCTGGCTGGGCGCGCTGGCGTCGCGCGCCGACGTGGTGGCACTGGGCTTCCACGTCGACTACTGGGACGGCCCGGGCTGGAAGGATCGCTTCGATTCACCTGCCTGGTCGAAGCGGCAGTCGGCCGCGCTGCATGACAACGGCGCGCAATTCGCCTACACGCCACAGGTGGTGCTGGACGGCCGCGATGGACCCGATTGGCACCGCAGCGCCTCGCCGCCCGCGCCCGCGCGCCGCGCCCCCGTGCGTGTGGCGCTCTCGCGCGAGGGCGACGCGCTGCAGTTGCAGGTGACGCCGGTGCCCGGGACGCCTGCCGCCGAGCTGCCCGCGCGCCTGGTGGCCGAACTGGCGGTCGTGGACGATGGCCTGCAGAGCCGGGTGGCGGGCGGCGAGAACCGCGGCGCCACGCTGCACCACGACGCCGTCGTGCGATCGCTGGTGGCGCTGCCGTCCTGGCCGGGCACGCAGGCGCACGTCGAGCGGGCCACGCTGTCGGCGCCCACTGCCGAGCCGGGCAGCCACCGGCATTGGGCGGCGGTGGTGCGCGACCCGGCCACGGGGCGCCCCGTGCAGGCCGTGGCGCTGCGCTGCGAATGACCTGGACTGAAGGGCGCCGCGCACCTCGACCGTGAAGGATGTCACCGATGCGGCGCTGGCATGCGCTGCGTGCGGGGCGGTCCGCATGCCGGTCACAGCCGGGTTGTCCACAATCCGGGCACTGCGCGCAGGGGGTCGCTCCGCCGGCTTGGCCGGCCCGGGCCCCAGGCCGCAGACAACAGATCGATCCTTCGAGGGAGTTCCATGTCCATCCGCCAACGTGCCGCCCTGCCGGCACTGCTTTCGTTCGTCCTCGCCGGCTGCGCCGGCGTTCCGCTCACCCAGCCGCTGGCGCCCGAAGTCGCGCCCACGCTGCAACCCGTCGACGTCAAGGTCGGCATCCGCCAGCCGGAACTCATCGCCCAGTTCGACGTGTCGCGGGCGGGCCAGGCCGCTGCGGCCGCCTGCGGCGCGGTGCCCGGCATCGGCATCCTGCTGGCCGCCGCCTGCGGCGGCGTTGCCGGCGCGGCCGACGCGTCCATCAACGCTGCCCGTGCCAAGACGGCCGACGAGACGGTCCAGCCGCTGAAGGACCTGCTGGTGGACGTGAAGTTCGACGACGCCATGGGCAACTCGCTGACGCAGTCGCTGAAGGGCGTGCCCGGCATGCAGCTGGCCGGCGTCGCCGTGACGAAGACCGTCGACAGCAAGGCCTATGAAGAGACGTTCCGCGCCTCGACTGCCAACGCGGTGATGTTCGTCAACGTCGAATACCACCTGACCGCCGACTTCTCCACGCTGGAGGTCAGCGCTCGCGGCCTGATCTACCCGCGCGGCGCGAAGGCCCGCGCTGCGGTGAACCAGCCGGCCACCCTGGCGGCGGGCGAGGACCAGCTGGCGCTGAAGAACTCGGCCTACCGCATGAACGTCATCTACGACGCGAAGCTGGCAGTGCCCGGCGCGGCCCCGGCCGACTACATCGCGGGCTGGAAGTCCGACGGCCTGATCCGCAGCAAGTTGCAGGACGGCATTGCGCAGGTCTCGCGCCTGCTGGCCGAAGACCTGGCGCGTGGCCCGTCCGCCCCCAAGGCCGTGGCCGCCAAGAAGGTGGATGCCGGCAACGGCGTGATGGCCGACCTGGTCGCCGAGGGCACCGAAGGTCGCACGATGCGGTTCCCCGACGGCTCGCTGCACCTCCTGAGCAACGCGACCATCACCGTGGCCGCTGCCACGCCGGCCGCCACCGCTGCCCCGACCGCCACGCCCGCGGCGGCCCCGGCCACCGGCACCGCGCCTGCGGCCGAGCCCAAGGCGGCGCAGCCCACGCCGGCCGCCACCCCGGCCGCCATCCCGGCCGCCACCCCGGCCGCGCAATGAGCGTCGCCGGCCGCGCGGCCCTCGCGGTCGCGGTGGGCGCGCTGGCCACCGCTTGTGCCTCGGAATCCGTCGTCGGTGTCAGGCACCGGGCGGCGCCCGCGGCGCCGCCGGTGACCAGTGCGGCGCCGGCCTGCACGTTCCACCTGGTGGCCGTGGACGACCATCGTGACCGGCAGGACCTGGGCCAGCTGTTCCGCTCCCGGGTCGACGGGAAGGGATTCCCGGGCTGGTTCTCCGCCGGCATCGAGTCCATGCCCGGCCAGGTCTCCGGGCCCGCGCCGGTGACGGTGCGGATCGAGCTGCTCAAGGCCTACATGCAGTCGGTCTCGACCATGATGGCAGCGAACCTGGTGGTTCGTGTGCACACGCAGGTGGCCGGCCAGCCCGTGGTCCCCAAGCTCTACCGCAGCGCGGACCGGAGCACCAACTGGTTCAACGCGGAGGCCGAGGTCCAGAACTCGTTCGACCGCGCGATGGCGGACCTCACCGCCCAGCTCGGCACCGACCTCTCGGCACTCTGCCCGCGCTGAGCATCGTCACCGGGGGCGGGTGGTCCTCGATGGGGAACGTCGGAGGTTTCGGGTAACCTCGCGGGTTGCAGGCAGGCCCGGCGGCCACCCCGTCCGACCTGCCCGGATCCTTGAGCGGCCCGAGCGTCTCCACCCGAGGCGCCCTCGGGCCGATTGCTTCACCCCCGCGGCCAGTGCGTTCCCCTCGAGCGCGCCGGCGCGATCCTGTGCGCGCCCGTACCCCGGCCGCACCAGAAAGCGATGCCGATGACCCAGCAAGAGCCCTTGCGCCTGCACGTCCCGGAGCCCACCGGGCGGCCGGGCCAGGCCACCGACTTCTCCTACCTCAAGCTCTCAAAGGCCGGGGAGGTGCGGCGCCCGCCCACCGACACGGCCGCCGCCGACACGCAGGACCTGGTCTTCAGCCTGGTGCGCGTGCTGGACGAGGACGGCAGCGCGGTGGGCCCGTGGGACCCGAAGCTCACGCCCGACCAGCTGCGCCGCGGGCTCGAGGTGATGATGAAGACGCGCGTGTTCGACGCGCGCATGCAGGTGGCGCAGCGCCAGAAGAAGCTGTCGTTCTACATGCTGAGCCTGGGCGAGGAGGCCATCGGCACCGCCCACGCCATGGCGCTGCAGGAAGGGGACATGTGCTTCCCCACCTATCGCCAGCAGTCCATCCTGCTCGCCCGTGACGTCTCGATGGTCGAGATGATGTGCCAGCTGCTGTCCAACGAGCGGGATCCACTCAAGGGCCGCCAGCTGCCGGTGATGTATTCGTACAGGAAGGCCGGCTTCTTCACGATCTCCGGCAACCTGGCCACGCAGTACATCCAGGCGGTGGGCTGGGGCATGGCGTCCGCCATCAAGGGCGACACGAAGATCGCGTCCGCGTGGATCGGCGACGGCGCCACGGCCGAGGCCGACTTCGCCACCGCCCTCACCTTCGCGCACGTGTACCGCGCGCCGGTGATCTGCAACGTGGTCAACAACCAGTGGGCCATCTCCACGTTCCAGGCCATCGCGGGCGGCGAGGGCACCACCTTCGCCGCGCGCGGCGTGGGCGCGGGCCTCGCGTCGCTGCGCGTGGACGGCAACGACTTCCTGGCCGTGTTCGCCGCCACCCGCTGGGCCGCCGAGCGCGCGCGCGCCAACCTGGGCGCCACGCTGATCGAGTGGGTCACCTACCGCGCCGGCCCGCACTCCACGTCCGACGATCCCACCAAGTACCGCCCGGCCGACGACTGGACGCGCTTCCCGCTGGGCGACCCGATCGCGCGGCTGAAGTCCCACCTCGTGAAGATCGGCGAGTGGGACGACGCGCGGCATGAGGCGCAGCAAAAGCGCCTGGAGGCCGAGGTGGCCGCCGCGATGAAGGAAGCCGAGACGTACGGCACGCTGATCAACGGCCAGATCCCCAGCGCCGCCACGATGTTCGAGGACGTCTACAAGGAGATGCCCGAGCACCTGCGCCAACAGCGCCAGCAGGCCGGGGTCTGACGATGGGAGACACGACGATGAACGACAAGACGAACTGCCCGGCCGAGCTGGGCACCGCGGGTGGCGCGATGGCCGCCGCCGCGGGCGCCGCTTCCGGCGCAGCGGGTGGCGCGGCTGCCGGCGGCAGCGGCAGCAAGACCCCGATGACGATGATCCAGGCGCTGCGATCGGCCATGGACATCATGCTGGAGCGCGACCCGAACGTCGTGATCTTCGGCCAGGACGTGGGCTACTTCGGCGGCGTCTTCCGCTGCACCGAAGGCCTGCAGAAGAAGTACGGCACGTCGCGCGTGTTCGACGCGCCGATCTCCGAGGGCGGCATCGTGGGCGTGGCCGTGGGCATGGGCGCCTACGGCCTGCGTCCCGTGGCCGAGATCCAGTTCGCCGACTACTTCTATCCGGCGTCCGACCAGATCGTGTCCGAGGCGGCGCGCCTGCGCTACCGCTCGGCGGGCGATTTCACCGCGCCGCTCACCATCCGCATGCCCTGCGGCGGCGGCATCTACGGCGGGCAGACGCACTCGCAGAGCCCCGAGGCGCTGTTCACGCACGTCTGCGGCATCCGCACGGTGATGCCGTCCAACCCGTACGACGCCAAGGGCCTGCTGATCTCGGCCATCGAGTGCGACGACCCGGTCATCTTCCTCGAGCCCAAGCGCCTGTACAACGGCCCGTTCGACGGCCACCACGACAAGCCGGTGGTGCCGTGGAGCAAGCACCCGATGGGCGAGGTGCCCGACGGCTACTACACGGTGCCGCTGACCAAGGCGTCCACCTACCGCGCGGGCAAGGACCTCACCGTCATCACCTACGGCACGATGGTGTTCGTGGCCGAGGCGGCGGCGCAGGAGACCGGCATCGACGCCGAGATCATCGACATCCGCAGCCTGTGGCCGCTGGACCTGGACGCCATCGTCGCCTCGGTGAAGAAGACCGGGCGCTGCGTGGTGGTGCACGAGGCCACGCGCACGTCGGGCTTCGGCGCCGAGCTGCTGTCGCTGGTGCAGGAACACTGCTTCTATCACCTGGAGGCGCCCATCGAGCGCGTGGCGGGCTGGGATACCCCCTACCCGCATGCGCAGGAATGGGCGTACTTCCCGGGTCCCGACCGTGTCGGGGCCGCGTTCAAGCGTGCGATGGAGGCGTGAAGATGGGTGTTCATGTGGTGAAGACGCCGGACATCGGCGAAGGCATTGCCGAGGTAGAGCTGGTCGCCTGGCACGTCAAGGTGGGCGACGACGTGGTGGAGGACATGGTCCTCGCCGACGTGATGACCGACAAGGCGACGGTGGAGATCCCGTCGCCGGTGCATGGCAAGGTGCTGTCGCTGGGCGGCGCCGTGGGCCAGGTGGTGGCGGTGGGGTCGTCGCTCATCCGCATCGAGGTGGAAGGGGCCGGCAACGAGAAGGCCGGTGCCGCCGAGGCGGCCGCGCCGCCGCCGGCAGCGGCCAAGGCGGCGGCTGGCGAGAAGGTGGTGTCAGGCCTCGGGCCTGACACCGTGCTTCCTGTCGCCGCAGCGCCGAATGCGGTGTCAGGCCCGAGGCCTGACACCGAGCCTCCCGCGCCCGCGCGCGCGCCCGCGCCTGCCGCGTCGCCCGCGCGCCCCACCGCCGCGGCGCCCGCGGGCGGCAGCGGCCAGATGACCCGCGCCGTGGGCGACAAGCCCATCGCCTCGCCCTCCGTGCGCACGCACGCGTGGGAGCTCGGCATCGACCTGCAGTTCGTGCAGGGCACCGGCCCCGCCGGCCGCATCCTGCACGAGGACCTGGACGCCTACGCCGCCATGAAAGCCGCGGGCGGCGTGGCCGGCACCGCCGACCAGCGCTATGCCAGGCGCGAGCAGGACGAGCAGATCCCCGTCATCGGCCTGCGCCGCAAGATCGCGCAGAAGATGCAGGACGCCAAGCGCCGCATCCCGCACTTCACGTACGTGGAGGAGCTGGACGTCACCGAGCTGGAGCTGCTGCGTGCGCGCCTGAACGCGCAGCACGCCAAGCAGCGCGGCAAGCTCACGATGCTGCCCTTCCTGATGCGCGCCGTGGTGCTGGCGGTGAAGGACTTCCCGCAGATGAACGCGCGCTTCGACGACGAGGCGGGCGTGGTCACGCGCTCGGGCGCGGTGCACCTGGGCATGGCCACGCAGACCGACGCCGGCCTGATGGTGCCCGTGCTGCGCCACGCCGAGACGCTGGATCTGTGGGCGGCCGCCGCCGAGGTCACGCGCCTGGCTGAGGCCGCGCGCACGGCCAAGGCCACGCGCGACGAGCTGTCCGGCTCCACCATCACCATCACCAGCCTGGGCGCGCTGGGCGGCATCGTCACCACGCCGGTGATCAACGCGCCCGAGGTCGCCATCATCGGCGTCAACCGGCTGATCGAGAAGCCGGTGGTGCGGGGGGGCCAGATCGTCATCCGCCAGACGATGAACCTGTCGTCGTCGTTCGACCACCGCGTGGTGGACGGCATCCATGCGGCGGAGTTCGTGCAGAAGATCCGGGGGTACCTCGAGGTGCCGGCGACGCTGTTCATCGAATAACGAGAACGAGAAGGAGTACACACGATGGACATTCGCAACTGCACCCTCCTCGTCATCGGCGGCGGCCCCGGCGGCTACGTGGCCGCCATCCGAGCGGCACAGCTGGGCATCGAGACGATCCTCGTGGAAGGCGAGCGGCTGGGCGGCACCTGCCTCAACGTGGGCTGCATCCCCTCCAAGGCCATGATCCACGCGGCCGAGCAGTTCGAAAGCGCCGTGCACTGGGCGGGCGGCACGTCGCCGCTGGGCATCCACGTGCAGCACCCCAAGCTGGACCTGGCGCAGACGATGCGCTGGAAGGACGGCATCGTCACCCGCCTCACCGGTGGCGTGGGCGCGCTCCTGAAGAAGAACGGCGTGCAGGTGGTCAAGGGCTGGGCGCGCATCATCGACGGCAAGTCGGTGGAGGTGATCGAGCCGGGCGGCAAGTCCGGGCCCGACACGCTGCGCATCTCCTGCGAGCACCTGCTGCTGGCCACGGGCTCGGTCACGATGCCGCTGCCCACGATGCCCTACGGTGGCAACGTCATCTCGTCCACCGAGGCGCTGGCGTTGTCGGAAGTGCCCAACCGCCTGGTGGTGGTGGGCGGCGGCTACATCGGCCTGGAACTGGGCACCGTCTTCGCCAAGCTGGGCTCGTCGGTCACGGTGGTGGAGGCGCAGTCGCGCATCCTGCCGGCCTATGACGAGGAGCTCACCAAGCCGGTGGCCGCGGCCCTGAAGCGGCTGGGCGTCAACGTGCGCCTGGGCTGCTCGGTGCAGGGGCTGCACGAGGACGGCTCGTCGGTCCACGTGCGCGATGCCGACGGCACCGATTCGCTGCTGCCTTCCGACAAGGTGCTGGTGGCCATCGGCCGCAAGCCGCACCTGGAGGGCTACAACCTCGAATCGCTGCTGCTGGACCGCGCGGGCCGCGCCATCAAGGTGGACGACCAGTGCCGCACGTCGATGCGCAACGTGTGGGCCATCGGCGACGTCACGGGCGAGCCGATGCTGGCGCACCGCGCGATGGCGCAGGGCGAGCTGGTGGCCGAGGTGATCGCGGGCCGCAAGCGCCACTTCCGCCCGGCGGCCATCGCCGCGGTGTGCTTCACCGACCCCGAGGTGGTGGTGGCCGGCCTGTCGCCGGGCGAGGCCACGGCCGCCGGCGAGGAGATCATCACCGCGATGTTCCCGTTCGCCGCCAACGGCCGCGCGATGACGCTGGAATCCAGCGACGGCTTCGTGCGCGTGGTGGCCCGCAAGGACAACCACGTCATCCTCGGCTGGCAGGCCGTGGGCCGCGCGGTGTCGGAGCTGTCCACCGCGTTCTCGCACTCGCTGGAGATGGGTGCGCGGCTGGAGGACGTGGCGCACACGATCCATGCGCATCCCACGCTGGGCGAGGCGGTGCAGGAAGCGGCGCTTCGCGCCTTGGGACACGCCCTGCACATCTGATGGCGCTGGTGCCAGGCATTACCTGTTGCCTGCGAAGCAGGCAACAGGTAATGCCTGGCACCATCTAGCTAGCGCTCCGGCATCACCTCGTCGATCGCCTCGGTGGTGTTGACCGCATGCTGGGCCACCTGGTCCAGGTTCATCGCCACCACCTGCAACGGGTAGGTGCCCGAGACGATGCCGTCGTAGGCGATCTCCGCCGCCACCACGTCCGGCGGCATGCCCTCGAAGGCCGCCACCAGGCATTCGGCGACGGTGGCCAGGCCGTCGTCGTCGAACAGGTCTTCCGACTGCTCGCTGACGCGGTACGCGTGGCCGCCGCCGGGGCCGGCCTTGTCGATGTCGATGCGCACGATCATGGGGTGACCTCCAGGTTCACGGGAGCGGTCGCGGCGCCGCGCTCGCCCGTCTGCAGCCGCCACAGCGCGGCGTAGGCCCCGCCCTGCGCCACCAGCGCGTCGTGGGTGCCGGACTCGATGATGCGCCCGCCCTCCATCACGTGGATGCGGTGCGCCTGCCGCACGGTGGACAGGCGGTGCGCGATGATCAGGCTGGTGCGCCCCTGCACCAGCTTGTCCAGCGAGCGCTGGATGGCGGCCTCGGTCTCGTTGTCGACGGCCGACGTGGCCTCGTCCAGGATCAGGATGGGCGGGTCCTTCAGGATGGCGCGCGCCAGGGCCAGGCGCTGGCGCTGGCCGCCCGACAGCTTCATGCCGCGCTCGCCCACGGGCGTGGCGTAGCCCTGCGGCAGCGCGAGGATGAACTCGTGCGCCTCGGCCGCGCGCGCGGCGCGCTCGATGTCCGCGGGCGGCGTGCCGGCCCGGCCGTAGGCGATGTTCTCGGCCACCGTGCCGTCGGTGAGGAAGCTGTCCTGCGACACGTAGCCGATGGCGCGCCGCAGGTCCTGCAGGTCGATGCCGGTGATGGGCTCGCCGTCCAGCCGGATGCTGCCCGGCGTCGTGTCGTACAGGCGCAGCAACAGCTTGGTGAGCGTGCTCTTGCCGCTGCCCGTGCTGCCGACGAAGGCCACGGTCTCGCCGGGCGCGATGCTCACGGAGATGCCGTCCAGCGCGGCCAGGGGCCGGCCGTCGGCACCGGTGGTGTAGGCGAAGCGCACGTCGTCGAAGTCGATCGCCCCGCGCACGCGCGCCACCGGGCGCGGCTGGCCGGCGTACGGGATACCCACGGGGGTATCCAGCAGGTTCATCACCCGCTCGATGGAGGCCATCGAGCGCTGGTACAGGTCGGTCATGTCGGCCAGGCGCGTGAGCGGCCACAGCAGCCGCTGCGTCAGGTACACGAGGGCCGAATAGCTGCCCACGCCCAGCGCCCCGTCCAGCGTCAGGAAGCCGCCGTACAGCAGCGTGACAGTGAAGCCGGCCAGGATGGCGACGCGGATCACGGGCGTGATGGCCGCGGACCAGCGGATCGCCTCGCGGTTGCGCGCGCGGTAGTCGTCGGACGCCTGGCGGATGTGGCCCACCTCGAAATCCTCCGCCGTGTAGGCCTTGACCGTGGCGATGCCCTGCAGGTTGTTGTTCAGGCGCGTGGCCATGGCGCCGGCGGCCTCCCGCATGGCGGCGTAGCGCGGCGCCAGGCGCGACTGGAACCAGAAGGCGCCGTACAGGATCGCGGGCACGGGGATCAGCGACAGCGCGGCCAGCTTGGCCGTCAGCACGAAGAACACGCCGCCCACCATTAGCGAGCCCACGAACACCTGGATCAGGTCGTTGGCGCCGCCGTTGAGGAAGCGCTCCATCTGGTTCACGTCCTCGTTCAGCACCGCCAGCAGGTGGCCGGACCGGTTGCGCTCGAACCAGGCCATCTCCAGCCGCTGCACGTGCGCGTAGGCCTGCATGCGCAGGTCGTGCTGCAGGTTCTGCGCGAGGTTGCGCCACTTCACCTCGTACAGGTACTCGAACAGCGATTCCAGCAGCCAGATGGCCACGGTGAGCGAGGCCAGCAGCAGCAACTGCGCCTTCGGGTCCGGCACGCCCAGCCGCGCCAGGAACGACGCCTTGCGGTTGACGACGACGTCCACCGCCACGCCGATCAGCAGCTCGGGCAGCACGTCGAAGAACTTGTTCAGCACCGAGTAGATCGTCGCGAGGACGATGTCGCGGCGGTAGGCGTGGGACGCCGCGAAGAGGCGGCGCAGCGGGTGGAGGGGGGCAGGGGCGGTCGGCATCGCCGCGCAGTGTAGGCGCGGCCGCGCCGGGCGCGCCGGTGTAGGCTTGCCGCCCCACGCCAACCGACGAAGGACCCCGCCATGCTCACGCTCTACGGCTTCTCCAAGGTCAACGCCGCCGCCCGCGGCCACACCCGCGACCTGCGGGTGCTGTGGGCCCTGGAAGAGATGCAGCTGCCCTACCGCATCGAGGGCATGGACCATCCCGCGCACGACCTGAACGCCGAGTCGTACCGTCGCCTGAGCCCGTTCGAGCAGATCCCGGCCCTCGACGACGACGGCCTGGCGCTGTCCGAATCAGGCGCCATCCTGCTGTACCTGGCGAAGAAGTCGGGCCGGCTGATGCCCACGGATCCGGCAGGCGAGGCCCAGGTGCTGCGCTGGTGCTTCGCGGCCATGAACACGATCGAGACGCCGATCCTGGGCCTGCTGGTGCTGGGCTGGACCTCGCCGGAGGGCTGCGACAAGCACCGCGAGTTCCTCACCGGCTGGTGCCACCGGGTGCTGGGCAACCTCGAGCGCTGGCTGGCGGGCCGCCCATGGGTGGCCACCGACGACTTCACCGTGGCCGACATCCTGGTGTCACACGTGCTCACGCAGGTGAAGGACGAGAAGATGCTGGCCGCATATCCGGGCGTGAAGGCCTACCAGGCGCGCTGCCTGGGCCGCCCGGCATGGCAGCGGACGCTGGACGCGTACTGCGCGCGCGTCCAGGCGGCCTAGGCGCGGATCCGCGCGCGAGGCGCCGATTTTTTCGCGCGCGTGTCGAAAACCGGTCCGCTGGCCCGTCGATCAGGCAGGGAGCGACGACACGCCGCCCTCGCCTCTTCAAACCCTCTTCCAGGAGCACGCCCCCATGACCCAGGCCATCGCCTACCTCTCGTTCGACGGCAACTGCGCCGACGCCTTCAAGTTCTACGAGCGCGCCCTGGGCGGCAAGCTGGAGGTTCTGATGAAGGGCTCCGAGAGCCCGATGAAGGACCAGATGCCCGACTGCGGCGAGGGCGGCGCCTTCGCCGACCGCATCCTCCACGCCCGCCTGTCCGTGCCCGGCGGCGGCATGCTCTACGGCGGCGACTGCCCGCCGCAGATGGGCTACGAGGGCGTCAAGGGCGTGTCCATGACCGTGGACTACGACACCACCGACCGCGCGGCCACGGTGTTCCACGCGCTGTCCGACGGCGGCCAGGTGACGATGCCGATGCAGCCCACCTTCTGGGCCAGGCAATGGGGCATGTGCGTCGACAAGTTCGGCGTGTCGTGGATCGTGAACGGCGAGCCGATCCCGTTCTGACGGCGACATGGGCGGCCCTCGACGGGTCGCCCGTGTCGATGGTCAGACAAGACAGGTCGTAACCTCCCCCGTGCCGCGCCGCCCCAGACCCGGGAGGGCGGCCGGGCCGTCTCCGCGGAAGTGGAGGAGGAGCGCGCGCGCCGCAGGCCGCCGCGGGGGACATGGAGCGGAGACGGCCCGGCCGACCTCCCGGGTCCGCGAGGACGTCCCCCGAAAAGCAACCCCGACCTACGACGCCGAACGAATGTAGATCGACCCCGTCGACTTGCACAACTGCCCCGAACTCGCCGGATTCAGCGGCTTGGCCATGTACGACGACAGCACCGAGTACGGCAGCGGATTGGGCAGCCGCATGTGGAACCGCACCTCCTCGAGGTACGACTTGCCGCTGTAGCTGATGCACAGGTACTCGATGTCGATCTTCGCGTACTGCCCGTAGTCGAGCGCCGCGGCCGTCTGCAGCTGCGACAGCGTCACCGAGCCGCCGACATGCGACGCCACCGTGGTGCCCAGGTTGCTGGCGTTGATGCTGTCCAGCATCCCCAGCGTGGGGGCGAAGAAGTTCTGCTGGCTGTCGCCGGAGCAGGTGCCGTGCTCGGTCCACTCGTGGCGCTCCAGGTACGACATGGTGCCGGGCATCTCCACGCGCAGCTCGTTCCACGTGGCCTGGGCCAGCGACACGGCGGGCAGCAGGTTCCACTGGCCGTTCTGGTCCTCGTTCTTCTGCGTCTGGCTGACGCCGCAGTACGAGCCGCTCTGCGGCCACAGGCCGTGCAGCGAGAAGTGGTGGTTGTCCCAGCCGGACGGCGTCTCCGCCTGGCACTCCGGCTTGCTGCCGTTGGTGAGGCAGAAGGCGGGCTCCCAGCTGATGGCCAGGGCGTGGGTCTCGACCGGCGAGGAAGCCTGGGCGGGGGCCCAGGCGGCGGCGGCCAGCAGGGCCGCGGAGAGGGTGGTGGCAGCGCTGATGGCGCGTTGACGAGGAACGGGGTACATGGGAATCTCCTGAATTCATGGTCCAAGATGACCGCTCGCGACCCCATGCCGCGGCAGCCCGACGGCGATGCTGGGCGTCTGGCCGATACCCAGGGAGGGTATGTACCCTGAGGGGTCGACCGTCCTTCAGTCAGCGTTCAGATACGCCTTGGGGTATCCCCTGTCCAGCGCTCTCCAGGAGATTCACATGACACCAGACACCCATCCCGGCACGCCTTCCTGGAAGCACGACGGGGTGCGCGTGGTGCCCGCCGGCGCCCTGGATCCGAACACCGCGCAGACGCCGGGCATGGATCGCCAGGCGGCCATCACGTTCGCGCGCGTGGGCGCGCAGAAGCTGTGGGCGGGCACGGTGCACATCCACCCCAACGCCAAGACGGGCGCGCACCACCACGGCCCGCTGGAGAGCGTGATCTACGTGGTGAAGGGCCGCGCCCGCATGCGCTGGGGCGAGCGGCTGGAGTTCACCGCTGAGGCCGGCCCGGGGGACTTCATCTACGTGCCGCCGTTCGTGCCGCACCAGGAGATCAACGCGAGCCGCACCGACACGCTGGAATGCGTGCTGGTGCGCTCCGACGGCCAGGCGGTGGCCGTGAACCTGGACATCGAGCCCGCGGAGCCGCCGGAGGAAGTGCCCTGGGTGGATCCCACGCACCCCGGGCCGGGCGGTCCGGCCTGATGCCCCGTGGCGCGCGGCCGGCCCGCTCCTAGTGCGCCGGCATCGCGCCGAACGTCACCTTCACCAGCGGCAGCTCCTGCGACAGGAAGCCCGTGTTCTTCACGTAGGTCAGGTACTGCACCTGCCCGCCGTTCTCCGCGTACTCGGTGTGCACGCGCGCGGCGTAGCTGGTGTCGGTGCCCTGCTGCGCCGTGAAGATCTTCGACGGCTCCGACCACGGGCCCTCGGGGTGGTTGGCCACGCGGAAGTACACGTCGTTGGTGGCGAAGGGCATGTACACGGTGACGAACGCGCCCAGGTAGGCGCTCCAGAAGATCGTGTCGCCGGCCGCGCCGCCGTCGTAGACCACCGCGGTGTCCTTGGTGTCGGTGCTCCAGGTGGTGCCGTTCCAGTAGGTCCACTTCGTCTTGTCCAGCACGTCGGCCAGCGGCACGCGCGCCACGTGCACCTGCGTCTTCAGGCCCTTGCCGTGGCCGCCGTAGCAGTACAGCATGTCGTCCACCAGCACGTAGCCGCCCGTGTACGACTGCTCGTAGCGGTTCCACATGTAGTTGGGCTCGGGCGCGTTGGGGTCCAGGCTCTCGCGCGGGCGTGTCACCGTCTTGAAGTCCGGCGTGGCCACCGCGATGCCCGAGCCGATGCCGTTGAAGCCGATGTTGGGGCCGCGGTACACCGCCCCGTAGAAGATCAACTCGCGCTGGCGCGCCGGGTCGTCCACCAGCTGGCCCGGCCAGATGGCGATCTCGTTGGGGGCATGGGTTGCGTTCTGCGCCAGCTCCCAGGCGGTGAGCGGTACGAAGCGCACCGGCACGCCCTGCGCGTCGGCCAGGTCCTTGGCCAGCTTGATGCCGTGGGAGGCGTCGAAGTTGGCGTTCCAGGCCAGCGTGTTGTCGATGAACGTGTCGCCCTGCACGCCGCCGTTGGTGAGGCAGGTGTCGTTGAACGTCCAGACCGCGCGGTTGCCGACGCGCGCGCTGTAGGTGCCGTCGCGACATTGCACGTAGCGGTTCTGCTTGACCAGGCCCATCTCCACCACGGTCTGGACGGGCGGGATGGGAGGCGGCAGCTCGGCGGCGGCGGCAGCGGCGGCTGCCAGCAGGGTCGTGGCCGCGAGGAGAACGGTGGTGGTGGCGATGCGCGGGAGGGTCATGGCAGCGAGGGTCGAAGCGGTTTGGGCGGTCTCGCCCATCATGCCGTCGATCCTGGTCCAATCGACCTCATGGAGAACCCGAACGCCCCCGCCGACGACGTCGACCGCCGCCTCACCGACCTGGAGGTGAAGGCCAGCTACACCGAGGACACGCTGGACCAGCTGAACCAGGTGATCGTGCGCCAGCAGGGGCAGATCGACCTGCTGGTGCGCGAGCTGACGCGCCTGCGCGACGAGCAGGCGAAGGCCGCGGACGCCAACGCACGGCCGGGGGAGGCCCCGGGCGCCGCGCCGGCGGACGAGCGGCCGCCGCACTACTGAGCCGGGGGTCGCGCGGCCACGCGGCCACGCGGCATCGATCAGGGGATGCGCGCGAAGCGCGGCACCCGCTGCCCGTCCACCTCCAGGTCGCCGAAGAACATGGCGTGCGGGCGCACCCACAGCGCGCCCTCGCCGTACAGCGGGCGATAGACCACCAGCGGCTCCAGCGTCTCGCTGTGCCGCGCCGTGCCGATCACCTCGTACTCGCCGCCCTTGTAGTGCCGGTAGCGGCCGCGCGGTGAGGCGGGCAGCGGCGGCAGGGGATCGCCCGCCCCGCTCACCTGGACGCGCCCGCCGGGCCCGCGCCCTTCGCCGGCGCCGCGCTGGCCGCCGCGTGGAACTCGCCCGACAACGCCCAGTCCACCCGCGACGGCACGATCCACTTGCGGATGGCGGCGTTGACCTGGTCCAGCGTCACGGCGGCGATCCTGGCGTCCTGGTCCGCGTCCCATTGCCAGGTGCGGTCGCGGTCCAGCCGGCCCGTCCAGCGCAGGGCCGTGCGGGAATCGTCGGCGCGCGTGGTGGCCAGGTCCAGCAGCAGGCCCTTCTTGGCCTGCGCCAGCTCGCCGGCGGTGATGCCGTCGCGGGCGAAGCGTGCGATCTCCTCGGCGAAGCCCTGCTCCACCTTCGCGCGGTTCTGCGGCGCGAAGATGGCATAGAACGTGATGCCGCCGTTGGCCACGAAGCTGGACGCGTTCAGGTAGCCCCCGGCTCCGTACGACAGGCCGTCCTTCTGGCGCAGGCGGTCGGACAGGCGCGAGCCGATGCCGCTCTCGCCCAGCACCTGCGAGGCCACGCGCAGCGCGGGGTAGTCGGGGTCGGTGTCGCGCAGGGGCATCGGCAGCTGCCCGACGATGGACGCGTTGGCCTTGTCCTTGACGTTGATCGCGACGCGCTGGCCGGCCACCGCGGACATCGGCGACACCACGCGCACCCAGGGCTGCGTGCTGCGCCAGCTGCCGAAGGAGGCCAGCAGCTGGGCCTTCACGGCGGCGGGGTCGAAATCACCGACGATGGCGATCTCGGCGTGGTCGGCGCCGCCGTACGCGGCCCAGAGCGCGGCCACGTCCTCCCGCTTCAACGCCTTCACGCCGGCGATGCCTTCGGCCACGGTGGGCGTGTAGCGGATGTCATCGGCCGGCCACGGGTCGGTCAGGCGCAGCAGGGCGCGGTTGGCGATGCTGTTCGGGTCGGTGTCCTCCTGCTCCAGGTCGCCGATGGCCTGCTGCACGGAGCGGTCGAACTCGACGGGCGTGAACGACGCCTCGCGCAGCACCTCGCCCAGCAGGGCCAGCGCGGGCACGACGGCGTCGTGGCGCGTGTTCAGGCCGGCGCTGACGCCTTCCACCGGGTTCATCGTCACGTGCCAGTCGGTGTGCAGCGCGCGGAACGCGTCCGCGAGCTGCGCCCGCGTGCGCGTGGTGGTGCCGGTGCCCAGGAGCCGGCTGACCATCTCGGCGGCCGCCTGCTTGCCGCGCAGCGAATCGGGCGTGCCGCCGTGCAGCATCATCGCCACCTCCACCGTGCCGCCCCGCGTGGGCTTGGGCAGCAGGGCCACCTTCATGCCGCTGGGCAGGGTGAAGCGCTGCGTGGCGGCGTCGATGTGCGCCGGCGTGGCGTCGAACGGGGCCACCGCGGCCAGCGAGGCCTGCGGCTGCCAGCCCTGGATGGCGGCGGCCACGTCGGGCAGCGGCGCCAGGGGCGAGCGGTCGGGCGCGTCCACCGGGATGAAGCGGCCCAGCGTGCGGTTGGACGGCTTGATCCAGGCGCGCGCGGTGGCGTTCACCTCGTCCAGCGTGAGCGCGGCCACGCGGTCGCGCAGCTGGAACAGCAGGCGGTAGTCGCCGGCGGCGATGGGGCTCGACAGGCCGACGCACAGCGACTGCGGGTTGGCCATCATCTTGTCGATCTGCGTGGCGAACTGCAGCTTCACGCGCTTCAGTTCCTCCTCGGTGATGGGCTCCCTGCCCACGCCCTCGATCGTGTCCAGGAACACCTGCTGCACGGGATCGATCGGCTGGTCCTTGCGCATCGACGCATCGAACGTCAGCAGGCCGGGCTCGGCCTTGCGCTCCGCATAGCCGTCCACGTCGGTGGCCAGCTTGGCCTCCACGAGGCGGCGGTACAGGCGCCCGGTCGGGGCATCGGACAGCGCCTGGGCGATGACGCGCAGCGCCGCCGTCTCCTTCGAGGCGTAGGCGGGCACGTGGTACACGGCCTCCAGGCGCTGCATGCCGCCGACCCGGCGTACGGTGACCTCGTGCTCGCCGTCCTGCACGGGCTCCACGGTCCAGGCCTTCTCGAGCACGCGGGTGGGCTTGGGGATGCGGCCGAACTCGCGCACCACCTGCGCCAGCGTGGCGGTCTCGTCGAAGCGGCCCGCGACGATCAGGGTGGCGTTGTCCGGCTGGTAGTACTTGCGGTAGAAGGCCTGCAGGTGGGCGATGTTGACGTTCTCGACGTCGGCGCGGGCACCGATGGTGTCGCTGCGGTACGAGTGCCACTGGTAGGCCGCCGCGCGCGTCTTCTGGTTCAGGATCGCGCCGGGGTCGTTCTCGCCGGACTCCATCTCGTTGCGCACCACCGTCATCTCGGTGTCCAGCTCCTGGCGCAGGACGTTGGCGTGCGTCATGCGGTCGGCCTCGGTCTTCAACGCCCAGGCGAGCGGTTCCGCATCGGCCGGGAAGGTCTCGAAGTAGTTGGTGCGGTCCTCGTTGGTGCTGCCGTTGAAGTCCATGCCGCGGCGCGAGAGCTCGGCGCCGACGTTGTGGATCGACGGCGTCGACTTGAACATCAGGTGCTCGAGCAGGTGGGCCATGCCCGTCTCGCCGTACAACTCGTGGCGGCTGCCGACGCGGTACGTGACGTTGACGGTGACCGTGGGCTTGGCCGGGTCGGGCACCAGCAGCACCTGCAGGCCGTTGGGCAGGCGGTACTCGTGGATGCCTTCCACGTCGCGCACGAAGGTGGCGCCGGCCACGTTGGCGTGGGCGGCCGCGGGCGTGCTGGCGGCTGCGGGCCGCGCGGCTGGTGCGGCAGGCGCGGCGGGCGCCGCGATGGCCGTGACGGCGGCCAGTGCGAGTGCGGCGAGGGCGAAGCGTTGTTGCATGGATCCCCTGGAGTTCGTTGGTCGTGAGGGCGCGGATCTTCGCACGCACACATGAGGCGAGGATGAACGCGCGGCGGGCGGACGTATGATCCGCGGACACACCTGCAGTGGAGGATTGAATGGCCCTCATGGACTTCCTGAAGAAGCAGTTCATCGACGTCATCGAATGGACGGAGGACGGCGACGGCGTGCTCGCGTGGCGCTATCCGATGCGCGACCACGAGATCCAGAACGGTGGCTCGCTCACGGTGCGCGATTCGCAGGCCGCGCTGTTCGTCAACGAGGGCACGGTGGCCGACCTGTTCTCGCCGGGCCGCTACACGCTCACCACGCAGACGCTGCCCCTGCTCACCAACCTGAAGAACTGGGACCACGCGTTCAAGTCGCCCTTCAAGAGCGACGTGGTGTTCTTCAGCACGCGCCTGCAGGTGGACCAGCGCTGGGGCACGGCGCAGCCGGTGACGCTGCGCGACAAGGATTTCGGCGCCGTGCGCCTGCGCGCGTTCGGCAACTACACCTGGCGCATCGCGGATCCGCGCAAGTTCTACACCGAGGTGTCGGGCACGCGCGAGACCTACACCACCGAGGACATCGACGGCCAGCTGCGCGGCGTGATCCTGCAGCACCTGTCGGATGCCGTGGCCCAGAGCGGCGTGCCGTTCCTGGACCTGGCGGCCAACCAGGTGGAGTTCGCCAAGCAGATCCAGCAGGCCGTCACGCCGGAGTTCGAGCGCCTGGGCCTGCAGTTGTCCAGCCTCACCGTGCAGAACGTGTCGCTGCCCGACGAGCTGCAGAAGATCCTCGACCAGAAGATCGGCATGGGCATGATCGGCCAGAACCTGGGGGCGTTCACGCAGTACCAGACGGCGCAGGCGATCCCGTCGATCGCGGCCGGCGCGGCCAGTGGCGGCGGGTCGGTGGCGGGCGACGCGATGGGCCTGGGCGCCGGCGTGGCCATCGGGCAGGTGCTGGCGGGCAACATCGCCCGCGGCCTGGCCGGTGGCAGCGCGGGCGGCGGCGGCGACGGCGGTGGTGCCGCGGCGGCCGGCGCCGCGGCCGCGCTGGCGCCGCAGGACGTGATGGCCACGATCGAGAAGCTCGCCGACCTGAAGGCCAAGGGCATCCTCACCGACGAGGAGTTCTCGGCCAAGAAGTCCGAGCTGCTCAAGAAGCTGGTCTGAGCGCCGTGAATCTCCCTGCGTGAGCGGGCGCGGATGAGCGCCCCCACCGGCCGCACCTGGCGCGCGGCCTGCCCGAACTGCGGCGCGCCGGTCGAGTTCCGCTCGGCCGCGTCGGCCAGCGCCGTCTGCAGCTTCTGCCGCAGCACGCTGGTGCGCGACGGCGAGGCGCTGCGCCGCATCGGCACCAGCGCCGAGGTCATCGACGACCACACGCCCCTGCAACTGGGCGTCACCGGGCGCCTGGACGGCCAGGACTTCGCGCTCGTGGGCCGCCTGCAGATGGGCACGGAGGACGGGCCCTGGAACGAGTGGCGCGCGGTGTTCGCCGATGGCCACGAGGGCTGGCTGTCGGAGGACAACGGACGCTACGTCTTTGCGTTCGACGCCCCGCTCGCCGACGCGCCGCCGCTGCTGGACCGGATGACGCCGGGCTCGCCCGTCACGGTGGCGGGCACGCGCTGGCGCGTCGCCTCCAACGTGCCCGCGCGCCTGCTGGCGGCACAGGGCGAGCTGCAGGCGCCGCCGCCGGCCGACCGTGCGTTCACGGTGGTGGACGTGCGCAACGAGCGCGACGAGGTGGGCACGCTGGCCGCCGACGACGCGGGCGGCGTCACCTGGTCGGTGGGGCGGCCCGTCGCGCTGTCCGCGCTGAAGCTGGTGGGCACGCGGGAGACGGACGAGAAGACACTGGCCGCGCGCAGCGAGCCCTGCCCCAACTGCGGCACGCCGCTCAGCCCCACGCTCACCACCGCGCAGACCATCGTCTGCCCGTCCTGCAAGTCGGTGGTGGACCTGTCGAAGGGCCTGGGCCCCGACATGGCCCACTACGCGCAGGAGAACGCCGGCGGGGCCGGGCCGCGCATCCCGCTGGGCAGCACGGGCACGCTGTCGATGGGCGGGTCCGCGGCCATCGCCTGGCAGGCCATCGGCTACCAGGAGCGCCGCGAGCTCGACCCCGACCCGGGCGACGAGCCCACCTGGCACGAGTACCTGCTGTACCACCGCACCGAAGGCTTCGCCTTCCTGGTGGAGACGCCCGGCGGCTGGTCATGGGCGCGCGTGCTCACGGGCTCGCCCGAAGGCAGCGGCGGCGGCGTCACCTGGAACGGCCACCGCTTCGACAAGCTGTACGAGTACGACTCCAGCGTCACCTACGTGCTGGGCGAGTTCTACTGGCGCGTGGAGCGCGGCCAGCGCACGCACCATGCCGACTACGCGGGCCGCGGCGGGGCCGAGGGCTGGCGCCTGAATGCCGAGCGCACGGCGCGCGAGCTCACGTGGTCGGGCGGCTCGGAGCTGACGGTGGCCGAGGTGGCGAAGGGGTTCGGGCTCACGGGCGACGCGGCCACGATGCTGGGGCGGTTCGACGCCGCCGGCGCGCGAGGCGCGGGGCGGATGCCGCCGGGCCGGGACTCGCGCGCGCTGAGGGCGATGGACGACCGCGGGTTCGAGGCGGCCCGCAGCGATGGCGGCGGTGGTGGCCTGGGGGGTGGTGGCCTGGGCGGCGGCGGGCTGGGCGGCGGCGGCGGCGGCAACTGGCACTGGCTCGTCATCCTGCTGGTGGTGCTGCTGGTGATCGTGATCGTGTCCACCTGCCACCACGACAGCTGCCAGTTCGAGATCGACCACTACGGCGTCAACAGCCCCGAGTACCGGCTGTGCCGTGTCCGGGCGTCCAGCGCCTCCACCGGGTCCTACGGTGGCGGCTACGGCGGCTCGTACGGCGGCTACAGCTCCGGCGGCGGCGGCCACAAGTGAGCCGCGCCGCCACGCCATCGTATACCCCCTACCGTATCCAACTTCCCTGCCCCAAGGAGTGACCTCATGACCACCATCGACTGGCTGCGGCCCGACGTGATCGCCGGCACGGTGCTGTACGCGCTGATCGGCGTCGTCGTGCTGTGGGTGAGCTTCATCGTCATCGACAAGATGACGCCCTACGACCTGTGGAAGGGCATCGTCGAGGAGAAGAACGTGGCGCTCGCGATCATGGTCGGGGCGATGTTCATCGCCCTCGGCATGATCATCGCGGCCGCGATCCACGGGTGACGCGCGACACCCACGTCCCCCCCGGCGAGCTCGCGCTGCTCGCCTCGGTCTTCGTCGTCGCCGCCTGCGGCCTGGTCTACGAGCTCTGCGCGGGCGCGCTCGCCAGCTACCTGCTGGGCGATTCGGTGCTGCAGTTCTCCACCGTCATCGGGGTGTACCTGTTCGCGATGGGCCTGGGCTCCTGGGTCTCGCGCTTCGTCGAGGGCGACCTGGCCGGGGCCTTCGTCCGCGTGGAGGCCCTGGTCGGCCTGGTGGGCGGGCTGATGCCCGCCGCGCTGTTCATCGCGCACGCCACGCTGCCGGCGGGCGCCACCGACGCCTTCCACGGCCTGCTGTACGCGCTGGTGGCCCTGGTGGGCCTCGGCGTCGGCCTGGAGATCCCCCTGGTGGTGCGCCTGCTGGACGAGCGCTTCCGCGGCCGCGCCGCCGTGGGCACGCTGGTGTCGCAGGTGCTGACGTTCGACTACCTGGGCGCGTTGGTCGTCTCCATCGCCTTCCCGCTGCTGCTGGTGCCGCACCTGGGCCTGGTGCGCTCGGGCGTGTTCTTCGGGCTGATGAACGCGACGGTGGCGCTGTGGACGGCGCTGCTGTACCGACGCGCCCTGCCCCGCCCCGGCCGCGCGCTGGCCGAGTCGATGGCGGTGCTGCTGGCGCTGGCCGGCGCGATGGCCAGCGGCGACGCCCTGACCACCTGGGCGGAGGACCGCTTCTACGGGCCCGGCATCGTGCAGCAGGTGTCCACGCCCTACCAGCGCATCGTGGTCACCGCGCACGAGGGCAATGTGCGCCTGTTCCTCAATGGCAACCTGCAGTTCGCGTCGCGCGACGAGTACCGCTACCACGAGGCCCTGGTGCACCCCGCCATGGCCGCGGCCGCGTCGCCGCGCCGCGTGCTGGTGCTGGGCGGCGGCGACGGCCTGGCCATCCGCGAGGTGCTGAAGTACCCCAGCGTGGCGCAGGTGGTGCAGGTGGAGCTGGACCCGGCGATGACACGGCTGTTCACCGCGACGCCGATGCTGGCCGGGCTGAACCAGCACTCGCTCTCTTCGCCGAAGGTGCACGTGGTCAACGAGGACGCGTTCCGCTGGCTCGAGACGCACGACGACACGTTCGACGTGATCGTGGTGGACTTCCCGGACCCCAGCAACTACGCGCTCGGCAAGCTGTACTCCACCAGCTTCTACGAGCTCGTGGACACGCACCTGGCCGCGTCGGGCTACGCCGTCATCCAGACCACGTCGCCGCTGGTGGCGCGCCGCAGCTTCTGGACGGTGGTGGCCACGCTGGAAGCGGTGGGCCTGCGGACCACGCCCTACCACGCGCACGTGCCCAGCTTCGGCGAATGGGGCTTCGTGCTGGCCGGCCACCGGCCCTGGGTGATGCCGCGCGCGCTGCCCGCGGGGCTGCGCTTCCTCACCCTGCCCGGCCTGCCGCCGCTGCTCGACTTCCCGCCCGACATGTCGCGCGTGCCGGCCGAGCCCAACCGCCTGTCCAACCAGACGCTGGTGCGCACGTTCGAGGAGGAGTGGGGGCGCGTGCATGAGTGACGCCGAAGGCGACGGCGCAGCCGACGCCGGTGCGGACGCCGGTTCGGACGCCGGGACACCGGCCACGCCCCCCTCGCGCCGCCGCTTCCTCGCGCAGGGCGCCGCCCTGGCCGCGCCGCCGCTCCTGGCGCTGCCCGGCTGCTCCCGTCCCGACCCCGACGCCTGGCGCCGCCGCGTGGACGGCCGCTGGCTGGGCGACCACGCGGACCGCGGCCACCGCGTGCGCGCGGCCACGGGGTCCACGTCCGCGTCCATGTCCACCTCCTCCGGCACGTCCCCGGGCGCGGGCGCCCTCGCGAGTGCCAGCGCGCCCCGCGCCACCCCGCCCCCGCGCGCCCGCACGCGCGAGGCCGACGTGCTCGTGATCGGCGGCGGCATAGCCGGCCTGGCCGCGGCCCGCGCCCTGTCGCGCGCCGGCGTGCAACGCATCGCGCTGCTCGAGCTGGAGGACACGGCGGGCGGCAACAGCCGCGGCCACGCGATGGGTGGCCTGCGCTGCCCGCTGGGCGCGCACTACCTGCCGCTGCCGGGGCCGCGTGCCACGGTGGTGGCCGAGTAGCTGGTGGAGGCCGGCATCGCACGCGCAGGCCCCGACGGCCTGCTCCGCGCCGACGAGCGCGACCTGTGCCATTCACCGCAGGAGCGGCTGTTCATCGACGGCGCCTGGCAGGACGGCCTGCTGCCCGCTGCAACGCGCGGTTCGACCACGCAGGCGCAGTACCGGCGCTTCTCGGGGCTGGTGGCGGATGCGGCCCGCACGGTGGGTTTCGCCATCCCCTCGCCCACCGCGCGCTGGACGCCGGCGCACGACGCGCTGGACGCCGTCGCCTTCGCGCCGTGGCTGCGCGCGCAGGGCCTGGACGACGCGCGCCTCCACGCCTACCTGGACTACTGCTGCCGCGACGACTATGGCGCCGGCAGCGGCACCGTGTCAGCCTGGGCGGGCCTGCACTACTTCGCCAGCCGCCACGGCTTTTCCGCCCCCGGCGACGACACGCCCGAGCGCGACGCCCTCCTCACCTGGCCCGAGGGCAACGCGCACCTGGTGGACCGCCTGCGCGCGCCGCTGGGCGACCGCGTGGTGCCCGGGCGCGCGGTGTTCCGGGTGGACGAGTCACGCGACGGCGTCGCCGCCTGGGCCTTCGCCTGGGACGGCCCGGGCGACCCCGGCGAATCACCCGTCGTCGAACGCTGGACCGCCCGCCAGGCCGTGCTGGCCACGCCGCTGTTCATCGCGTCGCGCCTGCTCGCCGCGCCGCCGCCGGCGCTGCCCGCCATCACCCCGCACCTGCGCTACGCGCCCTGGCTGGTGGCCAACCTGCGCCTGGACCGGCCGCCCGCCGAGCGCGCCGGCGCGCCGCTGTCGTGGGACAACGTGGTGCACGGCAGCCCGTCCCTCGGCTATGTGGACGCGCGCCACCAGTCGCTGGCCATCCCCGCCGGCGACGCGCTGCTGACGGCTTACTGGGCGTTTCCCGAGCGCGACCGCCGCGCGCTGCTGGAGGCCACGTGGCAGGACGCCACCGCGCGCATCCTGGCCGACCTGGCCGTCGTGCACCCCGACCTGCCCGAGCGCCTGCAGCAGGCCGACCTCGCGCGCCACGGCCACGCGATGTGCATCCCCGCGCCCGGCGTGCGCGGCCACCCGGCGCTGGCGGCGCTGCGACCGTCGGCAGGCCGCACCGGCGCCGCGGGTGGGCGCATCGCGTTCGCGCACGCGGACCTGTCGGCCTACTCCGTGTTCGAGGAGGCCTTCACGCACGGCGACACGGCGGGGCGCCTGGCGGCGGCGCGGCTGGGCTGAGCTCGGGACGGGCGGCATTAAGCTTCGGGGAATGCCCGATCCCGTCCTGCCCGATCCCGCCCGCCCGGGCCCCGTGGCGCACAACCCCTGCCCCCCGGACTTCATCGAGACCTACGACGCCGCCCTGACGCCCCGCAACTGCGAGGCCATCTGCGCGCGCTTCGCCGCCAGCCCCGACGCCGCGCCCGGCCGCACCGGCCACGGCGTGGACGTGTCCAGGAAGGACAGCACGGACCTGACGCTGGAAGGCCGCGCCGACTGGGCCGACGTCAACACGCTGCTGGCCCACACCGCGCTGCACCACCTGCACGCGTACATGCGCCAGTACCCGTCGCTGCTGGTGGGTGCGCTGGCGCCCACGGTGGTGGACCCGGCCAGCGGCCAGCCGGTGGCGCTCTCGCCCGACAACTTCGAGCGCTGCGGCGCGCCGCACCTCACGGCGCTGATCCAGTCCATGTACCGCTGCGGCCCGATCAACCTGCAGCGCTACCGCGCGGGCTCGGGCGGCTACCACCACTGGCACTCGGAGATCTACCCGCAGCCGGGCGGCAGCGTCGACGCGCTGCACCGCGTGCTGCTGTTCCAGTTCTACCTCAACGACGTGGCCGACGGCGGGGAGACCGAATTCCTGCACCAGCGGCGCCGCGTCGCGCCGCGGGCCGGCCGCCTGGTCATCGCGCCCGCCGGCTTCACGCACACGCACAAGGGCCACGTGCCGCGATCGGGCGACAAGGTGATCGCCACGTCGTGGATCCTCTTCCAGCCGGCCCGCGTCCTCTTCGGGGAGTCCTGAACCATGTGCCGCAACATCAAGACCCTGTTCAACTTCGAGCCGCCCGCCACGGAGGTCGAGATCCGCGACGCGTCGCTGCAGTTCGTGCGCAAGCTGAGCGGCTTCAGCGTGCCGTCCAAGGCCAACGAGGCGGCGTTCGAGCGCGCCGTGGAGGAGGTGGCGGCGTCGGCGCGCACGCTGATCCGATCGATGGTGACCTCCGCCCAGCCGCGCGACCGCGAGACCGAGGCCGCGAAGGCCCGGGCGCGATCGGCGGAGCGCTTCGGCACGCCGTGAGGCGGGCTGGCACCTGACGGCACGCTGGACGCGGCGAGGGGGTGCCTCGCGCCGCCTCAGCGCCTGTCCACGCGCTGCAGCCTCGCCTCGCGCGGGCCCATGGCCGCGACCAGGGCGTCGACCAGGCGTTGCGCGCCCGCGCTGCGGTCGTCCCGCACGTTGCACACGTACACGTCCAGCGTGACGACGCCGCGCTCGGGCCAGGTGTGCAGCGCCACGTGCGATTCGGCCAGCAACAGGACGCCTGTGACGCCCGCGGCGGCGCCGTGCTCGTCGACGAAGGGATGGAACAGTTCGCCCACGATCGTCAGGCCCGCGGCCTCCGCCTCGCGGCGGCACAGCGTGGCCAGGCGCGACGCATCGCGCAGCAAGGGCGCGTCAGCGGGGTCGGGGCAGCCGCTCAGGTCGGCGATGAGGTGGAGTCCGGGCATGGCGGCGGGTGGCCGGCCACTGTACCCGGAAGGGGCGCCCGCGAGGGGCGGGGCGCCGGAAGGAATGACGCCCGCGCAAGGGCGGGCGCCGGAAGGCCGGGCGCTGTCAGCGCAAGAAGTGCTGCAGCGCCCGTGGGGGTCAGCGCTTGTCGCTGCCCGAGGAGCCGGGCGTGCGCTGGCTCTGCTGCGACGGCTGCGACAGCTTGTCGCTGCCCTGCGAGGCCTGGCCGCGATCGCGGTCGGACTGTTGCTGCTGCGAGCTGCCCGTGCCCTGCGAGGCCTGGCCGCCTTGCTGCTGCGACTGCGGGCGCTGCTGCTGCGAGCCCTGCGACGCCTGGCCGCGGCTGGCGTCCTGCTGCTGCTGCGAGCCCGGCTGCTGCGAGCGATCCTGGTTGCCGCTCATCTGGTTGCCGCTGCCTTGGCCGCTGCCTTGGCTGGACTGGTTGTTCCCTTGCGAACCTTGTGAATTGGGCATGGAATGCTCCTTCTCGGTGTGCTCGGACGGTCGAGGTCCGGGCGGGTGAGGCCGCCGTTGCAACTGGCGGCAGGGAACATGCATCCAGCAACACCCATGCCCCGTCGAGCTGCACGATGCGAGACGACCGTCACGCGGCGGGCCCGGTGGGCGCCTGCCCGGATCCAGCACGGAAACCCGGCAGCCGATAAAATTGCTGCAGTGCACACCTCCCTGAACGCCGACCTCCACAGCCACTCCACCGCCTCCGACGGCACCTTGTCGCCTGGCGCGCTCGCGCGGCGCGCCAAGGCCAACGGCGTCGACCTCTGGGCGCTCACCGACCACGACGAGCTGGGTGGACTGGAGGAAGCGCATGCCGCGGCGCGCGAGGTGGGATTGCCCTTCGTGCCCGGCATCGAGATCTCGGTCAGCTTCGCGGGCGTGACGGTGCACATCGTCGGCCTGGACATCGACCCCGCCGACGCCGCGCTGCAGGCCGGGATCGCGGGCGTGCGCGCGGGCCGCGAGGTGCGCGCGCAGCAGATGGGCGAGGGCCTGGCGGCGGTGGGCGTGAAGGGCGCGTACGAAGGCGCCATCGCGCTGGCGCCCAACCCGCGGCTGGTGTCGCGCACGCACTTCGCGCGCCACCTGGTCAACACGGGCGTGGTGCCCGACGTGCCCAGCGTGTTCCGCCGCTACCTCACCGAGGGCAAGCCCGGCTACGTTGCGCACGAGTGGGCGCGCCTGGGCGACGCCGTGCGCTGGATCCGCGGCGCGGGCGGCATCGCCGTCATCGCGCACCCGGGCCGCTACAAGTTCACGCCCACCGTGGAGTACGCCCTGTTCACCGAGTTCATCGCGCACGGCGGCCGCGGGGTGGAGGTGGTCACCGGCAGCCATCACGCCGGGGACCTGGCCAAGTACACCGACACGGCGCGCGAGTTCGGCCTGCTGGCGTCGCGCGGCAGCGATTTCCACGACCCGCGCGAGAGCCGCCTGGACCTGGGCCTGTCACCGGACCACTGGACGCTGCACCCGTCGCTCGAGCCCGTCTGGACCGCCTTCAGGCCGCAGCCAGCAACGGCCTGAGGGACGCTGGCCGCCGGGCACAATGTCCGGGCCATGTCGCAGTACTTCGAGGTCCATCCCGACAACCCGCAGGTGCGCCTGCTCCGCCAGGCCGCGCAGATCCTGCACGGCGGCGGCATCGCGGCCGTGCCCACCGACTCCAGCTACGCGCTGGTATGCCACCTGGACGACAAGTCCGCGGCGGAGAACCTGCGCCGCGTGCGCCAGGTGGACGACAAGCACCACCTGACGCTGCTGTGCCGCGACCTGTCCGAGCTGGCGGCCTACGCCCGCGTGGACAACCGCCAGTACCGCCTGCTGAAGGGCGCCACGCCGGGCCCGTTCACGTTCATCCTGGACGCCACCAAGGAGGTGCCGCGCCGCGTGTCGCACCCGTCGCGCCGCACCATCGGCCTGCGCGTGCCCGAGCACCGCGTGCTGCAGTGCCTGCTGGAGGAACTGGGGCAGCCGCTGCTGGCCACCACGCTGATCCCCCCGGGCGAGACCGAGCCGCTGAACGATCCGCAGGAGATCCGCGAGCGATTCCAGAAGCAGATCCAGGCCGTGGTGGACGCGGGCGCCTGCCCGTTGCAGCCCACCACCGTGGTGGACCTGACCGGCGACGAGCCGGTGCTGGTGCGCCAGGGGCGCGGCGACCCGGCGCTGCTCGGGCTGTGAGCGGCCACGCCCGCGGGCCGGCCTGGGCGGCCTCGGCGGCCGCGTGGCCGCCGCGCGGCCTGCCCGCTTCGGGCCGGCGCCTGGCCGTGGCCGTGCTGGCGGCGCACGCGCTGCTGCTGCTGGGCCTGCTGGGCGCGGCCCGCGTGCAGGTGCTGGTGCGGCGCGACGATGGCGTCGCGCGACTGTCGTTGCTCAGCGAGCCCGCGCCGCGCACGCCGCTGCAGCCGGTTCCGCCGCCGCCCCGCCGCGCCAGGACGCCCACCACGCCGCCGGTCGCGATCCCGCGCGTGCCCGTGGCCACATCGCCGGATCGCCCCGCCCTGCCCGCGCCCACCCCGGAGGCGGCCACGGCGCCGGTGATGCTCGCCCCGCCACCGGCATCCTCGGCGCCGCTGCAGCTGTCGCTGTCACGCGACCAGTTGAAGGGCTTCGCGCGCCCCGCGCGGCCGGCCGCCGCCGCGTTCGCGCGCGTGGTGAAGCTGCACGGCGAGAAGGTGGCCGACGCCATCGACCAGGCGATCGGCATGTCCGACGACCTGGTGGTGGAGAGCCTGGGCGACGGCAGCTTCCGCGCGCACTACGGCCGCGAGTGCACGATCCTGAAGCCGACGGAGATGAGCCGGCTGGACCCGACGGGCCATGCGCACGATTTCATGCTCGTGGAGCCGTGCAAGCGCTGACGCGCGAGTCGGGATCAGGCCAGGACGGCCGCCGTCACCACCACCTCGATGCGCCACTCCGGCTTGGCGAGCGCGGCCTGCACCGTGGCGCGGGCGGGCGGCTGGCCCGGCACCACCCAGGTGTCCCAGACGCGGTTCATGCCGTCGTAGTCCTTCAGGTCGGCCAGGAAGATCTGCACCATCAGGATGCGGGAGCGATCGCTGCCCACGCGGGCCAGCAGGCGGTCCACCATGGCCAGCACCTGCTGGGTCTGGCCCTCGATGGGCTGCGTCGTGTCGTCGGGCACCTGGCCCGCGAGCCACGCGATGCCGTTGCACACCACCATGTCGGACAGGCGGGGCGTGGGGTCGAAGCGCTGGATGTCGGGGATGGCCATGGCGTCAGGGCTCCTGCACGGGGGCGACGGGCGCGCTGCGCTGGCCCAGCCGGGACTCGGTGCCCGCACGCAGCTTGCGGATGTTGGGGGCGTGGCGCCATACCAGCAGCGCGCTCATCACGGCGATGTAGAGGGTGCGCGATGTCGGGTGCCAGATCAGCGCGTCGTACAACGGCGCGGCCACGGCGGTGACGATGGCGGCCAGCGACGAGTAGCGCGTGAGGTAGGCCACCGTCAGCCAGGTGGCCAGCGACAGGCCGCCCAGGATCGGGTTGAACGCCAGCAGCACGCCGGCCGCGGTGGCCACGCCCTTGCCCCCTTCGAAGCGGAAGAACACCGGCCAGAGATGGCCCACGAAGGCCGCCAGGCCGGCCGCGGCGACGGTGCCACCATGCAGGTCCAGCTGCGGCTGCAGCAGCGCCAGCGCGGCCGCGGCCATGACGGCCACGTAGCCCTTGAGCGCATCGAACAGCAGCGTCAGGATGGCCGCGCGGCGGTTGCCGCTGCGCAGCACGTTGGTGGCGCCGGGGTTGCCCGAGCCGTAGGTGCGCGGGTCGTCCAGCTTCATCGCGCGGCTGACGATCACCGCGAAGCTGAGCGACCCCAGCATGTAGGCCAGGGTGACGACACACGACGACCAGAACCAGGACACGGGACGGCTCCAAGGGCAGGATGGGAACGCCGATTTTACGGGGGCCGCCGTGGCTGGCGGCGCTCGCGTGCGCGCTCAGTTGGCGCAGCGCACCGCCACCGCGCCCAGGGGCCCCGTGAGCACGGCCGGCGCCACGCCCACCAGGTAGCCCCGCCGCCCGCCGTTGATGAGGATGCGCGGCAGCGTGAGGATGGTCTCCTCCACGTACACCGGCACCTCCTTGCGGAAGCCGAAGGGCGAGGTACCGCCCACCTGGTAGCCGCTGTGGCGCTGCGCCACTTCGGGCGTGCAAGGCGTGACCGACTTGGCCCCGATGGCGCGGGCCAGGTTCTTGGTGGACACGGTGCGGTCGCCGTGCATCAGCACCACGAGGGGTCGCGCGGCATCGTCCTGCATCACCAGCGTCTTGACCACCTCGTGCTCGGGCACCCCCAGCTGGGCGGCGGATTCGGCCGTGCCCCCGTGCTCCACATACCCGTAGGGGTGTTCGGTGAACGCGATGGCATGCGCCCGCAGCCACTGGGTGGCCGGGGTCTCGCTGACATGGGGGGCCTTCTTCGCCATCACGCCATTCTCGCGCGCCCCAAGGTGTCGCGTGGAGGACGCACCCGCGCGGCACATGTCCCCATCGGCCGGGGGCGCGATTGATGACGGGCCCTGGAGTTGCTAGGCTCGCCCATTCGCCGGGGATTCCCCGGCCCCTTCCCGAACACATGTCCTTCGTCCCCTCCCGTCGCCACGCCCACCGGTGCCTCGCCCTGGGCCTGGCGGCCGCCGTGACCGCGCCGTCGGGCTTCCTGGCCGCGTGCTCGCGCCGTCCCGTCGTCATCAAGGTGGGCTTCCTGGGCGGCCTCACGGGCACGGTGGCCGAGCTGGGCGTCGAGGGGCGCAACGGCGCGCTGCTGGCCGCGGAGGAGCTGTCCGCGGCCGCCGGTGCGTCGCGCATCGAGGTGGTGCCGATGGACGACCGGCAGAACGCCGACGTCGCCCGCGCCGCCGTGCAGGCGCTGGCGCAGCAGGGCGTCGCCTTCGCGGTGGGCCCGATGACGAGCGCGATGGCCGTGGCCGTAGTGCCCGAGGCGCAGCGCCTGGGGCTGGTGCTGATCAGCCCCACGGCCACCACCGACGAGCTGAGCGGCAAGCCGGACGTGTTCTACCGCGTGGCCGCCGACGCCTCCTACGGCGCACGCCAGCTGGCCGATGCGGCCGCGCATGCGGGCGGCCAGCGCTTCGCGCTGCTGCTGGACGCGCGCAACCGCTCGTATTCAGCCAGCTTCGGCAACGCCTTCGCGGCCCGCGTGAAGGCCCAGGGTGGCACGGTCACGGGCATCGTCGAGTACCAGGAGGCGGACGTCGATTTCCGGGCGCTGTCCGAGCGCCTGCTGGCCGAGCGGCCCGACACCGTGCTGATCGTGGCCGGCGTGGGCGATTCCGCGCTGGTGGCGCAGCAGCTGCGGCGCCAGGCCCCGGCCCTGCGGCTGGTGGTGACGCCCTGGGCGGCCAATGCGCGCTTCCTGCAGCTGGGCGGGCGCAACGTCGAAGGCACGATCGCGCAGCAGGCCCTGGACCTGGCCAGCCCCGCGCCGGCCTTCGTCGCCTTCCGCCAGCGCTACCGCACGCGCTTCGGCGAGGACGCCACGACGCCCGCGGTGCAGTCGTACGAGGCGCTCGCGCTCGGCATCGCGGCCCTGCGCGAGGCCGACGGCGCCCACACGCTGCAGCAGGTGCTCGGGCAGCCCGGGCGCCACTGGCCGGGCCTGTACAGCGACATCCTGCTGGACGCCAACGGCGACACGGCCCGCTCGCTGCACCTGGCCCAGGTGCGCGACGGCCGCTTCGCCGCCTTCGCGCCATGACGCGCGGCGTCCCGCTGCACCGCGCGCTCTCCTGGCGCTTCACCGCCCTGGCCGCGCTGCCGCTGCTGCTGGCCGTGGGCATGTGGGCGGCGGCGGCCGGCCCGCAGGCGGTGCGCGAGCTGGAGCACCGCAACGAGGAGGTCTCCGCGCTGATCCGCGGCGCCATCGAATCGGGCCTGGCCGTGCCGCGCGCCACGCTGCACCTGGCCAGCAAGTGGGTGGAGGTGCCGGGCGCGGGGGTGGGCGCGCAGGATGTGCAACCCATCCTGCAGCGCACGCTGGAGAGCACGCCCGCGTTCGAGGCGCTGTACCTGGTGGGACCGGATGGCATCGTCGAATCCGCCGCCGTGCGCGCCGCCGCGGGCCACGTGCCGGGCGACATGATCGGCCTCGACTTCTCGGCGCGGCCCTTCTACGTGGAGGCGCGCACGCGCCGCGCCGAGGTCTGGTCCGACTCGTTCCTGTCGCCGTTCACCGGCCAGGTCACCGCGGCGCTGGCCCTGCCGGTGGGCACGCGCATGCTGGTGGCCGACATCTCGCTCAACGGCCTCGCGCAGGACCTGCGCAGCCGCGTGCGGGACGACGACGCCATCGTGATGGTGCTGGATCGCGTGGGCCACGTGATCGTGCACCCCGAGCAGCAGCTGGCCGGCTGGCAGGAGAACCTGCGCAGCATGCCGCTGGTGGACGCCGCGCTGCGCGGGCAGCGCGCGCGCGGCGACATCGCGTTCGAGGGCGGCGACTGGCTGGCCGACATCAACCGCGCCGAGCCCGCCGGCTGGCTGGTGCTGGTGGCGCAGCCGCGCTCGCGTGTGCTGGCCCCGCTGCTGCGCATCGGCGGCATCGCGGCCATCGCGGTGAGCGTGGCGCTGGCCATGGCCATCCTGTTCTCGCTGCGGCAGGCGCGCGCGGTGGCGGACCGCTACCGGCGCGTGGCCGAGGCAGCGCAGGCGGTGGCCGACGGCCGCCGGATCGACGTCGACATCGGCCTGGACAGCGCCGAGACCCAGACGCTGTGGGAGCACCTGCACGCCCTGCTGGACCGCATGCACGCCGAGGAGCGACGCGCCGACGAGGCCCGCCGCGACCTGCAGTCGGTGCTGGATGCCGCCACCGAGGTGTCGATCATCGCCACCGACATCCAGGGCGTGATCCGCCTGTTCAACCGCGGCGCCGCCAAGATGCTGGGCTGGCCGCCCGCGTCGGTGCTGGACCAGCCGGGGCTGGCGCGCTTCCACGACGCGCGCGAGCTGGAGGCGCGGCGCCAGCAGCTGAAGGAGGAGACCGGCCAGGACGCGCCGGGCGACGAGGTGCTGGTGGCCACCGCGCGGCGCACCGGCTACGAGGTGCGCGACTGGACCTACGTGCGGCGCGACCGCGCGCGGCTGTTCGTCTCGGTGTGCGTCACCGCCGTGCGGGACGACGCGGGCGAGCTCACCGGCTTCCTGCACGTCGCCCTCGACCAGACGGCCCGCCAGCGCGCGCGCGAGCTGGAGATCGAGCGCACGCGCGCCGACGCGGCCAATCGCGCCAAGTCCGAGTTCCTCTCGCGCGTCAGCCACGAGTTGCGCACGCCGCTCAACGCCATGCTGGGCTTCGCGCAGCTGCTGGCCCTGGACCCGGCGGAGCCGCTGCGCGGCGGCCAGGTGGAGCGCGTGCGCCGCATCGAGATCGCCGGCTGGCACCTGCTGCAGCTGATCGACGACGTGCTGGACCTGTCGCGCATCGAGGCGGGCGAGGTGTCGGTCCGCGCGGAACCCGTGGACCTGCGCGACGCGGTGGCGCAGGCGTTGCCGCTGGTGTCGCCGCAGGCCGAAGAGACCGGCGTGCGGCTGCAGCCCCCGCCGCCCGGGCCGCCCGTGATGGCCATCGCCGACCCCACGCGCCTCACGCAGGTGCTGGCCAACCTGCTGGGCAACGGCGTGAAGTACAACCGCCGCGGCGGCGAGGTGCGCGTGGCGATCGCCTCGCGCGCCGGCGGCCTGGTGGCGATCGAGGTGCGCGACAACGGCAGCGGCATGAACCCGGGCCAGCTCGAGCGCCTCTTCACGCCGTTCGACCGCCTGGGCCTGGAGGGCTCCACCATCCCCGGCACGGGCATCGGCCTGGTGATCAGCCGGCGCCTGATCGCGCTGATGCGCGGCCGCCTGGAGGTGAGCAGCGCCGCGGACGCCGGCAGCACGTTCACGGTGCTGCTGCCTGCCGCGCAGGACTCGGAGGCGCCCGCGCAGGCGCAGGCCCCCGGCAGCCCGAACGAGGCCCCCGCCACCGCGGGGGACGTGGTGTACGTGGAGGACAACCCCACCAACGTGGAGCTGATGCGCGCCATCCTGGCGCTGCGCCCGGGCTGCCGCCTGCACGCCTGCGAGACGGTGGCCGACGCCACCGCGCTGGTGCGCCGCGTGCGCCCGCGCCTGGTGCTGGCCGACCTGCAGCTGCCCGACGGCTCGGGCTTCGACCTGCTGGCCCGCGTGCTGGAGGACGAGGCCACGAAGGACATCCCGGTGGTGATCGTCTCCGCCGATGCCACCAGCGAGCAGCAGGGCCGCTCCCGCGCGCTGGGCGCCGCGGCCTACCTGACCAAGCCGGTGCGGGTGGACGAGGTGCTGCGGCTGGTGGACCGGTTGATGCCGATGGAGGACGCTTGACGGCGGGCGCCCGTCACCTGGACTCGCGCCGCAGCGCCACCACCTGCGACGTCACCATCCTCGCCATCACCGCCCCCACCTCGCCGGCGTCCAGCGTGGCGTCGTCGAACATCAGCTCGTGGGCGGAGTACATCACCTCCACCGACAAGCGCGCCACCAGCGTGATGCGCGCGCGGTCCATGCGCGGGTAGGCACCCAGGAACGCGTCCACGATCAGCCCCGTGACGTGGTCGTGCGAGCCCGTGCGCACGGGCGCCAGCGCGGGCACCGCACGCAGCGCGCGCGTGATCCACTCGCCCGCGGTGGCACGGCGGGTCATGGCCAGCGTGTCGAGGAACAGCGTGCACACCGCCGCCTCGAAGCGCGCGGCCGGCAGCCGCATCGTGGCCGGCGTGGCCCAGGCCTGCAGCAGGTCGTTCTGGCTCATCATCAACCGCACGCCCAGCTCCGCCAGGATGGCGTACTTGTTCGGGTAGTAGCGGTACAGCGCGGGCGGCGTGAGTCCGGCGCGCTCGCACACGAGGTTGGTGGACAGTCGCTCGATGCCCACCTCGCCCAGCAGCTGCGCGGCGGCGTCCAGGATGCGCTCGCAGGTTTCCAGCGCGCGCACCTGCGTGGGCTGGCGCTTGCGGTCCAGCTCCACGGCGGGCGCCGGGGCCGGCGCGGGGCGCGCGGCGGGGCGGGCGGCGGAGGCGGGACGTCGGGCCATCGGGTGGCAGTGTAGCGAGTTGCTCGCAAACCCTGAAGTTGAATGCTAGCGATGACTATAGAGTAGTTATCACTATGTTTAAGTCGACCGCCTGCAATGCGATGCGCCAACGGCTTCGCGCCTGCTCCCGGCCCGCCGCGCTGTCGCTGCTGGTCGCCGTGGCGGGCTGCACGCCCCCGCCGCCGCCAGCCGTCGCTCTGACCCCGGCCCAGCGCGAAAGCCTGCACCCCGCCGACGCCGCCCTGGCCGCCCGGTACGACCGGTCCTGCGCGCTGTGCCACGCCCGCGCCGGCAGCGGCGCGCCGCTGGTGGCCGACGCCGCCGCCTGGGCGCCCCGCCTGGCCCGGGGCGACGCGGCGCTGCTGGCCAGCGTCACGCAGGGCCGGGGCGGCATGCCGCCGCGCGGCCTGTGCCCGGACTGCAGCGACGACGACCTGCGCGCGCTCATCCACTTCCTCGCCACCGGAGCGTCCCGATGATCGACCGCCGCCACCTGCTGGCCGCCGGCGCCGCCACGGCGCTGGGCGCCGGCGTCGCCCTGCCCCTGGCGGGCTGCACGCGACCGCCGCAGATGCCGCCCGAGCCGCCGCTGGCCGCTGGCGAATGGCGCAACTGGTCCGGCATCGCCCGCTGCCATCCCGCCGCGCAGCCCGTGCCCGCCAGCGAGGACGAGGTGGCCGCCTTGCTGCGCGCGGGCACCGGCCCCGTGCGCTGCGCGGGCGCGGGCCACTCGTTCACGGCGCTGGTGCCCACGCCCGGCACGCTGCTGTCGCTGGACCGCCTCTCGGGCATCGTCCACGCCGACCCGGCCACGCGCCGCGTGACCGTGGGCGCGGGCACGCGCATCGGCGTGCTGGCCCGCGCGCTCGACCCGCTGGGCCTGGCCCTGGACAACCAGCCCGACATCGACGTGCAGACGCTGGCCGGCGCGTTCGCCACCGGCACGCACGGCACCGGCGCCACGCTGCCCGCGATGCATGCGCACGTCACGGCGTTGCGCCTGGTCACGCCGTCCGGCGACGTGGTGGCGGCCAGCCGCACCCAGCGGCCCGAGGTGTTCGACGCGGCGCGCGTGGCGATGGGCAGCCTGGGCGTGGTGACGCAGGTGGAGCTGGCGGTGCGGCCGCGCTTCTTCCTGAAGCGCCGCGTCTGGCTGGAACGCACGGAACGGCTGCTGGACGAGGCCCCGGCGCACGCCGATCGCCATCGCCATTTCGAGCTCTACGTGCTGCCCTTCACCGGCTACAGCGCGGCCATCGCGCACGACGAGGTGCCCGAGCAGGCCGTCGCCCACGCGCGGGCGGCCGACGAGCAGGTGCTGGAGGACCTGCGCACGCTGCGCACGGCGCTGGGCCGCTTTCCCGCCGCGCGGCGCTGGGTGGCGCAACGCCTGATCGGCCGGCACGACCCCGAGGAATCGGTGGACGTCTCGTGGCGCCTGCTGTCCACGGTGCGGCCCACGCGCTTCAACGAGACCGAGTACCACGTGCCCCGCGCGCAGGGCGTGGCCTGCCTGCGCGACGCCATCGCCGCGCTGGAGCGCCGCCCCGACGCCTTCTTCCCGATGGAGTTCCGCTTCATCCGCGGCGACGACGCATGGTTGTCGCCATTCGAGGGCGGCGACCGCTGCTCGATCGCCGTGCACGCCGCGCAGGGCGAGCCCCACGACTACCTGGTGAGCGACCTGGGCCCGGTGTTCCGCCGGCACGGCGGCCGCCCGCACTGGGGCAAGCTGCACGACCTCGACGCACCGGCGCTGGCCGCGCTCTACCCGCGATGGAACGACTTCCAGGCGGTGCGCCGCCAGCTGGACCCGTCGGGCCGCATGCTCAACGCCTTCACGCGCCGCGTGTTCGGGGAGGACGCCGCATGACACGCAAGCCGACCGACCTGGGCGACACCACGGTCCCCCCACGCGCGCGCCTCACGCGCCGGCGCGCCCTCGGCGCCGCCGCGCTGCTGGGCGCCGGCGCGGCGCTGGCCCTGCGCCCGGCCGACCGGGGCGCCCCGCACGCCCCCTATTTCCAGCGCCTGGCCGCGGCCCTGGACGCCGCCGGCATCGCGCATCCCACGCTGGTGGTGGACCGCCCCCGCTTCCACGCCAACCTGGCCGCCATCCGCGCCCGCGTGCCGGCCGTGCTGCCGCTGCGCGTCGTGGTGAAGAGCCTGCCCGCGCTGGCGCTGGTGGAGGCGGCCACGGACGCGTGGGGCACGCAGCGCCTGATGCTGTTCAACGGCCCGCAGCTGGTGCAGGTGGCCGCGGCGCGCCCCGGCGCCACGGTGCTGCTGGGCAAGCCGCTGCCGGTGCGCGAGGCGCGCGTCGTGCTGGACGCGATCGACGCGCTGCCGCCGGGGGGCGCCGGCGCCCCGCGCTTCGATCCGTCCCCGCAGGTCGAATGGCTGGTGGACACGCCCGCGCGCGCCGCGCAGTACCGCGCCCTCGCGCGCGGACGCGGGCGCCCGATGCGGCTGAACGTGGAGATCGACGTGGGGTTGCACCGCGGCGGCCTCACCCACCCTGCGGCCCTGGCGGAGCTGCTGGCCGTGGTGCGCGAGGAGCCGCTGCTGCAGTGGTCCGGCTTCATGGGCTACGACGCACACGTGGCCGGCATCCCCGACGTGCCCGGCCTGCGCGCCCATGCGCTGCGCGAGGTGCACGCGCGCTTCGACGCGATGGTGGCCGCGGCCTCCGCGGCGCTGGGCCGGCCCGTGGACCGCGCCGCGCTCACCTTCAACAGCGGCGGGTCGCACACCCTGCACCTGCACGACGGCACGCGCGCGCCCAACGAGGTCTCGGTGGGCTCGGCCAGCGTGCTGCCGTCCGATTTCGACAACCCCGCGCTGCCGCAGCTGCAGCCCGCCAGCTTCATCGCCACGCCGGTGCTGAAGGTGATGGGCGACTTCCGGCTGCCGGTGGGCGTGGAGCTGCTGGGCCGCGCGGCCGCCGCCTGGGATCGCAACCAGGCCACGGGCTTCGCGGTGCATGGCGGCAACTGGCTCGCCGACGTGGTGTCGCCGACCGGTGTCGCGCCCAGCGGGCTGTTCGGCCCCAGCTCCAACCAGCAGGTGATGGCGGGCTCGCGCGCCGCGGGCATCGCGCCCGACGGCTGGGTGTTCTGGCGGCCCCGGCAGAGCGAATCGGTGTTCCTTCAGTTCGGCGACATCGCCGTGCTGGACGGTGGCCGCATCGACGCGCGATGGCCCGTGTTCCCGGCGTCCGCATGATCATGTCGCCGCGCCGCCACCGGACAGGGTTACTCCCGTGACGAGCAACGATAGCGATCGCTACATTGATTCGCACTTTCTCCGGGAGAACGCCATGCGACCTGCCCTCGCCACCGTGTCGGCCACCGCGGCCGCGGCGCTCGCCTGCGCCGGGCTGCTCACCGCGCTCTCGGGCTGCGGGCGCCCGGCCAGCCTGGACGCCGATGCCGCCGTCCGCGCCGGCGACCTGCCGGTGGATGCGGCCTTCGCCAAGCAGCTGCAGACGCAACTGCTGGATGCGCACCCCGGCACCGTCATCACGCTGCCCGCGGGCCGCTGGCACCTGGACCGCGGGCTGTCGCTGCGCGTCGACGGCGTCACGATCCGCGGCGCGGGCATGGACAGGACCATCCTGTCGTTCCGCCAGCAGGTGGCCGGGCCCGAGGGCCTGCTGGTGCAGGCCAGCGGCCTCACCATCGAGGGCCTCACGCTGGAGGACACGAAGGGCGACGCGCTGAAGATCAACAGCGGCGACCGCATCGTGATCCGCGGCGTGCGGGTGCGCTGGACGGACGGGCCGAAGACCAGCAACGGCGCCTACGGCATCTACCCGGTCAAGACGACGAACGTGCTGATCGAGGACTCGCAGTCGTTCGGCGCGGCCGACGCCGGCATCTACGTGGGCCAGTCGCAGCACGTGGTCGTGCGCGGCTGCCGGGCCGAGCAGAACGTGGCGGGCATCGAGATCGAGAACACCATCGACGCCGACGTCCACGACAACGTGGCCACCGGCAACACCGGGGGCATCCTCGTCTTCAACATGCCCAACCTGTCGCAGCCCGGGCACCAGACGCGCGTGTTCCACAACCAGGTGCTCGCCAACAACCTGGCCAACTTCGGCGCCAAGGGCACGGCGGTGGCCAGCGTCCCGGCGGGCTCGGGCGTCGTGGTCAACAGCAACGCCGAGGTGGAGATCTTCGACAACGACGTGCGCGACAACCGCACCGCCAACGTCATCCTGTCGAGCTATTACTCCACGGGGTATTACAGCGACAAGGGCGTGCAGCCCGGCTACGACCCCTATCCGCGCGCCATCGACGTGCACGACAACCGCTTCCAGGGCGGCGGCGACTCGCCCGACGGCATGGACCTGAAGGTGCTCAAGTCCGCGATGTTCGGGCTGAACGGCCACTTCCCCGACGTGATCTGGGACGGCTTCGCGGACGCGAAGCGCACCGCGCCCGCCGACCGCCTGTGCGTCGACGCCACCGCCTCGGGCGTGCTGAACGCCGACGGTCCGGGCAAGTACAAGAGCCCGCGCCTGGTGACGGACGCGCTGCGCTGCCGCCTCGCGGCGCTGCCGGCGGTGCGGCTGCCGGCGGACATGGCGGGGGAGCCCGCGGGCGCCGCGCCGCCCGCGAGCGCAGGATCGACACCGGCGGCCGCCGCCGGATCGACCCCCGCCGCCGCCGGCCATGCGCCTGCCTCGGGAACCTGATCCGATGCGCCTGACCCTGCGCGCCACCGCCGCATTTGCCACGGCCCTGGCCGGTGCCGGCCTCGCCGCCGCGCTGACGGCCTGCCACCCCGCGCCCCCGCCGGTGGCCTTCATCGCCGACGGCCGCCCCGAGCACCTGTCCGACTGGCACGTGCTGGCGGTGTCGGGCGGCCGCCTGGCGCCCAACGCCGGCGTGCTGCCGTACAACCTCAACACGCCGCTGTTCAGCGACTACGCGCACAAGCTGCGCACGGTATGGATGCCCCCCGGGCGCGCCGCGGCGTACTCGCCCGACAAGGCGTTCGACTTCCCCGTCGGCACCATCCTCAGCAAGACCTTCTACTACCCGCGGCCCACGGGCGCCGGCGCGGCGGCGGCCGGCGACGCGGGCGTCCTGAAGACCTACGAGGCCCAACCCGGCGCACCTGCGGCCGGCCTGGACCTGGCGCGCGTGCGCCTGGTGGAGACGCGCCTGCTGGTGCGCCGCACCGAGGGCTGGTTGGCGCTGCCCTACGTGTGGAACGACGCCCAGACCGACGCCGAGCTGCAGCGCACCGGCGACCGCCGTGAGGTGGCGCTGGTGGACGCGGGCGCGCACGCGCAGCCCTTCACCTACGTCGTGCCCAACGAGAACCAGTGCGCGTCGTGCCATGTCACCGACCTGAAGACCCATGTGTTCACGCCGCTGGGCCCGAAGGCGCGCAACCTGAACCGCACGCTGGCCTACACCGAGGCGCAGGGCGGCCCGGGCGAGCAACTGGCGCGCTGGGTGAAGGCCGGCTTCCTCACCGGCGTGCCCGCCGGCGCATCCGCCGCGCAGTTGCCGCGCGCCGCGGACTGGCAGGACACGCGGGCGCCGCTGGCCGACCGCGCCCGGGCCTACCTGGACGTCAACTGCGCCCACTGCCACCAGGCGAGCGGCACCGCCAGCAACACCGCGCTCCGGCTGGATTCGGCCGGCCCCGTGGATTGGTCGATGGGCCTGTGCAAGCCGCCGGTGGCCGCGGGCAAGGGCACGGGCGACCGGCTGTTCGGCATCGTGCCGGGGCAGCCGGACGCGTCCATCCTGCCGTTCCGGATGGCCAGCACCGAAGGCGGCGTGATGATGCCCGAGCTGGGCCGCAGCACCGTTCACGAGGAAGGCGTGCGGCTGATCCGCGAGTGGATCACCTCGCTGCCCGGCCGCTGCGACGCCGCCCGGCCGGCGACCTGACCGATCCCGACGCCGATACCCCTTGCCGTATCCTGCGGCACGCATGCCAACGAACCCAGAACGAGGAGACCCCATGGCCGTCCACCGCATCGCCCTCCCGCCCCGTCGCCCGCACGCCGTCGCCCTGGCCGCCGCCACGCTGGTGGCCCTGCTGGGGGCCGCCAGCCCCGCCGCGCGCGCGCAGGCGGCGGCGGCGGCGCCGCAGGCCGCCCCCGCGCCCGCCACGCCCGCGTCCGGGGCCGCGTCCGCCACCGCGGACGGCGCACCCCAGGTGGTCGAGGTCACGGCGCAGGGCCGCAAGCAGGAAGTGCAGTCGGTGCCGATCGCCATCCAGCTGATCGGGCCGCAGCAGATCGCGGCCGTGGGCGCGGTCAACATCGCGGACCTGGCGGCGTTCGTGCCGGGCCTGACCATCGACGCATCCGAGCCCACGCAGCCCAGCTTCGCCCTGCGCGGCCTGGGCAACAGCGATTTCGGCATCGGCACGGATGCCCCGGTGGGTATCTACGTCAACGGGCTGTACGCAGGCAAGACCGGCGGCGCGCTGGTCAACTTCCTGGACGTCAAGCGCGTGGAGGTGCTGCAGGGCCCGCAGGGCACGCTGTTCGGCCGCAACAGCGCGGGCGGCGCCATCTCGATCATCACCAACGATCCCACGGGCGAGCGCACGGCGCAGGGCCTGGTGCGGGCCGGCAGCTTCGGCACCTTCCGTGCGGAGGGCGTGCTGAACCAGCCGATCAGCGACGACCTGAGCCTGCGGCTGGCGGTGGTGGGCGACCTGCAGGACGGCTGGGCGCGCAACCGCACGGACGCGATGAACTACCCCGAGGGCAACAGCTGGGGCACGCGCCTGGGCGGGCGCTGGTCGGCCACGGACGACACGTCGGTGGTGGCCACGTGGGAACACGAGGACCTGTACGAGCGCCCGCGCCCCATCTGGGCGATGGTGGCCCAATCGCCGGACCTGACCGGCACCGAGCCGCTGGTGGACCCCCGACACCAGCCGCTGCAGAACGACGTGCACGGCGGCGTGGAGGCGCGCAAGCTGGACACGCTGAACCTGCGCGTGGACCACGACTTCGGCGGCGGCGTCGTGCTCACCTCCAACACGGGCTGGACCCACTTCGACACGAAGAACATCCAGGACAACGACGGCACGTCGCGCATCGACTCCTACCTGGCCACCGGCAACTTCGAAGGCAGCACTGCCTGGCAGCAGGAGTTCCGCCTGAACGGCCGCACGTCGGTGGCCGACTGGCTGGGCGGCGTGAGCTTCTACCAGGAGAAAGCGGACCAGACCAGCCGCATCTACACGTTCACCGATTCCTTCGACACGCTCAGCACGCTGCAGGACACCGGCGCGCCCTTCGCCGCGTTCAACCAGCTGGGCCCGATCATCGGCGCGCCCATCGACCTGCTGGGGCAGTCGTGGCAGGAGGAGATCCGCAACACGCTGGATGCCCGCTCGGCCGCGGTGTTCGCCGACGTGATCTGGCACCTGGGGCGCGACACCAACCTCACCACCGGGGTGCGCTTCACCCAGGACCACAAGACCTTCAGCTGGTACAACCCGCGCCGCGTCGCGCCCGGCGTGGACGCGCAGCTGCCGGTGTTCACGCCCGAGCTGCTGCAGTCCCTGGTGGACGCGGGCATCCTCACGCCCGAGCAGGCCGGCGGCCTGGACCTGGCGGTGGCCACGTTCTCGAACAACGTCGAGTTCAACAACCCGGCGTGGGCCGCGGCGCCGGTGTCCAAGTCAAGGAGCTGGACCAACACCAGCCCGCGCGTGGTGCTGGACCATCACTTCGACCCCGACACGATGGCCTATGCCTCCGTCACGCGCGGCTACCAGGCGGGCGGCTTCAACTCCGTGTCCACCGACGTCAACGGGGGCTTCTTCGATCCCGAGACCGTCACCAGCTACGAGCTGGGGATGAAGGGCCGCCTGCCGGCTGCCGGCCTCACGTACAGCGCGGCGCTGTTCCACTACCTATTCAAGGACCTGCAGGCCATCACGCTGGACAACGGCCTGCCCATCCCGGCCTACGTCATCACCACCAGCGACGTGAAGGCCACCGGCCTCGACGTCGACCTGCAGTGGCAGGTCTCCAGGCCGCTGCGCCTGTTCACGCAGGCCGAGTGGATCGACCAGACCTACGCGGCCCAGCGCAATCGCGCGTCCAACGCGCCCGACCTGACGGGCCAGCCCTACGGCACGCCCACGCTGTCGCTCACCGCGGGCGGCACGTTCACCTGGCCGGTGATGGGGGGTGCCGCGGACCTGGGCCTGCAAGGCGCCTACATCGGCCCGCAACGCTGCAACGACGATTCGCCCACCCAAGGCACCTGCCTGTCCGGGCCCGGCTTCCGCGTGGGCGAGGCGCGCCAGAAGTTCGACGCGCGCCTGGGCTGGCAGACCGCGGACAAGCGCTGGGGTGCGGCGTTCATCGTCGACAACCTGACGAACCGCCGCTACATCGATTCCGCCAGCACGCTGAGCGCCGCGGTGGGGGTGCCGTACTACGCGACGCTGACCGCGCCGCGCAAGTTCCTGTTCGAGGTGTCGGCGAAGTTGTGAACGCTGCGGGACGACGCGCCGGTCAGGACGCCGGCGCCGCTGCTCCCGCCGCCGCCGCCGCTGCCCGATCGATCTCCAGCTGCCGCAGCACGCTGCGCTGCACCTTGCCCGTGGTCGTCATCGGCAACGCCTCCACGAACTCGATGTCCTTCGGCGTCTCGTAGGGCGCCAGCTGGCTGCGCACCTGCTGCTGCAGCGTCTCCACCAGCTCCGGCCCGGGCCGCACGCCCGCCGCGGCCACGATGAAGGCCTTCACCACCGCCCCGCGCTCGGCGTCGGGCTTGGGCACCACCGCCACCAGCGACACGGCCGGATGCCGCGCCAGGCAGGCCTCGATCTCCGCGGGGCCGATGCGATAGCCCGACGACTTGAACTGGTCGTCCGAGCGGCCCTGGTACCAGAGGTAGCCGTCGGCATCCATCACCGCGCGGTCGCCCGTGCGGCACCAGGACTCGAAGGGCTCGCCCGTGAACTTGGCCGCGGTGGCCGCGTCGTTGCGCCAGTACCCCAGGAAGAAGATCGGGTCGCGCACGCCGTGCACGTCGCGCGCGTGGACGGCCACGTCGCCGGCCGTGCCCGCCGGGCATTCGTGGCCCGCGTCGTCGATCACCGCCACGCGGTGGCCGGGGTAGCCGCGGCCCATGCTGCCGGGCCGTGCCGGCCAGCCTGGCTGCAGGCGACCCATCGGGTCGATGTACGCGCCGCAGTTGCCCACCACGTAGTTGATCTCGGTCTGGCCGAACATCTCGTTGGGCACCACGCCCAGCTGGTCGCGGCACCAGGCGAACACCGCGTCGCCCACGGCCTCGCCCGCGCTCATGATCGCGCGCAGCTTCAGCCGCGGGAAGCGCGCGCGCGGCACGGGCACCGCGCGCATCATGGCCTTCAGCGCGGTGGGGAAGAGGAAGGTGTGCGTGACGCCGTGCGTCTCCATCAACGCCAGCGCCTTCTCGGGGTCGAAGCGGCCGCTGGAGGCAAGGATGGTGCGTCCGAAGTACAGCGTGGGCAGCAACGCGTCCATCAGGCCGCCGGTCCAGGCCCAGTCGGCCGGGCTCCAGAACGGTCCGCCGTCGGGCAGGAACCAGTTCTGGCTGGCCACGAAGCCCGGCAGGTTGCCGATCAGCGCGCGGTGCGGGATCAGCGCGCCCTTGGCCGGGCCCGTCGTGCCGCTGGTGTAGATCAGGATGGCGGGGTCGTCGGCCAGCGTGTCCACCACGTCGAACGTGGGCTTGGCCGAGTCGATCAGGTCGTTCCAGTCGCTCTCGCCCTGGCGCTCGCCCTTGCCCGCCACCACCAGCCGCTCCAGCGCCGGCAGGTGCTCCTTCAGCGCGCGCAGCGTGCCCAGGGCCAGCGGGTCGACGATGGCCAGCTTCGCGCCGCTGTCGGCCAGGCGCGCCTGCAGCGCCTCGGGCCCGAACAGCGTGGACAGCGGCACCGCGATGGCGCCCATCTGCAGGATCGCCATCAACGCCACGGCCGTGTGCGGGCGCTGCGGCAGCACCACCGCCACGCGGTCGCCGCGCGCGATGCCCAGCCTGGCCAGCGCGCTCGACAGCCGCCGGGCCTTGCGCGCCAGCGAGCCGTAGGTGAGGTCGGCCTGGCGCGCGCTCTCGCGCAGGTGCAGCACCGCGATCGCGTCCGGCGTCTCGGCCTCCCAGCGATGGCAGCACACCTGCGCGATGTTGAAGCGCTCGGGCACGTCCCACTGGAACGTGGCGTGCAGCGCGGGATACGGGTCCGGCGCGTCGCCGGTGGCGGAGGCGGCTGGGGCGGTCGGCAGCATGTCAGCGATTATCGAGCGGCGCGCCGAGCGCCAGCAGTTCGTCGCCGTCCACGCGACACAGGCGCCAGTCGTCCTTCATCGACGCCCCCATGCGGCGGTAGAACGCCTGGGCATCGACGTTCCAGTCCAGCACGCACCAGTCGAAGCGCCCGTAGCCACGCGCGACCGCGATGCGCGCCAGCGCCTGCAGCAGCGCCTTGCCCAGGCCGCCGCCGCGATGGGCGGGCTGCACGTACAGGTCCTCCAGGTACAGGCCGGGCTTGGCGAGGAACGTGGAGAAGTTGGTGAAGAAGAGCGCGAAGGCCACCAGCGTCGACGGGCCCGCGGCCTCGCCCTCGCACTCGCGCCCGGGCTCGGATTCAGGTTCGGCCACCAGGCACTCGACCACGGGCTTGTCGCCGAACAGGTGGGGATGCAGCGACTCGGGCGTGGCCTGCGCCAAGTGCGCGAGCTTCTCGTACTCGGCCAGCTCGCGGATCAGGCCCACGATGGCGGGCACGTCGGCAGGGCGCGCGGGGCGCAGCTTATAGGGCGATCCAGGCGGGGTGTGGGCGTCGGTCATGGAACCGGATTCTGCGCGGTTTCGCGCCGCGTCCGCGACCGCCCGGCGCCGGCCTGGACGGGCCCGCGGGCCGTGTCACCCTCGGGGCAGCGCGGCGGCCGGGGCTCGCCTACAGTGGCGCGATGACTGCACGCCCCGACGCCGCCGCCACGTCCCCCGCCCCGCCTGCCGCGCGGGCCTACGCGCCGCTGCGCCCTGCGCGCGACGTGTTCCGCACGCTGCGCGGCCTGCGCCAGCACGCGCTGGAATGGGGCGAGGCCTCGCTCGTCACGCCCGAGCGCCCGGCGCTGGTGCTGGTGCACGGCTGGATGGACGTCGGCGCCTCGTTCCAGTTCGTCGTGGACGAGCTGTGCCGGCGCGAGGGGCCGGTGCGCTACTGCGTGGCGCACGACTGGCGCGGCTTCGGCGGCAGCGAGGGCGGCGGCGTGGACAGCTACACGTTCGTCGACTACCTGGGCGACCTGGAGGCGCTGCTGGACGCCGTGGCACCGGGCGCTTCGGTGGACCTGGTGGGCCACAGCATGGGCGGCAACGTGGCCATGAGCTACGCGGGCGTGCGCCCCGCGCGCGTTCGCCGCCTGGCCAACCTGGAAGGCTTCGGCATGCCCGACACGCCGTCGGCGCAAGCCCCGGGCCGGCTGGCGAAGTGGCTGGACGAGCTGAAGACCCCGCAGGCCATGCGCACCTACGCGTCGGTGGACGAGGTGGCGGCGCGCCTGCGCCAGACCAACCCGCGCCTGGACCCCGACAAGGCCGCGTGGCTGGCGCCGCACTGGTCGGCGTTGAAGGACGACGGCCGCTGGCACATCCTGGGCGACCCGGCGCACAAGCGCATCAACCCGGTGCCGTACCGCAAGGACGAGGTCGTGGCCTGCTGGCGCCGCATCGCCGCCCCGGTGCTGTGGGTGGAAGGCGAGGAGACCGACGTCACCAAGTGGTGGGGCGACCGCTACCCGCGCTCGGAATTCGAGGCCCGCCTGGCCGAGGTGCCACACGTGGAGCGGCTGTCGCTGCCGGCCTGCGGGCACATGCTGCACCACGACAAGCCGGTGGAAGTGGCCGAGCGGTTGCTGCGGTTCCTGTCCTGATCACGGCATCACGGCATCACGGCATCAGGCCAGCAACAGCGCCCCCAACCCCAGCGCCGCGGGCAGCGCCTGCACCAGCAGGATCCGCCGCGATGCGGTGGCGCCGCCGTACAACCCCGCCACCAGCACGCACGCCAGGAAGAAGATCGCCTGCGGGCGCCCGGCGGCGGTGACCCCGCCCACCAGCGCCCACGCCAGGCCCGCCACCAGGAAGCCGTTGTACAGGCCCTGGTTGGCGGCCAGCACCTTGGACTGCGCGGCGAATTCGGCCGTGGTGCCGAAGGCGCGGCGGCCGGCCGGCTTCTCCCACAGCACCATCTCGAGCACGACGATGTAGACGTGGATCAGCGCGACGAGCGCGACGAGGACGGTGGCGAGCATGAGGCGCTTTCGTGGAGTTCGATGACCGTTCTTCAGAAACATTGATGTTTCTGAACGGTATGCTATCGTTTTTCGATCGTGCCTGCAACCCGCCGCCCCGCCACCCTTCGCCCGACCGTCCGCGCCGCTGGCCTGCCCCGCGGCGGACGGCACCCGCACACGCAGGCCGCGGTGGCCGCCTCGCAGCGCACGCGGCTGCTGGAGGGCGTGGCGGCGGTGGTGGCCGGCAAGGGCTTCGTCGCCGCGACGGTGGCCGACGTCATCGCCGCCGCGGGCGTGTCGCGCCGCACCTTCTACGAGCAGTTCGACCGCCTGGAGGACTGCTTCGTGGCCGCCTACGAGGACGGCATGGCGCGGCTCTTCGCCGCGATCCGCCAGGCGCTGCAGGCCCCACCCGCTGCCACCACGTGGCCGGAGCGCACGCGCCGCGCCATCCAGGCCTACCTGGCCGCGCTGGCCGCGCACCCCGACGCCACGCGGGCCTTCACCATCGAGACGCTGGGCGCCGGCCCCGAGGCGCAGGCCCAGCGCCAGCGCGTGCTGGGCGAGTGGGTGCGCCAGTGGCGCGCCCTGCAGCGCCTGCGAGAGCGCGAGCAGCCGGGGACACCGACGCTGCCGGACGCGGTGCTGGTGGGCCTCGTGGGCGGGCTGGAGGAGATGGTGCGCGACCACCTGCAGCGCCGCGGCGCGCGCACGCTGGCCGCGCTGGCGCCGGCCGCCACGCGCTTCGCACTGGCCGTGCTGTCGCAGCCCGGCCTCGACGCGGGCGACTTCGGTCGCGCCGCGTCCGACTCGTCCGCCGACACGCCCGGACACGACTAGGTCGCGCCCGAGCTATCCACCCCCCGTGGATCCTGGGAAGATGCCCCTCGAATGAACACCTCGTTCTACGCCGCCTCCACCATCGACGTCGCGCTCGCGGCGGTGCTGCTGGCGTTGTTCCTGTCCGCCGCGCGGATCGCGCGCGAGCCCGCCGGCATCCCGGCCTGGGGTTGGAGCCACCTGGCCTGGACCGTGGGCATCGCGCTGGTGGGCAGCGGCGCGGCACGGTTGGCCGAGGGCCGGGAATCGGAGCTGATGGAACGCGCCGCGGCCGCCGGCGCCCTGCTGGCCTGCGCGGGCCTGGCGGGCCTGGCCGCGGCGATGACGATGCTGGCCGACCAGCGCCGCCTGCGCCTCGTCGAGAAGCTGGCCTTTGGCGCGATGGTGGCCGTGGGCGCCGCGGGCGCCGCGTGGTTCCTGCATGCGGATGCGCCGCGCTACGACCACCTCGAGGCCGTCGTCTCGGCCTGCCAGACCGCCGCGCTGGTGATGGTGGCCGCGCGCATGCGGCCGCTGTCGCGCGTGCCCTATCGCCTGCCCGCCCGCCTGGCGCAGATGGCCTGCGCGGTGCTGGTGCTGTTCCGCGCCCTGGACCTGGTGCGCTACGGCGTGCGCGAGGGCCTGGGCCACGACCTGCCCGACCTGGGCGGACCGGGCGCGCTGCAGGCCGACGGCAGCCTGTGGCTGCTGCTGAACCTGTGCATGCTGATGATCGTCAGCTTCCGCGCGGTGGACACCTGGCGCCAGGCTGCGCACGTCGACCCGCTCACCGGCCTGTTCAATCGCCGCGGCATGCAGCGCGCGCTGCGCAAGCGCCTGGCGGGACGCGAGAAGGAGCCCTGCCTCGCCGTGCTGTCCGTCGCGCTGGACCACTTCACCGCGCTGGCCGGCAGCTACGGCCAGCGCCGCGCCGACGCCACCCTGCACGAGCTGGCCGCCGTCATCGAGCGCACCGTGCGCGGCACCGACCTGCCGATGCGCCTGCAGGGCGAGGTGTTCGCCATCGTGCTGGTGGACGCCCCGCTGCACGTGGCCCGCGACCTGGCCGAGCGCCTGCGCCGCCGCGTGCAGGAGATGATCGTCGACGAGCTGCCGCCGGACGTGCAGTTCACGGCCAGCGTGGGCATCGCCACCGGCCTGCCGCGCGAGGTGCCGGTGTCGCGGCTGCTGGCGCAGGCCGACCGCGCGCGCCTGGCCGCGCAGGTGGACGGGCGCGATCGCGTGCGGGTGCACGAGGCGTCGCTGGAGGATCGGCGCACGGCCGCGGGCGACGCGCCGCCGGGCTGAGCGGCCGACCCAGGTCGACGGCCCGCGTCAGGGCTCCGTCGCCAGGCCCAGCGCGGCCCAGTCGCGCAGCGTCACCGCGCGCACCAATCGGGCGCGCAGCGCGGCCATCCGGGTCGCCCGCTCGGCGGGCAGATCCTCGGCCAGGCCGGGATCCAGGCCCGCGCCGCAGCGGCCCAGGCGCGCACACGCCGCGGTCGCGCGCCATCCCGACGGGCTGCAATCCAGCCCGAGATCGCAGACGGCCCCGTGCACCGCGTCCCAGTAGGCTTGCGCGGCCGGCGAATCCGGGGCGACGCCGTCCAAGGTCATCCACCGGATCGCCACCGGCGTGAGCACGCGTTCCTGGGCGTCCACGCTGCCGGAGGCGAGCAACAGCCGCGAGCGCGCGGCGGTGCCGCCCTCCGCACCTTGCAAGCCCGCGTCGACCGCACCGGCGAAGGACTGGCGTAGCGCCACGCTGGCCTCGCTTCCGGCGGCCACGAAGCCCGCGCACCGCGACAGGACCTCCTGGATGGCCGCGCGCCGCGCGTCGGTGACCTCTCCGGGCACGCCGGGGGCGGACGCACCTCCCGCCATGGCCTGCAGCGCTTCGGCTTCGATCGAGACCTGGGCGCATTCCCCGGCGGCAGCCCGCCCTTCGAGCACCGGTCCCAACCCACCTTGCCGCAACGCATCATTGGCGAACTGCCAGAGATCCGTCGCGCGCTCGAAGGACACCTTCGCAGGCGGGGGGGCCCCGTCGTCACGGTCCTCCGCCGGACGATGCGGTGCCCACGTCGGCGCCGCGGCGATCGTCACGGTACGCGCGGACGCGGGTGGGGCCGCGCCCTCGCGCGCGCGCCACGACGGCCCGGCGCCATGGCCCCCAGGGGACGACAGGTAGGCCACGACGGTGGCCAGCACCACCAGCAGCAGCGCCGACACCTGGGCGACACGACGGCGGCGCGGCCTCAATCCGGCAACCTCACCCGATCCACCATCGCCATCGCCGCGGCCCCCGGCGGCGCCGTCAGCAGGCTCACGACCACCATCAGCGCGAACCCCACCGGCACGCCGAACACGCCTGCCGCGATGGGCTGGATCTGCCACCACAGGTGCACGGGCCACGTGACGCCCAGGAACTCGCGCAGGCCGGGCTGGTTGACGGCGATGTACCAGGCGGTGACGGCCAGGCCGCCCACCATGCCGGCCGCCGCGCCCCAGCGGTTGGCGCGCCGCCAGAACACGCCCAGCACCAGCGCGGGAAAGAACGCCGCGCCCGCGAAGCTGAAGGCCGCGGAGACGAGGAACAGGATGTCCGCCGGCCGCTGCGCCGCCACGTAGGCGGCCGTCAGCGCCACCACCAGCAGCAGCACCTTGGCGATGGTCACGCGCTGCGCGCCGCCCGCCTGCGGGTTCCACATGCGGAAGTACAGGTCGTGCGACAGCGCGTTGGAGATCGTCAGCAGCAGGCCGTCCGCGGTGGACAGCGCGGCCGCCAGCCCCCCCGCGGCCACCAGCCCCGAGACGACGTAGGGCAGCCCGGCGATCTCGGGCGTGGCCAGCACCACGATGTCGCCGTCCAGGCGCATCTCGCCCAGCTGCAGCAGCCCGTCGTGGTTGATGTCGGTGACCGAGATCAGCGACGGGTCCACGCGCGACCAGCCGCCGATCCACGATGGCAGCTGGTCGAACGGCGTGCCCACCAGCGACGAGAACACCTCGGCCTTCACCAGCACCGCCAGCGCCGGCGCCGTCACGTACAGGATGAAGATGAAGAACAGGCTCCACGCCACCGACTCGCGCGCCTCGCGCACCGAGGGCGTGGTGTAGAAGCGCATCAGCAGGTGCGGCAGCGCCGCGGTGCCCACCATCAGGCAGAACACCAGGGCGAGGAAGTTGTTGCGCGAATCCTGGAAGCGCGCGCGCGCGGCCGCGTCGCCGCGCGGGTCGCCCGCGAAGGCCTGCGCATGCGGGGGCATGCCCGCCAGCGGGCGCGCGCGCACGAGGTTGGCGTCGCGCTCGCGCGTCCACGCGGCGCGCGCCGCGGCCTCGTCGCGCGGCACCCGGCCCAGCGCCCGCTCGGCGGCCTGGATGTCGCCCTGCGGCGCGTTGGCGGCCTTCAGCGCGGCCACCTCGCGCTGCGCCACGTCGCGGTCCTGCGCCAGCGCCTCGGGGATGTGGGCCAGGCGCAGCGCGAACTCCTGGGCGCGGGCACGGTACAGCGCGATCACCTGCTGCTCGCGCGGGTCGGCCGCCAGCCGGGCCTCAGCCGCCACCACGCGCTGCAGCTGCGCGCCGTAGGTGACCTGCGGCACCGGGTCGTGCGACTGCTTCATCGACAGCCACACCACGGGGGCGAGGTAGGCCACGACGATCACCACGTACTGCGCCACCTGCGTCCACGTGACCGCGCGCATGCCGCCCAGGAACGAGCACACCAGCACGCCGCCCAGGCCCAGGAACACGCCGATCTCGAAGTCCACGCCCGTGATGTAGCTGGTGACCAGCCCCACGCCGTAGATCTGCGCCACCACGTACAGGAACGAGCACAGGATGGCCGCCACCACGGCGATGCCGCGCACCAGGTGGCCCTCGTAGCGCTCGCCCAGGAAGTCGGGGATGGTGTACTGCCCGAACTTGCGCAGGAACGGCGCGATCAGCAGCGCCACCAGGCAGAAGCCGCCCGTCCAGCCGAGGATGTAGGCCAGGCCGCCATACCCCCCCAGGTACAGGGTGCCCGCCATGCCCAGGAACGAGGCCGCCGACATCCAGTCGGCGCCCGTGGCCATGCCGTTGTAGATCGCCGGCACGCGCCGCCCGGCCACGTAGTACTCCACGGGATCGGTGGTGCGCGTGAGGATGCCGATGCCGGCGTACCAGGCCACGGGCCCGATCAGGAACATGAAGCCGATCCAGCGCCGCGGCAGGCCCAGGTGCTCCAGCAGCGACATCACCGCCAGGAAGGCGAGGAAGGCGGCGGCGTAGCCCAGGTAGACGCGGTGCAGGCGCCGGCGCAGCTCGGGGCCGGACAGCGCGCCGCCGCGGCCCCGGGCGGAGAACGGGGAGCCGCCGCTCATGGCGACGGCGCCGGCGGCGGCGCCCGGCCGCCGGGATCCTGCCCGTGGAGCGCGTCGTCCAGGCGCCGCATCCGCACGGCATAGGCGGCCAGGATGGCGATGAACACGACCCCGGCCCCCTGCGCCGCCACCCACCAGCTGAACGGCCAGCCGAAGAAATTGAACGCCAGGTCGCGCGCGAAGAACGCCACGCCGAAGGACACCGCGAACCACACGGCCAGGAGCGCGGCGGTGAGGCGGCGCGTGTGCTGCCAATGGCGCTGCGCGGCGGCGCGGGAGATCGCTGGCGGCGGCGCTTCGGGCATGGGCGTGATTGTGCGGCCACCCATGCGAAAATCGCCGATTCCCCCCGAGACCCGCCAAGAAGCGACCCGCACCATGGACATCGAACGCATCAACGCCATCGGCAACTCGCTGGCCGACCTCACCGAGCGCACCTCCGCGCTCAGGGGGTATCTTTGACTACGAGCGCAAAGCCCTGCGCCTGACGGAAGTCAACGCCACGCTCGAGAACCCGGCCGTCTGGAACGACCCGCAGCGCGCCCAGGAACTCGGGCGCGAGAAGCGCTCGCTGGAGACGGTCGTCGCCACCATCGACCACCTCACCTCCAACCTCGGCGACAACACCGAGCTGTACGAGATGGTGAAGGAGGAAGGCGACGTCGACAGCCTGCTGCAGATCGAGGCCGACGCGGCCAAGCTGCAGGAGACGGTCGAGGGCCTCGAGTTCCGGCGCATGTTCAGCAACCCGTCCGACCCGCTGAACTGCTTCCTCGACATCCAGTCCGGCGCCGGCGGCACCGAGGCCCAGGACTGGGCGCAGATGCTGCTGCGCCAGTACCTGCGCTACTGCGAGCGCAAGGGCTTCAAGGCCGAGGTGATGGAGGAGACCGAGGGCGACGTCGCCGGCATCAAGAGCGCGACGATCAAGATCGAGGGCGACTACGCGTTCGGCCACCTGCGCACCGAGACCGGCGTGCACCGCCTGGTGCGCAAGAGCCCGTTCGGCGCCGGCCTGCGGCAGACCTCCTTCGCCTCCGTGTTCGTCTACCCCGAGGTGGACGACACCATCCAGATCGAGATCAACCCCGCGGACGTCCGCACCGACACGTTCCGCGCGTCGGGCGCCGGCGGCCAGCACATCAACAAGACCGACTCCGCGGTGCGCCTGACGCACATGCCCACGGGCATCGTCGTGCAGTGCCAGAACGATCGCTCGCAGCACCGCAACCGCGACGAGGCGTGGCAGATGCTGCGCTCGCGGCTGTTCGAGCACGAGATGCGCAAGCAGCGCGAGCAGCAGCAGAAGCTCGAGGATTCCAAGACCGACGTGGGCTGGGGCCACCAGATCCGCTCGTACGTCCTGGACCAGAGCCGCATCAAGGACCTGCGCACCAACGTCGAGGTGTCCGCCACCCAGAAGGTGCTGGACGGCGACCTGGACGGCTTCATCGCCGCCTCCCTCAAGCAAGGACTTTGAACATGCGTGAAGGCATCCCCCCCACCGTCGTGCGCCGCGCCGACTACCTCGCCCCGGCCTGGTGGATCCGCACCGTCGACCTCACGTTCGACCTGGACCCGGCCAAGACCATCGTCGCCAGCAAGCTGCGCATCGAGCGCAACGCCGACCGCGACCGCGAGCCGCTGCGCCTGCACGGCGAAGGCCTGAACCTGTTGCGCGTGCTGATCGACGGCCAGAGCGTGTCGTTCCGCCACGAGGACGGCCTGCTGGTGATCGACCCGCCCGCCACCGCGGAGGCGTTCACGCTGGAGATCCGCAACACGGTGTGCCCCGAGAAGAACACCGAGCTGTCCGGCCTGTACACGTCCGGCACCGGCTTCTTCACGCAGTGCGAGGCCGAGGGCTTCCGCCGCATCACCTACTTCCTGGACCGCCCCGACGTGATGGCGGTCTACACGGTGCTGCTGCGCGCCGACAAGGCGAAGTACCCGGTGCTGCTGTCCAACGGCAACCTGCTGGAGCAGGGCGACCTGGACAACGGCCGCCACTACGCCAAGTGGCACGACCCGTTCCCCAAGCCCTGCTACCTGTTCGCGCTGGTGGGCGCCGACCTGGTGGCGCGCGAGCAGCGCGTGACCAGCCGCGGCGGCAAGGACCACTTGCTGCAGGTGTTCGTGCGCCGGGGCGACCTGGACAAGACCGAGCACGCCATGCAGTCGCTGGTGGCGTCGCTGGTATGGGACGAGGCGCGCTTCAAGCTGCCGCTGGACCTCGAGCGCTTCATGATCGTCGCGGTCGAGGACTTCAACATGGGCGCGATGGAGAACAAGGGCCTGAACCTGTTCAACACCAAGTTCGTGCTGGCCAGCCCCGCCACGGCCACCGACACCGACTACGCGCTGATCGAGAGCGTCGTCGGCCACGAGTACTTCCACAACTGGACCGGCAACCGCATCACCTGCCGTGACTGGTTCCAGCTGTCGCTCAAGGAAGGCCTCACCGTCTTCCGCGACCAGGAGTTCTCGATGGACATGGCCGGCACGGCGTCGGCCCGCGCCGTCAAGCGCATCGACGACGTGCGCGCGCTGCGCCAGATCCAGTTCCCCGAGGACGCGGGCCCGATGGCCCACCCGGTGCGCCCGGACGAGTACGTCGCCATCGACAACTTCTACACGCCCACCGTCTACGAGAAGGGCGCCGAGGTCGTGCGGATGATGCAGACGCTGGTGGGCCGCGCGGGCTTCGAGGCCGGCGTCACCGAGTACTTCCGCCGCCACGATGGGCAGGCCGTCACGTGCGACGACTTCGCGCAGGCCATCGCCGACGCCAACCCGCACAGCGCGCTCGCCGCGCAACTGCCGGTGTTCAAGCGCTGGTACGCGCAGGCCGGCACGCCGCGCGTCACCGCGCGCGGCGCGCACGACGCGGCCACGGGCACGTACACGCTCACGCTCACGCAGGACTTCGCGGGCCCCCAGGGCACGGACAGCAGCGGCCGCCAGCCGTTCCTGATCCCGGTGCGCTTCGCGCTCCTCACGCGTGCCGGCGCCGCCGTGCCGCTGATGTCCGCGGACGCGGCGGGCGATGCGCCCGCCGATGGCACCACCACCACGGGCGCCCCCGCCACCGAGCGCGTGCTGGTGCTCTCCGAGCCCACCGCCACCTTCCGCTTCGCCAACGTGCCGGCAGACGTGGTGCCCTCGGTGCTGCGCGATTTCTCGGCGCCCGTGGTGCTGGACGACGGCCTCTCCGACGCCGACCGCCTGGTGCTGCTGGCCCACGACAGCGACGCCTTCAACCGCTGGGAGGCCGGCCAGCGGCTGGCGCTGGGCGCGATGAAGGCGGCCATCGAGGGCGGCACCGACCTGGTGGTGGACGACGCCTGGATCGACGCGATGCGCGCCATTCTGCGCCATCCCACGCTGGACGCCGCGTTCAAGGAACTGGCGCTGGCGCTGCCCACGGAATCGTACGTCTCCGAGCAGCTGTCGGTGCCCGTCGATCCCCAGCGCGTGCACGCCGTGGCCGACGCGATGCGCCTGCAGCTGGCCACGCGCCTGCAGGCCGACTGGCAATGGGCGTTCGACACGCACCAGGTGCTGGACGGCTACCGGCCCGATGGCGACCAGAGCTCGCGCCGCGCGCTGGCCAACCAGGCGCTGGCGATGGTGGTGCTGCATGCCACGCGCACGGGTGACGCCGTGTGGCCGGGCCGCGCGTTCCAGCGCTTCAAGGACGCCACCAACATGACCGACCGGCTGGGCGCGTTGTCCGCGCTGGTGGGGGCGCATGCCGAGCTGGCCGCGCCCGCGCTGGCGCGCTTCCTGGAGCTGTTCCGCCACGAGGCCCTGGTGGTCGACAAGTGGTTCATGCTGCAGGCCCGCGCGCCCGAGCACCAGGGCCGCGTGTTCGCCGCGGTCAAGGCGTTGATGAAGCATCCCGACTTCTCGATGCACAACCCCAACCGCGCGCGCAGCCTGCTGCTGGCGCTGTGCAACTTCAACCCGTCGGCGTTCCATCGCCCGGATGCCGCCGGCTATGTGTTCTGGGCCGACCGCGTCGTCGAGATGGACGCCATCAACCCGCAGGTGGCCTCGCGCCTGGCCCGCGCGCTGGACCGCTGGCGCCTGCTGGCCGAGCCCTACCGCACCGCGGCGCGCGAGGCCATCGCCCGCGTGGCCGCCCGCGACACCCTGAGCCCCGACACGCGCGAAGTCGTGGACCGAGCCCTGGCCGAGAACTGACAGACCATGCCCCAACGCATCAGCCTCACCCAATACCTCGTCGAGCAGCAACGCGAGCACGGCCGCATCCCCGCCGAGCTGCGCCTGCTGATCGAGGTGGTGGCGCGCGCCTGCAAGCGCATCGCCGTCTCCGTCAACAAGGGCGCGCTGGGCGACGTCCTGGGCACCGCCGGCACCGAGAACGTGCAGGGCGAGGTGCAGAAGAAGCTGGACGTCATCTCCAACGAGGTGCTGATCGAGGCGAACGAGTGGGGCGGCCACCTGGCGGCCATGGCGTCGGAGGAGATGGACTCCATCCACGTCGTGCCCAACCGCTACCCGCAGGGCGAGTACCTGCTGCTGTTCGACCCGCTGGACGGCTCCAGCAACATCGACGTCAACGTCTCCATCGGCACCATCTTCTCGGTGTTGCGCAAGGTGGGCCACCACCACGGCGTGGGCGAGCAGGACTTCCTGCAGTGCGGCCGCGCGCAGGCCGCCGCGGGCTACTGCGTGTACGGCCCGCAGACCCAGCTGGTGCTGACCGTGGGCGACGGCGTCTCGGTGTTCACGCTGGACCGCGAGATGGGCTCGTGGGTGCTGACGGGCGAGAACCTGCGCATCCCCGACGACACCAAGGAGTTCGCGATCAACATGTCGAACAAGCGCCACTGGGCCCCGCCCGTCACGCGCTACATCGACGAATGCCTGGCGGGCACCGAGGGCCCGCGCGGCAAGGACTTCAACATGCGCTGGATCGCGTCGATGGTGGCGGACGTGCACCGCATCCTCACGCGCGGCGGCGTGTTCCTGTACCCGTGGGACCAGCGCGAGCCGAACAAGGCCGGCAAGCTGCGCCTGCTGTACGAGGCCAACCCGATGGCCTTCGTCGTGGAACAGGCGGGCGGCCTGGCCACCAACGGCACGCAACGCATCATGGACCTGGTGCCCGGCAAGCTGCACGAGCGCGTGGCGGTGGTGCTGGGCTCGCGCAACGAGGTGCAGCGCGTGACGGACTACCACCTGGAAGCGGCGGGCGGCGACGGCGGCGGCGACGGCGGGGTCAGGTCTTCGACCTGACCTGCGAAGGGCCGCCCTCGGCGATACCTCTTGCCGAGTCCGAAAAACTTCAGCTACAATCGTTGGCTCTGCGGTGCACTCAACATGCATCGCTGATGCCGGTGTAGCTCAGTTGGTAGAGCAGCGCATTCGTAATGCGAAGGTCAACAGTTCGATTCCGTTCATCGGCACCAGTCTTCCCTGTGAAAAACCGGCCCTCGTGGCCGGTTTTTTCTTGCCCGGACCGTCCCGGCCCGCCTACCGCCACACCTACCGCCACGCCAGCGACCAGGCCGCCCGGATCCCGGTCTGCGCCTGCACCATCTCACCGACGATGATCGAGCCCTGGTGGTTGATGCCGTGCGCGTCCGCCAGTGTCCAGCCGGCCGGCACCTGCGCCGCCAGCGCCTGCTGCAGGTCGACCAGCACGCCGTCCTGCCACAGGGCCGCGTGGCGCTGGCCCCCGACGAGGACGCGGCCGACGACGTCGCCCGCCTCGTCGATGGCCTCCGCGTGGCTGCCCTCTCCCCGGTCCGGCAGGATGTCCGCCTGGCCGTCGGTCCAGCGCACCGCCAGGCGATCGGGGTCCTCGAAGTCGTCGTAGCAGGCCCCTGCGACCTGTCCCGCCCCGTTGATCGCATGCGCGACGCCCTGGGACGTCGGGCATGGCAGCGCCACCGTCGCCTGCCCCGCTGGCTTCAGCCAGGGCAAGTGGACGATCGTGGCATCGGGCGACCGGACGGTGGCGGCCCCGATGAAGGTGCCGGCCCGGTTGACGCCGGTGGCGACGTCGCAGACTTCCCCCGGCCGTCCCAGGCCGGCGAACAGCAAGGTCTCGGTTCCGCTGCGCTGCCATTGCGCCGCGACGCAGTCGTCGCTGCCGGCGACCAGGCCGACGTCGTTGTTGCCCAGCGCCTCGGTGCCATGCAACGCCTGGACGCCCGTGCGACGCCAGATCGTTGGCCCACCGGGACCGTGCCCCACCACTTCGTGGCGGTCGTTGATCGCCAGGGCCGTCGTGGCCGCGCCCAGGTCCTTCACCCGGCCATCGGGCAGCCAGATCACGCCGTGGGTGGTGCGGCCCCGGATCGAGCGGCCCACGACGACGCCCGTGTCGTCCACCGCCAGCGCCAGGACGTCCGAGGAGTCGCCCGACGGCAGGATCGTCAGCGTCGGTGCCCGGGCGGCAACGGCCTCGCCGGCCATGGCCGGGGAGGCGGCCATCAGGAACACGGCGGTCGCCGTCAGCGCGGCGGTCGGACGAGGCAGCATGCGGTTCTCCGGGAGGACAAGGCGATGGATGCTAGCCCGCGCGGGCCCGGCTCGGCCGCACGGCACGTCGAGTACGGGTTTTCACTGATTCGAGCCCCCCTTGAAACCGTCAACCCGCCTCCCAGTTCAGGCGTCACAGGAACTGCCATCAACTGATTCGGAGAGGACTGGATCATGGCCCCCCACCACCCCGTGAAGACCCACCGGCGCGCGACGCGCCCGGCGCCCGGCGGCGACGCGCCCCGGGCCTTCGGCAAGCAGCTCGACGCGTACCTGGAGGCGCGCGAAGCCCTCCGGCGCGCCCGCGCGACGGCCCTGCTGGCGAGCGCTCTCCGCTCGACGTCCGACCATCCCACCCACTGAAGGAGCAACACATGTCCGACATGAATTCGCGGCCTCAGGGCTTGTTCGAACAACTCGAGAACCTCCACCGCCTGCTCGCGCGGACGGCCGGCGTCGAGCGCACGCCCGGCGGCATCCGCGCCGTGGCCTACGGCGCCTTCCCGGAGATCAACGTGGGCCGCGCGCCCGGCAGCGTCGAGGTGTTCGCCTTCGCGCCCGGCATCGACCCGGCGACGCTGGACGTCACCCTCGAGCGCAACGTGCTGAAGATCGCCGGCACGCGCAACTCGCAGGTGCCCAAGGGCGAAGCGAGGGTGCAGGTGTACGCCAATGAACGGCCCGAGGGCCGCTTCTCGCGCGCCGTGTCGCTGCCCGACGACGTGGACCCGACGAAGGTGGAGGCCCGCTACCGGGACGGCGTGCTGCGCATCAGCGTGGCGCTCAGCGCGGCGGCGCAACCGCAGCGCATCGCCGTCCAGTGAACGTCCCCTTGTCTTGCAGGAGAACCACCATGACCACCGAACGCAACGACATCACCTCGGCGAAGAGCGCGGAGCCTGCCGAGCGTCCCGTCTCTCCCGCCGTGGACATCTTCGAGGATGCCGGCGGCATCACGCTGCTGGCCGACATGCCCGGTGTGTCCCGGGACCGCCTGGACGTCAAGCTCGACGGCGACACGCTCTCCGTGGAGGGGCGCGTGGAGCTGGAGGGCCTGGCGGACATGCGCCCGCTCTGGGCCGAGGTGAGCGTGCCCCGCTTCCGCCGCACCTTCACCCTCAGCCGCGAGCTCGACGCGTCGCGCATCGAGGCCAACCTGAAGGACGGCGTGCTGACGCTGCGCGTGCCCAAGCAGGCGCATGCCCAACCGCGGCGGATCGAGGTCCGGGCCGGCTGACGGCTCGCGCGGCACGTGGCGGTGCACTTCGCCGCCACACGCGCCGGCCGGGTCAGTGCAGCTTCACCTTTGGCAGCGACCGCCCGGACAACCAGGCGCCGGCCAGCGTGGTGAAGGCCCGGAACGCGCCATGCAGGGTCACCAGGTGGGAGCGTTGCACGGCCGAATAGGCCGCCTTGCCCAGCCAGCCCTCCACGCGAACGCCGCTGCGGGGCAGCATCGCCACCAGCTGGCCCACCGCACGGCGCTCGCCCACCGACACCAGCGATCCCTGGTCGCGGAAGGTGAACGGCGAGGTCGGCGGGCCGCCCGCCACGCGCGCCCACAACGCACGCGCGAGCCAGGCCGCCTGCTGGTGCGCCGCCTGGGCGCGCGGGGGCACCGTGCCGCGGTCGGCGTCCGGCCCCATCGGGCACGCGGCGCAATCGCCCAGGGCGTGCACGCGCTCGTCGCCGGGCGCGCGCAGCAGGCGGTCCACCACCAGCTGCCGCAGCCGGTTCAGGGCCAGGCCGTCCACGCCGTCCATGGCGGCCGGGCCCTGGATGCCGGCGGCCCACACGGTGAGCTGCGCGGGCACGCGTGAGGCTTCGCCCGCCAGCACGCATCCGTCGACCGTCACCTCGGCCACCCGCGCCCCCGTGCGCACGTCGATGCCCAGGCCCTCCAGGTCACGCCGCACCTGCGCCGCCAAGTCCTCCGGCAGCGCGGCCAGCAGGCGCGGCCCGGCCTCCAGCAGCGTGATCGCCACCGGCCGCTGCAGCGTGCGCAGCGCCTCGCCATACCGCGCGATGGCCCCCACCGCGTCCACCAGCTCGGCCGCCAGCTCCACGCCCGTCGCGCCGCCGCCGACGATGGCGATGCGCACCGGCGCATCGCCCGACAGCTCGGCACGGGCGCAGGCCGCCAGCAGGCGGCGATGGAACCGGCGGGCGTCCGCGGCCGAGTCCAGCGCCAGCGCGTGCGCGCGCACGCCGGGCGTGCCGAAGTCGTTGACGACGCTGCCCACCGCCATCACGAGCGTGTCGTATGCGATGGCGCGCTCGGGCGCCAGCGGGCGCCCCTCCCCGTCCGCCAACGGCGCCAGCCACGCCAGCCGGCGCGCGCGGTCCAGGTGCGTGAAGGCGCCCAGGTGGAAGCGGAAGCCGTGCCGCCGCGCCTGCTGCAGGAAGTCGGCCTCGGTCTCATTGCCGGTGACGGTGCCGGCGGCCAGCTCGTGCAGCGACGGCTTCCACACATGGCGCAGCTGCGCATCCACCAGCACCACCTCGACCCGGCCCGCGCCGGCGGCCGCGCCGGGCGTGCCGCGCGCCCCGCGCAACACGCGCGCATCCCGCCGCGCGCGCTGCCCCAGCCGCGCCGCCAGCTCCAGCCCGCCGGCCCCACCGCCGATGACGACGATCCGGTGCACGCCCGGCTGCAGCTCGTGCAGCGGGCCGGCGGCGAAGGCGGCGGGATCGGTCGGCGAATGGTGTGGGGGGGGCATGGGGCCATCCTACCGGGCCCCCTCCTTGCCATCGCGCCGCCATGACCCTGCACCAGGCCGAGGCCTTCCTGCTCATCGCGGCGATGCTGGTGGCCTTCGCCAGCGGCCGGTTGCGCTACGACCTGGTGGCGGCCACGTGCCTGTTCACCGCCGTGGTCCTGGGCGTGGTGCCCGCGGCCAAGGCGTTCCACGGCTTCTCCAACCCGGTGATCGTGATCATCGGCTCGGTGCTGGTGGTGAGCCGCGCCATTGCGGCGTCCAACGTGCTGGAGGTGTGGGTGGGCGCGCTGCTGGCGCGGGTGCGCTCGCCGTCGCTGCAGATCGGCCTGCTGACCGCGGCGGTGGCCTACCTGTCGGCGTTCGTGAAGAACGTGGGCACGCTGGGCATCGTGATGCCGGTGGCCATCCAGACCGCGCGCCGGTCGGGCCGGCCGCGGTCCGACTACCTGATGCCGCTCGCCTTCGGATCGCTGGTGGGCGGCACCATCACCAAGATCGGCACGTCGCCCAACCTGCTGATCTCGTCGGTGCGCCAGGAGCTGGGGCTGCCCGCGTACGGCCTGTTCGACTTCGCCGCCGTTGGCCTGCCTCTGACGACGATGGCCGTGCTGTTCCTGGCCGTGGGCTGGCGCCTGCTGCCGCGACGCGAGGGCACGCGCTCGGCCGAGGAGGCGTTCTCGCTGGAGACCTACGCCACCGAGCTGCGCGTGCCGGCCGATGCGCCCATCGTCGATCTCACGGTGGGCGACGTGGAGCGGCTGGGCGCGGGCGAGGTGTCGGTGGCGGCCATCCTGCGCGAGGGCTCGCGCCGCTACATCCCCGCCGACGACTGGCGCCTGTTCGCGGGCGACGTGCTGGTGGTGCTGGGCGACCCCACCGCCGTGCACAAGCTGGTGGCGCAGACGGGCTTCGACGTCGCCGGGTCGAAGGACCTGGAGACGGTGGACGGGGCCGACGAGATGGAGGTGGCCGAGGTGATCGTCACGGCCGATTCGGCGCTGGTGGGCGAGACGCCCGCGTCGCTGCAGCTGCGCGAGCGCCACGGCGTCAACCTGTTCGCGGTGCGACAGGCGGGCCACGCGTCGATGAATCGCCTGCGGTCGCACCGCTTCGTGGCGGGCGACGTGGTGCTGCTGCAGGGCTGGGGCAAGCAGCTGGCGACCGCCGTGGCCACGCTGGGCGTGCTGCCGCTGGCCGACCGCAAGCTCACGCTGGGCCGGCGCACCAGCGGCCTGGTGCCCATCGGGCTGCTGGCGGGCGCGCTGGCCCTGGTGGCCTTCCGCGTGCTGGACGTCGACGTGGCGTTCTTCGGGGCCGCCGTGCTCACCGTGCTGCTGCGCCAGGTGAGCGTGAAGGAGGCCTACGCGGCGATCGAATGGCCGGTGATCGTGATGCTCTCTTGCTTGATCCCCGTGGGCGAGGGCCTGAAGGACACGGGCGCCACCGACCTGATCGCGCAGTGGTTGACCCACGGCGCGCGCCTGGTGCCCGGCCCGGTCGCGGTGGGCCTGGTGATGGGCGTGGCGATGCTGCTGACCCCGCTGCTGCACCACGCGGCGGCCGTGCTGGTGCTGGGCCCGGTGGCCGCGGCGGTGGCGTCGCACCTGGGCTACCGGCCGGACGCGTTCCTGATGGCCGTGGCGCTGGGCTGCGCCTGCGATTTCCTCACGCCGATCGGCCACCAGAACAACACGCTGGTGATGGGCCCCGGGGGGTATCGCTTCGGCGACTACTGGCGCCTGGGGCTGCCCCTGACCCTGCTGCTGCTGGGGGTGGGCACGCCGTTGATCCTGCGGGCCTGGCCGCTGGCCTGAGCCCGACGGGGCCGCTGCCGCAGGATCGAACCCCCGGTGTGGCGTTTACCCCATGGAGCAGTTGTCCGGCGAGGGTACAGTGCAAGTTCATTCCCGCCTGCCACTGCCCTCCTTGGCCATTCCCGCCGCCACGTCCGCCGTGACCGACATCGTCGTCCCCGCTCACGGTCCGCTCGGCACCGCCGACGAGCTGGCCGCGGAGGTCTCTCGCCTGCGCCAGATGCTGATGGTGCGGGACGACCTGCTGTCGATGGCCGCGCACGAGCTGCGCAACCCCCTGCACGCGCTGGCCTTGCAGCTGGCGCTGGCGCGCACCAACGCGCAGGCGGGCAACCCGGGGGATGCCGCCGACCGCATCCGCCGGGCGGAAGCCACGCTCAAGCGCTACTCGGAGCGCGTCACGGTGCTGATGGACCTGATGGCCGCGCCGATGGGGGCCTTCCCGCTCACGCCCCGCGACATCGACCTGGGCGCCCTGGTCACCTCGCTGGCCGAATCCCTGGACCAGGAGGCGCGCACGCGCGGCATCGAGCTGCGCGTGGAGATGCCCGAGGATCCCTTGCGCCGACCGGTGGATCCGGTGGCCGTCGAGCAGGTGATCGACAACCTGTTGCTCAATGCGTTCAAGCACTCCGCCGCGCGCATCGTCACGGTGCGGCTGCACGCGGACGCGACCGGCTGGTCCGTGGCGGTCACCGACGACGGCCGCGGCATCGCGCACGAGGACCAGCAGGAAATCTTCCGCAAGTCCGCCGTCGCCACGCACTCCCCGCGCGGCGCGGGCACCGGCCTCGGCCTGTGGATCGCCTCGCGCCTCGTGGAAGCGATGCGCGGGCAGTTCCACTTGGCCAGCGCGCCTGGCGCCGGCAGCACCTTCTCGTTCCACGTCCCCACCGGCGCGCCGACAGCGGCGCCGGCTCCCGTTCCTCCCTCGAGCGTCGCACCATGACACAGCTCCCCGACGGCCCCGATCTCCGCGAAGCCGACACCCACGGTATCGCCCCCGTGGCCCGGCTGCGCAGCGCCATCCCCGGCCTGGACCAGGTCCTGGGCGGCGGCTTCTTCCGCAGCGGCGTCTACATCGTCCAGGGCCTCCCGGGCTGCGGCAAGACGATCTTCGCCAACCAGATCTGCTACGGCCACGTGGCCGAGGGCGGCAGCGCGGTGTACGTGACGCTGCTGGCGGAATCGCACTCGCGGATGATCCAGCACCTGTCGACGCTGGACTTCTTCGACGTCAAGGCGTTCCCGGACCGGCTGGCCTACATCAGCGCCTTCCACGACCTGGAGTCGGGCGGCCTGAAGGGCCTGATGGCCGTGCTGCGGCGCGAGATGCGCGCGCGCAAGGTGGGCGTGCTGGTGCTGGACGGCCTGGTGGCGGCGTCCGAGGCGGCGCCCACCGACCTCGACCTGAAGAAGTTCATCCACGAGCTGCAGAGCATCGCGGTGCTGCAGGACTGCACGGTGCTGATGCTCACCAGCGGCAACATGCACCGCACCCATGCCGAGCACACGATGGTCGACGGCCTGATCGAGCTGGAGGACAAGCTGTACGAGGCGCGCTCCGAGCGGTCCATCCAGGTGCGCAAGTTCCGCGGCGCCGGCCCGCTGCGCGGCAAGCACGTGTTCCGCATCGACCACCGCGGCATCACCATCTTCCCGCGCTTCGAATCGATCCACAGCACCGGGCAGGAAGACGCGATGGCCGGAGGCGCCACCCCCAGCGGCGTGCCCACGCTGGACCTGCTGATGGCCTGCCGGGGCCTGCCGCTGGGCAGCTGCACCGTGGCGCTGGGCTCCAGCGGCACGGGCAAGACCACGCTGGGCATCCATTTCCTGGCGGGGTCCACGCCGGTGGAGCCCGGCCTGCACCTGAGTTTCTTCGAAGGGCCCGCGCGCCTGCGCGCCAAGGCGGCCTCCCTCGGCCGGCCCCTGGAGCCGCTGGAAGCGGAAGGCACCGTCCAACTGCTCTGGCAGGCGCCCGGCGAGGCCCTGATGGACGAGCTGGCCGACCGCATCCTGCGCGAGGTCGAGCGCCGCGGCGTCAAGCGCCTGGTGATCGACGGGCTGGCGGGCTTCCTCGATGCCGCCCTCTTCCCGGAACGCCTCAACCGCTTCTTCTCGTGCCTGGCCACCGAGCTGCGCCGCCGTGGCGTCACGTCGCTGATGACGCTGGAGACGCGCGACGTGGTGTCCAGCGTGGTGACGATGCCGCTGGGCATCTCGGCCCTGGTCGACAACCTGCTGTTCCTGCGCTTCGTGCACGACGAGGGCGCGGTGGAGCGCCTGCTGACGGTCATCAAGATGCGCGACACGGACTACCGCGCGGGCCTGCACCAGCTACACATTGGTACAGAGGGCATGAGCATTGCCGGCATGTACAGCGCGGACGGTGACGTCATCCCGTCCGCGGAACCCGTGGCTCCAGTGCGCGACGGCGGTGCGCCGCGCTGAGGGCGGCGCTGCGGACCTTAAGGGCGATGCGTGAAAACCATTCTTGTCGTTGACGACGAACTCGGCAGCGCGGATGTACTGAGCATGATCCTGGAGGAGGAAGGCTTCCGCGCCGCCTCCGCTGTCAACGGCCGCCTGGCACTCGACCTGGCGCGCGACCTGCGGCCCGACCTGGTGATCGTCGACTACATGATGCCGCTGATGAACGGGGCGGAGTTCTCGCGCGCGCTGCGCGCGGACCCGGCGTTGGCGAGGACGCGGATCGTCATGAACAGCGGGCTGCCGGAGGCGGCGATCCGCGCGCAGTTCGACGGGTACGACGCGTTCCTGCGCAAGCCGTACAACGTGGACGTGCTGCTGACGCTGGTGAGGCGGATGCTGGCGGAGTGACGCCGGCGCGTGCCGGCCTGCAGCGGCCAGGCACGGGGCCTCAGAGTTGCGTGTGCAACGCCGACGCGACAGCCTCCTTCGCCTTCTCCGTCCACGGCCGGTTCTGCCACGCGGCGAGCGACACCACGCGGGAATGCACCAGGTCGTCCTCGAACGCCTTGCGCTGCGCCAGCGCGAAATCGTGGTCGAGGATGTTCAGCGTGGCCTCGTCGTTGAGCCGGAACGACCGGTTGTCGAAGTTGGTGGAGCCCACCGACACCAGCAGGTCGTCCACGATCAGCACCTTGCAGTGGTACATGCTCGGCTGGTATTCGGCCACCAGCGCGCCGGCCTTCAGCAGCGGGCCCCAGCCGGCCTTGGACGCCGCGCGCACCGTGTCCGAGTCGATGTAGGGCCCCGGCACGATGACGCGCACGCGCACGCCGCGCTTCATCGCGGCGATGAGGGCCTTGCGCGTGAGGTCGTCGGGCACGAAGTAGGCAGCCGACAGGTCGATGGAGCGCGTGGACGCGGTGATGGCCAGCAGGTACATCAGCGCCATGCTCTCGCTGCCGCCGCTGGGCGAGCTGCTGAACATCTGGGCGGCCACGGTGCCCGGATGGGCCGTCACCGCGGGGTAGTAGCCCGCGCCATGCAGCACCTCGCCGGACACCTTCAGCCAGTTGTCGCCGAACACGGCCTGCATCTGGCCCACCACCGGGCCCTCCACCTGGAAGTGGGAATCCCGCCAGTGGTCGGGATCCTGCGCGTGGCCGGTCCACTCGGGCGCGATGCCCACGCCGCCGGTGAAGCCGACGCGGCCGTCCACGATCAGCAGCTTGCGGTGGGTGCGGTTGTTGAGCCGGCCCAGCTGCCCGAACGACGGCGGGTGGTAGCGGTAGACCTTGACGCCGGCAGCCTCCATCGACTTCAGCATCTTGCCGTCCATCTTCAGGCTGCCCACCCAGTCCAGCAGCACGTTCACCTTCACGCCCGCGCGGGCGCGCTCCGCCAGCGCGTCCGCGAACTGCTGGCCGATGTCACCCGACCAGTAGATGTACGTCTCGAAGTCGATCGTCTGCGTGGCCGCGCGGATGGCGGCCAGCATCGGCGGGAAGATCTGGTCGCCGTTGTAGAGCGCGGTGACGCGATTGCCGGGGTGCAGCGGCGGGCCCAGCAGCACCCCCAGCTCGAGGGCGAACTGCGGATCCTCCAGCGCGTAGTCGTGCGACAGCCGGTGCTCGATGCGCTTCTCGCCGGTCATGAAATTGACCGCGACGAGCACCACCGCCAGCGTGGCCAGGATCGCACCGAGGACGAGCACGATCTGGCGGCGGCGTGAGAGTTCGCGGTAGCGGCGCCAGGAGCCGATCATCGGGGGCTGCCGCCGCGCGGATCAGCGGCCACCGTCCGGCCCCGAGCGTTCCACCTCGTCGATCGGGTCGTCCGAGTCCACGCCGTGCTCCGCCCGCTCGATGTCGTCGGGCGCCTCGTCCAGCGCGGCCTCGATGTCGCCGTCGTCGACGGGGTCGCGGGCCTGGGACTTCGCCTCGGGCGCGTCGCGGCGCTCGCCGGGCAGGTCCGCGCGGTCCTGCCGCTCCATCAGGCTGTCGGCGCCGCTGCCGGGGCGGTCGATGTCGTCCAGGGGGTCGGCGGGTGGGCGGATGGGCAGCGTGGGCATGGCGTTTCCTCGGCAAGGCAGTGCGGGTGGCCGCGAACGGCAATCGCAGTGCCCGGACGAGGCGCAGCCGCGGCGCAATATACCCCCCAGGGGTATCTCAGGACACTTCACCCGCCTGAGGGCGGCCGCGAGCCGGCCGCCTGCGGCGCATGACCGCCGGCCCCCTGTCCCCGGTGCGACCCGGCCGCATGCGCATACGCCCACGTGAACTCCGCCCCGAGCAGGAAGATCTGCGCCGAGTAGTACACCCACGCCAGCAAAACCGCCAGCGACCCCGCCGCACCGAAGCCCGACGCCAGCGCGCTGTGGCCGATGTAGAGCCCGATGGCCGTCTTGCCCAGCGTGAACAAGAGCGCCGTCACGGCCGCGCCGATGCCCACGTCGCGCCACTCGATGCGCGCCTGCGGCATGTAGCGATAGATCACGGCGAACAACGCGGTGGTCAGGACGAACGCCAGCGCGAAGTTCAGCCCGTGCAGCAGGACGTCCCAGCCGTCCAGCATCGTGCCGGCCCAGCCCCCCACGGCGTCGAACGCCGCGCTGGCCGCCAGCGACACGATCAGCAGGAAGCCGAGCGCCAGGATCATCCCCATCGACAGCAGCCGCTGGCGCAGCCACGCCCACCAGCCGGCGCGATGCTTCTCGGGCGCGGGGGCCTCCCAGATGCGGTTCAGGTCGTCCTGCAGCTCCGCGAACACCGTCGTGGCCCCCACCACCAGCAGCGCCAGCCCCACGAGCGTGGCCAGCACGCCCTCGCCGGGCCTGGAGACGTTCTGCAGCAGCGTCTGCACCTGCTGCGCGGCGTCGTGGCCCAGCAGGCCCTCCAACTGCGCGACGACCGCGCCCTGGGCGGCGTCCCGGCCGAACACCAGCCCCGCCACCGACACCGCGATCAGCAGCATCGGCGCCAGCGAGAACACGGTGTAGTACGACAGGGCGGCGCCCATGCTGGGGGCGCGGTCCTCCAGCCAGGCCTGGCCCGCGCGCTTCAGGATGCCCGGGAGCGAGCGGTCGGCGTGTTCGGGCTGGCCGCCGGCGGGCGTCGCGGGCGTCGCGGGCGTCGCGGGCGGAGGGGGGGCGGTCACGGCGGCGTCGGGAGCGGACATGCGCCCCGGGAAGGCAATGCCCATACCCCCCGGGGGCGTCCCGCACGCCGGCACCGGGGGAGCGGGTGGCGGGTGCTGGGTACGCGGTTTGCTCTTGCGCTGCCGCCTTTCTTCAACATCAGGAGCTCCCCCATGGGCATGACCACCACCTCCCGCCTGGGCACGCTCGGCGTCGCCCTGTGCATGATCGCCGTCGGCGCCAGCGCGCAGACCGCCAGCGCGCCCGCGGCCCCCGCGGCCTCCACGTCCAGCAAGCTGGCGCATGCCGACTCGGCGTTCATCAAGGATGCGGCCGAGGCCGGCAACTTCGAGGTCGAGGAAAGCCAGCTCGCGCTGTCCCGCACGTCCAACGCGCAGGTCAAGTCGTTCGCGCAGCAGATGGTCGACGACCACACCAAGGCCGGCCAGGAACTGGCGGGCCTGGCCCAGAGCAAGGGCGTCAAGGTGTCCGACAAGCCGTCGATGGCCCAGCGCGCCAAGATCGACCTGCTGAAGACGCACAAGGACGGCTTCGACAAGAACTACGCGGAATCGCAGGCGAACGCCCACGACAGCGTGGTCAAGATGTTCCGCAAGGAGGCCTCGGAAGGCAAGGACGCCGACGTGAAGGCCTGGGCCGCCAAGACGCTGCCCACGCTGGAACACCACCAGCAGATGGCGCAGGAACTGAAGACCGCCACCGCCGGCAAGTGACGCGGCCGCGTGGGTGCGTGAGCGCGCCCACGCCGTCGACCCGCGAAGGCCCGCCTCGAGCGGGCCTTCCCATGCCGGCCTCCCAGGGCTTGCAGCTATCCTCGCCGGATGACCCTCGACACCCTCGACTTCCAGACCGGCCCCGAGCCGGTCGCCACGATCATCGTGCTGCACGGCCTGGGCGCCGACGGCAACGATTTCGTCCCCATCGCGCAGGAGCTCGACCTGCGCCCCGTCGGCGACGTCCGCTTCGTCTTCCCGCACGCGCCCGTGATGCCCGTCACCATCAACGGCGGCTACCGGATGCGCGCCTGGTACGACATCCTCGGCACCGAGCTGGACCGCGTCGAGGACGAACCCGGCCTGCGCGCCTCCACCACGCTGGTGCAGGCCCTGCTGCACCGCGAGGCCGCCCGCGGCGTGCCGCCGCAGCGCACCGTGCTGATGGGGTTCTCCCAGGGTTGCGCCATGACGCTGCTGGCCGGGCTCCGGGCGCCCGAGCGCCTGGCCGGCCTCGTGGGCCTGTCGGGCTACCTGCCGCTGGCCGCCACCACGGCCGCGGAGGCCACCGACGCCAACAAGCTCACGCCCATCTTCCTCGCCCACGGGCGGCACGACGGCGTCGTGCCGATGGACCGCGGCGTGGCGTCACGCGAGAAGCTGGTGCAGCTGGGCTACCACGTGGAGTGGCATGACTACCCGATGGAGCACTCCGTCTGCGCGGAGGAGGTGGCCGACCTGAACCAGTGGCTGCTGCGGACGCTGCGGCGAGACTGACACCCCTCGCGACTCAACGGCAAGAAATGCCGGGCGACACCTGTCCGGCGCCGTAATCGGCAAAAAAAAGCCCAGCCGGTGAGGCTGGGCTCGAGGCCGATCGCTCGCAAAGAGGAGGGAGGGAGGCGCGGCGACCGGGAAGACACCGGTCGTGGACCGGTGCGCACCCCGGGCAATCCGCGTTCCCGACCTCCGGGCATCCTGGCCGGATGCGGAAAAGTCGATCACGGCGGCACCGGGCGGCGGCGGCGCCGGCCGGTTCAGCGTCGGCGACGGCGCCGACCGGGGTTCAATGCCAGCGGCCGCGCCAGCCCCAGCCCCAACCCCAGCCGCCGCCAATCCACACGCGCGGGGCGATGCCGACCGTGACGGCCGGATAGCCGTAGCCGTAGCCATAGGCCGGGTAGACGTAGCGCACGGGCGGCTCGGTCACCACCGTACCGTCCACCACCGGCGCCGCGTCCACGGGCGCCTGCACGCCCGGGTACTGCTGCGGCTGCCCTTGCGCCACCTGGGCCGGGGGCAGCGCGCCCTGGGCGGTGACGTCCAGCGGCAGCTGGGAGCCCACCGCCGGGGCCTGCGCCATGCGCACCGAGTAGTGCTGGCCGTTGTAGTCGTACTGCACGTCGTACGCGGGCTGCTGCTGCGTGGTGGCCACGCGGCGGCAGCGGGTGGTGGTGTAGGCCGCGGGCGGGGTGCCCGACGCCTCGACGTCGTTGCCCACGGCGGAGCCGATCAGCACGCCGGCGATGGTGCCGACCGGGCCGCCGCCGATGCCGTGGCCGATGGCGCCGCCCACGACGGCGCCCGCCACCGCCCCGCCGCCCGTGGTGGGCTGCGCGACGAGGTGTTGCTGTTGCCAGCACTGGCGCTGCGAACCGGCCACCTGCGCGGTGGCGGGCGATACGGCCGTGACCGTGCCGAACTCGGTGGCCGAGGCCAGGCCGCAACCGGCGGCCAGCAACGCGGCGACGCCGGACGAGGCCGCGAAGGAGCGGGAGGTGAACTGCATGGTGTTGGACTTCCTGTAAGGGCGCCGCACACGCGACGCCACACCGATATTGAACTCTCGCCGCGCCACCGGTTCCTGTCCCCGTTGTAAAGATCTTCAAGCGGCGTGCCTGACAATGCCACGATGGCTATCCAGTGGTTCCCCGGGCACATGCACCTCACGCGCAAGGCGATCGCCGAGCGCTGCAAGTCCATCGACGTCGTCATCGAGATGCTGGACGCCCGCCTGCCCGGCTCCAGCGCCAACCCGCTGCTGGCCGAGCTGACCGCCGGCAAGGCCACGGTCAAGCTCCTCAACAAGCAGGACCTGGCCGACCCCGCGCTCACCGCCGAGTGGCTGGCGCACTGGAACGCCCAGCCCGGCACCCGCGCCCTCGGCTCGGACGCCAGCGTGCCCGCCCCCGCGCGCGCGCTCGTGACGGCCGCCCGCGACCTGGTGCCGCTGCGCGGCGGCATGGCCAAGCCCGTGCGCATGCTGATCTGCGGCGTGCCGAACGTGGGCAAGTCCACGCTGATCAACACGTTGGCCGGCCGCCGCGCCGCCAAGACGGGCGACGAGGCCGGCGTCACGAAGATCGAGCAGAAGATCGTGCTGGCCGACGACGCCTACGTCTTCGACACCCCCGGCATGCTGTGGCCGCGCATCGGCGTGCCGGAAAGCGGCCTGCTGCTGGCCGCCAGCGGCGCGGTGGGCCGCAACGCCTTCGACGAGGAAGTGGTGGCCCTGGCCCTGCTGGGCGTGCTGCGCGCGCGCTACCTGGCGCCGCTGCTGGCGCGCTTCAAGCTGGCGGCCGAGGACGTGGCCGCGATGAACGACGAAGAGCTGCTGGGCGAGATCGGGCGCAAGCGTGGCGCGGTGCTGAAGGGCGGGCGCATCGACCGGCAGAAGGCCGCGGAGACGGTGCTGTACGAGTTGCGCAGTGGAGGCTTCGGGCGGGTGACGTTGGAGACGCCTGGGGACTATGCGGCGTGGCAGGAGGCGGCGCGGGTGGCGGATGAGGAGAAGGCCGCGGCGAAGGAGGCGGCTCGATTGGCGCGGAGGCCGCAGCGGGGTGTTGAGTAGGTCGGGTTGACGATCGCTTCGCTCTGTTGCGAGACCGTGCTTGCGCGAGGCCGGGACGGGCGGCGCTCCTCCGTCACGGCCTGGATTCCAACCTTTCGCCTGGACGG